>OGCZ01000001.1_pt1 | contig 595861 bp, 479 predicted proteins | sample 1570211 | NCBI WGS metagenome assembly OGCZ01 (sample SAMEA2582158, study PRJEB24529) | metagenome | biome: Human gut stool | place: China | collected 2011 | reverse complement strand
ACATTACAGAGAATAATTCCTAAACAAAAAGCGTTAGTCTTTGTAGAGTTTGAATGACGGGAAAATGGCGGGAACCCTTGTAAATCAAGGGTTCCCGCTTTCTTCGTCTATAAAATGTCTATATTTTTTCATATTCGACAGCTCCATTACCATCAATGTTTGAAACAGTTACATTCTGAGGAATATTACTATTGGTAAGTCGTTCATAAAATGCTCTACCCACTCGTGGAGAACAGGGTTGAGTAGTAAGTATATCACGAAGATAAAATTTACCAGATGGAGCTGAAAGCAATAAATTTAAAATAGTGTTGTATTGATTTGCTTCTAATGGTGTTAATGTAATCATTTTGATTGCCTCCTTTTTCATTTTATAAGCAAATTATACAATATGATATTATTTGATATAAGGGGCACTTTTTAAGTGTCCTTTTTACAACTATTCAAAAAGTTATAGCATGCATCAAATTCTAAACGATACAAGTCGTTATTATAATCTATGCAGGATATAAGTCCTGTATTTAATAGATGTTTTAAACCAACATTAATACCTTGCGTTGTGATACCATTTTTATAGTTTGAACTCATTTTACAAAGTTGTTGGTAGGAAAAAGTTCTACCCGGAAAATATTTGAATTTTTTGATTGTTGCCCCTTGGTTTGAAGAAGGGTTAAATTGAACTAAATAATCATATAAAGCACTGTGATTACTGGCTTGTGCAGTAAAACAATTTGCATTTGCATCATCTAGGAAACGTCCAAGCAACAATATAATTAAAATCTTTTTTTCTGTACTGGATAAGCATAGCAGAGAGGAGTTTTTACCTCTATTGTGATCTTTTGCGTTATTAATACAAATGATTAATTCAGATATAATAATGGTATGAAAAATTTTTTCAGTTGATGAATCAATATAGTTATTATTTATAATGTCTAAGTTGTGTAAACTAGGAAATTTACTATAACTCCGCCAATTCTTACAGGTTGTTTCTGAAAATTTACTATTTTCATCATTGCCAAATAAATTACTGTGGTTATATGTCCATTGGACAAAACGTTCAATGTCTATAAATAAATCAGAACATACCATCTAAAAACCTCCTAAATTTTGTCATAAAGTATTTTTGTTTTTTAGAATTATAAATTGGGTAAACACTGTTTACCCAATTCATATTAGTCAGACACTATCTAACCAATTGTGACACCATTGGTGACATGTTTTATACCAATCCATTATTTAATCTGTTTAAGTTTCTTAACACGTTCTGCATCATCATGACTCTCGTGCTTCATCTCAATAATCTTAAAAATCTCTTTTCTTGATTCATCATCCAATATATAGAATTCTGCAATTAGTTTATCTAGCATTGGAAATTCTTCATAATTAAATAACTTAGCTATTTCAAGTGTACGATTAGAAAAGTATGCTTTTTTCTTATGCTCATCTCCAAACATAGTAGGTAAACCGGGCAAAGTTGATTCTTTATCGTATGGTAGATTGCTACAAATAGAAGCAACAGGTATATCTAATGTATTTGCAATGCGTAAAGCAAAATCATATCTTATATCGGTATCTCTCTGAACAATAGAGTATAGTGTTGTTGGTGCAATATTGCAGGCTTTAGCTAATTGTCTAACGGACATATTTTTATCATCAAGAATCCCTTTCAGTTTTTGACCGTAACCCATTTACTTACATCCTTTCAAATTTAATGTATTTATTATAACACTTAATGTACGATTTGAGTAGAGAAAAAATAAAAATTACGAAAGCTATTTGATATTATCGTACACACATATTAGAATATACTCAATTAGTATATACGCAATGCATATACAAAAGAAAGAATGAACGCAATAGCGTAGAAAGGAGAAAAGAACTATGGCTGAAGAAAGATTACCATTATTTGTTGGTGTAGATACCATCAAAGCAGATCTCGGTGTATCCAGAGCAAAAGCATATGAGGTTATTAAAGAACTGAATGCCGAAATGAAAGCACAGAATCCACGTGCAATCGTTGTGAATGGAAAAGTAAATCGAATTTGGTATGAAGAAGCTTGTTTATTAACGGGAGCGCACTGATGAAAGAAAAAACAGAAAAGAAAAAAGCCCCTTATGAAAAGGGGCTGCACAAGCTATTGCTATATGCTATCTCGCAAATACATTTTAGCATGGCAGGTGCGTCTTTTCAACGAGAATTTACGAAAGGAGCATTTATGGCAGTACTGAAGAACAAAACACAGAGTAATTTTACTATGATTAGCAATAGTGTTCTTCGCGATAAGGAATTGTCCATGAAAGACAGAGGAGTGCTATGTACGATATGTAGTCTCCCTGATGGATGGGAATTCAGCATTGCAGGATTAAGCTCCATTGTTCCAGATGGAGTAGATGCAATTCGTAAATCCATATTCAATCTGGAAAGGTTGGGATATATGGAAAGGACAAAGACACGTGGTAAAGGTGGCAAATATATTAGTGAAATAGAAGTGTTTACGAAGAAAAGAGCCGTGAGCGATTATCCGTCACGGGAAAACCATCGCGGTGAAACCGTCACGGATGAACCAACATGGGAAAACCGTCACGGAACAACCGTCACGGGAAATCCCGCACAATATAATACTGATAATATAAAACTGAATATTAAAAAAGATAATGTAAAATCCATCAATCTATCCGACAAGGAAAAGAATTTGATGGACGGAGAGATGGAAATTGAAAACTATAAGAAACTGATCGCTGAGAATATCAAGCTTGATTGGTTGTTGGAAGTGGCCAACCGTAATGGAGAAAGTGAAGTGGCAATGGTCCATGAAATTTATGATGTGATCTGTGATATGGTTTGCTATCAAAGAAAGCAGGTTGTAATTAAGGAAACAACTTATTCGTGGACTACAGTCAAATCGCAGTTTTTGAAATTATGTTATCAGCATATTGGAGATATTCTTAACCGTATTGTAGATGCAGAACTTGGAATAAAAAATATGTCGGAATATTTAATTTCGACATTATACAGTGCAAGCCTTGTAGGAACAATTGAGGCAGAGGCAAGTATGCATGACGATTATCTAAAGTATCTGCGGGGCAATCCATATTAGGAGAGGAGATTTTAACAATGGCAGTTTATAAAGACAAATGGAATGGATATAAAGGCGACACCTGGCGTGTTGCCGTCTACTACAAAGATTGGAAAGGCGTTCGCAGAAAACACGAAAAACGAGGATTTGCTACCAAGAAAGAAGCACTTGCTTACGAACGCGAATATATAGCAAAGACCAGCAAGGACACCAATATGGGATTTGATACCTTTGTTGATATCTATATGAGTGATATAAAGCCTCAAATCAAGCTTAGTACCTATGTGACTAAGGAAAATATCATTAATGCTCATATTCGCTCGTATTTTGAGAATAAAAGCCTTTCAGAGATAACAGCAAATGATATTTTGCAGTGGCAGAATGCACTTTTAAGCTTAAGAGATGATGATGGAAAAGGTTATTCCCAGACTTATCTTCGTACGATTCAGAATCAGCTTAATGCAATCTTTAATCACGTAGTGAAGTATTATGATTTACCGAAAAATCCATGCATTGCAAACAAGAAGATGGGAAAATCCAAGTCAAAGGAAATGCTCTTTTGGACTATGGATGAGTATCTCAAATTTTCTGAAGTGATGAAAGAAAAACCAATTTCCTATTATGCGTTTCAGATTTTGTATTGGACAGGTATTAGATGTGGGGAATTACTTGCATTAACCAGAGCAGATTTTGATTTCGAGAATCGAATTTTAAGTATTAACAAGACCTATCAGGTAATCAAAGGGGAGGAAATGATCACTTCTCCTAAAACAGAAAAGAGTAATCGAAAGATTAATTTACCGGAATTCTTGTGTGATGAAATGCAGGATTATTTTGAATCACTTTATAAATTAGACGATAACAGTAGAATTTTTCAGGTTACAAAAAGTTATCTGCATCATGAGATGGATAGAGGGAGCAAGAAGTCGGGAGTTAAGAGGATTCGACTCCATGATCTTAGACATTCAAGCTGTGCATTGCTTATCAATTTGGGTTATTCACCTGTACAGATTGCTGAGCGTCTGGGGCATGAAAGTGTCACGATTACGGAACGCTATTCACATTTGTATCCGTCCGTTCAGAAAGATATGGCAAAGAAATAAGACACCGTATTTAAGGAGGAAGATAACAATGATTGAAGGAAGGTTAGGTTATAACAGCTGCAATGATAGATATGGAATTCTTATATGTGATTTATGGGAAAATGAAGGTTTGCATTGTGGCGAGGGTGTAGAAGTGTTAGTTGAAGATAAATGGGTTCCATCACGTATGGAAATGGCATGGACAGAGAAGGGAAACTATTGGTATCTGGTAGGAACTCCATATTATGGAGATTTGGAATATGTCAGAGTTCGTCAGTGACTCTGACATATAGATTGGAAAAAAGAATGGATAAGATTTACAGAAGGGCAACGCAGGGAAGCGGAACACCAAAAAAGAAAAAAGTGGAAAAGAACAGAGTGAGAAATACGATTATGAATTTTCGTGTTTCTCCTCAGGAAAAAGAATTGATTGATGCACGTATTGCACTGACTGGATTATCAAGATCAGAATTTTTTATATCAAGCTGTTTGTATCAGAAAATTCTCGTAAAAGGAAATATAAAGGCTTTTGGAGGAATGAAAGCAAAGATATTAGAGCTTGCAGAGGCAATTGAGAAAAATAGTAATCTTGTAGAACTTGATCCACAGATGCAGGAATCACTGCGAATCATTCTTGAAATTATTAACAGTATTTATGGGAAGGAGTAAGACTATGGCACAGAAATCATATGATGAAAAGTTAGAGGAAATCTTAAAGAAGAAGGCTCAATTGGAAGCACAGGAGAAAGCAATTAAGAAAAGAAAATCCGAAGATGAGAGAAAGAAGAGAACCAGAAGATTGATAGAACTTGGTGGAGTTGTTGAATCAGTTCTTGGAAGAGATACCACCGAGGAAGATAAAATCAGATTCCTTAATTTCCTTAAAAAGCAGGAAGTAAACGGAAAATTCTTTTCTAAGGCAATGAACAATTCATCGGTAACAGATGAAACAGTGGAAATGTAACATGGGAATTTCATTATTCCCTTAACTTGTTAAGGGCGCACTTATATGTGGGCGGAGCCCACATGAATAAGTTTGGTGCAAGCACCAACCGGTCACTTCGTGCCGGGCGCGTTCCGTCGGCGGATCTTATGCAGACTGCACTCTCCGAGGGGCAATAACCAAGATGTGGTTATTGGTTTTGCTTTGGCAAAACTCCTACACGGACGATGGCAAGTGTTACTTGCATGAAATCCTGCGGACAGCATTCCATTAGTTCCCCAAGTTGGGGAACTAAATGGAAAACTCATTTTGCAAAAGGAATACAGAAGAAAGGGGGATGCAAAATGTCAATTTATCATTGTTCTATCAAAATTATCAGTAGAGCTGGTGGTCGTTCTGCTGTAGCGTCAGCTGCATATCGCTCAGGTGAAAGACTATATAATGATGAAATTGGAATTATTCATGATTTTACTAACAAGGGTGGCGTGATTATGAATGAAATAATCTTACCAGTTAATGCTCCTGAGAGATATCAGGACAGAGAAATATTATGGAATGAAGTACAGAAAATTGAAAAGAGATCAGATGCGCAATTTGCAAGAGAGATTGAAGTTGCTCTTCCAGTAGAAATGAATAGGGTAGAACAGATTGAATGTGTTCGTGCATTTGTTAATGAGAATTTTGTTTCGCAGGGTATGATTGTAGATTGGGCACTTCATGATAAATAAGATGGAAACCCTTATGCACATATTTTACTGACTATGCGTGGAATTGATGAGCATAAAGAATGGTTGCAGAAGCAGACAACAGTATTTGCAAATGCCAGAGATGGTAAAGGCAGACCAATCTATAATCCAGAATTACCAGTCTATGATTCAAAAAATCGTGAAGCTACTTCCCAATATCGAATCCCACAATTAGATGAAAATGGAGAGCAGAAAACCAGAGTACGAAAAGGAAAGGGTACAGAGTACCTTTGGGAGAAAATTACGATACCTACGAATGATTGGAATGAGCATTCAAGAGCAGAGATATGGAGAGCTTCTTGGGCAGAACATTGTAATAAATATTTGGATGTAAATCATCGAATTGACCATAGAAGTTATGAACGTCAAGGGATTGATAAGGAGCCAAGTGTTCATGAGGGTGTTACTGCTAGACAGATGGAAGCAGAAGGTAAAATAGCAGAGCGTTGTCAGATAAATCGTGAGATTAAGGAACGAAATTCTTTTAGCGAACAGATGAAAGCGATAGCCAAGGAACTAACAGATTTAATAACAGAGAAAGCGAGGGCAATTTATGGAAGATTTAAAGAATTTAGAAGAAGTAATGGAGATATTGAATATTCAAGATCAGATGATGGAGGTGCTAGAAAATCAACAGGCAGAGCTGGAGGAAAAGGACAAGATGATTCTAAGTCTCAAGGAAGAAATGGAAGAATCTATGAACTTAAACGAGCAGCTGACGAAACAGAACAAGAAATTGATAAAACAGACGGAGAAATTGCAATTACAGATAGTAGAATTGCAGAACTCCGAGACTTAATTAAGCAGAAGGCGGCAGACAGAGATGAACGATTCAGAAAACTTAAAGAACGAAGATCAGCTTCTCTCAATGATGGAGGAGATGCAGGATCAAATAGAGGGATTACAGATGAATCTCCTAGCGGAGGAAGAGAAGACCTTAGAAGCACAAAGGACGATATCCAAGCTTTCCTCGGAGAACTCGAAGCTAAAGAGCGAAGTTCAGAAGAGAAGCGAGATTATCGTATCTCAGAACGAGAGAATCGAGAAACTGAGCGAGAGCAATCTCGTATTGAAAAAGAACGAGGAACTGGAGAAGGAGAATACAAGACTCCAGAATCAAGCAAAGAAGACCGAGGAAGAAGCAGAAGCAAAGGTAGAAGCCGTTAAGGAACAAGCTGATAAGGAAGTAGCAAAGGTTAAGCATAATTATGAGGCGAAGGAATTTGAACTTTCTGGTAGAGAAGAAGGTGTAGGGCAAAGAGAGATACTGGTTTCTGTTAAGGAACACAATATTGATACGGAAATTAAGAACAAAGCATTGGCAATGGTCGAAGCAGAAATAAATGTCCTTGCCAGTGCTGCAAGTAAACAAAGAAAGGAATTGGCAGAAGAATATAAAATCAAGAACCAGAAGCTCTGGAGAAAATATGATGCAATGATGGTAGGATATAAGGGAATGGTTCAATTCACATTGTTTTATGCAATCATTACCACAGTGATTATGGCTATTAGGACGGAAGTGATTAGAGTAGATTTTGATGGATTTATTCATATGATTGGGAATGGAATAATGACTATATTTGAATGGAGTAAAGTAGCAGGAATGTTTGTAGCTCAATTAGGGGATATGATACCAAATGCGACAGTTTCCATGATTGTTTGCTGGGGATTGCTCATAATTGTCTGTGTGGCGATTATAGGCGGTCTAGGAGCAACTATAGTGGTATTAGTAAAGAAATATATGTGCTTCTTTACAAAGAGGCAAGCAGATGCCATATCCGTGTATGTTGGGCTGTTTATACTTGCAATAACAGTATTCACGGCGGATATTATCAAATCAATCCTATCCATCAATCTGTTCTTAATGGCATTTTTAAACTTTATTGGATATACAGTTGTGAGAGGAATTATACAGGCGGAGAATACGGAAGCTAAGAAGAAAATATTGAAGTATGCAGGGATTACAGTAGGCGGAATTGGTGCGTTTGCGGTTATAGTGTATTTCTTTGGCGCGATTGGGATTATAGCAATTCCGATTGGATGTTTGATGGCAATGAGTGAAAATTAATACAAAAATGTTCTGACATTGAAAGAATTGTTTGATATAATGGAGACAAGTCAAAAAGGAGGTGTTGCGTTTGCTTGCAATGTCAGATACAAATATAGAACAATTTTTACCTATTTTTGCTAAAATGGGTGTTCCGGTAGCGTTTCTCGTTCCAACTCCAACTGGATTTGGAAAATCTATTATGGATGCAACTGCTCCTATTAGAGAATTGCTTCGAAATTCTTGCGTGCATGATTATGATCAACAATCACAAGGACAAAATAATAAAGAAATAGTTGATACTTATATTGTTCGGCCGGATTCATTGATTCAAACTGATACATCATTATATAGACCTGAAACCAAAAAGGGAGATCCAAGAATATGGATTTATAATTTAAAGCCATATTGTCAGCCATACAATTTGCTAGCGCTGATAGTGATTGAAAGAAAAATATATGTATTTAATTTGTCCGATAGGAGGATTGCGGATTCATTATTTTCTAAAGGATTTTGCTACAATATTTTAGAGGAAGCATCGCATAAAGATAAGTTAGTATCGGAAGAGCTTCTTAATAAATTGCATATTATTCATAATAGAGGATTTATACCATCAATTACACCAGGTGATCCAGGTGTTGGAGATACATTAGAACACGCATTGGGAATAGAGCGTAATAATTCAAAAGCACCGGATTATAAAGGGATAGAACTAAAAACAACACGCCTTACCAGAAATGGTGGTAATAGAACAACAACACGCTCAACACTTTTTACAAGAGTTCCAGATGAGGGAATGAGCTATAGACAGATAGTAGATGCGTATGGAAAAGTGCAAGTGCCAAGAGGTTCAACAGAAGCTAGACTCCAAATGTATGAAACTCTTATGTGTGCAAGAGTAAATGCGTATGATTTAATTCTTGAAGTAGATGTCAATAATGATAAGTTAAATATAATGCATCAAGAAGAAAGAGTTCGCAAATATGTGTCAGCTTGGTATTTAGAAAATCTAAGAAAAGCTTTGTTACTTAAACATCATGAGACATTTTGGGTTAAAGCTCAGTCGGAGACTAGAGGTGGAATTGAATTTTTTAGATATGATAAGGTACTACATACAAAAAATCCGAATGCTTCGTTGCTAGCACCGTTATTTGAGGCTAATAAAATTACAGTTGATTTGGCAGCGCATTATAAACCGGATGGTAAATGGAGAGACCACGGGGTATTATTTAAAATGATGCCGGATGATCTGCCATTATTGTTGGGAGAACCTAAAGAATATATTTTGTAGAAATTAAAAGAGGATGCACATTGGGCATCCTCTTTATACGTAAAATACAATTTATAGTACTTTTTTTATTTGTTCTGCAATAGCTTTTGCTAATAGTGGTGGAACAGCATTTCCAACCTGAGTGAACTGTGGAACCTCAACTCTTCTTTTTAGACCGCCAGTAGTTCTTTTTCCGAGAAATTCAAAAGAATCATCAAAGGATTGACATCTTGCCATTTCCCGAACACTAAAGGTTCTTGGTTCCCATGGACTAATATAATCATCTGCAATGGTAACAACTGTAGCAGATGGTTGGTTCTCATCAAAACGTTGGCGAATGTTTTTCTTTGTTAAGAGGACATCTACTTGTTCTTTTGTAGCTTTTGCTTTTTTGAATAATTCAATGACATCTTCAGATGCCATATCAAAATTATCGCAACAAAGCTTAATCAAAGCAGGTTTGCTAGAAATATCAATTCCAAGTTCTAAAACTCGTTTTTTTAGGCTAGTTCCAGTTTCTCCTTGTGAAAATAGACTAAAACGTTCTTTTACTACGTCGTGAATCCCGGATAACTCGGTGTTCAAAGTTATTTTGGGTGAAGGTATAACATTACCGTTAATATCGGGAGTACGACCATTTTTACTTTCAATTTGATATTGAGTAAGCTTGGGATTCTTTTTCTTTTTAAGTTTAGAATCAGTAATCAAATCACCAATAGCCTCTTTCAATGTTATATAGTTTTCTGGTTTAACAGTAGGAGCTGGGTATTCTGGTGGCGTCATATCGTTTCTATAGCCTATAAAAATAATACGATTTCGACGTTGAGGGACTCCGTAATCTGCAGCATTGAGAACTTTTGGCTTTAATGTGTGATATCCAATTTCATTTAATTCATTTTGAAGAATAAATGGAGTTACACTACCATCGGGATATTCAATACCAGTAATTCCTTTATAACCAAGAAATTGCATATCGATAAAACCTTCTACATTTTCTAATACAATATACTTTGGTTTGATTTCGTTTATTACTCTAACATATTCACCAAATAACATATTTCGGGGATCGGATTTGTCTCTTCGACCAGCTCGTGAAAAACCTTGGCAACTAGGTCCGCCAATCACTAAATCTATTTCGGGTAATTCTTGATCTTGGAAAATTTCAAGATTAGCAATGTGTCTATGAATATCGGCTCCAGTTAAATTTCGAATGTCAGCTCGCTCAAACCAGGTATTTACACCCTGAATAAGTCCTAATTGCTCGTGTCTATGTCGATATGTTACTTCAACCATATCGCTTATATCAGAGCTAAATAGTATGTGAAAACCAGCTTGAATAAGTCCCTCGGAGCAGCCGCCAGCTCCACAGAACAAGTCGACAGCATATGGCATATTTAGCACCTCTTTCTTTTTTCGAAATCATATCATAAATACATAGAAAAGTCCAGGGATTTCTGATATAATTTAGTTCTTGAATATATTACCATATGGGATGAAAAAAGTCCAGGAAAATATTTAGAAATTATAAAGATGAAGGTACATAAGCTTATAAAGAATGGGATAAGAATAAAATGGACTATATTGAAAAAATGCAGGAGTTATTATCCAGTGGCTATTCAAAGACTGAGGTGGCAGAGAATTTGTATTTAAATTACCATTCTATTATTAATACTGATGAAGTATATAAGATAAGAAAGAGAATAGCACATGATTATGACTGCAATATTAACGATGTAAAGCTAATTGGATCAGCACATACGGGGTATACATATAAGGAAGAAAGACTTCAGAAACGTGAACATCCAAAGGATTATGATTTTGCAATAATCAATGCAAATGTATTTGTGAAATATTTTCATAAAGTTGATATTAACAAAATTGCGAAAAATCATAAAAATTATTATATGGGTGCTATTTTAAATGGAAAATTACATCCAAATCATGCGAACAAAGTTTTTTATGAAGAAATTGAGAAAATTAACCGAGCTATTATGGAGGATTTAAAAGTTACAATGCATATTTCTGTTTGTTTTTATTTATCGGAAAAGGCATTTATAGATGGATTAGTATCATATAATAGTGATTTGTATACAGGGGAACTTAAACGTATTAAAGAAAAAGAACCTCAGATAGATGTGATTGAAGAATTTGGAATAAAAGAAATTAGGAAATTGGAGGATTAGTGATGGAAGAGAAGAAGGAAGAAAAAAGTTTTTCACTAGGTAGACTAGATATTGTTGATTTATACGAGTGGAAAAACTCTGATAAGTTGGTTTATAAAACATACTTTCAACGACAATTTGTTTGGAAAGAAAAAGATAAAAGAGATCTTATAGATACAATAATGCAAGGACTTCCAATTCCTGCAATTTTCATTTGTGATGCAGGAACAGATTTTACAAGTTTGTCTAAAAGATATAATGTATTAGATGGTAGACAAAGACTTGAGAGTATATTTGAGTTTTTGGAGAATAAATATAAGTATAATGGTAAGTTTTTTAAGGATTTTGATAAAGACGAAAAAAAGTGTGTTTTGAATTATAATATCACATTAATTCAGATGTATATTGAACCAGATGATACAGAAAAAATTAAAGAGATTTTTAAAAGGTTAAATAAGAATTCGTATAACCTTAATCGTATGGAAAAACAATCTACTCAATTAGTAGAATATGATTATATGATTATAGCAAAGATAGTTGCAGGGTTAATTAGGTTTGAAAACATAGATACATACTTAAATGAAATTCATGAATTATTTGATGAAGAATCTCTTACAGACGAAGAGAAAGAAATTTCCAATTATTCAACAGGTGCAGAAGAAGGAGATACTATTCCAGCAGATATTAAACAAATATGTGTAATGGATAATATTAAATACATTAATCAAATTATGACGAGTGATTATGTGTTTACACCATACGAAAGACAACGTCAAATTGCAGTGCAATATTTCTTGAATATTTTTTCGTGCATTATTAAAGGTGAAATGATAAATAGAAATGTGTCAGAAAAGATGATTATCGAATTATCCGATATTCCGAAGGAACAGATTAAAGAAAAATTGATTATGTGCAATAGAGCCTGCGAAAAGCTAATTGAGATTTACACAGGTGATATAGATGTATTTTGGAAAAATAAAACAAGCTTCTTTTCTCTATGTTATGTTATGGCATCTAATCCAGATATTATTGAAAAGAAAACGTCAGATGAAATAAGTGATTTACTTGATAGTTTTCAAACATCGAATTCGTCGGACTGGAAATTATATTATGAAGCATCAAATCAAGGAGTTAATGATAAGAAAATTAGGGGGCAAAGAGCGTCGATTTTAATGAAGATTCTTTCATAAATAATGTCTCCAAAATGTCTACATCCCCTTGACAAAACTCGTGGATGAGGTGGAATATTTAGAAAATCCATACTAGATATTCTATTTTCAGATTTAACCAGATACAACATATAGATGTCGGTATTGAATTTGAATAACGGACTAAAATGCCGAAAGCCTGTATTTATGCGGGTTTCCGGCATTTGTTTTATCAAATGGCTCTAGTTTGGCTCTATTTGTGGGGAGAGTAATAGCAAGATTAAGGAGAAATTATGAAAAAGATAATCATATTAAGAGGTAACTCTGGAAGTGGAAAAACAACAGTAGCTAGAGCGTTGCAAAAGAAATTTGGATACAATACAATGATGATTTCACAAGATGAGATTAGGAGAAATATCTTGTGGGTTAAAGATGGCGTTGATACTAAGGCATTACCACTTATGATAGAACTTATGAAATATGGGTATGAGCATTGTGATGTGGTTATTTTAGAGGGCATCATGTATGATGAGTGGTATAGTCCTTTGTTCAAAACGGCAAATGAATTGTATGGAATGGATATATATGCGTACTATTTTGATATACCATTTGAAGAGACGGTCAGGCGGCATAATACACGAGATAAAAAACAGGAATTTGGTGAAGAAGATATGCGTAGATGGTGGAGAGAAAAGGATTTTTCATCAGTTTTTAATGAAAAAATTATTACATCTGACATTGATGCAGACAGTATTGTTGAAATGATATATATGGATTCAGCAAATGAAGGATAAGGGTATTACGTATGGCAAGAACAGAAAAAGTGATAATGACAAATATGTGTATGGTGTTTAGTGAAAATAGGGTACTTGTCCAAGATAAGACTGATGACGATTACTCTGGAATAACATTTACGGGAGGACATGTGGAAAGAGGAGAATCATTTACAGATGCTGTGATACGCGAAGTGTGGGAAGAAACTGGATTGAAAATTTCAGAACCAAAACTTTGTGGGATAAAAGACTGGATGAAGGATGAAGAAACAAGATATATAGTGTTATTATATAAGACAGATAAGTTTGAAGGAATAGTTACTTCGTCTGAAGAAGGGGATGTATTCTGGCTGACATTAGATGAAATGAAGCAGAGAAAACTTGCTTATGGAATGGATAAGATGTTGGAAGTATTTTTAAATGACAATATTAGTGAATATTTCTTTTTTGAAGAAAATGGAAAATGGATAGAAGAGTTGAAATAGTTTAAATAAATGCAAAGGAGTTTGAAGTGGATATTTTATTTAAGAATGATGATTTTGTATTTTCATACAGAGTTGGTGGAATATTGATACGCAATGGAAAAATTCTATTACAGCGTCCTAAGAATGATGATTATTCCATTATAGGTGGACATGTAGCAGCAATGGAAACAAGTATAGAAACTTTGAAGCGGGAATTTGAAGAAGAACTTCACACTAAAATAGAGGTAGATAATCTGCTGGCGATTGGTGAAATATATTTTCCATGGGGTAAAAGACCATGTCATCAGATATGTTTATATTATAATGTACATCTCGTTAATTATGATATTCCTTTAGATGGAGTATTTCATGGTTATGATGGTCTGGATGACAAAAGGATTGATTTAGATTTTTGCTGGGTTCCACTTGAGGATTTAAAGAATGATGTAAAGGTATATCCGCAGGAGTTGGTACCTTATATTCTTGAACCAAAGAAGGAAATTGTACATTTTGTTTCAAAGCAAATTTAGAAGATGAGATTATAGGTGTCGATGGAGAAGAAATATGTTAGAAGTTAAATTTTATGATACAGTAGATGATTCATTACTGAAGTTTGCAGTAATAATTTCACAGAGCAACGGCAAGTGGGTGTTTTGTAAGCATAAAGAAAGAGATACCTATGAAGTGCCGGGAGGGCATCGAGAAACAGGCGAGAATATTCTTGAAGCCGCTAAAAGGGAGCTCCAGGAAGAAACAGGAGCAGTAAAATATGAGATAAAGCCAATCTGTGTATATTCAGTGATAGGCAAGACAAGAGTAAATGATACAGGCGAGGAAACCTTTGGAATGCTTTATTTTGCGGAGATAACTGAATTCGCTAAAGAATTACATAGTGAAATGGAAAAGGTTATATTAATGGATGAGTTTCCTGAGAATTGGACATATCCGTTAATTCAGCCTAAATTGATTGAAAAATTCTTGATGAAAATGGTTTCTTTGATTGTGATGGGAAAATGGATTGCTTTATGGTAAAAATACTTGTTCTTTATATATATACAAAAATATTTGAGAGTATTGTTACTGTTGAGGGAGAGGATTTCCTTAATATAAGAGAAGAAAGTGAATGTTATAAACTAGTAAAAGACACAACGATGTATCTTGATATTCAGTTAGAATACTTTGCGAACTTTGATAGTACGAAGGTTAATCAGGAGTTAAATAATAAAATGAAAAAAATGTTTGAAAGTATGAGAAAATCATTAATAGAGGAAATAGGTACTGTTAATAAAGATTTTTTAAAGAACAAATAAGTATTTAGATAAATGACTTTTTTGAATTTTTATTAAAAAGATGAAAAGAGGATAGATAAATGGACATTGAAAGAACAAAATTTATAAAAATGATGTTATCACGATGTCGAGCATTAAAGGACAGTGCAGTAAGAACATTAAATGATACTTCGGTAAAGGAAAGTGGTAGATACTCAGCATTTAAAACTTATGCCGAAGAATATACAAATATTGTATATTTAATAGCTGAAAAGTTAGATTTGTCAGCTGAGAAGCTTCGAGTGTATGACGTAGAAAATATGAAAGGTTGGGGGGATACAGTATGGCCACAACAGAAAGGTGTTATAGATAGTATAGTAGTGTACATAGATATTTTGATCTCACTCCTGGAAAATGAGGTTGATTTTGTGGATGATGAATACAGTAATTTGGAAAACTTTTTAAAAACAAAACTAAGAACGGTTATGTTTGAACCACCATCGAAGGAAAAAGAAGTTCAAAATGCAATTGAAATGCTGCTTGTTGGAAAGGGGTGGAATAAAGGAATTGATTATGACCGAGAATCAGGGAAGTTTGAATTTTCTGGAAAAGAGTATATACCAGATTTTATTGTTAAAAAATTAGGTTTATGTATAGAGGTTAAGTTGCTTAAAGATAACAGCAGAAAGTCCAAAATGATTGAAGAAATAAATGCAGATATTACAGCATATAACAAGGAATATAAAAGACAGCTATTTGTTATTTATGATTTAGGTGTCATACGAGATGAAATAGAATTCAAACGAGATATTGAAAATTCTGGTGATGATATTAGAGTTGTGATTGTAAAACATTAAAGAAATATATGATGAAATGAGGAATATTAAGGGCATAATATAAGCGTGTTCATTTTATATATTGTTAAATTACAGGACGTATTGGAGGCCTTTGAGGGTGCCGGAATGGAAATAGAATATTATCATGATACCAAGAATTAGGAAATTTTGATGTTATTTGATGGAATGATTAGTGGAGAATATAATCCGGAGCTTATGGAGGAAATAAGTGAGGGCTTTATTGAGGATTTTATTCCATTGCCGAGACAGGAGGAAATACGAATGGAAAAACAAGGTAAGTATTACATTACATTAACCGGTGATGAGTACGGAAATGATAAATATTCGGTAGAACTTAAAAACAGTATCGAAGAGGCGGGACAATTATGTTTGGATAATTTGAATAGTAATAGTTTTGCTCCGATTATGATGATGGGAAATATTCAGTCCGGAAAAACAAGAGCATTTATTGGATTAATGTCTTTATGTTTTGATAATTCTTTTGATATGACAATTATTCTGACAAAGTGTAGTACAGCCTTGGTAAAACAGACGGTTAGTCGTATGATGGCAGAATTTGATTGCTTCCGTGAGGGAAATGCTACGGTTGGTGAGGTAGTAGCGCAAGATATTCTGGAAATAGATTTTCGTGGTTGTACAACAATGACCGAAAAAGAAGCAGTAGTAAAGAAGTTTTTGAAACGGTATAAAGGGAAAAAGAGAATTATTGTTGTAAAAAAACAGGCAGATAATGTCGATCGATTAAACCTTTTTATTGAGTTCATTGTTAAGTACGAATATTATAATCGACTATTAATTGTCGATGATGAAGCGGATATTACGTCTGTTGGCTATGAAAAATTCAAAGGTCAGGAACAACTGTCATTAAGGCGTATTTCAGGAGCAATTAATACAATGAGAAAATCCCTACATTCTCATATTGAGCATGTTTTGATGCAAGTTACTGCTACTCCGTATGCCCTGTATTTACAGCCTGCATACTTCTCTAACGATAATATTATGCCAATAAAACCTACAAGGACAGTAGTGTTGCCAACAGGAAAGGGATATATTGGGGGCAATTATTATTTTATTGATTCTGAAGATGAACAGTCTGAGAATTATGAAAAGGCAAAGTATCTATTACATATTGTTGCTCAGGATGAGATGAGTATTTTAAATGGCAGTAGAAAAAATAGCGGAAAAAACCACGTTATTACAGATAAAAGAACGGTGCGAATGGATGATTTTTTGCGTAGCAAAAGCGGCAAGACTTTTGCACTCCCTTCACTTCGGAATTGGATTTTTGATATTTTGGTTGGAACAGCTATAGTTCAATTAACCGAAGGAAATGAGGATTATTATTTGTCTGCAGTTTTGCATGCGGCTATTGCTAAATCGTTGCATCGAAATGAAAAGGAGATTATTGAAGAATCATTAGAGGTTCTAATTAATGCATTAGAAGATAATATAAATGATGATGAGTTCAAGAACTATGTTCGTATGTCTTATGAGGATTTAATCCAATCGGTAAAAGAATACGGAGTATTAAGAATACCGTCGATAGATGAAGTGCTTCAACGTATTGCAAAGCTTGATGAAAATGGTGAAGTTGAGGGTTTAATAAATGAAGTGGATATAAAAGAGGTTAATAGTGACAGTGATATTCAAACGTTATTAAATATAACAACAGGTGAATTGAAACTAGAAAATTCACTTACAATATTCGTCGGTGGACAAGTTTTGGATCGAGGAATTACAATTCCAAATATGATTAGTTTCTTTTATGGAAGAGATCCCAAAACGATGCAACAAGATACAGTTATGCAGCATTGTCGTATGTTCGGATATAGGGCAGAAGAACTGTTGTCAGTAACAAGATTTTATACTACCTATCGTTTGTTTAGCAGTATGAAGGAGATTACAATTCGCGATAATATATTGCGGGAAAGGATGCTTCGTCAGACAACTGGAGAAGTGGTATATTTAGAAGCGGGAGGAAAGATAAAAGCTTGCTCTCCCCAAAAGATACTTGCTTCTGAAATTCATAGTATTTTGCCAGAAAAACGATATCTGCCTGTAGGATTTGATATTATCAAGAAAGATGCAGGAAAAGCATGGACTAAAATTGATAAAATCATTCGGGATAATAATGGGTACTTGGATAGCGAAAAAACATCATATAAAAAAGGGCAGGACATAGAAGGTCGTTATGTAACAATATCTGCAGATGATGCTTTAGAAATCCTTCGGATTGCTTATTCTGTAATGGAACCAAAAGAAGATGGAAGATGTAATGAGTATAAAGAGATGGAATCTGTTTTTCTTTTCTCGTTATCGGAAAGAATGGAGAGTGGAGATGAAAATATTGCACTCATTGTTCGTAAAGATAGAGATTTAGGAAAGATGAAGAGAAAAGACTCGATGTATCAAGATGCACCGGATTTAATGAATGTTGGGTTGTATTCTGAGGAACAATCAAAAACAGGCGTGTATGAAAACATAATGAATGCCAGTCTGTTGGCAATGAAAATAGATAATTATCAGGTAATAAATGAAGTAGGAATAAACGAAGATACTGTATCAAGACTGCAAAAATCTGTTGATGACATTATCAGTTACCATTTATCTGATTTTTATATCGATGATGTTGTTGAACAATCAAAAAAGAGAAAGCCCATCGATTGCCCTGTGTATATTAATACTCAAGAAGTTTTTGCTACCAATGACGGATTGGTACAATTTATTGATAGAACAAAAAAGAAAATCAAAAATGTGTTAAAGAGAGTAAATGATTCGGATAATCTGCTTGAGTTGATTTTTGATTATTTTGATTCACTGTTGGAAAAAAATGCAAATGACGAAGAACGAGAAAAAGTTGTTGGGACAATAGAGAATCTTGAGATTAGTAAAAGTAGTAAACGTAATTTGAATGAATTGATAAATGAAGTTGATGAGATGGCTCAAAATGTTGGTGAAACATTTGGATATTTTATTGTATTGGGTTCTGGTAGATGTGAAATTCGTTTGAATTATGATGCAATAGAGAAATACTGTATAGAAAAGGGATATTCTGAAGTATCAGTGACTCTTTTTATGGAGTATGTTTTATCTCATGAAATGTTTCATGCAATGCATTATGCAGACATAATGACAGAAAGTGGTCGTTGGTTATATACAAGAAAGGATTATCATAAACAGGGCGCGGTTAAAGAAGCACTAGCAGAATATTTTGCGTTGTGTTATGCCAAGGACAAAATTCCTGTTATTGATGGGGAGATGAATATAGCAGACAATCTGAGAGAAATGCGAAATGTTGATAATTTTCCGCATGATGGAGGTTATAGTGGAGCATTGATAATGGAGAGAGATGAAAAAGGTGGATATCATGGTAATGAGAATGATAAATTCATAGGAATTTATGTGGATTCATTAAGAGATATGCCACATGCATTTCAAGGGATATAAGCATTTGCATATATAAAATTACAACGGACAACACAGCCGTTAGCCATCCGATATCTAGACAATGATGAAAAACACCCAATGGGAAGGTTTTGGTCATACTTGATGTATATAAAGGAGACAAACCCCCATATTATTATTCAGGAGATGGAGTACTGGAAGCTTATGTTCGTGTTGGTAATGAAAGTGTAAAGGCAACTGCGACTGAATTGAAGCGTCTTGTTCTTAGAGGAAAGAATACATCATATGATTCACAGAATTCTACCTATAAGGTGGAAGATTATGCATTTTCAAAGATTAAAGAAAGATATAAAAAATGGACTGGCAATAGCTTTGATGATAAAGATTTGATTTCATTTGGAATGGTAAATAAGCAGGGAGAATTAACAAATGCAGGGGCATTACTTGCTGATGAAAGTCCGATTCGTTGTTCAATATTATTTTGTACAAGGTGGAATGGATTAAATAAAAGTGGTGGCGCAGTTGATGCGTTAGATGATGTGGAGTATTCAGGTAGTGTTATTTCACTGATTGAAAATGGAGAGGCATTCATCAAGCGTAATTGTAAAATGAAGTGGCGTAAGATTGCAAATTCAAGAGAAGAAATGCCGGAGTATGTAGAGCGAAGTTATCACGAAGCACTTGTTAATGCTTTGGCTCACCGTGACTATCTGGTGAATGGAAGTGAAGTGCATATTGACATATATGATGACAGAATGGAAATTTATTCCCCGGGAGGAATGCCGGATGGTTCCATGATTCAAGACAGAGATCCACTTACAGTAGCTTCTACCAGAAGAAATCCGGTTCTTGCCGATGTATTCAACCGGCTTGGATATATGGAGCGTAAAGGTAGTGGATTTGGAAAGATTATCAGTGGATATGAATTTCAAATTAATTATAATGAGAGTAAAATACCATCATTCCGCTCAGACAGATATCAGTTTACTGTAGTGATGCCGAATCTGAACTATGATGTCCCTCAAGATTTTGAAGGAAATGAGACAATGTCTGAATCAATGTCCGAATTGGAAAGGACAAGAATGCAGATAATTTCGCACTATCTCGATACAAATAAAGAAATAAATAGCTCTATTGCAGCAAAATTATTGAAAGTGGAAATAAAGACGGCAAGTCGACTGTTATCGAAGGCAGCAAAATTGGATATTCTTAAAAGTTACGGAAAAACAAAGAATAAAGTATATTTTAGAGAATAATGCAAATGGATGCTAAAAATGTTCCCCGGGCTAGGGAACAAATTAAAAAAGAACCTGAAAAAGGATAAAAGATGAAAGTAAAATTAGAAGACATAATCGAGGCAATGGAATTTGCCGGTATGGAAACAGAATATTATTATGATACCCAAAACGAAAAAGTTCTGATGTTGTTTGATGGAATGGTGGATGGTGAGGACAATCCGGAACTTTTTGAAGATATCAAAGAGGGATTTGTTGAGGATTATATACCGTTACCGGGACAATACGATATCAACGAGTATCGAATAATGGAAGAGTTTATATACGAGCTTCCGGAGGGAAAGAATCAGAATGTATTGGCAGGGGCAATCCAGGGAAGAGGCGCTTTTAGAAGATTTAAGGATAAATTGTATGACTTGAATCTGGAGAAACAGTGGTACCAATATCGTGATGAAGCTTATGAAAAAATAGCAAGGCAATGGTGTGCAAGACATAAGATTGATCTTGTTGAATAAAAGAAAGAGGTAAATTGTGAGTGATTTCGGAAAAAACAGAGTACTGGCATTATATAAGATTCTGACAGCATATACAGACGAACAACATCAGATTTCTATGCAGGATATTCTGGTTCACATGGATGCAGAAGGTTATTACTGTAGTGAAGACAGTATTCTGCGATATATAAAACAATTAAGAAATGAATTAGGGGTAGATGTAATTTCCGGTCGTGGAAGGAATGCTCGTTATTTCATTGGAAACAGACTTTTGGAAAAGGAAGAGATGAAACTTATTATTGATTCCGTTAATGCGTCTAATTTCATTGAGAAAAGTATTGCCACCAAAATGATTGATAAATTGAAATCTACTATGAGTCTGTATGATGCGGAAGAACTGGATAGAAGCGTGTTAGGGATTAATATTGCAAAAGCAGAGAATAAGAAAATTCTGTATAATGTAAATTTGATTCAGGAAGCTCTATCTAAGGGGGTTCAGATAAGCTTTGATTATATGGTGTGGGATAGAAATAAGAAGTTGGTAAAAAAGTCGGATAGACGATATAACATGAACCCATGGGCTTTAATATGGGCAAATGATAGGTATTATTTGTATGGATATGATGTAAAAGAAAAAGATGGTGTATTAAGTGAAAGAAATTATAGAGTGGATAAACTTGATAATATCAAGTTGTCCGATATACCAAGAGCTGGTAAAAGTCAGTTCCGTATTTTTAATGCTAATACGTATGTTTCAAGACGGATGGGTATGTTTTCAGGAAAAGAACAGGTAATAACTGTGAGAATTCCTGATACGTTAGTTGGCCCTTTTATAGATCAATTCGGTAAGATGATTACAATTTCGGAATACACAGAGGGTATGTTGTTAGTTACTTTTAATGCAGTTGCGTCTGTTATCTTGCTTGGATGGTTATTAGGATTACAATATGTAGAGGTATTAGAACCACAGAGTGTTAGGAATGCTATGACTGATTTGATAAAACAAAATATGGAAATATATTCTAAAAAGAATTGACGCAAATATGCGGCAATTCTTTTTTCATTCTATGATAAAATTATATATAATTTTACTGTTACCAATCATGCAAGAAATAAGCAACCACAAGGAGGTTTGGTGTTGAAAGATTACTTATTAGATGTTATGCAGCAACATGAATATGGTTTGTATATGTGCGAATTACCAACGGGCAATGGAAAAACTTATGATTCGGCACGGGCAATGAAAGAATATGCGGATTTAATTGGTGATGATACCAAAATCATTTACCTAACAACTTTAAATAAGAATTTACCAGAAGATGCATTGAGGGCGGCATATGGGAGTGAGGAGCTTTATAAGCGTAATGTATTGAGATTACGCTCTAATTTTGATGAGGTTGTAGAAAAAATTCTTGAGATTGAAGTGCCGGAGGAAATGAAAACGGATGCGTACCTTAAATTATGCAAGAATGTTTCCCTTTATCGTAATGCTGTGGAAAAAAGATATGCCGATAAGGAATATATAAAAGAATTGGCTGACAGAATAACAGAAGGGGACAGGCAGCTTCGATATGAAATTACTAAACGTTTAAAGAATAGATTTCAAACAAAGACACAGCGAAAAAGTGCTATTAGAACTGATGCTAAATATAAATGGATTGGGAAATTATATCCTGCAGTATTTACAGACCATTACAAAATAATATTAATGAGTGTCAGTAAGTTTATGAAGAGAAATTCCATTCTTATTGATTCCAGTTATGAGTTTTTGAATTCGGATTTAATAGAAAACGCAGTAATTGTTATTGATGAATTTGATGCAACGAAGGATACTATACAAAGTGAGCTGATTGATAAGTCATTGGCAATGCAGGAAGACTATATACAGTTGTTTCGTCAGATATATCGTACTTTGAATCCAAACGATTTTTCTTCCAGTATGAGACAAGCTATGGATGAGGTTGAAAAATTAGGGAATAGAAATACATTTACAACACTAATGGATGAAGCAAGAAAAATTGCAGAGAATTATCATGTAAGGTTAAGTATAAAAACCAAAGAAGATTTAGTGGATCAGAGACAGATTTTCTTGTTTAATGATGGTTCATTCCATACGGTTTTAAAAGAAGGGGCACAGTATATCCGCTCATCCTTAAATAAAGAAGACAATCGTATTGATGTTTTCTTTGAGGGGAAAGATGATTTTTTCAAGAACAGAAACAAAGAGAAAGATATTGTGTTATATAGCTTATTGCGTGAGATTAATGTATTTCTTTTGCATTTTAGGTTATTTTCTATAGAATGGGCAAGAAATTATATGGAAATTATAAATAGCTCCAGAAGCGGTATCATGGATGCGATGAATTTGGAGAATGCTATTAGTACAATCCTAAAAAGATTAGAATTAACTAATAAGCAAAGAGATTTGTTGATGGGTGAAACATGCCAAATGATTAGAAATAATCGTGAACTGATATTGGAGGATAGAAGCTTCTATCAAGTTGGTATGGAGTATTATGAATTTGAGGATAATGATTCTCATCATGACAATACAAATCTTAAATTTGTTAAGGTATATGATACTCCTGAAAAAATTATGTTATACCTTGCAGGGAAAGCAACTGTGTTTGGAATATCGGCAACTGCTGAAGTTGATACAGTTGTTGGAAATTATGATTTGAGATATTTGAAGGAACAGTTAAAAGAAAGGTTTCATAAGACGCCGGGTTATTTAATGGACAAAACAAGAACTGCATTAGAAAAAAGATGGAGCGCTTATGCAGATGGCGAGATAAATGTACATGGGGAAGTAATCAGCAGTAATATACAAGGATTCAATGCAGAAGATTATTGCAAAACATTTATGGATGCAGAATTTGCACGTTATGCTTCAAACATTATCACCAATATAACAGATAACGAATATCAGATAATAAGATACTGCAATATACTTCAATCAATGTGTATTTTTAATAGGAATGAAGATATTCAATCAATGCTGTACTTGGGAATGGCATTGCCGAAAAAGAACAATCCCGGCATGGATGAAGGAGTTCTGCAGCAGTTGTTTGAATACTCTCAGATGGAGACTCAGCAGAGTAATAGTAGTGTTTGTTTCTTGAAAAGCGACAATTTTGAACAGGATAAGGAAGAATTGCAGCAGCGATTGTCATGTGGAGAAAAGATATTTGTTATGTCATCTTATCAGACTATAGGTGCTGGACAGAATTTACAATATAAGATTCCGAAAGGTAAAAAAGTTGTTCAACTGGGAGAGTTTACCGAAGGTGACAAGAGATTCTTATATAAGGATTTCGATGCATTGTATCTGGCAAATATGACTAATATGACAGTAAATACATATCAGGATGAGACAATAACATCTCGTGATTTGTTGCAGATGTTGTTTCAAATTGAGGAATTATACGAGAACGGTGAAATGAATTATTCTGAAAAGGACCAAATGTTAAAGCTTGCGTTTCGTTCTTATACAGGAAGTGACCAATTCACTTTAAACAAGTTGTATAAGTTAAAGAGTGTAGTTGTGCAAGCTAGCCGAATGGTTTTACAAGCAGTGGGTCGTATGTGTAGAACATTTGTAAAGAGTCCTAATATATTCTTGTTTGTTGAGTCGGAACTGTTAGAGAAATTGTATGTTGGTGAAATAAATAAACGTATATTATCACCTGAAATGAAAGCAATTGTATCTATGCGAGAGACAATTGGAAAGGATTATCTTCCAGAAGAAAATCTTATGCTTAATAAGGCGGAAAAGATATCCTCGGTTGGTCTTTGGACGATTCGAAGAATGTTGGCAAAGGATTGGACTGTTGAAAGTATGCAGTTGTGGGAACAGTTAAGGTCGTTGGTATTACAGTATCCGACGGCAAGTACATATGATTGGCAGAATAATGAATATCTTCAAAAACTTTATATTACAAGTGGAGAAAAGCGGAACCAGTATATTTACTCACAGTATTCAGATTTCAATGATGTTACTATAGATTTTGGAAACGACAAGGTGGCATTTAAAAACAGTAAAAGAGCTAAAATAAAGGGGAATTCTGATGAAGTTGCTGTTTATGAAATGAGTGAAAAGGAATCCGGTTTGCAGGCGATACTTAGATATCCCGGAATGAAAGCTCATTTTGAAGAAATGGGATATGCATTGAAATTTGAAATGAATGAATATCTTCTTAGTCCAGTGTTGTTTCATAATATTTACAAAGGTGCATTGGGCGAAGTGGCTGGTAAGTTTATATTGAAAAGAGAATTGGGAATTGAATTATCACCAATAACAGTGCCGGAATATTTTGAATTCTTCGATTATAAGCTATCTGATGATGTGTATGTTGATTTTAAGAATTGGAAGTTTACATATGTGCAGGATAGAGACGAAATCAGAAAAGATATATTGAGAAAGCTGGAGGCTATAGGGGCTAAACGGGTTTATATCATAAATGTTGTATCAGATAAAAATTACAAGCCGAGTGCCATAGTGGATCAGTGCTTGGTGGAGATTCCGATGCTTATAAGAGAAGATGGTACAGTTTGTTATGAAAATTTACATATGATTCGTAAGGAGGATTTCGAAAATGTTAACTAACAGAATTAATGTTACCTACAATATAGAAAATATTGATGCTGACTTTGATATTTTTAGGGTCGAGAAGGCTAATAAGGATTATTACAAATACAATATCTTAGATTCGGCAGTATATGAATTTAAGGCGGCAGCAGTTCAGTGGACCTTTGGTGCAACTGCGTTGGTACTGTTCCGTAAGGGGGAGGTGACAGAAAAGCAATTTAAAGAAAGCATTATGAAAGAGTATGAGGATGTAAAAATCCAAAAGATTGATTTGTTTGATAGCGAGCAGTGCAATAAATGTTTTTATTTTGAAAACAGATTACTTGCACAACTCCTGATAAATTCAATGAGAACGCCTAAGCATGAGGCTTTTATGTATAATAATCTCACAGGTAAGCTTTTCTATCATAACCCATCATGGAGACATAAAGATAAATTAACCGGTAAGGTGAATTTTATCAGATTCTTGGAGATTGTTATTGATCCAGGGATGTATCTCAATTTGGAACATAAAACTTTCAAGAGATATGATCAAGAAAGTAATGGATTGTATGTAATAGATTCAAAGACTGGTGAGTTTAGAAAAAAATTAAAGACAGATACCAATGTCATTACATACAAGGAAGGTTCCATGCCGCATAATCACTTTAGAGTAGATAATTTTGATATATCTGATATTGCGCATTTTAGGAAAAGTAAGATGGGCGTAATGGAGCAGTTTTTAAGAGATGTGAATGATAATCTTTCTAAATATATGTCCATAGACATTGTGGAGAGGGAAGATGCACAAGAATTTGATATCTCCAATTTGGAAAAGAAGGGAATATCAGAGTTTGAATATGGTGAAATGTTACAGAAAAAGGGGGTTGTAATTATAGATGAAAATAATTCTGAAGTATCAAAGGATATTGTAGCAAAGCTCCAAGAGGAGTTGGAGAAGTATTATCATGTAAAGGCGGCGGTAGGAAATCTTTCGGAAGAAGCATATAATATCAGAATCATTCATGATGGTGAATATTATGCTGAAAATGAGATGCATGACCCACACAGTGATAACTTAAAAGGATATATTGTACAGCATATAACAGAAGAGGCCGAGCATTTTACAAATACAAAGGGAAGTTCTCCAGATATAAAGAAGATTGTTCAGGAACTTATAATAAAAGGTGATGTAAGAGAACGTATGATTTCAATTTTTGATTGGGAAAGACTTGATTCTGGAAAAGATTGGACCTTTGTTCTTAGAAAGAAGATAAAAACAAAATACGGTGAAAATGCAGCGCATATAAATCATGTTAATAAAAAGATGCTCAATTATTTCCAATATTATCGTTTGAAAATTGATTGCAATGGTGAAATGAAATTTGATACATTTTGTGATAGTAATCAAGATGAAGCAGAAGAGTGGAGCAAGATTTGTTATGCATATGATTTTGTAGAAGACAAACATCGTGGTGCACAGAATCAGGTAGAAGGATTAATGTATTCGGATATTGATAATATTCATGCCATATTGTTAACACGCGAAAAGACATTGCCTAATATATCAGCATTAATGAATACACTTATGGAAACGGATGCAAAAGAAAGAGTTTCAAAAGAATTATTATTGGAAGCAATAGATGATTTTGAAAAAGATAATATTGATTCAAGGGAATGTATTTCTGAATGGAAAAGTAAGGTGGCTGCAGAAACAGAAATGATTACCAAGAAAGCAATGAAAAAGATTTTAAATATGCGCACAGGGATTGCATCAAAATTTAATAGGTTTTTACATGAAAAGTATGGAGTCTGGATTGATGGCGAGCTGAGAAAAGGGGAATTTGAAGCGACTTACCAAATTGGAAATCTCTTAAACATCAAGTATGAATACAATGAGAAAGACTACTTAGATGGACGTACATTTGTATATTATGTGGGGGCTAAGAGTAAGAGATTAGCATATCCAAATGCTTGTTGTATGCGTAAGGTGATTTCTTTGGGAGAAGAACTTGAATATGAGGAGGCTCTTCCGTTGATGGCAGTAGAATTTGTGCGTAATAATCAATATACGGTTCTTCCATTTCCGTTTAAGTATTTGAGAGAATATATTGAACAGTGCTAATTTTAAAGAATCTGTTGATTTTATCCTCATCCACATTATAATAATCTTATGGCAACAGTTTGGAAACGTCCATTCAGTAGGTCAGAATAAATAGTGTAATTGATATATTAATATGCCCCGTATTCAACTGAAACTTAAACGAAATAAGTTAGGCGACGCTCGGGACATAATGAGTTTGAATAAGGTGAAAACAGCGGGAAGCCAGTATTTATACGGATTCCCGTTTTCTGTGCTTGCAAAATGATTGCAGTTTTTTATGGCAGTTAGAATTTTAAATGATGAAATTAATTATTGCATATGTTATATGACAAATAGTGAAAGCAATAGCAGGTATCAAAGCGATAATATTTTTTCTATCTATTGCAAGAAAAATGAATGCACTACAAGGTGGGATTGTCAATAGTAGAATGATTAACGGATTAGTTACTCCGATATAATAGAATATCCAACCTGTAAAATACAAAATCACTGATGCTATAACCATGATGATAAGTGGATTTACTTGTATTTTAGGTGTGCTTTTCCTCTGTAAAATACAAAGAGTTATTATAAAAAATATCTGGCAAAAGCTCCCGATAGCATCAACTATGGGCGTAACGGAATCTGTTCGCAGAATATCATTTGGAGCAGGAATCGCAAACCATATGAAATTTGGAAGCATAATTATTAGGAAAAGCACAAGTCCCCATATATCAAAACAAAACTTATAATTTTTCACTTCACACCGACCTTTCAAACAAAAAAGTAAAATCTGTAAATCCTTTTTTATAAGGAAATCTCAAATTTATTAAATACGTTAATTCATTATTTATGATTCCAAGCAGTGATTTTTTATATATAATTTTCTCAATAAGAATACTATTTTATAGACTCCTACGATAATCAAAATCCCTGCATTTAGATATAATAATAGGCACAAGTCTTTTACAAATAACCATAATATCCTAATAGGTGTGCCTGTGACTAATGGAATACATAACAAAAATATGGGAAGTAATATATGACGCAAACCATCAATAATAAAGTTTATGTTTTCTTTTTTAGTCCATTGTCCAATTGTTGCTATAGAATGAACACTTATGAAACAAAGCAAAAAGCATATTACATCAATTACCAGATGTAATATGACATATAAATTAGGATAATTTTGTCTTTCTTCGCCTATGAGTGGATTTATAATATTGTTAATAAGATTATTACATACCAGATAATCATTCATATTAACAAGAACAGCTACACCAATACCCTCTTTTGGGAGAATAAACATATTGGAAGTATAGTTTTCTACTAATCCAGCGTGCCAAAACATTGGCTGACTATACATTTGGGTTGAATAGAGCCATCCCATACCGTAATAATAGGAACCATCATTAACAGATACATTATCAAAAAACATACTATTAATGCTCTCTTTACTTATTATATTTTCTCCATCGTTTAGATACATCTGCAAATATCTGCCCATATCGGATATACTTGATGAAAGATAGCCGGCAGGAATATTTGTCCAAGTTCCGTATGCAATATCATCTGGATAATCTGGTTCTCCATCTATAGGGATACCAAAATAATTTCTGTATCCATTAATTAAACCATTTTTCTTGCTTTTTTTAAAAGATGCTGCAGAATGGTTCATACCTAATGGTGAGAAAATATTTTTCGACACATACTCTTCATAAGTCATTCCACTCACTGCTTCAATTATTAATCCTAGCAATCCATAATTTGCATTTGCATATACATGACTGCCATATGAGTTTGTTTTCTTAAGCTTTCCAAATGTCTGATATGTAGTTATACCACTGGTCTGATTAAGAAGATTTCTTATGGTTATGTTGTTACTATCTGTATCATCTATAAACCATTTCCCTGCATCAATGTACTCGGATATTTGATTATCTAAATCAAGCTTTCCGCCTTCTACAAGCTGCATAATAGCTAACGCTGTGAATGATTTACTCATTGAGCCAATTAGAAATGGAGTATCAATGCTGTCACAATTTCCATATGTTTCTTGAAATAGCACATTATCCTTATCGACCACTATAACAGCCATACCGGGAATATGATATTTTTCTACATCTATTGCAATTTGCTCACTAATCTTTTCATAATCCGATGGTGACTTTTTCGACGCAAAAACATCATTCATGCAAAAAATAGAGCAAGTAATTAAAAACGCCATGCAGATGCTAGCTCTTTTTATTATTTTATTTTTCATAAAACTTACCACCTATAAAATTTTCAAAACAGGAAAATAAGAAATTTTATCTACTATAGTCTTTATTTCCCTGAATTATTCAATAGAGTCACCAATTGGAACATTGAATATCTGCAATGTATCCTCAATCTCTGCCTTATACATGTCCTCGTCATATATGGGTGGATTCTTTTCTTCTAAGTGGCGCATATGTGCATGGAACAATGTTATAAGCTGCATGTTATCGGAATATAGTGCTATATTTATATATCCATTTACAGGAACCGGCGATTCGTGTATTTCAATTCCGATTTCTTTCATATCGTACCAGCACTGTCTGAATTCCATATAGAGTTTCTTGGTTTCATTTGAACTGTTCAGAATGTAATCTAAATCAATATAAAATGCAGCACTTCGCCTGCTCACAATTTCATCTACGGATATAGTGAATTTGACTTTGGCATCTTCTAACGCAAGTAAGGTGCGATAGAATTCTGAGAAGCGAGTAATCGGTTGTCTGCCAGAAGGTAGTAGCGAAGAGGCATCTTCATTAAATTTCTGAACCAATGCAAAATTGCTGGTAATAAATCAATACCACAGATTGCTATTGATTATAACATTGCCAAAAGTTCCGTTAGCAAATGGGTTAACGAATAAAAGGAAGAATACCATTATACCACTAGCACAACATCTGAGTCTAATGAAGCTAAGGAAATCCTGAGATTAAATCAGCTTCTTAACGAAAAAGATAAAGAGATTGCTTTCTTAAAAAAGCAGCGGCATCCTTCGCGAAGGAAATCGATTAGTGATATATCGATTCATTGATGAAAATAAAAATATATTTGGTTTAAGATGGTTATGTCAGCAGTTTGGTATTAGCCCCAACTGTTATTACAATTATAAAAAGGACGCAAAACGAGAATATCACAAGCGTTTGGCGCACATTTTTGAGCTTATAAAGTACGTTTATTACAATAATAACCGTGTTATAGGCTATAGGGCTATGCGCATTTTTATTAAACGCTACGGGTATGAAGTTAGTAATACCACTATGCATAAATACATGAACAAAGAACTTAATTTATGTGCTGTAATTATGCATTCAAAGCCTGGCTATAAAACAGGAAAAAAGCACAAGATATTTGATAATCTCTTAAACCAAAACTTCACAGTCGATTGTAAAAACAAAGTATGGTGCACAGATTTTACTTATATGCGCCAGACAAACGGAAAGTTCAGATATAACTGCTCTATCATTGATTTATTTGACAGATCAGCAGTAGCATCAATTTATCGAACAAAGTGTTACAAAAAAGCTTGACCAGTACAATTTGATATTAAGGGAAAATCATATATAGGTACACCTTTCTATAATGATGATGGAATTTTGCTGATGAGCGTATTTGATTTTTTATTAAATCAAGAGTCATTGGAGTTTTGATTTCTAAAAGATATTTATGGATATTATACCTGAAATATCTTTTAGGGGGGTGCTTAGCAAAAGATTAAATACTTTTTAACGATAGCTTTGACCTATCGTTAAAAGGTTCGTGGATATTTACAGGGATTTCATATAAAAAAGTATAACAAAAAAGTGAGTTCCCGATCTTCATAAAATGGGGAGTTACTATAAGAATTTACATCATCAATTTACATACACAACTATTGAAAAATTTTTTCGGGGGGGGGTACAATAATAGCGGATATTTACAGGAATTTCTAATGATGAATATCTGAACTACTAATTTACAGAAAGAATAAGTGAGAATCTTACATTTTAACTGGCTGAATATATAGTGTTAATCAGGCTGTTGATATAGTGTTAATCACGTGGTTTGTATAGTATTAATTAGGCAGTTGAATAAAAGGTATCCGCTTATAGGAGGAAATGTGTATGAAAAGACAATTTATAAAGAAGCTGGCAACAGTGACAGTTTCTGCCGCAATGCTTGCTGCTTTGTTTAGTGGTGGCACAAATGCAGGTATCAGGACAGCACAGGCACAGGAAGCAAATGTAGCTGCCGCATCAGAACAGTTTGATACAACGGCACCTGTAGTCGAAAGTATTTCGATTGATAAGCAGGGGCAGAATGTAGGAGATGATGACACATTTAAGATTGCAATCAAGGCTTATGATTCTGATTCGGGTATTAAGGACGTGAGTATGGTTTTGGAATCAGAAGGTAATGCCTCAATATTTAATGACTATTCATATGCCAATGGCAGCTTACAGTTTAATGAAGCGGCTAACAGTTATGAGTGTACAGTAAAGGTTGCTGATACTACACTTGTTGATGGAAAGGTCTTCATCGCCACTCTTACAGTAACAGATAAAGCGGGAAATTCAAGTTCGCCAGTGCTTTCAAGCACACCAGATGTATTAAATGTAACAGCCTCATCTGCTTTATACTGGGTAAATATAACCCGTAGTGATAACGAGAAACCAGTGGTTACATCTGTTAAGTTAAAGGAAAATGGACAGACAGTAAAATCGGGAGATACACTTCACGTTACAATAGGTGCAACTGATAATTCTGCTTTACAAGACACTTGTTACGTAGAATTTCAAGTTAATGCAGCTGAAAGAAACACATCACATTCTATGTATCTGCAATGGGATTCTGCTAATGGCTGTTATATAGGTTCATGGGAGCTCCCAGATGGTATTGTACCTGGTGAGTGGTATATTAATCATATAGAAGTGAAAGATGTAACTGGTAACCGTGCAGAGAAGAATTCAGCAATGGATTGTAAGGTAACAGTACAGAATGACAATTATGTAGTAAATGAAAAAAATGTACCAAAGCTTAACAGCTTTTCTATGGATAAGGCAGGTCAGACATTTACAGCAGGAGATCAGGTGAAATTCACAGCAGATATAACTGATGATACTGGTGTAAGTTCTGTTAAAATGGTATTAAAAAACGTAAATTCTGAATTGTCTTCTCAAAGCGATGTATACTGCTATATGCAGAATGTTGAAGGAACAAGTAAATACGAATATACATATACTATTACAGAAAACGATTATCCATGTGAATGGTATGTTTCAAGTATAGAGGCTTATGATGTATATAATAATATGTTGTATACATCTACTGAAAGACAAACAAGTGGAAGAGAACTTCCATTAATGTATGATTATTATTTCAATGTAACACAAAACGGTACATTTGTTCAGCCAAATGTAAATGTTATGTTCAGTTATATTAACGCAGATATGGAATGGGACATTAAAATAATAGAAGTTCCACGAAGAACTAAGCTAAGTAAGGCATTAGAGAAGCTTGATACCGGTGTTAAATTTGATGATGCAAAAATCACAGGCTGGACAATGGTTGGCTATCCAGATTTAGATACTATAGTTAGTAATAATACAACGTTTTTGGCAAATTATAATATCAATATCGTAGAAAAATATGTGTATTCATATTCGCCAGATGTTGGTTCAAAGTGTTTATATAAAGAAACATCATTTGTTAAAAAAGGACAGAAGATTGAACTTCCAACAGTAATTCCTGGAGTTAAGAATGTAAAGTGGATTAAAACTGAAGAATTAGATGAACTTATAAAGAATGGATATATCATTAATACAGATACTGGAAGTTATTATTTCGAGGCAGATGCGGAAATAGACGATTCTGTTCCACCTACTGATGATAACAATGGTAGTACCGGTGGTAACAATAATCAGACAACAACTGATGGAAACAAAGGCAACAATGAAGGAACTAAGTTATCATCTGATAAGATACAGGAAGCTGTAGCAGCAATTACTACTGCCAAGGCTGGAGATACTTATACAGTTGATATGTCAGATGCAACAGTTGCACCAAAGGATGTGTTAGAAGCAGCCAAGGGTAAGGATGTTGATATTGTTCTTGATATGAATGGTTATAAATGGACTATCAACGGAAATAATATTCAGGCTGATAATCTTAAGGATATTAACCTTGCGGTAGATACAGACTCTGATGCAATACCAGATGATGTTATATCGGAGCTTGCTGGCAATAACCCAGTTAAGCAGATTTCACTTGCATATAGTGGAGATTTTGGATTCAAGGCAAGTCTTACATACAATATAGGAAGTGAATATGCTGGCAAATATGGCAATCTCTATTATTATGACAGCACAGGCAGAATGATATTCCAGAATGCAGGTGCAATAGATGCAGATGGTAATATATCTCTTAACTTTAGTCACGCATCTGAATATGCAGTCGTAATAGCAGATTATGCTGTAACAACAGAGAATGCTGATAATACAGCAACAGGCGGCATAGCAACAGGAGACAGCACACCTATAGCATTGTATGCTGTTCTGTGTGTGATGGCAATTGCATTAGCAGGTATTGCTGCTGTAACAAGAAAGAAGAATGTATAAAGTAAAAATGTATAAAGTAAATATATTATTTATCTTATTGTTATAATCAGACAAATGGCAGATAGTATTTAAAGTCATTGATGAGGATAATAAGATTAGCAATAAGTAGAAACTAAAGATAATTAATCATACCCGGCTTCATATTGTTGTGGAGCCGGGTATATCTGCATATTAAGGAAAAATATAAAAGAATAAAGCAGAGGAATGTAATAGGTGTGGAAACAAACATTTCCACACCCGTAATTTCTGCAATATATAAAATTAATCAATAACAAAGTTATTAACATTCTTACGAAGTTCAGCAGCAGAGGCTTCTGCGGTTTTAGCTCCATTCATAACAGCTTCTGAGCCTTTTACGATTACGATTGTCTTCTGGGCTATGTTGGTTGTTCCAGTTGCACTGTCATTAGAAGCGGAAGTGATTCCATCTATCGCCTGAGTGATATTGCTTATAGATGCAACAAGCTCTTCTGATGTTGCACTGAAATCAGATACAAGATCGTTAATGTTGGAAGCATCCATATTATAGTCATCAGCCATCTTTTCAAATCCGTTAAGACATTCAACAATATCAGTATCAACGAAATCAAGCAGGCGGTTAGAATCGCTTGTCAGGTTGCCTACAGCTTTGTTTACATTTTCTGTAACAGCCTGAATGTTGGCTACAGCATCTTTAGACTGTTCAGCTAATACACGTATTTCCTCTGCAACAACCGCAAAGCCTTTACCAGCCTCACCAGCTCTTGCAGCTTCAATAGAAGCGTTAAGGGCAAGCAGATTGGTCTGTGCAGTAATATTCAGGATAGAGTCGGCAAGCACACCAATCTGGTCAACTACTTTGGCATCTTCAAGAGCCTGCTCAAGATTTACTCTGATGTCAGCCATCATCTGTTTAACTTTCTGACGGTTTTCTACAGTATCATCCTTAGTCTTTACAGCACGTTTATGGATGTCCTGAGATTCAGTTGCACCATCCTGTGCTCTTATGGCAATTTCCCTTGCAGCTTCTTCAATCTGCTGTGTCATTCCGTTAATCTGTTCAGCAGAGGCGGCAGTTTCCTCTGAACTTGCAGCAAGCTCTTCTGTTGTTGCAGATACGTCTTCAATTTCTGCATTAAGATTGTATACATTAGTGTCGATAGTTTCTACAACCTTATCAATATTGGCAGCCTCGTTTTTTACCTGAGCTAACAGGCTTCGTACAGATTCGCGCATAGTTTCAAGTGCATTGGCTAGCTGTCCGAAATCATCCTTACGCTTAAGCATAGGCTGTTGCATTTTTGTGGCAAAATTACCACCGGCAATTACTTCGAATTGTTCTTTTATTTTTCTTAATGATTTAGTAATATCAATTGCGATGAGAGCAACGAGTATAGCAACAACAATAAGCATACATACGCTGCATAAAATAAGCGAAATAGCTTTGCTTGAAGCATAGCTGGTGAATTCCTCATTCTGCTGTGCAATAGCAGTGTCTATGTAATCAGTATAGTTGCCAGTACCAACAACCCAGTCAAAAGGTTTGAAGTATTCGCTGTAAGAACGCTTTGGTGAAGGTTCTGTTTCTCCCTCCTTAGGAAATACATAATCTGTATAACCACCACCATCCTGGACTGCAACACGTATTATTTCCTTGACCATCTGGTAGCCATCAGCATCTTTAGTATTCATACGATTAGTACCCTCAGTTGAACTTCCAAGCAGAACAATATTCTTGCCATCGGACTGGTCAACCCAGAAATATCCACCATTGCCGTAGCGCATCTGACGGATTTCATCAGCGGCTATTTTCTTAGCTTCATCAAGAGTATATTTACCAGACTTATACTCATTATTAATTTCCGATAACAGGGAGATGACAACACCAACCTGCTCTTTAATAGAATCATCATAGTTCTGTCTTGATGATGTGTCCATAGTTTCAAGTGCCTTGTCTTTTAACTGGTTCATATTCTTAATAGAAATAAAACTTTCAGAAGTTACAAGGACAATTACTAAAGCCAGAATTATAGTAAGCTTTGTTCGAACCTTAATATTTTTCATTGGAATCACGCTCCTTAAATCAGATTGATTTGTGTAAAATCATATATTTTCACGTATTTTTATCTAATAATTATAATGTTATAAAAGAATTGTGTCAATAAAACTGGCTGTAAATATTAAAAAAATCTTAAATTTTCATATATTTATATATATAAGTATAAAGTTTATGGTTTATTAATATATAAAATAAATATATACTATACTAAATTGGTATATAATATACATCAGAGTGATTATAAAAAAATCAAATATTCCCTTTATTCACAACTATCACAAGAGCAAAGGTTTTGCTGCTGGCTGTTCAAGAGAGGTTATTTAAAATAGAGCAGATATGCCCGGCTTGAGTGTGGATGACCTTATACAGCAGACAATAGATGCTTTAAAGACATTCAGAACATAATAAATGTTACAGTAAAGATATAGTAGAAATGTAGTCAAATTAAAAATACATTAAAAATACAAAAAAATAATTAAATTTTTTATTGACAAATTAAAATGAAGAGATTATCTTATTACTTAATTCAATAGTCAAATGCGAAGAACAGGAAATGATTTATTTATATCACCGCCTACAGAGAGCCGTTGGTTGATGAGAAACGGTAGCAAGGAATAGATAAGCCCTCACCTGCAAGCAGTTTTGGTGAAAGATATTAATTTAGTAGTCAGAACCGGTACCCATCGTTAACAGGGCATGCCATATATGTGGCAGTAGAGAGGTCGGATTTATCCGGCAAGCAAAGTGGTAACGCGGAAGTAATGTAATTTACCTTCGTCTTTGTACGATATCGTTAAGATATGTGCAGAGGCGAAGGTTTTTTGCATTATGGAATTAGTTATTTTTAATTTCCGTTTTTCTGCGTTCATTGTATTTGGCTAGTGAAATAGGCTGGGAATATTTATTTGCTCAGCTAATATTATATATAGGAGAGTGACATTATGAACACTTTAGTAATCGTTTTAATCGCGGCTGTTATATTATTTGGTGCCTATATGGTATATGGTCGTTGGTTAGCAAACAAGTGGGGTATAGACCCTAAGGCAGAAACACCTGCCGTAAAGTACAATGATGGAAAAGATTATGTTCCAACCAAAGGATGGACTGTATTTAGTCATCAGTTCTCATCAATCGCTGGTGCAGGTCCTGTAACAGGTGCTATTCAGGCAGCAGCATTTGGATGGTTACCAGTATTACTCTGGATTCTTATCGGTGGTGTATTCTTTGGTGCTGTAACAGACTTCGGAGCTTTATATGCCTCAGTTAAGAACGAAGGTAAGTCAATGGGTATGATCATTGAGAAATATATCGGTAAGTTTGGACGTAAGATTTTCTTACTTTTCTGCTGGTTATTTACACTTATCGTTATTGCAGCATTTGCTGATATGGTTGCAGGTACATTTAATGCATATACAGTAGTTGATGGAGCATCACAGTTAGCACCAGCAGCTTCAACTAATGGTTCTGCTGGTACAGTATCAATTATGTTTATGGTATTCGCAGTAGTATTTGGTCTTATCCAGAAGAAGTTTAATCTTTCAGGCTGGAAAGAAGCAGTAGTTGGTATTGCATTTATTGTTGCTTCATTTGTAATTGGTAACTTCTGTCCAATCATCTTAGGTAAGAGTGCATGGAGCTATATCACATTCGTATATATCTTCTTTGCAGCAGTTATGCCAATGTGGCTTATGAAGCAGCCTAGAGATTACATGACAACATTTATGTTTATTGCTATGATAGTTGGAGCAGCACTTGGTCTTGTAGTTGCCCATCCATCTATGAATCTTCCTGTATACACAGGATTTAACAATGCAAAGCTTGGAACAATGTTCCCTATCCTTTTCGTAACAGTTGCGTGTGGTGCTGTTTCAGGTTTCCACAGCCTTGTTTCATCTGGTACATCTTCTAAGACAGTAGAGAATGAAAAGGATATGCTTAAGGTTGGTTATGGTGCTATGGTACTTGAAAGCTTACTTGCAGTTCTTGCTCTTTGTGTAGCAGGTGCAGCTGCAGCCGCTGATGGTACAGCAGCAACAGGTACTCCATTCCAGATATTCAGCCGTGGTGTAGCAGGTTTCTTTGAAATGTTTGGTGTTCCAGTACATTTCGCAACAGTATTTATGACAATGTGTGTATCAGCTCTTGCCCTTACATCACTTGATGCAGTTGCACGTATCGGACGTATGAGCTTCCAGGAGCTTTTCAGCGTAGATGATATGGAACATGCAGAAGGCTGGAGAAAGTTACTTTGCAATACATATTTCTCAACAATCGTAACACTTCTTTGTGGTTTCGTACTTACAAAGATTGGATATGCTAACATCTGGCCATTATTTGGTTCAGCTAACCAGTTATTAAGTGCACTTGTTCTTATAACACTCTGCGTATTCTTAAAGGTTACAGGACGCAGCAACAAGATGCTCTTCCCACCTCTTATCATTATGCTTTGTGTAACATTTACAGCACTTGTACAGAGACTTATAGCTATGGTTAAGGCTATCCAGAACGCAGCATCTGTTACAATCCCAGCAGGTACTACTACATGGGGTAAGGTGTTCATAGCAAATGGACTTCAGCTTATAATAGCAATTCTTCTTATTGTACTTGGTCTTATCATTGTTGTTAACTCAGCTAAGAGCTATGCAAAGAGTGAGAAGAACTCAGAGAAGGCTGCTTAAGCAGGTTGATGTGTTATAATTAAAAATGGCTGGTATCTTATATAAGATGTGATGGTTTACAAAGTCAGGTTACAGATTGGACGATGTGGATAGTTACATTTATAAGATATCAGCTATTTTAAATTTATTTAATGATACCAAGGTTAAAAGGTCTAATATGAGCATAGTTCATAGTTCTTACAGTCATTTTATAATTTGTAAAATTTGATATTTGGTGTTAATAAAGAATTCGGGTGCTGCCATAACGGTAGGCGGTTTAGTCTTGAACCTCTTCAGAAGGGAGGTGATAGACATGGTTACATATTCAGATTTATTTAACTATACTTTAGTTATTTGTGCGATAGTTTCTATATGCATTTCTTTTTATCTGTGTCGGTGTGATGCCATAGTGTTTTTTAAGCAGTGCACTAAGGTAGCTTGCATTAGATATGCCGACTTTGTTTGCAACCTCACTTATAGATATTTCCCCGATTTCTAAAAGAATCTTTGCGTGTTGTAATCGGACCGCTGTTATATATTCAGTATATGATGAACCAGTTACAGCTTTGAAAAGTCTTGAAAAATGTGATGGAGAAAGACAGGCAAAGTCTGCCACATTCTGCAGGCTGGCACCATATTCAAGATTATTTTCAGCATATATCATAGCCTTCTGAATTCTGTCATCGAATCTTTTCAGATATAAAGTATTGTTATCTGAGTCACTAGAAATGTGATGCTCATATACATAGAAGAATAGTTTATAAAACATTCCCTGAAGAAGCAGTTGTGAGTGGTCAGAATTCCGTTCGTATTCGTATAACATTTCATCACACATTTTTTGTATTTCATCCTGTGAAACTTTGGTAAAATGTAGATAATTGCGACAAAGAATATCTAATTGAGTATGTCCGATTATATCAATAATAGGTTCAAATACTTCTGTACGAACTTTTATTACATATCTGTCATAAGGAACATCCGATATAGGACAGTTCCTGTGATAAACCTCAGGCTTAGCAATCCCAAAGTCGCCGGCGTGGCATACACGAATGTTATCAGTTGCAATCCATCTTCGATCACCTGATACCATATAACCGATGGTGTAGTGGTCATGTGCTGCCTGCATTGCTGGCATTGCGTAGCTTGCTTCTTTTATTTTGTGGTCTATATAAATATTTTCTCCGGGTTTAAGTGGAAGAGGCATAGTAATCTCCATTCTTGAGTGGTTTAACCAAGTTATAATTTACATAGCATAATTTTATAAATTTTATGTCATAAAAGCAATAATATTTAATGAAAATAATAAAATTTTGTGCAAGAATAAGTTATAGTTAAATCATAATAACAGGTGGATAACATATGAATCAGAAGTTTAATCTTAAAGCAAATAATTTTATAAAAAATATGCTCAGGTATTCATATCTGATAATTATAGCACTGCTTCTTAATGCTGTTGTGAATGAGATAATTGTGAGTGCCAATAAGATAATAAGTGTCAACATAGATTATATGCTGTCAGGCGAAGCTGTTGATATTGACAGTATTATTGTGAAGTTTATATATCTGACATTATCAGGCTTTGTACTTTCCTTTGCTGGAAGCAGGCTTTCGCTTAAATATGCGGTAAGGGTTATTAATTCATACAGAAAACAGATAAGCAGCAAGTTATACCGGATAGATTATTCATATTATGATAATGCAGGTACAGCAACAATAATTAATAAGGTGAATTCTGATATAGCAGAAGCGGAAAACTTTTTGACAGAGCATTTTGCAACAATTATAACAAATATTACGGCAGCACTTATATATGCCAATTATGTGCGAAGGATAAATGTAGTGCTTTTTGTTGCAGTTGTTGTGAGTTATCCACTTGTAATATGGCTGTCAAATATTCTTGTGAAGAAAATGCGTGATGTGTCAAAGGTATATCGTTTAAAAGTTGATGCAATGCTTGGGATTGACCATGAAGCTATAATGGGGTATCAGATAATAAAAGCCTTTGGATTACAGAAGTATTTTGAAAACAGAATGCATAAGGCAGCAGAGGAGCTTGTGGAAACAGAGCAGATAAGAACAGGTATAAGCAATACAGCGATAGTTATAAGAAGACTAATACAATGGATTCCTTCTATATTATGTGCATTTTTAAGCATATGGCTTGTAAGAAATGGACAGCTTACAGTTGGAGAACTTGTTGGTTTTGTCGTTATTCTGGAAAAGTTTGTTGAGTCGATTATAGGAATTCCGTTTGCCATAGTTGATGCAACAGGCTGTATGGTGTGTATAGGAAGGCTTGAAGGAATACTTTCAGCTAAAGATGAGCATTTTGGGGACAACAAGGCAACGAATATAACTAATAGAGTATCTGATAAGAGCAACTTAGACGTAGATTACGTTATAGAATTTGACAATATAAAGTTTGCATATAAAGAGGGCGAAAATGTTCTTAATGATGTCAGCTTTAAGATTAAAAATGGCGAAAATATAGCAATAGTCGGAAGCTCAGGTGGTGGAAAGACTACTATTTTCAGACTGTTATGCGGCTTATATCATGCCAGTGCCGGGGCATATAAGTTGTACGGAATGGATATTAATGAATGGAATATTGAAAGCGCAAGAGAAAATATGGCGCTTGTTTCACAGGATACATTTTTATTTCCAGGAACTATTGAGGAAAATATCAGGTATGGAAATATTAATGCAACTCACGATGAAGTTGTTAATGCATGTAAGGATGCAAGAATTCACGACTTCATAGAAGGACTTACTGACGGATATGAAACTGTGATAAGTGAGGGTGGAAGTCAGCTTTCAGGTGGTCAGAGGCAGCGTATTGCTATAGCAAGGGCAATATTAAAAGACACGCCAATTTTGTTGTTAGATGAGCCTACATCTGCTATTGATGAGGGAACAGAGCAGCTTATACAGGATGCTCTTGACAGGTTATGCAAAGGAAAAACAAGCATAACGATTGCACACAGATTGTCTACAATAAAAGACGCCGACAGGATAATTGTACTTCAGCATGGAAGGATAGTTGAGGCTGGAACTCATAAACAGTTGCTTGATATAGGAGGGGTATATGCAGAAATGTACGCAGAAGGATAATAATAAGAAGAATTCCGGAATATGGCAGTTATTCTTACGGACTATGAGAACTATGGGAAAAAGACGTTTTATGTATTATGGTTCCATATTAGGAATGAGCATAACATTTGCAATGTTTTCAGTTATGGAAGCATTTCTTATGAAGATAGTTGTTGACATAGCACAGAAAGGCGAGTGGGACAGGCTTATAAGTTCTGTTGTAATAATAGTCATAACAGGCGTGATAGTGTTGTTAGGATATAGATTTGCCTGCATAAGATATAACGTGGAAGCAAAGCGAATATATGGAAAGCTGTACGAACAGGTGTTGAGTCACGAAATGAAGCTGCCTTGTGAATATTATGAAAATCACCATAGTGGGGAAATGTTATCAAAAGTATCATTCGACCTTGGAAGAATGGGTGATATATTTGGTTCAAGATTCAGAAGAGTTGTTATGCCATTTATGATGGTAGTTGTATTCTTAGTGCCTATGTTTGCACTCAGCTGGCAGCTTACACTTTGTCTTGTGGCTGTAAATACAGTGCTGATAGGAGTTACGATGGTTCTGACTGGACCGCTTAAAAGCTTAAGTAAGAAAATGTCTGAGTCAAACAGCATAATGACAAAGCATATAACAGATCTTATTCAGGGAATTATACAGGTAAGGATGTTTCCGGCAGGAAGAAAAACAGTTGACAGATATAATGAAGAGGCAGATGTGTATGCTGTAAAGTCTGATAAAAGAAATATGTTTTCATCTTTGCTTGAATGTGCTAATACAGGCTTTGACCTTATATGTAATCTTGTTTTTTTGGCACTTGGAATATTATTCGTGCAGAAGGGCTATACAACACTTGGTGCTATTGCGGCGATATATACAATGTATGGACGTTTTTCAAGACAATTCCTGCAAATGGGAAAGTATATTCCGGAGCTTATTGCGTATCTGACATATGCACAGAATATATTTGATTTTCTAGATGAGAAAACAGAAGAGGAAATGTTAAATCGTCAGGAATTTAACAAAGAAAGATTACATAATGAAATAAATAACTCTTGCGGTCATAATAATATTTTTAATAATATTGATTATTCAGTAAATATAAGTGATTTAACATTTTCATATATAAAAGATGAAAATAATGCACCTGTAGTTGTTCTTGATAATTATAATGAAAGAATAAAGGCAGGTGAATTCGTGGCAGTTACAGGTGCTTCAGGTTCTGGAAAGACAACTCTTTCTAAGCTTCTTATGGGATTTTATAAGCCGGACAGTGGAGTGATTGAAGTGTGTGGCAATAATCTTGATGATATAAGTCTGTCGGCTGGCAGAAGCTTTTTTGCACTTGTTCCACAGGATGCAATACTTTTTAATATGAGTATAATGGATAATATAAGAATGGGAAGGCTTGATGCCACGGAAGCTGAGATTATTAAGGCTGCAAAGATGGCTAATGCTCACCAGTTTATAACAGAATTTACAGATGGTTATGACACAGTTGTTGGTGAAAAGGGGATGTCTGTATCAGGTGGTCAAAGACAGCGGATAGCCATAGCAAGGGCAATCCTTAAAAATGCTCCGATAATGCTTATGGATGAGGCAACCTCTGCACTTGATAATGAGTCGGAGCGTGCTGTAAACGAAACATTACAGAACTTAAAGGGGAGAATGACAATTATAATGATTGCACACAGGACATCAACAATACAGATGGCAGACAGGGTTATAAGTTTATAATTGACAATAGCAAGGAATAGTGTTATATTACTCCACCCTATCATCTTATTTCATCATCATTAAAATTATAAAAAGAAGATGATTATTGAGTACAAATCATATGTAATGTAGTTCAATAAATATATGGGGATGAAAGGATCAGAGTGGTTTTATGACATTTTATCAGGAATTACAGTTAAGTTCTGCAGGCTCTAAACAGCTTATTAAGAACACAAAAGATGCTAAAGAGAAAAGAAAACATATATTAATATATAATTTCAAGGTTTACCTTGTTATGGTATTCTGTGTAGCAGTTGTTACAATATTCAGTAAGCTTCTAGGCAGTGCTAACAGTGTGGTAGGTGTTACAGTACTTCTTGCAGTGCTTGTGTTAAGACAGGCGGACTTTGGAATAAAGACATCACATGGACTTTTGTCAATTATGGGAATATATGCTATATTGATAGCAGGACCAAGGCTTAGTAATATGGTGCCACCATTTGCAGCATTTCTTATTAATATAGTATGTATAATGCTTCTTATGATAATGGGCTGTCATAATGTAATTATGTATAATCATTCGACATTTGTGCTTGGTTATCTGTTATTACAGGGGTATGACGTTACAGGACAGGACTATGTGTTAAGGGTTATCGGACTTCTTTGTGGTATGGTAATTTGTATGATTATCTTTTATAAGAACCAGAAGAACAGACCATATAAAAGAACATTCCAGGATTTATTCTATGAATTCAATATTAATTCGGCAAGAAACAGATGGTATATCAAGCTTACATTTATAGTATCAAGTGCAATGTTTGTCATGAACTTGCTTAATATTCCAAGAGCAATGTGGATAGGTATAGCGTGCATGTCAGTGTGCCTGCCATTTTCAAAGGATATAGAAGGACGGGCAGGCAAGAGAGGTGCATTTAACATTGTTGGATGTCTGATTTTTTCAATTATGTATATTGTGCTTCCAAAGTCGATGTATCCTTATATCGGTATGATAGGTGGAATAGGTGTCGGATATTCAGCTGGTTATTCGTGGCAGACAGTGTTTAATACATTTGGCGCACTTTCAATAGCGGCGGAATTGTTCGGACTTAAATATGCTGTTTTACTTAGAATAGGTGTAAATGTAGTAGGAGCGGCGTATACATTGTTATGTGACAGGTTGATAGATAAGATATATGCTGCCTGCACAGGCAGGAAAGTCGAAACAGCGTAACATACATAATTCAGATTGAGCTGTAACACATTGTTAATACTGGAGATGAGGTGTTATAATATAAGAATAACATCTCGTCGAAATACTACTTCATAAGATAAGGAGAGAGTACAATGTTATACATAATGAGGCACGGCAGGACTGATTGGAATGAGAGAAATAAACTGCAGGGGAGAACAGATATTCCACTCAATGCAGCTGGAAGAAAGATGGCGGAAGAGGCAGCAGCGGTTTATAAAAATGTGCCGCTTGATGTATGCTATTGTTCTCCATTGGCAAGAGCAAGACAGACGGCAGAGATATTTTTAAAAAACCGCAATATTCCGATTATAACAGATGACAGGCTTGTTGAGATGAGCTTTGGAATATATGAAGGAACAGAACAGCCAGCAAGGGCTTTAGATTGTCCGATTAATATATTATTTAAAGAACCAGAAAAGTATAAGGCAGTTGAAGGTGGGGAAAGCATTGAGAAGTTATTTGAAAGAACAGGTGACTTTCTTAGAAATGTAGTGGAACCACAGCTTGAGGATGGAAAGAATATTGTAATAATCGGACATGGTGCAATGAATTCAGGAATAATATGCCAGGTCAGGGGTTTAAGCACAGAACATTTTTGGGATGCAGGAATTAATCAGTGCGAATTACTGCAATTAAAGTAGTGTGTACACAAGGAGTGAATATACATTTGTACGAAGATGTTAAGAATATAATAAGTGAATTAAGAAGCAGACATACAGGTTATACGGATTTCCCAATGGAACTGAAAAGGCAGGTGTATTCAATTATATGTAAGCAGCTTGCGAGCAAAGATAACACTTATACTCAGACACAGCTTCTTGAATATCTGGGGCTTCCTAAGGACGTCTTTAAGGAGAAGTATTGGAATATGTATTCACCTGATATGAAGCTTAGACAGCAGGTTTACCATAATCTGCATATACCACTTAATTATGCTGAGGTTGAGTGTAATGAAATATACCGTGGAATGCTGCATTATATTATAAGTCAGGCAGACCAGAGGACGGATACATTTTTCGATATGTTCGGCAAAATGGGACTTGTTCCGCTGTTTTGTGCAAATGGATATTCTAACAGAATTGTTCTTTTAGCACGCAGGAATTATCACCAGCTTGTGCAGTTTCAGAATGCATTGAAAAAACCAGTTAAAGTATACAAGCACATCAAAGCATTTACTAAGACAATAGAAGTGATGGGTATCGAGAAGCAGAAGGAAGTGCTGATATCCAAGATTAACCAGTGGCTTGCACTGTTTAGTGTATATCAGGACTGGAGTGCAACAGGTTATGATGAATACACGCTTGCGGCAAGGTATTTTATGTGCAATTGTCTGCGGACTGAATACTGGCTTGATTCTAAGCTTGAGAAGACTTATTCATATAAAGACGGAAAGCTTGTTGTAGACGATATATCTTCATATCTTGATGATACGAAAATGTCCAGAAGCAGGATAAAGCAGTTATGTGGATTAAGCAAAGAGGATTTCTGCAAATTTGCTGATATGTATGTAAAGAAAATACATTTGCATCTTATAGAAGCTGATTATCTTAATATAGAAAGCATCTCCACAAGCATAGTTAAGCAGGGGCTTGATTTTCAATTTGACAGGCAGTTTCTTTATATAGATATGCCAAAATATATAAGGGAATATAAAAGATTTGAGTTTAGCGGTGCTCATATGATGGATATACTTAAGGTTCTTAAGACCTACCGTGGCAACTGGATTATGACTTGGAAGACTTATGTTGAGAACCAGAATGAGAATAGCCCTTATTACAGGCTTTCAAGCAAAGAAGCTGACTATGAGAATGATGTAACACTTGAAGTTATATATAGGGAAATGCTCAATATGCACAATGTTAAACCATTATATGTCTATGTATATCGTGATAAAGACAGAAACAGACCACAGAGCATAGCGTTTATAACGGATATAGATTGCAGTGAGGCAGACGACAGGGCATTTATGGACAAATACGATGTTGGGTTTCGTGATGGCGGACATATAAGGAAAATGACAATGCCTGAATTTATAGACAAATTTATAAGAAATTCCCATTGGAAAATGTTCTGATAGTGAATTTATGCGATGAAGAATTTTTTTGAAATTGCAGATACAGTAAAATAGCATATTTTAAAGATTAAAAAAAGCGGCTTGGAAAATCAGGCTGCTTTTTATTATGCTTCAATTGTCGATAGGAAAGAGAGTTCCTAAAGATAAGATAAAGGCTGTATAGCTGATAATCAATTTAAGTACCTGTTATAACAGGTAAGAATGGAGGATAGTGTGAAAAATAAGATTTTTCACACGCAGGATTTGTGCTTTGCACAAACTTGAGATGCGCTTAGAAGCAGCGCAAGAATGGAGGACATTATGGTAGTTAAATTAAACAATGGAGCAGTAAGAGAGATTAAAAAGGCAGAACCAATAGTTGAAAAAAGATTTACATTTAATGGAGATACACTGCGTATGGTAGCAAAGGCAAATAGCAGCAAAGAAGATATAACAGGTATTCTGTTTAAGTTAAAAGATGGCAGAGATGATGATATATCGGTATTTGCAGTAAATGAAGATGCTGTATTGGTCGGAAATCTTCAGTATAGTGAGGTGCAGAGAATTCTGGATATGCTTCTTACTAAAGGCTATGTAGATATTTCAGTGTATGACTATCAGCCAAAGACTTCTATTATTGCAGATACAGTATTTGATGAGGGAAAGTCCAAGCCTTATTGCCTTGACGGTTTTCAGGCAACAACCAATATGGTTATACCTGGCATAGGTAATAATTTCTGTCTGACAACGGCTGACGTATTCAACACTATGGGTCGTGTCTGTGGACCAGCTGCAGATAATAATACTGAGGAGTTGATAGGCGGAAAGCCATCACATTCAGGAGAATATGACGAGGATATGCAAGATGATTTATCAGATGATGAATGGAAGGATTTCTAAGAGAACACTCACTAAGATGATAAAGGCATATTATATGTGTGCACAGAATGGCGTTGTATACAAAGGTTACACAGAATGGACAGGCGATAAATTATCATATGTAAGAAAATATATCTTATGTAAATGTGCTGATAGAAGAATTGACAGTAAAAATATTGATGAAGGCTGCGGTACAGATGAACTTGATATTGTGTGGCTGAATGACGGTCTGTTACTAATAGCTGAAAAAGATGCAGTAGTGCAGGGCAGAACGCTTAACAGGGCATTTTACAGACTTCCAGTTAATAATGAAACAGATAAAAAATCAGCAGATGTTAAAAATACAGTTCACAATAAAATAAGTAATAAAGATTTGGAAAGTTTAAAGCCTGAGAGAATATTTGCAGGAAATCTTGTAGTACTAAAGATAGAAAGCACATCAGATGGCAGTAATGAACTTGTAGATATTATAGATGAGGACATAGAATTTATAGAAAGTGTGTTAAGACCAATAGAGCGTATATATGCCGGTGTTGTGTATCTAAAGAAGGAGAAAGATTTAGGACAGAAGAGCATAGATTAAGGTACGAAGACAGAGTGCAGACAAAGTTTGGAAACAGAGCACGCTCCATTATTAAGGCAGAGTGTTACTGTACAAAAAAGTGAGAACAATCCACATATATAATCATATAGTAGAATTGTTCTCACTCTGTTTTAAAAAATTCATTGAAATCGCACTCAAATATTTTGGTAAGGGCGACAAGCATATCAACTGTAGGGTTGTTGTAGCCATTTTCTACTTTACTGAAAATGCCGGTTGTTACATTGACATTTTCAAGCTGGAGCTTGGCAATAACCTCAGTTGCTTTCAGTCCACGTTCCTTGCGGAGTCTTCTTATATTATTTCCAACAAGTGGATTTAAGTGCTGGTTAATTCGTTCTGACATATAGCTCCAATCCTCAGGTACTAAATATAGGTAAATAATGGTGGATTTATAAAATACATATATTAATATGGCTGGAAATTTATTAACACACATTAAAAATTGTATCCAATAAGGAAGAAAAAAGTATCCAAAATAGAAGAAAATAGTATCCAAAATGGAAGTTATGTGCTATACTTAGCAAAAAGTACGTATTTTACAGGAGAAAATAAATGGCAATACAGGAAGTTATTAAATATGAAGGTGATAATGACATTCTTATATATAAGCATCCTGCGGAGGATTTTAATACATTATCACAGCTTATTGTACACGAGTCACAGGAAGCAGTTTTTTTCAGTGATGGACAGGCATTAGATAGTTTCAAGGCTGGACGTTACACATTGGAAACTAAGAATATTCCATTAATTTCAAAGCTTAGAAATCTTGTTACAGGTGGAGTATCTCCATTTCACACAGAAGTATATTTCATTAATCTTGCAACAATGATGGACATACCTTGGGGAACACCAAGCCAGGTTACAGTAAAAGACCCTAATTATGGCTATAGTTATAGTGCAGGAGCAAGCGGTTCATTTGGGCTTAAGATAATTGATGGACGAAAGCTTCTGATTAATCTTGTTGGAACAGAACAGGAAATGTCTACAGCAAATATCCAGAAATATTTTAAGGATTTGATAGTTACAAGGGTTAAGAATCGTATAGCAGTGGAACTTAGCAGGTACAGCTACAATGAATTTAACCAGCATTTGAATGATATTTCTGAAAATGTTGCTGGGCTTATAAGAGATGATATAGCAGAATATGGAATTCAAATTCTTAATTTTTTCTTATCAGCGGTTAATATTAATGAAGATGATTTAATTGAGTTAAAGAATCTGGATAATAGTATGGCACAGAAGCGTTTTGAAGCTATGGGTAACAGGGATGCGGCTGTTATTGAGGCACAGGGACTTGCTAAATCACGAGAGATACAAGGCTACAACTGGCAGCAGGAACAGCAGTTTAATGTCAGCAAGGCATTTGCAGAAAATGAGGGTTTTGCAGGCAATCCAGCTAATATGATGGTACAGATTCCACTTGCATTTTCAATGGGCGATATGCTTAAAGGAAATATGGAAGCGGCAGTAAATGCCAATAACACAATGCAGAATTCAGCAATGAATATGCAGGGTGGCACAATGGGCGTACAGGGTGATTCAATGAATACGCAGGGGGCTTCGCTGGTGTGCAGTAAATGTAACAGCCCACTGCCACAGGGGGCTAAGTTCTGTATGAATTGTGGTGAGAAGGTCACTCCTAAAGAAGTGTATTGTCAGGAATGTGGAGCAGTTATGCCGGCTAATGCACAGTTTTGTATGAACTGCGGAACAAGGAGAAATGTATGATGAAATATATATTTTGTATTATCGCATTACTGATACAACCGGTATTTAGCTGGTATGTGTATCACAAGCAGGATAAGAAAAAAGCAGCACTAAAGATGCCAATGCTTTATTACAGTGTGGCATATATGGTAGTCCAGTTATATGTATTTTTTAAATTCTGTTCAAAGTTTCCAGAAAGATACAGCATTTATTCTTATCTTATACAGGCGGCTATACTGTTAGGATTTGTAATATTTGAGATGATTTTGTGGGGAAGCAATAAGTATATAGAAGATGTAGATAATAAAGAGAAGCAATCTATACAGGATTTTAAAGAATTAATTAAAGATTTGGAAATATGCAGGGTTAATGTACAGGATACAGCCAATAAAGCGAATATAGACAAGCTTTACGAGAGAATGAGATATGAAAATCCGGTGAGTTCTCCAAAGGCTATAGAGGAGAATTTAAGAATTAAAGGGTTGATAGCTGAGTTAGCTGATATTACAGATAATACTTTATTTGAAGCAAAATGTAATGAGATTGTTAAACAGCTTGATATAAGAAAAATAAAGAATACAAAGGAGCAGTAAAGATATGAAGGCGATAAAATGCCCAAATTGCGGAAGTGAACAGGTTAAAGAGTTAACAGAAGAAAAGTATGCTTGTATGGCGTGTGATAATGTGTTTTTAATACATAATCATTCAAAGGAATTCAGAAAGACAGATGAGCATATAAGCAGTATGCATCAAGATTTAAAAGATGATATCAGTAAGCTTATGAATAGCAATAATATAGATCCTGATGCAATAATTGAAAAAGCCGAACAGCATTTAAAGAAAAAAGACTGGGATATAGCCAGTGACCTTTATGATAAAGCAACACAAGAAAATCCTGATAAGTCAAAGGCCTGGTATGGCTTATATAGAGCTCTTACAGGAGATTTTGAAGCTGTTGACAGGTATGCTTTATTCGTATGTGATGGCAATTATTTTGATGATGATGATAAAGAAATGGGAAGTCAGTCATTTTTCTATGGAAATGGTTTTATAAGCAGAGCTTTAGATTGTCCTGATTCCGATAAAACAGGAATAATTGATAATGTAACTGCATTTATTAAGAAATGTGCAGAGTATGGTAAAAAAGATATTGAGGACAGCATAAAGGAATTACTTGAAGGCTTTGAGTCAATGAGAAAAGATTTAGATTCACAGAGAGATATTGTAAAGAAAGAAAAGAAGAAGGACAAGACGAAGGCATTTATTCCAGCTATTATTGTGCTTGCACTTTTAGCAGTATGCGTATGGTATTTCTTTGCATCAGGAGACTGGCTTGGCAAGGTATTAGGCGTTGCTGGTGTTGTACTTGTTTTAAAATTCGGTGGTAAATTCATAGGAAGAAGTTTTAGTAACGCTAAAGCTGAGGGCGTTGAATGGGATAATGCTGCCGAACAGCAATTTGCTCCGATAATCGAGGATATGGAATCACAGGTTCAGGCAGTTATGCGTTATTGCATAGATTTAGATAATTACAATATTGTATTAGATAATCTTAAGAATAAGAATAAGTTTATGGAAGGTTATCTTGAAGGTGAGTTTGATGGTATGAAAGATTATGATCAGGTATCAGACAACTCAGAGAAATTTATATTTGATTTATTAGATGGTAAAATGGAAAGATATAATTACTTACTTGATGCAGTCAAATAAAAATTGATATGTCAGAGTAAAGATTAATCCGTTAGGGCAAAGATTAAAGTGGCAGAGTGAAAATCAATCTGTTAAATTAACACATTAAATTTTTAGATTAACACATAAAAAGTCCAGTATATTTAAGCAGTATAGTCAGAAAGCTGACATTACATCTTAAAATATGCTGGGCTTTTTATGTGCCAGTGATGCACACTTGTATGAAGCTGTAGTTTGTCGCAGTTAATTGTACCCGGAGAGGAAATGTGCATTGCACATTCTTTTTTAAATCAATATTGTAAAAAAACAGCCAAAATTATATAATAAATATAACAAACCAAGCACTAATACTATATTAATAATAATGAATGAAAAGTGCGAAGAAACGAGGACAGAATGAAACGAAATAAATATAAGGATTATTTGTGGTATACAGCTATAGCAGTGTTTGTTATATGTGTACTTGAGGGTATATTCTATTACCATAGTGTGGAAAGTCCATTTCTTAAGGTAATGCTTAATATCCAGAATGCGATTAAGGCATACAAGATTGACCCTGATATTGACCAGGTAGATGCACTTGAATATGTTAAGACTGCGGGTGGTGGAGTGTTCACCATTATCCTTACATATGTGTATTGCATAGCAGTTATTATAGCACCTTTATGTACTGTAGGTGCTTTGGCAATACTTGTCCGCAAGCCGGCAAGCTATGTAAGAAGCCTTTTAAGCCAGCGTGGTAAGAAAAGAATTCTTCTTATAGGTGAGGGAGCATATAAAAAGCAGTTTATTAGCGGACTTGCAAAGGAATGCCGTATAACTACGATAGAGACAGGTGCAATGACCGAAGAAGCTAAGCTTAAATATATGAATAAAGGCGTAAATTACAGACAGAAGTATGATGATATGTCTATTGAAGATATATTGAAGACAATCGATATAACTAAATATGCAGATATTATTCTTTGTGATGACAATGCGATGGAGAATATTGAATATCTTAAGGTTATAGGAAGTATATGCAACAGCTTGCAGAAGCCCTCAGGAGATAATGCTTCATATAAGCAGATATATTTAAGCTGTAGTGATAACTCAATGAGCCAGCTTATTAAGCAGTATTATGACAGACTTGAGGAGAAGAATTTTGACCTTAATATAATAGATGTCAACAGAATGGCAGTTAATAAAATGTTCAAGGAACATCCTGTATATCAGGTTAATACAGGTGATGATTATGATGTTCATCTTGGTATTATAGGCTTTGGTGAGTTCGGACAGAGTACGCTTATACAGGGGATTAATATGGCAGTGTTAACAGCGGAGTCTGATATATGTATAGATGTATTTGATAAGGATATGAAGTCGATAATCGGTTCATTTATGAAGAATTTCAGTGTAGATGCACTTGATGGTTTAAAGCTTGTAGCTGAAGATGTATTTATAGGTGAGAAAGCAGAATATTATGAGTTAAATTTCCCATTTGAGGAGAATAATGACAGATTTGGAATAGACGGACATATCAAAATAAGATTTTGGGAAACAGATGCTACAACATTACAGTTTAATAAAATATTCAAGAAGTGTAATGCTGATAAGCCTTTTACATATCTTGTAGTTGCTATGGGCGACACACATTCTATGGCTAACACGATTATTGAATTAAAGCAGCTTCTTTATAAGAAGGGCGATAAATGCATTAACATTCCTGTAGTTATAAGAATGAAGGACAGCAACAACATTTCCAAGATATATGATGAGAAGAACTTGTTCACAATTGAACAGAATAGGGATATATTCTCATATGAGTCACTCACAGACCATTATATTGTCGATGAAGCTAAGATGTTTAACCATAGATATAATGTGCTTTATGATGTTATAAATGAATATAAGAAGCAGGGTAAGGTTCTTAACGATGAGTTTATGTTAAAGATAGAAGATGTGTTATCAGAGGAAGCACTTTCGGTTGAGAGCAGTCAGGCAAAGCTTAATGCTGCCTGGCATAAGATGAGCATATTTGACCGTGAATCAAGCATAGCACAGTCGCTTCATCAGGACATTAAGAAATGGCTTGTGTGTGACAAGAAGGCATATACATTTTCTGATAAAGAGGAACTTGAGCGTATAGAGCATAGAAGATGGAATATCTTTATGATTACACACGGCTTTAAATATGAGAAGGCTGACAGGAAAGACTTGTATGCCAGGACACACCCTTGCATATCAAAATGGGAAGTGTTAAAGGTTGAAAAGCCTGATACTTTGGAGTATGATTTTACACCATATTATATATTAAGACATACACAGAATAAGTAATTATTGCTAAAATAGCACAATGACTATTGAGATTGAGTAATATATATAATAGAATGAAATATATAAGCATATTGTTATTTACTTATGTGAATATGTCAGGATTGGAGGAAATATTATGTATAAGTTTACTAAAGACTGTATGACAGGAATTGAGTCAATTGATAAAGAACACGAACAGCTTTTTAAAATAATTAATGAAGCACAGGCATTATTAGAGGAACAGGCTGTTGATGTTAAGACAGTAAAGAGCATTGTGGCACATCTTGTTGATTATGCCGCAGAGCATTTTGCACACGAGGAAGCATATATGGAGTCAATTAATGACCCTGAACTTATGCGACAGAAGAAGGAGCATACAGACTTTGCTAATAAAGTTAAATCAGTGGACTTTGATAATATGACAGATGAGGAGAGCAGGAAGGAATTAGCTGAGCTTGTAAAGTTCCTTGCTAAGTGGCTTTACCACCATATCCTTGGAAGTGATATTATGATTGGAAAGTTAGAGCCTGTTGTTCATAAGACACAGGATTCTAAGAAAGCTGAAAATGTCAGCACAGCCAAGAAGGGTATGTTTGAATTTACAGATGAATACAAGACAGATATTGATTTTGTAGATGCAGAGCATAAGAAGTTATTTGAGATTATAGAGCGTACATATGAAGTTATTAATGACTATTATTTACACGATAAGTATGACCATATAGTTTCAATAATTAATGAGTTAAAAGATTATACTAAGCTTCATTTTAAAGATGAGGAGGAGTATATGGAAAAGATAGGATACGAGGGACTAGCAGCTCAGAAGCTTGCACACGAGTCATTTGTTGACAGACTTACAGGGATTAATATGGAAGAAGTTGACGATGGACAGCAGGAGTATCTGTTCGAGCTTATTGATTACCTTCTTGAATGGTTAAAGAACCACATATTAAAGATGGATAAGCAGATTCCAGCAAAGTAGATTGAAAGGGCTGTTGCACCAGACATAATTAATACAGTATGAGTTATTTATAAGCTGTTGCTTATTCGCATATTGTGTGAATTGTGGTTTGTGCAGCAGCCCGTTTAGTTTTAATTAATATTATGAGAATTGCGAGAGGTGAATATATGCCAAAGACGATTAATTCAGAAGCTCAGCTTACAACTTTTGAAGCGATAAGTATGATTATGGGTAACAGCATTGGTACAGGAATTATAGCTGTTCCATATCTGGCAACAAGAAACAGTATGTTAGATGTTGTATGGATGGTGGGACTTGCTTATGTAGTAAATGTTATTCTTCATCTTATCATAGCAGAACTTTCTTTTAACAATGGAGGTGTACAGCTTGTTAAAAGCTTTGAAGGAGAGCTTTTTAAGGGAAGAATGAAGAAAGTATTCAGCTGGATAATGTTTGTTGTATATGGACTTGCCATAATGATAGGTGTCAGTGGCAATATTAATGGTGGTGCACAGATATTTGTTAATTGGTTTCATATGCCGCTGTGGGTGGCACAGCTTATATATTATCTGATTGCAGGAAGTGTAGTGTTTATTGGAATGAAAGCGGTAGGTATCGCACAGAAATATGCAGTAAGTTTTCTTATGGTTATAGTTGTTATTATGACAGCTGGAACATTTACAAGACCACTAAATGTTTTGTATACAGCACCATTTCATATTAATAACCTGCTTGCTTTATATAGTATGGTTGTATTTGCAACATCAGCTAATCAGGCGGTAATACAGGTTGTTAAGGGACTTGATGGCAACCCACATAAGATAAGAAAGTCAATATTTATAGGTTTTGCGTTATCATCAATACTTGTGCTTATCGTTACGCTTACGGTGCTTCTTGGAACTAAGGGAACACTTGATAAGGAATTAGCATATATGCAGTTAGGTGAGAGCATAGGTTCGTGGGCTATGATACTTGCTGGTATATTCTCACTTTTTGCACTGCTTACAACCTTCTGGTCTAATACACTTGCATTAAGAGATGTAGTTCACGAACAGATAGGAATTGGCAACAGAATAAGCTGGGTTATAGCAACTATTCCATGTATATTATTTGCAATATTCGGTGTGAGCAGCTTTATAGTGCTTACAAGAATTATGAGCGGTGTTGTTGTGCTTGTGAGCATAATGCTTGTACTTACCTATGGAAAGTCTAGAAAGAAGGCTGGCAGCAGTCCGATATGTGGTGTTATAGGCACACTCCCATTCCAGATAATTATGGTAATATCGACTATAATATCAGCTGTCGGGGCACTTATACCATTAAGTTAATGAGCAAGACGGTGGTTAAATGTATAACTGTAATAACTAAGAAAATGAAAGGAACATATATATGTATAATTCTCATAATTTTACTAAGATAGATAATGAAACTCTCAATCTTCACATAGATACAGATAAAGATTATAAAATTCTACAACTTACAGACCTTCATCTTGGATTTGGAATGTTTTCAGGAAAGAAGGACAAGCTTGCACTTAGTGCGGTGGCTAAGATTATTAAAAAGAGCAGACCGGATTTAATCGTTCTTACGGGTGATTCTATATTTCCTTTTTTTCCTAAGTCTGGAACTATGAATAACGGAAGACAGGCAAGAATTCTTACAGCATTTATGGACAGATTTAAAATCCCATATACATTGTGCTTTGGTAACCACGACTGTGAGCTTGGTGCATTTTGTAATAAGGATGAGCTTGCTGATATATTTGCTGAGGGAAAATATTGTATATTTACTAAAGGTAACAGATATATTTACGGAGTGGGTAATTTCTTTATTAATCTTGTTGATGATAATAATAAAGCTGTGCTTCCACTTGTTATGCTTGACTCTAATATGTATGGAGAAGGAGGCTGGTTCTATAGCGGATTTGATTGTATACACAAGGATCAGACTGAATGGTGTATGAATAAGCTGACCAGCTTTAAAAATGAAGATGAGAATATTAAGGCAATGGCTTTTTTTCATATGCCTGTCAGGGAATTTAAGGAAGCTTATGAGCGTATGAAGCTTGGTGATAATAATGTAATATATAAGCACGGAAGTGTTGGCGAGAAGAATGATCATTTTGGAATATCCAAGTTTAAGGGGACATTTTTTAATAGTGCAGTTGAAAACGGCGTAATAAAATGGATGTTTTGTGGACACGACCACTTAAATACATTATCACTTGTGTATAAAGATATACAGCTTACTTATGGAATGTCGATAGATTACCTTGGATACAAGGGTATTGAGAAGCAGTATACGCAAAGAGGCGGAACATTAATTACAAGAAAGAAAGACGGAAGTGTGAGTGTTAAAATGGTTCCTTTAACATCAGTAGTATCAACTAAAGTAAGCGGAGTAAAATAATATAAAGTTGATATGTATTTGTGATGAAATGTATGTTAATATTAATATATTAATGAATAAACGAAGGAATAATTAAAATAATTAATGAGGAGCATTATGAGAACAGGATTTGATAATGACAAGTATTTAAAAATTCAGTCAGAACACATTAAAGAAAGAATTGGTAAGTTTGGTGACAAGCTTTATCTTGAATTTGGAGGTAAATTATTTGATGATTACCACGCTTCAAGAGTGCTTCCGGGATTTCAGCCAGACAGCAAGCTTCAGATGCTTATGCAGCTATCAGATGTTGCTGAGATAGTAATCGTAATAAGTGCGGCAGATATTGAGAAGAATAAAGTCCGTGGAGATTTGGGTATTACTTATGATGTAGACGTGCTTAGATTAATTGGCGAATTTGAGAAGAAGGGCTTATATGTAGGAAGTGTTGTTATTACTAAATTTACAGGACAGAATACGGCAGTACAATTCAAGGAAAAGCTTGAAAAGAAGAATATAAAGGTATACCAGCATTATGTTATAGACGGATATCCATCTAATATTCCTATGATTGTAAGTGAAGAAGGTTTTGGAAAGAATGATTACATAGAAACAACAAGACCATTGGTAGTAATTACAGCACCGGGTCCGGGAAGTGGTAAGATGGCTACTTGCCTTTCACAGTTATATCACGAGAATAAGAGAGGAATTAAGGCAGGATATGCTAAATTTGAGACATTTCCAATATGGAATATTCCACTTAAGCACCCTGTCAATCTTGCATATGAGGCAGCTACAGCAGACCTTAATGATGTTAATATGATTGACCCATTCCACCTTGAGGCATATGGAAGTACAGCAGTTAATTATAACCGTGATATAGAGATATATCCTGTTCTTAATGCTATATTAGAGGAAATCTACGGTGAGAATACATATTACAAATCACCTACAGATATGGGTGTTAATATGGCGGGCAACTGTATTATTGATGATGAAGCCTGCTGTGAAGCTTCCAAAATGGAGATTATAAGAAGATATTATGATGCAGTCAACAGAGTGGCAAAGGAAGAAGCTTCTGAGAGCGAAGTATATAAGATTGAGCTTTTAATGAAGCAGGCTAAGATTACAGCAGATGACAGAAAGGTTACTGTTGCAGCTAAGAAGAGAGCAGAGGAGCTTGGTGTTGCGTGTGCCGCTATCGAACTTAATGATGGTACAGTTATTACATCTAAGACTACGGATTTTCTTGGAGCTTCGTCAGCACTTATACTTAATGCACTTAAGTATCTTGCAGGAATCAAGCACGATGAGAAGCTTATAAAGCCAGAATATATTGAGCCAATCCAGAAGCTTAAAGTTAAATATCTTGGTGGCAGAAATCCAAGACTTCATAGTGACGAGATTCTTATTGCACTTGCGATGACATCTGTAGCTAATGAGAATGCCAGAAAAGCATTAGAACAGATACCTGCTCTTAAGGGCTGTCAGGTACATACATCTGTAATGTTATCAGAGGCGGATACCAAGACTTTTAACAGATTAGGAGTTAATCTTACAAGTGAACCAGTAAGAAGCAGTTCTAAATTATATTAATAAGGCAGTGCATTGATTATGCAGAAAGCATTTATTAACGGAAAGATTATAGACGGAAATAAAGATATGTCTGTTGTGAGCGGCAAATGTATAATAACAGCCAATAGCCAATGATATACCAGTTGTGCCTGGCAATGATGTAGGCTGTCGGCTGTATTACAGGAAAATCCGCATATAATTCTAAGTTATATATTAAATATTTTGGCGGCGGCAAGAAGCAGGCTTCCATTACCGGGGAGGTACAAAGGTAAATCTTTGCGGGAGTTCTGCCTGTTGTTGCCGCTTTCTACATAATCATTTTTAGGGGAGTTAATAAGTAACTGTTCTAAGGCAATGTCATCAAGTCCAAGCTTATGAGCCGCCATTGCTATAACAGCAAAATCCCAGCCCCATAATGTTGAATAGTCCCACATATCAATTACCTTCATAAGGGTGTTGCGGTAGATATCTTTATCGACAATATCCTCTGCACCATAGTTATCAAGCATACCGTAGATTTGAAGCATAAGAGGGTGGTCTATAGCTTTATTAGTAAATGTATCAGGGCAGTTACTATGTGCAATGTATACATCGTCGTTAATTGGAAGTGGTGCTATATGCATTGCAATATTGCGCCATTGGCTGGCTTCATCAGTAAAACCTAATTTATAAGCCCATTTTGCGGCAATCAAAAGACCATATCTGAAATATGCAAGCTCAAATATAGGATTTCTTGTATCTTCAGGCAGATGCCGCTCCTGAACAGGAATTACAGGTGCTTCAATATTGTAAGTATCGGACATTGTGTCATATACAAGATAATCAGCCATAAATACAGCAGTTTCATATACAAGTATCCAGTATTTGTTCATATATGCCTTAACGTCAAAGTCATCAGAGGTATTATTATCAATTACCATCTGTAACATATTGATTATATGTGGCTGCTGCCACACAAGAAGAGGTGCAATCTTTGACGGGCAGTCTGAGCCGGTGTAAGACACCATCTTAGTCCAGCGTGCACCTTTATAGCCGTTGCGTGAAGCATTTTTCTTAGCTTCATCTAATATGTCAATATACCAGTCAAAGCTTCTTGTAAGCAGTTCAGTGTGTCCCCATAAAGGAGCCCACGCCATATGCCAGTAGTGCATTTCAAGATGTGCCTTGCCATACCAGCTATTGCAGGTAAGACCAGTTTCGGCAGGTGGAATATAGCCACTGTCATTAATCACAAGAAGATACTGCGACAATATTACACGGCGCATAAGCTCTTTATTATCAGAGTTAAGAAACTTTCCAGTTGTCCAGTAGTTGTGCCAGAAATGTCTGCTGTTACCAGCAATTGTGTCGTATGTGGCAGGTGTGTGTATTGATTTATTGAAATTAACGGACATATTAAGTTCATCATCAGTAGTTGTAATATTATAGCTGTGTATACCGTTAGATTTAATAGTGGCAGCAGCAGAGTTATTACATTTATTAATAGTAACATTAGAATCAGATGTAATTATACTATTATTGGCATCATGCTGTGAGGTGTCAGTTCCATTTATATTAAAATTGACATAGTAAGCGGTATCATCTATCTGCCGGTGTATATGGGAAGCGTTAAGAAAGTCGCTGTGTCCGTTAGTGTTATTCCAGTCTGAACCTGTCATATCACAGGAAGCGTATGGAAAGGCAATATTAATGCTAAGTCCGCACTGCAAAAGACCTGAGCTTATATGAAATGCAACGGTGTCAGAATTATCATCGCATACTGTGTATACAGTTACGAGATTATCACTAATAGCATTGGTATTTATATTATCAGCGGTAATATTATTAAGTGTACGAGCATTTTTATGCCTGTTAACATTAAGCCTGAAAATGCTTTTAAGAATACCAGTTGTTATATCTAATGTCTGATTTATACAATAAATGCTGTCGGCTTGAATAGGCTCATTATGAAAATAAAGTCCGATTTTTGCAAGATTGAACTTATGAGGGTTCTGTCTTACCCAGTCGTAGGCGGCTTCATTGCCCTCGTATTTTACACGTGGATAAGTGACAGTTCGTTTGCAGTAATTGTAAGGTGTCATTCTGACATCATCTAAAGTGTAGAAGCCTTTTTCATTATCGGCTTTCTTAGTATGCCAGCCCCATTCAGCCATTGTGCAGAGTGGAGTTTCTGTTAAATATTCCTCATATAAAGTCTGCATACCTGTAATGTCGGCAGTATAGCAGAACCGTCCATTACCAACTGATAGTGGAGATTGTGGGTTAATATCTGTTAAATGTGGATTAAAGCTGGCAATTATATCAAGTCTGTTAATAAGTTTATTGTCTGTATTGGTAGTCACAGTGCCCTGTCTGGCATCTGGGTGCTGTGCATTGCAGTATGTATGTGTATTATTCATAGCCACCTCGTATCTGTAAGTTGTATACTCAAGAATTAATTAATACAAGTATAGCACATATAATAATTAAATTATGGCAAAATGATATTTGTTAACTTATGAATAACAGATTTATTTATTATTATATGGAATTATGATAGTAATGTTTATTGGAAGTCTGGAGATATAATTGACTGGTGCTTATTGATAATTAATTATTAAGATAGAATAATAGGCGATTATATGTTAATATTAAAGTAATAGTCAGAATGTGTTACGGGCTTTTGCACAGGATTGAATAATAGAGTAATTATTCAGACAGCAGATAATATTGCAATAGATATTAAGAAAGGGATATGTGATGGATTCAAAAGAGGTATTAAAGGAATATTTTGGATATGATTCCTTTAGGGCTGGGCAGGAAGATATTATTAATGCAATCTTAGAAAAGAAAGATGTGCTTGCGATAATGCCGACAGGAGCAGGAAAGTCGCTTTGTTATCAAGTGCCAGCTATGATGCTTTCAGGAATTACAGTAGTAATATCCCCATTGATTTCACTTATGCAGGATCAGGTGAAATCACTTAACGATGTCGGAATTAATGCGGCATATGTCAATTCCACGCTTTCAGAAAGTGAGATAGACGGCACATTAAATATGGTACTTAATGGCATATACAAGATTATATATATTGCACCAGAAAGGCTTGAAAGTGCGAAGTTCTGTGAGTTCTCCAAGCAGGCAGATATATCAATGGTGACGGTTGATGAGGCACATTGTATATCACAGTGGGGACAGGATTTCAGACCGAGCTATGTAAAGATAGTTGATTATATAAACAGCCTTCCAGAAAGACCGGTTGTCAGTGCATTTACAGCGACAGCAACCAATGAAGTAAAGACGGATATAGAATGTATATTAAGGCTTGATAATCCTAAGGTTGTAATTACTGGCTTTGACAGGAAAAATCTTTACTACAGCGTAGAGCATATAAGCGGCAAGAATAAGGACAGGTATATAAGCAATTATGTTAAAGAGCATATTGATGAGAGTGGAATTATCTACTGCGCAACAAGGAAAAATGTGGACACTTTATATGAAACCTTAAGCAGTATGGGGATAAGTGTCACAAGATACCACGCGGGACTTAGCAATGAAGAAAGAAAAAGAAATCAGGACGATTTCATATATGACAGGTCATTGGTGGTCGTTGCTACTAATGCATTTGGAATGGGAATAGATAAGTCAAATGTAAGATATGTAATTCATTATAATATGCCACAGAGTATGGAGAATTATTATCAGGAGGCAGGAAGAGCCGGCAGAGATGGAGAGGACTCACAGTGTATAATGCTGTTTTCTGCACAGGATGTGATAATAGATAAGTTCCTTCTTGATAAGAAAGAATTTGAAGGCGTTGAATATGAGGATATAGACGTTATTAAACAGCGTGACCTGCATAGATTGTATGTAATGGAGGGGTATTGCAAGACAACGGGCTGTTTAAGAAATTACATACTTAATTATTTTGGAGAAAATGTAACCGGAGTATGTGGTAATTGCGGCAACTGCAATAGTGAATATGAAGAAATTGATATGACAGCACAGGCAAAATGGGTCATTAACTGTATAGCAGAAACCAAGGGAAGATTTGGACAGGGCATAGTTATAGGAACTCTTCTTGGAGCTAACAGGGCAAGGCTTAAAGAGGTTGGAGCTGTTAATTATAAATCATATGGAAAGCTTGCAGGAATGAAAGAAGCTGAGTTAAGACCGCTTATAGCTAAGCTTATATCAGACGGTTATATAATACAGACACAGGACGAATACAGTGTCCTTAAAATGGGAGATATAACACCTTTAAAGCAGGAAAATGCACATATATATCTAAAGCGTATGAAAGAGTCCGAGGAAGTGAAAAATGCAAAGCTTGTCGGTAAGACAAGAAGCACAGGCAGTTCTTATGAGGCTGATGATGAAACTTTTCTATCAGGTTCAGGAAAGAAAGGCAGAAAGCAGACAGGCAAAGCAGGTAAAAGAAGCAGTTCATCAACAGGAAAGAAGAGTACAGATTCACTTACAAGTGCAGGTTATGAGTTATTTGAACGCTTAAAGGCATTGCGAATGATAATAGCAAGGGAAGAAGGTATGCCTCCATATATTGTATTTAGTGATAAGACACTTATAGATATGTGTGAGAAGCTTCCTTTAAATGCAGAAGCAATGCTTGAGGTATCAGGTGTAGGACAGAATAAACTGATGAAATATGGACAGAGATTTGTAAATGAGATAGATACATTTGTTAAAGAACATAAAGGAATGGCAGCAACAATTAATTAGAAAAAGTGTGCATAGGCACAGTCAGGTTATATAGAATAATGCACAGAAAAGAGGATTATTATGACAAAGATAGTGGCAGTAGCAGGTAAGGGCGGCGTTGGAAAGACTTCGCTTGCAGGAGCATTTGTTAAAGTGCTTGTAGAGAAATATCCAGATAAGAAGATACTGGCGATTGATGCTGACCCTGCGGTTGGACTTTCTACAGTGCTTAACATAGAAGTGGACAAGACAATAGATGACATAAGAAAAGAAGTTATTAAAAATGTAGAGGACGGCGATACCAAGTCAGCAGTTGAACTGTTAGGTGAGGCGAAGTATGAGATATATGATGCAATTAAAGAACAGGACGGCTACGCATTTATAGCGATAGGAAGACCGGAAACGGCTGGTTGTTACTGCCGGATTAATTCATATCTTAAAGAGGTGATAACACTTCTTTCTGAGCAGTTTGATTATGTGGTTATAGACGGCGAGGCTGGAATTGAGCAGATTAACAGGCGTGTTATGGAAAAGGTTACACATCTTGTGCTTGTAACAGATGCAAGCAAGAAAGGCTGTCAGGTAGTTAAGACTATTAAAAATGTTGCAGATGAGCTTGTTATGTATGAGAAAGCTGGAGTTATAGCTAACCGCATACCGGATAAGAAAGTGATAGAGCTTATGGATATAGGTGGGATTCCATTATTATCTGTAATTGAAAATGATATGAAACTGGCAGAGGCAGACATTAAGGGCGAGAATATACTTACACTTTCAGATGATGACAGAATTGTTGCAGGGGCGGCAGAGGCACTTTGCAATATTGGTTTGATATAGTATTGGAGGAATATTTTTGAAGGATTTACAGCATTTATATTATTTTGAGAAACTATTAGAGGAGGTCAATAATGACCTTGTAAGAGAAGCACAGAATAAAGGCAATATTGCAATTGGAGCAGTCTGTTTTCAAATTCCAGAGCCACTAATTAATCTTCCTGGCTGTTTCTCGGTAAGACTTAGAGCACCAAGAACAGGTTCTATAGAGATGGGTACATATTATATGAGCAGTATGCTTTGTGAGGGCTGTCGTGCCATACTTGAAAGAGCAATCGAGGGAGGTTTTGAATTTCTCGACTGTATAATAGCACCTGATGCGTGTGCACAGATGAACAGGTGTGTTGAGAATATAGAAAGACAGAATTTATGTTCTAAGGAAAAGTTTTTTGTGGAATATTCAGATGTTCCTATGAAGGACGATGAAACTGCCTTAAGACATTATGTAAGGCAGATGAGGGAACATGTATTAGAGCCGCTTAACAAGGTGTATGGAATTGATATATCAGATGAAGCATTAAGAAAGTCAGTTGATTTGCAGAATAAGATAAGCAGGCTCATAACACAGATTGGCGACTACAGAAAAGAAGATAATCCAAGAATAACAGGATATGAATTTGCAGTGCTATGCCTTGCAACATATTGCTGTCCTAAAGAGGCACTTGTTGAAAAGCTGGAGGATACGCTTAAGGAGTTGGGCACAAGACAGCCGGATGATAAGAAAAATTACAGGGCAAAGGTTGTTATGGTAGGTTCTGAGATTGATAATCCAGAGCTTATAAAGCTATGTGAGGAGGCTGGTGCGTTAGTTGTTGCTGACAGGTTCTGCTTTGGTTCACTTCCGGGAAGAAGCGAGATTATTCTTAATGACACGGAAGATGTACTTATGCAGATATGCAGACAGTATATGCACTGGGGCAAATGTCCACGTTATATGAATACAGATAAGATTAAGGAACGTCAGGAATATGTAGACAGCATTGCCAAAGAATACAAGGCAGACGGGCTTATATATCAGCAGATAAAGTTCTGCGATTACTGGGGATATGAGAGAGCTTCGGCATTTCACATTATGCGTGAAGAGTACGGATATCCGGTGTTATCAATTGACAGGCCTTATGTAGCAGGTAATTCGGGACAGATAAGGACACGAATACAAGCATTTGTTGAGAGCCTTGAGATTAAGAAGCTTAAAAAATAATAAATGAATAATAAGATGTAAATGTATGGCTGAAAGAATACATTTAAGAAATTAACAATAAAAATACAGATATACAGATAAGAAAGGATTAGCTATGTCAGGTAAACTTGGAAGTGAGCCGCTTGGTAAGTTCTATACTGGTAAGAAACCTAAGAAAAGACGTGAATGGAGAGGTTTCAAAGATACATGGTATGACTATGTAAGATGGCTTGGATATTGGAAAACTTTGATTACATTTATAATAAAACCTAATAATATAAAAGGCTTTTTCAGATACCGCTGGATGCTTAATTATCTTGCACTGCCTGATTTTATGGACAGGCATACAGAAGGAATGAGAGGCTTACAGCTTCGTATGGCACATCAGGCGTTGGGACTTATTGTTACAGATATATGTGGCATGCTTGGACAGATATTTAGGGCAGACCCTGCAATTGGTAATGATAAGGAGCTTAATAAGAAGATAGTTCTTTTTGATGAGAATATGATGAGTACCCTTATGGGTGGATTTCCTAATCTTGTGTGGCTTTCAGTTGAGGTTCCAGCTGTGTATACAAGCTCAATGATGTCGCAGAATGGAGTTAGCTATTATGTTGATGTAACACACGAATATGGAGTTCCGACAGATGTATGTCCTATGCCGGCGGCAGAGCTTGGAGTTGCACTTGCAGATGATTTTCCGCTTATTGGCTGTTGTGCTGTACAGTGTAATACAACCTGTGATGGAAGTCTTATGGGAAATGGAATTGAGGCACGCTCATTTAAGATTCCAACATTCCAGCTTGCTGTCCCTATAAGGCACAGACAGGAAAGCGTGCAGGAATATGCGGCAGAAGAAGTTGTCAATGCAATACATTTTATTGAGGAGCAGACAGGAGAAAAGTTTAACTGGGATGCTTTCTTTAAGAGTATGAAAAGGTTCAATGCAGAGACAGAAGAATTCCTTGAATGGATGGAAATCTCAAAGACTGACTATCCACAGGTTATGGGTGTTACACTTGCACTTTATAGATATGGTGTATATCAGGCGGCAGGCGGAAGAAACCAGGCATTTCTTGATATGGATAAGAAGCTCACAAGAATGGCTATGGAAGGCTATAAGAAGAAAGAACTTGCGGCTAGGGAATACCGCCATCGTGCTATGACGTGGGGCGTTCAGGCAGCATATTATACAGCACTTCCAATATGGCTGCTTAACTGTTGGGGTATAGTTACAATAACCGATATGTTAAGTATGGTATCAACAGAAATGGTCAATACAGAGGATAAACATCAGGCAATGCTTGACCTTGCATATCTGTATGAGAATATGATTATGCGTAATCGTTCTAATGGTGGCTATGAAACAGGTGTTGAAGCGTTATGGCGTTATTGTGAGATGTTTAATATAGACATAGTTATTATGTATGTACATATGGGCTGTAAATCAATGTCAGGATATCACGGTTTATTTGAGGAAGAAGCAAGAAAGCACGGCGTACATCTTATATGGGTAACACATAATCTTATGTGTCCTGAGGACGGCAGTAGAAGAGATATGCGAACAGAAATCAACAGATATATGAGAACAGTATTTTGTGAAGAGCCGCTTGACCCTACATTGGAAGATTTTGATGACTCACAGAACTGGTAAGAATTCATAAAAGCAAGAGAGGAAAATAGTATGGCTAAATATTATGGCGGTTGTGATGCAGGAAGCACTTACACCAAATGCGTTATATTAGATGAAACAGGAAAAATAGTAGCAAATATCACTAAAAGAAGCAGAATTAATCCAGTGCTTAGTGCTAAAGACAGCTTAGATGAGGCTGTAGCTTTAGTAGACGGGCTTAATAGTGCAGATGAACTTGATTATCTTATTGGAACAGGCTATGGACGTAATAAAGTACCATTTGCTGACGAGAATATATCAGAGATAAGCTGTCACGCTATGGGAGTTCACATTGCCGCACCAGATGTCAAGGCAATAATAGATATAGGCGGGCAGGACGTTAAGGGTATCGCTATAGATACAGATGGAACAGTGCTTAATTTCTCAATGAATGATAAATGTGCGGCTGGTACAGGAAGATTTTTTGAGTCAATGGCAAGGGCATTTGAGATGAGCCTTGATGAGTTCTCCAAGCTTTCTTTAGCAGCTAAAAATGTTATCCCTATAACAGCACAATGTGCTGTATTTGCAGAGAGTGAGGTAATCTCACTTGTAGGAGAAGGAAAGCCAATGGAGGAGATAGCCGCAGGAATTGAACTTTCAGTAGCAAAGAGATGTTTTGTAATGGCTAAGAAGGCAGGAGTTGTTGACTCAGTTACACTTACAGGCGGCTGTGCCAAGAATGAGGGCTTAAAGCAGGCTATAGAGAAGGTATTAAAGGTTAAGGCTGTAGAACTGCCTATAGACCCACAGCTTATGGGTGCTTTAGGAGCGGCTGAATATGCCAGACAGAAAGGGATGGCCAGATGATAATATTAAAGATAATTGGAATAGTAGCGATTGTTATTGCAGTGCTGTTTATACTCAGCCTTTTTATATATTTCTTTAATCTTGATATGAAATTTGCCTCTAAGCTTATAAAGCCGCTTACGGCATATTATAACTGGTCAAAGAACAGACGTGAGGCAGATAAGAAGAATAAATGAGTATGAAGTTATATGATAAGGATATAGCCTGTGTAATGCAGGATATAAAGGCATATGGAGAGTGCAGAAGGCTTGATAATAATGCACACTGGAAGATGAATGATAAAGAAAAGCTTGTGCTAAGAAGTGATATGGCATACGAGCTTGGCGGCGGAATGAATGAGGCGGTGAGTGCATTGGCATTTACTACGGATAAAGCTGTCGTTGATACAGACGGAGTGTATCTTATAGGTGATGATATGACAAGCATTGACAAAGATATACCATATGCAAGACTTACATTTATAAGGCTTAAGGAAAATGTGCTTGATAACACTAAAAAAGAAGCATTATATGCAGTTATGAGAGCTGTCGATTATGTAAGATACAATACATATCCGGACGGATTTATGATGAGAATATCATCAGTTAAAGAAAGAGAGCCAGTAAGAATATCAAAGGAAGCTGTAAATAGTAATATAAGCTTTTCTAATATAGGTTCAGAGCTTATAAGGGCTTATAAGACAAGAGAAGAAGTTGAGGCTGTAAAGATATACTTTATTACATCAGATAGTGCAGATTATAAAATGCTTAAGCAATTTGCAGGCAGATGTGAGCAGATAACGGATTCACTTAACCATATATTCAATGGGCTGGTTATGGATTGTTCAACGTGTTCAAGCAGGGAGTTATGTGATGAAATAGAGGATTTAAGAAAGTTTCATAACAGTATTTGATATTTTGTATCGATGAATATTATCCTTTCATTGATTACTCTAATTGTAAATGTTAATATTAAATATAGCACGAAATAACAATAAATAATAGTAAACAATTGTATATAATGGTATACAATCGGTGTTTATGCAGTCAAAATGATAAAGCCATAAACAGGCAGAATGGAGGAAGAATGTATAGAGAAGATTATAAGGTAACAGTTCCCCAGTTTAAAAGACTTGAGGTATTATTAAGTGATTGTGGAGCAATAAGCGGAAAGCTTGATATTGAAACAGGAAGACATAATGCCAGAGTAATTAATAATAAGGTAAAAGAACTCTCAGAAAATGGTGGTGGTACAATTGTAATTCCTAAAGGAATATGGGCAAGTGCACCAATCCGTCTTTTATCAGATGTAAGCATAAGAATTGAAAGCCAGGGACTTCTTAAATTCATAAAATCCAAAGAAGATTATCCTTTAATTATAACTAATTATGAGGGACAGCCATGCATAAGAACTGTATCACCTATTACAGCAGAGAATGCGGTAAATGTTGCAATTACAGGTATGGGTATGGTTGACGGAAGTGGTGATGAATGGCGTCCGGTTAAGAAGTTCAAGGTAACAGATAAACAGTGGGAACAGCTTCTAAAAAAGAGTGATAACGTATTTGAAACTAAAGAAACACAGATATGGATGCCTACTAAATCAAGCCTTCTTGGTAATGAGAAGAATATCCAGTCAGATAAAGACGAAGCTTTAGAAGAAGCAAGAGATTATTATGATTTCTACAGACCAGTAATGGTGAGCCTGCGTCATTGTACTAACGTACTTTTAAGTGGTGTAACATTTATGAATTCACCAGCCTGGAATATACATCCATTTTTCTGCGAGAATGTCACAATTGACAATATTAAGGTACGCAATCCTTACTATGCACAGAATGGTGATGGCATTGATGTAGAGTCTTGTACTAATGTACATATCCACCACAGTGTATTTGAGACAGGTGATGATGCAATATGTATCAAGGCAGGCAAGAATGCAATTGCAAGAACAATAGATGGACCTTGCAGTAATATATATATACACGATTGTGTTGTTAATGAAGGACATGGTGGTTTCGTAATCGGAAGTGAAATGTCAAGAGGTGTTAAGGATATACTTGTTGAGAACTGCACATTTATAGGTACGGATGTAGGTGTAAGAATGAAGAGTGCACTAGGCAGAGGCGGTGTGGTTGAGAATATCACAATACGCAATATCGATATGGTTAATATAAAGGGTGAGGCAGTTATACTTACTATGGGTTATGTACTCAACCTGCTTAACCGTAATGAAACAATAGCTATGGATAATGAAGAAGATGTTCCATACTTCAGAAATATTGATATGGATGGCATTGTGTGTACAGACTGTAAGGAATTCGTTAAAATTGAACCTTTAAACGGCCGTCCAGACACGATTAAGGATGTAGTTATTAATAAACAGAAGTTCTGCTAACAAAATGTATTAATGTCTTTCTGATTATTAACAGCTGCTATGTGCCGGTGATGCACACTCACTTGAAGCTGTAGTATGTCGTAAGCGGATATGCTCGGTGTTAGAATGTGTGATGCACATTCTTGTTTATATATAGAAAGAGGATAAAGTTGTGAAAAATAATAAATATGAAATAGATATGTGTAATGGTACATTAATGGATAAGCTGATTTCCTTTGCAATTCCATTAATGCTTTCAGGTATGTTACAGCTTATGTTTAATGCTGTAGATATAATTGTTGTTGGAAGATTTACAGGCAGTACTGCACTTGCCGCTGTAGGCTCGACAACGGCACTGATTAGTACGTTTACCAATCTTTTTATAGGCGTTTCACTGGGAGCAAATGTACTTGCGGCAAGATTTTATGCAACAGGCAAAGCTAAAGAAATGTCGGAGACAGTCCATACAGCCATAGCACTTGCGGCAATAAGCGGTGTTGTTATGTGTATTATTGGCATTGCTGCCGCAAGAGAGGCACTTGTCCTTATTGACACACCAGATGATGTAATTGGCCAGGCAGCACTGTATTTAAGACTGTATTTTTGTGGTATGCCATTTTTTATGCTTTATAACTATGGAGCGGCAATATTAAGGGCAGTAGGTGACACGAAAAGACCACTTATGTATCTTATAATAGCAGGTTCTACCAATGCGGTTTTAGACCTTGTGCTTGTGATAATATTTAAAATGGGCGTTGCAGGTGTTGCTATAGGAACAGTTACTTCACAGCTTATATCATGTATTCTTGTAATAAGATGCCTTATGACAACAGAGTCAGATTACAAGTTAAGAATAAGGGATTTAAGAATAAGAAAATATTACCTTTTACAGATACTAAGTGTAGGACTTCCAGCAGGAATACAGAGTACTGTTATTAACTTTTCAAATGTATTGCTTCAGTCATCAGTTAATTCATTTGGCGAGATAGCAATGGCAGGTTATACAGCCGCTAATAATATACTTGGCTTTCTTTATGTGTCTGTCAACTCAATAACGCAGGCGTGTATGAGCTTTACGAGCCAGAATTACGGCGTTAGAAAATTCAAGCGAATGGATAAGGTGTTAATTGACTGTATGATACTTTCGGTTATAGTGTCAGTAGTTATCGGTGGTGGTTCATACATTTTAGGACGCCAGATACTTGGTATATACACGAACCAGAGTGAGGTTATAGAGTGTGGTATGGAGATACTTTCAATATCGACAATACCATATTTTCTGTGTGGCATTATGGATATGCTTCCTGGAGCTATGCGTGGAGTAGGTTATTCAGCAGTTCCTATGGTTCTTTCAATTGTAGGTACAGTTGGGACAAGACTTGTGTGGATATATGGTGTATTCCCAAGCCATAGAAGTCTGTATGAGTTATTCATATCGTATCCAGCTTCGTGGTTTATAACAATTGTAATGCAGGCAATATGTCTTGTATTTGTAAGAAAAAAGGTAAGAAGCAAAGAATGATTATACAATATATAATCAATGATGGATTAAATTACAAGAAGTGAGGGTTAGTATGTATACAAAGGAAGATTTAAAAGAATATTTAAAGGCTATGGGGCTTACAGGAAAAGAAACAATACTTGTTCATTCTTCAATGAAATCCATAGGGGAAGTAGAAGGCAGGGCAGATACAGTGCTTGATGCCCTTATAGAATATTTTAAGGACGGACTTTTACTGCTTCCAACCCATACATGGAAAAATATTAACGAGGACAATCCAGTATACGACCCAGCGGTCACGCCGTCCTGTGTTGGGATACTTACTAATCTGTTTCTTAAAAGAGATGGGGTAATACGTTCACTTCACCCAACACACAGTATGGCAGGAATAGGTGTAAATGCCAAAGAATATCTTGCAGGTGAAGAACACAATAACACACCTTGTACACCGGGCGGCTGTTATGACCGCTTAAAAGACTGTGGTGCAAAGATACTTCTTATAGGAGTTGGCAATGAGCGTAATACATACATTCACAGCGTTGAAGAAGTGCTTAACATACCTAACAGACTGTCAGACAAACCAATGAAACTACAGATAATTATGCCAGATAAATCTATAAAGACAGTATATGTAAGAAAGCATTACAATGCTGCCCAGCCACACATATCAGAAGACTTTGTAAAGCTTGACCAGGCATTATTAGAATGTAATGCAATGACCAGAGTGAAATTCGCAGATGCCGACAGCCTCCTGTGCGATGCCAGCCAAATCTTTAAAGTGGTAAGGCACATATTGTCCCCAGCACCCGAATGTATAGTAACAAGCCCAATCGAAAAGTCCCAGTGGCAGGACTTTACAGATTAACCCAATAAAAATATCTTTTTATAATTTATAACCATAAATGATATTGTCATTGTTGAAAAATGCCTTGTTATAGTTTTTGGCTATAACAAGGCATAAAATATATCAATTTTACAATCCCTCAATAATAATATACAATAATCCCACAAACATACAATAATTATATGTAAATGCTGATTGAAAGTTGAATAAGTCATTTGAACCTATTCATTGTAATTCAATTCAACTGTAATGCAATTTGAAAGTGTAATGCAATTTGTAACTGTAATGCAATTCAAAAGCAATAAATTTATATAATATTGGAGGCATACCATATGAAGCAGATATTATGTTTTGGAGATTCCAATACCTGGGGACTTATCCCTAAGACTAAACAGCGTTACCCTTGGGGAGTAAGATGGACAAGTATTTTAGATAATGAACTTAACAGACATTTTAATAATGAATACCGTGTGATAGAGGAAGGATTGTGCGGAAGAACAACAGTATTTGACGACCCATTAAGAGATGGCCGCAATTCATTCAAACTCCTTCCAACAATATTAGAGTCGCACAATCCAGTAACGGATGTGATTATAATGTTAGGAACTAATGACTGCAAGACAGTATACAACGCTTCGGCAGAGGTTATCGGACAGGGGGTGGAGAGATTAATTAATCAGGTAAAGAGCTGCCTTCCACACAGCAGAATACTTCTTGTATCACCAATACATCTTGGAAAAGGCGTGTGGGAGCAGGATTATGACCCAGAGTTCTCAGAAGCTTCTGTTGAAGTATCTAAGAAGCTTGCAGGTGTATACAGCAAAATTGCAGAAAAAGAATCAATAGATTTCTTATCAGCCTCAGATGCAGCCAAGCCAAGCGAAATAGACAGGGAACACTTAAACGAACAGGGACATAAAGAACTTGCAAGAAACATATTAAGGTGGTTTGACATTTAAAAATACATAATGTTATAATACCATAGCCTTGAGTATAACAATAACAAAGGCTGTCAGCTACAATTAATTTATAAAACATATGTGGATTTTTCTAGTTAAATCTATTTTTCGCCACATAGCTGTTAATTACAGCTATGTGGCTATTTTTGTGTAATAGGGAATTCTATCGTAATTCCCTATTACACAAAAGGCACTATGTGCCAATAATGCACACTCGTGCGAAGATGTAATTGGTCGCAAGCGACCGCACTCGGCACAGGAATGTGTTTAGCACATTCCTTTTTATGAAATAGGGAATTTACCACAATAAGATTAAGGAGATAAGTATGGATCAGGCTTATATGAAGAAAGAAAGCGTATTAAAACTTCTGATAACTATGGCACTTCCAATGGTTATATCAATGCTTGTAAATTCACTTTACAACATTGTAGACAGCTTCTTCGTAGCACAGATAAGCGAAGATGCGATGACTGCCATATCACTTGTATTTCCAATGCAGAATTTTATTAATTCGGTAATGATAGGCTTTGGAATAGGAATAAATTCAGTAATATCATTTTATATGGGTGCACAGGATAAGGCACAGGCAGACAAAGCTGCAAGTCAGGGAATATTACTTGCGACAATACACGGAATAGTGATGACAGCAGGATGTATTATGCTTATAAAGCCATTCCTTTGTATGTTTACTAATGACAGCAGTATTGTAGAATTAGGACTTCAATACTCATATATAGCATTTGCATTTTCAACAATACTTGCATGGCAGCTGGTGTTTGAAAAGACATTTCAGGCTGTTGGAAGAATGACAGCATCAATGACGGCAATGCTTGGTGGCTGTATAACTAATATCGTGCTTGACCCGATGCTTATATTCGGAATAGGAATATTCCCTGCTCTTGGAATAAGAGGAGCGGCAATTGCCACTGGAATAGGACAGACAGTAAGCCTTCTTGTGTATGTTATCATATATATACTACGACCTATGCCAGTTCGTTTTACAAGAAAATGTATGAAGCCAGAGAAAACATTATGTCTGAAAATGTATTCGGTCGGCATACCAGCCAGTCTTAATATGGCACTTCCTTCACTGTTAATATCAGCACTTAATGTAATACTAGCAGCATTTTCACAGACATATGTATTCGTGCTTGGTGTATATTACAAGTTACAGACATTTCTTTATCTGCCTGCCAATGGAGTTGTTCAGGGAATGAGACCATTAATCGGATATAATTATGGTGCAGGAGAACATAAGAGGGTTAAGAAAATATATTCAACAGCCACAATAATAGTATTAATAATTATGTGTGCTGGAACAGCTATATGCCTTGGAATACCAGATAAGCTTATAGGCTTATTTACAACTAATGCAAATACAATTAGTGCCGGTGCCAAGGCACTTAGAATAATCAGTGCAGGCTTTATCGTATCGTCAGTATCTGTAACAGCCTCTGGTGCACTGGAAGGATTGGGAAAAGGACTTCCATCACTCGTAATATCAGTATTCAGATATGTAGTTATTATAATTCCAGTTGCATTTATTCTTTCAAGGATATATGAAGTTAATGGAGTGTGGTGGTCATTTGGAGTTACTGAGTTGGTAACTGCATTTGTATCGTATATAATCTATAAAAAGGCGACACATCATCATTAAATGTAATCAGACATATAAGGTATCTTATGAAACAGCAGGTCATCAATACAGATTTGAGGTAAAGTCATAATATGGTTTATGTAAATTTAATTATTAGGTTTGTATAATTGCTTTATTTTGAAGAATAATGGTTGTATAATAAAAAAAACAATTTGCAATATTATATAAAAGATATTAATTATAATTATATGGAGAGTGAAGATAATATAATTGGTATACAATAAAATATATAAATTGCGAATAAAAGAGGAGGCTTAATATATGTGTACAGCAGTTACTTATAAGACTAAAGATTTCTATTTTGGAAGAACTCTTGATTATGAGTTCTCATATGGTGAAGAGATAACAGTTACACCAAGGAATTATATATTTGATTTCAGGCATATAGGACAGCTTAAAAGCCATTATGCAATAATTGGTATGGCATTTGTGTCAGAAGGATACCCACTTTATTATGATGCGGTTAATGAAAAAGGTCTTGGAATGGCTGGACTTAACTTTGTTGGTAATGCGGCATATAAGGCATCGGTATGTGGTGAGAAGGATATAGCACAGTTTGAGTTCATACCTTGGATATTAAGCCAGTGTGCGACAGTCAGCGAAGCAAGAGCTAAGCTTGATGGAATTAATCTTACAGGAACACCATTCGGCAGCCAGCTTCCAGCGGCACAGCTTCACTGGATAATTGCAGATAAAGATGAAGCAATCACAGTTGAGTCGATGAAAGACGGACTTCATATATATGACAATCCGGTCGGAGTGCTTACTAACAATCCTCCATTTGATATGCAGATGTTTGCACTTAATAATTATGCAGGGCTTTCAAGCAGACAGCCAGATAATACATTTGCAGACAAGCTTAAGTTAAATGCTTACAGCCGTGGAATGGGAGCTATGGGACTTCCGGGAGATTTATCAAGCCAGTCACGTTTTGTAAGAGCAGCATTTACCAAGCTTAATGCAATTTCAAGCGATACAGAGGAAGAAAGTGTAAGCCAGTTCTTTCATATACTAGGTTCGGTAGAACAGCAGAGAGGCTGTTGTGAGGTGTCTGACGGAAAGTATGAGATTACTATTTATACATCCTGCTGTAATGCGGCAAAGGGAATATATTATTATACAACATATGATAATCATCAGATAACAGCAGTAGATATGCACAAGGAAAATCTGGACGGAACAGAGCTTATAAGATATCCAATTATTACCAAGGGTGAAGTAAGATGGCAGAATAGATAGAATATGTCAGAATAATAGTGATGGAGAGATAAGGCGATGGAATGTACTGATAAGTATGATTTTGATACACCAATAGATAGAACTAATACACAGTCCTTGAAATGGGACGTTGCAGAAAATGAGCTTCCTATGTGGGTTGCAGATATGGATTTTAAGACAGCACCAGAGATAATTGAGGCTGTTAATAAGAGAGCAGCACACGGAGTATTTGGATATTCAATAATACCGGAAAGCTGGAATGAGGCTGTAGCCAGCTGGTGGTCAAGAAGACATAACTGGGACATTGATAAAGACTGGATTGTGTTTAGCACAGGAGTTATACCAGCAGTGTCAAGCATAGTAAGAAAGCTTACAACACCTAACGAGAATGTTGTTATACAGACACCTGTTTATAATATATTTTTTAATTCGATAATCAATAATGGAAGAAGGGTTCTTGAGAACCCATTAAAATATGAGAATGGTGAATATAGCATTGACTGGGAAGACCTAAAGAATAAGTTGTCTGATCCACAGACAAGTCTTATGATATTATGCAATCCACAAAATCCATCAGGAAAGATATGGAGCAGGGAAGATTTATCAAGGATAGGGGAGCTGTGTGCAAGGTATTATGTAACAGTGGTATCTGATGAAATTCACTGTGATCTTACTGACCCCGGAAAGGAATATATTCCATTTGCTTCTGTATCAGATGTATGCAGGGATATAAGCATAACCTGTGTTGCACCTACTAAGACATTTAATATTGCAGGACTACAGACAGCAGCTGTCATTGTGCCACATAAGAATTTAAGGCATAAGGTGTGGAGAGCACTTAATACTGATGAGGTTGCAGAGCCTAACGCATTTGCGGTATGGGCAGCAGAAGCAGCTTATAATTATGGTGATAAATGGCTTGATGAATTGAGAGGTTACATTTATAATAATAAAAGAATAGTTAACGAGTATGTCAATGACAATATTACATCAATAAAGGTTGTGCAATCAGAGGCAACATATCTTTTATGGCTGGATTGTTCAGCAATTACTGATAATAGCAGTGAATTAGCGGCATATATAAGAAACAGGACAGGGTTATATCTGTCAGCAGGCAATGTGTATGGCGGTAATGGAAATCAATTTTTAAGATTAAATATTGCGTGTCCTAAGGTAGTGCTTATGGACGGACTTAAAAGACTTGAAGAAGGTATCAGGCTGGCTGTGAATTAACAGGTTGTTAAGCTGGCAGTTGATTAACTTTGTAAGGATATACTAGCTGATAATTAATGGGGTAATATATGGAAAATGGAAGTTTGCAATACGAAAATCAAATATTAAAGTCAGAGCTTGAGGCAGAACATTTTATTCTTACACAGATGGCAGAGCTTGGAAAGGTAAGAAATGTACAGGAATGTCAGGTGGCGATAAATAATCTTCTTGAAAAAATCGGACATTTTACGAAAGCTGACAGAGCATATATAGTTGATGAAAAAGATGGTTTTTATTATAACACATATGAGTGGTGTAATGAGGGTATTGAACCACAGATTAATGAACTTCAGAATTTGAGAGCAGATGATATGCCGTATTGGATATCAAAGCTTTCAAGTGGTGAGAGTATATTTATTGAAGATTTGGAAAATGTAAAAGAGACTATGCCTGTTGAATATGAAATATTAAAGCCTCAGAATATAAATACACTTATAGTGTTTCCAATAATATTAAGCAATACATTAAAAGGGTTTATAGGTGTTGATAATCCTAATATAAGGGATGCAAAGGACGTAATCAGACTGCTTGCGGCACTGGGGAGTTATCTTGGTACTACAAGAGAGAATGCCGCTGTATATGCCAAGCTAGAATACAGGCTTAATTACGATTCACTTACCAAGGCGTATAACAGGTATGGGTTTTACAAGAATGCACAGAAGCTCATAAAGGAGCATACTGATACCGAGTATTGTCTTATATTATCAGATATTAAGAGTTTTAAGCTTATTAATGAAATATATGGTGAGAATATTGCAGATAAGATATTAATAGATGAAGTTAATATTATCAGGCAGAAGATGAAAGGTAATTCAGTTCTTGGAAGACTTAATGGTGACATAATTGCTATGGTTATTCCTAAGGAGTATTTGTCTGAGGAAGAATTTTCTGATATGATAAAGTTGCTTAGTGACAGGTATTCCAACAAGAATTTCAAGCTTCATATATATCTTGGAGTATATTATATAAAAGATGTCAATGAAACGATAAGACAGATGGTAGACAAGGTATCTCTTGTGATTATGAAGAGTAAAGGTAATATGAGCAATTATATTCTTTATTATGATGAGAATTCATATAGGAATGACATATTTAAACAGCAGCTTATAGGTGAGTTCGAGACAGCACTTAATGAGAACCAGTTCTGTATGTATTTACAGCCACAGACGGATAAGGATGGCAATATGCTTGGAGCAGAGGCACTTATAAGATGGAATCATCCTAATATGGGACTTATTATGCCAGGTGCATTTATAGAGTGCTTTGAAGATGCAGGACTTATATACAGGCTGGATAACTACATATGGGAGGAAGCTGCCAAGCAGCTTAAGATATGGAAAGACTCTGGTTATAATTATTATATATCTGTTAATATATCAGCAAAGGATTTCTATCATATTGATGTATACCAGACTTTCAAAAATCTTGTGAGTGAGTATGGTATAGATACAGATAAGCTTCACATTGAGATAACAGAAACAGCGTTATCTGAGGATAAGCAGGCGGCACATAAGACTATAGAAAGACTTCACAATGAGGGCTTTATAATAGAGATAGATGATTTTGGAAGCGGATATTCTTCTTTTAATTTCCTTAAAGATGTGTGTGCTGATGTTATCAAGATAGACAGGGTATTCCTTAAGAAGTCAAGCCACGAGGAGCGTGGAGAGCAGATATTAAGATCGATTATAAGTCTTTCACACGATATAGGAATGGATGTAATAACGGAGGGTGTTGAGAATGTTGACCAGCTTTCTATGCTTGCCAAGATGAATTGTGACTGGTTTCAGGGTTATTACTTCTCAAAGCCGGTTACTGTCGGGGATTTTGAGGAGAAGTATGGCATTAAGTATAAAATAAATAATAATGCATAAGCATTGGTAATATTAGTAAGTTTAATAAGACTTTTTAATTATTAACGCAGCCGTGTGAAGTTATATGGCTGTTAATAATTAAAAAGTCTTTTTTATAATGGTATGATTATAGCTTTATTAATATAGCAGAAATTGAAATTTATGCGAAATTACAGGGGTTAAGCTGGGAACTTGATGTATGGTGGGAACCTTACGTATTGGGAGTAAGCTGACAACTTGATTTTATTCCGAAATCGGAGTAATATACTATAATCCGATTTCGGAATGAACTGCGGGAATGGATAAAATGGATAATTAAAAAATAAAAGTAAGTAGATAGCAAATATAATTTAAGAAGGAGTTAGAGTGAAAAATATATCAAAAAATCTTCAGATGTTTAATCAGGTGTATAAAGAAACTAATGTTATATACCACGATTATGCGGCGAAGAATGGCATATCAGATACAGCTTTCTGGATAATGTATTCTGTGTATTATTATGGTGAGGGAATAACACAGAAGAATATATGTGAGGAATGGTTCTACAGTGCACAGACAGTTAATTCCTCACTTAAGACTATGGAAAAAAATGGACTTATAATATTAGAGCCGTCTAAGGATAATAAGAAAGAGAAACAGATACATTTTACCAAAGAAGGGCAACTGTTAGCGGAAAAGATTATTAAACCTGTAATAGAGGCAGAAAAGCAGTCGTTTGAACAATTGGACAACAGGGAGATTGAGGCTATGTTTGAGATAACGTATAAGCATATGAAAAAGCTTGAGAGCCTTATTGAGAGTATAAAGAATTAGAGAACATCAGGGAGAATTAAAGTGAAGATAAAATTATCAGACCATTTTTCATATGGTAAGCTAATTAAATTTACATTACCGACAATTATTATGATGATATTTACATCAATATATGGTGTTGTCGATGGAGTATTTGTATCCAACTTCGTAGGAAGTGATGCATTTGCAGCAGTTAATCTTATAATGCCGGTTGTAATGATACTTGGCTCGGTTGGATTTATGATTGGTACGGGAGGAAGTGCCATCGTATCAAAGACACTTGGAGAGGGCAAGAAAGAAAAGGCAAGAGAATATTTTTCTATGCTTATATACCTTTGCATAGTATCAGGTGTTGCACTGTCAGCAATCGGAATTATATTTATACGTCCTATAGCTGCGGCACTTGGTGCAAGGGGGAGTATCGCTGATGATTGTGTAATATACGGAAGAACACTGCTTGTTATGCTTACAGCATTATTCCTGCAAAATGCTTTCCAAAGCTTTCTTGTTGTGGCTGAAAAGCCAAAGCTTGGACTTGTAGTTTCACTGCTTGCAGGATTTACTAATATGTTTTTGGATTTCCTGTTCATATATGTATTAAAGCTTGGCGTATTTGGTGCAGCACTTGCAACAGGAATAAGCCAGATAGTTGGTTCGGTAATACCGATAATATATTTCCTTAGTGATAAAAGTGACGTGCTTAAATTGCAGAAGGCGCGTTTTAACAAAGATATAATAATAAAGACCTGCATTAACGGCTCATCAGAGATGGTTACTAATATGTCGATGTCACTTGTAAATATGCTCTATAATATACAGCTTATGAAGTATATAGGCACAAATGGTGTTGTTGCATACGGAATAATTATGTACGTTGGATTTATATTCTCAGGAACATACATTGGTTATGCGGTAGGTTCAGCACCAGTAATAAGTTATCATTATGGTTCAGGCAATAAAAAAGAACTTAAAAATCTGTTCAGGAAAAGCATAACGCTTATTATTGTGGCGTCCTTAGTTATGACCGGACTTGCTGAGGTGCTTGCAAAATATCTTGCAGGAATATTTGTAAGCTACGATAAGGAACTGCTTGAGCTTACAACGCTTGCTATAAGAATATATTCAGTAGCATATCTTTTCAATGGACTTAATATATTTACTTCGTCATTCTTTACTGCACTTAATAATGGTGCGGTATCGGCGGCAGTATCATTTCTTAGAATGTTCGTATTCCAGACAGCGATGATTATGATACTTCCTCTTATAATTGGAATTAATGGAATATGGATGGCGGTTATAGCAGCAGAACTTCTGGCATTGCTTGTGAGCATTATTTTCATAATAATAAACCGCGGGAAATACGGTTATGTGTAAGAATATAGATATAGATAATAATACACATATGTGTATAAATACGGTTATATGTAAAATAGTAATGATATTTAATTGGAATTTAACATAAATATTAGGAATTATTGATATAAAAAGTTAAAAACTTAACAATTAAAAGGTTGCTTTTTGCAGGCTGATTATGTATACTAACAGAAGAATTTGGTTAAATCCATTTTCTGTAATCTGCCAAAGGGCATACAAGCCCTATTGGTGCTACAATTTAAGAAAAGAGGTTTAATGTAAAATGGCAAACGTTGATTTAAGCAAGTATGGTATTACAGGCGCTACAGAGATTATTCACAATCCTTCTTATGAATTATTATTCGAAGAAGAAACAAAGGCTTCTAACGAAGGTTACGAAGTAGGAAAGGAAAGCGAACTTGGTGCTGTTGATGTTATGACAGGTATCTATACAGGTCGTTCTCCTAAGGATAAGTACATTGTAGTAGATGAGAATTCTAAGGACACAGTATGGTGGACTTCAGATGAGTACAAGAATGATAACCACCCAATGTCAGAAGATGTATGGGCTAAGGTTAAGGATATTGCTAAGAAAGAACTCTGCAACAAGAGACTTTTCGTAGTAGATGCGTTCTGTGGTGCTAACAAGGATACAAGAATGGCTGTTCGTTTTATCGTAGAAGTAGCATGGCAGGCACATTTCGTAACTAACATGTTCATTAAGCCAACAGCAGAAGAACTTGAAAACTTCGAGCCAGATTTCGTAGTATATAACGCTTCTAAGGCTAAGGTTGAGAATTACGCAGAATTAGGTCTTAACTCAGAGACATGTGTAGCATTCAACATCACAAGCCACGAGCAGGTAATCATCAACACATGGTATGGTGGAGAAATGAAGAAGGGTATGTTCTCTATGATGAACTACTACCTTCCACTTAAGGGAATAGCTTCAATGCACTGCTCAGCTAACACAGATAAGAATGGTGAGAACACAGCTATCTTCTTCGGTCTTTCAGGAACAGGTAAGACAACACTTTCTACAGATCCTAAGAGACTTCTTATCGGTGATGATGAACACGGCTGGGATGACAATGGCGTATTCAACTTTGAAGGTGGATGCTACGCTAAGGTTATCAACCTTGATAAGGAATCAGAGCCAGATATCTACAATGCTATTAAGAGAAATGCTCTTCTTGAGAACGTTACTCTTGATGAGAATGGTAAGATTGACTTTGCTGATAAGAGCGTAACAGAGAATACTCGTGTATCTTATCCAATTAACCATATTAAGAATATTGTAAGACCTATATCTTCAGCTCCAGCTGCTAAGAATGTTATCTTCCTTTCAGCTGATGCATTTGGTGTACTTCCTCCAGTATCTATTCTTACTCCAGAGCAGACACAGTACTACTTCCTTTCAGGATTTACTGCTAAGCTTGCTGGTACAGAAAGAGGTATCACAGAGCCTACACCTACATTCTCAGCTTGCTTCGGACAGGCATTCCTTGAGCTTCATCCTACAAAGTATGCTGCTGAGCTTGTTAAGAAGATGGAAAAGAGCGGAGCTAAGGCTTACTTAGTTAACACAGGCTGGAATGGAACAGGTAAGAGAATTTCTATTAAGGATACTCGTGGTATCATCGATGCTATCCTTTCAGGTGCTATTAAGACAGCTCCTACAAAGACACTTCCTATGTTCAACTTTGAAGTACCTACAGAACTTCCAGGTGTTGATTCAGGTATCCTTGATCCTAGAGACACATACGCTGATGCTTCTGAATGGGAGACAAAGGCTAAGGATCTTGCTGAAAGATTTAACAAGAACTTTGTTAAGTATACAGGCAACGAAGCTGGTAAGGCTTTAGTAGCTGCTGGTCCTCAGTTATAATTAATAATTCTGGATATAACAGACGATTGTCAATTTAATTAAATATTTTATTGGTATATAAAAAGACCGCTTGTAATTAATGGTAAGCATTAGTTACAAGCGGTTTTGTTTGACTATATTCTCCATAAATTAAAGTTCTGTCCTGACAATATTAAGAGGCATCATAAGATGATCAATAAGGATTCTGTATGCCTCATTGCCATTGCCGGTTTTCAGGTTCTCAAAGTATTCAGAATGTTCATCTATTGTTCCATTAATACGGCCTTCAACCTCAAGTGCCGACTGTGTTGTAAGTCGGATAAGATACATAAGCTTTTGGAACATATGATTAATCTCCTCATTCTCAATGTAATTAACTAAGAGCAGGTGAAACTTATGGTCGTAATTAATAAAGCTTTCGTAGTTATCATCAAGAGCAAGTGATTCTTTCTGGTGTTTGAGAATTTCACCAAGCTTCTGTATTGTATTCTGACCTTTAGCAGTCTGATATTCTTTAGCCAGGCATTGTGTACAAAATCCTTCAATAGCACATCTTATCTGGATAGTTTCCCTCATATCTTTCTGGCTTAACTGTCTTATGCGAAAGCCTTTGCTTGGGATAACTGTGATATAACCATCCTGGCTTAAGCATTGCAGAGCCTCTCTCATAGGTGTTCTTGATATGCCGAGTTCTTTGGATAATTTAGTTTCTGAGTAAAGTGTGTTGACATCGAGCTGGTGAGTAAGAATTAAATTCTTAATGTAATTATAAGCCTCAAGCTGCAATGATGACATAAGCTGCATAGATTCCTCCGTTGTATAAATGCCTGAATGAAAAGTTACGATAATAAATTTATAAATGGACTTTTAAAATAAATTTATAAAAAAACATAAAAAATACAATTTACTGATATATAATAGACGATTATTATATTAAAATCAATAAAATAAATATAAAATCGGTATACCGGCACGCAATGTTCATAATAAAATAATTTAAAATCTGAATATGTAAAGTGATTGTGTTAAAATACTATAATGAAAATATGTAATGATTGCATAAAAAAAACTTGAAAATTTGGTTAATCTGTTTAATTGCAAAGGACTATAATACAAATCGTAATAAAGAATAGATAAACTTAACAGAACCTCTTTGTTGAAGGCTTGCTAAGCAAATCAGATTTTTGGAGGAAAAGATAAATGAATACTTTAAAAGCTGAAAAAAGAAGCATGAATGACAAGGCAAAGAAATTAAGAAGGGAAGGTTATGTAACTGGCAATGTATTCGGAAGAAGCCTTGCAGAGTCAATACCAGTAAAGATTGAGAAGAAAGAAGCAGAGCGTTTCTTATCAGTCTGCAACAAAGGTAGTGAGGCAAAGCTTACAATCGATACAACAGATTATGATGTTCTTGTAAAGGAAGTTGATTATGACCCAATCAAGCGACAGACATTAGAGATTGATTTCCAGGTGCTTACAGAAGGAGAAAAGGTTCACTCAGTTGCAGAGATAGTATTAGTTAATCATGACAAGGTACAGGGTGTTGTTGAACAGCATATGGAGGAAATTCCTTATAAGGCAGCTAAATCAGCGCTTGTTGAAAAGGTAAGCGTTGATATAGGAGAACTTAAGCCAGGCGACAGTATTAAGGTAGGAGACCTTGATATTGCTAAGGACAAAGATGTATCAATATCACCTGATGTATTAGAGAAGGTTATTGTAAGCGTAACAGAGCAGACATATGCCGAGACAGATACTGATACTGATGAGGATGGCGAAGCATCAGAAGCTTAATATTATGGTGATATAGTATTATAGAATATTTCAGGTACAGAAACATACGAAAGTGTGTAAGTAAGGTAACACAAGCATATGTAATAGTGAGAATATTAATATATAAACTTACGATAGAATAAAGATAAAAGTCAGCTATAGGGAAAGTTATGTTACCCTATAGCTGATTTTTTTAAAAATATGGTGCATAATTCGACAGTAAAATACGTTTTCCTTGAATAATTATGCGTAAAGATATATACTATACATAGTGTTACGTAACGAAAGAACGGAGGATATAATATGGGATATGATGCTGAGAAATTCAAAGCCAGAGCTAATACTAAAGCAGGAAATATATGGCTTGTATTAAATATCCTGCTTACAATGCAGTATTTGTCAAATATGACTAAAGGTACATATGATAGGAAGTTTATAATTCCATTTCTTATTATAGGATGGGTCCCATATATAATTGGTGTTATATATACTAAGATAAAAGGAAAATCGGCTGATGGATACAAGCATATATTAGGTGTTGGATATGGTTTGTTTTATGGATATATAGTATGTACAAGCACATCACTGCTTACATTTGCATATATATTTCCAGTAGCAAGCATGACTATTCTGTTCAAGGACAGAAAGTTCATAGTGAGCTGTGGAATTGGTAATGTTGCCATAGTTATATTAAGTACAATTATTAAATTTATGTCAGGTATGAATGCGTTGGCAGATATTGATAATTATTCATTACAGATATCGTGTATAATCCTTTGCTATGTATGTTATGTATTATCAATTAATCATCTTAATCTTTCAGACGGAGCACTTACAGATTCAATTAAGGCTGACCTTGACAGAGTTATTAAGACAGTTGAGCAGGTTAAAGACTCCAGTAATATGATAGTTGACGGAATTACAGTTGTAAGAGAGCTTGAAGAAGAGAACAAGCAGGGAGCTAATTTCGTTGTATCAAGTATGAATGAGCTTTCACACAATAATGATATACTTCACGATAAGACTAATTCTTCAACACAGATGACTACTCAGATTAATAATCAGGTAGAAAATGTAGCAGCACTTATTAATGAAGTTGTCCAGCTTGTCAGTGAGTCAGTTGAACATACAGATATAAGTTCCAAGGAGCTTGCAGATGTAGTTGAAAGTACTAAGACTATGGCTGAATTGTCAGGTGAAGTAGATAATATATTAAGAGAATTCCAGCAGGAATTCAGTAAAGTTAAGACAGAGACAGGTACAATCGGAGAGATTAACTCACAGACTAACCTGTTAGCACTTAATGCTTCAATTGAGGCGGCAAGAGCTGGTGAAGCAGGAAAGGGCTTTGCTGTTGTAGCAGATGAGATAAGAAATTTAAGTACAGAAACAGAAGAATCATCAGATAGAATTATGACAGCATTAGGACATCTGGAAGATACATCTAACAGAATGTTAAAGTCAATAACAACAATACTTGAGCTTATACAGACAACACAGACCAAGGTTGTACAGGTTAATGACAGTGTGTCAGGGATAGCTAAGGATTCTACACAGATAGGTGAGCATATTGGTGTTGTAGATTCAGCAATGCAGGAGGTTGAAAGCTCTAACCGTAATATGGTTGACAATATGCACGAGATTGAAAATGTTATGAAAGACATTACTGACTGCATAAGTAACGCAGACGAAAGCACTAAGATAATGCTTAGCAAATACGAAGAGTCAGCCCGCAATGTTGATAAGATAGAAAATGTTGTTGGCGCAATGATGGAAAAGCTTGGAGTTGGCGGCTTTATGGGTATTCAGGATATCAAGCAGGGTATGTATTGTACCATAAGACAGATTATATCAGGAAAGCCAGCTGATACAGAAAGCCACGGTGAGATAGTTGAACAGGCAGATGGGGTATTATATGTACGTTTCAAGAACAAAGATGTAGATTATAAGAATACCTCATTGAAATACGAACTTGATATTGTAGCGGCAAATGTACTTTATCACTGGTCTTCTGTGTCAGCAGCACCCGCTGCACAGTATGGCAGTGATGTATGCAGGCTCACAGTAGCTTCACTTCCAAGCATTGTCAACAGAAGAAAGTATGTAAGAATGCCTGTTAATAATAAATGTACAGTTACATTCAAGGGCGGAGCAGATGTATATGAGGGTACTATGGTAAATATAAGTGCTAACGGATTTGCTTTCCAGACAAGAGAAACAGAATTCGCAGATTGTAAGGGTGAGAATATAATTGTAAAAGTACCAGATTTTCCAGTTGAGCAGGGCAGGGTTCTTGAAGGTACAATTATAAGAAGTACTGACAATGACGGAAGCCATATTGTTGGATGCCGTATGCCGGAAGACCGCATTGAGATTGGTAATTATGTAAGCAAGAATTATTCTGAATAATATTAAGAAAATGTATAAGCATTAATTCACAATTTTCGTATTATAAATTGTTATTTAGTATGGGGGAATATATTTAGGACATAATAATAACGAAAGTGGATAATTGAATGAGATTAAAGAAAAAGTATAGGAATTTATTAAGATTTATAGCTGTAACGCTGATACTTATTCTAATGATATCAGTTGTTGCGGCTGCTAAACAGCACATTGATAATAAGAAAAGTAATCATAATCAGGATATTGAAGAGGAGTATCCTGATGAGGATGCAGAGGCTTATGAGCTGCCTGAAAGAACACTTAACTCAGATGTTATCCCATATGATGGAGTTCCAAGAACAATATCGTGCTGGGGTGATTCGATGATGTTTGGAATGGGTGCTGGCGAGGCTTATATAGTATTTGGAGATGATGAGCCTTTTGATATATCAGGCTGGACAAGTCCTGATACATTACAATATCTTACTGGAATCAAGGTATATAATCTTGGCGTATCAGGTGAGACATCATATGAGATTGCGCTTCGTCAGGGAGGCATAAAGATGTATGTCAGGGATACATTTGAGGTTGGATATGATGACAGTGTAGATGTTACAATTGTCGATGAGAATGGCGGGGAAGTATATATGGCTGATTTCAGTGCATATGGATATACAGAGCCACAGGAGTCAGATATTGTATACATCAATGATGAAATGTTCAAAATAACAGGCACAGAAGAAGAGGGACTTCATATATGCCGTTATTCAGATGAAGAAGTGAACTATGATGCTTTTACAACCGTATATGCGGACACACAGGTATATACCAAGGCTTCTTATGAAAGAAAGAATGATATTCTTATACTTGAGATAGGAAGTAATGGCGGCTGGGACAATTACAGACAGCTTATAAGCCAGTATGATGCTATGATACAGAATTCGGGCTGTGATTATTATATAATAGTTGGTGATACAGATGATCCAGGAACATCAATAGCAGATACAACTCAGGGAATCCGTAATGAGGACGGAACTTATATAGGAGTTGGTGATACAGCGTGGGAAGCGACATTAAGAGAAGCATATGGTGAACATTTTATTAATATGAGAACTTATCTTATAGAAAATGGACTTACTGATGTAGGCTTAAGACCAACAGTAGGTGATTATAAGGGGTTCAGGCGAGGAAGAATATCTAAACAGTTAAGATATGACTGGACACATTTTAATTCATATGGTTATTATTCAAAAGGTATTGCAATATATGCCAAGGGTGTAGAATTAGGTTACTGGGAGTAACATATTAAATATGTAAGTTTGGTAATTACAGGTTAAAGCAGGCATTAAAATAATGTGTCTGTTTAATAATAAAAGAAAGGTATATATAACAATGAATGACAAGAGAGAAAAATTTGCTTCAAGATTAGGCTTTATACTGGTGTCGGCGGGGTGTGCTGTCGGACTAGGTAATGTATGGAAGTTCCCATACATATGTGGAAAGAACGGAGGAGCAGCATTTATTGTTATATATTTATTATGTCTGCTTGGACTTGGGCTTCCTATACTTATATGTGAGTATGCAATTGGACGAGGAAGTAATAAGAGTCTTGGAAGTGCATTTAAAATGTTGTCGCCAGAGGGCACAAGATGGCATTATTTCCGCTGGGTAGCTTATGCGGGTAATTATCTTTTAATGATGTTCTATACAATGGTTGCCGGCTGGATGTTAAACTATTTTGTATACGGTCTTACAGGACAGCTTTCAGGAAAGAATGTAGAGCAGATAGGCGGGGAGTTCAATAATATGCTCTCAACACCATCAGTTATGATATTCTGGACACTTGTAGTTGTTGTAATAAGCATACTTGTATGTTCACTTGGCTTACAGAAAGGTGTTGAGAAGATAAGTAAGGTAATGATGATATTATTATTTGCACTTATGATAATAATGGCAGTTAATTCCCTTCTGCTTGATGGAAGCTCGGAGGGACTTAAGTTCTATCTTGTTCCAGACTTTTCCAAGATGAAGGAGCAGGGTATCGGTAATGTAGTATTTGCAGCTATGTCACACGCATTTTTTACTCTTGGACTTGGTATAGGTTCAATGGAGATATTCGGAAGTTATCTTTCAAGAGACTGCAAGCTTACAGGAGAGTCAATAAATGTAGTTATACTTGATACAGTAGTTGCACTTACAGCTGGAATTATCATTATACCAGCCTGTTTTGCCTATGGAATTAATCCAGGTGCAGGTCCATCGTTATTATTCATAACACTTCCTAATGTATTCAACCAGATGCCGGGTGGGGTTATATGGGAAGTATTATTCTTTATATTTATGGCATTTGCGGCATTATCTACAGTAATAGCAGTATATGAAAATATTATTGCAATGACTATGGATTTATTTAACTGTAGCAGAAAGAGAGCTTCATTAGTTAATCTTTTTGTAATAGCAGTTCTTTCTATGCCAGCAGTTCTTGGATATAATGTTTTGTCGGGAGTACAGCCTCTTGGAGCTGGTACAACTATAATGGATCTGGAAGATTTTATAGTTTCATATAATATACTTCCTCTTGGCTGTCTTTTATTCGTGCTTTTCTGTACAAGAAAGAACGGCTGGGGATATGACAATTTCGTGGCAGAAGTTAATATGGGAAAAGGCATATCATTTCCTAAATGGTTAAAAGGCTATATGGTATATGTTCTTCCTGTTATTGATTTAGTTATATATTTTAAGGGTTATTATGATATGTTTAAGCCACAGGGTACTAAGGTTGTGTGTATATGGATGACAGTAGCTGTCATTCTTGCACTGTTGGTATTTTACATAGCAGCAGGAAAGGGAAAGAAGAGAAATGACTAAAAAGCAGCTTGCTTATGAAGTTATAGAACGACTTAAAACAGAATATCCTGATGCCGGCTGTACGCTTGATTATGATGATGCGTGGAAGCTTCTGGTAAGCGTAAGGCTTGCAGCACAGTGTACAGATGCGAGAGTGAATGTTATTGTGCCACAGTTATTTGACAAGTATCCATCAATAGAGGCACTTGCGGCAGCACAGGTAGATGACATAGAGAAAATAGTTCGTCCATGCGGTTTATCAAAGAGCAAGGCAAAGGATATAAGCGGCTGTATGCGTATGCTTCATATGGTGTATAACAATAAAGTGCCAGATACATTAGAGGAACTTTTAAAGCTTCCCGGAGTTGGAAGAAAAAGTGCCAACCTTATTATGGGTGATGTATTTGGAAAGCCGGCAATTGTGACAGATACACATTGTATAAGGCTGTGCAACAGAATTGGACTTGTAAAAGATGAGAAAGAACCTAAAAAGGTTGAGATGGCATTATGGAAGATAGTTCCGCCGGAAGAGGGAAGTGACCTTTGCCATAGATTTGTAATACACGGCAGGGAAGTGTGCAGTGCAAGAACCAAGCCCCATTGTGATGGGTGCTGTCTTAATGATATATGTAAGAAGAATGGAGTTAAGCAATAAGTGAAGAATAATTACAAGATGATAATAGCATATGATGGAACCAGATATTATGGCTGGGAACATCAGCCTAATACAGATATGACTATACAAGGCAAGTTAGAGTCTGTTCTGTCACAGATGACAGGGGAGCAGATAGATGTAATAGGTGCAGGAAGAACTGATGCAGGGGTTCACGCCAAAGGAATGGCAGCCAATGCACATATGCAGACAATTATGACACCAGGGGAAATCTGTGATTATATGAACAGATATCTGCCTGAGGACATATGTGTAATGGAGGTAAGGATAGCCTCAGAACGTTTCCACAGCAGATATAATGCAGTGGGGAAAACTTACTGTTATACCTGTTATGTTGGGGATAAGAAGCCTGTATTTAATAGAAAATATGTGCATATCACAGGTGATGTGCCAGATGTTGAGGCTATGAAGAAAGCAGCTTCTTATCTTGTGGGAGTTCATGATTTTGCAAGCTTCTGCGGTAATCCAAAAATGAAGAAATCTACAGTCAGGGAGATATATTCAATTGATATATCGCTTAAGGGTTCGTATCTTAATATGACCTTCCACGGAAGTGGATTTCTACAATATATGGTAAGAATATTATCAGGAACATTATTAGAGGTTGGTTTTGGTAAAAGAGAGGCAGACAGTATGCAAGAGCTTTTAGAGGCAAAGAATCGTTCTTTAGCTGGAGCGACAGCTCCAGCCAAGGGGTTAAGCCTCTTAAAAGTACATTACGCTAATTAATTATTGGAATAGTTATATAAATTTACTTCTCCATTTAATTGCTTCGTCACGGTACTGGCGGGCAATATCCATAAGTTCATTATATTGGGTGGTTATGCTGTCAATGACGGCTGACTGCTCATTTATTTTTGCCTGGCATGCGGCAATCTTTTTGTTGAAATCTTCAGTCAGGGATTTTTCACGTTCAATGTAATTATTATTAGAATTATTATTATTTGAATTAATATTGTCAGCGTTGTTATTATCAGTACTATTATTGTCGGCAGTGCATATAGCTAATTGTTTGAAATGTCCGATTTGTTCAATTCTGTATATGTGTTCATTAACACATAATAAAATAAAATTATTATATGTAAGCACACTGTAAGAATTCACAGGCTTTTTAATATCAGGCAGTGGGATAGGCAGTGCATTATTGTCATCAGGTGTTATACAGTGCAGGCTGGGTTTATCAGATACAGGATTTTGCTTAAGATAGAAAAGAAGCAGGGTGTTATTACATATGGCAAGCTTAGGATTAGAATATTCCTGTACATAATTACAGTCTATAGTCAATATATTAGTGGTATCCATAATATTTTTTAAGATAAGTGAACCATTCTGATTGATGTAGGAATAATAAAGAGATGAATTATATATACACTCTGTAAGACCGCATAAGTAGTCTGCAGCAAGCACGATAGGGCGGTCAAGCCCACCAAAATGGGCTACACGTAAGAATATATTAGAACCGGCATTATAGATAATTAACTGGCGGTTATTCCCAACTGAATATACATTTGACATATTACCCTCTGTTCATCAGTAGATCTGATATGTGAAGCTTATTAAAATGTATGGTAGCAACAAAGTATTTAGAACATATAATGTAGTAAGAATACTTAAAGGAAGGATTTGAAATGGCAAAATGTAAGTGCAGGAAAAAATGCTGTACAACAAAGATTGCAAGTAATCTTGTATCTAATATGCCTAATGGATGTTTTGATGTATGTACCAATCCGATATGCGGTTCACCGAGTGAACTTAGCCTTTATGCTCCATTGATATATGACCAGATTGGTATTAACCTTTGTGCTGAATTTCCAATAGGTGCAGATATATCAGCAACTTATCCTACAGCTGTAAATGCAACTGCAAGTGTAATAGATGTATCCTATGAATATGGCACAGGAAATGTAGTTATAACACAGATACCAGGAAGACCGAACTGCTATTCAGTTATATTGTCTAACTTGTCAGTGACATTTGCGGTAAGTCTGTATGATGAGAATTGCAGGCTCGTGGCAACACTTTATCCAACAGCTGTATATCTGCCACCAGAAACAACTTCGGCTACCTATGATGAAGATGTCAATCCAACTTCTGTGGAGCTTGAAATATTTGCACCTTATGGAATATCTTACAATTATAATGCAGCGGCTACACCACAGTATAGTGCGGCACTTAATTATACAGGATTTACAGCGGCTAATAACACAATAACGCAGGGACTTAATCTTTCTGCAATTCCAAAAGTAATTAACCTTGATACAACCGATGATGAGATAACAATAGGTCTTTCAATCATATTACAGAGCTTGTATTTTGCTGGATACAGGGTTGCAAGTGCTGGAAAGATTGTAACTCCTAAGGGAAGCATAGTAGCAGAGGAAGATTCTAATGAGATGAAATTCGTATGCGGCAATCTTTTGAATCTGGCAATCAAGCCTCTTGATTTAAGCCCTCCAAAATGTGAAGGTAGATTAAAACAAGATTGCGAAACAGGCTGTCAGCCAACGTGTGAGGAAGATATGCCAGTGTGTCCGAATTCAGGGAACAACATAAGTGACTGCAATAACTGTGGATAAGAATAAAGTGTGATGATGACAGAAATATAATCAGGATAGAAATATCTGCTATATCGCTAATAGTAGTTACTGTAAAGAGTAAGATGTGACAGTCACAGGCTGTTTAAGTGGTATAGTAAGTTATTGCCATATAAAGATAAATATATAGAGAGAATTTAAAATGGGTGTCACAATAGACTATTACGTAATATACAGATAATAACAGATTATTATCTGTATACTGTAGAGCATTAGTTTAAAATGACACCCATATATATTTATTGTTTATTAATATTAACGGGAAACCTCATTACCAGCCTTGGCAAATGCAAGCTTCATAACTTCATCTACAGATACGAGGTTGTAATCACCGCTTACAGTATGTTTTAAGCAGCTTGCGGCATTAGAGAATTCAACAGCTTTCTGTGGGTCAAAGTCATTGATAAGACTATATATAATACCAGCACAATAAGCATCACCAGCACCAATATAATCAAGAATATTCATAAAGAATTCCTGGCTGTAGTAAGCCTTTCCTTCTGTGTATATCATTGACTGGAGCTTGAATGTTGTTATTGAAGTTTCTGTTCTCCATACAGATGCAACCATCTTGAAGTTAGGGAACATTTTTATAAGTTCTTCTGCAATGTAAGAATTCTTTTCTTTATCTGAATTAGAGGCATCAAGTCCGAATATTCCAACTGCATCATCTTCATTAGCGATACATATATCAACATACTTACATATTTCGCTCATTACTTTGTTAGCCTTTTCACCAGACCAGAGCTTGCTTCTGTAATTAAGGTCACAGCTTATTGTAATTCCTCTTTCCTTAGCTTTCTTGCAGGCAAGAAGAGTAATCTGTGCCATATTATCACTTATTGCTGGAGTAATTCCTGAAAAATGAAACCATGTAGCATCAGCAAATATTGAATCCCAGTCAAAGTCATCTACATTGGCAAGGGCAAATGCTGAACCTTTTCTGTTATATATAACATTAGTAGGTCTCTGGCTCGTCTTTTTCTCAAGGAAATATATTCCAATCTGTTCGCCGCCTCTTACTATATGTTCAACACCGACACCATACTGTCTTAAAGAATTAACAGCACTCTGTCCAATAGTATGTTCTGGAAGCTTAGTAACATAGCTTACATTAACATTAAAATTAGCAAGGGATACAGCAGTATTAGCTTCGCCGCCGCCATATACAGCTTCATAAGAATGTGCCTGTGTAAATCTTTCATTGTTGTCAGGTGAAAGTCTGAGCATTAATTCACCAAATGTTATAATCTTGTGTTTCATTGTTATCTCCCATCTTGCATCAATTGTTTACTGTTTATCGTACAGTGATATATTGTATCACATTTTTATAAAAAAGTAATATGTATTTTGAAGAAGTTTGGTATTTTTTGTCATTTCTGCGTGCTTTTTCAGATTATTAAGTGCACAAAGCAGTATACAACAGGAAGATATAATAATTAAATAGAAAATATAATAGCATAATAAGACGTGTGTAGCTGAAAAAGCAGTATCGACACATATCTGATATTAAAGTATAATATGAATAAGTCTGAGTGGCTAAAAAGACATTTGACAGATGAAATTATAATTTGTTAGATGAGATTATAATTTAATAGATGAGATATTAATTTAATAGATGAAATTTTAAATAACAGGAAAGGTGCTGACGTGACATAATGTTAAGAGATGTAGGATTGGAAGATATTAGTGATGGAAGATTATATAGAGAAAATGATATGGTAAAGACAGATACGAATTCTTGCCAGGGCTGTAAGAAGATATGCTGCATAGGAATGGGCAGAACAATAGTGCTTGATCCTTATGATTGTTACAGGCTTGGAATTGGCACAGGAAAGACATTTGAGCAGCTTCTGGATACTAATATTGAGCTTAATATGGTAGATGGCTGTATACTTCCTAATATTAAAATGCAGACAGTTAGTAATGGCTGTTCATTTCTTGGAGCTGATAACAGATGTACAATACATAATTACAGGCCTGGCATATGCAGAATGTTTCCGTTAGGAAGATATTGGGAAGATGATGAGCATTTTTATTATATATTACAGAAGGGTGAATGTAATAAAGATAATCTGACTAAGATAAAAGTACGCAAGTGGATAGGAATTGATAATATTGAAAGTTATAATTCATATGTGATACAATGGCATAGTTATATTAAGAAGGTTCAGAGAGCCTTGGCAGGACTTTCTGAGGAACAGATTAAGATACTTAATATGTATAATCTCAGAACATTTTACATGAAAGGTTACGAAGCAGATAAATTCTTTGAAGAATTCAAGGAAAGACTTGATAAATCCATAGAGATGTTCGGAATGTAGAGTGGCTTCAGATATAAAGATGATGGTTAATATAGAAATGCTTGGAATGTGGAACGCTTCTGATATAAAGATAATTATTAATATAAAGATGTTTGGAATTTAAAGAAAAGAGGATATATATGAAGACAGATTTGTTTAAAATAGGAGGGCTGACCGTTCACGGCTATGGCTTTATGATAGCACTTGGATTTATCCTTGCTATGATTCTTGGTGAATACAGAGCAAAGAAACTTGGACTTAAGGACGAGTCGGTTATAGATATAGCGATAATCGCAGGACTTACAGGATTTGCTGGAGCAAAACTTTTATTTATAATAGTTGAATTTGACAGCTTTATTAAAAATCCTAAAGAGGTATTAGGTTCATCAGGATTTGTTGTGTATGGAGGAATTATAGCAGGTGTGCTTTGCAGTATGCTTTATTGTAAGATTAAGAAGATTAATTTCCTTGAGTATTTTGATCTTATAATGCCGGAGATAGCATTAGCACAGGGCTTTGGAAGAATAGGTTGTTATCTTGCAGGCTGTTGCTATGGACGTGTGACAGACAGTGCATTTGGCGTGATATTCCCAGTGGGTTCTCAGGCACCAGCAGGTGTAAAGCTTATTCCTACACAGCTTATATCAGCAGGAGCTAATATAATTCATATGATAATACTTATTGCGGTTGCACATTTTATAGGCTATACAATAAGGAAGAAAGATGGTAGAAAGCTTGTGCTTCCAGCTGGTGGAATTGGCTATTTATATATGATTTTATATGGGATTGGAAGATTTCTTATTGAGTTCTTAAGAAATGATTACAGGGGCGAGATAGGTATTCTTTCAACATCGCAGTTTATATCAATATTCTTTATTGCAGCAGGTGTGGTCCTTCTTATTATTGGAAAGAAGAAAATGCAGTCTTAAAAACAGATGGTTAATTATGTGATTTTCCTGTAACAGACCGGAATTTAGTTCTGGTCTGCTGTATAGATACATAATTAATCATCTGTTTTTTATTGTGTCAATAATCTAAATCTACAGCACTAGAGACATAGGTCAAGTATAAGAGTGCTTATTTAATATTACATTGCCGGTGCCGTATTAGTATGGACAAGTGTATAACAATAATCTGCTTAATTACTGTCTTGCAGCTTTCTTAGCCTTTCTGTAATCGCTTATATTTAGTGGGCGTACAAATCCACAATATTCACACGTTTCGCCGCTTTTACCCCTTATATTAATAACAGGTATATAGAATATAGAAACACGGTTAATTCGTCTGTATAAGCCGTGTGGAGTTATATGTCCACAGTTAGGACACTGGAAAACACCAGTATCAGCATCTTTTTTGTATATTGTACCATAACTGTAAATAACTATCATGCATCTGCCTCCCCGTGTCTTTCTTTAATAAAATGTCTTATGTTATTGACTACATAATTATATTCAGTCAGCTCACCCTCGTGAGGAGCAATAGTTATTCTGTTGCCGAATTCAACCTCCAGGGCAATATAGTTAGTGCCTGTAAGCTTGCCGTCAGCTATATTGCATACATAAACATTGGTAATAGTATCTAATGGAATAACATTAAATCCATTGGTGGTACGATTCAGGTCAATAATGTAATCAGGTGATACAGCGAGTTTTAACTTATTAGAGAAGAAATGTTTATTAGTAGCGAAGTTCTCATATAAAGCGTTGAGAGAACCATCGGCTTCAAGCTGTGCCATTTTCCTCCTGATAAATGCACCATTACGGTTTCCTGATATGAATAACATAATGGCTGCAAATGCCAATATGCCGGAACATATATAAAATACAATAGAGAGCTGGTGCCGGTTGTAATTAGTATCAAGATAATAGCTTCCAAAGTAATCAGTGTAGTTAGAAGTAGTAATACCAAGACCTGAGTCTTTGAAGTATTTAACTAGGTAGGAAGCAAGCTTTGCAGATATTTTAACTCTGTTACCTTTAAGTGTCTGTGGTGTGAAAGAGTAAATGTCATTGCCATCAGTAAAATCCTGTCCATATACAGGTACGCAAGTATTCTTGTTAGTGCTTATCACACATAAATATCCATTGATGTCCTCTGCAATATAATATCGTGCAGTTACTTTTCCATTAGTAGTCTCCTCGGCGAATGGTCCCATGAGATATATAGCGTTAAGCTGTGCAAGACCTTTCTGTGTTGGGTCGAAATTATCATAACGGCTGAATTCAAAAGCAAATCCAGTAACTGCTGATATAATAGCAATTATTCCAAATATCAGTGCTGGAATAAAGCTGGGACGGCCTGTTGTAATCAGGTCTTTTTTGAATTGTTCCATATAGCTCCTCCTCGATGTGATTTATTAATCTTTAGTACAGGTACTAAATAATAAAGCAAGTGTTAATTATACATCAGATTATATGATAATTAACACCTGCCTTAATTACTATTATTTATTATAGCTTAATTCTTAAAATATTAAAATAAGCTTTTGGATATTATTATTATAATACTTTAGATAAGAAATCTTTAAGTCGTGCACTCTTTGGGTTATCAAAGAATTCCTTAGGAGCTTCGTCTTCTTCAATCATACCTTCATTAATGAACATACAGCGTGTAGCGACTTCCCTTGCAAAGCCCATCTCGTGTGTAACTACCATCATAGTCATACCATCTGCGGCAAGCTCTTTCATAATTGCAAGTACTTCACCAACCATCTCAGGGTCAAGGGCAGAAGTAGGTTCATCAAATAACATAATTTCCGGGTTCATAGCAAGAGCTCTTGCTATTGCAACTCGCTGCTTCTGTCCACCAGATAACATATCAGGGTAAGAGTCAGCTTTGTCTAAAAGGCCAACACGTTCAAGAAGCTCTAAGGCTTTCTTGTCAGCATCTTCTTTGCTCATAAGTCCTAACTGTGTAGGTGCAAGAGTGATATTTTTCTTGATTGTCATATTAGGAAAGAGATTAAAATGCTGGAATACCATTCCAATGCTCTGTCTTAATTTATCAACATTTACACCCTTTTCTGTGAGGTCATTGCCCTCATATATGATATGTCCTGAAGTAGGAACTTCAAGTAGATTAAGTGATCTTAAAAATGTAGATTTACCACAGCCGGAAGGACCTATTATGGCAATAACTTCGCCCTTGGTAATAGTTGTATTAATGTCCTTAAGTACAACGTGGTCGCCAAATGTTTTTTTAAGATTTTTTACTTCAAGAATTACATTAGTGTCGTTCATTGCTTCTTAATCTCCTTTCAAGTTTCTTTACAAGTGATGAAAGAATCACAACAAGTACAAGATATATAAGTGCAACACCGAAAAGTGGAAGCATTGGATCATAAGTTATGCTTCGGATAATATCACCGCCACGGGTAAGGTCGTTAAGACCGATATAGCCACTTATTGATGTCTCTTTTAAGAGTACGATAAATTCATTGGCAAGTGCTGGAAGTACATTCTTAAATGCCTGTGGAAGTATTACCTGAATCATAGTCTGTCTATAGTTAAGACCAAGGCTTCGTGCGGCCTCAAACTGTCCGTTGTCAATTGACATAATACCTGAACGGAAGATTTCGGCAACATAAGCACCAGAGTTAATACCAAAGGCAAGGAGTGCAACAACAATCTTGTTAATATGTACTGAGCTGAATATTACATAGTATATAATAAGCAGCTGTACCATTGTAGGTGTTCCTCGTATAACTGTGAGATAAATGTTGCAGAGGAAGTTAAGCACCTTCATCTTACCTGTCTTATCGTGGTTAGAACGTACGATTGCAATAAGGAAACCTATTACAATACCGATAAGTGCGGCACATATTGCAATAATAAGAGTATTTCTTAAACCTGTGAGAAGATACTGGTATCTTGCATCATCAATGAAATCGCTCTTGAATTTATCAGCAAAACTAGAACCAGAAGTTTTAACATCATTATTTCTTACGATAACAACCTGGCTTGAAGTTGTGTAAGGGATTGAGAAATCAATATTCTTAAGACGTTCTTCTGTAACAGTAATACCAGATATACCAAAATCTGCTTTTCCAGAAGATACAGCAGTAATAATTGAATCAAATTCCATATCTTCAACATCAGTCTTCATATTAAGGTAATCAGCTATTGCATTGGAAATATCGATATCAATACCACACACCTTGCCATTGCTGTAATATTCATAAGGCTCAAAGTAAGCGTTAACAGCAATAGTAAGAGTTCCGTTAGAACCTGAGCTTGTAGGTACATATGCTTCTTTAGAGGCATTTTCACCAATATAATTATTGATAATTTTATTAACTGTTCCGTTGGCAATAAGGACATTTAACGCCTCATTGACTTTTTCTGTTAATGATGAATTGTTCTTGGCAAGACATATAGCATATTCTTCTGTAACAAATTCTTCATCAAGAATCATAAGTTCATTGTTAGCGGCAATAAATGCTTTAGCTGGTTGTGCATCAATTACAACAGCATCAATTTTGCCCTGCTTAAGAGCCTGAATTGCATCATTTCCTTTATTGTATCGTTCAACCTTAGTTCCTGAACCATCAGATTCCATATCGGAAACATATATGTCACCTGTAGTTCCAAGTTGTACGCCGACTGACTTTCCAGCAAGGTCATCTACTGAAAATACAGTGTTCTCTGGAATTTTACTACCACAGGCAGTAAGTGTTAATGTACTTGCAAGACTTAACACAAGTACAACAGAGAGCATAAAAAGGCGTTTGAATGTTGAGAGCTTTTTAGTGTTCATCATTTTAATCCTTTCGTTTAATCATAATGTTATAATTATACACAGATTATGTATCATATTTCAATGATAAAAAGTAAAATTATAAATATTGAATTATATTAGAAATAATGTAAAATATAAGGATAGTGTGATTACTAAAGAAAGATGAGGAATTATATGAAGAATAATGATAATAAGATTATAAATATTATATTCAGGGTTGTTATTATTGGTGCATTTTTTATGGGAATAAGGACGATATATAATTTCTATGTGCTGATGATTACTTATAAGGGAATATCCGGAGAAGATATGTTTAACAGGGTAGCTTCGATGGTTGATGATTATGTTATGTTTATGGTATTTATGGTGGCTTCGGTAGTATTCAGCGTGCTTGCAAGAAAGCTGGTGAATAATAATACATTTATTATAAGGACAATAAGCATAGCTGTTTCACTTGTATGCAGTGTGCCAGAGCTTATAGCTGTGTATTATTTTGTAATGCTTACAATGGTGAAATATCCACAGTATGCCAATATACTTGGAGTAAGCGTGACACTTAATGATGTGTATACATCGTCAGCTGCAGTGTTTTTACAGAATAATCCTTATATGTTCTATACATTTTTTATTGGAGTGGCAGTATTTGCTGTGCTTACAATAACTTCAATATATTCACTTATAACAGGCAGAAAGACACAGCAGGTTTAGAAAATACACGAATATTATAAAATATAAAGGGTTAAATTGTATGAATAGCTTAGGATATATAAAGCAGAAGTACACTAAAAGAAAGGCAGAGCAGGCTTAAATGAAGATAGTTACACCAGATTATTATAAGAATTTTAAATGTATAGCGGGAGAATGTACGGATACATGCTGTGCAGGCTGGGATGTTGATGTTGATAAAGAGTCGTACAAGCAGTATAGGAGAGTAATTGGGTCATTTGGCAATAAGTTAAGAAGTGTTATGGTGCCATCTGAAGATGGTGGCTGTACATTTACGCTAAAAGAGGGAAGATGTCCATTTCTTAATAAGAAGAATTTGTGTGAGATTTATATCAAGCTTGGTAAGGATTCGCTGTGTGAAACGTGTGCAGAGTTTCCCAGATTTATTAATGAATATGGCAATACAAGGGAGATTGGAATTGCACCATCCTGTAAGACAGCAGGTGAGCTTATATTAGGATATAAGGGCGAGCTTAAATTCAGAGAGGTAAAGAACAGGGAGCAGATTAACAGCTACAATGATATAGACCCGCTTACCTTTGTACAGTTAAGGCAGGCAAGAATTATAGCATATAATATAGCCACGGACAGGGATTATACCATAATGGAAAGATGTGTGCTTATACTGATGTTTGCAAGAAACATACAGGATTATCTTGATAGAGAAAGAGATGAACTAATAGTGGGTGTATGTGGACGTTTTGCCAAGGAAGACTACAGGGAAAATAAGTTAAACAGGGCAAGGCGTATTGCTGCTGGAAAGAAAGATACATATAAGTATATAAGAAAGTTCTTTGAAAGTTTTGAGGGAATGGAAGTTATTAATAAAGACTGGAATATATACACAGAGGAAGTTAATAATTTCTTTGAAGAATGTAAAAGTGCAGAACAGTTCAGGGCTGTTGTGAAGGAATTTAACGAATACCACAAGGAAGATGAAACTGAATATGAACAGCTTCTTATGTATTATCTGTACAGATATTTTCTTGATTCAGTATATGATTATAATCTGCTTTTAAAAGTCAAGGGGGGTATTGTTGGAATAATTGCAATTAAAATGCTGAATATTGCAGACTGGTGGTATAATAACAAAGAACTTTCATTTACACGGAAGGTAGACCTTGCTCATCTGTATTCAAGACAGTATGAACATTCATATTATAATTATGAAGTGTATAATCAATATTTTATGAGCAAGAGAGCGTATGCATATGAGAATCTTTTATCAGAGCTTATAGATTTAGAGTAAGATAATCCATTGGCTGTTTAAAGATAAGGACAAGTGAGGTAAAGAGTAATGAAGATGATTCTAAAGTATCTGGAAGAATTAAAAAAAGAGTGTGTGTTAGCACCACTTTTTAAAATGCTTGAAGCACTCTTTGAGTTATTCGTTCCATTGGTGGTTGCTTCTATAATTGACAGAGGCATAGGACAGCAGGACACAGCTTATATAGTAAAAATGTGCCTTATGCTTTTAGGCCTTGCAATTATAGGACTTGTATGTTCAATAACAGCACAGTATTTCAGTGCCAAGGCGGCAGTTGGATGTGCTACAGGAATAAGGCACGCTTTATTCAAGCATATACAGTCACTTTCTTTCACAGAGATGGACGACATTGGAACGTCAACACTTATGACAAGAATGACAAGTGATATTAATCAGGTTCAGAATGGTGTTAATCTTGTATTAAGATTATTCTTACGTTCTCCATTTATTGTATTTGGTGCTATGATTATGGCATTTACAATAGATGTAAGGGCGGCACTTATATTTGTTGCAGCTATACCAGTTCTTGCCGTTATAGTATTTGGCATTATGATAGGAACAAGACCTTTATATAAGAAGGTACAGGCTGGTCTTGATACAATCCTTGGAATAACAAGGGAAAATCTTACAGGTGTAAGAGTAATAAGAGCATTTAATAAGCAGGACGATGAACTTGCACGGTTTAAGAATAAGAATGAAGAACTTAATCATATGCAGAAGTTTGTAGGTAAGATTTCAGGTCTTATGAATCCTCTTACTTACACAGTTGTTAATGTTTCAATAATTGCACTCATATGGGTTGGTGCAATAAGAGTTAATCAGGGTAGTCTTACACAGGGACAGGTTGTAGCCCTTTACAATTATATGTCACAGATACTTGTTGAGCTTATCAAGCTTGCTAATCTTGTAATTAATATAACTAAGGCTCTTGCCTGTGCAGGAAGAATTGAGTCAATATTTGAAGTGCAGCCAAGTATGAAGGATGGCAGTATGGATTTATCAGCAGATAAAGAAAATGTTCCTGTCGTAGAATTTAAGAATGTTGCCCTTAAGTATAATGGAGCTGGTGATACAAGTATTGCCAGCGTTAATTTTAAGGCTTACAGGGGACAGACTATCGGTATAATAGGTGGTACTGGTTCAGGTAAGTCAAGTCTTGTCGGACTTATACCAAGGTTTTATGATGCAACCAGTGGCGAAGTATTAATAAATGGAACTAATGTTAAAGATATTAATATAGAACAGTTAAGGGACAAAGTCGGAATAGTAATGCAGAAGGCAGTATTATTCAAAGGAAGCATAAGAAAGAATATCCAGATGGCTAAGGCAGATGCTACAGATAAAGAGATAGATGATGCACTTGCAATAGCACAGGCGAAGGAATTCGTTGATAAGAAGAAAGGCCGCCTTGACTATATGATTGAACAGGGTGGTAAGAACCTTTCAGGTGGACAAAGACAAAGACTTACAATTGCAAGGGCAGTTGTTAAAAAGCCAGATGTCCTTATTCTTGATGACAGTGCATCAGCTCTGGACTTTGCTACAGATGCGGCACTTAGAAAGTCTATAAGAACGATGCCTAATAATCCTACAGTATTTATAGTATCACAGCGTTCAGCATCACTTATGCACGCAGATAAAATTATCGTGCTTGATGATGGTGAGGTTGCAGGAATAGGTACACATACAGAACTTTTGGAGAATTGTGAAGTATACAGGGAAATATATAATTCACAGTTCAAGTCATAGGTCAGAATGGAGATTAGTTATGAAAGATAATAAGGATAAAAGAGAAGCGCAGAAGTCTACGCTTGGCAAAGTATTAAAAAGAATAAAGAAATATAGTGGATTTCTTGTTATATCAATCCTTATGGCTGCTGTAACAGTTGCTTCTACATTGTATGTGCCAATTCTTGTTGGTAGAGGAATTGACCATATTATAGGACCGGGCAATGTTGATTTTGCAGGCATAACAAAGGTGCTTATAACAATAGGAATTGTTGTTGCCATAACAGCACTGTCACAGTGGATAATGAATATATGCAATAATAAGATAACTTACCACGTTACAAGAGATATAAGAGATGAGGCTATGGAAAAGTTACAGAAGCTTCCTCTTAAATATATTGACGCACAGTCATATGGTGATATTGTAAGCCGTGTAATTGCCGATGTTGACCAGTTCGCAGATGGTCTTTTAATGGGATTTACACAGTTCTTTTCAGGTGTGCTTACAATTGCAGGAACACTTATATTTATGCTTACAATAAATGTAAAGATTACACTTGTAGTTGTTGTTATAACCCCGGTTTCATTATTTGTTGCAAGCTTTATTGCTAAGAAGACATTTTCAATGTTCAAGCTCCAGTCAGAAACAAGAGGCGAGCAGACAGCATTTATTGATGAGATGATTGGTGGACAGAAGGTTGTAAAGGCATACGGCTATGAAGACAGGGCAGTAGAAGAATTTGACGAGATTAATAAAAGATTACAGAAGTATTCTTTAAGGGCTATATTCTTCTCATCAATAACTAACCCATCAACAAGATTTGTCAACAGCCTTGTGTATGCAGCAGTAGCTGTTGCAGGTGCATTTTCTGCAATAGGCGGAGGCATAACAGTTGGACAGTTATCAAGCTTCTTAAGTTATGCTACACAGTATACTAAGCCTTTTAATGAAATATCAGGCGTTATAACAGAGCTTCAGAATGCCATTGCGTGTGCAGGAAGAATGTTCGAGCTTATAGAGGAAGAACCAGAAATTCCAGATGCACCATCAGCAGTTAGTGTTACAGATATTGATGGCAGGGTAGACCTTAATAACGTATACTTCTCATACACACCAGACAGAAAGCTTATAGAGGACTTCACACTTCACGTTAAGAAGGGACAGAAGATTGCGATTGTAGGTCCTACAGGCTGTGGTAAGACAACAGTAATCAACCTTTTAATGAGGTTTTATGATGTTAATTCAGGAAGCATAGATGTATCAGGTGTTGATATAAGGGATATGACAAGATATTCATTAAGACACGGTTTTGGTATGGTATTACAGGAAACATGGCTTAAGGCAGGAACTATCAGGGAGAATATCACTATGGGAAAGCCGGATGCCACAGAAGAAGAGATTATTGAGGCAGCTAAGGCTTCATACTCATACGGATTTATAAAGCGTCTTCCTAATGGGTTTGATACAGTGATTGGTGAGGACGGAGGAAGTCTTTCACAGGGGCAGAAGCAGCTTTTGTGCATAACAAGAATTATGCTTACAAGACCACCAATGCTTATTCTTGATGAGGCAACTTCATCTATAGATACCCGAACTGAAATAAAAATTCAGAACGCATTTAACAAGCTTATGGAAGGAAGAACAAGCTTTATAGTTGCCCACAGACTTTCTACAATACAGTCAGCAGATGTTATACTTGTTATGAAAGACGGACATATTATAGAAAAGGGTAATCACGAAGAACTGCTTGCGGCTGGCGGATTTTATAAGAACTTATATGAGAGCCAGTTCGATACAGCAACAGCATAGGAAGAATATGAGATTGTATATAACGGACATATCTGATATAACCGAGGATATGTTTAACACTGGGAAAATGCTTGTACCAGAGTACAGGCAGGAGAAGATTGACAGATATCAATATATGGAAGATAAGAGGAGAAGCCTTGTTGCAGGGCTTCTTCTTAATTATGCGACAAAGGACTATGAAGCTGGGAATTATATAGCTCATAATTATATAACTGCGAATTGTGTAGATAAGAATTATCTAATTGAGGCTTCCAAGCGGGAAAGAGAGAATATCCAAGCAGGACATTTATGGGAAAGTAATTCGGAATATGATATAGATATAAATAAGCTTATCAGCGGATATGATAAGGCTTATGATTATGATATCAAACTTACTGCAAATAATAAGCCGGAGTATAAGGATAAGAATATACATTTTAATCTTTCCCACACAGGAGATTATGTTGTATGCGCCATATCAGAAAATGCAGTTGGTGTGGATATAGAGCATACAAGAAAGAATTATTTAAAGGTTGCCAGAAGATTTTTTACTGATAATGAATGTAGGTGGATTGGCGAAGATGAGAACCGTTTTCTTAGAATATGGACATTAAAGGAAGCATATTCCAAATATACAGGACAGGGAATAGCTCTCACGATATCAGATACAGAGTTCAGGTATGAGAAGAATGATAAGGGGGAGGATATTATTAATGGTTATATTAATAAAGATAAGATAACTAATATTAATATTGTCCAGCTTAATAATATTAAGTCAGAATACGTCATATCTGCTATAGAAAAGACATTTTATTAACGATTATAAAATGAAATAAATGTATCAGAATTAATACAGATTTAATTATAAAAAAATGTGGAAATTTGCAATTTATGACTGTATAATGTTGAAAATAATGTAGGAATGTTGATTAATGTGTAAGCCGAAAGGCGGATAGGAGGAATAATGTCTGTAAAATATGTATTTGTAACAGGTGGTGTAGTTTCAGGTCTTGGTAAAGGAATCACAGCAGCTTCACTCGGTAGATTATTAAAAGCACGTGGATTTAAGGTGACTATGCAGAAGTTCGACCCATATATTAACATTGACCCGGGAACAATGAACCCAATCCAGCACGGTGAAGTATTCGTAACAGATGATGGTGCGGAGACTGACCTTGACCTTGGGCATTATGAAAGATTTATTGATGAAAGTCTTAATAAGAATTCTAATGTAACAACAGGTAAGGTATACTGGTCTGTATTACAGAAGGAACGCCGTGGCGATTTTGGTGGAGGAACAGTTCAGGTAATTCCTCATATAACTAATGAAATAAAGAGCCGTTTTTATAGAGATTATTCAACTGATGAAACTAAGATTGCAATTATCGAGGTTGGTGGAACAGTAGGTGATATCGAATCACAGCCATTCTTAGAGGCAATCAGACAGTTCCAGCACGAAGTTGGACACGAAAATGCTATTCTTATACACGTTACACTTATTCCTTATCTTAAGGCTTCAGGCGAGATGAAGACAAAGCCTACTCAGGCAAGTGTTAAGGAATTACAGGGAATGGGTATTCAGCCAGATATCTTAGTATGCCGTACAGAGCACCCACTTGAACCTGGTATTAAGGATAAGATTGCATTATTCTGTAACGTGCCAAAGACACACGTATTACAAAATCTTGATGTTGAGATACTTTACGATGCACCACTTGCTATGGAAGAAGAACATCTTGCACAGGTAGCCTGCGAATGTCTAGAGCTTGATTGTCCAGAACCAGATTTAGATGAGTGGAGAGCTATGTGCAAGGCTTGGAAAAATCCAACTAAGAAGGTTACAGTTGCATTAGTAGGTAAATATATACAGCTTCACGATGCTTATATTTCGGTAGTTGAGGCATTAAAGCACGGCGGTGTATACAATTCTGCTGATGTCACAATTAAATGGATTGACTCAGAGACAGTTACTAAGGATAATGCCGCTGAATTATTATCAGATGTATCAGGTATTCTTGTACCAGGTGGATTCGGTGACAGAGGTGTAGAAGGAAAGATTCAGGCTATAAAATATGCAAGAGAGAATAACGTGCCATTCTTAGGTCTGTGCCTTGGAATGCAGCTTGCAATCGTAGAATTTGCAAGAGATGTTCTTGGATATGAAGATGCACACAGTGTTGAGTTAAAGCCAGATACAACACATCCAGTAATTCACCTTATGCCAGATCAGGAAGGTATTGATGATATCGGTGGAACTTTAAGACTTGGTTCATACCCTTGCGTGCTTGCCAAGGATTCTAAGGCATATGAATTATATGGCGAAGAGACTATTAATGAAAGACACAGACACAGATATGAAGTAAATAATGACTACAGAAAAGTTCTTGTTGAAAATGGCATGCAGCTTTCAGGTATCTCACCAGACGGAAGAATTGTTGAGATGATAGAGATTAAGGAGCACCCTTGGTTCTTAGCAACACAGGCTCACCCAGAATTAAAGTCAAGACCTAACAGACCACATCCATTATTCAGAGGATTTATTGGCGCGGCACTTGAGTATCAGGAAAAGAATAACTAAATCTTAATAAAAAATAAATAGTATGAAACCTTTTATTAAAGGTTGATTTATAAATATTCCTTCTTTATAATGGGTATTGTCTGTTAATGTAAGTTATCAGACGATGAGAGTATAAAGAACTAGGAATGGAGAAGCCGAATGGATAATTACAACAACGGTAATAATTACGGTGGTGGTAATAATAACAACAGGAATAATGGTGGCGGCAATAATAACAATAATAAAAAGCCTAAGAACACCAGTCTTATTGTCTTTATTATAATTGCTGCGGTTATTACATTTATTGGAATAACAATGCTTAACAATCTCGTAAAGAATGCTACTTATAAGGAGATAACTTATAATGAGTTCATAGAGATGGTTAATAATGATGAAGTAAAGAGTGTTGCACTTGAACAGGATAGAATTCTTATTACACCAGTTGACAGTGCAGGGGATACTTCGGGAGCGAACAAGTTAGGCTACACATACTATACAGGATATGTTAATGATGACACACTTGTTCCATTACTCAAGAGAAAAGGTATTGAATTCTCAGGTTATATACCAGATTCTAATTCATCAATAGTAGAATTTCTGGTTGCATATGTATTACCATTCTTATTCATATATGTAATATTTGCCTTTGTATATAGAAGAATATCCAAGGGCGGCGGTATGATGGGCGGCATGGGTGTCGGCAAGAATACAGCTAAGGTATATGTACAGAAGAAGACAGGTGTTACATTTAAAGATGTAGCAGGACAGGATGAGGCGAAGGAGTCACTTACAGAGATAGTAGATTTTCTTCATAATCCAGACAAATATTCAAAGATTGGTGCCAAGCTTCCAAAGGGTGCTCTTTTAGTAGGTCCTCCGGGAACTGGTAAGACACTTCTTGCAAAGGCAGTAGCTGGTGAGGCTAATGTACCATTCTTCTCACTTGCAGGTTCAGATTTTGTTGAGATGTTCGTAGGTGTTGGTGCTTCACGAGTAAGAGACCTTTTTAAAGAAGCTACCAAGCAGGCACCTTGTATCATATTCATAGATGAGATTGATGCTATTGGTAAGAGCCGTGATTCAAGATATGGTGGCGGTAATGATGAAAGAGAACAGACACTTAACCAGTTATTAGCAGAGATGGACGGTTTTGATTCATCAAAGGGTATATTTATACTTGCAGCTACTAACAGACCAGAAGTTCTTGATAAGGCTTTACTTAGACCAGGCCGTCTTGACAGAAGAGTTATAGTTGACAAGCCAGACCTTAAGGGACGTATTGAAACACTTAAAGTACATTCTAAAGATGTGCTTATGGACGATACAGTTGATTTTGAAGAAATCGGACTTGCAACAAGTGGTGCAGTAGGTTCGGACCTTGCCAATATGATTAATGAAGCTGCTATCGCTGCGGTTAAGGCCGGAAGAAAGTATGTATCACAGAAAGATTTATTTGAGGCAGTTGAAGTTGTCATAGCTGGTAAAGAGAAGAAAGACCGTGTACTCAGCAAGGAAGAGAAGCAGACAGTTGCTTACCACGAGGTAGGACACGCACTTGTTACAGCTTTAAAGAAAGACTCAGAGCCAGTACAGAAGATTACTATTGTACCAAGAACTATGGGTTCATTAGGTTATGTAATGCAGGTTCCAGAAGAAGAAAAGTACTTACAGAACAAAGATGAGCTTATGGCAAGACTTGTAACTTTAGTTGCTGGACGTGCGGCAGAGGAGATTGTCTTTGGCAAAGTTACAACAGGGGCTGCTAATGATATAGAAAAGGCTACTAAGATAGCCAAGGCTATGATTACACAGTATGGTATGTCAGACAGATTCGGACTTATGAATCTGGCAACAGTTGATGACCCTTATCTTAATGGTAATGCAAGACTTGACTGTTCTGATGAAACAGCCGCACAGATTGATGAAGAAGTCAAGAATATGTTAAAGGAATGTTATGAGGAAGCTAAGCAGCTTCTTTTAGAGAACAGAGATGTCCTTGACAAGATTGCACATTACCTTTATGATCACGAAACAATTACAGGCAAGGAATTTATGAAGATATTCCGCGAGGTCAAAGGTATTCCAGAACCAGTTGATACAACAGGTTTTACACATTCTGAAAAGGTCGCCGAGAGTGTAACATTTAATGAAGATGGAAGTTATTCATCTACACTTAGCGGACCTGCAGAAAGTGATATATGGAAGGGAATAGGAGATGCATCTTCTGATACAGCTTCATCCGGAGCAGATAATAAAGATACTGCGAAGAGCACTATTAACGAAGAAAATCCAGATATATTTAATAACAGCAATAATGAGTAACATACAATTATAATAGAATAATAAAGCATATAAGCTGATGTATATAAGCAGCAGGAAGATATTGGGAATTCATAATATCTTCCTGCTTTTTTAATATTGATATATAGTATAAGTTACGGAACAATTTATTATATCTAAATAAATTAAAAAAATATAAACATAGACTTATAGTTAATCAGGCTATATAATTAAATACATAAAAGTTATGTAAGGTCAGTAGAGTATATGATTAAAAAGATTAATAAATATATGAAAGTATATATGCAGACATCAGGCAGAAATACTTAAGAGTGTATTTATTAAAGAGTGGGGGGGGAAAAATGAAAAGTAATAATATAATTAGTTATTTAAAATTAGTTATGTGTATATTGTCTGTCATAGCATCAGCAGGGCTTATGGCGTGCAGTAATATACATAATAACGGCTCTAAGAGTTCAAGTAATGATTTAAAGCCTCTTATAATAGGCAGTGATAATTATGTGCCTTACAGTTATCTTGACAGTGATGGCAACTTTACAGGAATTGATGTTGAGATAGCAAGAGAGGCTTGCAGGCGTATGGGTTATACTCCTGTATTCAAGCAGATTGTATGGGATAACAAAGATATATATCTTAATGAGGGAGCAGTAGACTGCCTGTGGGGCTGTTTTACAATGACCGACAGGGAGGATAAGTACAACTGGGCTGGACCATATATGTACAGCCGTCAGATAGTAGTTGTCAATAAAGACAGCGGGATAGAAAACCTTGCTGATCTTAAAGGCAAAAGAGTGGCGGTGCAGGTAACTTCCAAGCCGGAGTACATACTATCCAATACGAATACGCCGCAGGTTGGTGTGCTGTACAGTATGTCAACGATGGAAGAATTATATGCTAGTCTGAGAAAAGGTTATGTTGATGCCATAGCAGGTCACGAAAATGCTATGAAAGTATTTGTACAGTCCAATGAGGAACATTTTGGTGTGCTTCGGGAAGAATTAAGCATGTCAGAGCTGGGAATTGCATTTTCACTTGATAATGACAGTGGAATTGATAAGAAGCTTACAGGGGTGCTTAATGAAATGAGGACTGATGGCACAATACAGAACATAGCAGAGAAATATGGGGTTGACGTTAGTATGGCAGTATGGGGGAACTAATGGAAGATAAGAGTAGAATATGGGGCATATCAGATGTTAAAGCATTTCTGATTTCAATAATTACAGGATTTATACTGGTGACAATAGTAGCTGTTATATTTACCGAAATAAGCAATGAAACGGTTAATAAGACAGCAGACAGGGTGTTGGATTTTGTGCAGACAAGAGTTAATACCTATGAATACTTTATACAGAATGATAAAGTTAAAAGCTTGTACAGGCTTTCTGATAAGACACAGGAATTGGTAAGGTGTATGCAGTATGAAGATGATATTGATACATTTTTGGATGAATATATGTATAACCAGAGGCTCGACGGAATAGTTGTTCTTGATGGAGAGGGTGAATGTGAATATTACAGGGGAATAGAATATACAGATGTTGATTCAGTTATAGACGACAGTAATGTAAAAGATGTCATTGAACACCCACAGAAGGTATATATAACAAGAGTTAATGTCCGGTCAGGGAGCATAACATATACTGAAAGCCAGAATGAGGAATTTTCCGATATTGCTGTAGCGGCAAGAAAAGATACAAAAGGTGCAGTTATTACATATGTGAAGAAGGAAAGCTATGATAATAGTGGAGATATAAGCATTGACAGGCTCATATCAGGCTTTGAGTTTGATATGGATGGGATTGTGTATATATCAGATGAGAACAAGGTGCTTAATTCCAATGACGAGGAGCTTCAGGGACTTGATATGAAGGCACTGAGACAGAAATATGATGGGGCATGGAAAGAAAATGATAATGGCATTATAGCTGTACCATACAAAAAAGATTATTACTATGGCAAGAGAAAGCAGATAGAGAATTATACAATATATGCGTTCTTTGCGGATAAGCAGGTATATGCTTTAAGAAACAGGGCGGTTGCTGCCGCATTGTTTGTATATATTGCGGTAATAGGTGTTGTTATGTTTGTAAGACAGCTTGTTATTGCCAAAGATGAAAGTAAAATGCAGCTACAGGAAATGGAATATAAAAGACAGCTTCTACAGGCGGCAGAGCAGGAGAAACGTGCTAATATTGCAAAGACAGATTTTCTAAGGCGTATGAGCCACGATATAAGAACACCTATTAATGGAATAAGAGGAATGGTCGATATATGCAGGTTCAATCTTGGCAACAGGGAAAAGGAAGAAGAATGTCTTGATAAGATTATGTCAGCCTCAGGCTTTTTATTAGACCTTGTAAATGATGTTCTTGATATGAATAAGCTTGAGTCGGGGGAGATTGCCATTAAAGAAGAACCATTTGAGCTTACGAAGATTATTAATGAGGTCAGCAGTGTTATTGAGACACAGGCAGATGAACAGTGTATCGATTATTCGGTTGACAGGGGCAGTATAGAATATGACAATCTGATAGGCAGCTCGCTTCATTTAAGGCAGATATTACAGAATATATTATCCAATGCGATTAAATATAATGTGCAGAATGGCTCTGTAAGATTTTCTTATAGTGAAAATGCAGCTGATGACGATATAGTTAAGGTTACTTTCATATGTAAAGACACCGGAATAGGAATGAGCGAAGAATTCCAGCAGATAGCTTTTGAGCCATTTGCACAGGAGAGCAGCAATGCAAGAACAGCTTATAAAGGAACCGGGCTTGGCCTTGCAATAACCAAGAGGTTTATTGAGATAATGGGTGGAGAAATTGAATTTATTAGCAGACAGAATGTTGGAACAGAGTTTACAATAATATTACCATTCAAAATTAATCGTAACGTGACTAAAGCTAAGAATAGTAAATGTGATGCACAGATGTCAATTGAAGGGCTTAAAGTGCTGGTTGCAGAAGACAACGAGATGAATATGGAGATTGTAAGCTTTATTCTTGATAATGCGGGTGCAAGGACTGTTGGAGTAAGCGATGGCAGGGAAGCACTGGATACATATATGAATTCAGATGTTAATGAGTATGATGTTATACTCCTTGATATAATGATGCCGGTTATGGACGGCTTGGAAACTGCAGAGAAGATAAGAAAGTCAGGAAGAGAAGATGCGGGTACTGTAATAATTATAGCGATGAGTGCCAACGCATTCTATGATGATATAGAACGGAGCATTAAAGCTGGTATGAATACACATATAGCAAAGCCGATAGATGCTGATGAATTAGTTAATATAATTGTCAGACAAGCAGGCAGATAATAGATGTGACACTAAGAGAATGATAATAATTAAATATATGCGTATAACATCCGTGTAAATAATTAGCAGTAATAAATATATATTATTTTGTGATATAGACGATTATTGGTAAATGTTTACACGGATTTTATGCAATGTATCACAAAAAATACATTAAAACCTAAAAATTTCAGTAATTGGTACCCGAGAACTATAAAAATCAGTAGTACATTTTCGTCAAAAGTTGTAATCTTATAAAAAATAGGCAATTAGTTTTGTGTAAAAGTTACAAAACATTGTATTGTTAAGAAAGGGAGAGTATGGACTATGAAATCAAGACGTAGAAGAGAATGGTTTCGCAGAAGTTCGGCTATGTTTATGGCGTTAGCTTTAATCATATCTGGACTTTCATTGCCGGAGGGCTTGTTTAGCATTACAGCCAAAGCGGCAGAAAAAGCCAGTGCAGAGTGGACAGTAAGTTCTACAATGTATGCAGATGGCGATAATGATAATTCAGTTACGGAGTTGAACGGCAAATCAGGTAAGCTGGTTAATTCTAATAATGATGAATTATTAATTAATGCAAATTCAGGTAAAATAACTAAAAGGTCTAGCGACTATCTGGTTAATCCAAACACTGAATTAACATTTCCAATAGTTAATAATGCTAAGACCTGTACAATAACATTAAGGGCATATGTAGCAGTAACTGCTGATAATATGGCATTTATAGGAATGAGCAATATTAAAATAACAGAACAGTCAGGAAATGGCTGGGCATATTACATAATTGAAGGAACAGTTGATAAAGGTGCTTCATCGGTAACACTTACAACAAATGTTCAGAATTATTTTCAGTCAATAAAGGTTGACTCATCAACAAGTTATGCGACAACATCTGCTTCATTCGCAGATGGGGGGGGATACTAAAGCTGAATGGGGATATTCAGAAACAGTTTTATCAAGCAAGGGTTCTACTTCATCAATTCAAAGTGATACAGGAACTTATACTAATGGTGATAAAGATGTATTATATGTTGATGCAACATCAGGTAAGTTTCAACCCAAAACAGATGGAACTAATAGAATCCAGGTTAATACTGGTACTAAGATAGTTATACCAGCGGCGGGAGATAAGGCTGTTATTAAACTTACTGTCAATAAGAACGTAGGTACAGATAAGGACAGCATATTAGGAAATACACTTAATATAACAGGAAGTGACAAGGTCTTAAGAAAGATGGAATGTATTTCCTGTGTTGCAAATTCTGACAGCGGTTATGTTGATGTAGAATTTGAATGTTATCTTACAGGAGATGAAGGAGAGCTTACATTAGATGTTAAAACTAATACATACATCAGAAATCTTTCAATTGAATGTATAGAACTTAATAAGAAAGTAATAAATGGAACTATTACATCTAAATCAGATATTCCATCTGATATGCAGGTTGTAGCGACTAATAATACAACTGGACTTACATATACATCAGATATAACAGTTGCAGAGAATGGCAAGAGCGGTACATATTCAATTGAAGTACCAGCAGAAGATGAAGTTATGGAATATGAGATATCACTGAGCAATCCGGCATACCAGATTAAGAGTGGTATTTATAAACATAGTGTAAGTACAGAGACTGCTGCCAAGATTACAGCAGATTTAACGATCATTAGCCTTGATACCTGCACAGTAACAGGTAAGATTAATGGTATCACAGATGGTTATTTTACAGAAGACTTTGAACTTGTATTTACAACAACTGAGGAAACAGACTATGTTCCAGAAGTAACTATTGATACAGATACTTGGAAATATACAGCTAAGTTTGAAAAAGGTGTTTCATATAGTGTAGCCGTAAAGGGTGCTAATGACTATGAAGTAACTTCTGTATCAGATGGAATTAAATATTCAGAAGATGCAGAATTAGATATAACTGTAGGACTTAAGCCAACATATGCCGTTACAGTAAGTCTTCCGGAAGAACCTGATTTAACAGGCAAGAATGTAAAATACATATATATGAATAATGATGATGGATATGACTATGTATTTACAGATAAGGATGCTATCAAGTTAAGAGAGGGTTCATACACACTTACACTTGGTGGTGATTTCCTTGCACTTCCATACAAGGTAAAGTCAGGTAACACAGTTACAGTAAAGGGTGCTGAAGCATCACATAAGCTTACATTTGAGCAGGTTACAAGCTGGTCTTTTGTTAAGAGTGATGATGGTGATTATTATGATGATAATATTATGGGAACAACAGGCTACTACAATGGTTTAGCTATTGATGCTACAAAAGGTAAGTTAGTTCCTAATGGAGCAAGCCCTAATTCAGCACAGTTTACTACAGGAGCTAAGATAACAATACCTGTAAGTGGAAAGTGTACTATATCAGTAGAATCATATAAACCAGCAAGTACATATGCACTTTACACAATAGCGGGTGAGCCGGCATCAAAAGATGATGTGACAACAGTATATAATTATGAAGATGAGAGCGAAGGAACAGTTGAAATTGTATCAACAGGTTCAGCTTACATAGTTTCAATATCTGTAGTATATGCAGCTAAGGATGTTGAATATAATGAGCAGCCGGCTATGCCTAAGACATATGATTATGGTACAGCTTCTAATCTTGTTGTACAGCCTACAGGACAGAAACTTGTTCTTACACAGACAGGTGGTACATTAAATACAACTACAAACACTGATAAGTCAACTAATATCAATAATACAGTAAGCTTCTTTGGATTTGATGAGACTACAGATGCCAACAAGCTTACAGCAGATATAACAATTACAGAGTGTGGTTCAAGCAATACTAATGGTATATTCTTTGGTGCATTTAACAAGAATTATATAGACACCGTAGGAATACGTAATTCTAATGCACTTAAGATGGTTTACTCAAAGAAGCCATCAGATCTTGCAGGTGCTTCAAGTAAAGTGGATACAACTATTCCAGCAGGAACTGTTGTGACATTTACAGTTGAAAAGACAGACGATGCTCTTGTTATCACAGCAACACCTAAGGGTGGAGAGACTAAGACAGCTACATATTCTTATAGTGCAAGTGATAATCTCTTATTTAATGCAGATAAGAAAAATACAGCAGTATCATATGGATTTGTATTAGCAGGTGTTAAGGCAACTATCCAGAATATGAAGTATATAGCACAGGACGGAACAGTTCTTTACGACCAGAATAAATGCTACAATGCAGTAGGTACAGCACCAGTTGTTAAGGAAGTTACAGCTAAAGCAGCTTATACAAGAGATTACATCACAGTAAGCTGGACAGATGAAGTACCAGCCGAAGGCGATGGCTTATATGTGCTTGAAGTATCAAGAGATAACGGAAAGAGCTGGGAAAAGGTTGCATCAGACATTACTGAGCCAACATATAAGTATTCAATTAAGGATGCCGGAGATTATAAGTTCAGAGTGGCTGGTAAGTTAGGTATTAATGGTGAGATTAATGATTATGTTGAATCAGATGCAATAACAGTAATAGCAGCACTGGATTCACCAAAGGCAAGCATAGCTTCAAGTGCAGATACAGTTGATCTTGTATGGGATGCAGTAGATAAGGCTGACCAATATGAGGTATATCGTTATTCATACGATGAGACAGCAGAGAATGCTTCAAAGATAGCAACAGTTACAGAATGTGCTTATAAAGATAAAGATGTAACAGCAGAGATGCCATATTACTATTATATAATAGCTTATTCACACGTTAATGGAAAAGTAGATAACTACAGTAACCCATCAGATACTTTATGGACTGTTCCAACAGCAGGACATACAGGTAAATATGTATATGAAGATGATGCTGTTAAGTATACAATAACTAAGAAGTCATATGACACTGTATACAATGGAAAGATTACAATTGAAGGTGTAGTTGAAGAAAATGTAACAGCAACGCTTTATGTTAATGGCAGTGAAGCAGCAAAGACAGATGTTAAAGAAAAAGAAAGCTTTGCATTTAAAGACATTGCTATTGAAGAAGGAAGAAATGATGTTGAATTAATATTCACAGATAAGAAAGGTAACAAGACTAGAGAAACATTTAATTATGTATATCTTACTAATTACAACAAGGTTGTAGATAGTGCATACACAGGAACTGATGGTGAGGAGGTTAATGGAATACCAACTTATAAGACAGTTCAGGCGGCAGTAGATTCAGTTGCTTCTGATAACACGAGACGTGTAATTATTCTTGTTAAAGAAGGTGATTATGAAGAACATCTTGTTGTTAAATCTCCTTATATAACACTTATAGGTGAGGATAGCGAGAAGACAAGAATATATTATGATGTTAAGGAATTAGCTGGTGGAGATATGTCTTTAAGATGTGCTGTAAGAATAGATAAGACAGCAACAGGCTTTTCGGCAGAGAACCTTACAATCGAGAATACTTATAATTATCTTGGTGATGGTACTAAGTCAAATGAATCAGCAGATGCTTTAAGAAATGATGCCAATGAAACATCATATATCAACTTAAGAATACTTGGTTATCAGGATACACTTTGTGCTAATGGTGGCACCCAGTATTATTACAAGTGCTATATAGCTGGTAATGTGGATTTCATATATGGTAATGAGCCTAGAGCATTATTTAATGATTGCAAGCTTGTATTCCGTTACAATGCTAATAAGAATTCAGGCTATGTATCAGCTCCTAAGGCATCAGCCTCTGCAACATATGGTCTTACATTCTTTAACTGTCAGGTTCTCTCAGAAGAGGGATGCTCAGGAAGTAAGTATTATCTTGCAAGACCTTGGGGAGCAGATGCTTATATTACTTGGATTAACTGCTATATGGGTAAGATATTAAAGCCGAATGCTTCTAATCCATATACAGATATGAGTGGTAATTTGGCTGCTAATGCAAGATTTTTCGAATATGGAAGCTATGGTCCTGCATTTGCAATTAACAGTAACAGAAGACAGATATCTGCTACGAAAGCCAATGAAATGACTTCAACATCATATCTTGGCTGGGATCCATATACAATAGTAGGTACAATAAGGTATACAGGTACTGTTAAGACAGACAGCACAGACAGATATGTAGAGAAAGAATATGTATCAGATACTTATTCACAGACAGAAGGTGATGATACAGGACTTGCACAGTATGCACAGGAAGGTTATGCACAGAGTGCTAATGTAACAGGTGGTGGATTATTAAAGGAAACATCAGATAACTATTACACAGCAGGTACAGCAGAAGAATTCCTTAATGCAATACAGAGTGTAAAGAAGAGTGGTAAGGCATCAGTAATCGAGCTTACAGCAGATATTGCGCTTGGTGATAAGGAAATTAATAACTTTGACAGCTACAGCTCATTTATAACAGCACATAAGCTTGAGCCACTTACACACCCAACACTTTTAAAGACAGGTGTATCAATGCTTAAGCTTGCAGATATGAGTAATCTTACAATCTACTCTAAGAATGGAGCTAAGATTACACATACATGTATAGATATAACAGGCTCTAATAATATCATCATAAGAAATATTGAATTTGATGAGATATGGGAGTGGGACGATTATACAGAAGGTGCTTATGATCGTAATGACTGGGATTATATGACAATAGAAAAGGGAAGCTCTGATATATGGGTTGACCACTGTACTTTCTATAAGTCATATGATGGAGTTATTGATGTTAAGACACCAGTTAATGACAGTAATATAACAATATCATGGTGTGAATTCCTTCCAGCAAGTGAAGATAATGTATTCTTTGATGAAATGATGAATGCTATGAAGGCTAATCCAGATAACTACCCATATTATAAGCATTTGCTTGAAGAGGGTATGACAGACCAGCAGATATACAATTATGCTTATGGTCAGAAAAAGACTCATTTATTAGGACAGTCTGATGATGATTCATCAGCTAAGAATATTAAACTTACACTTGCTAATAACTACTATAAGAATTCGATGGATAGAATGCCAAGACTTCGTTATGGTACAGCACATGTATACAATTGTATTATGGATGCACAGGATTTAAGAGAAATGCGTCTTGATATAGAAAAGACAAATCCGGAATTAGCTAAGAAAATTGTAAGTAATGGTGCATCATCTAACTGTGGAGCTCATATGTTACTTGAGAACTGCTATATGTCAGGTATAACTAATGCACTTATAAGTGGTAACGGAAGCAGTCCAGCAGGTTATATTAACGCATTTAATACAATATATATGATGGATGGAGCAAAGCAGGAATTAAAGGTAGCTCTTAATACTGATAAAGAAGGTGAAGTAGCATTAGTTCAGGATAAAGATGAATTCAAGAAAGACCTTCCTTATACTGGCTACACATTATATGCAGCTTCAGAACTTGATACTAAAGTTAAACCATATACAGGTGCAGGAAAGCTTACACTTACAACATTACAGTGGGAGAAGACTTCTTACAATGAAGCTAAGCAAGAACATACAGAACATGTATGGAATGATGGTGAAGTACAGAAAGAAGCAACTTGTACAGAAGAAGGTTCAAAGTTATATACTTGTATAGTATGTGGAGATACTAAGACAGAAGTAATTCCAGCGGCAGGACATAACTATAGTACAGAATGGACTATCGATAAGGAAGCTACTACTACAGAAGAAGGAAGCAAATCACATCATTGTACAGTATGTGGTGACAAGGCAGACATTACAGTTATTCCTAAGCTTGAGAATACACAGCCGGGCGACAACGATAATAAGCCGGGCGACAACGATAATAAGCCGGGTGATAACAATAAGCCGGGTTCAGATAACTCTGATGTTAAGACAGATATTAAAGTTTCAGTATTGGTAGATGAAAGAGTACCAGAAACAGGACTTGTAGATTCAACAGAAGACATTATTAAAGCTATCCTTACAGAAGATGAAGCTAAACAGGCAGAAAATGGTGTAAAGGTTGATATTGCACTTACTGTAAAGGATAAGAGTTCTAATCTTACAGAAGATGAGAAGAAACTTATTAATAGTAATATTAAGGACAATCAGGCTGCTGGATGCATACTTGATATTCAGTTACAGAAGATTATAGGTTCGCAGAAGTCTGATGTATATGAACTTAACAGTGCAATTAATATTAAGGTTAAGTTAAATTCAGACCTTATTAATAAAGATTCTTCAAAGACAAGAAAGTATAGTGTAATAAGAATTCACAATGGGGTATCAGATATTCTTAGTGCCGCATTTGATGAAGCAACAGGAGAACTTACATTTGCAACTGATAGATTCTCAACATATATTGTAGTCTATGAGGATGTTGCTAATTCTAATACAGAGGATAAGAGCAATGTATCAGGAAATGGCAGTGCGGCAGATAATAATGATGTGGCAGGAGACAGTGCTGCAACAGCAGATGATAGTGCGGCTACAGCTGATACTCTCTCAGTTACAAGAACAATAATTCTTCTTGCAGTTCTTATGATTAGTGCAGGTGTTATATGTCTTACATTATATAGAAGAAAAGAAAATGCTTAGAATTATATACTTAATAATATAAGCTGATAATATAAGTTAATAGTATAGGCGAATAGTATAAGTAAATAATATAAGCAGATAATAAAATGGCAGTCACATAAAGTGATACAGCATACTTTCTGGTATATCCAGCGGAGGAGTGTAATCACGGTGGCTGCCTTTTTATGTAATAGGAAATTATATAATTATAAAAAAATTGTAAAAATAAGTTGAATTATGTAGAAAATAAGATTATATTAATATAAGGCAATTTTCGATATGAAGTTTGCAGGAAAACGGCGCAAGCCTGCCGAAGGAGTAACACTCTCAGGTGCCAGTATCTGCTGGCGCAACTGTAAATGGATCGACTCTCTGGAGAGTTCTGGATAAACACAGAGGCCGAAGGTGCAACATATAGTTCTTTATAAGCAGTTAATAATGGATTACAAGACAATATTATGACTTCTTATAAAGAGTGTATATGAATCTCTCAGGCAAAAGGACAGAGAAGGCATAAAGTATAATATAACTTGTTATATGATAAGTTGTATATTCTAAAATGTTATTTCTGATTTTATATTTATTCAGGCAATATTGTCTATAATTCCAATACATTAAGTAAAAGTCTGCATATTAGCAAAGTATTTAGTAATGTACGGCATTTGCGGTGTTGGGACAGTATAGGCTCATACTATGCTGTAGTTTAGATATGAAAGGTAGAAAGTACAATGTGGAATTCAATTAATCAGATTCTTACGAACATTGATAATTTCGTCTGGGGTGTGCCGCTTATGGTAATTATCCTTTTTGGCGGAATATTATTGACAGTTCGTCTTGGTTTATTACAGCTCAGAAAGCTCCCTTTAGCATTAAAATGGATGGTTAAAAATGAAGAAGAGGCAGAAGGTGAAATTACAAGTTTTGCCGCACTATGTACAGCGTTAAGTGCAACTATTGGTACTGGTAATATCGTTGGTGTTGCAACAGCAGTCTGTGCAGGTGGTCCGGGTGCATTATTCTGGATGGTTATAACAGCATTTTTTGGAATGGCAACTAAGTATTCAGAAGGTCTTCTTGCTGTTAAATACAGAGTTATAGGAGAAGACGGACACAGTCTTGGTGGACCATTCTATTATATAGAGCAGGGAATGGGCAAGAGCTGGAAATGGCTTGCTAAGTTATTTGCATTTTTTGGTGTCTGTGTTGGACTTTTTGGTATTGGTACATTTAGTCAGGTAAATGGTATTTCAAGTGCTGTTAATGGTTTTTTTGATGCGAATAATGAGCATTGTGTCAATATTCCATTTCTTGGCGAGTATTCATGGTCAGTAGTAATCGCTTCACTTATTCTTGCAGTCTGTGTTGCACTTGTGCTTATAGGTGGTGTTAAGAGAATCGCAAGCGTAAGTCAGGTTGTAGTGCCATTTATGGCAATTATATATGTATTATTTGTTGCAGTTCTTGTAATAGCTAATATTACTAGAGTTCCTGCGGCATTTAAGATTATCGTAGAAGCAGCATTTTCTCCTAGGGCAATCACTGGAGGAGCAGTCGGAAGTATGCTTGTTGCTATGCAGAAAGGTGTGGCACGAGGCATTTTCTCTAATGAGGCAGGACTTGGTAGTGCACCTATAGCTGCGGCTGCGGCACAGACTAACGAACCTGTAAGGCAGGGACTTGTAAGTATGACAGGTACATTTATTGATACAATTGTAATCTGTACTCTTACAGGACTTTCAATTGTAATAACAGGTGCATGGCAGGTTGAAGGCATTGAGGGTGTAGCAGTTACTACATATGCGTTCCAGAATGGACTTCCATTCCCGGCACAGGTGTCTTCTTTTGTGCTTATGCTCTGTCTTGTATTCTTTGCATTTACAACAATTCTTGGCTGGGACTATTACAGCGAGAGATGTCTTGAATATCTTAGCGGTGGTAATATGAAACACGTTAAAATATACCGCTGGATATACATATTAGCAGTATTTATCGGACCTTATATGACAGTAAGTGCTGTATGGACAATCGCTGATATATTTAACGGACTTATGGCACTTCCTAATATGATTGCGTTATTCGCATTGAGTGGAGTTGTAGTTAAGGAAACTAAGAGCTTCTTTGAAAGACATAATAATGAAAAGCTTTAATTTATAAATATTGTAGATATCCAAGAGTTCTTTAAAATAAAGCATTGAGCGGAAAAACTATAAAATAATGGCAATATCTCCTGTCCTTAAGTGGCGCGGAGGTATTGCCATTATTTGGTATATTAATCCGGTGTATTGACAAAAAATGATATGTTCATATATACTTATCAAAGTTAGCTGTGATTAACTAGGGTTAGTCACTGCAAGACAATAAGAAAGGACATCGAAACATTAATGAAGAATATCATTAAATCCCCAATTAAACTTTTATGGCTTATGATAGGAATTGTGTCAATGGTACTCGGTGCAATAGGTGTCGTACTTCCAGTATTGCCAACAACGCCATTTTTATTATTAGCATCTTTCTGCTTTGCCAAAGGCTCTGACAGATTTCATAAGTGGTTTATTGGAACAAAGCTTTACAAAAAACATCTTGAAAGCTTCGTTACCAGTCGTTCAATGACATTAAAGACTAAGTTGTGCATACTTCTGCCAGCATCAGCAATGCTTATATTGGCAATGCTTGCAATGTCTAATATATATGGGCGTGTATTAATTGTATTTTTGATAATATTCAAGTACATATATTTCTTTACAAGAATTGAAACAGTTAAGGCGTAAGCTTATGCCTGTTAGTTAATTATAGGCTTGGAAAATGTTTTCACGAGTTCTACAAGCATATCAACAGTTTTGTCCATACCTTCGATGGTTATGTGTTCGTAAGGACCGTGGTAGGCGTGTCCGCCAGTGCCAAGGTTAGGGCAGGGAAGTCCCATATAACTTAACATACAGCCGTCAGTGCCACCTCTTATTGGAAGTATAAGGGGTGGTATATTAGTATTCTTGCAGGCTTTCACAGCATTTTCTATAAGAAACATACATTTTTTGATAATCTCAGCCATATTGCGGTACTGGTCAGTGATAGTGAGCTGTACAGTTCCAGCACCCCATTTTTCATTCATAATCTTTTCAATGTGGCACAGTGTGGCTTTCTTTGCTTCAAATAATGAAGCATCGTGGTCACGGATTATATAATTAAGGTGTGCTTCTGCAACATCACCAGACATACTTATAAGATGATAGAAGCCTTCGTAATTCTCCGTTTCCCTTGGTATCTCCATAGCCGGCAGGCAATTATTAATTTCCATAGCTACTAAGGAAGCGTTAATCATAGTATCCTTAGATGAGCCGGGGTGGACATTAAAACCTTTCACAACATATTCAGCTTTGGCGGCATTGAAATTCTCGTACTGTATCTCACCCTCAGTATCGCCATCAACAGTGTATGCGTAATCAGCTCCGAAGCGTTCAACGTCAAAATGTTCAGTACCCATACCAATCTCTTCATCAGGCGTAAATGCTACGCAAATTGCAGGGTGTTCAATATTATTAGCAGTGATATATTCAATCATAGTAAGAATTTCAGCAATTCCAGCCTTATCATCTGCACCAAGAATAGTTGTTCCATCAGAAGTTATAAGAGTTCTGCCCTTTAAAGAAGCAAGATGTGGAAAAGTATCAGGACTTAGTATAAGTCCGCTGTTACCAAGCACTAAGTCCCCACCATCATAATCAGGAGTCACAACAGGATTGATATCACCATTGCAATAATCAGACACAGTATCCATATGGGCAATAAAACCAATTGAAGGAAGCTTCTCAAGCCCCTTGGTTGCAGGCAGTCTGCCATAAAGATAACAATGTTTATCAAGCTTAACATCACTAAGTCCAAGCTCAGTCATCTCGTCTTTAAGAAGCCCAGCTAGCTTAAACTGACACTCAGAAGAAGGTGACTTTCCACTCTCTTCATCACTAGGAGTTCTGACAACAACATACTTTAATAATCTTTCATAAGCTTTCATAACAAATCCTCACTTCTGTATATATTATAATATTCCCCGTCCTCATAAAATTAAAACCATAACCTAACATAATTCCCTCATATAATATAACACAACCCACAAAATTATGTTAAAATAAATCAGAGGTTAATAGACTAATAGATTAGGAGAAATACTATGAACAACATTAAAAAACTTTCCACTGCTGGTGTCCTATGTGCAGTCGCAGTAGCTGGAAGCCTGATTTCATTTCCGGTATTTGGAAGTAAATGTGCACCAGTGCAACATATGGTTAATATATTCTGTGCCGTCCTTTTAGGACCCGGATACGGCGTAATGGCTGCATTTGTTGCCTCACTTATAAGAAATCTGCTTGGAATGGGAAGCCTTATGGCATTTCCGGGAAGTATGTTCGGTGCATTGATATGCGGTATTGTATACAAAAAGACCCATAATATTATTGCAACAATGATAGGAGAAGTAGCAGGAACATCAATACTTGGTGGTTTATGTGCATATCCGGTTGCAATATTCCTTATGGGAAAAAGTGCCGCAGGAATAGCATTTTATGCGTATATAATTCCATTTTTTATATCAACTGCTATGGGTGCGGTCATATCTGGAATAATAGTATTCAGCATAAAAAAGGCAGGCTTGTTAGTTAAGATTCAGGACAATCTTGCAGGATAGACAATTCAATATGCAAAGTCGATAGGCATATATAGGAGAATGCAAGCTATTGTAAGCAATGATAAAAGACGTTGTAATATTCAATACAGTGATAATCATATATGGAAAAAGACAAGCTTTCTGTATAGAAAAGAGGGTTTTAGTGAATGTTTGAAAATATAATAAAAAATGTGCATAACAGACATCCGCTTATCCACTGCATAACGAACTATGTGAGCATTAATGATTGTGCCAATATAGTGCTTGCATGCGGTGGTGCACCTATAATGGCGGAGGATATTAATGAGGTGAGCCAGATAACCTCGATATGCCAGGGACTTGATATTAATATCGGGATGCTTAATGATAATAAATTATCATCAATGCTTAAAGCAGGTGCTACAGCCAATGAACTTGGAATACCAGTAATACTTGACCCCGTTGGCGCTGGTTCATCAGATTACAGAATTAAAGCTGTCCAAAATCTTATGTCCAATGTACAGTTTGGTGTTATAAGAGGAAATGTATCCGAGATAAAAGCGATAGCCGCAAAGCAGGGAATTCATAATATAGTAGCTGGAGTATATGACACTATGCAGAAAGATAAGTCTGCTATGGGTGTTGAGGCGGGGATTGCCGATAAAATTACAGATGATAATATAAAAGAAATGGCAGATTTTATTAATAAGCTGTCCCAAAAGACAGGTGCTGTGATTGCGGTTACAGGCGGAATTGATATGGTTGCTGATGAGAACCGCGTATATGCAATAAGGAATGGTCATAAGATGATGAGCCTTGTTACCGGTGCCGGTTGTCAGCTGTCAGCTCTTACATCAGCATATGTAGCAGCGGATAAAGAGCATATATTAGAAAGTGTATGTGCAGCTGTTAGCGTAATGGGAATAAGCGGAGAGCTTGCATACCGCAGAATGGCAGAAGTGGATGGCAATGCAAGCTACAGGAATTATATAATTGATGCTGTATACAATATGACAGACGACACTTTGAAAGAATTGGGAAGAATAGAGCGTATATAGTGTGTAAAAATATGAAATATATACAAGATATGTGAAAACATGGTGTATATAAATGATACAGAGATATATATCGTGACAGTGCATAGGTATATAATATTTGATAGCAGAGGAATAATATATGAGCAGTTATTTTTATTTTACAAGACACGGACAGACTATATGGAATGTAGAGAATAAAATATGTGGTGCAACAGACATTGCACTTACAGAGCTTGGACATAAGCAGGCAATAGAATTAGGTGAGTGTATCAAAATGGGAAATATACATATTGATGAGATATTATATTCTCCACTTATAAGAGCGGCTGACACAGCAAAGCATATATCAGAAACCGCTGGCATACCGTGCAGAATGGAAATGCGTTTAAAGGAGCAGAATTTTGGAAAATACGAGTCTACACCAAGAGATGGCAGGGAATTTGCGGCGGCTAAGATGAACTTTGTTGATGATTTCGATGGCGGAGAGACAATGCTTCATCTGAGCCAGAGGATATATAATCTTGTAGATGATATAAGAAATGACAATTCTGATAAAATATATCTTCTGGTTGCGCATAATGGTATTTCGAGGATTGTCGAGTCATATTTCAGGAATATGAGCAATGATGAATTTTCAGGCTTTGGAATTAAGAACTGTGAACTTAAAAAGTATGAATTTAAAGATAAAAATGCTTAGAAAATGCTTAGAAAATGCGTAGAAGGTGTGTGTAAAGGAGTAACAATATATGGATTATAAGCTTCTTATTGATACAGCGGCTCTTGCGGGTATGATTATGTTAGAAAATGGAGCTGAGATATACAGGGTTGAGGAAACAATCGATTATATGCTTAAAACATCAGGTTTAAAGACTACACAGGCATTTGTTGTATCAACGGGATTTATGATTTCTTTAGATGATCCATCAATAGATGCACTGACAGTTGTCAGGAGAGTGGACAGAGGGGCAACCAACCTTAATATGATAGCTCAGGTCAATGACATATCAAGAAAGTTTTATAAAGGAATAATATCATTAGAGGAGGCATTTTCGCAGTTAAAGCATTTAAAGAAGAATCAGTATCCGTGGTGGTTAAAGGATATATGCACAGTATTCGTTGGGCTTTTCTTTACGGGAATGTACGGCGGCAATGGCGTGGATATGCTGTTTACAGGAATAGTCGGCGTATTCTTAGCTATATGGTTACACGCCGCTGGCAGTATGAAGCTTAATTCCCTTATAAAAGACCTGACAGCTTCTATTATATTGTCAGTTGTGGCAAGGGTACTCATTCATCTTAATCCACTTGCCCATCTTGATTTAATAATAATAGGTTCGATAATGGTACTTGTTCCCGGGGCTGCAATAACCAACGCAATAAGAGATACTCTCCACGGCGACTACGCCTCTGGCAATGCCAATATCCTCCAAGCCTTCACCGAAGCCGCCCTAATAGCCCTGGGCGTCTACATAGGCCTGGTAATAATATCCTAAAAACGAGCCGCCGGTCCTTAGCCGGCAGCCCAAGCTGGCGGCTGAGTACCGCTGCGAGCGGCACTCAGCGCAAGCGTGTCGCCGTTGTACTTGCTGGGAGCTGGTAATCCAGCCACAACGTAAATAATATCACCCACACATCAAGGAAAAGATAAAATTCAGGAGGCCATCCATATGCTACTTCAATGCCTATTCGCTTTCGGTGCAATCATAACATTTTCAGTAATAATAGAAGCCCCAAGAAAATGCCTGCTAGTTAACGGCATACTAGGTCTTGCAGGCTGGGCAATCTATTTGTATACTGAACAGTTCACATCAGTTCTTATGGCAACCTTTATGTCAGGACTTGTGCTTGCAATAATCTCCCACATACTGGCAAGACTTTTAAAGACACCGGTTACAACAACACTTATACCGGCAATATTAACAATAGTTCCTGGAGCTGGAATGTACCAGACGGTATATTACCTGTTCACATCAGATACACAGCAGGCATTATCAAGTCTTGTTGGAACAATTGGTGCGGCAGGGGCAATTGCGATAGCCATATTTATTGTTGATGCATTAGTTGCTGTAGTTAAACGTATTGTATTATAAAGGAGAAATGGTATGACATTACAACAGCTGTCTTATCTTATAAAAGTTGCTGAGTGCGGCAATATAACAGAGGCTGCGGAACAATTATATATATCACAGCCAAGTCTTAGCACGGCAATAAGCAATCTTGAAAAAGAGATGGGTGTTACAGCTTTTATAAGAACGAAAAAGGGCGTTATAGTAACCCACGAGGGTGAAGAACTATTGTCGTTTGCAAGAATGTTATTAGAGCAGGCGGATATTATGAAAGAGCATTTTGGGGTTGTTAATAAAAGAGATCCGAAGTTTTCAGTATCGTGCCAGCATTATTCATTTGCCGTTAATGCTTTCGTTGATGTTGTTAATCAATTTTCTGCAGATAAATACAGCTTTATATTAAGGGAAACACAAACAGGCGAGATTATAGATGATGTTGCTTATGGCAAAAGTGAACTTGGAATACTATATCTGTCAGATAATAATGAGGAAGTAATAAGCAAGCTTCTTAAGAAAAATGACCTTGTATACGAACAGCTTATTGAAGCAAAGCCACATGTATTCATATGCAAGAAGCATCCTCTTGCAGACATGGATTTTGTGACGATTGAAGATTTAAAACCGTATCCATATCTTGTGTTTGAGCAGGGTGAGAGAAATTCATTTTATTTCTCAGAAGAATTCTTAAGCGTGCTTGATTTCCCTAAGAATATACAGGTGCGTGACAGGGCTACGTTATTTAATCTTGCAATAGGACTTAATGGATTTACCGTAAGTTCGGGTATTATTGATGAGAAGCTCAATGGCTCAGATATTATTGCGAAGCCGTTAAAATCCGATTGTATTATGAGGATAGGACTTGTCAGAAAGAAGAATATAATGCTTAGCAGATACGCTGAATTCTATATAAAAGCATTGAAAAATAACTTATCCATAGTTTAAAACTATGATAAGCGTAATAAATTAAGTATTTTATTAAAAATTCATATAATGATAATATGACCTCAGGTTGTTCAGTATATTAGTTGAACAGCCTGAGGTTAATTAATTTGGAGGATATATATGCAGACATCAGTTATTGGGTTTCCAAGAATTGGAACTTTAAGAGAATTAAAATTTGCAAGTGAAAAGTATTTCAGAGGTGAGATTAGTTCACAGGAATTATTAGATACAGCTAAGAATTTAAGAAAGATACATTGGACTACACAGAAGAATGAAGGAATAGATTTCATTCCAAGTAATGATTTCTCATTTTATGACACATTGCTTGATACAGCAGCTGCACTTGGAATTGTTCCAAGAAGATATAAGGAGCTTAATTTATCAGGTCTTGATACATATTTTGCAATGGCAAGAGGCTATCAGGGAGAGTCTGGTGATGTTAAGGCACTGGCAATGAAGAAATGGTTTAATACTAATTACCATTATATTGTACCAGAGGTTGAAGATGATACAGTTATTAAGCTTTCAGCAGACAAACTCCTTAATGAATACAAAGAAGCTAAGGAACTGGGCATTACAACAAAGCCGGTAATCGCTGGTCCTTATACAGTTCTTAAGTTATGCAGATTTACACAGAACAAGGGCATTGATGATTTTTTAGATGATTTTATTGCAGCTTACAAGGAGCTTATAGCTTTATGTAATGATAATAACATAAGCTGGTTACAGCTTGATGAGCCTGCACTTGTATATGATTTAAGTGATGCTGACAGGGCTTTATTTAATAAGATATATGATGAACTTCTTAAGGAAAGGGGCAGCTGCAATATACTTCTTCAGACATATTTCGGAGATGTAAGGGATATATATGAGGACATTATTAATAAGCCATTTGCAGGTGTTGGACTTGATTTTAATGAGGGAAGAAAGACATTTGAATTAGTAGAAAAATATGGTTTCCCAGCTGGTAAGCTTTTATTTGCTGGTGTTGTAAATGGAAAAAATATATGGAAGAACAACTATAAGAAGACATTAGATTTAATAAGCAGTATTAAAAATGCCTGTGACAATAATATAAATGTTGTTATATCAACTTCCTGCTCATTATTACACGTTCCATATACATTAAAGCACGAGGATAAATTAGCTGACAGCTATAAAATACATTTCTCATTCGCAGAAGAAAAGCTTACAGAGCTTGCTGAGTTAGGTGTTCTTGCTGATAAGAAACAGGATAAGGTTAAGAGTGAAAATGCCTATATTGATAACCAGAAGGTATTTGAGGAAGAAAGAAACTGCCATAACGCAGAGGTTAAGGAAAGACTTGCTAATATTAAGGAAGAAGATTATGTACGTCTTCCATTAAGAAGTGAAAGACAGAAGCTTCAGAAGGAAAAACTTGGACTTCCGGAATTTCCGGCTACAACTATTGGTTCATTTCCTCAGACTAAGGAGATTAAGGCAGAGAGAGCGGCTTACAGAAAGAATGAAATATCAGAAGAAGAGTATACACAGTATATTAAGAAGCAGATTGCTGATTGCGTAAAATGGCAGGAGGAGATTGGGCTTGATGTGCTTGTACACGGTGAATATGAAAGAAATGATATGGTTGAGTATTTTGGTGAGGCACTTGAGGGATATTTATTCACACAGAGGGCGTGGGTTCAGTCTTATGGTACAAGATGTGTTAAGCCGCCAGTAATATGGGGTGATGTATACAGAAAGAAGCCAATGACAGTTGACTGGTCAGTGTATGCACAGTCATTAACTAATAAGCCGATGAAAGGCATGCTTACAGGTCCAGTAACTATATTAAACTGGTCTTTTCCAAGAGAGGATATAACTATAAAAGAGTCAATATTGCAGATTGCACTAGCAATAAGAGATGAAGTTCTTGACTTAGAGGCGGCAGGAATTAAGGTAATACAGATTGATGAGGCAGCATTAAGAGAGAAGCTTCCACTTAGAAAGTCAGACTGGTATAATGAATATCTTGATTTTGCAATTCCAGCTTTCAGGCTTACACACAGTGGAGTAAAGAAGGATACACAGATACATACACATATGTGTTATTCAGAATTCACAGATATAATTCCTGCAATAGACGATATGGATGCTGATGTTATCACATTTGAAGCTTCACGTTCAGACCTTTTAATATTAGATTCTTTAAGAGAGAATAATTTTGAGACAGAAGTAGGACCGGGAGTATATGACATACATTCTCCAAGAGTTCCATCAGTTGATGAAATTGTTAATGCGTTAAATATAATGCTTACTAAAATCAGCAGGGACAAACTCTGGGTTAATCCAGACTGCGGCTTAAAGACACGAGGTGTAAAGGAAACAGATGCCAGCTTAAGAAATATGGTTGAGGCGGCTAAGATAATAAGAAACAGATAAATAAGTTATAGGCAGAGCCTGTTCCTCTTGAAAGATTATACTTAAGTCCACAGTGCGGATTTGCATCTTGTGAAATAGGTATAAGCTTACAGAGGAACAACAGTGGGCAAAGCTTAAGCTTGTTAAAGAAATTGCAGAAGAAGTATGGGGATAATTGTAATTTATTTTACAGATATTTCTTCATTACAATACAGGCAGCGGTATTTGCCTGATGGGTAAAGCTTAAAAATATGTTCGCAGCCAGTTTCTATACTTGTAATACAGCGTGGATTTTTGCATTTTATTACATTAGTTAAAATTTTAGGTGGAAGAGGATGATATTTTTTATCAACTTTTCCATCTTTAATTATAATCAGAGTTATCTGTTTATTAATGTAACCAAGAATATCTAATCTTTCAGGAAGCTCAGTTCCTTCTATCTTGATTAAATCTTTACAGCCGTACTTTTCGCTTTTTACATATTGAAGGAGTGCAACAGAATGTGACTGTGCATCAAGGTTTAAAAGGCGGTATATATCTAACCCCTGTCCAGCAGGGATATGGTCGATTACTACACCATTTTGCAAAGAATCTATATTTAACATTATAATCTCCATTCTATTTTACTATAGTACTTTTTTTCCTGTGAGTGGGTCTGTAAGTTCAAGTAAACTCATAATAAGAGCCATACGGATATATTTGCCATTCTGCACTTGTTCAAAATAGGCGGCACGCTTATCGGTATCAACATCAGTTGATATTTCATCAACTCTTGGCAGAGGGTGAAGAACCGGCATATCGGCAGGGGCAAGCTGTAATTTCTCTTTATTAAGTATATAAGTATCTTTTAATCTTATATAATCATCTTCATTAAAGAAACGCTCACGCTGTACCCTTGTCATATAAAGCACGTCAAGCTCTGGGAGTGTATCTTCAAGGCTTCTTACTTCTTTATATACTGATTTATTAGGAATAAGAGTATCTTCTATAAGATAATCGGGAACTTTTAATTCTTCTGGTGATATAAAATAGAACTTATTGTCATTGAAACGTACAAGGCTGTTCACAAGAGAATGCACAGTTCTTCCAAATTTTAAATCACCGCAGAAACCAACAGTCAGGTTATCAAGACGTCCCTTTCTATGGCGTATTGTCATCAGGTCAATTAATGTCTGGGTTGGGTGGTTGTGACCTCCGTCACCAGCGTTGATAACTGGAATTGATGAATACATAGAAGCTCTTAAAGGTGCACCTTCTTTTGGGTGGCGCATTGCAATAATGTCGGCATAACAGCTTACAACACGGGCGGTATCTGCGACAGTTTCGCCCTTGGTGGCACTTGACTGGTTAGCACCGGCAAAGCCTAAGGTCTTTCCTCCAAGGCTTAACATTGCTGACTCAAAGGATAAACGAGTTCTTGTGCTTGGTTCATAGAATAAAGTAGCAAGCTTTTTGTCGTCAGCAACGTGGCTGTAGGCTTCTTCATTAGAAGCAATCCTGTCAGCTAAGTCTAAAATGCTTATTGTTTCATCAAGTGTAAAATCAAGAGGGTCAATTAAATTTCTCATAGCCATTCTCCCTTTGTCAAATATTGGTTTCTCTCTGCCCCGACAGATATGAACTGGATTTCGTGATTAAGCAGCTTTTCAAGCTTTTCAATATAATTTCTTGCATTATCAGGAAGTTCATCATATGTACGGTATTTTGATATGTCTGTAAGCCAGCCTGGCATAAGTTCAACAACAGGCTTGTACATATCTATATTGTCTGTCGGGTCAAATTCTGTTACGACAGTATTTTTATATTTATAACCTGTTATAATAGGGATTTCTCTCATATAGCTTAAGATATCTAATTTGGTTAATGCTATTAAATCTGAATTCTGGCATTTAAGGCCGTAAGCACTGGCAACAGCATCAAATGGTCCGACACGCCTTGGTCGTCCTGTAGCAGCACCATATTCGCCGCCGTATTTACGAAGGAACTTCTGCCATTCTTCAGACATTGCATTTTCTGCAACAAATGGACCAGCACCTACACAGGTTGAATAAGCTTTTAAGACACCGACAATATGGTTAAGTGGGGCATAAGGTATGCCAGCACCTAAAGGGCCATAGGCAGCTATTGTAGATGAGCTTGAAGTGTAGGGGAATATACCATAATCAATATCCCTCATAGCGCCTAACTGGGCTTCAAGAACTACTTTTTTATTATCAGCCAAGGCATTATTTAAGAAAATGCCTGTATCACATATATAATCCCTGAATATATCTGCTTGTTTTTCACACCACGATAAGAGGGCAGGATATGACATTGGTTCCTGATGATAACAGCCGGCAAGTTCAAGATTTTTGGCATCTAATATGGTTTTAAGCCTTGCTTTAACATTTTCATTATCAAGATGAAGAAGGTCGGCAAGACGAAGTGTCTTCTTGCGGTATTTATCGCTATAGGCATAAGCAATGCCCCTGCGTGTAGAACCAAATGCACTGCCTGTTGCAGATAATCGGTTTTCTTCAAGTTCATCTTGAACCTTGTGCCAAGGCATAGATATAGTGGCATGTTTTGAAAGCTTCAGATTATCAGGAGTTACAGATATTCCTTTTTCTTTGATTTGTTCAGCTTCATTTGAAAGATGTTCAAGGTCAATTACCATTCCATCACCGAGAACACATACAACATCAGGGTGAAGTATTCCAGATGGAAGAAGATTAAGAACGAATTTCCCTTTATCAGTGACTACAGTGTGACCGGCGTTATTACCGCCCTGATAACGGACAACAATATCAGCCTGCTCAGCTAACAAGTCAATTACGCGGCCTTTGCCTTCATCACCCCAGTTAATTCCTGTTACAGCAGTAAGCATATAAGCATCTCCTTTAAAATATAGTATAGGTTGTAGTTGGTAAAATGTAACTTTTAATAATGATAATAAATTTTAGTTGCTTTTATTACCAAGTAAGGAGTATACTATTGAAACAATGATAAGTAAAAAGTATAATTGATATGGTTTTGATTATTATTTGATATAACTGTGATACTTATAGCTAGTGAAAGGGTCAGATTATATGAATGTTAATTACGAATATTATAAGATATTTTATTATGTAGCCAAATACAGTAACTTTACTAAAGCTGCACACGCATTAGGTAACAGCCAGCCTAATATAACAAGGGCTATGAATTGTCTTGAACAGCAGCTTGGCTGTTCGTTATTTATAAGAAATAACAGGGGAATTCAGCTTACTCCTGAGGGTGAGAAGCTGTATACACACGTATCCGTTGCGATGAGTCAGTTATTAGAAGCAGAGGAAGAATTATCTGACAGCTCAAGCCTTACAACAGGAAGCATATCAATTGGTGCAAGTGAGACAGCACTTAATATATTCCTGCTAGATAAGCTTAAAAAGTTCCATATTAAATATCCAGGAATACGTCTTAAAATATATAACCATTCGACACCGCAGGCAATAGAAGCTGTAAGATCGGGAATTATAGATTTCGCTGTTGCATCTTCACCTGTCAATGTAGAAGCACCTCTTAAGCAGATAATGTTAAAGACATTTAAAGAAATTCTTGTAGGAGGTACTACGTTTACTGCATTGGGAAGTCAGGAATTATCATTAAAGGAGTTAAAGAATTATCCTTTGATATGTCTTGGCAGGGAAACAATGACATTTCAGTTCTATAATGAATTATTCTATAAAAATGGAATTGAATTACTGCCAGATACTGAGGTGGCTACAACAGACCAGATACTCCCACTTGTAAAAAATGAGCTTGGTCTGGGCTTCGTGCCTGAACTTATGGCACAGGAAGCCCTTAGCAAGCGTGAAATTGTAAAGATATCGTTAAAAGAAACGATTCCTGAAAGAAATGTGTGTATGGTATATGATTACCAGCATCCTTTAAATTCAGCGGCAAAAGAATTAAAAAAGATGATTATGGAAGAGTAGGAGATAATGACAGGTATTATCTTATTAAAAGATATGCCGTGTATCCTACATATAGAAACACGCATACAATTCCTTCCCATCTGTTCATAGTCTTTTTAGTTCTTGCAAATACATAAAGAATCACTGCTGACACAAGAAGTATTATACAGTCGATAATTGACTCTGATAATACATTCAGCGGGCAGATTGTTGCAGACATTCCTAATATGAATAGTATATTAAAAAGGTTAGAGCCTATGGCATTACCGAGTGCAAGTCCGCTGTCGCCTTTTCGTGTCGCTGTGATAGAGGTGACAAGTTCAGGAAGTGATGTACCAATAGCGATTATTGTAAGTCCTATAAAATTCTCACTGACACCGAAATCTTTAGCGATAAGACAGGCATTATCAACAACAAGTGTTCCACCAAATATTACAGCAATAAGACCGCCTATGATAAATATAAGACTCTTAGGCAGAGAAAGTATTTTACATTCATCAGCAGTTTCACGGTTTTTAAGTGCTGATATAACCATAGCTGCAATGTATACAGCCATACCGATGAGTAAGATTATTCCCTCAATACGGTTAATATGTCTGTCAAGAAGCATAATGCAAAAAATTGCTGTTACAATAATGTTAAGTGGCATATCTCTTTTTAAAATCTCAGGATTAGTCTTAAATCCAGCCATAAATGCACATACACCGACAACGACAAGACCATTAAAAAGGTTAGAACCTATGACATTGCTTATTGCAATATCGTTGCTTCCAGCGAGTGCGGCATTAATACTTACAGAAGCTTCCGGGGCACTTGTTCCCATAGCAACAATCGTCAGTCCTATAATAACGCTTGGTACCTTCATAATTCTTGCAAGTGACGAGCTTCCATCTACGAAAAAGTCAGCTCCTTTGATTAACAGCACGAATCCAATGAGTAGTAATAAATATTCCATATTAAGTCCTTTCCTGCGGCAAAAGAAACATTTATTAATCTTTATACAAAAAAAGCCTTTTACCACATCAAAAAAATGATTGATAAAAGTCTCGTTACTCACTAATAATAACCGGCCTTGCAGCGTGATGACGATTATTATTACATCTAAAGATGCTAACTACTCCCTTTGTTAATATAATAGTATATGGACAAATTGTCTGTCAACAACTAATTATAAAATATAAATTGTGAAAGCAATAATGTACTATGAATATAGATAAAAATGTGGTATTATAAAAACATCATTTAAGTATTTGTGACGACAATAGAATACAGAAATCAATGATAAACTAACATCAGTGAAAGGACAATGCATATGCAGGAGTATGATGAATCATTTTTTAGGGCGAAAGCCAACAAAAGAGCAGGTATAACCTGGCTTGCTCTTATTTTTATTGCGACCATATATTATGGTATCAAGACAAAGAATGGGGAAATTGCAAGGGGATATTTTATAGCATTTACAGTAGTAGGCTGGGTTACTTACATAACAGGATATATAGTATCTATGATTAAGGGTAAGGCAGCTAAAGAGTACAAATGGGTATTAGGTATATGTTATCTTTTATTCTACGCTGTTATAGCATGGACAGCACTCGATAAGATTTCTTATATATTTATTCTTCCATTATTATCAATTCTTATATTGTACAAAGATCCTAAGTTTATAAAGATGATTATGTGGTTTACATTGTTTGTATTAATCAGCAGTAATATTTACAAAGGTGTGGCTAAGGGAATGATGGATTTTGTTGCAAGTGAGGAGTGTGCACTTCAGTTTGCGATTGTATTATGTTGTTTTGCTTGTACTAATATGGCGATAAGACATCTGGTTGAGTCAGATGGTGCACTGACGGGGTCGATTGAATCGGAGCTGGCACAGGTTGTACAGACAGTTGAGCAGGTTAAAGATGCAAGTAATTCAATTGTTGATGGTGTTACAGTTGTAAGAGAACTTGCAGATGAGAATAAACAGGGTGCTAACAATGTAGTTAAGGATATGGGAACACTTGCAAAGAACAATGGTATCCTTAATGATAAGACAGTTTCATCAATAGAGATGACTAAGGTTATTGATACTCAGGTGAAAGATGTATCAGATCTTATGGAGGAATTCTCAAAGCTTATTGAGAAGTCAGTTGAACATGCTGACTTAAGTGCTGATGAGCTTACAGAGGTTGTTGAAATTACTAACAGAATGTCAGCATTATCAAGCAAGATTGAGACTATTCTTGAAACATTTAAGAAGGAATTTGAAAATGTTAAGCAGGAGACAAGTACTATTGAAGGAATTACTTCACAGACTAATCTTCTTGCACTTAATGCTTCAATAGAGGCGGCAAGAGCGGGAGAAGCAGGAAAGGGCTTTGCTGTTGTTGCTGACCAGATAAGAAGCTTAAGCAGTGGAACTCAAGACTCTTCTAACAGTATTATGGAAGCACTTTCACATCTTGAGGCTACATCAGATGAAATGCTTGAATCAATTACAGAAACAGTTGAACTTATACAGCTTAATATTGAGAAGGTATCAACAGTTAATAAGTCAGTATCAGATATAACAAGTGATGCAACAAGTCTTGGCGATAATATAAAGATTGTTGACAGTGCAGTTAAGCAGGTTGAAAATTCTAACGAGACACTTACTGCTAATATGAATCAGGTTGGCGAAATAATGCAGATAATGACAGATAGTATTAATAATGCAGAACAGACAACCAAGACGATGCTTAGCAAATATGAAGCAAGTGCCAGAAGTGCAACGGATATTGAGTCTGTTGTCGGCGAACTTATGGAAGAACTTGGTATCGGTGGATTTATGAATGTTTCCGATATAAAGAGTGGTATGAAGTTCAGAATGGTTATTGAAGGTCAGACTAATGCCAGGGAAGAATACACAGGCGAAGTTGTTGACAGAAAAGACAATAATGTATACATAAATATTAATAACAGAGCAACATTTGATGATAAGAGAAGAAATCTTAAGTGTTCATTTAACGCTGTTGTAGATAATGTGTTATATTGTTGGAATGATATAGCAATACATAATGTCAAGGCAGGAGAAAAGGGACAGTTCAAGCTTACTATTGATACGAACCCACAGGTATATAACAGAAGAAAATATCCAAGAATGCCACTTGACAATAAGTGTACAATAAGCGTTGATGGTACAGATATAACATATTATGGACATATGGTTAATATCAGTGCTAATGGTTTTGCTTTTTCAGTTAATGACTCATCGTTTGAAAATATGAAGGGTAAGAATATTGTTATCGAGATTGATAATTTCGATGTTATTAAAGATAAAGAAATACAGGGCTGTATAATAAGATGTTCTAATGATGAGGGTAATTATATTGTCGGCTGTAGAATGCCAGAGGACAGCAATGAGATTAAAGACTATGTGAATAAGAATTATAGTGAATAGTTATTGTGACGTCTGGTAAACACTAAGCAGCATAAAAGCTATACAACTATATAATAAAAGTCCGCAGTATCTGCGGGCTTTTTGTATTTAATATTCAGAAGCAAAAGTAAAAAAATAAAATCAAAAATCAAGATAGGAGTTGTAATTATGTCAATTAAAACAGTTGGAATTATAGGTGCGGGTGCGGTAGGTTCTTATGTTATATGGGGACTTTCAGATGTTAAGGATATAAAGCTTGGTGTTATAGCCTCAGGTGAGAGAAATCAAAAGCTTAAGGCTGATGGCTGTATGATTAATGGTAATGTATACCGTCCAGAAGTATGGACACCTGACGAAGCCAAAGGTGTTGATTTATTGATAGTATCATTAAAATACGGAGCACTTCCAGCGGCACTTGATGATATAAAAGCTGCAACTGGTGATAATACTACAGTTATGAGCCTTATGAATGGCGTGGACAGTGAGGAGATTATTGCTGGTAAGATAGGTTCTTCACATATGCTGTATTCACTTATCAAGGTAGCTTCATCACATAAAGAAGGACAGGGTTATGTATTTAATCCAGACACAACTCTTGGAATTATATATGGAGAGCTTAACGCACCATTTGACAGTGAAAGAGTACGTATGGTTAAGGAACTGTTTGAAAGAGGTAATATACATTTTCGGGTAACAAAGCATATTAAAGAGGAGATATGGTGTAAGTTCCGACTTAATGTGTGCAATAATCTTCCGCAGGCTATTCTTGGGGCAGGTGTTGGCTGTTACAGGGACAGCGTACATATGAAGGCAATCAGTGAAGGTCTTCGTAAGGAGCTTGAGGCAGTTGCAGCAGCAAAAGGAATTGACATAAGCGTTGTTGAGGGTTCTTCCGGCAGGGGAAGTGCAGTCCTTCCAACAGCAAGATATTCAACATTACAGGATATCGATGCCAAGAGACATACTGAGATAGATATGTTCTCAGGTGCATTGATAAGAATGGGAAATGAGCTTGGAATTCCTACACCATACAATGAGTATACATACCATATGATAAAAGCCATTGAAGAAAAGAATGATGGAAGATTTGACTATAATGGCAAAGAAGAGGAGCTTGTGTGGGCAAAATAATAGGAGATTGTCAGGATCAAAAATCTTCTTTGTACAAGCACGAATAAAAGAATCTGTCATTTAAAATAACAAAAGAAGACTTTAAGATAAATATACATTGCAGGAGAGCACTTAAAATAGGCTTTGTATTACCTAATCATCTGACATATTGAATAATGATAAAACACCAGTAGATACAAGCTTAGTTATGAGTTCAGCCATTTTCTCAGGTGATTCTTTAGTATCTCTTGACAGCCATTGTTCAATAAGACCTACGCAGCCGTAGAGTATAAAATTGCTGTAATATACCTGATTCATTGAAAACTGTGGAGACAGTTTATTAAATTCTGATTGCAGACAGTGTATATTATAGAGCTTGAATATTTTCATAATGAATGAAATATCACCATTAGGTCCTATTAGTACACGGAAAAGTTCGGCATTGTCATCTACAAGCTTAAATATTTCTAAGAACAGAGGATAAGGAAAATCTTCATTAGTCTCAGAATTATATTTTTGGAAGATCTGCAAAAACTTCTCACTAAGCTCCTGCTCAATTGAGTCGAGCATATCGTATATATCTTTATAATGAAGGTAAAAAGTTCCTCTATTAATATCTGCATATTCGCATAATTCTTTTACAGTTATATCCTTAATGTTTTTTTGTTTCATAAGAGCAGAAAGGCTGCGGATAAGCAGAGCCTTTGTTCTTATTACACGCTTGTCTTTGTTATGTTCCATATTGTTCATCCTTTAAATATATAGTAATTGTTTATTGTCTTAAATATTTCTTAATTAATAGACATTTATCAACGTAATGTCTATTAATGAACATTTTATCAAAATGTGATTATTGAGCAAATATTATATGATAATTATAATTATTTCATAAAAATAATCAACACTATGTTTATAAACACAATAAGCAAAATGAAGAAAGGACGGTACATTTAAGAAACTGATTAATAATTAAAGTTTATTGAAGATTATTAGGATATTTAGTGAATTATATGTACAGAAGAATTTATGAAGGAAAAAGAAGAAAAGCAAAAGGGCAATTTTTGGCTTACGGCAGCTACATTTATTGTGAATAAACGTAAAGCAATAGAAATTCTTTTTATTCTTGCGATTATTTATAGTGTGTTATCTATCAATAAAGTACAGGTCAATCAGGATATTACATCATACCTGCCAGCAGATAGTGAGACAAGACAGGGATTGTCTATTATGGACGAACAGTTTGTTACATATGGCAGTGCCAAGATTATGCTTACCAATGTCACCTATAATCAGGCAGACAAGCTTGTAAGCGAACTTGAGGATATTGATGGAGTTAAGCAGGTAACATTTGACGACTCATCAGACCATTATAAAGGTACAGATGCTTTGTTTGATATTACATTTGATGGAACGGAAGATGAGGATATAAGCAAACAGGCATTGAATGATGTCAAGGATACGTTATCAGATTATGACGTATATGTTTCAACGGAGGTTGGTTCGGAAGAAGATAGTGCGGAATCACTGTCAAAGGATATGAACATTATTCTTGTACTGGCAGTAATTATTATAGTAGTTGTGTTAATGCTTTCAACAAAGGCATATCTGCAAATTCCAGTATTGCTCATAACATTTGGTGTTGCGGCAATTCTTAATATGGGAACTAATTACTGGTTCGGTACTATTTCGTCTATCACCAACTCGATAGCAGTAGTGTTACAGCTTGCACTGGCTATTGACTATGCGATTATTCTCTGCGACAGATTTATGGAGGAGCACGAAACGCTTAATGCAGAAGAAGCGGTAAAGGTTGCACTCTCAAAGGCTATTCCAGAGATTAGTTCATCATCACTTACAACTGTATCAGGTATGGTTGCAATGATGTTTATGCAGTTCAGGCTTGGTTATGATATGGGTATTATATTGGTTAAGGCCATTATTATAAGTCTTATATCAGTATTCTTTCTTATGCCGGGAGTGCTGCTTATATTTGCCAAGGGAATTGATAATACACATCACAAATGTTATGTGCCAAAGATTACAATTGTTGGAAAATTTGCTAATAAGACCAAATACATAATTCCACCTTTATTTATAGTATTCCTTATAGCAGCAGCTATATTTTCAAATAACTGCCAGTATATTTATGACACAAGCTCCATTGTGAGTGCGAAGAAGAGTAATGCTAAGATAGCAGAGGAAAGAATAGAAGATACATTTGGCAAGAGCAACCAGTTAGTTGTTATGGTGCCAAAGGGCGATTATGAGTCAGAGAAGAGAGTGTTAGGCAAATTAGATAATCTAAGCTATGTTACATCAACACTTGGTCTTGCAAATGTGTCAATTAATGATGATTATGTGCTTACGGATAAGTTAAATCCTAGACAATTTGCTGAATTGATTGATATAGACAGGGAAGTAGTTGATGTGCTTTATATGGCATATGCTTATAATCATGAGCAGTATGGTCCTGTATTTACAGGAGTTAATGATTATGAGGTTCCTATTATTGATATGTTCTTATTCCTTTATGACCAGTATAGGGAAGGTTATGTAAAATTAGATAGTGATTTGGACGATAAGCTTAATACATTATATGATACACTTCACGATGCCCAGCTACAGCTTCAGGGAAGCGGTTATTCAAGATTTGTGCTTAACCTTTCACTTCCGGTAGAAGGTCAGGAAACATATGATGCATTGGAAGAAATCCGTGGTATTGCAGCTCAGTATTATGGCACAGATAATGTAGTCCTTGTTGGTAATTCTACAAGTGACCACGATCTTGAGTCATCATTTGCATCAGATAATATTATTATAAGCGTACTTACTGCACTTTTTGTTATGATAATTCTGTTCTTTACATTCCAGTCAGCAGGACTTCCAGTGCTTCTTGTTCTTACTATTCAGGGAAGTATATGGATTAACTTTGCTGTACCGGCATTACAGGGACAGACAGTATTCTTTATTGCATACCTGATTGTATCAGCAATACAGATGGGTGCTACAATCGATTATGCGATTGTTATATCTAACAGGTATTTGCAGTTAAAGAAGGAAATGCAACTTAAAGATGCAATGATTGAGACACTTAACCAGTCATTCCCAACAATATTTACATCAGGTTCAATTCTTACCTGTGCAGGCTTCCTTATAGGTGAGATTGCCTCTGATGCGACAGTTGCTTCAATAGGTGTTGCACTTGGACGAGGTACATTAATATCAATTATCCTTGTATTATTCGTGCTTCCACAGATACTTTTACTTGGAGATATAATTATTGAAAAGACAGCTCTTACAATGAATATTGCAAGACCACAGAAAGAAGTTGCCGGCAGGGTAAGAGTTACAGGACACGTCAAAGGTTATGTACAGGGTGAGATTGATGCTGACATTCAGGGAACATTCCAGGGACAGATGAAGGTATCAGTTGATTCACTAATTCCAGGACGTCAGGGACAGGTTACATATGAAGATACAGATAATCTTTTATTAACAGATAAAAGTGATGGTGTGGATAATACAGAAAATGTTACGAACAATACAGAGAAAGGAGATGAGCAGTAATGGTAAAGCTTAATACAAAATTTAATAAAATAATTGCAGTAATGCTGTCACTGCTCATTATATTTGCGGCATTTGGAAATATTATTCCATATATGGTGCAGGCAGAGGAAGCTGACAGTGATGTCATAGTAATTTCAAGTGCCAAGGAACTTATTGAATTTGCCAATAACTGTAAATACGACAGTTACAGCAGGGGCAGGACGGTAAGACTTGTAACAGATATCAATTTATCGAATACAGATTTTCAAGGCATACCATATTTTGATGGAACATTTGATGGTGCTAACCATACAGTAAGAAGCTTTAATATCGATTATAAAGGTTCTGATTACGGTTTTTTCCGTTATCTTGGAGAAAATGCTTATGTATGCAATCTTAATGTATCAGGAAGCATTAATACATCTGGTACACAGAAGAATATAGGCGGAATTGCCGGTGTTAATTATGGTATAATAACTAACTGCATATTTTATGGAAAAGTCAATGGTACAACATATGTAGGTGCAATTGCAGGAATTAATAAGCCGGGTGCTAATATAACTAACTGTCTTAGTGATGCTGTTGTTACAGCGACTAACCAGACAGGTGGAATAGCAGGCAAGAATGAAGGACTTATAAGTGAATGTGTATCAAGAAGCCGCGTTAATACAGATGAATTAGATTCATCATTTGATGTCGGTGGAGTTGATGTTGGAACATTTAATATTACACAGCACGTTGTAGACCGTAACGATATGGGTGGAATAGCAGGTAATTCATCTGGTGTTATTTCATCGTGTACAAATTATGGAACAATTGGATATAACCATACAGGTTATAATGTTGGTGGTATAGCAGGAAGCCAGAATGGAAAGATACTTAACTGTATCAACGAAGGCGATATATACGGCAGAAAAGATGTCGGCGGTATTGTGGGACAGGCAGAGCCTTATATAGAGTCTGAATATTTACAGGACAGAATTGATACAATTCAGGACTCTGTTAATAACATAAGCAATACATTAAACAGCTTGTCAGATTCAATGAGCAGTGCTTCATCTAAGACAAGAGATTATGCAGAAAGCATTACGAACCAGTATAAGGAAGATGTTGATGTATTATCGGACTCTTTAAAGGAAGTATCTGACTCTATGCATGATAACCCTGATACAAGAGAGTATTTTGACAATATTAATAATGCACTTAATAAGATAAAAGACATTCAGGGTGATGATAAAATTTTATCAGACTCCCAGAAAGATGCTATTGATGAGCAGTGGGATATCATTAATGATAATCTTAAGGACATCAGTAACACAATGGCAGATTCGAGTGATACAGCAGAAGATTTTGTAAAAGATGTATCAGACCAGCTTGGAACAGGCAATATTACAGGAGATATTCAGGGGATTGTAAATGTTCTTGATGAACAGATACAGAATATTTCTGACAGTATCAACACAATTTCTTCGCAGATTAACAATATAGGAAGTACAGTGAATGATACAGCACAGCTTGTTACAGGTGATGACAGCCATATAGAAGATATTTCCACGGCGGAAAATGCGGAGAATACGGATGGTGTTATAACTAAATCGGTGAACAGGGGAGCTGTATATGGCGACCTTAATGTAGGCGGAATAACAGGAACTATGAACATTGAATATGATGTAGACCCTGAGTATGATCTGGATTTAAGAAGTTCAACAAATGTCAAGCTTCGTTCAACAGTTAATGACATAGTAATATACTGTGTTAATTATGGAGAGGTTACTTCCAGAAAAGATTGTACAGGCGGAATAACTGGTTTGCAGGAATTAGGACTTATATATGGCTGCGAGGGCTATGGGGGTGTTAAGTCTGAAACTGGTGATTACGCAGGTGGAATAGCTGGTAACAGTGTCAGTGCAGTATCAGATAATTACAGCCTCTGCAATGTTGAAAGCGACAGCTGCACAGGCGGAATATGCGGACAGGGATACACAGTTAAGAATAATGTGTCCATTGCAACAATCAGCGGTGATGGTGAGAAAAAAGGTGTGATTGCTGGAACTACTGATTCAGAGGGAAGCATAAGAAATAATATATTTGTGAGTGACACTTTAGGCGGCATAGATGATATTAATTATAGTGGTGTTGCTGATAAGGTGACTTATGATTATGTTATGTCACTTGATAATATTCCAGAAGGCTTTCATCAGATAACAATAACATTTAAAGCTGATAATTACGTTGTTGGAACTAAGATAATAGCCTACAATGGCAATATTACAACATCAGATCTGCCATCAATACCAAAGAAAGACGGATACTATGGTGAATGGCCGGCAGATATTACAGTAAGTCCTATAACACAGAATAAAGTTGTTGAGGCAGAATATCACCTCTGGACAGAAAGTCTTGCATCTAATGAGAAAAATGCAGATGGCAAAATATTATTCCTTGCAGAAGGCAAGTTCTACAACGATGACAAGCTTGTAACCAGGACTTGTGACATAAGCGGTCTGTCAGGAGATGTAGTATATGCTTATAGCTGGCAGATATTAAGCTCTCACACAAGCCAGCAGGATACTGTTACAGGTCATTTTCTTGTAGAAGATAGTGATGGCAGCAATGAAATATGGTATGTAGATAAAGACGGCAACAACTGGGTCAAAGCAGACACGAAAAAGAACGGCAGTTACATAACAGCCGTAATCCCATACGAAGCCGATTTTGCTCTTATACACAAGAACTCCAACAAAATAATCTACTACATAGCCGCCGCTATAGCCATAATACTTCTTGCCACAATAATAATAATAAAGCACAAGAAAGCCAAACCAACAGGTAAGTAGTAAGAAACAAAAGCCAATATAAGATATGAAAAAATGCTCCCATCCAGCTAACAGGTAAATCCCAATTCACCAATCATCTGGAAAGGAGCAATTTTAAATATCATACCAAAGCGAATAATATACGATATAGTCATAACACGCTACAGAGTTCATCTACAAAGAACAGTGTCCACACGTCACAACAATCTACACCAAGTTGTGAGCCTATGCTATATTGCAAGCTGGGTACTGTTGAAGCCGCCGGTACTTAGCGGCTGTCCTTTAGCCGCTTAGTATCCGCTGCGGTTTCAAGTAGCGAGAGCGTGCCCAGCGGTAATATAGCAGAGCCTCGCAACGTCCGTTAGTAATAGCTGTCCGTCATTCATCACTGCTTTTTGGAATTACTCTAACACAAGTAAAAGCGCCATCTTAAACTTTCCATTAGCTGTCACACTATGAAGTCCATTTTTTTCAAAACGGAAACATTCACCTTCGGAAAGCTCGTAATCTTTACCTTCGTATCCGATAACTGCCTTTCCTTCAAGAGCAAATACGATTGCATTACCAGGTGCTCTGTGAGGTGTAAGACCTGTTCCCTCATCAAATGCCATAAGGACATACTTCATATCAGGAGTGCTTACCACGTCCATATTGGCAATACTGCCTTCTTCGTAAGATATAAGGTTCTTAAGTGCAAATACTTCATTAGTTTTTACGTTAGCGTTCATATTAATATCCTTTCCTGTACATATAATCTCTGTATACACAATTCCGTTAGATGTCTGCATTCCACATAATGTACCTGTTGGTACAATAAGTAGTTCATCTGGCTGTAATTTAATAGTCTTAGGTTCTTCTCCAATAATGAATTCTCCCCAGCCGGAAGCTACAATATACATAGTCATTCTGTCATAGCTTTCCTGACTTATGGAAGTATCCTTTCCCATAGAGAAGTAAGTTACTTTGGTGGAATTACCAAGCTTGGAATCTCTTGAGATAGTCATACCATTTCTTATCGGGCGAAGTTCTTCAATACTAAATTTCATAATCCTCCAATCTGATGAATAGGGTACATCTAATAGGTGTGGTTGTATAATAATTCTTGTTACAATTTAGAATATAACCTATAATTATATAAATGGGAAGTACGCACATTTAGGTTATATACTTTCCTTTAGGTTAGTGTGGAGTGAAAAAATTCTGGCGGAGGGGTAATGGAGGACGGACGTTGTGGAGGACGTGTTGTATTACCGCTGGGCACGCTCTCGCTACTTGAAACCGTAGCGGTACTAAGCGGCTAAAGGACAGCCGCTAAGTGCCGACGGTTTCAACAGTACCCAGCTTGCAATACAACACGTTCTTCACAACTGGGCGGTTGCGATTGGCGGGATTTTTTAATAACTTAGGAAGGAGCTGGTTTTATGAAAGAGATGTGTAGTTTATGTTGTCAGACGGGGGAGGGGATTGGTGATACGGATTTTGGGTATACTTTGTCGCTTATAAGTGGGAAGTATAAGCTTGTGATTATGTACTGGCTGGCTAATCATAAGGAGGTTATGAGGTATAGTGAGATTAAAAGATGTATGGGAAATATATCACATAAGACACTTAGTGCCACATTAAAGGAGATGGAGGCGAATAGGCTTATTGTAAGAAAAGAGTATCCTCAAATTCCACCAAAAGTAGAGTACAGCCTGTCAGAAAGAGGAAAGTCTTTAGTACCGGTTCTTGTTGCAATGTGCAAGTGGGGCGGAGAGCACAGAGATGATAAATAAATATATTGACATTTTATTAACTGTGTATTATTGTACTAATAGAGTAATACAATAATACAATGTAAGGCGCATATATTGTTTATGCATTACTACCATATGGGAATTATCAATATTGATTATAAGCAGGAGGAATAAGTTATGAGTTGGAACTTTAGTAACGATGTCCCTATATATCTGCAAATAATGGAGCATTTTAAAGTTCAGATAGCCAGCGGAAAGCTTGAGGTCGGCGATAAGATTCCGCCGGTGAGGGAGCTGGCATTGGAGGCAGGAGTTAATCCTAACACAATGCAGAAGGCTTTATCAGAGCTTGAAAGAGAAGGCTATCTTGAATCACAGAGAACATCTGGAAGGTTAGTTGCAGACAGAGGTAAAAAGATAGACAGGTTAAAGCAGGATATGGCTATAGAGCTTTGTGAGAGCTTCTATAATGGAATGAAAAAGATAGGTTTTACTCCAGAAGAAGCAATTGCAGAGTATAAGGGATATATCAGCCGTATGGAAGAATAAAAGTTACAACAAGGAATAAATGTTATAACAGTGCTTTAATTTATCTTAGAATGGAGGATATATGAGCAATTTGGTGGAGATTAAAGAATTATGCAAATGCTACGGAAAGAAAAATGCTATGAATAATCTGTCACTTTCTTTGGAGAGTGGCAGGATTATAGGAATACTAGGTCCTAACGGAAGCGGCAAGAGTACGCTTATTAAGATGATGGCAGGTGTGCTTAAGCCAACGTCAGGACAGATAATAATTAATGGGTATCCAGTTGGTGTTGATACTAAGAAGATAGTGTCATATCTTCCAGAAAGAACATACCTTAACCCATCTATGAAAGTAAAGGAAGCAGTTGACTATTTTGCGGATTTCTATGAGGATTTTTCAAGGCAGAAAGCACTTGATATGCTTGAGAAGTTTGGAATTAATGAGCAGGATAAGATAAAGTCACTTTCTAAAGGAACAAGGGAAAAGGTGCAGATAGTTCTTGTTATGAGCAGGGAAGCAAAGCTGTATCTTTTAGATGAGCCTATGGGTGGCGTTGACCCTGCGGCAAGAGATTACATTTTACGGACAATAATAAGCAATTATAATGAAGATGCGACAGTTGTTATAACAACACATCTTATCAGTGATATAGAAAATGTTCTTGACGAGGTTGTATTTATAAAACAGGGCGAGGTATATCTTAAGGAGTCAGTTGATGATATAAGAACCAAATACAATAAGAGTGTTGACGCATTATTCAGGGAGGTGTTCGTATGTTATTAACAGCAGGCAGATTAATAAAATATGATTTGAAAGAATTATTTAAAAAGCACATTGCATTATATATAGTTACATTACTTGCAGCATTTGGGTGCTGGGCATTACATATGTTGTCAGAATATGTTCCGGATAATGGCATTACACCAGTGGCATATCCGGTTATGATAGCAGTTTATGTAATTGTATGCGTAGTTTTATTTATTGTAAGCATAGTATTTGTGATATTATATTTTAGAAGAAGCATGTTAAAAGATGAGGGCTATCTTACCCACACACTTCCAGTTCCTGTATGGCTTATATATGTATGCAAGCTTATATCAGGATATATTATATATCTTGTTAATTTTGTAGTGATTATTGTTTCTGTATGTATAGCAATTGCAAGGGTAGACTGGATATGGAGAGTGCCAGAGAGTATTAATGAGCAGTTAAATGTGTTAGGATATAAAGGCAGTTTCTGCACATTAATAATTATATTGATTATATTGTCAGGGATATATATGTATGCAATGTTCTTTTTCTGTATGTGTATGGGATATACAGCCAATGGCAACAGGGATGCATTCTCATTTGTAACATATATTGCAGTGTATATTGTTGGACAGATATTGAATGTTATTGTGCTTTTACTTACGCCAATAAAGGGGAATGGTAATATGTTTGAAGAGATGATTAAGGAATCTGTAACGGGAAGTGATGTGGCATTTAAGTTTGAAGAATTCGGACATATTATGACAGGTTCGGTTGTGATGTCAGTAGTTATGTTTATTGCGTTTGTGGCTGCCTCAATATATATACTCGATAAGAAATTAAATCTTGAATAATAATTTTAAAGCTTAATTTCTGGTAACTATTATTTAAGAAGTCTTTTTTACAAGAGAATTACTTAAGGAGCAGTATTATGGCAAGAAGTACGGATTTGACAAAAGGAAATATAACGAGAGGCTTATGGGGATTTGCACTTCCTCTTATGTTAGGAAATGTATTACAGCAGCTTTACAATCTTGTAGATACGTGGGTTGTTGGACGATATGTAGGTGATAATGCACTGGCGGCAGTAGGTTCGTCATATACGCTTATGACATTTCTTACATCAGTAATTATAGGTTTATGTCTTGGCAGCAGTTCATTTGTGTCTATGGCATATGGCAGGAAAGATGTTAAGGCTATCCGTAATGGAATATTCTTATCATCATCTATGATAGGTGCAATTGCTGTTGTGATTATGGCATTGTTCTATATATTAGTTGATAAGATTATATTACTTTTGCAGGTTCCGTATGAAATTGCCGGAGATATGAAAGAATATCTTATATATGTGTTTATAGGTTTTATTGCAATATACATATATAATTATGTGTCTAATATATTAAGGGGAATTGGCAATTCGGTAGTTCCCCTTGTATTTCTATCAGTATCAGTTGTGCTTAATATATTTTTAGATATATTGTTTGTGGCAGGTTTTAATATGGGAATTAAGGGTGCGGCAGCAGCAACAGTGATAGCACAGTATATATCTGGAATAGGGATATTTATATATATGATTGCGGCTTATCCTGAATACAGGATACATAAAGACGATATGCAGTTTAATAAAGAAAATATAACGAATATATTTTCTTTATCAGGCTTTACCTGTCTTCAGCAGTCAGTTATGAATTTTGGAATATTATGCGTACAGGGAATAGTAAACAGTTTTGGTACAGTGATTATGGCAGCATTTGCAGTGGCTGTAAAGATAGATACCATAGCATATATGCCGGTACAGGATTTTGGAAATGCGTTTTCAGTATTTGTTGCACAGAATTACGGGGCAGGGCAGAGACAGCGTATTAAGAAAGGAATAAAGCAGTCAGTAGTAAGCGTTATTATATTCTGCGTGTGCATAAGTGCAGTTGTATGTGGATTTGCAGACACATTTATGGGCATATTTGTTGATAATTCAAGCGTGGAAGTAATTAATGCGGGAGCTGTGTATCTTAGAATGGAGGGAACATTTTATATAGGAATTGGAATATTATTTATGCTGTATGGCTATTACAGGGCAATCAATAAGCCGATGATGTCAGTTGTGCTTACAGTGATATCACTTGGAACAAGAGTTGTGCTTGCATACACTTTATCTGGAATATCAGCAATTGGGGTTATTGGAATATGGGTGGCTATTCCTATTGGCTGGTTCTTAGCAGATGCGGCAGGGATTATTTATTACATTTTTAAAGCAGGTAAAAGCTGCATATAAGTGTGACATAAGCGTGGCAGAAATGTGAGCGGAAATGGAGAAGGATAATGAGCAGGATATTAGTTGTTGAGGATGATGAGGTATTACGAAATGAGCTTATTGAACTTTTGCGTAATGAAGGATATGCGGCAGAATATATAAGTACATTTTCAGATACGGCAGGACAGATTATAAAATCAAAGCCAGATCTTGTGCTTCTGGATATTAACATTCCAGAGCTTAACGGAGAGCTTGTATTAAGAAAGTTAAGAAAAGAGACGGATATACCGGTAATTATGGTGACGAGCAGAACATCAGAGAGTGATGAGGTGCTGTCAATGAGTTATGGGGCAGATGATTATATAACCAAGCCATATAACCCGACAATACTTATGCTTAGAATATCTGCTGTAATAAAGAGGACAAGAAAGCAGGACAGCAGTGAGGCAGATACAGGTGAGAAGGGAATATACCAGTATAGGCAAGCAGCTGTTAATACTGCGAAAGGAACATTAAGCCGTGGGGATAAAGAGCTTGTGCTTACCAAGAATGAGATGATAATATTCTTAAGCCTGCTTAACAATATAGGAAAGATTGTATCAAGAGATGAACTTATGACGGCACTGTGGGATAATGAGGAATATATTAATGATAATGCACTCACTGTTAATATAAGCAGGTTAAGAGCGAAGCTTTCGGATTTTGGATACGAAGATGCGATAGAAACAAGAAAGAAACAGGGGTATTGTCTTGTATGAAATTAAAAGAATATATAAAAGATGAGTTGTTTAAAATCATACTTATTATTGTATATATAATGCTTATATGTGGGTTTCTGTGTGCATTTAACTTCGGAGTACAGATGGCGGCACTTATGGCTGTGCTTGCAGCCATATTTTTTATTATAATGTTCACATGGGATTTTTGCAGAAAACGGAATTTCTATAACAGTCTTATTGATAATACGCAGATGATTGATAAGAAATATCTTGTTATTGAAACACTGGACGAGCCGGAATTCTATGAGGGAAAACTTGTGTATACAGCGATGTATGACATTAATAAATCTATGATTGAGTATATTAACCAGTACGAGAGGGGACAGCAGGATTTTAAAGATTTCATAGAAATGTGGGTTCACGAGATAAAGCTTCCAATAGCAAGCCTTACGCTTATGTGCCACAATGACAAAGAGCATATAGATAAGAAATTTATTACACAGCTTAACAGGCTTGATGATTATGCGGACAAGGTACTTTATTATGTGAGGTCAGAAAATGCAGAGAAAGACTATTCATTTGGAAAAGTTAATCTCAAAACAATTATTAACAAGACAGCAGTTAAGAATAAAGACATAATATTAAGCAACAACATAAGTCTTAATGTCCACGACATAGATACTTATGTTAATACTGACGCCAAATGGCTTGAATTTATAGTCAGTCAGATTATAAGCAACAGTATTAAATACAAAAAGACATCAGGAGAGGCTTACATCGAAGTATATTCTAAGCAAAGACAGGACAGTGGCACAGACAAAGTGGGGTATGCTGTGCTTCATATAAAGGATAACGGAATTGGAATACCAGCTAAAGATATAGATAAGGTATTCATTAAATCTTATACAGGTTCTAACGGAAGAAATAATGCCAAATCAACAGGAATGGGCTTGTATATTGCTAAAAATATGTGTGGCAAGCTTGGACATAATATAAAGATAAAGTCAATTGAGGGAGAATATACAGAGGTTGAAATAACATTTTACGGGGACAGCTATTACAACCCGGTTAATATTGAAAAGACCGATATTATAAAGAATTAATATTACAGAAAGTTAATATTATACAAAGCCAATATTACAAAAATGTAACATTGCGTAATATTAGAATTACGACAGATAACAAAATCCTTATTACAATGTAGAGGAAGTCAAGTGATTGGCAGATATGAGCCTTAGAGGTTTCGTATACAGAAATGGAGGATTTTATATGAGTGAGAATATTTTGAGAATTCAAAATGTAGAGAAATACTATGGCAGCAGGAATAACCTGACTAAAGCGATAGATGACATATCGTTTGATGTAAATAAGGGTGAATTCGTTGCTATTATGGGTGCTTCGGGAAGCGGTAAGACAACACTTCTTAACTGCATATCTACAATTGATAAGGTTACAAGTGGCAATATATATGTAGACGGCAATAATATCACACAGCTTAAAGGAAGTGCTCTTAACAGATTCAGAAGAGATAAGCTGGGATTTATATTTCAGGATTTTAATCTTCTGGACACACTTACAGCATATGAGAATATTGCACTTGCATTGTCAATCAGAAATGATTCTCCTGAGATAATTGACAGGGCAGTAAAAAATGTAGCAGAACAGCTTGATATAACAGAGATATTAAATAAATATCCTTACCAGATGTCAGGTGGACAGAAACAGAGAGTTGCTTCTGCAAGGGCAATTATAACAAGTCCAAGTCTGGTGCTTGCCGATGAGCCGACAGGAGCTCTTGACTCAAGAGCTGCTAAGCTTCTTCTTGAAAGGTTTAATATGCTTAACAGGGAATTGCAGGCGACAATACTTATGGTAACACACGACTCATTTACTGCAAGTTATGCAAGCAGAATTATATTTATCAAGGACGGTAAGATATTCCACGAGCTTAACCGTGGTGATGATGACAGGAAGACCTTATTTAACAAGATAATAGATGTTGTTTCATTATTGGGAGGTGACGCGGGCGATGCTCTTTAAACTATCATTTTCTAATATGAAAAAAAGCTTGAAGGATTATGCGGTATATTTCTTCACGTTAATACTCGGTGTTGCGATATTTTATCTTTTTAATGCAATCGAAACACAGACAACTATGCTTAAAATATCAGAAGACACAAGAGAGATAGTAAAGCTTATTAATACAACACTTTCGGGAGTAAGTGTATTTGTTGCATTTATACTTGGATTTCTTGTTATATATGCAAGTAATTTCCTTATGAAGAAGAGAAAAAAGGAATTTGCATTATACATTCTTCTTGGAATGGGAAAAAGGAAAATATCACTTATACTGTTTCTTGAAACACTGATTATAGGTGTTATATCGTTAGGAATAGGACTTGTGGCAGGAATAGGACTTTCACAGGTTACAAGTATATTTGTTGCCAATATGTTTGGGGTTAACATTGAGAAATACAGATTTGTATTTTCTCATCAGGCATTTGTAAAGACATTGATATATTTTGCAATTATATATGTTATCGTAATACTCTTTAATATGTTCTGCATTAACAAATATAAGCTTATAGACCTTCTTACAGGAAGCAGAAAGGCAGAAAAAGCAACTAACAAAAATCCATATATATGTGCAGTTGTATGGATAATATCAGTTGTACTGCTTGCATTTGCCTACTATAAGGTATCAGATAGCAGGAATCTTGAGTTAGTTACTGACCTTGCCAAATATATAGTAATGGGATGTGCAGGCACATTTTTATTCTTCTGGTCATTATCAGGAATTATGTTCTCAGCAGTACATTCTATGAAAAAGGTGTACTATAAGGGGCTTAACAGCTTTGTGTTCCGTCAGATGAGCAGCCGTATGAACAGCAACGTGTTCGCAATGACAGTTATATGCCTTATGATGTTTATAACAATATGCGTATTATCAAGCGGACTTACAGTGCGTAATTCACTTGTACACAATATTGATATGTTATCACCAGCAGATGTGCAGATAGAGAAGGAACTTTATTCAGATGATGAGGCAGAATTGATTAAAGATTATTATAAGAGAAAAGATATTGACCTTGAAGATATTCTTAAAGATATAGTAGATGTGTATGTATACAATACAAGTGAACTTACAATTAATGATACTTTAGGAAATACAGAAGCAGCGAAGGCTAATAATCCGGATATCACAGATAATATTGATTCGTCATATTTTGATGCATATTATTCTGAAGATATTATGAAACTTAGTGATTATAACAAGGTGGCGGCTCTGTATGGTAATGAACAATACAGCCTTAGTTCTGATGAATATATAATTGTTGCAGACTTTAAGTCGATGGCAGAAGTGCGAAACAAAGCCTTAGATAAGGGAGTAAAGATTGCTTTAAATGGGAAATTGTTAAAGCCAAAATATAATTGTTGTTCAGATGGTTTTATCCAGCTGTCATCTAACCATGTAAATATTGGAATTGTGGTTGTGCCAGACGAAGTACTTGAAACAATGCTTCCAACAGGCGAATATTATATTGGTAATTATAAGATACCAGAGGGTGATGAACGTGAGGCAGTTGATAAAAAGATTGTAAAGATAGCGGATGGTGCTGGTAAAGAAGGAATTATAATGGATATTAATACGCTTATCTCAGTAAAAGAAAATTCAATGGGGCTTGGTGCTATGATAGCATTTATAGCATTGTACATTGGACTTATATTCCTTATATCAGGAGCGGCAATACTTGCATTAAAAGAACTGTCAGAAAGTGCCGACAATCTTGGCAGATATAAGATACTTAAAAATCTTGGAACAGACAATAGCAAAATCAATCACGCAGTATTAAAGCAGACAGCGATATTCTTTGGAATACCAATGTCACTTGCAATAATACACTCAATATTCGGAATGAGGGTAAGCTATATGGTGATGGAACTGCTTGGTACGGAATATATGGTACAGTCAATAATAATGACCGGAGTGTTTATACTTTTGATATATGGAGGGTATTTTGTTATAACTTATAATAGTTGTAAGAATATGATAAAGAATATTTGATTGGGCAATTGGGCAGATTTGGGAATGATGTAGGTTGTGAGGGATTGGGGAGAGCTGGCACAGGCAATGGCGACACGCTTGCGCTTAAGTGCCGGCGGCTCCCCATCGTCTTCTTATGCCTGTGCCAGCTCTCCCCAATCCTAATCTACATTATTGGCAGGAATGAGAGAGTTTACTTCTTTGCCAGTAAATATTGTTAAATAAATATAAACATATTGACAGAACAATTGTTAAATGATAATATGCGAAATGCAAACGATTTGCAAATTTAATGCAAATTACAATGCATTTCGCATTTTTTATAAAAAGGGAAGCCATTAAAGTAAATTAGCAATTAATGACCTCCCTCACAAGAAAGGAGCCGTACACAATGCCCAAAATATACCATACTAAAGCTACCCAGGAAATCGAACAATATCTTTCACTCCAGAAAGACAAGAGCTTCTGCGTGGCTGACGTATATCATTACCTTGAAAGCAACAATGTAGATGTAAACCAGTCAACAGTGTACCGTACGCTCGACAGAATGACAGATAATGGAGTGCTTGTGCGTTTTAAGACAGCAAGCAGTGGTAATTATTATTATAGAATATCAGATGAACATAATAATTGTGATGCACATCTTCATATGCAGTGCCGTAAGTGTGGAAAGGTTATGCACCTTGACTGTGCATTTATGGACGAAATAAGAAAAAATCTTATGAAACAATATGGATTTACACTTGAATGTAATGGCTCAACTTTAAGCGGTCTTTGCAGGAATTGCAAAGAGGAGCAGGGTTAGAATGGAGTAAAGATAATATGCAGAATAAGCATTTTAATATAGATATAAAAATGGCAGGAAAAAGAATAAAAGCATTATTTATGAGTACTGTTCTTCTGATTGGTACATTTTCAATGCTGTTATTAACAGGCTGTTCATCAGATACAGGGTATGATGATGACAGGATAAGTATTGTGTGTACAACATTCCCACAGTACGACTGGCTAAGTCAGATAATAGGTGATAATTCCGATAAATTCAGACTGACACTTCTTATTAATGGTGGAGTGGATTTACACAGTTACCAGCCTTCAGCTAAGGATATGACTAAGATTTCATCAGCAGACGTGTTTGTGTATGTCGGAGGTGAGTCTGATGCGTGGGTTCTTGATGCGGTAAGGGAAACTAAGAACAAAGAAATGATAAAAGTCAATATGATGGAGCTTATAAGCGACAGGACTAAAGAGGAAGAGGTAATAGAAGGTATGCAGGAGAGCCGTTTCCAGTTCAGGCATACACACACACATTCCCATAGTGCAGACGACCACAGTGATGACCATGCAGATGAGCATAGCGATGAACATACAGCAGATGACCACGCAGATGAATATACGGCAGGTGAACACAGCGATGACCATAGCGAAGATAATCACGCAGACTACCATAGTTTGGAGGCAGGGCACAGTCACACAGACGATGATATTGAATATGACGAGCATATATGGCTCTCTTTGAAAAATGCAGCTATATTAACACAGTATCTTGCAGATATAGTCAAGGATTTGGATAAAGATAATTCGCAGTTATACCAGGATAACGCTGATGCGTATATAAATCAGCTTGCCGGACTTGATAGTGATTATGAAAATGTATGTGAGAACTCAAGACTTAAGACAGTTGTATTTGGAGACAGATTTCCATTCAGGTATCTTGTTGATGATTACGGAATTGATTATTATGCCGCATTTGCAGGCTGTTCAGCAGAAACAGAGGCAAGTTTTAAGACAGTTACATTCCTTTCTGGCAAGATAGACGAGATAGGAACAGGAAGCATACTTGTAATTGATGGTTCCGATAAAAGAATAGCTAACACTATTAAGGGCAATACAAGCCAGAAGAATCAGCAGATACTTACTATGGATTCAATGCAGTCGGCAGGGACAGATGATGCAGATTATACATATCTGAATGTTATGAGTAATAACCTTGTCGTATTAAAACAGGCTTTACAATAGATTTTAATGTCAGACGTGAACGATAATTTTTGTGTTTATTATGCTTATAAGAGAATGTTTATCAATAACAATTGATAAATAGGAATTGAGAAAGGAAAAGAAAATGTCATATATAGAATGTGAGAATTTGGCTTTGGGATATGAGGGAAAGGCAGTTGTATCTGGCCTTAATTTCAAGGTCAATAAAGGTGATTATTTATGTGTGCTTGGTGAAAATGGAGCTGGAAAAAGCACACTTATAAAGACACTGCTTAACCTTATAGATAAAGTATCAGGAAGGATAGAATATGGTGATGGCCTTAAGGATTATGAGATAGGTTATCTTCCACAGCAGACAGTTGTACAGAAGGATTTTCCAGCTACTGTATGGGAAGTTGTTCTGTCAGGAACACTTGCAGGAAGCGGATTTAAGCCATTTTACGGAAAGAAAGAGAAAAGTCTTGCAATTGAGAAGATGAGAGAGCTTGATATTACAGACCTTAAGAAAAAATGTTACCGCAATCTTTCAGGCGGACAACAGCAGAGGGTCTTACTTGCAAGAGCACTCTGTGCAACTTCCAAGGTAATACTTTTAGATGAGCCTGTTACAGGTTTAGACCCTAAGGTGACAGCAGAATTTTACGAGATATTAAAGAAGCTTAACGATAAAGGAATAACAGTAATTATGGTGTCCCACGACCTTCAGTCGGTATCATATGCGACACATATTCTTTATCTTGACAGTAAAGACAGCTTTTATGGTACTAAGAAAGAATTTATGCAAAGCGACAAAGCCAATGTATTTGGACAGATGGAAGGAGATGAGGAGTAATGAGTGGCTTTATACAGGAATTTCAGTTTTATATGTCATATCCATTTGTAAGATATGCACTTATTGTAGGCGTGCTTATCTCTTTATGCTCATCACTTCTTGGCGTGACACTTGTGTTAAAGAGATTTTCCTTCATAGGAGATGGCTTGTCACACGTTGCATTTGGTGCACTTGCAATAGCTACAGTGTTAAAGATTGCTAATGTAAATATATTCATTATGCCTGTAACAATAGTGTGTGCGATATTGCTTCTTAGAACAGGAACTAACACGAAATTAAAGGGTGATGCAGCAATAGCTATGCTTTCAGTAGGCTCAATGGCAGTTGGTTACCTTATATTAAATGTATTCTCAGTATCCTCAAATGTATCAGGAGATGTGTGTTCCACACTTTTTGGTTCAACATCAATCCTTACACTTACAGGTTCAGAAGTTGTTATGTGTGTAATTGCTTCACTTGTAGTTGTTGCATTTTTTATAATATTCTATAACAGAATATTCTCAGTGACATTTGATGAGAATTTTACACGCTCAATGGGAAAAAATACTAATGTATACAATCTTATGATAGCAGTTATAACAGCAGTAATAATCGTGCTTGCAATGAACCTCGTAGGCTCACTGCTTATAACAGCCCTCTTAGTATTCCCCGCCTTGTCAGCGATGAGAGTAATGACAAGCTTCAAATCAGTTATAATATACTCAGCAATCCTTTCAGTATTCGGGGCAGTATTTGGAATAATAATATCAATATTTACCTCAACTCCTGTAGGTTCGACAATCGTAACGATATATATTCTCATTTTCATAATTAACTGCATAATTGGAAGAATTCTGAGAATATGATATAATATGACTACTTCGTAGTCACTTAGAAGTTTCTTCGAAACTTCGGATGCGTGGAAAAACAGCGCAGAAATTATGATATAATGAGCACAAAAGAAAATTAAGCAGTATACAATTAAATATAATACAGATATTAAACAGTGAGTAGATGCAATAAAGAAGATATCATCAGGAAAAACAGCATTAGTAGGTATGACAACAAGCGGAAGCTTTAATCTTCTCGGAAATGATGGAAGATGCTCTTTAATAGGTGTAGAAGCAGGCTTTAACAACCTTACAGCTGCAGGCTCAACATCAACACACGGCAATGAATCTTCATTTGAAACAGTAGTACAGCAGAATCCTGATTATATATTCGTTATGGACAGAGATAGCGCAATATCAACAGCAGGTGCTAAGACTGCTAAAGAAATAGTAGAAAATGAACTTGTAAAGACAACAGATGCCTACAAAAACAACCATATAATATATCTTGAACATTCAAATGTATGGTACACAGCCGAAGGTGGAATACAGGCATTAGACATAATGCTTACAGACCTTGAAAAAGGCTTAAAATAAATAGCTGGAATAAATAATTCAAGTGTTGAAATGATAAAAAAATAATAAAGGAAACCTAAAAAGAGTTTGTGTTAGATTGCCACCCGTCCCAGTAGACAAGTGACATATCAAACGCAAACTCCTTTTTTATTTAAAAATCTATCCACATAAAAGCTGATATGGTATACTTATGAACAGGAAACAATTATAAGGAGACTCCCGAAAAATGATATCAATCACCTTATGTATGATAGTAAAAAATGAACAGTCAATATTAGAACGCTGTCTTACTTCATACGCAGGAACTTATGATGAATTAATAATAGTAGACACTGGTTCGACTGATTCAACCAAAGATATAGCACATAAATACACAGATAAAGTATATGATTATAAATGGTGTGATGATTTTGCCGCCGCCAGAAATTATGCATTTTCATTAGCGTCCTGTGATTATATATTCAGTGCAGATGCAGATGAGATATTAGACGAATGCAATAATCAGGCATTAAAAAACCTGAAATCAATGCTTCTTCCAGAGATAGATATAGTACAGATGTATTATGTTAATGATAATGACTATAACTCTGTGTACAATGTACACAGAGAATTAAGACCAAAGCTTTTTAAGAGGTTAAGACCTTTCGTATGGACATCACCAATTCATGAAACAGTAAGGCTTACACCTGTAGTATATGACAGTGATATAGAGATACTGCACAGACCGGTATCAGACCACAGCAGGAGGGATTTTTCTACATATCTTAAAGCATTTGCCAGAGGAACACAGTTAGAGGACTATGTTATAACTATGTTATGCAAGGAACTTTATATTTCTGGTTCAGATAAAGATTTTCTGGATTTTAAAGATATATTTGCAGATATTCTTATTAATGAGAACAGAAGTGACGACATTCGACAGGAAGTGAACTGCGTACTTGTTAAAATATACCGTATAGCAGGTGGTATGGGAGAATTCTTTAAGCTTGCTTTAAGATGTGTCGCTGATAATCCAAGCTCAGAGGTATGTTATGAACTTGGCAATTATTATTATGATATAAATGACTATGCAGAAGCGGCAATGTGGTATTATAATGCAATATATGAAACTTCAAGCGTGTTAGATATTACAAGCGGAGGTAATAAGCCTTTGTATGCTCTTAGCAGATGTTATGACAAGCTTTCAGAAACATCAGAAGATATAGAACAGATAGCACAGTTCAGACAGATGGCACAAGATTATAAGTATCAGGCAGAGCAATGGAAGCTTCCTGATGAGATAGTTTAAGAATGGAGATAAAGATGCACAACGAAAAGGATAATAATTCAAAAGGCACAGCAAATACAAGAACTAAGCTGTCCCCAATTGCAATTGTACTTATTGTAATAGCTGTAATTGCTCTTTTTTCAGTTATTATAGCAGGAGCTGTAAGTTCTAATAATAAGAAAAGTGGGGATAATACTGTTGGAATGACATTGACAGAGAAGAATTTGAAACCACATAATAATTCATCTAACAACAGTGTAGCTGACAGGTCACTTACTAAGGTTGAGATATTAATGGATGATACAGCTGTTGTTGTCGGCACAACATTTAAAGCAGCTGCAGTTGTAGAGCCGGAGAATACTGATAAGGCACTTGTGTGGTCAAGCAGTAATGAGGATATTATGAAGGTTGATTCAGATGGTGTTGTAACTGTTAATAATGTAGGTGTTGCGGCACTTACAGCGACAGTAGGAGATGTGTCAGATGCCGTAGCTATTGAGGGAATAAAGAGTGTATCAGCAGGTTCAGCCAATGGATATGTTGTATACACAGGTAATGGAAGCATTACGGGTTCTAATTCATCTAACAGCAGCTCATCAGGGGCTTCTAATAGTGGCACATCAGGCAGAACGGGCTACTCATATAACAGTGAGGCAGGAAGCTATGATGATGGTAACAGCAGTGGTACAGATAATGGTAGTTCTGACGGAGGCTATATTGCAGATGATTCATCTAATAATTCAGATGGGTCTTATAACAATAATTCAGGCAATACCTCTAACAATTCAGGCTCTAATTCATCGAATACCAATAGCACTAACACAGGAAGCAGCAGTTCATCAACTGGAAACAGTGACGGAATGAAGAGTACAGATCTGCCAGACATACTTGGTAATCAGGGATTTACAAGAGAATATTCTAATGTATACATATATACAGAAAATGATACTTATTATGGAGAAATAATAATACAGCCAGAAGTTTCTATTATATATATCAAGCAGAGAAGCGGCGGTTTTGACAGCAAGATTAATAGTGTATTAAGTGAGCTTCTCCCATCAGAATATAGTCAGGTATGGAGCAATTATCTTTCTGCTTCAAGTGACAGAACATTTACTGCTGAGGGAAGAAAGGTAAGAATAGTAACGGCAGCAGGCGGAGGACATTCGCAAATTGTAATATACAATTAATGTCAAATATGCTATATTTAATAAAATGCTGTTATATAACCAATAGCATATTTATGAAATGAATAATGAGGTGAAAGTTGTGCTTAATGAGAATAAAGTTAAGATGATGACTAAGATGGCTATATATGAAAAGAACGAGGGCAGGAAAATGCTTCGTACAGCGAAATATTTCAAAGGTGATTTCATTGCTTTCGGTATTTTAAAGACATTAATAACTACAACATTTGCATTTATGATAGTTGCAATTATGTATGTATTATGCAATGCAGAGGGACTTGTTGAGAATATTAATTCAATGGACTATCTTGCATTTGGCAGGAGAGTGGCAATATACTATATAGGAATGTTAGTTATATTTACAGTAATAGCAGCTGTTGTATATAATGTCCAGTATGAACGTTCAAGAAAAGGTCTTAAGAAATATTTTTCAAGACTTAATAAGCTTGAAAGATTTTATAACAGCCAGAAGAAAAGAAAGTAAATATGGAGGATATAATGGCGGTTTTATTAGAACTCAAAGAGAATTTTAAAAGATTTTACAACAAATATGATATATATATTGTACCGGTGGCTAAGTTTATAGCAGCATTGGTTTCATTTCTTATGCTTAATGCCTCTATCGGCTATATGGATAAGCTTAATAGTCCTATAATAGCAGTATTAGTATCGGTTATATGTGCATTTCTGCCTAATGGCTTTACAATAGTAATGCTTTCGATATTTATGATTGCACACTTGTATGCAATATCAGTAGAATTTGCACTTATTGCATTGTGCGTAGTGCTTCTTATGTATCTGTTATATTTCAGATTTACACCAAAGCTTGGATATCTGCTAATATTAACAGTAATTATGTGTAGTTTTAAGATACCTTATGTTATACCGGTTGCTGTAGGTTTATGCTCATCATTTCTTGCGGCAATACCTGTAAGCTTTGGTGTAATAATTTATTATATAATTAATACAGCCAGTGCTTACGAAGTAGCAGTTACTAACAAATCTTTAACAGAGAGTATGTTACAGGTTTCTTATTTAATAGAAAGTCTTGTTAAGGACAAGCAGATGATAGTGTTAATTGCAGCACTTGCAGTTACAGTAATTGTTGTATACATAATAAGAAGACTTAAGATTGACTATGCGTGGGGTTACGCTATAGGAATAGGAAGTATATTACAGTTCATAATTCTTGTTGTATGCGAGATTGTATTTAAGACTGAATTTAATATAGTTCTTATTGTAATCGGCGTTATATTAGGTGCACTTGCAGGTTATATCTGTAATGTTATGTTCTTTGCAGTTGATTTCAGAAGAACAGAGTATGTACAGTATGAAGATGACGAATACTATTATTATGTAAAGGCTGTGCCTAAGATTAATGTAGCAGGTGAGGATGTAAAGGTTAAGCAGATTAATGCTAGAAAGACCAGAAAAGCCTCAGATATAAGTGATGTAAGACAGGCTAAATCAACAACTGCTGCCACAGAAGAAGACGAAGATATGATATTTTTTGATAAATAATAGTATGTTTATCATATAGAAATTAAAAGGGTGGTGAGAATGTGACTACATCAGGTAATCTGTTGCAGAATTATTTTTCAAGATTATATATACCAAGGATTACATGGACAGATATTATAGAGATAATTATTATTGCGGTTGTTCTTTATAATATTCTGTTATGGATAATGAATACTAAAGCGTGGGCTTTGCTTAAAGGAATTATAGTAGTAGGTTTATTTGCGGTAGTTGCATATCTGCTTAACTTAAAGACTATATTGTGGATAGCAGGAAAGACGATAAGTGTTGGAATTATAGCACTTGTTATTATATTCCAGCCTGAATTAAGAAGGGCGTTAGAGCAGTTAGGAAGGAAGAAATTTGTTCTTAATTTCCTGAATTTTGGTGATAACAGCAATAAAGATGAGCGTTTTAGTGTTAAGACAGCTGACGAAATTGTTGATGCGTGCTACAGGATGGGAGCGGTAAGGACAGGTGCATTGATAGTTATAGAACAGGATATGCTTCTGGAAGAGTATATAAAGACAGGAATACCTGTAGATGGTATTGTCACAAGCCAGCTTCTTATTAATATATTTGAGCATAATACACCGCTTCACGATGGTGCAGTTATAGTTAGGGGTAACAGGGTTGTTGCAGCTACCTGTTATCTTCCACTTACAGATAATGTTAATCTTAGCAAGGCTTTAGGAACAAGACACCGTGCCGGAGTCGGAATAAGCGAAGCTACAGACAGTATGACAATTATTGTATCAGAGGAAACGGGTAAGGTTTCCGTAGCTTTTGGTGGTGAATTAATACACGATATTGATGCAGATTCTTTAAAGAATAAACTGGAATATATCCGTAGAAAGAATATAGATGTTAAGTCTTTCAGGATATGGAGAGGCAGGTTGAAGCATGAAAGAGAAGATATTTAAGAATTTCAGCCTGAAGTTATTATCCGCTGTATTTGCAGTTGTTCTATGGACAGTTATTGTTAATATATATGACCCTAACACGAGTTATACATTCAGTAATATAACTGTACAGCTTATTAATACACAGAGCCTTACAGACAAAGATTACAGTTATGAAGTTGTTGATGGCGGCAAGATTTCAGTTACAGTAAGCGGTCCAAAGAGTGTCGTAACAGACCTTAAGACAAGTGATATAAGTGCAACCGCAGATTTGAGTAAGGTTACTGCATTTACAGATTATGTAGATATACAGGTTCAGGTAATTAAAGATGGACAGGTTCTTAATAATGTAGAGGCTGTTCCAAGAACATCAGCACTTAAGCTAAGCATAGAGAACAGGGATACCAAGACTTTGTCATTAGATGTTAACACGACAGGTTCTACAGCTTCAGGATATACGGTTGCTTCGACAAGTTCATCACCAACATATATCAAAGTTACAGGTCCTACATCTTTACTTGAGAGTGTAGCAGCATTATCAGTAAATGTAGATGTATCAGGTGCTAAGGAAGACATAAGCACAAGTGCAGATGTTAAGATGTTAGATGAAGATGGTAATGAAATAGTAAATGATGCACTTGAACTGTCATGTACTAAAGCAGATATCAATGTTGATATAGCAAGAATGAAGACGGTGTCAATAACAGCAAAGACAAGTGGAACACCGGCAGACGGATATATTATAACAGATACAATATTAAGCCAGGCATCTGCGGTTATAACAGGTTCAGATGATTTGCTGGGTAAAGTAGATACAATAACAATTCCATCGCAGAATATTAATGCTGATGGATTGAGTACTGATAAGGTATATACTTTCAGATTATCAGATTATGTTCCATCAGGAATTAAATTTGTATCTGACAGCAGTCTCACTGTTACAGTTAAGATAGCACAGAAGGCCACAAAGCAGTTAAGTCTTTCAGCCTCAGAGATAACACTTAATAATATACAGACAGGATTTAATGCACAGGTAACTCAGGGAATTACATTTACCGTAACAGGTAATGATAATGCGTTATCGGCTGTCAGTGCATCAGATGTAAAGGCGAGCGTTGATCTTAAGAATCTTGGGGCAGGAACTCATAATGTCACAGCGGCGTTATCACTGCCTGATGGAATAACTGTAGTAGGTAATGTTACTGTTAATGTTACAATAACGGCAATACAGCAGGAAACAACTACAGAGAGTACCAAAGCGACAGAAAGCACTACATCGGCGACAAGGTAACTTGTTAAGAATTGCCATTTAAGGAGGGATTATAATGGTAAAGGAGAATATAATTGTCACAAGCCAGCTTGGAATACATCTTCGTCCAGCGGGTGCTATGTGTGATGCGGCAATTAAATTTGATTCTAATATATCATTTGAATATGCAGAGGGTAAGACAGCCAATGCAAAGAGTGTAATATCAATACTTGCATCAGGTGTTAAATGTGGAGATGAGATAACTTTAATAGCTGATGGAAGCGATGAAGAAGAAGCGTTAAAGACAGTATCAGAAAAGTTTAAAGAAGCTCTTAAAGATTGATTTAATCTACGGATTGAATTATAATTAAATAAAATGATGTAGCAATACGTGTACATCAGTCAGGGAAAAATACCATTTTCCCCGACATTATTAAATAACAAGGAAAGAGGTACAGAGTATGGGTTATATGGAAGTTTATAAGTCTTGGTGTGACAATATGTATTTTGATGAAGCAACAAGAGATGAACTTAAGTCGATCGCTAATGATGAGAAGGAGATTGAAGACAGATTTTACAAAGATCTTGAATTCGGAACAGGAGGCTTAAGAGGTGTAATTGGCAATGGTACTAATAGAATGAACATTTACACTGTAAGAAAGGCAACACAGGGACTTGCTAACTTTATTATTAAGGAAGGTGCAGCAGACAGAGGTGTAGCTATTGCATTTGACTCAAGAAGAATGTCACCTGAATTTGCCGATGAAGCAGCACTTTGTCTTAATGCTAACGGAATTAAGGCATATATATTCCCTTCACTTCGTCCAACACCAGAATTATCATTTGCATTAAGAGACCTTAACTGCATAGCTGGTATTGTAGTAACAGCAAGCCACAACCCACCAGAATACAACGGATATAAGGTGTACTGGGAAGATGGTGCACAGATTACAGCACCTAAGGATTCACAGATTATATCAGAAGTTAAGGCTGTAACAGATTACAATACAGTTAAGACTATGGATAAAGATGAAGCTAAGGCTTGCGGTCTTTACAATGTGATCGGATACGATATGGATGACAGATATATGGCCGCATTAAAGAAGATGAGTATTAATGGAGATATCATTAAGAAAGTAGCGGATGATATTAAGATTGTATACACACCATTCCATGGTACAGGTAATATTCCAGTAAGAAGAGTTCTTAAGGAATTAGGCTTTAAGCACGTATATGTTGTTCCAGAACAGGAAAAGCCAGACCCAGATTTTACAACGCTTGAATATCCTAACCCAGAAGATCCTAAGGCATTCACATTAGCATTAAAGCTTGCTAAAGAAGTTGATGCAGATATCGTTCTTGCAACAGATCCGGATGCCGACAGACTTGGTGTATATTCTAAGGATACTAAGACAGGTGAATACCAGTCATTTACAGGTAATATGTCTGCTATGCTTATTGCTGAATATATCCTTTCACAAAGACAAGAAAAGGGGCTTCTTCATAAGAACGGAGCATTTGTTAAGACAATAGTTTCAACTAATATGGCTGACAGCATTGCTAAGGAATATAACCTTAAGCTTATTGAAGTTCTTACAGGCTTTAAGTTCATCGGTGAGCAGATTAAGTTCTTTGAACAGCAGGGTACATATGAATATGAATTTGGTTTTGAGGAAAGCTATGGCTGTCTTGTAGGAACACACGCAAGAGATAAGGATGCTATCGTTGCAGTTATGGCACTTTGTGAAGCAGCAGCTTACTATAAGAATAAAGGTCTTACTTTATGGGATCAGATGATTAACATCTATGAGAAGTATGGCTACTATAAAGAAGGACAGGTTGCTATCACAATGAAGGGTGCTGAAGGTGCTGGAAAGATTGCTAAGATGATGGATGACCTTAGAAATAATACACCATCTAAGATTGGTAACTGGACAGTTCTTGAAGCAAGAGATTATAAGAAGGACGAATGTGTCAATATGGTTACAGGCGATAAGCATAGCACAGGACTTCCAGACTCTAATGTACTTTATTATGATTTATCAGATAACGCATGGTGCTGTGCAAGACCATCTGGTACAGAGCCTAAGATTAAGTTCTATATGGGCGTTAAGGGCAGCAGCATAGAAGATGCAGCAGCTAAAGAAGAAGCTTTAAAGAAAGCTGTTATGGAGCTTGTTGGGCAGTAATCAGTAAGTATTATTTGATGGATATGTTTTACATAGCATAATTATATAAGTTCAGATTTTCTTAACAAGTAATACACAATATGAACACATTTCGTGAATATACTAACAGTATCAACAACGAAATGTGTTCATTTTTTCGTTGAAATGACATAAGTAAGGAGTGTTTGGATATGTATAATAATGAAGATAACGATTATATGAACAATAATTCTGATAATAATTCTAGGAATTATGAGAATGTAGAGCCTGATAATAATCAGAGTACAGGAACAACTGGATATACAACATACAGCCATAACACAGGTTATAATCAGAACAGTGCAGGTGGTGCTGGTATGAATAATGGACAGAACCAGTATTCTAACGGAAGTAATAATTATGGCTATAATGGTTATGGATATAATCATGGTGGTATGAATAATTCACAGTATGGTGCTAATACATCATACAATAGCACAGGAACTAATGCCGGATATAATAACACAGCATATAATAATGGTGCTAATACAGGCTTTCATAATGCATCAGATAACAGTAATTCAACCTATAGATATTCATATGTTAATAATAATATAGGCAGTGACCAGAATAATTCTTATAGGAATGCACAGAGAGCGGCTAAGCAGGCTAAGAAGGAAGCAAGAAAGAAGTCATTTAACAATTGGTTTTCTAAGAATTCCACGGCTAAGAAGTATATAAGTGGTGTGCTTGCAGCAGTGGTATTTGGTGTTGTAGCTGGTTCAGCAATGTATGGAACTTATCATATTGAGAAGAAATATTTAGGTGGTAATGATACTAAGAACTATACAATTTCAACTGTGACAAGCAATATTGATAAAGTTACAAGCGATGATATTAATGCTAATGGAGATACTAATCTTTCACAATATTCATCAATGAATGTAGAAAGTGTGGCACAGGCAGCACTTCCGGCTATGGTTGCCCTTAATGGTACAACTACAGTAAGCAGTTCATCTTCAATGTATGGCTGGGGACAGCAGCAGTACGAGGCTTCAACAAGTGGAACTGGTATTATTGTTGGTAAGAATGATACAGAGCTTCTTATTGTAACTAATGCACATGTTGTAGATAATGTATCCAACTTAAAATGTGTATTTGTGGATGAGCAGTCAGTAAGTGCAACGGTAAAGGGTTCTAAGTCAGATCAGGATATAGCAGTAGTTGCTGTATCATTATCAGATATTCCGTCTGACACAATAAGTAAAATAGCTATTGCAGAACTTGCAGATTCTGATACAATTGCAGTAGGCCAGCAGGTAGTGGCAATTGGTAATGCACTTGGAGAAGGACAGTCAGTTACTAATGGTATTATAAGTGCCCTTGACAGATCAATAACAGTTAACAATGTTACATTTTCAGGACTTATAATGACTAACGCAGCTATTAACTCAGGTAATAGTGGTGGAGCACTTCTTAATGCAAGCGGCAAGGTAATTGCTATTAACTTTGCTAAGACATCATCAGATGGTGTTGAGGGTATGGCATATTCAATACCTGTATCTAATGTTAAGGAACTTATAAGCTCACTTATGAGCAAGCAGACAAGACAGAAGGTAGATTCAGATAATGCTGGATATCTTGGTATTGCTGCTATAGATATAACAAGCACATATGCTTCTATGTATGGTTACCCACAGGGTATAATGGTTCGTACAGTAGCATCTGGCTCAGCAGCAGAGAAGGCAGGACTTTCAGCCTACGATATAATTGTCGGTTTTGATGACCAGTCAATATCAACAATGTCAGGTTTACAGTCACTTCTGCAGTATTATTCAGCAGGAGAGACAGTAAAGGTTGACTACTATCATCTTGAAGGTAGTGAATATGTACTAAAGAGTGTGGAGGTTACATTAGGAAAGAAGAACTAATAAGCCTCGTAACACAGAATTGAGGATTAAATGAGTAACAACGATAATAATAATGAGAACAATACAACTGCTAATACAGATGAATACGAAAAGGTGTGTTATATATGCAGAAGGTCAGAGTCTAAGGCTGGTAAAATGATTAATATGCCGGGTGGTTTATGTGTATGTGCAGATTGTATGCAGAAGACCTTTGATACAATTAATAACAGTGATATCAATTATGATGACCTTATGAATAATATGCCTAATATGGGAATGTTCGGCGGCTTTAATATGATGGGTAATGACATTTCCAACAGACAGAAAGTCAAGAAAAAGAAAGAAGATACTAACAAACCTACAGATAAGGAAAAGGATGATACACTTGATTTGGCTAATCTTCCAGCACCTCATCAGATAAAGGCAATGTTAGATGAATATGTAATAGGTCAGGACTATGCCAAGAAGGTTATGTCAGTTGCTGTATACAATCATTATAAGAGAGTTGCCACAGGAACTATGGACGATATTGAGATTGAAAAGTCTAATATGCTTATGATAGGACCTACAGGAAGTGGAAAGACTTATCTTGTAAAGACACTGGCAAGACTTTTAAAAGTACCTCTTGCAATTACAGATGCTACTTCACTTACTGAAGCTGGCTATATAGGTGATGATATAGAGAGTGTTGTATCAAAGCTTTTACAGGCGGCAGATAATGACGTGGAGAAGGCAGAGAGAGGCATTATATTTATCGATGAGATAGATAAGATTGCCAAGAAGAAAGAAACAAGAAGCCGTGATGTAAGTGGTGAATCTGTACAGCAGGGAATGTTAAAGCTTCTTGAGGGAAGTGATATAGAAGTTCCAGTAGGTGCTACAAGCAAAAATGCTATGGTTCCGCAGGTTACAGTCAATACACGCAACATATTATTTATATGTGGTGGTGCATTTCCAGACCTTGAGAATATAATAAAGGCAAGACTTAATAAGCAGTCATCAATAGGTTTTAATTCAGATCTTAAGGATAAATATGATAATGACAAGAATATATTATCAAAGGTTGAATTAGAGGATTTAAGGGAATTTGGTATGATTCCTGAATTCTTAGGACGACTTCCTATAGTATTCTCTTTAGAAGGTCTTACAGAGGATATGCTTGTTAAGATTATGAAAGAGCCTAAGAATGCAATACTTAAGCAGTACCAGAAGTTATTAGAACTTGATGAGGTTAAGCTTGAATTTGATGATGATGCTTTAAGGCAGATTGCAAAGAAAGCTATGGAAAAAGATACAGGAGCAAGAGCATTAAGGTCTATAATAGAAGAATATATGCTTGATATAATGTATGAAATTCCTAAAGATGATAATATCGGAAGTGTCACAATAACAGCAGATTACATTGAGAAGAAGGGCACACCGCTTATTATGATGCGTGGACAGGAAAGACTTCCAATGAATAATGCAGAAGCTTAATGCTGTCAGTTTCACAAGCCATTATGCACAAGATATTCTGCTGATGTTATTTTGCAGAAGTTATTATGTATATGTCAGTATGTCAGTATATTAGTATTATTATAAAATATTAATCATATAATGTCCTTAAAGATTATCTTTAAGGACATTTTTTATGCCTTTATGCAGTGAAATGATAACAGATGAGGATATATATGATTATATAGTTGTCAATCTTCCGGGAATTAATAAGATGCTTCAAAGCAACCCTGATGTATGTATACAGAAGGTTGATGACCAATGGCTTGTTGCACATAGCAGGCTTCCGGATGACAGGGATTTTAATATAAGTGACTTGGGATATTATACAATTCCTAAGTTGTATGGGCTTATGGATACATCAAGCATTGATGCGGTAAATGCCACCAACATAACAAGCCAGCCTTTTTTAAATTCAAAAGGGCAGGGTGTTATCGTGGGGATAATAGACACAGGAATTGATTATCTTAGTGAGAACTTCTGTGATACGGCTGGTAATACGCGTATTATGGCTATATGGGATCAGACCCTTGAGTACAGGCAGAATTTATATGTTAATTATGGTCGTATATATGAACAGGCAGAGATTAATACAGCACTTGAAGCATACCGCAATGGACTAAATCCTTACGATTATGTGGGAACAACCGATATTACAGGGCACGGAACATTTATGGCTGGAGTAATTGCTTCAAGAAAAATTGATGATTACATAGGTGTTGCACCAGAGGCAAGCATAGTATGTGTAAAATTAAAAAATGCAAAGAAATATTTAAGGGATTACTTCTACATAAGGGATGATGCAGTGTGTTTTGAGGAAACAGATATTATGCTTGCCGCAAGATTTCTAAAGGATTATGCAGGGTTAAAGAAAATGCCTCTTGTCATATATATGGGACTGGGTAGTGGTCTGGGCTCAAGAACAGGCGGAAGTCCTTTATCAAATGTTCTTGATTCACTTACAATGCACGTTAATACATGTGTTGTTGTTCCTGCTGGCAATGAGGCAGTCAAAAGGACACATTTTAGCGGTTACGCTTCTGTTGTTCCTGAATATAAGGAAATGGAGATAAATGTTGAGAGGCGTGGAAAAGGCTTTGTGCTTGAAATATGGGCAAAAAGTCTTGATGTACTGTCGGTATCAATAATATCACCGACAGGCGAGATTATTCCAAGAATACCAGCAAGGATAGGCTCAAGTACACAATATTCATTTCTTTTGGAGAATTCAAGGATATATGTTGATTACCAGATTACAGAAACTGTTGCAGGGCAGGAAGTTATATTTATGAGATTTGAACGTCCGGCAGAGGGACTGTGGAAGATAGATGTATATAGTCTTACTAATCTTCCTGGATATTTTAATGCGTGGATAACTTTAAAAGAGCTTATGGACTGTGATGCCTATTTTCTTAATTCAGATGCTGATGTAACGCTTGTAGAGCCTGCTAGCGGTTTAAGGCTTATTACTGTTGGTGCATATAATCATAATACCAACGGAAGCGACGTGAACAGCAGCAGGGGTTATACGGCGGATAACAGGGTTAAGCCTGATATAGCAGCACCAGGAGTTAATGTGTATGGTGTTGGAGGCGTAAGAGGCTATACAGTTAGATCAGGAACAAGCATTGCTGCGGCACACGTTGCAGGGGCAGCGGCATTATTTTTTAGCTGGGGAGTTACTAACAATAACAGATCAGTTATAAGTAATAGCGAGATTAAGTCATATATAATAAGGGGAGCAGACCGACCGGGGGATATTGCTTATCCAAATGTTGAATATGGCTATGGCAGATTGAATATAGCAGGTGCATTTGACCAGATGAGGATAAGTTAATAAAAGCTTAAGGCTTAGCTTATTGTAATTATTAAGTACATATGATAAAGTGATTATGTATGCGGATATATTGTCAGGAATTGCAGGGTGATGTAATAGTGAAGCAATTAATTGGCATATGTAAGGGAAGTATCCCCGACACCTATATAAGAATTATAAAGGACAGGTATTTAACAATGAAATATAAAGCGATTGCACTCGATCTTGACGGAACACTCACAGACCATAATAAGAAGCTTCCGGAGGCTAATAAGGAGGCTGTATGGGCTGCAATTGATAAAGATGTTACAGTTATATTGGCTTCGGGACGTCCATTATTTGGGATAACACCGATAGCAGATGAGCTTGAGTTAGATAAGAGAGGCGGATATATATTAGCTTACAATGGTGGTGAGATAATTAACTGCCTGAATGGAGATGTAATTGTAAGCCACGAGCTTCCAAGGCAGTGTATAGACGATATATGTGATTATGCAAGAGCTAATGATGTGTATGCACTTACATATTCGGACGGAAAGATAGCAGCAGAGAGTGATGATGATGAGTATGTGTTAAAAGAAGCATTTTGCAATAATACAACAATAATTAAGACAGATGATTTAAAGAAATATGTAGATTATCCAGTTAATAAGTTCCTTGTTGTAGGAAGACACGATAAGCTTGTGCCAGTGCAGGAAGCTTTATTAGAGCATTATTCTGACGTGCTTGATGCATTTTATTCAGAAGATTATTTCCTTGAGGTAGTACCAAAGGGGGTTGCCAAAGATAAATCATTACAGCAATTATTAGGTAAGCTGTCTATCAAAGAAGATGAGCTTATAGCCTGTGGAGATGGAATGAATGATATACCAATGTTAAAGATAGCAGGTGTTGCGGCTGTTATGGATAATGCGTATGAAGAAGTGAAAAAGTATGCAGACTATATCGCACCATCTAATGATGAATCGGGAGTTGCCGATATAATTAAAAGATTTATATTAAATGCTTAGAGTGATTAAGTGATAAATAATTATGGAGATTGACAATGGGAAAAGATAATGTTCAGAATGAAGAAATAGAAATTGATATTGGACATATTTTATCTATATTATGGGATAAGATAATGGTTATTATTGCAACAGGCATAATAGTGGGACTTGGTGCATTTCTTGTGGCAAAGTTTTTTATAACACCACAGTATGAGTCAGAAACCAAGCTGTATGTATTAAACAGGGCTAACGACAGTGCAACTACTTTATCAGATGTCCAGTTATCTACACAGCTTACGAAAGATTATAAGATACTTGTAACAAGTGCTCCGGTTATGAATGAAGTTATCAAGGAATTAAAGCTTGATATGAAAGCCTCACAGCTTGCTTCAAGCATATCTGTTGATACACCTTCGGATACACGTGTATTGCAGATAACAGTTGTTAGTGATGATCCTTATCAGGCTAAGAAGATAGCTGACTGTGTGGCTAAAGTATCATCACAGAAGATATGTGATATTATGAAGATTGAACAGGTAAATGTTATTGAGGAAGGCTCATTATCAGAGACACCAGCATTTGCTGTTGTCCAGAAATGGACAATTATAGGTGCTCTTGCAGGTATTGTGCTGTCAGCGGCGGTTATAGTAATAAAGTCAATGTTAGATGATACTGTAAAGACTACAGAAGATGTGGAGAAATATTTTGACCTCAGTACACTTGCAGTTATTCCAATTTCAGAAGAAATGGATGATGGCTTGCCAAAGAACAAGAAAAAGAGCAGGAAGAACAAAAAGAACAAGAATAAAAAGTAAAAGTCAGGTGAAAAGATAATATGCAGACTATCAATATAGAACGATTAAGAAAGCTTGATTACAGGGCTAATGAGGCATATAAGAATTTAAGAACGAATATCCAGCTTTGCGGTTCGGATATCAAGGTTATTATGCTCACAAGTACGACACCGGGAGAAGGTAAATCTACTGTATCATTTAATCTTGCGGTATCACTTGCAGAAGCAGGCAAGAAGGTTATATTTATTGATGCAGATTTAAGGAAGTCGGTGCTTGTAGGACGTTATAAGATTAATACGTCTGTTAAGGGACTTACACATTTCTTATCAGGAATTAATAAATTTGAAGAAGTTATGTATGCAACTAATGTTGAGAATTTTAATGTAGTATTTTCTGGTCCGGTGCCACCTAATCCTACAGAGCTTCTTGGCAATAAGGTGTTTAAGACACTTATAAAAGTATTAAGGGATTTGTATGATTATATAATAATTGATACACCACCTATAGGAAGTGTAATAGACAGTGCCATAGTGGCACAGGAGTGTGACGGAGTTGCCTATGTAATGGCGGCTAATGATGTAAGCTACAAATACGCCCAGAAGGGTCTGGAGCAGATTAAAAAGACAGACTGCAAGCTTCTTGGAGTGGTACTTAATAAGGTCGATATGGACGATAACAAATACTATGGTAAGTATTATGGCAAATACTATGGCAAGTATGGAGAACATGCCAATAAATAGGTGGCTGGTTATGTCGTAAATAACATATAATATTATAAACAGCTAATTGACATATTAACTTAATAACTATTTAAAAGGTCAAAAAGGCTTCGCATTACGATATACATAATGTGAAGCCTTTTTCTAATACTTGATAGTATTTTGTTAATAGTGTTTTATTAATAGTATTTTGAGCAATATTTTATAGTTAATTAGCTGCAGCCTGATTAGCATTGGAATTGCTATCTGCCTGGGCAGGGGCGGCAGACGCCTGTGTAGGAGCTGTTGTAGCTTCTGTCTTATTGCCGTTACTGCCGGTATTATTGCTGTTATTATTATTATTATTACTGTTATTGTTATTGTTATTACTGTTGTTGTTGTTATTGTTATTGCTATTGTTATCAGGAGCAGGGGTCTGTGTAGGAGCTGCTGTAGTTGTTGCTGCTTCTGTAGGTGCGGCAGTTGCTTTAGTTGTAGTCTGCTGCTGCTTAGTTGTTGATGAACTCTTAGTTGATGTGGCAGCAGAAGTTTCTTCTTTGTTAGTGCTTGATGACTTTGAAGTATTAGGTAAAGACATCAAACCAGTTGGGTTAGAAACCTTGCTTATCTCTTCGTCATAATATTCCTGTGCATCGAATATATCACCATTAATTATCTTCTTGGCAAGCTGTTTGGCAATATCAACATCAGCCTGATAAAGAAGTGATACAGAACGATAAGAACCGAAATGCTGGCATAGTCTGCTGTCAGGTTCTGCACCTGTGCTGTATGTCTGTATATTCCATGAACGGCTGTTGGCAAGCTGCCCTTTTACAAGTGATGTAATATCTGATACAGGCATATTAGTGTAGAGCATATCACCGACAGAATCAAGTAATGCACTGTACTTTGCAAGTATTGCAGGTGATGTAAGCTTATTGATAATAGCTGTAAGGGCTGCAAGCTGGTTACGGCCTCTCTGGTAATCACCATCTAAGAAAGCATTTCTTTCACGGCAGAATGCTAAAGTCTGTTCACCGTTACATTCATTATCACCTATTACATAGTGATATCTTGTTGGAGCTGCTTCAAGTCCATTGACAAAATCAACAGATGAATTAATAGTTACACCGCCAAGAGCATCTACAATTGTCTCACAGCCAGTAAAGTTGATTTTGACATAGTAATCAATATTAAGGTCATACAGGTTCTGAAGATTAAGAATAGAACCTTCAATGCCCCATTGTCCAGCGTGTGTAAGCTTATCATAGCCCTGTGCACCTGTACCAGGATTAGTAAGGTTGATATAGGCATCTCTTGGAGTAGTGATAAGAAGTACCTGTCTTGTTATAGGGTGGATAACACATAAAATGTTGACATCACTTCGTCCTGTTGAAAGAATCTTACCTTCTTCATCATTACCTGATATATATATTACGAAAGGTTCTTCATTGACCTTTTTGTCAGATTCGCTTAATTCTATAGTTCTCTTAAGTTCAATAGTTCCGACAATTCTTATTGAGTCAAGGAATTCTTCATATTCTTCATCAAATGATGACAATGTGTTGTCATTAATAAGCATAGCCTGAATATCAGTTCCAGCCTCTAATGCAGGAATGATATCTTCCCAGGTTGTATATTCCTTAGTCTTGATGTCTGCATTGTTATTAAAGTTAATCTTCTGTATGGCATCCTGATTATCATCGGCATCTACAGTAGAGTTATAACCAAATGTATATGATAAAGTATCAGAAAGTGACTGTGCTTTATCCTTCTTTAATACAACGACATCAACGACATCTGTAATCTCCTGTACGTTATTACCATTACTGCTTATCTTATCAAGAGTTGTGTCAACCTTTGATGTGAAAAGGAATGTGTATAAAAGTACAGCGGATAAAAGTATAGATATTACTTTTCCTATAATATGCGTCTTAGTAAACTGTGATAGGAAGTCGTATATTGCCACAAGTACAAGAACGGCGTCAATAGCTGCGATATACTTGAGCGGAAGAATATCAAGTTTGTAAAGCTTTAATAGTGTCAATACAGTGAATACAAGCTGAACAACAACGAGTGCAATACCAATAACTGTCGCCCACGCTCTTAGCTTGTGCTTCTTCTCACTCTGGGAAAGAGTGCTCCCCTTTTTGAAGATATATTGCATATCTTCTCTGGTCTTGTCAAAGAATCCTGACATAATGTTATCTCCTGTTAGTATTCATAGAATAAATGTATAAGCCAAGCTTTAAAAAGATGTGAAATATATTCAATTAAAAGCTTAACGTAACAAAAATACTATAACATATTACTAAAAAAAAATAAATAAATAGAGTATTAAATATAGAAAAATGTAAAAATACGCCTGTATGCAGTATACAAACATATTGACATTATATGTTTTGCTTAATAATATTAAGAAAATAAAGTGAAAAATTAAAGATAAACCTAATTAAACTTAATAATATTCATTTTTGTTCAATTTAATTATGTGAAACACATAAAAAACTTGCATAAATTAAGTGAAATTAATATAATATCACTTGGGTAACGTACTAAAGCGTACGAATATTAAATCAAAGGAGTTAAACGATTATGGGATATGTTGATGAAGTATTAGAATTAGTTTCTAAGAAGAATGCAGATCAGCCAGAATTCTTACAGGCTGTAACAGAGGTTCTTAATACATTAAGACCAGTTGTTGATGCTAACGAGGAGCTTTACAGAAGCAATGCAATTCTTGAAAGAATTACAGAACCTGACAGAGTATTAATGTTCCGTGTACCTTGGGTAGATGACAAGGGCCAGGTACAGGTTAACAGAGGTTTCAGAGTACAGTTCAATAACGCTATCGGACCTTACAAGGGTGGTTTAAGATTACATCCATCTGTTAACTTAGGAATTATCAAGTTCTTAGGTTTCGAGCAGGTATTCAAGAACTCACTTACAAGCCTTCCAATCGGTGGTGGTAAAGGTGGTTCTGATTTCGATCCTAAGGGCAAGTCAGATAGAGAGATTATGGCATTCTGCCAGAGCTTTATGACAGAGCTTTGCAAATATATCGGTGCTGATGTCGATGTTCCTGCTGGTGATATCGGAACAGGCGCAAGAGAAATCGGTTTTATGTTTGGCCAGTACAAGAGAATAAGAGGTACATACGAAGGTGTACTTACAGGTAAGGGTCTTTCATATGGTGGTTCACTTGCTAGAACAGAAGCTACAGGATATGGTCTTCTTTACATCACAGAAGAACTTATGAAGTGCCACGGTGATTCACTTGAAGGCAAGACAATCGCTGTTTCAGGTGCTGGTAATGTTGCTATCTATGCTATCCAGAAGGCACAGCAGCTTGGTGCTAAGGTTGTTACATGCTCTGATTCAACAGGCTGGATATATGATCCAGAAGGAATCGATGTAGAACTCTTAAGAGAAGTTAAGGAAGTTAAGAGAGCAAGACTTACAGAATATGCTGCTGCAAGAAAGTCTGCTGAATACCATGAGAAGAAGAATGGTGAGCACGGTGTATGGTCAGTTAAGTGTGATATCGCTCTTCCTTGTGCTACACAGAACGAACTTGACCTTGAAGATGCTAAGCAGTTAGTAGCTAACGGCGTTAAGGCTGTTTGCGAAGGTGCTAATATGCCTACAACTCTTGAAGCTACAGAATACTTCCAGAACAACGGCGTAATGTTCATCTGTGGTAAGGCTGCCAACGCTGGTGGTGTTGCTACATCAGCTCTTGAAATGAGCCAGAACAGCGAAAGACTTAGCTGGACATTTGAAGAAGTTGACGCTAAGCTTAAGAACATTATGGTTAATATCTACCACAACATCGATGATGCTGCTAAGAGATATGGTATGGAAGGCAACTATGTAGCTGGTGCTAATATCGCTGGTTTCGAGAAGGTTGTTAACGCAATGCTCGCTCAGGGTGTATACTAATTATCCCATAATTATAACGAATTAATATATGAGGGCTGCCGCTTAGGTGCAATGTTATTAAGTTGACATTGGGCTTATGCGGCGGCTCTTTTTGTGTAATAGATAATTCATATATAAGGACAGTTTTTTAATAAATAGCACATTGTATTTTGTCTGCATAACTTATATAATTAAAAATTAAGATGTAGGGGCAGATAGTATTATGCCCATTACTGATGTATCAGGGAGAAAATGGTATTTTCTAAAATAATATGACAAAACACTTGGAGAGGAGTATTAATGTCAGATTTATACAGTATTCTTAATAATTTAACAGATGATGATATAAGGCTGCAGCTTGCATTTTTTGATAGTGTGACAATAGGAAATGCAGCGAAGGAGACAGGTTCACGTATCATATCCGGACTTGCAGATATGGCGAATTCATTTGCAGAGATATTCAGCAGTAAGTTAAAAGTCGAATATGATTACAAGAAAGTGTCAGATATGGTGGAAGCCAAATATATGCAGCTTAAGACAGCGGACAGGGCGCATTTAATGTCAATGTTAGAACTTAAACTGCTTGAGATAGCAGGAGCACAGGGCAGCATAGATGTCAGCACAGTGGCAGGCAGGGATAAGCTTTTAATGCTTGTTGTTAATGCGGCAGGAGCAGGATATTCAATTAACCAGTACATAGCACCAGCCCATAAAATGCAGATTATAAGTGACAAATATAACGAGGCATTTATGGATAATCTGTACCAGAGCATTAAAAATGTAACACCAGACCAGTTCAGGGAGTGGTCAGCCATTATGGATAAAGCAATTGCCAGTGCAGATATTGAGATGAAGAGGGTAGTACATAAAGAACTTATGCCGGACGCATTTAATGGAATGGGTGTGTTAAAGAGCTTAAGAAAGCAGAAGACACAGGAGAAGCTAAGACTTGTTATAGAGTGTTTTGGAGTTGAAGCATTTGATTATAAGACAGTAGAGATAAAGACTATGTATCAGGCAATTAGAACCTTCAATAAGGTATCTTCGCTACAGCTTGCAAGAATGATTAATATAGCTGTAAGAAGGTACAATAAGCCATTATATGCTAAAGATGAACTTATGCCTTCCTATGTGGCAGAAGATGATAAGGCAAAGCTTGAGCAGGATATGGAATATGCAGCACTTATCAATCAGGTAAAAGAGATAGATGGTGAAACAGACAAGCTTATAAAAGAACTTGAAGGAATAGAAAAAAGGCAGGCAGATGCAGAGGAAAAGCTTGAAAAAGCCAAAGAACATTTAGATGAGGTGGACAAAGAATTCTCAGAGCTTGAAGCTAAGAAGAATAAATATATGAGTGGTTCGCATACCGAGCAGGAAACTAAAAGCTACTATGCAAGGGTTAATGAGGTTAAAAGACAGTTAGACAGGGCATCAGAAGAAGCTGGTGTAAGGGAGAGAAAAAATCAGGAACTTCTTAACCAGATATATCTTACTAAAGAGAAAATTGAGATGACAAAGAGCCAGACCGAGACTTATCATAATAAGCTTGATGAGCAGACGAATGAAAGAAAGCAGAATTTACAGCGTCTCTGGAGTGCTTATTATTATAAATTCAGATTTAGTGATGATATATTTACAGAGCTTGTAAAGAACTACGACAGAAAGCATATCGTAGTTATCGAGGAAATGCTTAAGGAAATGCACGACAGCAGTGATTACAGCATATATCTTGATGGTGATAAGCTTAATGTGTATACAGGCGGCAGGAAACCGATAGTGTTCATATATGAGAATGGAGTGTTTAATGGAATATTCAGAGATAAAAGCGTTTCTTAATGATACGCCGCAGTATGGTGAAACTACAGGAGTAGAAAGGGCTGGGAAGCTTTTAGAGCTTCTTGGAAATCCTGATAAGAATTTAAAGATAATACATATAGCAGGAACTAACGGCAAGGGTTCTGTGTGTTCTTATATAGATGATATTTTAAAAAAGTCAGGATATAAGACAGGTCTGTTTACATCACCCCATCTTGTGACAATAAGGGAACGCATACAGGTTGACGGTGAACTTATATCAAGAGAAGATTTTACACAGTACTTTAATAAGGTGTATGAAACAGCCAGGGCGAATAATCTTAAGCTTGCATATTTTGACTTTTTTTTCGGTGCGGCTATGTTATATTTTGATAAATGCAAGGTCGATTATGTAGTGTTAGAAACAGGGCTTGGTGGAAGCCTTGATGCGACTAATGCAGTACATAATCCACTGTGCTGTGTAATTACGACAATAAGCCTTGAACATACAGCAATACTGGGAGATACGATTAAGAAAATAGCAGAGCAGAAAGCAGGAATAATAAAGCAGGGCGTGCCTGTTGTATATGCAGATGACAATGAGGCTTCTGGTGTGATAGAGGATATTGCACACAGCAAGAACAGCTATTGTTACGGAGTATCACCACAGCAATATCAAATAATTAAAAACTTTAATGGCTGTATTGATTTTTCACTGCATAATGAGTATTATATTAATAATTGCTTAAGATTGGCTACTCCTGCAATATATCAGGTGGAAAATGTGTCAATAGCAATTACAGTATGCAGGCTTTTAAAGCATTTGTATCATATTGATATTAAAGACAGTGCCATAGTAGATTCGGCAGGGAGCCACATATGGCAGGGCAGAATGGAGAAGCTTACGGATAACATATATGTTGACGGTGCACACAATCCTCAGGGAATACAGAGTTTTGTTAATTCGGTTAACGGAATGTATGCTGACAGCACTGATAAAGCGGCATTATTATTCTCAGTTGTAAGTGATAAGAATTTTGAACAGATGATAAGCATACTGTGCGGCTGTAAGGTATTTGCACGAATAGCGATTACTGTGACAGGCGGCATAAGGCACTTGGATAAGGAATACATAAGTGCGGCATTTAAAAGACATACAGATATTGAAGTGGAAGTGTATGATAGTGCGAAAGAGGCGGTTCTTGCATTAAAGAATGAGCCGATGGTATTCTGTACAGGTTCACTTTATCTTGTAGCAGATATAAGGAAAGTTTTGGAATAATATAAAGATTGGAGAATAGATATGTTAGATTTTGATGAGGAAATCCAGAAGTTCCAGCCAAGTCTGGAAGTTGAGGATGCAGAAGATGCAATATACAAGAATGATGTACCAGATATAACAGATTTAATTAACAAGATTATCGAAGGAAAGAGTGAGAAGTAATTATGAGATGTTACAAATGTGGCTGTGTCCTTTCAGCAAATGACACATGTGCCAAGTGTGGTACAGATGTCTCTATATACAAAAAGACTGCCAGGGTTTCAGATATATATTACAACAAAGGTCTTGAGAAAGCCCGTGTGAGGGATTTATCAGGAGCAATAGAAACTTTAAAAGTAAGTCTTATGATTAACAAATATAATATTAATGCAAGAAATCTTCTCGGACTTATATATTGTGAGATGGGAGAAGTGGTTGAGGCATTATCACAGTGGGTAATGAGCAAGAACCTTGCCCCGGACGATAATGTTGCAGAGAGTTATATAAAGAAAATCCAGTCTAATCAGAATAAGTTTGAATCAGTTACTAATGCTATTAAGAAATATAACGTATCGCTTCAGTATGCCAAGGATAAGAATACAGATATGGCAGTAATACAGCTTAAGAAGATTGTTATATCTAATCCACATTTTATAAAGGCACACCTGTTGCTTGCGCTTATATATATTAAAGATAATGAATATCAAAGAGCAAGAAAGCTCCTGAATTCAGTGCTTAAGATAGACAGGAATAATACTCTTGCAAGTAAGTACCTTGAACAGATAAACCAGAGCCAGAATATTAAAGATAATGATATATCTGGAAGCTTCTTACCTAAGAAGAAGGTAAAGGAAGAAGAAAGCAAGCCTCTTAATGGTAATGATGTAATACTTCCAAGGTCATCATACAAAGAACCAAGCAATGGTGCTATTACAATAGTCAATGTTCTTGTAGGTGTTGTGATTGGTGCGGCACTTATATGGTTCTTAGTAATGCCATCAAGATACAAGGGTATAACAGAAGATTATAACAGAAGTCTGGCAGAATACAGTGAACAGCTTTCATCAGGCAATGTAGAGCTTAACAGTATGGAAAGTGAATTAAAGACTGTAAAGGCAGAGAAAGAATCACTTGAACAGCAGTTAAGTGAACTTAATGGAACTGGCGGTGGCAATAAGCTTTTAATATCAGTTATTGAGTCTGCTAATGCTTATATAGCCAATAAAAGGACAGAAGCTGCTGAGAAGCTTATTGACGTTGATGTAAGTGCACTTCCATCAGACTCAGCCAAGACTTTATATAATACAATTTCGACTGCTGTTATGGCACAGGCAGCTAATGAGTTCTACAGCAAGGCTCAGACTTCATACTATAAGTCAGATTATGCTACAGCAGTTGATGATTATGTTAAGGCATTTAAGTGCGACGCCACTAAGGTAGATGCAGCTTATTATGCGGCTAAATGTTATGTCGCACTTTCACAGACAGACAATGCCAAGAAGTACTATCAGTACATTGTAAATGACTTTAAGACAAGTGGATATTATAAAGAAGCTAATGATTATGTGACATCACATTAATTACCACACGATAAATCCCTGACGGAAATTAGTCCGTCAGGGATATTTTTGTGTAACAGGAAATTCTGATATAATTCCCTGTTATGCTTAGCATAAGGGTGCCGATACCCTGAATAGAGGATAGGAGGATAGTTATGAGAGATGATACACAGCTTCTTAATAATGGATTAGACAGTGAATTAGACAGCTATGATACAGCAGAGGATATTAAAAGAACCGATTACATATATATGGTCAGCGGGAATAATCTTGTTATAAGCCTTAATGCAGAACTTGACCATCATCTGGCAGATGAGATGAGAGAGGTAATAGACGATATAATCGATAAAAGGGGAGTGGACAGGGTTATTATAGACTTTTCCAAGGTTGATTTTATGGATAGTGCTGGAATAGGGCTTATAATGGGAAGATATAAGAAGATACGCGATATAGGTGATATATGTGTTGTCGGAATTAATGAGAGCATTAAAAGAATACTGCTTATATCAGGACTTCATAAAATAGTAGATATATATGATAATCTGTGCGATGCCGTCAGAAAGCAGAATAAGAGGGGGATGTAAAATGCAGGAGAATAATGTAGATGTAATATTTGATGCAATATCAGAGAATGAGAGTTTTGCAAGAGTGGTTGCTGCAGCTTTTGTGACAAGATTAGACCCGACCTTAGAGGAAATATCAGATATAAAAACAGCAGTATCAGAGGCAGTTACCAACAGTATTGTGCACGGCTATGAGGGAAAAGGCGGCAAGGTATATATGACACTTTCTTTAGAGGATAGGGAGATTATTATAAAGATAAAAGATGAGGGTGTAGGAATAGAAAATGTCCATAAAGCAATGGAGCCTTTGTATACAACAAAGCCAGAGCTTGAAAGATCAGGAATGGGCTTTTCATTTATGGAAGCATTTATGGACGAGCTTAATGTGTATTCAAGAAAAAATGTGGGTACAACTGTAATTATGAAGAAAAGAATAGGAGAAAGTAACAGGTAGAATGGATGTGTATGCTTGCGATCATACTAAAGAATTGATCATTAAAGCACACAACAATGATAAATCAGCAAGGGAGAAGCTTGTTATTGATAACAGCGGACTTGTGTGGAGCATAGTTAAAAGATTTACAGGGCGGGGTGCAGAGATGGAGGATTTGTACCAGATAGGCTGTATTGGGCTTATAAAGGCAATAGACAATTTTAATATGGACTATGATGTGAAGTTCTCAACTTATGCAGTTCCGATGATTACGGGTGAGATTAAAAGATTTCTTAGAGATGACGGCATAATAAAGATAAGCCGGAGTATTAAGGAAAATGGATACAAATGTTTTACGGCTTCCCAGAAGTTAAAGGGTATTCTTAACCGCGAGCCGACTATTGAGGAGCTGTCCAGGGAAACAGGAATAGCGACAGAGGATATAATTGTTACAATGGAGGCTGGCGACTGCGTGGAGTCAATCTATAAGACAATATACCAGAAGGATGGCAATGAGGTATGTCTTATAGATAAGTTAGAGGGCAAGGATGGCGGAAGCGACAGCATTATTGATAATATAATGATTAATGAGCTTGTGGACAGCCTGTGCGAGAGGGACAGGAAGCTTATAAGAATGAGATATTATGAGGATATGACACAGACACAGGCCGCCAGGGTATTAGGAATATCACAGGTTCAGGTATCACGTCTCGAAAAGAAAATATTAAACCGTATGCGAAGCCAGATAGATATAGAATAATATGGGCAATATTGGCAATACTTCTAACAGCATTATTTAATCAGCATAAAATGCTGTGAAATGGAGGTTACTATGTCAAAAACAGTATATTTAAAGATAAGACAGCTTACTAAAACAGACAAGCAGGATGTGTATCTGTCTGATGTGGCAGAAGTGTATGCTGAAAAAAAGCTGCTTCCTAAGATAAAAAGCATAAAGCTGGCAACATTTTACAGGACTAAAAAGGACAGGATATGTATAAGCTCAATGCAGGTTATATCAGCGATACAGCAGCTTGATGATACACTTGACGTTAATAATATAGGCGAGAGTGATTTTATAATCGATTACAGAAAGAACCAGCAGCCGGTGTGGTTATCTGTTATTCTTAAGATTATCGTGTGCATAATAATATTTATAGGAAGTGCTTATGCGATAATGGCGTATAATAATGATGTCAGCACAATAGAGATATTTGAAAAAGTATACCGGATGTCAGGTGTGGACTGGCTTATGGAATACAATGTGTGTGAGATAGCTTATGCAATAGGGTTGTTTGCCGGGATAGCAGTATTTTATGACCATTTTGCTGGAAAGAAGATGAGTAAAGCACCAACCCCTATAGAGGTGTCTATGAACCAGTATGTCAAAGATGAAAATCAGGCTATGATTGACTCTGTAGAGTGTATGCCAAGATGCGTAAGAAACAATTATCCGGGGGCAACAAAATGCTGATTAAAATATTATTTATCATACTTATCGGGTTAAGTGCCGGAGGTGTTACGGCTACAGGACTGTTCGCCCTAATATCAAGCATAGGTCTTATTAACAGATACGCAGATGTGACCAACACAACAGAATCAATAATGCTTTATGAGGAAATGATTATATTTGGTGCAGGTATTGGGAATATATGGTATATATTTGAACTGCCGATTAAGCTTGGCGTGGCAGGTGTTATATTGTATGGTGCGGTATCTGGAATATTTATAGGTACATTTTTAATATGTCTTGCAGAAACAGTCAAGGTACTGCCTATATTAGCACACAGGGTTAAGCTTAAAAAATGTCTTGGCTTTGTAGTTTTGTTTATTGCTATTGGAAAGATGGTGGGACATTTGGTATACTATTTAGTACCTTAAATACTAAACAGACAGGAAGAAATAATATGATTACGAGAAAAGAGCTTGCAAAAGCAGCTAAGAGAACATTAAAAAAGCATTTCTGGATATTGGTTGTTGTGTGTCTTATAGCAGCGTTTGTTGGAAGTGAATTTACGGAAACTTTCAGTTTCTTTAAAATGCAGATGACAGACATTAATAATACAGATACGAACGAATCACAGGGCGTTACGCTTGTTACATCAGATATTGATAACAGGACGAAAAGTGCAATGCTTGATGCAATTGTATCAGTTATTATGAACAATGAGGAACAGGGCAAAGAGCAGTCGCAGACACTTATCGACAAAGCAAAGGATAATGCAGGGGACATACTGGGGAGAACTTCGGGAATATTATCATCAGTTGTTAATAACGTATCATCAGGTGCGGTTGTATTTACTATAGTTGATGTTGTATACGGAATTACGGGTTCAAGACATCTTGTTGTTATCCTGCTTTTATGTCTGGCACTTATATTTTATTTTGGAATAAGATATGTCGTGAAAATGTCTTATGTTGTTATATCAAGAAGAATATTTCTTGAAAGCCGGACATATAAAAGTGTAGGGGTCGGCAAATTTATGTTTCTTATGAGAGTAAAAAGGTGGATGCGTGTAGCCTTTACAATGTTAGTTAAAGACTTGTATACCATATTATGGTCGCTTACAATAGCAGGGGCTTTTATTAAGCCGCTGTCATATATGCTTGTGCCATATATAATAGCCGAAAATCCAGACATAAAGGCTAATGATGCAATAACCTTATCAAGAAGAATGATGAACGGCTATAAGTGGAAATGTTTCTGCTACCAGTTATCATTTATTGGCTGGAATATATTAAGCTTTATATCTATGGGTCTTGTGGGGGTATTATATTCCAATCCATATAAGACAGCATTTTTTACAGAATTGTATGTTCTTATAAGAGAAAATGCTATTAAGAATAATATAGAAGGCGTGGAAATGCTAAGCGATGTATATCTGTATGAGCGGGCAGGAAAAGAAGAATTGCAGGCAGCTTACGCAGACATATATCTATATATGAATGAAGACTCTCCAGAGGAAAGATTTGATGATAATATTATGAAATCTGACATCAGGTATTTCAGGAGATTAAGAAAGTTTCTTGCTGACTGGTTCGGCGTAATTCTTTTTAATACGAGTGAGGAAAAGAAGTTCGAGGATGCCAAGGCGGAACAGATAAAAGCTGACAGATGTAAACAGGAGATACTTGGTAATATGTATCCTTCAAGGCTGTTTACATTAAAGGAGCATAGAGCTAATTTTGAAAGTACGGTATATATGCGTAATTACTCAATTCCATCGCTTATACTTATATTCTTTGTAATGTCATTTATAGGGTGGTTCTGGGAAGTTTCATCACACTTAATGCTGTATCATTCATTTGCTAACAGAGGCGTGCTCCACGGTCCCTGGCTTCCAATATACGGAGTTGGCGGTCTTTTGATACTTCTGCTTCTTAAAAAGTTCAGGGAAAAGCCGGCTGTTGAGTTCGTGCTGGCGATTATTCTGTGTGGAGTTGTTGAGTATTTTACAGGACTTGTGCTGGAACTTACACATAACGGACAGAAGTGGTGGGACTACACAGGATTTTTCCTTAATCTTCACGGGCGTATATGTGCGGAAGGCCTGTTAGCCTTTGGTATTGGTGGAATGGCTATAGTGTATTTTGTAGCACCATTGCTTGATAATTATTTCAGAAAGATAAAGCTTCAGATTATTATACCATTATGTGTGGCACTTATGATGATATTTGTTGCAGACCAGTTGTATACAAAGAAGCACCCTAATGTGGGCGAGGGAATAACATGCCTTAACATATATGATATGTATTATTATTTATGAATAATTCTTAAGTTTATGGTAATGCTAATAGAAACATATGTTAATAGTAATATAATGCAATAAGACAGGCGGAATATATGATTATTAATATCAACATATGTCACTAATAAAGCATATGTAGGAATGAGGATTATTATGGTTCAGGATGTTGAAAAAAGAAATAAAAGCTATAACCAGTATGTTGAAAATGTCACGAAAAAGGCGGGGTGTATATACAACTGTTTTAAGGCATTTATAACAGGTGGAATTATATGTACAATAGGCCAGCTTATTATGAATTTTATGAAGATGACAGGAATGACAGCAGATGATGCAGCAAGTTATACAACGCTTATACTTGTTGCTTTAAGTGTTATATTTACAGGCTTTGGAATATATCCGCTTATCACGTCTTTTGGAGGAGCTGGTGCACTTGTTCCGATTACAGGATTTGCGAACAGTATAGCTTCTCCTGCGATTGAATATAAGAAAGAGGGACAGGTATTTGGTATTGGCTGTAAAATATTTACGATAGCAGGACCGGTTATATTGTATGGAATATTTTTCAGCTGGATTATAGGTCTGATATACTGGATAATAAGTCTTATGTGATTAACTATTTGGAGGTACTAAGGAAATGGCAATGACCGAATTAGAACAGCATTATAATAAATTCAATGAGGAGAAACGTCTGGATTCACGTCACGGAAGGGTTGAATTTATAACATCTATGAAATATATCCATAACTGCCTTGATGATATTAAGGCGGCTATGGATATTGCCAGTGATATAAAGATACTTGATATAGGTGCAGGAACAGGAAGATACAGCGTTCCATTATCTGAGGAAGGGTACGATGTCACTGCGGTGGAACTAGTAAAGCATAATCTTGGACTTCTAAAGGCTAAGAATTCAAATGTCAAGGCATATCAGGGCAATGCACTTAAGCTTAAGCGTTTTGAAGATAATACATTTGATATGGCACTGCTTTTTGGACCTATGTACCATTTGTTTACATTTGAGGATAAGCTTAAGGCACTTAATGAAGCAAAGAGAGTTGTCAAGCCGGGTGGAATTATACTTGTGGCATATCTTATGAATGAATATAGTGTTATTACATATGCGTTTAAAGAAGGACATATTAAGGAATGTCTTAATGGGAACAGACTGACAGAGGATTATCACACTGTATCAAGTGAGGAGAACCTCTATGATTATATGAGAATAGAAGATATTAACAGTCTTAATGAGGCGGCAGGGCTTGAGAGAATTAAAATATTATCACCAGATGGACCGGCTAACTATATAAGACCATATCTTAATAAGCTTACAGAAGAAGAATTCGCAGAATTCGTGAAGTATCATCTTGCAACGTGCGAAAGACAGGATTTAATCGGAGCGGCAGCACATACACTTGATATATTAAGAGTTAAGTAATTTTAACTGGATACATCAGTGAGTGGCAGAATTTACTTTTGACACTCATATGATAATATTAATATAGAATAATTAACGGATAATGCTGGGGAAATAATACAGTAATGAATAAATTACCTGATAAAGCAGATACTACCTATTGATGATTGATTATGAATAAATATTAAGAGGTAGCGTATGATTGCAGGTAAACAGAGTATTAAATTTGATAATAATGTATACATCAAAGCAGGAGCTACAGTGGCGGGAACTAAGGAAAAGAAAGGACCGCTGGGCTGCTGCTTTGATGTCGTTTCGCAAGATGATTTATTCGGTGGTGAAAGCTGGGAGGAGGCAGAGAGCAGGATACAGAGCCTTGCATTTGAGAAGCTGTTAGAAAAGACAGGAATGATGCCAGAGGACATAAGATATATATATGCAGGTGACTTATTAGGTCAGCTTATAGCGACATCTTTTGGCTTAAAGACGTATGATGTGCCGCTTTTTGGACTTTATGGTGCGTGTTCAACTATGGGCGAGTCATTATCGCTTGCGGCTATGTGTGTTAATGCTGGTTTCGCAGATAATGTGGCGGCGATAGCTTCAAGCCATTTTGCAAGTGCTGAGAAGCAGTTCAGATTTCCATTATTATATGGCAACCAGAGGCCAATGAGTTCAACGTGGACAGTTACAGGTGCAGGAGCATATCTTGTATCTAATTCGCCAGTAATAACAAAATGTGATGGAGATGTATGCCGGATTGTTGATAACGGCTATGCAAATGTAATTATATCGGGTATAACTACAGGAAAAATAGTTGATTATGGTGTTAAGGACTCTATGAATATGGGAGCTTGTATGGCACCTGCAGCGGCAGACCTTATAGAAGCCAACTATAAGGATTTTGAAGTGACTAAAGGGTATTACGATATGATTATAACCGGTGACTTGGGGTATACAGGTAAAGAGATACTTCTTACACTTCTTAAAGAGAAAGGAATAGACATAAGTGATATATACACGGACTGCGGAATAGAAGTATTTGATAAAAATGAGCAGGATACCCAGTCAGGTGGAAGTGGTTGTGGGTGCAGTGCGATAGTTCTTGATACGCTTGTATTGGACAAGTTAAGAAAACGTGAATTAAAAAGGGTATTATTTGTTCCAACAGGGGCATTGTTATCGCAGGTAAGCTTTAATGAAGGTAAGTCAATACCCGGAATAGCACACGGCGTTGTGCTTGAGGCTGTATAAGGTGCATAACACAGCATTGCGGCAGATATAAGTTAAAAGTGCATAACAGGATTGTTATATGTCAGTAAAAGAAAGGAGCTGGGCGTTAAAATGGATTATTTGAAAGCATTTGTTGTAGGCGGAATTATATGCGTCCTGACACAGATTTTAATGGAAAAGACCAGGCTTATGCCAGGAAGAATAATGGTTATACTTGTAACCACGGGTGCGGTTCTTGGTGCGGTAGGATTATATGAACCACTTGTGCAGTTCGCAGGAGCAGGAGCGAGCGTTCCGTTGACAGGCTTTGGAAATGTACTATGGAAGGGAATGAAAATGGCTGTTGATAACTCGGGCTTCTTGGGATTGTTCAAAGGTGGCTTTACAGCCTGTGCAGTGGGAGTGTCAGCGGCACTTGTATTCGGTTATATTGCCTCGTGGATATTCGAGCCTAAGATGAAAAAGAAATAAAATTTACAGCGATATATAAAAAGCCCCTGCTTATTAATTTATAGGGTTTGCTTATAGCACTTGCATAAAGGCTATAGGGCATTTAGGAAGGATCTTATAAATATAGTAAGCAGGGGCTTTTTTATATTGCATATCGTTATGAATATTAACGAACTAATTAACGCAATAACTAATTAAATAACTAAATAATCAGCTGGCTGACAGTTACAAGCTATTGTTACCGACAGATTAATTACTGCTTCCTGTAGTAGAAGCGGTTGTGTTCTGCTTTGCAGTTGTTGACTGCGAATTAGAAGCGTTCTGTGTGGTGGTTGTAGCTGTTGTGTTCTGCGGGGTCGTGTTCTGATTTGCAGTTGTTGACTGGCTGTTGTTACTGTTATTGTTACTGTTATTGTTACTGTTATTGTTAGTAGTTGTTGATGGTGTTACAGGTGCGGCTGTTGAGTGAAGCGTACAAAGCCTGCTTAGCTTCTCATCAGTTATCGCATATTGTGCATCAGCAGTTGTATAACCAGAAGTATCCTCACCACCTAAAGTGTTAGTTGATGACTTCTTAACATAAATGTTAGTTGAAACATTAGTACAGCCTGCGTTAGCAACAAGACCTGAGTCATTACATATATTAACCTTAACGTGAGTATCACAGGTTTCTGTAGGCTGGTTGTCAGCCGCAAAATATTCAGTGATTATACAGCTTCCTCTAGGGTCAGCATCACATAAACCTTCAACAGGGAGCTTGCCTGACTTAGAGCATACAGCAACCTGTACAATATCATCTGGCTGTGTGAAGCTTCCAGTAGGAAGATTTTCGTGGATTTCCTGCATAATAGCTTTCCATATACCGGTATGGTTGACTGAGTCAACACGCTTAGAGTTATCATCATAACCTACCCATATAGAAGCAGTGTAGTAAGGTGTAAATCCACAGAACCATATATCAGTATCAAACTGTGTAGTACCAGTCTTACCAGCAACCGGCTGGTTAGATAACTTGGCTCTTGTAGCGGTACCTGAATTAACAACAGATTCCATACCGCTTGTAAGAAGCCATGCAGATGACTCTTTTAAGACTCTGTGTGTTTCTGGTATTGAGTTGTCAATAATTACATTACCTTCTCTGTCTAATACCTTAGTGTAATATATTGGCTTAGTATATGTTCCTTTGTTGGCGATTGCCGCATAGGCGGCTGTCATATCTATATTACATACACCCTTTGTCATACCACCAAGTGCAAGTGACTGCACAACATCGTGGTTTCCGTTAATTGCATTCTTGGTAGATACCAAAGTTGAAAGTCCGAACTTTTCAAGGTAGCTGAAACCAACGCTTGGTGTTATCTGTGTAAGAACCTTTACAGCAGGTACGTTCTGTGAACGTGTGAGTGCTTCACGCACTGTCATATATCCAAGATACTGTCCTTCTGTGTAGTTCTTTACAAGTCGTGCATCTGTTCCTGAATAATAGTAAGGTGCATCATCGATAGCAGAAGCAAGAGTGATAGCACCAGTATCAAGTCCTGGTCCATAAGCAACAAGCGGCTTGATAGAAGAACCCGGCTGTCTTGTTACATCATCAGTAGCTCTGTTTAAGCCTCTGTCAGTAGCCTTATCTCCACGTCCGCCGACAAGAACTTTAACATAGCCTGTTGACTGTTCTATTATAGAGAAAGAAATCTGAGGCTGTATAACAAAATAGGACTTCTCATAAGTAACAGTTCCGCCATTAGCTGTCATAGCTTCCCTGTACTGGTCAATATAGCCCTGAGCAGTAGTTTCATTTCTTAATGTAAGGCTGAAAGAAGAATCAACATTTTCTTTAAACCATTTCTCCATATTATTCTGTGAATAATATGAAAATGTTCCATCTGTCTCTTTTACTGTGAGATTATAATTAATAGTAAAATCTGTATTGGATGGATAGTAGTCTGGGTCATTAAGTATTGAATCTGCAATGTTCTGCATAGACATATCCTGAGTAGTGTATACAGATAAACCGCCAGAATATATCATACTTGTAGCCTGCTGTTTAGAATAACCCTTCTGCTGCATAAGGTCATCTATAAGCTGGTTGATAACTTCATCTACAAAATAAGAATAATTAGATGAAGAAGCAGCAGCTGATACATCAATACCTTCAAGTCTTGCATATACATCATCTGCAACAGCCTCGCTGTATTCATTAGTAGAGATGTATTCCTGCTTTAACATATTATTAAGCACGGCAAGCTGTCTTTCCTTATTATCATCAGGATTCTTCAAAGGGTTAAGTCTTGAAGGGTTCTTGGTAATAGAAGCAAGTACGGCACATTCGCTTAAAGTAAGCTCGGATACATCTTTATTAAAGTATCCGTTAGCAGCCGCCTGTACACCATAATAACCATTGCCTAGGTTAATTGTATTAAGATAGTTCTCTAAAATGCTGTCTTTGTCCATAACAGTTTCTAGCTTGATAGCAAGATATTGTTCCTGAACCTTTCTTTTAATCTTCTCCATAGTAGATTCATTGTAAGCATTAAATACATTATTCTTAAGTAACTGCTGTGTGATTGTACTGGCACCCTGTGACATCTCGCCATCGGATACAGTAATCATGGCAGCTCTCATAATACCCTGAAGGTCAATTCCGTTATGCTTGTAGAATCTTTCATCTTCAATAGCAACAAATGCGTGCTGAAGATATACTGGAATCTGGTCAAGGGAAGCGTATATTCTGTTAGCTCCGGTTGTTGCAAGCGTCTGTATTTCTTCACCATTGTTATCGTATATCTTAGTTGCGTAACCTTCGGGTGAAACATTGATTGACGATATATCAGGTGCACTCTCAATTATGCCCTGTGCAGCACCGAATATAAGGCAGGAGCCGCTTATTACAACTGCAATTGCACCAACAAGAAGTAGTTTGATAAAGAAAATGTTAAACTTAGTCCTAAACTTCGTTGCTGATGAATTAAGGAGCTTTTTCTTTCGTCTTATGCCGTTTCCACCATAATTCATAATTGTAAATCCTCCATATTGTTATAAATGGTAAAACTATGATATTATTTACCAAATGCAAGGTACAAAATCCAATAAGGATTTAAAGTGATAATCCGTAACACGGATACCTTATTGTACCATAGAAATGAATGACAGGCAATCGGAGGAGTTATGAATATAATTTTAAAGAACGGCAGTGGAGAAATAGAGGAGAAGAAATCGCGTTTCATCTGCCACATTTTTAAAATAAAAAGCGAAGAAGAAGCAGAGGAGTATATCACTGCAGTAAAGAAGAAATACTGGGATGCAAGACATAACTGCTATGCTTATGTAACAGGCGATAAGGGGCAGATACAGAGATTTAGTGATGATGGAGAACCGCAGGGGACAGCAGGAAAGCCGATGCTTGATATACTTAATTCATATGGGCTTACAGACTGCCTCTTAGTTGTAACAAGATATTTTGGCGGCGTGCTTCTTGGAACAGGCGGACTTATAAGAGCATATCAGGCTGCTGCTAAAGAAGGGATTAAGAATTCGGACATAGCACAGGTGTGTGACGGAATAACTGCTGTCATAACGACTGATTATAACGCATATGGCAAATTGCAGTATATATGTAATGATAATAATGTGGATATCATTGATACTGACTTTGGTGCAAATGTCACAATTAAACTTGCGGCAGAAATGTCAGTTTGTGACACATTTGAAAAGAAGCTGATGGACACGTTTGCGGGTAATGTAGTTCTTAATGATAAAGAAAATGTTAAATTTTGCAGAAATATGGCTGGAAATATAATATTTTTATAACATATCGTACAATTATATGATTGTAACAAATGGACGAATTGTGAACAAATAATTAACACTGGTAAATAAGCACAATTTAAGTATGGTTTTTAGATAAAAATTACATTTGATTGTTAAAGTGATGTAAAAAAATGCTAAAATTATCTTAATAATAGTGCAAAATTTACATAAAATATCATTTTTTAATAAAAGTAAAAATATACAAAACGAATGTACAGAGGGCGTTTTGTTAATAAATTGTTCAAAAATATAGTGCTGGGAAGCCGCATAAATACTGGGGTTCATAAAAAAATTAAAAAAAATACAAGAATTGTTAAAAATAGTCTTGTTAAAATAGTACAAAAATGGTAATATATCAATGTCAAAAAACATATTAAGTGGGGTTGCCCCACAAGAACCAATTAAGGGAGGTTTACAAGTTTATGAGAAAGACAATTAAAAAGCTTACTGCTGTAGGTTTAACTCTTACATCAGTAATGGGTCTTGTAGCATGTGGCAATAACAATGCTTCAAACGGCACAAAAGAAACTGTAGATTGGGCAAGCGTAGAAAAGCCAGAACATTTCACAGTTATGGTTGATGGTACAGTTCCTACATTAGAGGAATGGGGCGAGAAGTTCGATGAACAGCTTAAGTCATTAACAGGTCTTGATTTTGAAGTTACACGTCCTGACCACAACTCATACTATGATGCAGTTGCTAACTCAATGCTTGATGCAAGTGCAATGCCAGATGTTATCATTCTTTCATCTGATTATTTAGCACTTTATGCAAGCCAGGGTCTTCTTTGGGATATGACAGATGCTTGGAATAATTCAGCAACAAAGTCTTCTGGAAGACTTATCTCAGATGCAGAGAAGATTATGAAGGCTAACTACGTAAGAGGCGTTGATGGTGAGAAGTCTCTCTACGGATTCGTTCCTGCTCGTGGTAACGGATGCGTTACATATGTAAAGGAAGCTTGGGCTACACAGGCTGGTTATTCTAAGGCAGATTTAACAAGCAAGCAGCTCTCATATGATGAGTTCTACACAATGCTTAAGAAGATGAAGGAAGCTAGAGGAATTGATTATGTAATTTCTGCTCCAGGTTTCTATTCAAAGGAAGCACCTTATACTAACTACCTTCCAGAATTCTATCAGAATGCTCAGTTTACTTTCTACTATGACCAGTCAAAGGGCGAGTATGTAGATGGTTTCTCTCAGAAGGAGATGAAGGATGCTCTTCAGAGAATTCAGAACGCTGTTAAGGATGGTCTTATTAATAAGGAAACAAGTACAAAGACAACTCAGACAGCACGTAACGATTTCAAGTCATCAGATCCTAAGACAGAATCAGGTGTATTTACATACTGGGCTGGACAGTGGGCTGAGACATTAAGAGGATACTTAAAGACAGCAGGTCTTGATGATTCAATTATTCCAATGCTTCCAATTAAGGAACTTGGTTCATACGCAGAAAGACTTGCACCATCATGGTGTATCACATCTCACGCTGCTGAGACAGGTAAGGCTGAGGGAATTTTCAAGTACTTCATCGATACAATGTTAGATGGTGGAGATATCCAGACACTTTGGGAATATGGTCCTAAGGGTTACTACTATGAAGAGCAGGCTGATGGTTCATTCAAGTTCCTTCCTAAGAAGACTAACGCTAAGACACTTTACTCTAAGGCTCACCTTGACTGCAACTTAGTTCTTGCTAACTTCGTAAGCGGTAAGGATCCAGGAAAGGATGAACAGCCAGAAAATGTTACATCTTGCTCAGATATGTTCTTTGAACATTCTACACTTGTAGATTCACCTGTTATGACAGAAGAAGTTGGTAAGCTTGTTGGTGATATCAATACAGAAAGATATACAGTAATTGATAACGTTGCAAGAGGTGAATGGACAGTTGATCAGGGTATGCAGGAATACACAAAGACTGTTGGTTCTAAGGTAGAAGCAGCTCTTAAGTCATTAAATACACAGTTCGCTGGAAAGAATTAATGCTGCTTAATATGTGTTAAAAGATGTTTTAAACATCACTTTATATTTCGTGCCAGTAGACCTGGTCTTCTGGCACGAATTTTGCTTAATATAAGCAATTGTTACTATAATATTAGGAAAGAAGGGTATAAAGATGCAGTGTAAGTCTTGTGGAACAGAGCTTCCTAAGAAGGCAAAGATTTGCCCTAAGTGTGGAGCACTTAATGGTAAGCCAGCTGGTAATACTAGATATTTAGCTATTATCGGTATGGTTATTATGTTAATAGGCGGATTACTTCCATTTGCAAAGTCTAACGAAACTCTTATGGATGGTTATACACCTAAGGCATATTCATTTGGCTTTATGAATATCAGCGTCATTGCAATGTGGTACATATTTATGTTAATACTTGTTGCTGGTATTTTATTAGTCGTTGCTAAGAAAGAAAAGTTATCTATTATTACATCTGTGGCAGCTACAGCTGTTGCATTTATTTCAATGTTTGCATTCCAGTTTACTAGTGCTGATGGAAAGACTAAGACTGGTGCGTTAAATTATGTATACCATAACATTTCAGATTTATTATCTAATGGTTATAATGGTAATTCTTATTCAGTAGGTTCAGGTGTATATGTTATAATCATCGGCCTTATAGTTGCTATTGTTGGTGTGTTCTGGGATGTCGTTAAGATATTCAAGAAAGACCTCGGTGTTGATACAAAGTATTTATCTAACACATTAAATCAGAATATTGGGCAGAAGATGTTCTACTACAGAGGATTTTATCTTATGTTCCTGCCAGTATTAGTAATGGTATTATTATTCTTCTACTGGCCAATGTTAGGATGTCGTTACGCCTTTACTTCATATGTATTAGCTAACCCTTATTATATTGGTGTATTCCACTTCCAGACAATGTTAAAATTCGATACATTCTTCTGGGCAGCATTCAGAAATACACTTGTATTATCAATTGTTAAGTTAATACTTAATACAGGTGCCGCAGTTATTATCTCACTTCTTCTTAACGAGATTACTAATATGGCATTCAAGAAGACAGTACAGACAATTGTATACTTACCTCACTTTATGTCATGGGTAGTTGTCGCTGCTGTATTCAAAGTAATTCTTTCTGTTAACAGCACAGGTGTTGTTAATGGTGCTTTAATTAATATGGGACTTATCAATTCTCCAATTGATTTCCTTGGCAGCTCTAAGTATTGGACAGGTACATTCTTCGTAATGAATATCTGGAAGGATACAGGATGGGGAACTATTCTTTTCCTTGCTACATTATCAGGTATCAGCCCAGATCTTTATGAGGCTGCTCAGATTGATGGTGCTAACAGATTTAAGAGACTTATATATATAACTCTTCCTGCTTTAGCTAACACAATCATCACAGTATTTATTCTTAACCTTGCTAAGGTTATGAACCTTTTTGAGTCAGTATTCGTTACACAGAGTGCTGGTACATATGATGTTTCTCAGGTATTACAGACATACATTTACAATAAGACATTCTCGGCTTCATTCTCTGATTATGGTTATACAACAGCCGTAGGTTTATTCAAGTCATTTGTAGGTATGATCCTCGTACTTGGTTGTAACTACGCAAGTAAAAAAGTCCGTGGACGTGGAATTGTATAGGAGGTTAGACGATGAGTGAAGAACAGTTAGTTTATAAAAAGAAAAAGAAAAAATTTAAGATCTTCCCAATAGTCAATGTAATCTTCTTTATATTGGTTTCATTGTTAATTCTTTTCCCTATGTGGAAGGTTATTGTAGATTCATTTGATGCTCATTCAGCAACAAGTTTTAGATGGTGGCCAAGCTCATTCTCATTAGGTGGATATGGTGCGATTATTACAAGAGCTTCTCTTTATCGTCCATTCCTTGTATCAGTTGTTACAACATTAGCTGGTACATTTATGGGATTATTACTTGCTACACTCGGTGGTTATGTACTCATTCAGTGGGAAATGCCAGGAAGAAACTTCTTCGCATATATGTTATTATTCACAATGATTTTCGATGGTGGTATGGTTCCTAAGTACTTAGTTATGCAGAACTTACATTTACTTGATACATTGTGGGCAGTAATTTTACCAATGTCTATCAACGTATATAACCTTGTACTTATGAGAAACTTCTTTGAAGGTATTCCAGAATCATTGTTTGAGGCTGCTCAGATTGATGGTTGTTCACCAATGGGTATATTCTTTAAGATTGTGTTACCACTTTCTAAAGCTGCCCTTGCTTCAATCGGTCTTATGTTTGCCGTAACATTCTGGAATGATTATACTAACTTCAAGATTTATATCAGAACAGATAAGTTATACAACTTCCAGATTAAGCTTCGTAATATGGTTATGGATAGTAATATTCCTAACGATGATTCAGTAGACCCTAACACAATTTCTAATGCGGCTACAATTGTTGCTATATTACCTTTCATGATTATCTACCCATTCTGTCAGCAGTACTTCGTACAGGGTGTTAACGTAGGTGCCGTTAAGGAGTAATATCAGGAATATAAGAATAGTTATTAATCAACTATTATCTGATTGTTGAGATTAATTAATATAATTAATAAAAAAGACGGAAATGCTAATATCATTTCCGTCTTTTTTTGTTGTATTGGCATTTTTTATGTAGAAATACATATATCTATATGTTAAAATTAGGACATATTTAGGAATTGTCTATATAAAACACGTTAAGGTGGTGGAGAATTGAGAAAGTTAGCAGATTCAATATATCTTGAAAATATTGCAGAAGTTAAGACTATACTTGAGAATGAGCCTAATCTTATAGATGAGAAGGACGAACATGGAGTGCTTATGGCATTACTTGCCGCTAAGACGGGTAACCTTGAGCTTGTGAAGTATATAGTTGAATATTCAAGGGCAAGTATGAATATTCACGATGATAATAATAAGAATATGCTTCATTATGCGGCTATGTCAGGAAGCGTACCTACTTGCAGGTATCTGGTTGAGAGAGTTGGAATGTCACCTTTGTCTGGAGATATTAATTTACAGACACCTTTTGAGGTTGCTCATCAGAATCATTTTATAGAGTTAGAAGAATATTTTGAGAGTGTTGTTGGTCATAAGTTAAGTGAGATGTATCACAATCCAATAAGGACAGGTATGTATCCTGACCCATCAATTGTCAGGGTTGAAGATGATTATTATATGGTTAATTCTTCATTTATATTCTATCCTTGTATACCAGTATCGCATTCTAAAGACCTTATTCACTGGAAGATAATAGGTTATGCTATTACAGAACCAGAGTGGGCGGCTCTTGATGACCTTGAAGGAGGACGAGGTTACTGGGCTCCCGATATATCTTATTATAAGGGAAGATTTTATATAACAGCTACATACAGACTTAATGATACAGGTAATGTATACAGAAAGCAGATAGTTGTAAGTTCAGATAAGCCGGAAGGACCATACAGCAAGCCTGCCATTATAGATGAAGATGGTATTGACCCATCTATATTTAATGATGATGATGGAAGAAGATATATGCTCCTTAACAGGGGAGCAAGAATATTTGAGCTTAATGCGGATGCTACTAAACAGATATCCAAAGCAGAGCTTTTGTTCTATGGAGATAATAAGAGAGCACCGGAAGGACCTCATCTTTTAAAGAAGGATGGATATTATTATCTGTTTGAAGCAGAGGGTGGAACAGGACCGGGACACAGAATAACGGTATCCAGAAGCAGGGAACTTAAAGGAATATATGAACCCTGCCCATACAATCCTATTATGAGACAGAACAACCCTGATGAGATAATACAGAGGTGTGGTCACGGAAAGCCGGTACAGACACAGAATGGTGACTGGTATATGGTGTATCTGTGTGGAAGAAAGATTGGCGATGGATACAGCATTTTAGGAAGAGAAACTGCTCTTGACCCTATAAGCTGGACTATGGACGGCTGGCCGATAGTCAATAACCTTAAAGGTCCTAGTGCATTACAGGTAAAGCCTGATCTGCCAGAGATGATATGGGAAGATGAGTCAGATGATGATTTTAATAATTCATATCTGAGTAATGAATGGTGGTTTCCAAGAGTGCCAGAGATGGACGGCATTAAGTTAAAAGACTCTTATGTTCATATCAAGGGAAGCAAGTATGACCTTGATACTATGAAAGCTAAGAATATACTTTTAAGAAGACAGAAACATTTCAGATTTAGTGCTGTATGTAAGCTTTGTATGCCAGAATTATATCCGGGTCAGAACTGCGGTATGACCTGTTATTATGATGAGAACACCTATATCAAATTTGGTGTATTTGCTACGTTAGAGGAAACACCAAGACTTATGCTTAATGTAGTCGAGAAGATTGGTGACGAGGTCATTACACACGATGGTGTATGTGTTGATAACAATAATAAAGACATATATCTTAAGATAGATACGAACAATTTAAGAAGGACATTTTCATATAGTTATAATGATAAAGACTATAATAAAGTTGTTACTCTGGATAATGTCTATTATCTGTGTGATGAAGGGATTCGTAAGGGTAAGCGTTTTACAGGTGCAATGATTGGAATGTATGCTTACGCTGGAGATTATGGAAGCCGGTATACTGACAGCGAGGGAAGACATGGAACAGATGATTATTATGCGGCATTTGATTATTTCAGATATAAAGCATAAAATAATGAGCACCAAGGTGCTCATCTTAAAAGTTTCTTGCGAAACTTTATAAGTGTTGAAAAGTATCGTGAATTACGGAATAATGAGCACCAAGGTGCTCATCTTAAAAGTTTCTGACGAAACTTTATAAACGTTGTAAAGTATCGTGAATTATGAAATAATGAGCACCATAGTGCTCATCTTAATATATAGTAAGGAGATTGCAATGATAATTAACAGAAATTCAGAATTGGAAAAGAATATGTATGCAAAGTTATCACAAGTTGATGAATTAATCGGCAGTAACGATGTGTACGCTCTTGGATTAAGACTTAATGCACTTTCTTCATTATGTAAGGCATTAAGAGAAGATAGTGCAGTTAAAGCATTAACAGAAGCGCTTGATAAGGTTATAGAGAGTGGTGTTATAGACAGCCTCGATAAGAATAGCCTTAAGCATTTTATGATTGGTAATGCGTTCTATACAGCATCAGATTTTACAGGTGATGATAAATATAAGAGTGAAGCTATAAAGCTTGCGGCTGGTTTTAAGGATTTTGCAAGAAATGAAGCAGGTTATTTTAAAGATGCAGATGATAAGAAATGCTTATGTAAGGCATATTCATATGAACCATTTTATATGGCATATGAAACTAAGGACGGTGGAAAAGAGCAGTATAATGACATTATCGGACAGTATAACGCTATGAATGATGAGCTTTTTGCAGACACTAAGTATTCATCAGATACAACAGCCAAGGTTAAGGTATTATCTGTATATGCAGCTTCACTTATTGATACAATGGAAGTTATTGACCAGATGATATATGAAATCTACAGAAAGATGCAGGACTATTTCAAGGCATCAGTTAAGGCTGTTCTTGAAACAGGTAGAGATTATGATGACTTTGATGATTTTGATGAAGAGTCAGAGCTTATGTTTGCCTACGCTGTATTAAAGGGATGTAGAATGAAGGCACTTCACACAGAGAAATACGAAGGTATTGTGTTAGGCGTGTGTGATAAGGTAATGTCAGGTGAGATATTCACTGATGATGATACCGATAAGAATGTAGTAAGCAAGGCGGCATTAGTATACAGCGAGACAGTACGCAACAGAGAATATCAGGATTATGGCCGTGGCAAGGGAGGAGCATTATGGAGTTAGTATTAGTAACTAATACAAGCAGAAATGCAGTTGTAGAATTAACAGAAGCAGGAAAGTATTATTCCAAGAAAGAATATGACATATATGTTAATGGAGAATTGTTCACACATACAGACAAGCAGGTTACATCTTTATATGGCTTCAAGCCAGATACAGATTATGAGATAACAGCGGTATATGACGGCAAAGAATATGGACCTGTCGAGCTTCATACAGATTATGAATTTGTAACACTTAATGTAAGGGATTTCGGTGCATATGGTGATGGTGAGCACGATGATACCAATGCAATCCAGTGTGCAATTATGGCTTCTAAGAAGAATTGCAGAGTATATGTTCCAGAAGGAACTTACAGAATATCAAGCATTTTCTTAAAAGATGACCTTACACTTGAGCTTGCCAAGGGTGCTACATTACTTGCATTCACAGACAGAGATAAGTTCCCTATATTACCAGGTCTTATTGAGTCATATGATGAGAAGTCAGAATACAATCTGGCTTCATGGGAAGGTAATCCGGTAGACTCTTTCTCAGCAATAATATGTGGTCTTAATGTTAAAAATATTGTTATAACAGGTGAGGGTACTATTGATGGTGGTACAACACACGATAACTGGTGGAAGAACTGCAAAGTGCGTAATATAGCGTGGAGACCTAACCTTTTCTTTATAAATCATTGTGAAAATGTTACTATGCAGGGCATAACAGTACAGAATTCACCTTGCTGGACTATTCACCCATATTTTAGTAACCACCTTAAATTTATAGATGTAAAGATTAAAGCACCAGCAGACTCACACAACACAGATGGTCTTGACCCAGAAAGCTGTGAGGACGTACTTGTACTTGGTACATATATTTCAGTTGGTGATGACTGTATTGCTATTAAATCAGGCAAAATCTATATGGCACAGAAGTACAATGTTCCAACAACTAATATGATTGTAAGACAGTGCTGTATGAGAGATGGACACGGAGCTGTAACAGTAGGAAGCGAGATTGCCGCAGGTGTTATGGACGTGCATATCAAAGACTGCCTGTTTATGAACACAGACAGAGGCTTAAGAGTTAAGACAAGACGAGGAAGAGGAAAGCTTTCAGTTCTTGATGACATTTCTTTCGAGAATATAGATATGGATAATGTTATGACACCATTTGTAGTCAACAGCTTCTATTTCTGTGACCCAGATGGTAAGACAGAGTATGTTGGTTCTAAGAAGCCGCTTCCTGTAGATGATAGAACACCTTCAATTAAGAAGTTCACATTTAAGAATATCAATGCTAAGAACTGCCACGTTGCAGGTACTTATATATGCGGACTTCCAGAAAGCAAGATAGAAGAACTTACATTTGAGAATATTAATATTACATACGCGGATAATGCCAAGTCAGGTGTTGCAGCTATGATGTTAGGCTGTGATGAAGCAAGCAGACAAGGTATGATTGTAAGTAATATCAACACACTTATTCTTGATAATGTTAAGGTTACAGGCTGTGACGGTGAAGAAATTGTCGCAGAAAATGTAGATAATATAATTAAGAAATAATAAGATGTCAGAGTCAAAAGTTCAGAAAGTCGTTAATACCTGCGTAATAGGATTTGGAACTTATGACTTTATCATCATATGATTACAACTATAAATAGGGGAATGTGCCGCGGCACATTCCTTTTTATAACGATGAAAGCGGGGTGAGTATATTGAATTTAAGAGCACCAAAGGGAATAGATGTCGAGAGCTGGTTTATAGAATGTTATAAAAAGCATAAAGGTCACCCTATGCAGATATTGTTAGGTCTTTATAAAGGCAACTATCATAAGTTCTTTCTTGCTGTTATATTCTTCTTTATAAAGCATGCACCTGTATGGGTACTGCCTATTGTCACAGCGAATATTATTAATGATATAACGAGTGGTTCGCCAGAAACTTATCAGAACATAATTATACAGGCGATGATTATGATTGTTCTTGTAGCACTTAATATTCCTATGAATTATATGTATACAAGATACAAATCATTAGCAACAAGATATGCAGAGACAGGCTTAAGAAGGGCACTTGTAAGAAAGCTTCAGCAGTTATCTATATCTTATCATAAGGAAACGCAGTCAGGACGTCTGCAATCCAAGATTATGCGAGATGTCGAAGCGGTGGAAACACTGTCAACGCAGATGTTTCTTAGCATACTTAATATAGCACTTAATATAGCTATAGCACTTATAGTAACCATTAATAAGAGCCTTGTAGTATTCATATTCTTTCTGCTCACAACACCAATTGCCGCTGCGACAATGGTATTTTTCAGGAATGTAATGAAGAAGCGTAATAATGAATTCAGAAAAGAGATGGAAGAAACTTCTGCAAGGGTAATGGAGATGGTTGAGCTTATTCCTGTCACAAGGGCACATGCACTTGAGGAGGAAGAAGTTCAGAAAATGAGTGGACAATTATTTGCTGTTGCAGAAAAAGGCTACAGACTTGATGTAATACAATCATTATTTGGTTCAGTAGGCTGGGCGATATTCCAGATATTTCAGGTAGTATGTCTTGGATTCACAGGCTTTCTTGCAATTAAAGGAACTGTAATGCCGGGAGATATAACACTTTACCAGAGCTATTTTGCTACAATCGTAAGTCAGGTATCATCACTTATGTCTCTTATTCCTACAATAGCCAAAGGTATTGAATCGGTTAATTCAATAGGTGAAGTATTATTAGAAGATGACATAGAACAGAATGAAGGTAAGGAAATAATTAAGGACATATATGGTGAGTTCGATTTTAAAGATGTAACATTCAGATATAATAATATTGACAGGCCAGTTCTGCATAACCTTAATCTTCATGTGGATAAAGGCGAAACAATTGCACTGGTTGGTGAATCCGGAGCTGGTAAATCGACAATTCTTAACCTTGTAATAGGTTTTAATCAGGTTAACAGTGGAGAAGTGCTTATAGATGGACACAATATGAAGGATATTGACCTTCGCTCATATAGAAAGTATCTTGCGGTTGTTCCACAGACATCAATATTATTTTCAGGGACAATAAGGGATAATATTACATATGGTGTTGATAACGTTGATGAGGCAACACTTGATGAAATAGTTAAAGCCGCCAATCTTACAGATTTAATCAATTCACTTCCAGACGGACTTGATACGATGGTAGGAGAGCACGGTGGAAAGCTTTCAGGCGGTCAGCGGCAGCGTATATCAATAGCAAGAGCACTTATACGAAATCCTAAGGTTATAGTGTTAGATGAGGCCACATCAGCCTTAGACAGTATATCAGAAAAACTTATACAGGAGGCTCTCAATAACCTTACCAAAGATAGAACAACCTTTATAGTAGCCCATCGTCTTTCAACAATAAAAGACGCTGACAAAATAGCCGTAATAGCTGATGGCCACTGTGTAGAATACGGAACATATGATGAATTAATGAACCTCAAGGGTGAGTTCTATCAGATGAAGAAGATACAGTCATAATGTCTGTCTAACCCGAAAGCACAGAGGGGGTCTGCCTGCATTTTTAACGAAGTCACAGCATAAATTATCAGCCAATATGTAAAAAGAAACCTGATGCCCATTTTAGCACCAGGTTTCTTTTATATGTGATATTCAAAGTCCTTAACTTGACAAAGAACATATATTATATCAACTTATCTTATTAGTTATTAATCCAGATTCTTAATGTTGAGATTAACTTTTCCTTAGTCTCAGAATCTAATTTAGATACTAACTGCATAATTTCATTATCAAGAGCTGTGCTCTGGTAGTTCTTATCAACACTTCCTGCAAGGTAGTCAAGAGAAACGCCTGTAAGCTCTGCATAGTATGAAAGCATTCTTAATGTCATAAGATTACGTCCATTTTCTACATTACTGATATAACCTGGAGTTACATCAAGTGCCTTAGCAACGTCTTCCTGTGTTAAACCCTGTGAAATTCTTAATTTTTTAACTTTTGCTCCTAAATCGCTATCCATAGTAGACCTCCATTGATAATTATAAATTGTTAATTGGTTGTTATATATTAATAAGAAGAATTATGATTAAATGTAATTACTTCTTATTAGCTCTGTATCTTGCTGTAGAATCAAGAATCTTTTTACGGATTCTAAGATGAGTTGGTGTTACTTCAAGAAGCTCATCTGTGTCAATATAATCAAGAGCCTGTTCAAGACTTAATATCTTAGGCGGTACAAGTCTTAAAGCTTCATCAGCACTTGAAGAACGAGTGTTAGTAAGGTGCTTTGTCTTGCAGACATTAACTTCAATATCCTCAGTTCTTGGGTTCTCACCGATAATCATACCAGCATATACCTTTTCGCCAGGTCCGATGAAAAGAGTACCTCTGTCCTGTGCATTGAAAAGACCATAAGTAACAGCTTCACCATCTTCGTAAGCTATAAGTGAGCCAGTCTTTCTGTAAGATATATCACCCTTGTATTCCTCATAACCTTCAAATGAAGTGTTAATAATACCATTACCCTTAGTGTCAGTAAGGAATTCACCTCTGTAGCCGATAAGACCACGGGATGGAATAGAGAACTGTAATCTTGTGTAACCACCATTAATAGGTGTCATTCCAAGTAGTTCTCCCTTTCTCTGGCTGAGCTTCTGGATTACAGAACCAGAGAATTCTTCTGGAACATCAATATATGCAAGCTCCATAGGTTCAAGCTTCTTGCCACGTTCATCAGTGTGGTAGAGAACCTCAGCTTTACTTACAGCAAATTCATAGCCTTCACGTCTCATATTCTCAATAAGAACAGATAAATGAAGTTCACCACGTCCTGATACCTTAAATGAGTTCTCAGAACCAGGATTCTCTTCTACTCTTAAACTTACATCAGTATTAAGTTCCTTGAAAAGTCTGTCGCGGATATGTCTTGAAGTTACGAACTTACCCTCTTTACCAGCGAGTGGGCTGTCATTAACCATAAAGTCCATAGAAAGAGTAGGCTCTGAAATCTTCTGGAATGGGATAGCAACAGGGTTCTCTACAGAACAGAGTGTATCACCAATCTTAAGGTCAGCAATACCAGATACGGCAACGATATCACCGAAGCCTGCCTCATTAACTTCTACCTTATTAAGTCCGTTGAATGTGTAAAGCTTAGTTACACGTACTCTCTTTCTTAAAGATGGGTCGTGGTGGTTAACAATAGCTACTTCCTGATTAACCTTAATCTTACCATTCTCAATCTTACCTACACCGATACGTCCAACGAATTCATTATAATCAATAGTAGATATAAGCATCTGTGTATCAGCATCAGGATCACCCTCTGGTGCTGGTATATTATTAACTATGCAGTCAAATAAAGGCTGCATGTCCTTTCTTTCGTCATCAAGGTCAGCCATAGCATAACCAGACTTAGCTGATGCGAATATGAATGGACAATCAAGCTGTTCATCGCTTGCATCAAGGTCGATGAATAATTCAAGAATTTCATCGATAACTTCATTAGGTCTGGCTTCTGGACGATCAATTTTATTAATACATACGATAACTGCAAGATTAAGATCAAGTGCCTTCTGAAGAACGAACTTAGTCTGAGGCATAACGCCTTCAAAAGCATCAACGACAAGAACAACACCATTAACCATCTTTAAAACTCGCTCAACTTCTCCACCGAAATCAGCATGTCCTGGAGTATCAATAATATTAATCTTAGTATCTTTATAGTGAATGGCAGTATTCTTTGAAAGTATAGTAATACCTCTTTCACGTTCTATATCGTTAGAATCCATTACACGTTCAGCAACTTCCTGATTAGCACGGAAAGTACCACTCTGTTTCAAAAGTTCATCTACAAGAGTTGTCTTACCATGGTCAACGTGGGCGATAATAGCGATATTACGAATATCTTCGCGTTTAGTTTTCATTATGTTTTCCTTTCATATATAAGTCAAAATGTTCAATCACTGTTACATATTTACCAGCAATATATATTATACATTGAATGGTTATGGTTAGCAACTTTTATATTCTATCACAAAGCTATCAAAATACAATAGTATATATGGTAAAAATATTAAAGAATATCAAATATATTTTATAGCAGATTGCACATATATATACATATTAATATTTAATAATTGCGATTATGCTAGTAAGACTATAACATATATTTTAATAGAAGTATACCGGTATACTTCTATGTTCGTAAAAAAATACAATTTGTGTAAATACAGTAAAACACAGTATTTTTATAATGTTTTCAAAAATATTATAATTTGTACACAACTTTTTCAAAATATTTTTGTAATATTACAGCAAGTTAGAACATATACATATTGAGAACAATAAATAAAGCACAGGACCGAGGCACAATAATATCGGTCAAAGAAGGGAGAAATACTTATGCTTGATAAGGTAATTGAAAACAACAGGGTGTGTATCATCGGAGAAGTGGTATCAGAATTTACATTTAGCCACGAGGTATTTGGAGAGGGCTTTTATATTGCAAATGTATCTGTCAACCGTCTCAGTGATATGGTGGATATAATTCCACTTATGATAAGTGAAAGACTTATTGATGTAACTAAAGATTACAGGGGAATGAAGATAGAGGTATCTGGACAGTTCCGTTCTTATAACAGACACGAAGGTGTTAAGAATAAGCTCGTTCTTTCAATATTTGTAAGAGAATTACGCTTTATAGAAGATGAAGATATTCCAGAGGAGCAGTCAAAGTCTAATCAGATATTCCTTGATGGCTATGTATGTAAGCCACCTATATATAGAAAGACTCCATTAGGAAGAGAGATAGCTGATATTCTTGTAGCTGTCAACAGACCATATGGCAAGTCTGATTACATACCATGTATTGCGTGGGGAAGAAATGCAAGATTTGCAGGCGGACTTGAAGTAGGAAGCCACCTTCAGATATGTGGAAGAGTACAGTCAAGAGAATACACCAAAAAGGTTGATGAGGAGTCAGTTGAGAAGAGAGTAGCCTATGAGGTTTCTGTCAGCAAGATTGATTTAGTTGAAGAAGAATAAAATATTGCGTAGTCACGAATAGTTTATGGCTATTTACACCTGACATCATATAAATAAGAATGTGTTGATATTGACAATGAACTACGCAAGTGATATAGTCAAATTAACTTTTAATTCTACAAAGTAGAGGTCGCACGATTCAATAGTAACTGTACGGATGTCCCCAAGCATATGATGTGCAGCGAAAGGGGAAAGTGCCGAAGCATATAATTCAGGGAAGTTATATGCTGGGCATAAGGTTAATAATCTTATGACTGTCATTATGGGCATTGATGCCTTATGATGGAGGGCTACGCGAAGATTTATATAATGATATTTGTATAATGAATTCTTACTTAGGCCGGTCTGTCATTAGATCGGTCTGTTTTATTGTAAAAGAGTTATTTAAACGTTGTACTCTGTTAGACAATACAGGAATAGAATTGAAATAATTAATATTAATACAACGGATAAGCGTTGGAATGGAGGAGTTATGTCAATATTTACAGGTGCAGGTGTCGCTATTGTCACACCAATGAAAGCCAATGGAGAAATCAACTATGATAAGCTTGCAGAGCTTCTTGATTATCAGATTAATAATTCAACAGATGCGATTGTTATCTGTGGAACAACTGGTGAGTCTGCAACTATGACAGAAAAAGAGCATATCGAAGCTATAAGATTTACTGCTGATTATGTTAAAAAGAGAGTTCCTGTTGTTGCAGGAACAGGTTCTAACTGTACTAAGACAGCTGTTGAACTTTCAAAGGAAGCACAGGCGGCAGGCGTTGACGGATGTCTTGTTGTAACACCTTACTATAATAAGGCTACACAGAAGGGACTTATAGAGCATTACACAGCAGTTGCCAGATCAATTGACCTTCCAATTATTATGTATAATGTACCAAGCAGAACAGGATGTAATATACTTCCAGAAACAGCAGTTAAGCTTGCAAAGGAAGTTGATAATATAGTAGCTATAAAAGCAGCAACAGGTAACCTTTCACAGGAATCTAAGACAATGATGTTAGCAGAAGGCTGTCTTGATATGTATTCAGGTGAAGACGGACTTATCGTACCTCTTATGTCTATCGGTGCTAAGGGTGTTATATCTGTATTATCAAATGTTGCACCAAAGCAGACACACGACATATGTGCTGAGTTCTTTGCCGGCAATATTGAAAAGAGCCGCCAGTTACAGTTTGAGGCACTTGAGCTTGTAGATGCATTATTCTGTGAAGTTAATCCAATTCCTGTTAAGACAGCGCTTAACCTTATGGGTATGGAAGTAGGACCACTCAGAATGCCTCTTTGCGAAATGGAAGAAGCTAACCTTAATAAGTTAAAGACAGCACTTAAGAATTACGGACTTATAAAGTAGTGTAAGAATCTATAATTTGGCAGATAAAAGAAGTGTGCGAACATAAACATTGAAATAATAAAGAAAATAATGTATGGAGGCTATGATAATGACAAGAATTATTATGCATGGCTGTAATGGACATATGGGAAGAGTTATTACAGACCTTGTAAGCAAAGATGATGAATGTAAGATAGTAGCAGGAATTGATCCATTTGACGATGGACATAATGATTATCCTGTATTTGCATCAGTTAATGACTGTGATGTAGAAGCAGATGTCATAATTGACTTTGCAGCAGCAAAGGCAGAGGATGCACTTCTTGATTATTGTGAAAAGAAGCAGATTCCGGTTGTAGTATGTACAACAGGACTTACAGATGAGCAGATTGAACACGTAAGAAAGACAGCCTGCAAAGTTGCAGTGCTTAAGTCTGCTAATATGTCACTTGGCATTAATATGCTTATGAAGCTTTTACAGGATGCCACTAAGATTCTTGCACCAGCAGGTTTCGATGTTGAGATAGTAGAAAGACATCATAACAAGAAGGTAGATGCTCCAAGTGGAACAGCTCTTGCATTAGCAGATTCAATCAAGGAAGTTCTTGGTGATGATTATTACTATAAGTATGACAGAAGTCAGGAAAGAGTAAAGAGAGATCCTAAAGAAATCGGTATCAGTGCAGTGCGTGGTGGTACAATAGTAGGAGTACATGATGTAATATTCGCTGGTGAAGATGAAGTTATTGAATTCACACACACAGCATATTCTAAGTCAGTATTTGCAAAGGGTGCTATAGAAGCAGCTAAGTTCCTTGCAGGCAAGAGTGCAGGAATGTATGATATGTCTGATGTTATAGCAGCAAGATAATAAATGGGATAGCACGAAGAGAACAGATTAAATTATTAAAGGTGTGGATAATGTAACAACCGCAGTATTCAGGGTTAAAGCCTGAATTGTTAGTTGCATTATCCACACCTTTTGTTTGTAGGACTTATTTTACGTTATAATACTTTAGTTCTTCCCTTACAACAAATCCGCTTGACTTATAAAGACTGACAGCGGGCATATTACTGCCTGAAACGTGAAGTATAAGAGGAATTATAGTATTATCGTGGCTGTTGTTTAAGCTGTCATTTTTCCAATCCTGAATAAGCTCTGTTAATAATAATCTGGCATAGCCACATCTGCGCATATCAGGGTCAGTCCATACATCGTGTATACATATATGTGTGTTAAAATGTTCAAATGATATTGATGATATAAGCTCATCAGAGGCACTTGATAAAAGCTGGTATTCATCATCATATTTTAATAACTCAATAGTGTCCGGAAGGACAGTGGAAAAGTTATTAGTTATATGTTTAATTGAAAGTTCCATAAGATATTCGCTGCAGGCATATGCTATATTGATATTGCCGGAAATATTACAAGCAGGATTATGCTTGTGGCTGATAATGCTGTTCGCAGTTTTATCGTCAATGGCGGTGATGTATTTTATGTTGCTGTCTGATATTAAAGCATTAACGGTGCACATAAGTGCATAAAACATTGCTGTGAAAATGTGCTGCTGCCTGTAGTCAGGGGCAGTCATAGCGGTAAATTCAATTATCATATCATCATATATACTCGGTTTAATAGTATCTGAATTATTGTGAGTGTCTATGTCATAAGCGTTGCAGTTAATAATAGGGTTTAAACACGAAATAAACCCGACAAGGCAGTGGGTATCCTTTGTAAAAGCCGCAAGTTGTATTAAGTCTTCAGCCTCAGGTTCATCACAGAATGGTTCATAATTGCATAATTCGGAAAGCTTTAAAACATCATCATAAGAGAAGACATTTTCTATAATAATATCTGTATTGGCGAATGAAGTAGTATTGGCGTGTGCGTTCATATATTAAATCCCCCTGATTTAAGTAAAAATGGTAATCTGTTGCAAATTTTATGTAAAAATTATTGTAGCAAACTAAAAGATAATGTACAATAAGAGTTGATAATCATTTTTATACTACGGGTAGATAGAGAGTAATTGCTATATATATTAGTGATGATTGGTAGCAATTACAGTAAATAATAGGAAGGTCATATTATGAGTAAAGTAGCAATATTAACAGACAGCAATAGCGGTATTACACAGGCACAGTCTAAGGATATGGGTGTTACAGTTATACCTATGCCTTTTTTTATTGATGGAGTGGAATACCTTGAAGATATTAATCTTACACAGGAAGAATTCTATGAAAAGCTTAAAAATGATGCAGATATATCTACATCACAGCCATCAATAGGAACATTACAGGACTATTTTGATGAATTGTTAAAGGATAATGATGAGGTTGTATTTATACCGATGTCAAGTGGACTTAGCGGTACATGTCAGACAGCAACTATGGTAGCTGGTGATTATGATGGCAAAGTACAGGTTGTCAATAACCAGCGTATATCAGTAACTATGCGCCAGTCGGTCATAGATGCAAAGGCTTTGGCAGATAAGGGTAAGAATGCCGAGGAGATTAAGGATATACTTGAAGCTCATAAAATGGATTCAAGCATATATATTACTCTTGAAACACTTAAGTATCTTAAAAAGGGTGGAAGGATAACACCTGCAGCTGCGGCAATCGGAACTATGTTAAAGCTCAATCCTGTATTACAGATACAGGGTGAGAAGCTTGATGCCTTTGCCAAGGCAAGAGGAAAAGCGTCAGCTAAGAAGATTATGCTTAAGGCTATGAAGGATGACTGTGATAACAGATTTAAAGATTATGCACAACAAGGAAAGCTTCATATGGAAGTTGCATATACTGGTAATGAAGGAGAAGCCAGGGAATGGGCTGAGGCTGTAAAAGAAGCATTTCCTCAGTATGATTTTTATATGGCTCCATTGTCACTTAGTATTGCGTGCCATATCGGATATGGTTCATTGGCAATAGCAGTGTCAGCTTATGTACCGGAGGCAGAATAATGGCAGCACCTTTAAGAAGTGAGATTGATAATGAATTCAAATGGGCAGTTAATGACATCTACTCATCAGATAATGCGTGGGAAGAAGATTACCAGAAGCTTATAAGCCAGACAGAAAAGCCTTGTGAGTATCAGTATATTTTAACAGAGTCGGCTGATAATCTTTATAATGTATTAAAAGAATTAAATGATACAGATTATCTTGTTGAGAGATTATATGTATACGCATTTATGAGATATTATGAGGATACAGCTAATTCGGTGTATCAGGATATGTCAGGCAGGGCGCAGGCGGCAGCAGCTAAATGTGCTGAGAAGTACGCATTTGTTGAGCCTGCAATATTAAGTATGGATGAAAATGTTCTCTATGAATATTTAAAAGATGACAGGCTTAAGTTGTATAAGCATATGATTGACGATATGTTAAGCCAGAAAGAACATTCTCTTTCGGAGAAGGAAGAGGTTCTTCTTGCAAAGGCATCGCAGGTAATGTCTGTTCCTAATGAGATATTTTCTAAGTTTAACAATGCAGATGTCCATTTTGGCAGTATAATTGATGAATCTGGGAATAAGGTTGAGCTGACTAATGGAACATATGTAAAATATATGCAGAGCCAGCAAAGAAGTGTAAGAAAAGAAGCCTTTGAGTGTCTTTATAAGGAATATAAGCAGCACATCAATACGCTTGCAGCCTGCTTTTATGGCAACGTAAAACAGGCAGTATTTAAGGCTGAAGCAAGAAAATATGAATCAACATTACATATGTATCTGTCTGATTCATTTATTCCTGTAGATGTATACAAGAATCTCATTAATACTGTAGATGACAATCTTAATCTTATGCACAGGTATGTTGATATAAGAAAGAAAGCTTTAGGAGTTGATGAGCTTCATTTTTATGATATATATGCTCCGATGGTAGCGGACTATGAGTGGAATGTTACCTATGATGAAGCCAGACAGATGGTTCTTGAAGCTTTAGCACCTATGGGCGAGGAGTATGTTGCTAAGGTTAAAGAAGGCTTTGAAACAGGCTGGGTTGATGTATATGAGAATAAAGGAAAGAGAACGGGAGCATTCTCGTGGGGAGCATATGGAACTCACCCTTATGTATTCCTTAATTTCTCAGGAACATTAGATGATGTGTTTACAATTATTCACGAAATGGGTCATGCAATGCACACATATTATTCTAATTCCAACCAGCCATATATATATGCCGGTTACAAGATATTCGTTGCAGAAGTTGCCTCAACCTGTAATGAAGCACTTCTTATGAATTATCTGTTGGAAAGCTGTAAGAATGATAAAGATGATAAGAGAAGAAAGTATCTTCTTAACCATTATTTTGAGCAGTTTAAGGGTACATTGTTCAGACAGACGATGTTTGCTGAATTCGAGATGACAGCCCATAAAATGGTCGAAGAAGGCAATGTCCTTACTGCTGATAATCTGTGTGATGTATACAGAAAGCTTAATGAAAAGTATTTTGGAAGTGAGTGTGTTATTGATGATGAGATAGCATACGAGTGGGCGAGAATACCACATTTTTATACTCCATTTTATGTATACCAGTATGCAACAGGATATTCTGCTGCTATTGCGATAGCTGATGGAATATTAAAGGGAGATAAAGCTGTTAAAGAGGGCTATAAAAAGTTCCTTTCAGGTGGCAGCAGTCTTCACCCTATTGACCTGCTTAAGCTATGCCGAATAGATATGGAAAAACGTGAAGTTGTACAGTCTGCATTAAATGTATTTAAGGGACTGCTTGATGAGTGGGATTAAGCTGTTAATGCGTTTTGTCCTATAACCTATGTTTCGTTATATAACACTAAAATAGTAAATAGTAAAAGAACCCTGCCGGTATAGCGGGGTTCTTTTTTAGAGGTGTAAAATATGATAAACAATAATTTAAGTAGTTGTCTGTTAAATAAGGCTCTTGTAAAGCTCTGTTATCTCTTCAACACTTGTTTCTCTTGGATTACCAGGTCTGCATGCATCATCATAAGCTGACTGTGCAAGGAATGGAATATCTTCTTCCTTGACAATATCCTTTAAGTTAGCTGGGATACCTACGTCCTGTGATAACTTTCTTACAGCATCTACAGCAGCTTTTCTGTATTCTTCCTGTGTCATATCATCTGTTCCTTTGACACCCATAGCTTTGGCAATGTCACGATATTTCTCACCAGTTGCTGGAGCATTGTATTCCATAACTGTTGGAAGGATAATAGCGTTAGCAACACCGTGTGGTGTATCATAGAGGGCACCAAGTGGGTGAGCCATGGAATGGACAATACCAAGACCTACATTAGAGAAGCCCATACCTGCTATATACTGTCCAAGTGCCATACCTTCACGTCCCTCAGGCGTGTTCTCAACAGCACCTCTAAGGCTCTTAGAAATGATTTCAATAGCTTTAAGATGGAACATATCAGATAATTCCCAGGCACAAGCAGTTATGTAACCTTCAATAGCGTGTGTTAAAGCATCCATACCAGTTGCAGCTGTAAGCCCCTTAGGCATACTAGACATCATATCAGGGTCAACAACAGCTACGACAGGGATATCGTGTGGGTCAACGCATACCATCTTACGGTTCTTGCTTGTATCTGTGATAACGTAGTTGATAGTAACTTCTGCGGCTGTACCAGCAGTAGTTGGAACTGCAATAATAGGAACGGCAGGTTTCTTAGTAGGAGCAACACCTTCAAGGCTTATAACATCACTGAATTCAGGGTTGTTAATGATAATACCAATAGCCTTGGCTGTATCCATTGAAGAACCACCGCCGATTGCGATAAGATAATCTGTACCAGCATCTTTAAATGCCTGTACACCTGTCTTAACATTCTCTACTGTTGGATTGGGCTTGATGTCTGAATAAACCTCATAAGCCAGTCCGTTCTCGTCTAATACATCAAGAACTTTCTTAGTTACACCAAATTTGATAAGGTCAGGGTCAGAGCATACAAATGCTTTCTTAAATCCCCTTGAAATAGCCTCTGTAGCTATCTCCTTGATAGCTCCCTTTCCGTGGTAAGATGTACCGTTAAGAATAAATCTCTGTGCCATAATAATATTTACCTCCATTCACGTTGAATTTATGTTTATATTTTAACACTTTGTGAATAATATACAAGTAAAAAACTAAAAAATATTAAAATTAATGCAAAATGACGCAACAAATGTGTGAATGTGTATACAAATGAGGGCACATAAACAGGGGATATATTAATAATATGTGTGTGAAAAGATATGTGAAATAATAATAAAAAGGATATAATAAAAAGGAACATTGGAGGTAGTGAACTAAAAATCTGCCACGCAAATAAATATTTCTGTATGTTATGCAAGACGGGTGTCAAGAGGTCCGGTGGACCTCTGCTCTGACACGACCGAGGGAAACTTTAGTTTCCCGAGAAATCGAACCACAACTGCTTTGCAGTTGGGTAACGAGAAGTGCATTGCACTTCTTGGATGACAAAAAAGGACTTCCCATTCGGAAGTCCTTCTTGTTATCTCATAGAGCGCGAGACGGGGATCGAACCCGCGACCCCCTCCTTGGCAAGGAGGTGCTCCACCACTGAGCCACTCGCGCATATTATATTGTGTTGTTCGTTTGGCTTCTCGCGAACACAAGTGATATAATACACGCAAAAGTTAAAAGTGTCAAGCACTTTTTTGAAAAAAATTCAAAAAAATTAAAATAATTACTTTGTTGAGAAGAACGCGACAGTAATTCCACCAGGTCCAATATGTGTTCCGATTGTAGCTCCTACTTTTATTCTGGCCGGAACAGGAATCTTATTTTCCCATAAAGAGCTGCTGTCCTTAATGTATTTGTCGATAAGTTCTGTTGAACAGCCAGTGTAGCCAAGAAGGACAGGCATAGAATAATCAATTCCACCGTAGGTGTTGACCTGTTCAATTAAGAAGTTGTTGCCCTGCTTTGAGCCGCGGGCTTTACCTAATATGGCAACTTCACCATTATCAATTGCGATTACAGGTTTTATTTTTAATACATTTCCTAAGAAAGCGGCACTGCTTGATATTCTGCCACCTTTTTTAAGATATTCCAGAGTATCAAGAAGTGCTACAAGACGTATGCGTTTTTTCGCGGAGTTTAACTCATCAGCGATTGCTGTGGCTGACAATCCATCATTAATAAGTTTTAAAGCATATTCAATTAGAATCTGTTCGCCTACAGTTACATTTTCGCTGTCTATAATATATATTTTCCCCTGGCTGCCGGCGTGTTCGCTTTCATAATCCCCGGCGGCTATGCAGGCACTCTGGTAAGTTCCCGATAATTTAGAAGAAAGAGTTATCACTATAACGGCATCAGAATGGGTGAGTGCAGTTTCATAGGCAGAGGTAAATGCGAAAGGACTTACCTGGCTTGTCTTAGGGAGAGTATCGCTTTCGATGAGTTTCATATAGAACTCATCTGCTGAGAGTGTGACACCATCTTCGAATTGTTCATCTCCAAATGATACAGTCATAGGAAGAACTGTGACCTGATTGTGTAAATTTCCTGGCATATCCGATGCTGAATCTGTTATAATTGTTATCTTAGAAGCTGAATTCATAAATAATCCTCATTTCTGCGTACCATTGCTGACAGGCAGGTGCTGGTACGCAAAGCCACAAGCCTGAAAATAGTATTGCAATACAGGAAGTGTGTAAAACCCCAAAATTGAACGTGAAAATAGTATTGCAATATGGTCTGTAAATATACAGCTTAGATACAATTTCCAATTAAATTATGATAATAGTATCAAATATTTTTATAATCAAAATATAACAAACGGGATTATATAACATATTACTTTGTATGTCAAACTATAATTGATTTTCTGGTTGAATTACTGTATATTAATATTGTTGTTTATGCGGCATATAAGTGTATTGAAATAACTGGAATATTCTGGTTAAGATATGGTATATGCTTACGGAAAGATGAGGAATATTAATGGACATAAGGAAGAAATTTGCTAAATATGTGTCACAGAACATATTCGGTATGCTTGGAATATCGTGTTATGTTGTTGCAGACACATTTTTTATATCTAAATTCGCAGGGGCAGACGGAATTACAGTTCTTAATCTTGTACTTCCTGTATTTAATGTTATATTTGCTGTTGGCTCAATGATAGGTGTTGGTTCGGCGATAAGATTTAAGATATTAAGAGCCAAGAAAGATGAGAGGGCAGATGATTATTTTTCAAATGCAATAATGTGTGCGTGCCTGTTAAGCATAGTATTTATACTTGTGGGCCTGTTTGCACCAGATAGGCTTTTAAGGCTTATGGGTGCAGATGATACAATTACGGCACTTGGAACCTGCTATACAAGGACATTTCTTATGTTTACTCCATTTTTTATGTGTAATTACATTGTAAGTGCATATGTAAGAAATGATAATGATCCCTCAAGGGCGATGATTGCGACACTTTGTGGAAGTCTTTTTAATATAGTGTTTGATTATATATTTATGTTTCCGATGAAGCTTGGGCTGTTAGGTGCTGCGATGGCTACTGCAGCTTCACCTGTATGCAGTATATTGGTGTGCCTGACACATTTTTTTGGTAAGAATAATACGGTTGTGTTTAAATGGCACTTTCCGTCTTTAAAAATGCTCTGGGAGTCGTGTATGCTTGGAACAGCCGCATTTATTGGTGAGATAGCATCGGCGGTTACTACAACTGTATTTAATATGCTGTTACTGTCAATCACAGGAAATATCGGTATTGCAGCATATGGAGTTGTTGCTAATTATGCTTATATTGGAACAGCTATATTTAATGGTATTGCCCAGGGAACACAGCCGCTTATCAGTGAATGTTACGGCAGGGGTGACAGAAAAGATGCTGAAAGGCTGTACAGAATGAGTGCTGCTACAGCGGTTGCACTTTTTGCAGTAATATATATAATTGTATTTAGATTTACAGACCAGCTTGTTGCACTGTTTAACAGTGAGGGTGTTGAGACACTTGCTGTATATGCACATAGCGGAATGATAATATATTTTGCAGGATTTTTATTTGCAGGATTTAATATAGTATCTGCCGGATATTTTAGTGCAGTGGAGTGTGCTAAAGAATCATTTGTGGTATCATTATTAAGAGGAATTGTTCTTATGCTTATTATGTCAATCAGCCTTTCAAAGCTGTTTGGAATGACAGGAGTATGGAGCAGTTTTCCGGCAACAGAATTAATAACGGCAGTTGTATGCGTAGTATTTCTTATACTAAAGAATAACAGAATGCAAAAGCATAATAATATATAGTCGGAGGATATGATATGGTTAATCCAGCATCAATTATGAAAATAATGAATTTAAAGAATAAATTTGCCGCAAACCATCCAAAGTTTGTGTCATTTATTAATTACTGTCTCAATGGTGGAATTCAGGAGGGAACAGTTATAGAGATAACTGTGACAAAACCAGGAGAACAGCCGGTAACTTCTAATATGAAGGTTATGCAGTCTGATATAGATATTGTTAATGAACTTAAGACTTTATCCAAATAAGGTTTATTAAGCATTTGCTGGGGGTGTATATATGGGAAATATAATGGATTATCTTGACTGGCGTGGGGATATAACATTTGAACAGTCACCTTTTAATGAGGTTGATAATGTTATTCTTGCACAGCTTGCATACGTTAATTTCAGGGATATTATACCATCACCTGAGGAGAAGAGAAGCATTACATTAAAAGAAGCATCGCAGATGTTTTTTGATATGTATACAGAAAATGAACTAAAGCAGGATAAATCATTTATTAGTGAAGCTCCATTTCTTATGAAAAAAGCGGCAGCTTCCAAAAGATTTGGAAATCTGATTTTATCAAGTTATGTAGATACAGTAGATGAAACCTTGGAAAAGCAGTTCGGGGCATTTCATATAAGAATAAGCCCTAAGCATACTTATGTTGTATTCAGGGGTACAGATGATACACTTGTCGGCTGGAAAGAGGATTTTAATATGAGCTTTATTATGCCTGTTCCGTCACAGGAGGCGGCGGTAGAGTATATTAATAGTACATGCCAGTACATAAGAGGAAGGCTTTATATAGGCGGACATTCCAAGGGTGGCAATCTTGCTATATATTCGGCTGTAAAATGCAGTGAGAGAGTAAGAAAAAAGATAGATTGTGTATACAATAATGATGGCCCTGGATTTGATGTGAATATGATAAAAAGTGCGAAATATCAGGCGATGTTACCGCTTATCAAAAGCATAGTCCCAGAGAATTCGATAGTAGGAATGTTACTTGAACACGATGAGGATTATATTATTGTTAAGAGTTCACAGAGCGGGCTTATGCAGCATGATGCAATGTCGTGGCAGGTGCTTGGTGCTTTTCTTGTAAAGGCTAAGAAATTAAGTGCACAGAGCAGAAGGCTTAATAAGGCATTAAGCAGCTGGATTAACAGCGTTGATAATGAACGCAGGGAGGAGTTCGTTGAAACTTTATTCGGACTTTTATATGCCAGCGGTGCTAAGAATTTGTCAGATGTGTCAGCAGACAGATTAAGAAGCACAAGGGAGGTTATACGTCAGTATGCCGGACTTGATAAGGACAGCAGAACACTTATTAAGAATATGCTTTTGTCGCTTACTGATAAGATAAGCAAGGCAAGATTTGAAAAATGATATTATAGAAATATTTATAGAAGAAATGGAGATTAGATATGTCAGGAATTATTAATATTATACTTGGTGCAGTTGTACTATTTGTTGTAGTTGTATTGTTCCTGTGGGTTTCATCTAAGCACAAAGAGAGCGGACTTGGAGATACCTGTAGCGGCAATTGTTCTTCGTGCAGTGCCCATTGTTCAACTGGTTCTAAAGATAAGAAGTAAGAAAGAGAATAAATATGACTAATGAATTCAGGAAAAAGGCTGTCGAACTTGGAAAGCTAATGAATAACAAGTCTAAATTATCTGTACCGCTTGTAAAATGTATTATTGAGTGTTTTGAGATAGTATTCAGTGAGCAGGATATAGATTATATGCTTCTTATGAAGGACGGATATTACAGCAGGGATGAGCTTAAAGAATTGTGGCAGCTTGACGGTGAGGCATTTGAGAAAGTATTTACAAGCATAAGGGACAAAGGCGGAATATGGGAGAGCAGGCAGGAAGGTGTCTATGATATAACGCCGATATTTCCGGGCTGGGTTGAACTGTATGCCTCTGGACCGCTTAATGATAAGAGAAGACAGCTTCTTATTAAGTTTGCAGAATTTGAGGAGCTTCTTATAAAGCTTAATATAGCACCTGTAAGAATGTATATGAACCGTGTCAATGAGCGCAATATGCAGATGGAGCAGGGAAGAATGTCAACGCTTATACCTGACCCTGCCAATAATCTGAGTGCTAAAAAGAGAATTATTAAGATTAATAAAAATGTAGATGCTGTGCAGGCTGTGTATACAGAGGGTGAGGTTATGGATATTCTTAACAGGAATAAAGAACATATTGCTGTTATGAACTGTTTCTGCCGCACCAAAAAGATGCTTGAGAATGGAAAATGTGACTATGATATGCCGATTGAGTCGTGTATGGCGGTTGGAAGAATGGCTGTACAGCTTGAAAAAGCTGGCGTTGCAAGACACATTTCCATAGATGAAGCCAGAAAGCTTATAGATACGCTTGAGAAAAAAGGCTGTATACATACATTATATCACTATGGCACATACTCTGGTAATGAAGAGATTGTGCTGTGCAACTGTTGTATAGACTGCTGTTTCTTATATGGAAGCTTCAGGGAGGGTGCTTTATCGCAGCTTATGATTAAGGCATTTTACAGACCACAGATAGTTGATAACGCGAAATGTACAGGCTGTAACAGGTGCGCTTGTTTCTGTCCGACCAATGCAACGTGGTATGATAAAGAGCACGCAGAGCTTGTATATGATATAGACAGGTGCATAGGCTGTGGACAGTGTGTAACGCAGTGTCCGTCAGGTTACAGAAGTATGGTTAAAGATGAGAGAAACATTTTCGTAAAGACCAGAAAGAAGGTGGATTATGGTAGAAATCTATAAGACAGATAATAAGGTACTGCAAAAGCTTGATAATATAGAAGAAGGCTGCTGGGTTAATATGATTGACCCGACAAGCAGTGAATTATCCCTTGTATCAGGCTATTTTGAGATAGACTTAGCTGACCTTGCGACAGCACTTGATGAGGAAGAAAGTTCACGAATAAGTCTTGAAGACGGTTATACACTTATTCTTGTGGATATACCAACACCTGAGGTACGACACGAGAAAAAGATGTATACAACAATACCATTAGGTATCATATTAAAGAATGATGCAATAATAACGATATGCAGGGAAGATACACCCGTGCTTAACTATTTTGTGCGCAATAAGTTAAAAGAGTTCAGTACTAAGAAGAAAATGCGTTTTATATATGAAATGATGTTCCGCTCGGCTATGCTTTATCAGGCTTACTTACGTGGGATTGATAAGAAAAGAACTGAGATAGAAGAAAGAGTTGGCGATGATACACACGATACAGATATTATCGAGCTTCACGAATTAGAATCGACGCTTGTATACTTTGCTACATCTTTAAGGGCGAACAGCATTGTGCTTGAAAGATTGAGACGATACAAAAGACTTGAACAGTATCCGGAGGATATGGAACTGCTTGAAGATGTAACAGTCGAATACCAGCAGGCTATTGAGATGACGTCTATATACAGGGATATTATAGATGGTACAAGAGAGCTGTTGTCATCGGTTATTAATAACAGGCTTAATAATGTAATGAAAATTCTTACATCAATCACTATAGTTATGGCTATACCTACAATAATATCGGGAATATATGGAATGAATGTTGCCGGTGAGTGGATGCCTTTATCAGCAACCAGGTATGGATTTTATATAATTGTTGTAATAATATTTATTATATGTGTGTTTGTATTGTGGTTCCTTAAGAAGAAGAAAATGCTTTAAGATGTTTAAGAACATTTATTATATATAAAAAATATGATATATAATGGTGAAGTTATATAATTTATTTAATAAAAGCTGTGGAACAGTAATTATCTTTAAAAGTAGTCTTTATCCCGAAGTATTCTTTATGCAAGAGTAATCTTTGCTTAAAAATAATCTTTTAAAGATAATGCTTGTCCACAGCTTTATAATTGCTAGTAATATTTGTTATTATACTTATATGCTTACTTGTAAACTTCCTGCCAGCGTGACACCATCTCCTCAGCTTCTGTCTTAGATGATACTTTTGTTACAATGACCCCGTCAAGATAAATCTCATATACCGGAAACTTCTTAGGACTGTCTCCGTGATACACCTCTACTCTGCTGAATTTCACACGCTCCATAATAAAAAACCTCCACATATTAAATTAATAATATATAATTGTTAAAACAAATTAACAATATGTTGTATTGTATCACATACATATTTAAAATAAAATACAAGATTTGCCATTGGTACTAAAGTACCAAAAAACAAATAAAATTGTTGCATATTTGTACATTATAAATTATAATAATCGCAGGGTTATTTCGACAATTGAATTAAGGAGAAGGTTTAGATATGTATTCACAACAGAATGTTGGAATCGGGGATGACTATGTGACAGCACATAGACTGGACCGCCGGCTTGCGGTCATAGACAGATTTTATCTTACTAATGTAACGAACCGTGCCTTTAATGACTATTTTGGAAATACGTCATATGGCTGTCTTACGGAGTTCGTACATCCAGATGATAAAGAAAAGTTAATAGAGCTTATTGATTCGTTTGATGGAAGTCCTGTGGGTAAATGCTTTTTATTCAGGGACTATAAGGGGGAGTACAGACAGAATCTTATTAAGCTTTTGTCATTTGAGAATAATGATGCTCTGCGTAATATTGATATAGAGATGATCGATATAGATAGTGTTGTAGAGACTAATCGCAGGATATGTGACGATATCGCAATGGAAAGAGTAGTTATGGGACTCACAGGCGAGTATGTATTTGCGTATTCTGAGAAGACTGGGGATATTAAGATTGTAAGATATGAAGGCATTTCAAGAGAAGTAATAACTAGAATGCCTATTGATGAATGGAAAGCATATATGCTTGATGGCAGAATTCTTGAAGAGGACGTTGTTGAACTGAATAATCTGATAAGGTATATAAAGCTGTATACATCAGAGTTCAGTGTCAAGCTTACAACTAATATGAGAACCTTTGGCAAAGCTATGGAAAAGGTTAAGTTCGTAGGAGCTGTATATACTAAGTATACAGGTGAGAATATGGTTATTGGAAGGATTATTCTTGCTGACGGAACTAACAGTATGGGTAATATTGTTGAGATTGCCGATGAACTTACTATGGATTCGCTTACCAAGGTGTATAATAAGAAGACTATAACAGAGTATGCACAGAAGCTTGTTAAGAAAGAGAAGATTAACAGGGTAAGCATAGTTATACTTGATGTTGATTATTTCAAGCAGGTTAATGACAGATATGGACATCTCTATGGAGATAAAGTACTTACAAGAGTAGCCAAGAAGCTTAAAGAGGTTGTTGGTGAAGATGGTGTTGTCGGACGTATAGGCGGAGATGAATTTATGATCGTCTTAAATGGAATTAATGACGATTATTCATTAAGAGGAATATTAAGAGCTATACGAACACAGGTTAAGTGGGAATTCAAGAATGATTATGAAAATTTTCAGGTCACGACATCAATAGGCGTTGCATTCAGTCCTAATAATGGACACGAATATGAAGAATTGTTTAAAAAGGCTGATTTCTGTCTTTATGTAGCAAAGGAAAAGGGCAGGGACAGGTATGTATTTTTCAGGGATGAGATACATAAAGAGTCTTATGAGAATTCTCTTAACCAGAAGGATAAGATATTTAATGACGGCAGGGAGATGCGCGAATTAAGATATCTTACAGACATTATGTTACAGTTTAACACAGACAGAAAGGGTGCTGTAAGCAATATGTTTGAACATATGATTCAGACTTACAAGGTGGACAGCATAAGCATTTATAAAGGTAAGGCTTTAAAGAGGTGTTTGACATTTGGACAGCAGCTTGAGGATGCGGAGTATCTGCCATATGTTAATACAGATGGCTTTAATAAGCTTATGGGAGATAAGAATTATATATCAGCCGATTTCGTCAACAGAAATCTGGATGTAGCTCCTGAATTTGTTGAGGAGATGAAGAAGCGGCATATATGTTCAACAATCCAGTGCTTTATTGGTGGCAGGGATGATATAAAAGGTGTTCTTACAATAGATAAGACCAAAGAAGCTTCACAGTGGGCAGAATATGAGATAGAGTGTGCTGTGATAACATCAACTTTATTGTATACAATAATAAGTGATGAAGAGCAGGATTATGTTGCAGCGATGAATATTACAGATTAAAAACAGCCCCTAATTACTATTGGCATAAGTAATTAGGGGAATTTTATATATTGCAGTATATTGTATTTATATTGTATTAAATCCACAACATATTGTGTTTGTATTGACTTGAAGATATATGTGATGTAAAATTTAAACTGCGCTATACAAGAGAACTCTTGTGTAGCGCATTATATACGATTAGGGTAGATAAAGCCCCAATATGATATATTTTATTATTAATAAATATTACGCGTAATTTTATTTGTATACTAAATGTGAATAGAAATTTATTGTCAGGTAAAAAAGGAGGGTTTACTAATTATGAAGATAATCAAACGTAGTGGATCAGAAGTTACATTTGATATTAGTAAAATAATGGCAGCAGTTGCAAAGGCAAATAAGGAGGTTGTACATAGCGAAAGACTTTCTGATGAGCAGATTGAAACAATATCTGATAATGTCGAGAGCATCTGCCAGGAGATGAACAGATCACTTAATGTTGAAGAAATTCAGGATCTTGTTGAGAACCAGATTATGAATATGAGGGCATTTGCAGTAGCCAGAAAGTATATCACATACAGATATAAGAGAGCTCTTGTAAGAAAGTCTAATTCAACAGATGAGCAGATATTAAGCCTTTTAGAGTGCAATAATGAGGAAGTAAAGCAGGAGAATTCCAATAAGAATCCTACTGTTAATAGTGTACAGAGAGATTATATGGCAGGAGAGGTCAGCAAGGATATTACTAAAAGATTTCTTCTTCCAGCAGATATTGTAGATGCACACGAGCAGGGGCTTATACATTTTCACGATGCAGATTATTTCGCACAGCATATGCACAACTGTTGTCTTGTGAACCTTGAAGATATGCTCCAGAACGGAACGGTTATAAGTGAAACAATGATTGAGAAGCCACATAGCTTTTCTACAGCCTGTAATATAGCTACACAGGCTATTGCACAGATTGCCAGCTCACAGTATGGCGGACAGAGCATTTCATTAGCACACCTTGCTCCATTTGTCCAGATAAGCAGGGAAAAGTTCATTAAGCAGGTTGCAGAGGAATTCAAGGCGACTGGAATTGATGCAGGAGAAGATAAGATTAAGGAAGTCGCAGAATTAAGAGTAAGAGATGAAATTAAACGTGGTGTACAGATGATTCAGTATCAGGTCATAACACTTATGACAACTAATGGACAGGCTCCATTTGTTACTGTATTTATGTATCTTGATGAGGTTCCGGAAGGACAGACAAGAGAAGACCTTGCCCTTGTAATAGAGGAAGTTCTTAAGCAGAGAATACAGGGTGTTAAGAACGAAAAGGGTGTATGGATTACACCAGCGTTTCCTAAGCTTATATATGTGCTAGAGGAAGATAATATAAGAGAAGATTCAAAGTATTGGAACATTACACAGCTTGCCGCTAAATGTACAGCTAAGAGAATGGTTCCAGATTATATATCGGAAAAGATTATGAAGAAGCTTAAGGTTGATAAGTTTGGAGAAGGACATTGCTTTCCTTGTATGGGCTGTCGTTCTTTCCTGACACCTTATAATGACCCAGAGAATGATAACAAGCCTAAATATTATGGACGTTTTAATCAGGGTGTAGTTACACTTAATCTTGTAGATGTAGCATGTTCATCAGGTAAGGATATGGATAAATTCTGGAAAATTCTTGATGAAAGACTTGAGCTTTGTAAGAGAGCACTTATGTGCAGACATTATAGATTAAAAGGTACTCCATCAGATGTTGCACCAATTCTCTGGCAGAATGGTGCACTTGCAAGACTTAAGAAGGGCGAAACTATTGATAAGCTTCTTTACGGCGGATATTCTACTATTTCTTTAGGGTATGCTGGTCTGTGTGAATGTACTTATTATATGAAGGGTGTTACACATACGGATCCTAATGGTACAGAATTTGCATTAAAGCTTATGACATATTTAAGAGATACCTGCAACCGCTGGGCCAAGGAGACTAATATAGATTTCAGTCTTTACGGAACACCGCTTGAATCAACAACTTATAAGTTTGCTAAGAATCTTCAGAAAAGATTTGGCAAGATAAAAGGTGTTACGGATAAGAATTATATAACTAATAGTTACCATGTTCATGTAACAGAGAATATCAACGCATTTGACAAGCTGAAGTTCGAGGCTCAGTTCCAGGAGCTTTCACCAGGTGGTGCAATAAGTTATGTAGAAGTTCCGGATATGAATGATAATATACCAGCAGTTCTTTCTGTTATGCAGTTTATATATGACAATATTATGTATGCAGAGCTTAATACAAAGAGCGATTATTGTCAGGTATGCGGCTATACAGGACAGATACAGATTATAACTGATGATGATGGAAAGCTTATATGGGAATGCCCTAATTGTGGTAACCGTAATCAGGATAAGATGAATGTTGCAAGAAGAACCTGCGGTTATATTGGAACACAGTTCTGGAATCAGGGACGTACACAGGAGATTAAGGAAAGAGTGCTTCATCTTTAATATTTAACAGTATATTAAAAGCCAGCCGGAATAATATCCGGCTGGCTTTTTGGTGTATTATTCATCAAATATACTAACGATTTCACCGTCCATAATTTTATTCATATTCTTAACGGCACAGAAATTACCGCACATAGAGCAGGTATCTTCTTTTTCTGGCTTGGCTTCCTGTCTGTAGCGTCTTGCTTTTTCTGGGTCTATGGCAGCATCAAACTGTGCATCCCAATCAAGTACACGTCTTGCTTTATCCATCTTTAAATCCCAGTCGATTGCACCGGGAACACCTTTTGCAATATCAGCAGCATGAGCTGCAATTCTTGCTGCAATAATTCCTTCTTTAACATCATTTAAGTCAGGAAGACGAAGATGTTCAGCAGGAGTTACATAGCAGAGGAAAGAAGCACCATATGTAGCAGCGATAGCACCACCGATAGCAGAAGTTATATGATCATAGCCAGGTGCAATATCTGTAACAAGAGGTCCAAGTACATAGAAAGGAGCACCTTTGCATATGGTTTTTTGGATTTCCATATTAGCCTGAATCTGGTTGATTGGCATATGTCCCGGTCCTTCAATCATAACCTGAACGTCCTTTTCCCACGCACGTCTTGTAAGTTCACCAAGAGTAACAAGCTCCTCAATCTGTGATATATCAGAGGCATCCATAATACAGCCAGGCCTGCAGGCATCACCAAGACTCATAGTAACGTCATATTCACGGCATATATCAAGTACTTCGTCATAGTATTCAAAAAATGGATTTTCATTGCCTGTCATTTCCATCCACGCATAGATGATTGAACCGCCTCTTGATACAATGTTCATAAGACGTTTGTCGGCTCTGAATTTCTTAGCTGTAGCTTTGTTAATTCCACAATGGATAGTCATAAAGTCAACACCATCTTCAGCGTGCATTCTTACAATATCAAGCCATTCCTTAGCAGTAATTTCCTTAAGAGCCTTGTGATAATATACAACGGCATCATATATTGGAACAGTACCGATGATTGCTGGACATTCAGCAGTAAGCTTTCTTCTGAACTTCTGTGTATCACCAAATGAACTTAAATCCATTATGGCCTCAGCTCCCATTTTTACTGCGTTGTTTACCTTATCAAGTTCCATATCAAGGTCAACGCAGTCTCTTGAAGTTCCAAGATTGACATTAATTTTAGTACGAAGCATAGAGCCTATTCCGTTAGGGTCAAGGCATTTGTGATTTTTGTTAGCTGGTATAATAACTTGTCCACAGGCTACGAGTTTTACAAGTTCATTAATATCCATGTGTTCTTTAGCTGCAACACATTCCATTTCTTTAGTGATAATGCCTTTTCTGGCGGCATCCATCTGTGTTGTGTATTCCATAAGTATCCTCCATTTCCACACATAATACAAAATAAAAATTCATAATAAGTATTGGTGCTTTCGTGTAATGTATTAATTAGGGAACTGACTGGAAGAATTAGGAAGATGAATATTTATACAGATTAAAAAATAGAATGTAACATAAAATTATAATATCTGCATTTAATTTAACATCATATATTTTATTAAAATGACTAGAGAATAATAATCTTCCTACGGTGGCATTATCCACATCAGGTATATGGGTCGGAACCGGATTCCCTCTCAGCCAGGCAAAAGCCTTCTGCTCCCCAGTTAATATCTTATGATTGATAGTATAACATCTGCCCGATAAAAGTCAATCTTATGTAAAGACTTTTATCGGGCAGGTTATAATAATATTATTGTTAGTCTGTTATAGACTGCTGGCTTTCAGCTTCGCACTTTGCTTCTGCATTTCTTTCTGGCAGAATGTAAAGCATAAAATACATAAATGCCATAAGAACGATACCTCCGATAACATCATATACAGAGTGTTGTTTTAAGAATATTGTTGACAGGCATATAAGTATACATAATATAAGTGAGGCATTGACAATATATTTGTGATCTTTAAGTGCCTTACACTTTGAAAGGGCAGTGTGGACGGCAATTGAATTATATACATGTATGCTTGGAAATACGTTGGTTGTCGTATCGGTAGCATAGAGTACAGTAACAAGCTTTCCAAATATATTATCAGGGATGTTATCAGGTCTTAATGTTAGACCATTAGGGTATATCATACATATAAACATAGATACAGACATACCGATAATAAGTGAAAGAGCAAATCTTATAAATTCTTTATTGTCAGCTTTCAGAACCATATATATGCATGAAGCAGCTATATAGACAAACCATAAAAGATAAGGGATTATAAATATCTCAAGGAAAGGTATATAGCTGTCGATTGTTCCGTTTAATATGTGAATTCCGGGATAATCCATAGTTATTTTATGCTCAAGATAAAAGAACCAGGGAAGATATATAAAAGCGTAAAGTGCAAAAAGCAGACGCCACCATATTTTTTTAAATGTTTTCATCATAACCTTCATTTCCAGCAGATAACCGCTATAATAAATAATATTAAGATGTTAGCATTGTTTCTAATCAAAAGCAATAGCAATTTGATTATGTGTTTACAAAGTTATAGATTTTTAATATAATATTTTGTTGTGATTTAATATTTAATAAAAAATTATTATAATAGTTAGAAAATGTTTGTAAAGTAAGTGATGGATTGGTATACAATTATGTTGTAGATGTCCGGATATATTAACGGCTGTCACTTAATTATATGATATGAATTGGAGAAAAATATGCTTAAATTAAGCCATATAAAAAAGAGCTATAAGAAGAATGAAGTTCTTACAGATATATCCTTTACATTTGAGGAGGGACAGATATATCCTATACTTGGTGGACCGGGAGCTGGAAGAACAACATTATTTGAGTGTATATGTGGAGATATATCTGTTGATGACGGAAGCATAGTTACAATTGATAAGTGTAAATATTTTTATGCGGCAAAGCAGAGTGTTCTTCCTGTATACATAACAGGTTATGAGTTTATAAGTATGCTTTGTGATATGGAGAGAGACGATCCTGAGCCAGAGGATATATTTGACAGAATTGGGTTCAGTGTTGCCAAGAGAGATGAGCTTATAGCGGATTATACATTTGAGGAGAAGAAGCTTTTACAGCTTGCCTGTATTCTTGTAATAAGACCTTATGTTGTGCTTTTTGATGAGCCGCTTGATTATTGCAGTGAAGAATACATTAATAAGTTTATCGAAGTTATTAATACAATAAAAGAAGGCAGGATAATACTTATCTCAACAGGACTTCTAGAGATTTCCAAGAGGATAAGTGAGGATACGCTAGTCTTAAATAACGGAGAATTTAATCACATAGATAAAAAGACTATGGAAATTCCAGAGATAAGGAAGGCAGTTTTAGATATATTAGGGGAGACAGACAATGAGATTATTTAGAAAGCTGTTTGCTGAGAAGATTTTAAGGTTTTATGAGGGTACTAATGCAGGTATAAGATATATAAGTAATGCACCACTGATAGGCAGATGTGTTAAAGAGAATACATTTGCAGAGAATTCCAAGGCAAGATTATTTGTTGGTATTTTGGCACAGTTATTTATGGTTTTATGGGAATTTATAAAGAAGTTTATGTATGTATTTATTCTTATATATATACCATATGTGCTTATAGGTCTTGAGTGCCCATTGATTAAGGCCAATCAGGAGCTTACAATTATATATATGTTTGTTATGCTTTCGGTTATATGCGGAAGTCTTTCTAACAACATATTATTTACTATAGGTGACAGGGATTACCTTATGATAAGGGTTATGTCAATAAGCCCATATATGAATTTTTTAGGAAAGCTTCTTTATAAGATGGCTACGGAATTCATATTTTATTTTATTATTCTTAATATATTTGGCGTTTCGTGGTTTCGTTCGCTTATGCTCTGTATGCTTACGATATGCGTAAGACCTATAGGCGAGATGTTTGCGATTATGTCTTTTGATCATTTTATATGGGTATATGAGAATAGAAGCGTGTTTAATGGAACTGTTATGGCGGTATGTGTTTTACTTGCGTATGGTGTGCCATTTTTTGTAAGACGACTTTCCCATAGCTGGCTTTATGCAGTACATCCTTTTGTGGTGCTGGTATTTTTCCTTGCAGGAGCTGGTGCAATGTATTTCTTATGGTGGTATAAGTATTACAGAAAGATTGTCAGAGAGGCTATGCATTTAAAACACGAGAGCTGATTAGGATGATGGAGAACGAATATGAAGAAAAAGAACAGAGAAAAGTTAAGATTGATTACATTAAGGGTATGTATAGGGATTCTTTGTGCTTTTGTTATAGCTGTATTCATACGTTCGTATTATTACAGAAGCAAGGAAAGTAATCTTGATATTAAGTCAAGGTATACTTTCACAGTGGATATAGATGCTTACGGGGATGTTATTGATGAGCAGTATCAGACAAGGGCAGCTACATATGATGATTCTAATGTCATAAATACGATGCCTGATGTATCACAGGTTAAGACAGAAACAGTGGCCAGGACGTGGCTTAATGAGTATGTTAATCAGTATATGAATGAGTATCTTCCGTATAATAAGTCAGTTAAGAGGATGACAATAGATGATATTAATGTATTGAATGAAGATGAACATACAGCGTTAATAAGTTTTTCGGTAATTCTTAAAAATGCTGCTTCTGATTATTTTCTTTCGTGGGACGGAGTTACTGATGATGACAGATTGAAATGTGAGTGGGTTGTATCTTACTATATTGATGCACATACTGACAACACTGCTACGGTGTATGTTACATCAGCATTAAGTCCGGAAGAATACGGAATAGCACAGTACAATGAGAAGGCAGCCCTGGCAGCAGATAGCGAGAACAAGACCAATGCTTCTACAGACCTGCTTGCAAGATATGTTATAAGAGATGATATATTGAGTGTAACTTATGATGATGGTGAGCATTATGCAACTGTTCCAGTAGATGTTGAAAATCTTATGTATGAAAGCGGAAGTACAAGCACGTTGAAGGATGGAAGTTATCTTATAACTACATCAAAGACTGCATTTTTATTTGGCGGCAGGATGGGAAGTTCTAAGAGAGTACCGGTAACTCTTATATATTCTGATGATAAAGGTGTTAACTGGACCAGCTGTGAACTTGATAATATATATAACGCAGAAGATTACTATGTTGATTTCTTTGATGAGAATAAGGGTGTTATTGTGTGTGGTTATGCCAGGACTGATAATGAAAAGGAGTCTTACAGGATATACCAGACAGCTAATGGTGGCGAGACGTGGACAACAGTTGGAAGTGGTCCTGCCAATTATATATTAAAAGGTGTTATGTATGTGGACGAAAATGTTGGATTTTTCTGCTACAATTATGCAGAAGGAATGGACGGCAATCTTTATATGACTAAAGATGGCGGCAAGACATTTTCTAAAGTGACACTTCCAGAACAGGAGCTTGACAGTACAGCTAAGTCATCAATGGCTTCAAGCACGGTAGCAGATGATGAGTTAAAATGGAATGATGTATACAAGGAAGCGTTAGTTCCTACAGTTGATGATAAAGGTATTATAACTGTATATCTTACACAGGGTTCTGATGGAACTTATAATGATGGAAAGACGGCGGCTAAGTATCAGTCATCTGATAAAGGTGATACCTGGGTGTTCGTAAGGCAGCTTGAGATTACGCAGAATAATAATAAGCATAATTGACTTTTTGCTTGAATTATTATTCATTATATGATAGTATTTATAGAGTTTAAGAAAAAAAGACATTTTTGTGTCTTTTTTTTTGCGCAAAAGTCAATTGAAACTATATAAAGACTATTAACAGTTGTGGTTTGCGCACTATAATCAATTTAATATACGAAAGGGAATAGGTGGCATTCATGAAAGCATTTTTAATACTTGAAGATGGAACAGTATTTAAAGGAACAAGTATTGGTTCCACTCGCGAAGTCATTAGCGAAATAGTTTTTAATACTTCGATGACAGGATATCTGGAGGTGTTAACTGATCCTTCATATGCAGGACAGGCAGTTACAATGACATATCCTCTGATTGGCAACTATGGCATATGCTATAAAGATATGGAGTCTGAAAAAGCATGGCCAGATGGATTTATTGTGAGAGAATTATCAAGGATGCCAAGTAACTTCAGAAATGAAGCTCCTATACAGAAGTTCCTTTTAGATAATGATATACCAGGTATCTGTGGAATAGATACAAGAGCCCTTACTAAGATATTAAGAGAAAAGGGTACTATGAACGGAATGATTACAACTAACGAAAACTATAATCTTGATGAAGTACTTCCTAAGATTAAGGAATACAAGGTTGCGGGAGTTGTAAGAAAGGTTACATGCAAGGAAAAGTATGTACTTAACGGAGATGGACCAAGAGTTGCACTTATGGATTTCGGTGCAAAGAAGAACATTGCCAAGTCTCTTAATGACAGAGGCTGTGAGGTTACAGTATATCCAGCGTATACTAAGGCAGAGGAAATCTTAGCTTCTAATCCAGATGGTATTATGTTATCAAATGGTCCTGGAGATCCTAAGGAATGTGTAGAGATAATCGAAGAGATAAAGAAGCTTTATGCAAGCAATGTGCCAATATTTGCCATATGTCTTGGACATCAGCTTATGTCACTTGCAACAGGTGCTGATACACACAGATTAAAGTATGGTCACAGAGGTGCTAACCACCCTGTTAAGGATCTTGCTACTGGAAAGGTATATATATCAACACAGAATCATGGTTATGTTGTAGATGAAGCAACACTTAATCCAGAGGTTGCAGAACCAGCATTTGAAAATGTTAATGATAAGACTAATGAAGGTCTATCTTATAAGGGTAAGAATATATTTACTGTACAGTTCCATCCGGAAGCTTGTGCAGGACCACAGGATACAGCGTATCTTTTTGACAGATTTATGGATATGATGAAGAAGGAGGACTAAGACAATGCCAAAGAATCCTAATATAAAGAAGGTTTTAGTAATCGGTTCAGGTCCAATCGTAATCGGACAGGCAGCAGAATTTGACTATGCAGGTACACAGGCTTGCCGTTCTCTTAAGGAAGAGGGAATAGAAGTATGCCTCGTTAACTCTAACCCAGCGACTATCATGACAGATAAGGATATTGCTGATGAAGTATATATCGAACCTCTTACTGTAGAAGCATTAAAGCAGATTATATTAAAGGAAAAGCCAGACAGCATCTTACCTACACTTGGTGGACAGGCTGGTCTTAACCTTGCTATGGAGATAGCAGAGACAGGTTTCCTTGAAGAGAATAATGTACAGCTTATAGGTACAACTGCACTTACAATTAAGAAGGCAGAAGACAGACTTATGTTCAAGGAAACTATGGAAAAGATAGGTGAACCTTGTGCACCTTCATTAGTTGTTAATGATGTTCCATCTGGTGAAGCATTTGCAGCTAAGATTGGTTATCCGGTTGTTCTTCGTCCTGCTTACACACTTGGTGGAAGCGGCGGTGGTATCGCCCATAACGTAGAAGAATTAAGAGAGATTCTTGAGAATGGTTTAAGACTTTCAAGAGTTGGTGAAGTTCTTGTTGAAAGATGTATATCTGGCTGGAAGGAAATCGAATATGAGGTAATGCGTGACAGCAACGGAACATGCATAACTATATGTAATATGGAAAATATTGACCCAGTTGGTGTACATACAGGTGATAGTATTGTAGTTGCTCCTTCACAGACACTTTCAGATAAAGAATATCAGATGCTTAGAACATCTGCACTTAACATTATAGATGAGCTTGGTATCACAGGTGGATGTAACGTACAGTATGCACTTCATCCAGACAGCTTTGAGTATTGCGTTATAGAGGTTAACCCTCGTGTAAGCCGTTCTTCAGCACTTGCTTCTAAGGCTACAGGTTATCCTATTGCCAAGGTTGCAGCTAAGATTGCACTTGGTTATACACTTGATGAGATTAAGAATGCAGTTACAGGAAAGACATATGCAAGCTTTGAGCCAGCACTTGACTACTGTGTAGTTAAGATACCTAGACTTCCATTTGATAAGTTTATCTCTGCAAAGAGAACACTTACAACACAGATGAAGGCTACTGGTGAGGTTATGAGTATATCTGATAACTTCGAGGGTGGTCTTATGAAGGCTATACGTTCACTTGAACAGCATGTTGACAGTCTTATGTCATACGATTTTACAGGACTTACAGATGAGGAACTTTTAGAAGATCTTGCTGTAGTTGATGACAGAAGAATCTGGAAGATAGCAGAAGGCTTAAGAAGAGGCATAGAGCCAGCAGTTATGCATGACATAACAAAGATTGACAGATGGTTTATAGATAAGCTTCAGATTATCGTTGAGATGGAGAATTCTTTAAAGAAAGGTCCTCTTACAGAAGAATTATTAAGAGAGGCTAAGAGAATTGAGTTCCCTGATAATGTTATTGGAGAACTTACAGGACATACAGAAAGAGAAATAAAAGAACTTCGTGATAAGTATGATATTCACGCAGCATTTAAGATGGTTGATACTTGTGCCGCTGAGTTCGCAGCCACAACTCCTTATTACTATTCAGTATATGGCAGTGAGAATGAAGCTGCAGAGACTAAGGATAAGAAGAAAGTTCTTGTACTTGGTTCAGGCCCAATAAGAATTGGACAGGGTATTGAATTCGATTTCTGTTCAGTACATTGTACATGGGCATTTAAGAAAGAGGGTTATGAGACAATTATTATCAATAATAACCCAGAAACAGTATCAACAGACTTTGATATTGCTGATAAGCTTTACTTTGAGCCACTTACAGAAGAAGATGTTGAAAGTATTGTAGAATTCGAGAAGCCGGATGGAGCTGTAGTTCAGTTTGGTGGACAGACAGCTATCAAGCTTACAGAAGCTCTTATGAAGATGGGTGTGCCAATTCTTGGAACTAAGGCAGAAGATGTAGATGCTGCTGAGGATAGAGAGTTATTTGATGAAATACTTGAAAAGACAGAGATTCCAAGAGCTAAGGGACAGACTGTATTCACAGTAGAGGAGGCACTTAAGGCTGCTAATGAACTTGGTTATCCAGTGCTTGTACGTCCTTCATATGTACTTGGTGGACAGGGTATGCAGATTGCTGTATCTGATGAAGATGTAGTGGAATTTATGGGAATTATCAACAGAATTAAGCAGGATCACCCAATCCTTGTAGATAAGTACCTTATGGGTAAGGAAATCGAAGTAGATGCCGTATGCGATGGCGAAGATATTCTTATTCCTGGTATTATGGAACACATTGAAAGAGCTGGTATTCATTCAGGAGATAGTATTTCAGTATATCCAGCTAAGTCAATCTCTCCAAAGATAACTGAAATGATTGCTGATTACACAGGAAGACTTGCGAGAGCACTTCATGTAAAGGGTATGATTAATATCCAGTTTATTGTATACAACGATCAGGTATATGTAATTGAAGTAAATCCACGTTCAAGCCGTACAGTACCATATATCAGCAAGGTTACTGGTATTCCTATTGTTAAGCTTGCAACTAAGGTTATTACAGGAGCTAAGATAAGAGATTTAGGTTATGAGCCAGGTCTTCAGAAGGCTGCTGATTACTATGCAATCAAGATGCCAGTATTCTCGTTCGAGAAGATCAGAGGTGCTGATATAAGCCTTGGACCAGAAATGAAGTCTACAGGTGAGTGCCTTGGTATATCTAAGAGCTTTGATGAAGCACTTTACAAGGCATTTGAGGGAGCTGGAATAAGACTTCCAAAGCATAAGCAGATTATTATGACTCTTGCAGATAAGGATAAGCAGGACGGTATTGATATAGCACAGAGATTTGAAGCACTTGGATACAAGATATATGCTTCAAGAGGTACAGCTAAGGTTCTTAAGGAAAATGGTGTACACGCTATTCAGGTTAATAAGATTGGACAGGAAGCTCCAACACTCCTTGACCTTATATTAGAGCATAAGATTGACCTTGTTATTGATACACCAGAAAATGGTATTGAGAGAGCAAAGGATGGTTTCCTTATAAGAAGATATGCTATCGAGACAGGAGTTCACTGCCTTACAAGTCTTGATACAGCTCACGCACTTATCTCAAGTCTTGAGCATGCATTTAATAATCAGGAACTTTCAATAGTAGATATTGCTACAATTGATAACAGAGGTTAATTGAATTAATGCAAATAGTATAATTATGCAGAGTGATATAATGTTTATATAATACATTTTATAATTAATATTATAGTCCTCCAGAAGCTAAGTAAGGCGAATGTGCCTTAAAAGCTTTTGGGGGACTTTTATAATCAGGGGGATTATGTTAAAATGCTTAATATGTCCTGAATAATATATTTGATAATCAGGGCAAAAAGGAGAATATATGAGATTATTGAATATAAGTGATACGCTTATTAATCTAAAGAATAAATTGAAGTTAAAAAATGCAGTGTCAATAGCGGCAGCTGTTATGCTTGGTGTAACTTCACTTGCAGGCTGTGGCTTTGTGTCTAACCCGGTTGAATATATGAGCCAGGCAGATAATGAGAATGGTACGGGCAGCGATAACACTGATAAGATAACAAATAATAGTGGAAATAATGCGGGCGGTATGAAAGATAACAGCTCTGATGCCGGCAGTATTGTAAATGGCAGCGACAATAGTAATGGTAATAACCAGACCAGTGGTAAGAGAAAGGCTTGTATTGTTGGGACATATGGAAGTGTGAGTGAGCTTGTTAATACAGCAGATTATGAGAATAAAATAGATATTGAATTAATTCAGGAAAATAAAGATTTTGATGAAACAAAGGATTTAATATCATTGGCTTCTAAAGTCCAGGAAATATGTAGTGGCGATGCGGATATAGTTATCGTATCGGCAAGGAAAAGATTTGCAGACCAGATTAGATATTTTCTTACTTATACAATAGATACAGATAAGAGTATATATGTTGTTGAGGAAGATAATAACAATTATAAGACAGAAATAGCTGATATTGTTGATAATAAAGCGAATAAGGTTAATGATAGTGCAAAACATCATTTTGACATGACAGGGATTAAGGATATGGGCTATGTCGGTATGGTTAATGATTATATAGGCAATGATGTGTATACAGCACAGAAAATAATGGCTTCATATGAGTCTGTAGTAGTAGTCAGCGATACTGCTGACGGAAGTCTGTCGCCAGCAATGACACAGCTTGTAAAAGATGTATCAGGTTATATTAAGGTAATTGTTGTTAATAATTCTGGCAGTGAATATGACTATGCGGCTGATGGTTTAAATGTCATCACAGCACAGACAATGACAAGCTGGCAGGCAAGAATAATGGCAATGTTATGTCTTACAGATAAGAATATAACTGACTGGCAGGAGTTCTTTAATTAATGGCAGTTGTGAAGCTGTAATGTGGCAGTGCAATTTGCAGATGCGGTATATTACATAATTCGTGCAGTTATATCAGGGCAGCTGAATTAAATAAAACAGAGTAAAGATTTTGTGAGTTGAATCATTAAATAAAGTTGAATTGATAATTGTACACAAATATGTTACTATTATACATATGATGCAATTCGGAAAGGGTATATATATTATGAATCAGACAAAAATACAGGACGTAATAAGACATATCAGCAAAGATGAAGACTACGGCGTAGATATGATGGAGAAGCTTTCTTTAGCTGATGCAGTAGAGGTTATGGCTGTTGTACTGCCATCTTTAAAGAAAAGAGCCAAGGAGATGGGCAATACTAACGATTTAGCATATTTTGGAAGAATTGAAGAGATATATGCAAAGGTTATGGCTGATAAATTAAGAAAAGAGGAACATTTATGGGTTGTATACTCAAGTACAACAGCGTACCCATATATGGTAGACAGTGATTTATTTGTTCTTTTTAATCCTAAGAATTCTTCACTTATTGAGAAGAAGCTTAAGCTAAGCGGTTACGAAGTATCAGTTGGTGTTGAGAATAATGATGCGTTTGCTATGGAGCTATGCCATATGTACCGTAATGGATATAAGAATATAAGACTTACAGATGGTGACAAGCTTGAATATGTAATACCAAGAGAAGCATTTGGAACATATGATGAGTTCTTTAGGGATGATTATGTGACTAACCCAGGTTTACAGAATACAATGATTTCTTATTTTCAGGAGTTCAGAAAGAATACAGACAAAGATACAATAAAAGAGCTTCTTGATAAGAGAGAAAATGCAATGTTAAATGCTATGGTTAATTCTGAATATATGGTTCCATGTGTTAAGGAGGAGACAGAGGAAGAAGTATCTATAGCACATCATTTTATTGATGTTACAGACAGGGTTGAGCATAAGGAAGATGAGCAGGTTATAGCAATACCAGCATTTACAGATGGTTTTGAGATGGACAAATGCTATAAGGGACAGTATGAGAATATGCTCTATACATATAAGGAGCTTGTTGGGGTTATAGACGAACTTGGAGCCTCTGGAGCAATATTTAATCCACTTGGAATAAGTTATTATATTCCACTTGAAACACTTAAGAAAATAGAAAAAGATTTCAATAAATAGAATAGTATGTAAGCCTGCTTGTATCGGGTTTTATGATTGTATCACGATTATGTGATATATTGTAAAATGTGATACTGGCAGGCTTTTTATGTAATAGGGAAATCTAATTAATTTAATTCATTATACATAAAAAGTCCTATATACAGGTTCGTACTGCAGTGCAAATATGGGCACTTATAAAAAAATACTTATGTAAAAACACTTTTATAAAATTACTTTATGAAAGTATTGGCAAATTACTTATAATGATGTAAACTAATATTAACTTATGAAATATTATGTATGATTATGGAGGTAATGTTTATGTGGTTAGCTGATTTGGGCAATGGAAATTATAGGAATCCGATACTTTATGCAGATTATTCTGACCCTGATGCTATAAGAGTGGGAGAAGATTATTTTATGGTGGCATCAAGCTTTTCTAATTCGCCAGCACTTCCAATATTACATTCAAAAGATTTAGTAAATTGGAAGGTTGTTAATTATTGCTTGAAACACATTCCGGAATTCAGATATAACAATCCGTTGCACGGATGTGGTGTGTGGGCACCATCTATAAGATACCACGAGGGTACATATTATGTATGTTTTCCAATGCCAGATGAGGGAATATATATGACAACAACCAAAGATCCGTTTGGTGAATGGAGCGAGCCTGTCAATATAAGACCAGGTGCAGGCTGGATTGACCCTTGTCCATTCTGGGATGATGACGGTAATGCTTATCTTGTGGCAGGTGTTGCAAAGAGCAGAATTGGATATAAGAGTGTTCTTCATATAGTAAGAATGAGACCAGATGGTATGGGGATATTTGGAGATGAAGTAAAGATATTTGATGGTAATGAGAATGGTCAGATAACAATAGAAGGACCTAAAATGTATAAACGTAACGGATATTATTATATATTTGCACCAGCAGGAGGTGTTAAGACAGGCTGGCAGACGATACTCCGTTCCAAAAATCCATTTGGACCATATGAACATAAGGTTGTATTAAGACAGGGTGATTCTTTAGTCAACGGACCTCATCAGGGTGCGTGGGTAGATACAGTTACTGGTGAGGACTGGTTCTTACATTTTCAGGATGTGTATGCTGCAGGCAGAATAACACATTTACAGCCAATGCATTGGGAAAATGACTGGCCAATAATTGGCGTTAATAAAGAGGGCAATGATTACGGTGAACCAGTTATGCAGTATGTAAAGCCCAATATTGGAAAGACAGCAGAGGAGATTAATGATACAGATAAATATCCAGTATGTGAGCCAGACACAACAGATGAATTTGATACTGATAAGATGATGTTACAGTGGCAGTGGAATTCTAATTATGATGACAGCTGGTATGTGACTAAGACTGATGCTTATGGAAAGAAATTACCAGATGGCTCATATATAAGACTTAATGCACTTGCATCAACACCTCTTAGACCAGTGAGCGATTACAGAAATCTTCTCTTGCAGAAATGGCCTGCACCTGAATTTGAGTGTGTTACTAAAATGTGCGTGAATGGTCTTGAAAATGGAGATTATGCAGGAATTGTGTCATTAGGCGTGGAATATGGAGCAGTTGGAATTGTCAAGAATTTCGGGGAATATGCAATAAGGACAGTCAGAGGCACTCAGAGCTTTGATTGTGAGGCGGCATATTCTAAGGAAGATGTTAAGGACTATCCTATAGCTAAAGATACATTTGCTGATAAGGAAAAGACTGTATATTTAAGATATACAGTTAAGAGAACAGGAACTAAGGATACTAAGGAAATGGCACTGGCTGTTAAAAATGTTCCTGTAGAAGAGGTGACTTTGGAAATAAGCTTTGACGGAAAGGCTTATGAGAAGCAGGTGAGCTTTACAGCAAAGGCAGGACGCTGGGTTGGCGTTAAGAATGGAATGTTTGTTAATCATAATAATGAGATTAAGAATGAGAATGAAGGGGATGGATTTGTGACGGCTGATTATATCAGGTATAGATGTATAGACAACGGGCGATTGGATTAAATTAACATAAGCAACAAAGATATGCTTTCGCTGAGTGTCGCTATCAGCGGTACTAAAGTGCTAAAGTACAGCACTTAAGTGACGGTGGCTCCCCACCTGGAGGGGGCATAGGATGTATGGCAGGAGTTATTTTAGTTGTTGGAGATGTTTAATTAAATAGTTATGAAGAGTGTGTATTTTGCTGTAGTGGCGGAGTGCACACTTTTTTGTGGGAAGGTTTGGAAGCTGACATTAGAATATTTATGAGAATTTTGCTTGCATTGGAGAGCAGGGTGGTATATAGTATCTTAAATGATAAATTTTATGAGATTTGAGTATAAATATTGCGATTTAAGGAAGTACTATGATGGTTAATTTAATAAGAAAGCAGTCGCCTGCAAGAATAATAGCGTTTGGGTTTATATTTGTGATTATAGTAGGGTCAGTGCTTTTGTCTTTGCCGTTTAGTGTTAGGGATGGTGTTGATTTAAAATACACGGATGCTTTGTATACATCAACAAGTGCAGTATGTGTAACGGGGCTTGTGGTGGTTGACTCATATGACACATTTACACCTGTGGGGCAATTTATACTAGGGGCACTTATTCAGATAGGTGGTCTTGGTGTGACGACTATGGGGGCTGGAATAATACTTGTTATGGGTAAAAAGGTAGATATAAAAGGACGTACTCTTTTAAAGGAAGCACTGAATATGGATACGGCAAAGGGGCTTGTAAGGCTTATACATAAGATATTTATTGTTACGCTTATATTTGAGGGGGCTGGTGCAATAGCAGGTTTTCTGGTGTTTATAAGAGATTATCCATTTTTTAGGGCATTGGGAATAAGCATGTTTCATTCGGTAGCAGCGTTTAATAATTCTGGTTTTGATATTCTTGGAAATAACCAGAACCTTATTAATTACAGTGGTAATATAGCACTTAATATTATAACCTGTACGCTTGTATTTTTTGGAGGTATTGGCTTTTTTGTAATATGTGAATTGTGGGAAAAGAGATTTAAGTGGAAGAAATTCTCAATGCACACAAGGATTGTAATATCAGTGAGTATTGTGCTTATTATCGCTGGTGCTCTGCTTCTTAAGATTACAGAAAATATCTCGTGGATGGGAGCATTCTTTATGAGTGTGTCAGCCAGAACAGCTGGATTTGCAACATATTCACTTGGGACATTTTCAAAATCAGGACTACTTGTGCTTATAATACTTATGATTATAGGAGCTTCGCCGGGATCTACAGGAGGTGGAATAAAGACAAGCACATTTTTTGCTCTCATACAGGGTGTTAAGTCGGCAGCAACTAATAAGTCGGAGAAAGCATTTCATTATGCAGTACCTAAGGAAGCGTTCAGAAAGGCTTCTGTTATTATGATACTTGCTATGTGTGTTGTGACTGTTGGATCTTATCTTATGGGAATATTTGAGCCGGATATTGATTTTATTGATATATTATTTGAGGTTGCAAGTGCATTTGGAACGGCAGGGCTTTCAACAGGAATTACACAACAGATAGGAATTGCAGGAAAGCTGTTATCTATTGTTATTATGTACATAGGAAGACTTGGACCGCTTACGATTGCTACATTGTGGCATTTCTCTAAGGGAGAGAGGGTTAATTATCCGGAGGGTAATATAACTATAGGATGATGATTGTGAAATATATGCGGGCAGAGTATTGATGCACTGTTTTGGTGAATGTTGTTATTGAAACGAAACAGTTGTGAGTGCGGACTATATTGCAAGCTGGGTACTGTTGAAGCCGCCGGCACTTAGCGGCTGTATTTTAGCCGCTTAGTGTCCGCTGCGGTTTCAAGTAGCGAAAGCGTGCCCAGCGGTAATATAGTCCGCACTCACAACGTCCGTTAGCCAAAACCCAATCATCAATACAAACCCAACAATAATACGTGAATTCGGAGGTAATTATGTTTAAAACTAGAATATCAAATAAAAATACTACTTATGGAATTATAGGTTTAGGAAGATTTGGCGAGTCGCTTGCATTATCGCTTGCTAACAGCGGTGCTGAATTTATGGTTATAGACAAAGATGAGGAAAAGGTAAGAGAAATGCGCGATTATACGGAAAATGCCTATGTTGTGCAGACACTTGACAGGAAAAGCCTTAGCGCAACAGGAATACAGAATTGTGATGTTGCAGTTGTGTGTATAGGTGAACATATTGATACGTCAATTCTTACAACGCTTAATCTTGTCAGTATGGGAATAAAAAAGGTTATAGCGAAAGCAAGAGGTCTTGAACACGGAGAAATATTGGCTAAGCTTGGGGCAGAAGTTGTATATCCTGAGAAGGATATGGCAGAAAGACTTGCTAACCGTCTTATAGCTTCGCAGGTTATAGATGTCATTCAGCTTAGTGAGAGAATTAATATATCTAAGGTTATGCTTCCTGACAGGCTTGAGGGGAAAACAGTTGTGGATATTAATATGCGTAAGAAATTTAATGTTAATATAATTGCAATTGAGAATAATGGGGAAGTTATGCAGGTTGTAAATCCAGAGTATGTGTTTAGAAATGGGGATATATTGTATCTTTCGGGTAGTTCGGAAGGGCTTAATAAGTTTGCTGAGTGGATAGGCTAGATAGGACAGACAATTAGATTAAATCAACATAAGCAGCAAAGACAAGCTTATGTTGATTTAATGCAGCCTGACACCTTACAGGGGTGCATCTTTGGCTGGTGCTGGTTAGCTAATAGAAGACATGGTCGCCTATTATTGTGCCGCCTTTATCGACAGTGCTGTCGTAGACGTGAAAGTACAGAGCGGCGATTGTTATATGACCATTAAGAACCTCATTAGCGGCTCTGGTACATTCAGCGTTAGCACCTCTGGCAAGGACAATTGCGAAACGTCCACTTGCGACAGGGCTGAACTGGGAAGGGGCGTAGAGTACAGATTGGATCGTGCTGCCGAATTTAGGACTGTTTACACGATTTACGATAACGCTTCCAACGGCAAGCTTGCCCTCATAAGGCTGGTTGGCAGCTTCACATTCTATCATAGCGGATATCATTGCAAGGTCGCTTGTATCATATGCTATAGGTGTATTATTAATGACTTCATCAACTGATGGGGTCATTTTTTTGATTTCTTCAAGCTGTCTTTGGATTTCTTCCTGACGGATACGTTCCTCGTATTCTAATGCAAGGGCTTCAGCTTTGGCAATATTTTCAGAGTTAGTATCTATTTTTGACTGCTTTGAAGCTATGAGCCTTTTAATATTATTAGACTCAGCTATTGACTGCTCTTTTAAAGACACAAGTTCTGTCATATTAGTCTGTAGACTTAGCTGGTTCTGGTTAAGCACAGCAATAAGAGAACTTAATTCTTCAAGCATTTTGCGGTCATATTGGGAAATGCATGAAACATATTCGCTTCTTTGCAATAAATCAGCCATACTTGAAGAGGAAAGCAGTACATCAAGAAAACTGTAGTCACTGTTCTCGTACATATATTGTATACGAAGCTTCATAGTATCGAACTGGTGTTGTCTCTCAATCTCCATATTGCTTATGTCTTCATTAAGTCTGTCAATCTGTTCCTGTGTATCAGCAATTCTGTCATTAATAGAGTTCAGCCTTTCACCAGCATTATCAAGCTCGGAATTAAGGTCATTAAGTTCACTTGAGAGCTGCGACTGTTCATTTCTTAAGCGTTCAAGCTCTTTGTTATTATCATCATATTCTGTCTTGATATCGGCAAGTGAATATACAGGTGATGTAACGGATATGAAAGTCAGGCAGACAATAAGTGCCAATGCTATGTATTTAGTTACTGCATTAAAATGTTTCAACTGCAAGTTATATCCTTTCTGATTCTATAAGTTTGATGTCAGGAGTGGCTGAAAGTCAAAAGTCTTATCGTACAGGTATGAACAACTGTCAGACATTTTATACCTGATATCATATTATTAATTTTTTTTAGCTATAACACCAAAATCTTAATATAGTATAAAATGTGTCCACATAAATTGCAAGCAGCCACAATGGGTGTTATTATTAATTAGTATATCAAATTAATGGTAATGAGATGATGAGAGTTTTATTTAGGTATACTAAATTATAGAAAGAATGAGGGATTTTATGCTTGAATTAATTGATATTAAGAAAGATTATGAAACCGGTGATACAAAGGTTGCAGCTTTAAAGGGTATTAACTTAAGGTTCAGGGACTGCGAATTTGTATCAATACTCGGTCAGTCGGGCTGTGGTAAGACAACTATGCTTAATATCATCGGAGGACTTGATAAGTATACAAGTGGTGATTTAAGAATTAATGGTGTGTCTACTAAAGATTATAAGGACAGGGATTGGGATGCATACAGGAATAATTCAATTGGTTTTGTGTTCCAGAGTTATAATCTTATACCACACCAGACAGTTCTTTCTAATGTAGAGCTTGCACTTACATTGTCAGGTGTATCAAAGGCAGAGAGAAGGAAAAGAGCAGTTGAGGCACTTGAGAAGGTAGGACTTGGTGAACAGATTCATAAGAAGCCTAACCAGATGTCAGGTGGACAAATGCAGAGAGTAGCCATAGCGAGAGCACTTGTCAATAATCCTGATATTCTTCTTGCAGATGAACCGACAGGTGCACTTGATACAGAGACAAGTGTACAGATTATGGAGCTTCTTAAGGAGATTTCCAAAGACAGGCTTATAATTATGGTTACGCATAACCCGGAACTTGCTATGAAATATTCAACAAGAATTGTAAGGCTTCTTGACGGAACTATTGTTGATGACTCAGATACATATACAGAGGAACAGCTTAAAAAAGACATAGCAGAGGGAACAGATAAGTCAGGCACAGCAACAGCCAATGGTTCAGCATATAATTCAGGCGTGTCAGGTCAGGGAACAAGTATATCTGTCTCAAAGACTCAAAGAAAGAAAAAGCCAAAGACCTCAATGTCATTTTTTACAGCATTATCTTTAAGCTTTAACAATCTGATGACGAAAAAGACAAGAACAATTCTTACAGCCTTTGCAGGAAGCATAGGAATTATCGGTATAGCACTCATTTTATCAATATCAAATGGTATCCAGTTATATATTGACAGGGTGCAGAGGGATACATTATCAAGTTATCCAATCCAGTTACAGTCAGAAACTGTAGATATAAGTAGTATGGTTTCAAGTATGACAGATAATGGCGGCAGAGGTGAAACACATGAGGATATGGATAAAATATATAGCAACAATATAATGTCTGATATGATGAATACTATGGTTGCAGAGGTTCAGAGCAACAACCTTAAGGAATTCAAGCATTATATAGAGAATGGTGGAAGCAATATAAAGGATTATGCGAGTGCCATAGAATATACTTATGATATTCCAGTTAATATATATAAGTCAGATACTTCTGATAAGGTAACACAGCTTAACCCTAATACAATGTTTGATGCGATGTATGGCGGTTCTTCACAGAGCAGTATGAGTGGAATGAGCATGTACTCTAATTCAAGCGTATGGTCGCAGTTATTTGATAATAAAGAGATACTTGAGTCGCAGTATACTGTACTTGCCGGACACTGGCCGGAAAGCTATAACGAGGTTGTGCTTGTTGTTAATGAGAATAACGAAATTGATGATTATACTTTGTATTCAATAGGACTTAAAGACCCTGACGAGATTACAGAGATGATTAAGGCTATGATGTCAGGGAAGAGTTATACTCTTGATAATGATGAAACAACTTACACATTTGATGAGATATTAAATACAACATTTAAGCTTATACTTCCAACTGATGTATATTCGTATAATGAAAGTAAGGAAATCTGGGAAGATAAGTCTGATAATGATATATTTATGAAAAATGTTGTCAACAACGGAACAGATATAAAGATTGCAGGAATTATTAAACCTTCAGAAGAAGCAGTAAGTACATCTTTAAGCAGTGGAATTGGTTATACAAAGGAACTTACAGAATATATTATCAATGGTGTTAATGACAGTGCTATAGCTAAGGCACAGCTTGCAGATGAGGATACAGATATATTCACAGGTGTTCCATTTGATAATAATAAAGATACACCTATAACAATGGATGATGTGCAGGCATATCTTGAGAGTCTTCCATCAGATGAGCAGGCACAGACAAGAATGTTCTTATCGACTATGACAGATGAGCAGATACTTGATATGTTCTCGCAGTCAGTTAAGGCACAGACAACTGATGCGACACTGGAAACTAATAAAAGCAAGCTTGGAATAACTGATTTGGACGATCCGTCAGGAATTAATATATATCCATCAGATTTTGACTCTAAGGAGCATATTCAGAACATAATATCAGATTATAATACAAGCCAGCAGAAAGATGGCAAGGATGAAAATGTTATCAACTACACAGACTATGTAGGAATAATAATGTCATCAGTAACAGTTATAATTAATGCTATTTCATATGTATTAATAGCATTTGTTGGAATATCACTTATCGTATCTTCAATAATGATAGGAATTATCACTTACATTTCAGTTCTTGAAAGAACTAAGGAGATTGGCATACTTAGAAGTATAGGAGCATCAAAGAAGGATATTTCAAGAATATTTAACGCAGAGACACTTATTGAAGGCTTTGTTGCAGGTGCACTTGGTATAATTGTCACACTTATTTTATGTGTGCCAGCTAATGCAATTATTAAAAATGTTACATCGATTGCCAATGTTGCACAGCTTCCTGTTGCAGGTGGAGTTATTCTTGTTATAATAAGTATGCTTCTTACGCTTATTGCAGGACTTATACCGGCACGACTTGCAGCAAAGAAAGACCCGGTAGTTGCATTGCGTTCGGAGTAGAAACGAGGATTAATATGAGATTTACATTAGATACACATACGCACACAATTGCAAGCGGACACGCATATAATACAATAGACGAGATGGCAGTATATGCTGCAGGACAGGGGGTTACACATCTTGCAATAACAGACCACGCACCTAAGATGCCGGGAAGTGCAGGTGTATTATATTTTTCTAATATGGGAATAATTCCAAGAAAGAAATATGGCGTTAATATATATATGGGCTGTGAAGTTAATATTATGGATTATGACGGCAGAATAGACTTATCAGAGTATGGACTTAAGGGCTGTGATGTAGTTATAGCAAGCCTTCACATTCCGTGTATTAAGCCAGGAAGCATTGAACAGAATACTAAAGCTTTAATAAATGCTATGGATAATCCATATGTTAATATAATAGGACACCCTGATGATTCAAGATACCCGGTTGATTATGAACAGCTTGTAAGGGCAGCGGGGGAAAAGCACGTCTTATTAGAACTTAACAATACATCATTATCACCTACAGGACCAAGACAGGGAGCATATGATAATGATGTTACAATGCTTAAGCTTTGCAAAGAAGCCGGCGTATGTATATCTATTGGAAGTGATGCCCATATTAAAGAGTCAATATGTGATTTTGACAGGGCTTATAAGGTGATTGAGGAAGTAGGTTTCCCGAAGGAGCTGATTGTGAACAGTAATACAGAATTATATGAGTCATATATAGGAAAAAGACAGTAAAATTAATAAAATGTATTTACTGTATGACTTTACTGTGTTAAACTGTACAATATATTATAAATGCAGATTAGCAAAAGTTGAGGGTTAATATGAACGATAAGTTAAAATCAAAAGAAGTTGAGCAATTATTTGAGGCTATATTAAGTCTTAATGATGTTAAAGAGTGCTATGATTTTTTTGAGGATGTATGCACAATTAATGAACTTTTATCTTTAGCTCAGAGATTTGAGGTAGCCAAAATGTTAAGAGAACAGAAGACATATCTTGAGATAGCGGAAAAGACAGGTGCTTCAACAGCTACAATAAGCAGGGTCAACCGTTCGCTTAATTATGGCAATGATGGATATGACAGGGTATTTGAAAGACTTGGTATATTATCAGATAAGCAGTAAAGATGCTGATAAGATTATTATTATAAATTATGATTCCAGGAATAAGTTATTACTATAAGATGAATAATCTCCCTCTTGATATATGGTTTTTAATACTATATAATATGATACAAGTATTTAAAATGTAAAGTGATGTTTCTGTATGCAGAGACATCATTTTGTACTTAATATATTTTATATTTAGATAATTACAGACGGGTTGTGATATATCATAGGAAGTATGTGGCTGTCTAAGTTAATATTGGTTAGGAGTGGAGTATTATGAACAAAGATAATCAGGAATTTGTTAATTCTTTATTGCAAAGGCTGGCGAAGCTTAATTATATTAAACCGGGCGATGTGCCTAATATAGATTTATATATGGATCAGGTCACAACATTTATGGACGAACATTTATCAGATGTCAAAAGGTATGAGGATGATAAAATTCTTACTAAGACTATGATTAACAATTATACTAAGAATGACCTGCTTCCACCGCCGGTAAAGAAAAAATATTCTAAAGAGCATATATATGTTCTTACTTTTATATATTATCTTAAGAATATTTTATCTATAAGCGATATTCAGAAGCTTTTAAATCCATTGACAGACAAATTCTTTAACAAAGAAGAACTTCCAGATCTGGAATATATATATAGTGAAATATACAATATGGAAAAGGCACAGATAGCAAGCCTTTCTAAAGATGTTGTTGAAAGAACGCAGGTTGCAAAGGAAGCATTCTTAGATGTGGAAAATGAGGAGGATAAGGATTTTCTTCAGTTATTCAGCCTTGTGGGACTTTTAAGCTTTGATGTATATATGAAGAAAAATATAATAGAAAGCCTTATAGATGATTACACTAACAAGGCAGATATATTATCATCTGGTAAGGGAAATGTCAAAGAAGACAAGAAGGAAGTTAAGAAAAGAACGAAAAATTCATAATATTTCATAAAGATTTCAGACAAGTTTTGATAAATTAACGTGACTTTTAATTATCTATATAGTATAATTACCTTATTGGTTCTAAATATAAGGAATCATATAATATTGATTTGATATATGGGAGGATTTTATGGGTATTTTAACAAGATTTAAGGACATTATGAGCGCTAATATTAATGCACTTCTTGATAAGTGTGAAGATCCAGAGAAGATGATTGACCAGTATATGAGAAATCTTGAAAGTGATCTTGGCAAGGTTAAGGCTGAGACAGCATCTGTTATGGCAGAGGAGACAAGAGCTAAGAGAGAGCTTGATGAGTGCACAGAGCAGATTAACAAGATGCAGGCATATGCAGAGAAAGCATTAAAGGCTGGTAATGAATCAGATGCCAGATCATTCCTTGAGAAGAAGCAGCAGCTTGCAACAACACAGGCAGCTTTAACACAGGCTTACAATGTGGCAGCAGATAATGCAGCTAAGATGCGTCAGATGCACGATAAGCTTGTTAAGGATATATCTTCACTTGAAGCAAGAAGAACTGCTATTAAGGCTACAGTAAAGGCAGCTAAGGCACAGGAAAGAATTAACAAGGTTGGTTCAAGTGTTGTGGGTGCAAGCAATAGTATGGATGCTTTCAATAAGATGGAAGCTAAGGCTAACAAGATGCTTGATGAAGCAAATGCTATGGCTGAACTTAATGCATCAGCAGAGGATTCTAATATTGATAATCTTGCAGCTAAGTATGATGCTGAGCCAGCTAATACTGCAGTTGATGATGAACTTGCTGCACTTAAGGCACAGATGGGAATTGAATAGAATTAATTGATAATTGGAGGACACCATGGGTTTATTTAAGAGTCAGTTATCTAATGTTGTAGAATGGGAAGAATACAAGGACGATTGTATATTCTGGAAGTGGACTAATAAAGAGATTAAGAAAGGCAGCCGCCTTATAATCCGTCCCGGACAGGATGCAATATTTCTTTACAATGGCAAGATAGAAGGAATATTTAAGGATGAAGGTGAATTCGATATAGAATCACAGATTATTCCATTTCTTTCAACACTTAAAGGCTTTAAATTCGGTTTTAACAGTGGTATGAGAGCGGAAGTTCTCTTTGTTAATACTAAGGAATTTAATGTCAACTGGGGAACTAAGAATCCTATAGCTATTCCAGCAGCTAACCTTCCAGGAGGTATGCCAATAAGAGCATTTGGTAATTTTGCATTTAAGGTAACTGATTATGTATGCTTAATTGATAAAGTTGCAGGCGTTAAGCAGATGTACGTTGTTAATGATGTTAAGGAAAGAGTTGTAGCAGTGTTAGATCAGCTTCTTATGAAGTGGATAACTAAGGAAGGCAAGGATATGTTCAACCTTCAGGCTAATGCTTTTGATATTTCATCAGGAATTAAAGACGACCTTGATATGCAGATGAGCAAGCTTGGAATTGAGATTACAGATTTTAATATAGCAAGCTTCTCTTATCCAGAAGAGATACAGAAGATGCAGAATAAGGCAGCTTCACAGTCTATGGTAGCAGATATGGGAAAGTACAGCCAGGTGGCTATGGCAGATAATATCGGCAAGGGTGGCAATAACATTGCTGGTGATATGATGAGCGTACAGATGGGTATGGCAATTGGACAACAGATGATGAAGAATGTTGATATGAATAATAGTTTAGAATCAGCGGGTACATACAAGTTCTGTCCTAATTGTGGGACACCTGCGAATGGTGCTAAGTTCTGCTCTAACTGTGGAACAAAGTTATCATAAATAGCAGTATAAAAAGCAAAATGCCAGATAACATAATTAAGAATTATATTGTTATGCAATAAGGTTATATATAATGGGTTATATGTGGACTTGAGTCTGCATATAACCCATTTATGTTTCTTTACATATATGCTGCAATAGTTGGAATGGCTGTTAATCTTGGGCTTATGTGGAGCATAGCAGAGACATTTAACGGACTTATGGCTATATTTAATCCTATTGCTGTATTATTGTTGTCAGGCCTTGTAGTTAAGCTTGTAAAAGAGTATTTTAAGAGATAAGGCAAAACATTTAAGGAAAGTAATAAAATGTGCTAATAAAGGGAGAAGACTATGGATGATAAACACATAATTAATTGTAATGATGTGCCTGAGATTGATATGACACGACAAGATGGCGGATTGGAACATAAGGCAGGTGTGTATACATATCAGATAAGGAGGAGCTGCCGCTCGGATGGAGATTATACATATAACCACGCACCTATGCTTACTGCTTTTAATAACAGGCTTGTGCTTTCATATATAAGCGGTAAGCGTGATGAGCACGGTGCACCTGATGAAATCGTGTATACAACATCTAAAGATGGCTGTGTATGGGATAAGGAAAAGGTACTTTTTCCATATATGTTAGCGGACACAGATGGATATACAGGACCTGATAAAGAACTTCTTCCTAAGAAAGCACCGGCAATAGTGCATTTTAGAATGTGTTTTTATAAGGCTTCCAATGGAAAGCTTATTGCAACAACATTTTATGGCTTCTCACCAGACAGCCACAGAGCCCCTAATAATGGTTATGGTGCAGCACGTCTTGTAAGAGAAGTGTATAAAGATTACACATTGTCAGATATGTATATTATTAAATATAATGAGGCTGGTGGATTTAATGGGGACAACACAATATTTTATTCACCAGAGGGCAGTAATGAACAGCTTGATATTCCATATTATGTTCATTCTTCGGATAAAGAATTCGTTAAAGCCTGTGATGAGATGCTCTCTAAGAAGCTTATACTTGAGCAGTGGTATGAGGAGGAGATGTATGATAAATCATATAAGACACACGGCAGGGCTGTTTCCCTTTATGAAGATGCCTATGGCAATATAGTAGGGCTTTGCAAGAAAGGTGAGGGGTATCTGTTTGATAAAGAGGGGAATGTTCTTATAGATGAGAAAATACCATCTCTTATAACTAATACTGCTAAAGTATGGGGACAAAAGACACCTGATGGAAATTATATTATATGTTATAATCCAACAACGGATGGTTCTCACAGATGGCCTTTAGCAGTTATGGAAAGTAACGACGGCAGGGAATATTATAATATGAAAGCACTTATTCCAGAGATACCTCCTTATAAATATCAGGGTAATATTAAGAATCTTGGTGCACAATATATGCGTGGAATATGTTCATATAATGGGAGTTTTGATAAAAATGTGTGGATAACCTATAGCTGTAATAAAGAAGATATATGGATAAGCAAGCTGACAAAGGATAATAAATATTCAATAATGAAACCTTTATGGTGTGATATTAACTATGAACATAATCCAAAACCATATTCAGACAGGGATAAATTCACCGATTATGATGATAAATATGAGATTATTGACCGCGATGCGTGTGCAAGAGCAATAATAGAATATTTTCCGCAGAATAAGGATATTATCAGATTACAAGTTGAAGTTGACAGAATGTCGGATGACAATGGCGTGAAAGTTCAGTTTGTTGGAAAAAATAATAAAATTATTCAAGAAGTAGTATGTATCAAAGGGAATACGCCAATTGAGGCAGATAACCGTTCAGGAGATATAAATAGTGTGATAATATACTCTAAAAATATATTGAAATTAAACACTATAGATGATGATGGAAGACATTCCACCCTTCCTGATATGCCAGAGTCTGAAAGAAAAGATTATTATATACAATTTAAAGTATTGATATTTTGATGATGAAATATTACAATATTAAAGCTGTTGACCAATCAAATAATAAGAAAAGCATATATAACATTTATCATAATTATATGATGTAGGAGTCAAATGGTCAAAACTGTTCGTGCCTGTACGATAAGACTTTTGTATCTGTAACTATTATTAATTAGATTATAATGTTTTGATTGTGATATATGCACCTATAGATAAAGAAAGGTAGATGAACTTATGATGAAAAAGTTACACCAACAGAATCTTATTATCATATGGTGTTCGGTAGTGTCATTAAGTCTTGTATCTGTATTCGGATATGGGATGACAGCAATGGTACTTAAAGGAAGTATGATAGTTATTGTGTCAGGAATTATTTCAACCATCGGGTATTTCCTCCCAATATCAGATTCTAGAAAAGCATTAATATTAGCACTGCCACCAGCAATAGGAACTTTGTTCTATTCGTTAGTATCAGGAGGAAATTCTATACCTTACATAGCAAATTATGTATTACTTGCAATGACTGCAACATATTTTATTGAGAAAGTAATAATTTCGTTTGCAGTTCCATTTACAATTATTTCGGTTATATTCGGTATTGTTAGTCCACAGACTATAGCAGGTATTGAATATACTGTTGCAGGAGTTGTATCAAGAATTCTATTGTTTGCAATAACTGCGTTGATACTTTATTTTGCAACTAAGAGAGGTGCTTCAGTTGTAAAAAGTACGGAAGAAGCACTTTATATTGTACAGCAGAATGCAAAGCTGGCTAATGACATAGCAGATAACCTTAGTGCTACGATTAACACAAGCAAGATCGCAGTTAATGAACTGGCAGACGGAAGCAGTAATGTCAATCAGGCGGCAAGACAGATGCAGCAGATAGTTGAAGAAGCTGCAAAGTCAACAGTAAATGTTATGGAAAAGGTTAATGCGGCAACAGAGGAAGTTGGAAATAATTATGAACTGGCTGGACAGCTTGATAATGGCTTTAACAATGTTAAAGAAGCTGTAGAAAAAGGTAATGAGGCTGTTGAAGAAGCTAAGAGTACGATTGCTTCTGTTAAGAGTACAGTAGGAGCAGCACATAAGACTACAAGTGAGCTTCTTACACAGATGAAGAAGATTACAGACATTCTTGGTGAGATTAATTCAATTGCGGCACAGACTAATCTGTTATCACTCAATGCGTCTATTGAAGCGGCAAGAGCAGGTGAACACGGAAAAGGTTTTGCTGTTGTTGCGGATGAAATCCGTGCATTATCAGAAGAGAGTGCAAAGTCCGCTGGAAATATACAGAATATACTAAAGTGGCTTACTGATACTACCAGACAGGTTGATGATGAGATTACACAAGGTACCAATGCGGCGGCGGAGAGTGTTGATACTATTGATGGACTTCTTGAATACTTTAAGAATATTAATAATGCCACAGAGCAGGCAAGTGATATTGTCAAAGAAGAGTATAGCATTATTGATAATATAAAGCAGAGCTTTGGAACTATACAGGAAGAAATGCAGACTTTGGTTGCAACATCAGAGGAGAATTCAGCAACAATCGAAGATATATCACAGACTATTGTTGCACAGAATAATTCGATTGGTAATATTCTTAGTGATATTGAGAATATTTCAGAAGTATCAGAAAAACTTCAGAAGCATTTTGAAATATAATATTGGGGTAACTTAATAAGGGAATTGTATTGAATTAATATAAATAGGGCTGTGACAACCCTGTTGAATAAAAGGCGTTTTATAGTACTGTGTAAGTGACAGCTATAAAACGCCTTGTCGATTATTATAATAAATGTATTACAAATTATTGCCGGATATATACAGTGTTGTATGAATATAATTATATTTATTTAACTACAGGAAGTCCTGCGTAATCAAGGAATTTCTGTAATTCGATATCCCAGAAATTCCATTCGTGTCCAAGTCCTTCAAGTTCATCATAGGTGTAATTGTAGAAATCATTATGTTCAAGGAAATAATCTCTTACAATATGGTTCATGTCAAGCCAGGGATCAAGACTTCCACAGGCGTGATATATATCAGGGGCAAGTGCCTTCTTATTATCAGCTATAAGCTTATCCGCAAGATATGTAAGGCAGTAATCTGTATTGTGGATATCTTTGTCACCGAATAATAATATGCGGTTTTTGGCTTTAGTACTGTTATCATTAACAAATACAGAATCGGCTTTATCACCAGCAGAAAAAGCACCAACCTTTGAGAAAGTTGAAGGATATTTGAGGGCTGAATGTAAACAGCCATAGCCTCCGTTGGAAAATCCAGACACATAATTATATTTTCTGTCATCAGAGATACACGCAAACATATTATGTATAGTAGATGGCAGTTCTTTGGCAACAAAGCTTTCGTACCTGTCGCCTATATTCATATTGACAAAGCAGGATTCAAATACTTCTGGCAGAACAGCCGCAAAATGGCGTTCGTTAACAGTATCCACCAAAGAAGTGTGATAGAGCCATTCCGTATGGTCACCACTTCCGCCGTGGTAAAGCCATACGCAGGGAAGCTTTTCATCATCGTTAATCTTATCAGGAAGAACGACAGTTACATCAATAGTTCTCCTTAACATCATAGAGAATAAGTTAATATTAATTACCGACATAATGACCTCCATTCTGCACCTTTTGCATTGTATATATAATCAATTGTATTTTTAATACATCTGTCCCAGTATTCCCAGTTGTGACCACCATCTGTTTCGTAATAAGACGTGTTAATTCCGGCGGCTGAAAGAGCATTATTAAATTCACAGCTCATATGTATTCTTGGGTCCTGCAATCCGCAGGTTATTACAAATTTGGTATCGTTATATTGAGTGTCAGAAGCCTTAAGCTTTTCGTTCTCCTTAGCATAGGCGTCAATAAGGCTGTATAAATCCAGCTTGTTATTGATAAGGTCATCACGGCTTCCGAATACAGGGAACATATCAATTCCCTGAGGATTATCGTAGCGTTCAAGTATATTAAGAAGACCTGAATATGAAAATGCGGTGTTATACATAGAAGGATTATTAAGTGCTGCATAAAATGCACCATATCCGCCCATTGACATACCGGCAATATAGCGGTCTTTAGGGTCGCGGCTTATGTTAAACCACTGTTCACACTGTGTTATAAGTTCCTTTACAGCATAAGTATAATAGTCCTTGCCGTGAATATTATTGATATAGAAACGGTTATTGCCAGATGGCATAACTACAGCAATATCAGTAGTATTTACATAATCTGCAATACGGGTGTTAAGTACCCAGCTTGAGTGGTCACCGCCTGCACCATGCAAAAGATACAGGACTTTATAATTCCCTCTTCCCTGAGGTATAAGGACATCAAGCATAATAGGCATATTGAGGGCAGAAGATTTGTAATTAATAGTTAAGTGAGCCATAATAATCTCCATTTCCGTGCACATTTTTGCACATATAAAGTTTGTGGCTGTGCACGTTTTTTGTGATAACAATTTTATGTCATATGTGCACAGGCACTAATCTTAAGGGTTAAAATATGTTTTTACGCTGATAAGCAGCAGTCATTAATTATTCTTTAAAGTACTCAGCATAATTATCTTTTATAGAATTAATATTCTCAGTATATCTGTTTAAGTGACGTTTAGATATTTCACGGGCTTTATCAGTCTCCCTGTTCTCAATGGCAGCCACAAGTTCCTCATGGTCTGATAAAATATGGCCAACAGATATACATCTGAAACTAAGAATAGTAGTTCTGTCAAAATGTGGTGAGATATTATTCACTAATTCATACCAGTAATTCTTATTGCACATTTTATATAATGATTTGTGGAATTCTTTATCCAGCTGGAATATCTTTTCTTCGTCATTACGTTTCATATACATCTGCCATAAAGCGACATTTTCCCAGAGCATATTAATCTGCTCTTTGTTAAGAGTAGTACAGGCAAGAGCTGCAAGCTCGGCTTCCAGCACGCTTCTTAATTCCCTTACTTCCTCGACAATATTGGCATCAATCAATGATACATAAGCACCAATCTTAGGCTTGATTTCAATAAGACGTGTCTGTGAAAGTTCAAGCTCTGCCTCACGTATAGGGTTCTTGCTGACATTAAGAAGTTCGCTTATCTCGTCAGAGTCAAGCTGCTGTCCCGGTGTAAGATTGATGTGGACAATGTTATATACAAGTTGTCTTACAACATAATCTTTAGCAGATTCTTTAGGGAGTCTTTCATCAATTTTAAACATAGATGTAATTCCTTTCTTAAATCGTGATATATCTAAACGTGTTAAATATACGCGTTGATTTATGAATAGAGTATAGCATATATATTTCAAGATATTAAGCATTTTTAGGTATAAAACCTGTTACAAATATGTATTTCTTATCTGGTGCCTTGCCGATAATTCTAACAGCTTTTGTTGATACTTTGTCTTTAATTGTGTTATTTATATTGCTATAATACTACTATTGGATTTATAATTAAATTATATTAGCAGGATTTTAACAGACTTTCAAGGTTGAATATTCATAATAAATATAATATATAAAAGTGTAAATAGCAGGGAAGGATACAGATGATATATACAGTTAAGGATATTGAAGAACCAGATTTTGGCTGTGAGGGTCTTATGGACGGACAGCAGGTTATCGATAAGGTTACACTTATAGATGATAAGGGAAATCTTCTATATATAGAAGCGGCAGATATGTATCTTTATGATAAGGGTATAGATGTCGGCGATAAAGTAATTATACAGGACAATCTGTTAGTTAAGGCTGGGCAGGAATAATAAAATAATACATAGAAAAGAGGAATATTATGGTTAAGGTTACATTAGGAAGTACAGGAATAACAGTTAATAAAAATGGATTTGGCGCACTGCCAATCCAGAGAATTAGCAGCGAGGCATCTGCCCATTTGTTAAGAAAGGCATATGAGGCGGGGATAGATTTTTATGATACAGCAAGATTTTATACAGACAGCGAAGAAAAGATTGGTGAAGCTCTGTCAGATGTAAGAGATAATATTTACATTGCAACAAAGACAGCGGCACAGAATTCAGAGGATTTCTGGAAGGATCTTACAACAAGCCTTAATAATTTAAAGACAGATTATATTGATATTTATCAGTTCCACAACCCATCATTCTGTCCAAAGCCGGGTGATGGAACAGGACTTTATGAGGCTATGCTTGAGGCAAAAGCACAGGGAAAGATAAGACATATAGGAATTACCAATCACAGACTTAATGTTGCAATGGAAGCACTTGAGTCAGGACTTTATGAAACATTACAGTTTCCATTTAACTATCTTGCAACAGAAAAAGAGCATAAGCTTGTTGAAGTCTGTCGTGAGAAAAATATCGGATTTATAGCAATGAAAGCACTTTCTGGAGGACTGATAACTAATTCCAAGGTTGCATATGCTTATCAGGCACAATACGATAATGTTCTTCCAATATGGGGTGTCCAGAGGGAAACAGAATTAGATGAGTTCATAAGTTACATAGATAACCCTCCAGTTCTTGATGAAGAGATTAAAGCGGTAATTGAAAATGATAAGAAAGAGCTTGCTGGCAACTTTTGCAGGGGATGTGGATATTGTATGCCAACGTGTCCAGCACATATAGAGATTAATAATTGTGCAAGAATGTCACTGCTTCTTAGACGTTCGCCATCAGAGCTTCAGCTTACTAAGGAAGTACAGGCTAAGATGAAGAAGATAGAAGATTGTATACATTGTGGAGCGTGCAGTGCACATTGTCCATACGGACTTGATACACCTAAGCTGCTGGAGGATAATTATAAGGATTATAAGGAAGTGCTGGCAGGAAAGCCATTATAATAAGAGTAAAAGAAGACGAAAGAGAAGAACTTAAGAAAATGCTGTGTTACTAAATAGTAAATGAATTTAATCAATAAAAATAAAGTAAAGCAAATAGAAAAAGGAAAGAGGCTGTCATATCAGATATTGTTCATATAATATATAAACTGTAAGTAATGACTAACAGATATATTGTATGGATTATGCCTGATATGACAGCCTCTTTTCTTGTATGTCCGCTATCAGTAAGTATACTCGTGGCGAGGACAATAATAAAATGACTGTAACTGGCTCTTATTATTGTAAGTAACAGTATAGCAGTCAGCAGGTGCATTGTTGTAAGCTTCAAAAGCAATCTTCATATTCATTGTCTGGCTATGAGGCTTTTCACCGCTTTTATGTTCAGCACTTGTATTATCGCGTCCTATACCTTTAAGATTACTGATGGTCTGGACAGGGTACACTTTTGAATTGCTAATAACTCCATTTACTGCAATAATCCCTCCTTGGACCTTATTTCAAAATGTTACTTTTATATTATATATCGACAAAATATGACAGATTATAACATACAAATATAAAAAGATGTTCATACTTCTATTAAATTTTTTTAAAATTTTTAAAATTTATATTTTCTTTTGATATATTTTATTGACAGATTAAAGCTTAGCATTTATACTTGAAATAGTTTCCTAACGAACTAAATACCGCATAATATTTTAAGGAAGGTTAACAATGGATGCCTATGATTTAATTACATCAGGGTTGCAGCTTAGAAAGCTTCTTGCTAAAAGGGTTGAACCTATTATGGAAGAATATGGATTAAGACCAGTTGAACTGGATATTCTTGAATTCATCACCAAAGAGAATATCGACACAGCTAAAGAGATTATACACAGAATACATTTATCAAAGTCGCATATTTCTAAGTCGTTGGAACATTTATTAGAAAAGGGGCTTATTAATATGAAAGAAGACGAAGATGACCGCAGGATAATGAGAATTACGCTGACAGAGGCTTCTTATAAGGTCATAGATAAAGTTAATGTTGCATATGAACAGTGCAGGCAGATACTTACGGAGGGGGTTTCAGAAGAGGAGTTGCAGGTATTTAGAAGAGTCATAAGACAGATGAATGACAATGTTAATGGTGAACTTGAGTAACTAAAGTTGTATATGTGCTGGACGTAGCACAGGTTTATGTTAGTTTGATAGGAAAGGAAGGTATATGATGGAAAGGTGGAACAAAACTATGGAGAATATTAATGATTATTCAAAGAAACAGGCTGATATGTGCATTGATAATGATAGCATTCCAAAGGCTTTATATGCAGATTACGGAGTTAAGAAGGGTCTTAGAGATGACAATGGACAGGGAGTTCTTACAGGACTTACTAATATATCAAGTGTAAGGGCATTTGATGTAATAGACGGAGAGAAAGTACCTTGTGATGGAGAACTTTTATATAGAGGTTATGATGTAACTAAACTTGTAAAAGGTGCTGGCGATAAGAGATTTATATTTGAGGAAAGTGCATATCTTTTATTATTTGGTGAACTGCCAGATGCCACACAGCTTGAAGAATTCAGACATATAATTGCTAACTGTATGGAGCTTCCGACTAACTTTACAAGAGATGTAATTATGAAAGCACCTTCAGCTGATATTATGAACTCAATGACAAGAAGTATTCTTACACTTGCATCTTACGATGACAGGAAAGATGATCTTAGCATAGAAAATGTATTAAGACAGAGCATACAGCTTATAAGTACATTTCCAATGCTTGCTGTATATGGTTACCACGCATACAATCATTATGAGAGAGATGATAGTATGTATATCCACAGACCAGATAAGGAATTATCACTTGCTGAGAATTTCTTAAGAATGTTAAGACCAGATATGAAATATACACCACTGGAAACACATGTACTTGATATTGCACTGCTTCTTCATATGGAACATGGTGGTGGTAATAATTCATCATTTACAACAAGAGTTGTTACTTCCTCAGGTTCAGATACATACTCAGCAATTGCAGCAGCTATGTCATCACTTAAGGGAAGAAAGCATGGTGGTGCTAATCTTATGGTTATGAATATGATGGAAGATATAAGGGCACATATTAAGGATTATCACGATGAAGAGGAAATAGAGCATTATCTTGATAAAATTCTTAATAAAGAAGCATTTGATAAGAAAGGTCTTATATATGGTATGGGTCATGCTGTATATTCGTTATCAGACCCAAGAGAAAGAGTGTTCAAGGGATTTGTTGAGCAGCTTGCTAATGCAAAGGGAAGAGCTGAGGATATGGCATTGTACAATAATATAGAGAGGATTGCACCAATGCTTATTGCCAAGGAGAGAAAGATATTCAAGGGTGTAAGTCCTAATGTTGATTTCTATAGTGGATTTGTATACGATATGCTGGATATACCAAAGGAACTCTATACACCGCTTTTTGCAATAGCAAGAATTGTTGGCTGGAGTGCACACAGAATAGAAGAACTTGTTACAACTGACAAGATTATCCGTCCAGCATATAAGAGCCTTGTTACTAAGAGGGAATATGTTGACAGAAGCCACAGGGATTAATCATTATCAGCAGCGATTTGGCAATTATTAATAGCAGATAATAATATTGATAGTATAAGTCAGTATATGAAATTGCAATATTAAATAAAAATATCAGATAAAAGGAGGTTTTAAATATGCCAAAGGAACGAGAAGATAAACAGTTTAAATCTTCTAGCGGAATATGTAATATCCACGCGGTTATATGGTATCCGGACAGTGACGTGTATAAGAAGCCTGTAGGTGTAATACAGATTGCACACGGAATGATAGACCATATTGAAAGGTTTGAAGAGATGGCAGAATACTTTGCTGGCAAAGGCTTTGTAGTTGCAGGTAATGACCATTTAGGACACGGAGATTCAGTTAATAGTGATGAAGATCTGGGATATTTTGCCAAGGGTAATCATGGTGCAGACTTTTTAATTAAAGATATGCACAGGCTTACACTTATAATGAAGAAGAATTATCCAGACCTTCCATATGTTCTTATCGGTCATAGTATGGGGTCATTTATGTCAAGAAAATATGCCAGCATATATGGAGATGAGCTTGACGGAGTTATATTTTTAGGAACGGGCAACCAGCCTAAGGCAGTTGTTGACAGCGGACTTAAGCTTGCACATATTGCGAAGTTTGTAAGGGGAGAAAGATATAGAAGTGAACTCCTTAATACGATTATGTTCGGTGCATATAATAAAAGAATTAAGGACAACAGGACAGCTAACGACTGGCTTACTAAGGATACTAAGATAGTTGATGAATACCTAAGCGATCCTAAGTGTTCTTATAAGTTCACAGCTAATGCATATATAGGATTTTTAAATGTTATTAAATATGATATTGATAAGAAGAATATAGCAAAGACACCGGATAAGCTTCCTGTATTATTTGCATCAGGACTTGAAGACCCGGTAGGAGATTATGGTAAGGGTGTAAAGAAGGCATTTAAAATGTATACTAAATATGTGGATAATGTTGAACTTTATCTTTATGAAGATGACAGACACGAACTTCACAGTGAAACAGACCGTGAGGATATATTCAGCGATTTATATGAATGGATTGAAGAAAATGTGTAATTGAATAGCTGTTTAATTGTATATAATATAATGAGTGCATTACAGTATTAAAATCATATTATATAGTAATGAAAGCCACATCACATAGTAATAAGAGAATGTAATATAATAATTAGAACTATATTGAAAGATATTAAAGCTACATTTTGGAGTATTAACTCTACATTTTGTTGACAAACAGGTTGCAGAGGGGTACAATACAACAAATTGTAGCTTTTTGCTTTATATCTTATTCTATAAAGCAGATAGTGATTGGAGATGATAATATTATGAAGGCTGACAGAACTATATATTATAGTTCATACACAGATGATGTTGTTAAAAGCCACAATCAGAGTTTTAAGTTAAAGACTAATTACGAATGGATAAATAACAGCTTATTATTTAAAATGGCCTCAATGGTTATATATGTATTGGCAATAGTTATAGGTTACATATGCTGTAAGTTATTTTTTAATATAAGCTACAAGAATAGAAAGCTTTTAAAGAAGTGTAAGAAAGATGGCTATTTTGTATATGCCAATCACACACAGCCTGTAGGAGATGTTGTAATACCAGCACTTGCGTGTGTAGGAAAGAGAGTATATGTAATAGTAAGCCAGGCCAATTATGGAATACCCGTTATAGGTAAGATACTCCCAGAGCTTGGTGCACTTCCTGTTCCGGATTCTATAAGCCAGTATAAGAAGTTTACAGAAGCGTATAAGAAGCACATTGAGCAGGGTCATCCTGTTATTATATATCCTGAGGCACACGTCTGGCCGTATTATACACAGATAAGACCATTTGAGAAGACGTCATTCCGTTTTCCAGCGGAGCTTAATAAACCGGTGTATGTGATGACGACAACATATACGCATAGACATTTTCTTAAGAACATTATAAAAAGACCAAAGGTCAATGTGTATATTGATGGACCGTTTTATCCAGACACAGGTGCAGGAATAAAGGATAACCAGAAGATGCTTCACGATAGGGTATATGAAGTTATGAAGTCGCGAAGTCATCTTAGCGATTATGAATATATAAGATATGAAAGAAAGAATGTTATGTAATAGCATTGCAGGATTACAGATATGAATATATTGTTTTGTGGAGATAAGAATATACAGAATGGGCTTCTTATAGCGGTTATATCATTATTGGAACACACCAAAGAAGACCTTGATGTATATGTATTAACGCTTGATATGTCTGTTAATGATAAGCATTATGAGCCGATAGATGGCAGACTTTCTGACTATTGTAATACAGAATTATCGAAGAAATATGATAACAGGCTTCGTATTAAATTTATTGATACGTCCGGTTTATTCAATAAAGAAGTGCCTCTTGCCAATATGTCGACAAGATTTACGCCATGCTGTATGTTAAGATTATTTGCAGATGAGATAGCAGAGCTTCCAGACAGGCTGTTGTATCTTGATACTGATATAATATGCAGAAAAGATTTTACAGAATTTTATTATCAGAATATGGAAAATGTAGAGATAGCTGGAGTTCTTGATTATTACGGAAGCTGGTTTTTTAGAAATAACATTTTCAAAAGAGATTATCTTAACTCGGGAGTGCTTCTTATGAATATGGTACAGTTAAAGAAGACAGGACTTTTAAAGAAATGCCGTGAAATGTGTACTTCAAAGCAGATGTTTATGCCAGACCAGTCGGCACTTAACAAGCTATCGGTTAACAAGAAAATATGTGAAAGAAAATATAACGACCAGAGAAGACTTCACAGTGATACAGTATTCCAGCATTTTACAACACATTTTAAGTTCTTTCCTTATGTCAGGACAGAAACAGTGAAGCCGTGGCAGACAGAAGAAGTATTTGGGGTGCTGAAAATCCCAAGAGAAGAATATGAGGCATTGTTTAATAAATATAAAAATGCTTTGGCAGAGCTTAACAGCTATCAAATATAATTATTATTTATGAGTATTTGTGCAGATTAATGAAATTAAAATATGTAAATAAAAATATTAAAATAATAAAGATAATTGGAATGGAGAATTAATATGATTAACAAGAATGAGATAATACCAATATTTTTTACAATTGATGATGCATATGCACCATATCTGCATGTTGCATTAATATCACTTATTGAAAATGCTTCAAAGGACAGAAATTACAAGATAATAGTAGTTTATCAGGAACTTAATGAGAAGAATAGAAATAATCTTGCAGAACTGGTTAAGGACCATTCTAATTTTGAGATGGAATTTAAGTATATGAAGCAGAGTCTTGATATGATAACAGACAGAATTGAGAACAGGCTTCGTTCAGATTATTTCACGATGACAATATATTTCAGAATATTTATTCCGGATATGTATCCGGAATATGATAAGGCCATATATATAGATAGCGATATTATTGTTCCTGGTGATATATCTGAGCTTTATGATACAGATATGCACGGCAATCTAATAGGAGTGTGCAAAGACAGTTCAGTTAATGACGCCCCTGAATTGCAAAGATATATGACAGAATCACTTGGTTTAAAGCTTGGTGATTACTTTAATTCAGGTATGCTTCTTATGAATATGAAGGCTTTAAGAGAGGTTAATCTTGCAGAGCATTTCTTATATCTTCTTAATAAGTACCATTTTGATTGTATTGCACCAGATCAGGATTATCTTAATTCTATGTGTTATGGTAAGATAGAATATCTTGAAGCCTGCTGGGATGCAATGCCTAACAGAAATAAGCCTGAGAATCCATCACCTAAGATAATTCATTATAATTTATTTGATAAGCCTTGGTGCTATGATGGAATTCAGTACGAGAGTTATTTCTGGGATTATGCAAAACGTTCTGTTTATTATGATGATATAGTAAAGAACAAAGAGAATTATTCAGATGAACAGAAGGCAGAAGATAAAGAGCACATGGCTGATCTTTTCATAAGAGCAGGAGCTAATGCAGATACAGAAGTAACATTTAGAAAAGTGCTTGAAAGTGGAGAAAAGATAAGATTATGATAATAGGTGGAAGCAAGAAGGAAGTTGTTGCTAATATTAAAAATGCAGCAGATAACGGAAGGCTTAATGACAAAGTAGAAATCGGCGATCCGGAACTTGACAATACAAGAAGAAAAAAGCTTCTTGGCAAATATGTAAAACAGCGTAATGAAATTCCATATCATTACAGGAACTGGCTTGCAAGAAGAATTGTTGATTTTGTAACATTTGGTGTAAATGTCAATACAAAGGTTGTAGGTGCAGATAAGATTAAACATATTAAATCAGGAGCTATTATAACAAGTAATCATTTTAATCCTGTTGATACAACGATTATAAGATATGGAATTAAGAAGGCAAGAAGATACAGAATGTTTATCGTAAGTCAGGATACTAACTTTGCAATGAAAGGTTTTCTTGGTTTTCTTATGAGATATGCAGATGAAATTCCAGTCAGCAAAGATAAGGATTATATGGAAAGACATTTTTATAGAACGCTTAATAACCTTCTTGTTAATAAGAAAGAGTATATTCTTATATATCCAGAGCAGGAAATGTGGTTTAATTACAGAAAGCCTCGTCCACCAAAGAGAGGGGCATACTTTTATGCAGCCAAGTTTAATGTTCCGATTATATCGTGTTTTGTTGAGATGAGGGATATGGATAAGGATGATACAGAAGAATTTAAAAGAGTTAAGTATGTTCTTCACATATTAGACCCTATATATCCAGACCCGGAAAAGAGTGAGCGTGATAACAGCTTTGATATGATGAAAAAAGATTATGAGCAGAAGAAAGAAGCTTATGAGCAAATATATAAAAGGCCTCTTGATTATGCTTTTAGCGACAGCGATATCGCGGGCTGGAAAGGGACAACAGAATAGTAGAGGCAATTTTGTACTGTGACTTTAATAGTCCTTGTACAGTAAAATAACAGAAAAAAGAATATTAAAAGTAAAGTGTGTATCTTACAGGCAGCTATAATTGGGTAGTTATCTGACGGGTACACATTTTTTGTGTAATAGTGAATTCTGATAGAATTCCCTATTACACAAAAGGCACTATGTGCCGATGATGTGCACTCGCACGAAGATGTAGTTTGCCGCAAGCGGACGTGCTCGGCACGGGAATGTGCTTTGCACATTTTTTATATAATAGTGAATTCTGATAGAATTCATTTTAAAATTAAAATGCCTTAAATGAGAAAAATTATCCTTGCAAAATACCCACAGGGGGTATATATTATAGATGATGATATTAACACAGTAATATAGCAGGCGAAAGGAGTGGTTGAATGGCAGAAGATAAACAATGCTGTTGTGGCAGCAAGATGAAAGAGAGAAGTGATTCAGAGAAGAAGCTTCTTCTTAACAGATTAAAAAGGATAGAAGGCCAGATAAGAGGAATATACGGTATGGTTGAGAATGATGCCTACTGTATAGATATTCTTAATCAGGCACTTGCCGCTAACGCGGCGCTTACTGCATTTGATAAAGCATTACTTTCTAATCATATTAAGACCTGCGTAGTTGATGACATAAAGAATGGTGATGATGAGGTAGTTGATGAACTTATTATGACAATGCAGAAGTTTATGAAGTAAGAAAAGAGGTATATATGGGAACAGCGATAATAATTGTAGTATTAGTTATTATAGTAATATTTGCAGTAAAAAGCGGCATAAAGCACGGCAAAGGAGAAGGCGGCTGCTGTGGCAGCGGTGGAACAATGAAAGAGGACAAGAAAGTGCTTGCAGGTGACATAATTGCAACTAAGCTTGTAACAATTGAGGGTATGCACTGCGATAACTGCAAGAACAGCATAGAACATCAGATTAACAGAATAGATGGAGCGGCCTGTGAAGTTAATTTAAAGAAAAAGACAGCTGCAATACAGCTTGATAAGCCTGTTGATGATGATTTAATAAGAAGAACTATAGAAAGATTAGATTTTAAGGTAGTAGATATTAAGACAATATAATTAATGTGCTTAACAGATTAAGGGAGGAGATGATACATTTTGAAACAATACAATGTTACAGGGATGACCTGTGCCGCGTGTCAGGCAAGAGTTGAGAAAGCTGTATCCAAGGTTCCTGGTGTAACTAGCTGTTCAGTCAGTCTGCTCACTAATTCAATGGGCGTTGAGGGTGCAGCCGCAGACGAGCAGATAATAAAGGCAGTAACTGAAGCAGGATATGGTGCAAGCATAAGAGGTTCAGAAAGTTCAGGTAGTAAAAGTGAAGGCAATCAAACAATAGCAGGACTTGAGGAATCGCTTAAAGATACAACAACACCTAAGCTTGCCAAAAGACTTGTGGCATCGCTTGTATTTCTGCTTATACTTATGTATTTCAGTATGGGACATATGATGTGGGGCTGGCCGCTTCCAGGTGTACTTGAGAATAACCATATAGCTATGGGACTTATACAGATGCTTCTTACAATAATAATTATGGTTATTAACCAGAGATTTTTTATAAGTGGTTTTAAAAGTATGCTTCACGGCTCACCTAATATGGATACGCTTGTAGCACTTGGCTCTGGTGCAGCATTTGTATACAGCACATATGCCTTATTTGCGATGACTGATGCACAGGTGCGTATGGATATGGATGGTGTAATGCATTATATGCACGAATTCTATTTTGAGTCAGCGGCAATGATTCTTACACTTATAACAATAGGTAAAATGCTAGAGGCCCATTCAAAAGGAAAGACAACAGATGCACTTAAAAGCCTTATGAAGCTTGCGGCGACAACAGCGACAGTAGTTATTGATGGTAATGAACAGGTTGTTCCGGTAGAACAGGTTCACAAAGGGGATACATTTGTTGTAAAACCAGGAGAGAATATTCCTGTTGATGGTGAGATTATAGAGGGTATGAGTGCGGTTAATGAGTCAGCCCTCACAGGAGAGAGTATCCCGGTCGATAAAAATGTCGGTGACAGTGTATCAGCGGCAACTCTTAACACATCAGGTTATATAAAATGTGTTGCAACAAGAGTAGGTGAGGATACAACTTTATCAAAGATTATACAGATGGTAAGTGATGCGGCGGCAACTAAAGCACCTATTGCAAAGATAGCAGATAAGGTATCGGGAGTATTTGTGCCTGTAGTAATAGGAATCGCAGCAGTTACTATTATAGTGTGGCTGTTAGCCGGACAGAGTGCTGGATTTGCACTTGCAAGAGGAATATCGGTGCTTGTTATAAGCTGTCCTTGTGCACTTGGACTAGCAACGCCAGTTGCTATTATGGTTGGTAATGGTGTTGGTGCTAAGAATGGTATAATGTTTAAGACAGCCATTTCACTTGAACAGACTGGTAAAATGCAGATTGCTGCCCTTGATAAGACAGGTACAATAACAGCTGGTGAACCGGTAGTTACTGATGTTGTAAGTGCAGATGGAATTACTGACGACAAGCTTATATCAATAGCGAAGCTGTTAGAGGCAAGAAGTGAGCATCCACTTGCTAAAGCTGTTGTGAATTACGATTATACAGCAAAGCAGAATGATTATTCAGATATTATATCAATAGATGTATCAAATGCAGTTGCAGGAAATGGGCTTGAAGCTAGTGCACAGTATATTAAAGCATTTGAGGCGGACAGTGCAGATATTTCTGATAAAATCAGTTTATACGGCGGTAATGCAGATTATATAAGCAAAAAGGCAACAATACCACAAGAATATATAAAAAAATCCTACGAGCTTTCAGGCGATGGAAAGACACCTATGTTCTTTGCAACAGATAAAGAATTCTTAGGAATTATCGCTGTTGCCGATACAATAAAAGAGGACAGTCCTAAAGCCATAAAGGAATTAAAGGATATGGGTCTTTATGTTGTAATGATAACAGGTGATAATGAAAGAAGTGCCAATGCGATAGGAAAGATAGCTGGTGTTAATGAGGTTATTGCAGGAGTTCTTCCAGACGGTAAGGAAAAGGAAATACAGCGTCTTAAGAAATATGGCAAAGTAATAATGGTTGGTGATGGAATTAATGATGCACCAGCATTGACATCAGCAGATATAGGTATTGCGATTGGTGCAGGAACAGACGTGGCGATTGATGCAGCAGATGTTGTTATTATGAAGAACTGCTTAAGTGATGTTGCGGCGGCTATCAGGCTCAGCCACAGGACAATAAGAAATATCCACGAGAATCTGTTCTGGGCATTTATATACAATATAATAGGAATTCCACTTGCAGCAGGTGTGTGGATACATCTGACTGGCTGGGAGATGAATCCTATGTTTGGTGCGGCGGCGATGAGCCTTTCAAGCTTCTGTGTTGTGACTAATGCTTTAAGGCTTAATCTTGTAAAGATATATGACACAGCAAGAGATGAGGTATACAAAAAGAAAGCTGCCAGAAAGGGTCTTATTGTTAAGACAACAGACAATACTGATAATAGTCCTGTGAATAATATTACATCACAGGATATTAATAATAAAAGAAAAGAGGATAATAAAATGACAAAGACAATGAATATTGAAGGTATGATGTGTGGACACTGTGAGGCAAGAGTAAAGAAGGCATTAGAGTCAGTTGATGGTGTAAGCGGGGCAGTTGTAAGCCACGAGAAGAATGAGGCTGTCGTGACACTTGCAAAGGAAGTTGATGATGAGGTACTTAAGAAGGCTGTGGAGGAGCAGGATTATAAGGTGGTAGCAATAAATTAATTGAGGTTGTGAGCGAGGATTGGGGAAGCTTATAGTTACAACGAAGACACGTTTGCACTGAGTGTCGCTCGCAGCGGTACTAAGTCGCCAGCTAGGGCTGTCGACTAAGGACCGGCGGCTCCCCATCGCCTTCTTATGCAACTATAAGCTTCCCCAATCTGATTTACGTTCTTGAATTGATTTACTTAGGAATTAATTTATTGATGAGGGACACTAATATGGAGAAAAGATGATATCAGGGAGTTTGGTGGATATTGACTTTTCTGTTTTTTGATTGGTTTCTTGAAGATTTTGGATAATAACTGATGCTCGCCCAGACTTATGTCTGGGCATTGCTGGTTGTTGGGGGAGTATAAGTTGATTGTTGGGGTGTGATGATTTTTTGGCTGGTATGTTGTTGATTGGGGGTTTAGAGGGAAAAGTTAAAAAAGGGTTAGGAAACATATATTAAGTGTGCTATACTGTATCTACTTAGTAAATATATTTGATTACAGGAGGACAAAAGATATGCTTTCTAATGATGCTAATATACTGAAAATTAAACATGAAATATTATATCAGGTTGCAAAGCTCACTTATGCTGGACAGCTTGAAGAGAAGAAGGAGGAGCTTCCATATGAGCTGCTTCCTGGACCTCAGGCGAAGTACAGATGTTGCGTATACAAAGAGCGTGAAGTTGTAAGACAACGTATAAGACTTGCAGAAGGAAAGTGTCCATCAGAAACACCTAAGACAGGTAAGGATAATGTGGTTCAGGTTATAGAAGCGGCATGTGCTGACTGTCCACTTTCTCATTATATAGTTACAGATAATTGTAGAAAATGTATGGCTAAAGCCTGTCAGCAGGCATGTAAGTTCGGGGCTGTATCTATGGGGCGAGACAGAGCTTATATTGACCCTGACAAATGTAAAGAATGTGGTCAGTGTGCTAAAGCCTGTCCATATAATGCTATTGCGGATTTGATTAGACCTTGTAAGAAAATCTGTCCAGTAGGTGCAATTACTATGGACGAAAATGGCATATGTGAGATAGATGACAGCAAATGTATTAAATGTGGACATTGCATACACGCCTGTCCATTCGGTGCTATTGGTTCTAAGACAGATATAGTTGATGTTATTAAGGCAATTACATCAGGTAAAAAAGTTGTTGCTATGGTAGCACCGGCAATTGAAGGCTCATTTGGTGCAGATATTACAATGGACAGTATAAGAACAGCCTGCAAGAAAGTTGGCTTTTCTGATATGGTAGAGGTTGCCCTTGGTGGTGATATGACAGCCGGTGCAGAAGCAAAGGAATGGCTTGAAGCTAATAAAGAGGGCAAAAAGATGACAACATCGTGCTGTCCTGCATTTGTTAATATGATAAAGAAACACTATCCTGAATTAACAGACAATATATCGACAACTGTATCACCTATGTGTGCGGTTTCAAGAATGTTAAAGTCTAAGGATAAGGACACAGTAACGGTATTTATCGGACCTTGTATTGCAAAGAAAGATGAAAGACGTAACAAGGACTTAGAAGGAAATGCTGATTATGTTCTTACAGTAGGTGAGTACAGAGCAATGCTTAGAGCTAAGGACGTTAAGATTGAGGCTGAAGCTAACAGCAGCCAGCAGGCAAGTGTATATGGCAAGAGATTTGGTAATGGTGGTGGAGTTGCTGCCGCTGTAGTAGAATGTATGAAGGAGTTAGGTGAAGACCCATCTAAGTTCACTATAGAAAAATGTTCAGGTGGAGCAGAATGTAAGAAAGCACTTACGCTATTAAAAATGGACAGACTTCAAGCTGACTTTGTTGAAGGAATGGCGTGCGAAGGAGGCTGTGTAGGCGGACCTAGCCATCATCGTTCAAGCAAGAACGAAATGCTTGTAGCCAAAGACAGGGATAAGCTCTTATCAGAAGCCGATGACAGAAAGATATATGATAACCTTAAGAGCTACGATATGGAAGCATTTTCTATGCATGCAGAATAAGAAGTGAGGAATAAAATGAGATTTGAAGGTATCAAGAAGGTTTTAGACGGACATTTTATTAACAGATATGATATTACATATACAACAGAGGATAACAGAACCAAGGTATATGAAATAATAAGCCGTAATGATAATGTGAGTTCATTGGCTGACCTTCATAATGACAGACCTGACGGGGTTGTTATAGTTGCGACAGATATTGATGGCGGGAAAATACTTATCAATAAGGAATACAGAATGTCCGTAGGAGATTATGTATACAATTTCCCGGCGGGACTTATTGATGAGGGCGAAACAGCGGAGGTTGCGGCTAAGAGAGAGCTGAAGGAAGAAACAGGACTTAATCTTATAAGGATTGATGATAAGCTTTATGACAGCTACAGTGCAATAGGTTTTTCAAATGAAACTAATCAGGTAGTCATTGGAAAGGCAGAAGGAACATTTTCTAAAAGTACATCAACTATGGAAGAAATAACAGCTTCGTGGTACACTAAAGAAGAAGTGAAAGAACTTCTTAAGAATTGCAGATTTGCGGCAAGAACACAGGCATTCTGCTATATGTGGGCTAAGGGAGGCTGTTAATGAAGATACATAAGAAAATGTTGGTGGCAGGCTTGATGCTTATTATGTTATTAGCAATATCAGGCTGTGGCAGAAAGAATATTAAAATTGCTCTTTACCAGTATACAGAGAATGAAGACGGAACGCTTACAATTACTGCTCTTACAGATAAGGGCAGGTCGGAAGATGAACTTGTTGTTCCAGCAGTTCTTGACGGTAAAAGTGTATCCACAATAGGCGATGGTGCATTCAGGGACGATACGATGATTAAAAAAGTAACTATAGAGCAGGGTATAACCTACATATCTTCAAATGCTTTTTTATCTTGTTATAACCTTGAAGAAATAGTCATACCAGAGTCAGTTGAAGATATAGGCACACACGCATTTACTGAAACCAGATGGAGGGCAGAAAAGTTAAATGACTCTAATGATATAATTGTTAATAATATTCTTTATGAAGCTGACCAGAATAAGGAGAATTACTCTATTAAAGATGGAGTTGTAACAGTTGCCTCAGGTGTATTTTATAACAATACCAATCTTAAGAGTGTGACAATACCATCTTCAGTTAAGAACATTGGTACATATGCTTTTTCGGGCTGTACTAATCTTACAGAGGTGACACTTCCAGACGGTTTGGAAAATATAGGCTATGCGGCATTTATGTCAAGTGGAATTAAAGAGATAACAGTGCCAAAGAGCGTAAAGAATATCGGACAGGATGCATTTCTTAATATAAAGGTTAATAAGTAATTGTCTGTTACAGATATCAGTGGTGGTAGGCAGTTTAATTGATACTAAGAATATTGTTAAATTATTGCGATAATATTTTAAGAACATAAAAACTGCGGGATATATTATATAGATGATATTTGAGTATCATTTATGTATGTCCCGCAGTTTTATTTAATTATATGGTATATTACATAAAAGACACTATGTGACGATTATGTGCACCCGCACGAAAAGGGTCTAAAATCCAATACATTAATTGTAATGAGCTTAAGCAAGAAAATCTTTTCGCATAGGATTGAATACATCGACAAGTATGCCGTCTTCAAGTGCGGTAACGCCGTGCTCAACATTAGATGGCATATACACACTGTCGCCTTGATTTACAATCTTGGTTTCGCCACCAATTGTAAATTCAAAGCTTCCCTTGGCAATATAAGTAATCTGTAAATGTTCGTGCTTATGAAAGTTCCCATTAGAGCCTTTCTTAAAAGTAATCTCGCACATCATAAGGTCATCAGAATAACAGAGAATTTTGCGTGTGACTCCTGGTTCACAATCAGTAGGTATAACATCTTTATTATATTTAAACATAAAAACTCCTTTTCCTGCCTGACACTCACTTTTAAATATGAGGAAATCAGACATATTAATTGTATTAATTAAAGTGTATAAATCTTTAAAACCAGTGTCAATACAATTAATTATCAAAAAATAGACAAAAAGACAAAATATCTGTATGATTATAACTAATAAGTTTTATTGGATATAGTCAATAAGAAACAATCCACCAAACAGTAAAGGAGCACTAAGTGAAACCACATATGAGATATATATGCTTAATTTTATCCATAATATGCCTTGCCTACTATATACTATGTGTATCATATGCAGGTCGTAAATCTTCATTTATATGGATATGGCTTTTAGGTACAATTTTCTTTGCAGGCTTATACATAGCAGGAACACTAGATGCCAAAGGAATTATAGATATCCCACAGCTTGTCAAGAATATTGTAAGAGTTGTCATAATAACAGGATTTGTTATATTTGCAATACTTGAGAGCCTTATAGTTATAAGTATGAAGCAAAAGCCAGATTATAATTGTGAATATGTAATAGTGCTAGGCTGTCAGATAAGAGGCGACCGAATAACACGTTCACTTAAAAGAAGACTTGACTCTGCCTATGATTACGCATGTATTAATACAGAATGTAAGATAATAGTATCGGGTGGACAAGGACGTGGCGAGAATAAGACAGAAGCACTTGCAATGTATGAATATCTATGCGAAAGAGGTATAGATAGTGATAGAATAATTATGGAAGATAAGTCAACAGATACTAATGAGAATATGAAATATTCCGTACAATACATTTCAGATTTCAGCTCTCCGGTAGGCATTGCAACGAATAATTTCCATATATTCAGGTCTAAGCTTTTAGCTAAGGGACAAGGCTTGACACATGTAAGTGGAATAGCAAGCGGGAGCGATGATGTGTTGTTTGTTAATTATATGGTCAGGGAAGCGATAGGAATAGTGAAAGACTTTGTATGCGGGAATTATTAAGATGTTAATGTATGCACTCCATTTTCTGAAGAATAAACAGAGTGTATACATTAATAATAAGCGGATTATGTGGAATTATTTAATTCCATAAAATTATTTAATTCCATAGAATTCTTTGATGGTATCCAGCAGTTCATAGCACTGGTTGTAGCCGTCATTGTACATAGAAAGGATTTTGTTCTTATCCTTTTCAAGACGTGAAAAGCCCTTGCTTGTTGTAGGTTGTATAGTTATGATACGTCCCTCTTTAACATATTGGTCAAGACCTTTTAGGCTTTCATTGTAGCGGTTGGCTCTTGTAAGCATAGTTTCTGTAAGCTTAGGGTACTGGTTTCTATAAGAATATGCAATAGCCTTAGTAGAGCGTGAAGTTGTCTTAGTGTAGCCTGACTGTCTTGTAAGAACGACAATTATTCTGTCACAACCGTCCTCAATGGCTTTAAGATAAGGTATTGAGTCTGATAAGCCGCCGTCCATATAAGGAACATCATTAATAATAATTGGCGGAAACAGCATAGGCAGTGCACAGGTAGCTTTAAGCACGGTGTTAGTCCTGTCATCACCGGTGTATTTCATATATTCAGGCTGACCGGTAAGAAGATTAGTAACTACACAGTAGAAATCACCCTTATACTGCTTAAAAGCATCATAATCAAACAGATTAAGTTCATTAGGGATTGTTTCATAGGAGAATTCCAATCCATAGATAGACTTGTTATCTTTATCAATCATATTACTAAGACCGAGATATCTTTTGTCATTGCGGTATTTCATAAGTACATCAAGATTACGGCGGGGCTGTTTTGAAGCCATTGATACGCCGTATGCCGCACCGGCAGATACACCAATCATATAATCTGGCATAATATCATTTTCAACAAGAGCGTCCATAACACCACAAGAAAATATGGTTCTGAATGCGCCGCCCTCAAATACAATTCCTGTTTTCACTTTAGTTACCATCCTTTATAGCATATATTTTCCAATTATCATTTTTATACTAAAATTATGGATTGTCAATAAAATATATGTTAAGATTAATATTAAGATTATAAAAATAAACATATATGTCTATGATTTTATATGGATTGGTTAAATGCTTTGCAGTTTAATACAATTTTAACATAGCATATTGAATTAAGAGGAAAGGTAAGAGTATATGAAGAAAGTTAGTAATGGATTGAAGCTTATTATGGCGTTTGTTGTTATTGTTGTTGCAGCAGTGTATTACTATATCAAGCTCCCTGCAATTAATATACATTCACAGGGATTTTGGGGATTTATTATATTTGTTATGATAATAATTACAATTGCCCAGTGGATAATGAACCATAAGGAGGGAAGCACCAGATATAAAGACATTAATAATAATACAATAAAAGTCCCTCATTTTGAATTTAAGACTAAGGCAGGGAGTATTATATTTAAGGTGCTTCTTAATGTTACCATTGCATTTGTTGTTGTATATGTAGTTGGCAATGTATTATCTTCGCCAATAATTAATGCGGCAAAGTACCGGAATCTCTTAACAGTGGAGAACAGAAGCTTTACAGATGATATCAGGGAAGTTTCGTATGACCAGATTCCACTGCTTGATAAGGAGTCAGCTTCGATTATTGGTACAAGAGTAATGGGAACTATGGTTGATATGGTTTCCCAGTATGAAGTTGCGGATATGTATTCACAGATTAATTATAAAGAAAAGCCAGTCAGGGTTACACCACTGGAATATGGCAATCTTATTAAATGGTTTGCTAACTATAAGAAGGGTATTCCAGCATATATAAGAATTGATATGACAACACAGGAGGCTGAATGTGTAAGGCTTTCAGAGGGGATTAAGTATTCGGAGTCGGATCATTTTTCAAGATATATATACAGGCATTTAAGATTTGCATATCCAACATATATTTTTGATAGTATTAACTTCGAGATTGATGATGATGGAACGCCTTACTGGGTATGCCCTGTTAAGAAGTTTAATATAGGACTGTTTGGCGGACAGACAGTAGGCAGGGTTGTGCTTTGTAATGCAGTTACAGGCGAAATGACAGATTATAAGGTGGAAGATGTTCCAACGTGGGTTGATAAAGTGTATTCAGCAGAGCTTCTTATTGATTTGTATGATTATAACGGAAATCTTAAGCATGGATTTATTAACAGTATTTTAAGCCAGAGGGACTGCCTTAAGACAACGGATGGTTATAATTATATAGCACTTGAGGACGATGTGTGGGTATATACAGGAATCACATCAGTTGGACAGGATAATTCTAATGTAGGATTTGTGCTTATGAACCAGCGTACAATGGAGACACGTTATTATGAGGTTTCGGGAGCTGAGGAATATTCGGCTATGGATTCAGCCAGAGGACGAGTGCAGAATCTTGGATATAAAGCGACATTTCCGCTTTTAATTAATGTAAGTGGACAGCCGACATATTTTATGGCATTAAAAGATGATGCAGGGCTTGTAAAATGTTATGCAATGCTTAACATAGAGAAGTACCAGAATGTGGCAATTGGTGATTCCGTTCTTCAATGTGAATCTAATTATATCCAGCTTCTTAAGGATAATGGAATTGTTGATAAATCTACGCAGGAGATTACTAATACAGAAAATGTAACAGGTGTTATATCAAAGATTATGCCTGTTGTAGTTGATGGCAACACACATATGTATATTATGCTTGACGGACACAATGATATATATGATGTTAATGCTGCGGACAATATTGACATTATAAGATATGAGGCAGGAATGAATATTAAGCTTGAATATATCAAAGCTGGCAATGTCAATACAGTTACTTCAATTATCAGAAATACCGATGGTATGGGAGTATCATATAAAGCTGTTGTTCCTGATAATGCTGTTATCTGCTATTAGTTCTTTAGAAAATATTAATCAGTTACCTTTTCTGACAGAATACGACAAGATAGTTTAGGTATAATAAATTTATAAACAAATTGTATTTTATGACAAAAAATGTTGTAAAATTGGACAGGATTTGATACAATTATAACAAATTGAGAATGTTAAGGAGAAACGTGATGGATATTATTGTAAAGTATATTGATGAATTGCTCGAAAAGAGCACACCAGAAGCACCTATGTGGAATATTGAAAAGATAAGACAGGGTCTTAAGTCTAACTGGAATTATATTGATGGAGTTATGATTAAGGCTGTGCTTCAGATGTATGATGTGACTAAGGATGAGAAGTATCTTAAGTTCGCAGATAATTTTATCGATTACAGAGTTCACGAAGATGGAACAATAGATGGATACAGCATTGGAGAGAAGAATATTGATAATGTCAATGCTGGTAAGACTTTATTTGAACTTTATGACCTTACAGGTAAAGAAAAGTATAGAAAGGCAATTGATTTAGTATATTCACAGATTGAGATTATGCCTAGATGTAACAATGAAGCAAGATCTTTCTGGCATAAGGATATATATCCTAATCAGGTATGGCTTGATGGTATGTATATGGGACAGCCATTTTACCTTGAATATGAGACTAAGTTTAATAATAGAAAGAATTATCCAGATATATTTGCACAGTTCAAGTATGTTATTGAGAATATGAAGAATCCTCTTAATGGATTATATTATCATGCTATTGATGTCAGCAGGGAAGCATTCTGGTGTGACAAGGTTACAGGACTTTCACAGCATTGCTGGCTGAGAGCAAGCGGCTGGTATGCTATGGCATTACTTGACACTCTTGATAAGGTTGATAATTCAGACCACAAGTATGATGCAGAATGTAAGATGCTTGAGGACGCATTTGTTGAACTTATGGATTCAATGCTTAAGTATCAGGATGAAAGCGGAATGTGGTATCAGGTAGTTAATTATGGTGGTATGGAGAAGAACTATCTTGAGACAAGTGGAAGCTCGATTATGGCATATGCAATTCTTAAGGGTGTAAGATTAGGATATCTTCCAGAAAGCTATAGAGAATATGCAGAAAAAGCTATTAATGGAATATGTGATAAATATCTTAACACTAAAGATGGTGAGATGTCACTTGGTGGCATCTGTCTTGTAGCAGGACTTGGTGGCAAGGGTAACAGACCAGGTACATATGATTATTATATGTCAGAGCCAATCGTTGAAGATGATGCTAAGGGTGTTGGACCATTTCTTCTTGCTTATACAGAGATGCTTGCATATAAGAACAGATAATAATTAATTATATAAAGTCAAGTGGGGTCGGTGTTCAGGCATTGACTCCATTTTGTTTAATAGGAGGATTAGATTATGAAGCCATATGTAACTATGGAAGAAGTTATCAGTACACAGGGAGCGGACAGCAGAACACACAGATTCCTTACAGCAGAGAATGGCTGTACTAATGGGTGTGCTTCAGGAACAACAATATATGCTTCTAATGAATTTTCAGATAAACCAGGCGTGCATAATGACCAGGAAGGCTTTTATGTGTTAGAAGGAGAGGGGTATGCCAAGCTTGATGATCTGGTATTTCCGATTAAGGCGGGTGATTCATTTGTTGCACTCGCAGGAGTGGCCCATACGATAAGAACCAAAGAGGGATGTCAGCCTGTTAAGGTGTTCTGGTTTCATAGTGCAAAGTAATTATTAGAGAGGGTTGTTTATGGATGAGAAAAAGTTTGAAACTCTTAGTGAACAACAACAGAAGAAATTTCTGTTCAAAGAGAATATAAGATTGAATGAATTAAGCCAGTCTCTTGAAGAGGACAGACAGCTTATTGATATACAGAAGGGTATGTTAAGAAGCCAGCAGAGAAAGAACCAGCTTATGAAGAAACAGCTTGAGAGCCAGCAGTCTTTATTTGATCAGAAGTGGACTATACTTGAAAAAGAGACAAGACAGCTTGCAATTGACAAGGAGAGGTTTAACAGAGAAAAGCTTATGTACAGGGATAAGGTGTATCGCGAAGCACGAAGAACTATGGCTGATGCAGAAAATGTCAAGATATTCTTTAAAGGTGTTAATGATACTGACTCTGTTAAGAAACGTTACAAAGATTTGTTGAAAATATATCATCCTGATAACACACACGGAGATAATAACATTGTGCTTGCAATTAATGAAGAATATGAAAGATTATTAAGATTTTATCTTGGGACATAGCGGTAAATGTATAGTAACGGTTATTATTATTAGGTTTATTATCCTTTATATTGTTGTTAGAATAATAGTAGTGTATAATACTTGCAAATGATTTATGTATAGGATAAGGAGAGAGAAGAATGTTTAAGATTAATGAGAATTATTTAAAGCTTCCAGGAAGTTATCTGTTTTCAACAATTGCCAAGAAGGTAAGTGCTTACAGTGCAGCTAACCCAGACAAGGAGATTATCCGCCTTGGTATCGGAGATGTTACACTTCCACTTGCACCAGTAGTTATTGATTCATTACATAATGCAGTTGATGAGATGGGTAAGGCAGAGACATTCCACGGATATGCCCCAGATCTTGGTTATGAGTTCTTAAGAAATGCTATTGTAGAGCACGACTATAAGAAGAGAGGTGCAGATATATCTGCTGATGAAATATTCGTAAGTGATGGAGCTAAGTCTGATTCAGGTAATATCGGAGACATCTTCTCGGTTGATAATAAGATTGCAGTATGTGACCCTGTATATCCGGTATATGTAGATACTAATGCTATGGCTGGCAGAACAGGTGATTATATTCCAGAACAGCAGAAGTGGAGCAATGTTATCTATATGCCTTGTACAGCAGAGACTAACTTTGCACCAGAACTTCCCAAGGAAACACCTGATATTATATATCTTTGTTTTCCTAATAACCCAACAGGTTCAACAATAACTAAAGATGAACTTCAAAGATGGGTTGACTATGCTAACAAGGTAGGTGCAGTTATTATATATGATGCAGCTTACGAAGCATATATTTCAGAAGAAAATGTACCACATACAATATATGAATGTGAAGGAGCAAGAACTTGTGCCATAGAACTTCGTTCATTCTCTAAGAATGCAGGATTTACAGGTACAAGACTTGGTTTCACAGTTATTCCTAAGGATTTAAAGAGTGGAGATGTTATGCTTCACAGCCTCTGGGCAAGAAGACATGGCACTAAGTTTAACGGTGCTCCATACATTATCCAGAGAGCAGGAGAGGCTGTATATACAGAAGAAGGACAGAAGCAGACAGGAGAACAGATTGCATATTATATGAATAATGCAAAGACTATTCTTGAAGGCTTAAAGTCAGCGGGTTATACAGTATCAGGTGGTGTTAATGCACCATATATCTGGTTAAAGACTCCTGATAAGATGACATCTTGGGAATTCTTTGATTATCTTTTAGAGAAAGCTAATGTAGTAGGTACACCAGGTTCAGGATTTGGACCAAGCGGTGAAGGATACTTCAGACTTACAGCATTTGGATCTTATGAGAATACTGTTAAGGCACTTGAGAGAATTAAGGCGTTATAATTTTTGTGAAGCTTATACAACTGTGGTGGTATGTATAGGTTTGGGTTATATTTTATTACGGACGGCAGGGGAGGGGCTTGCTGATGGCGGGGTGCGGTGCTGTGTAATAAGACAATTGGATATTCTTAAGCTATTCTTAATGCAGGTGGTGAGAACGGACGCATACGCTCCTATTCGCCATCGTGGCTCAGTAGTCGCTTGGCAGGACATCGTGTCCTGCCATTGCTGTTTATTGTAAGAATAGCTTGGAATATTCGCCAATTGTCTTATAAAACACAGCACCACACCCCGCCATCAGCAAGCCCCTCCCCTGCCTGTATTGCGATAAAATGCAACAGCTGTACAGCCGTAGTTGTATAGAGCTTCATAATTTAGAGGAAAGCCAGAACTATATGTAAGAGTTATGCTGTTCAGATGATAAGTCGGCGTATATAATGATGAAACCAGCAAAATGGTGAGCGAATACGCAATGCAATGAGCGAGGCGGGCGGGTGACACAGCTAAAGAGGATGATTTATAAAGACAACTGAGATATTCTTAGCATTTCTTCCCCATAAACCAGCAATGGCAGGACACGATGTCCTGCCAAGCGACTACTGAGCCACGATGGCGAATAGGAGCGTCTGCGTCCGTCCTCACCACCTAAATAAGAAAGGCTTAGAATATCCAATTGTCTTTATACAATCCCGTAGCTGTGTCACCCGTCCGTCCGCTCATCACAGTGTGTATTCACCCACCATTTTACGTCCGTCCGCCACCCAATAAAGGTAGAAATCAATCATCAAATGACACATTATTTATATTTGAAGCCCTCCTAATTAAGCCTCAAATTTATCAAACTTAGGCATAAGTGCAACCCCAAGTGCAGTAGGACCTGTATGGCACGAAGTAACAACACCGATACGTGTCTTGAATTCAACTCCTGACTCTAGAAGCTTAGTGCTTATAGCTTCCTCAACTTCTTTTCTGTATTCACTTGCTTCTTCAGGGTTAGTACAATATCCAACTGTTATATCATAATCATTGATATTAAGTCCTGACTCTTGAAAATGCTTGCATAATAATTCGATAACCTTTGCTTTAGCTTTCTTTCTTGTTCTAAAGAAACCGCCAACGCCGATTTCCCCACCCTTCATAATAATAATAGGGCGAAGATTTAACTTGCTTGTAATCATAGCAGCTGTCTTTACAAGACGTCCACCTTTAGTTAAGTAATCAAGAGATTCTGTTGTGAATATAATTCTTCCAAAAGGACGCATAGCTTCAAGCTTCTTAACTGTATCTTCATAAGAATATCCAGCATCTCTCATACACATAGCTTCATATACAAATAAAGACATAGAAGCTGAATTCTGTAAGGAATTGATAACGGTAATCTTAGCATCCGGATAATCTTCAATAATCATATCCCTTGCAGTGCAGGCTGAGTTGTATGAACCAGAGAAGTATGTTGATATACAACAGCATATAATAGGTACACCAGCCTCAACTGATGGCATAAATGCATCGGTATAATCTTGAATAGAAGGAAGAGAAGATTTAGGAAATGCGTTCTCATCTGTCATTTTTCTATAGAATTCATCATAGCTGATTTCAAATTGTTCTTTATAATAAGTCTGTCCGTCAAATGTAGTATATAACGGAACTAATGTAACATTATGCTCTTCTGCGTACTCCTTAATCCAGTCACATGAAGTATCACTTATAAGTTTAAACATATGTGCCTCCAACATTCAAATATTTATTTATATATGATAACACATAGTATTCAAAACCACAAGACATAATGATAAAAATGTTTTCAGCTTGACTAAAAAATAATCAGTTATAATTGAATTAAAGTTAATTAAAGTTGTAATTAAAGTGTTATAAAGTATGGTATGAAATAACAAAAAGTGATATACTATAAAATAAATTGATTTAATTAAAATTTTATAAAAACAATTCGCTAATAAACAACATTTTATAAAATATCGGTAGATTAAGACATTTAGTAGAAATGGAGATTAATAAATGAAAGTTTTAGCTTTTTTAACAGATAGATTTGAAACTGTAGAAGCACTTGCAGTTATAGATATATTAAGAAGAGCGAATATAGGTGTTGACACTGTATCAATTACTGGTAATAAATCAGTAAAAAGTGCACAGAATATTATAGTTGAAGCAGATAAGCTTATTGAAGATATTAACTGTAACGATGAAGATGTATGCTTCCTTCCGGGAGGACCGGGACACAAGACATATTATGATTGTGACAAGCTTATTGATATGCTTAAGGTGCATAATGAAGCTGGTGGCAGAATTGCCGCAATATGTGCCGCACCAAGCGTACTTGGAAAGTTAGGCTTCCTTAAAGGAAAGAGAGCAACAGCTTTCCCGGGCTTTGAGGATATGTTAGAAGGGGCTGAGGTTGCATCTAAGACAGAGAGAGTTGTTACAGATGGTAATATAACAACTTCAAGAGGAATGGGTACTTCTGTTGATTTAGGACTTGAACTTGTTACTCTTATTAGGGGTAAAGAATTAGCCGATGAACTTGCTGTCAGTACACAGTATATTAATGATTAATTGTATCTGGGGGCAGTATGAGTGAGTATTTAGATTATGATGAAGCTGTCAGAGCCAATAGAGCAAGAAAGAAGAAGGCTATGGCAATGAAGAGAAAAAGACAGGCACAGATAAGACTTATCAAGAGAAATTTATTTGCAGCTATATTATTGTTAGTAATATCGGTTGTCGTCACCAAGTCAGTTAAAGCAATAAGTTCGCGTGCAGATGATAGTAATGCACAACAGCAGGCAGTTCTTACAGATAATGTTATAGAAGATAATAATATAACAGTTATACAGCAGGAACCGGTATTTAAGTGTGCCGCAAAGTCACCAGACTATAAGGAAATGCTTGATGGTGATATACAGTCACCTTATGTGGCACTTCTTGATGTTACCAATAACCAGCTTATAGCAGGCAAGCAGGCAGATACAAGAATATACCCAGCCTCTATGACAAAGGTAATGTCACTTATAATAGCGGTTGAGAATATACAGGATTTGAATAAAACGTACCGTTTTGGTTTTGAAGAACTTAATAATCTGTATATACAGCAGGCATCAGTTGCAGGTTTTAGTGTTGATGAAGAAGTGACAGCCAATGATTTATTATATGGACTTGCACTTCCCTCAGGAGCAGATGCGGCATACGGAATAGCACAGATAACTGCTGGTTCAGAAGAAGAATTCGTTAAGCTTATGAATGAGAAATGCGAAGAAATGGGATTGAAGAATACACATTTCTGCAATCCGTCAGGACTTCACGATGTCAATCAGTATACAACGCCGGCAGAGATGGCGATGATTATGGAATATGCTATGAGTAATGAGGTGTGTGCAAAGGTTCTTGGAACATACCAGTATACAACTGCGTCTACACCACAGCACCCTGATGGAATACATCTTACAAGCACAATGTTCTCAAGAATGGTCGGTAATGAAGTGCCGGGAGTAACCATTAAGGCAGGAAAGACGGGCTATACAGATGAAGCACATAACTGTCTTGTTAATTTTGCAGAAAAAGACGGAAAAGAATATGTAACAGTTATGGCTGCGGCAGGCAACCGCTGGTATGTAATATTTGATGGTTTTAAGATATATGAAAGATATCTTCCATAAATTGGTATAATAAACAGACGGTATAAGCACATAATAATACCAAGATAAGCAATGAAGCTTATCTAATAAAGAATATGTCTAAGGACATAAGGACGGAGGTTTATTATGGCTAGTTCAAATTCAAGTTCAACTTCATCAAAGACTAAGAAGAATGCACAGGATGCACTCGACAGATTTAAGATGGAAGTAGCATCAGAAATCGGTGTCAACTTAAAGGAAGGCTACAATGGTGACCTTACTTCCGCTGAGGCTGGTTCTGTAGGTGGTAATATGGTTAAGAAAATGATCAGAAAGCAGGAAGAACAGATGTCACAGGGTGGCAACTAGGTAAAAGCCATATATTAGATAAATCTAATAATGACATTTTTAAACTGCTGATACGCTTAACTAAACAGTATCAACCAATTTAATAATAAAAGCCGTCTTGCAGGCAGGAATTTGATAATACAGTAATTGTTATATGATAAATAACAATTGCTGGCTCAGTTAATCAATGAACTACTTGTAAGGCGGCTTTCTTAAATATATTAATATTAATCTAAAAATTTATCTACCCAGCATTTCCAGGAAAAATGCTTATGTGCGTAAGCTCTTGCATTATCAGACAATGAATTAATATTTTCCAGAACACAATTATCATCAGCTGTGTTATTTAGAATATCCATAATGATATCAGGCACAGCTTCGATATTTTCAAGAGAATATGTGTATACACCCTCATTTTTCCCGATATTCAGAACATCAGTCAAATAGGTACTTGTATCAGTTAATGATAGACAGCCATTCATAAGTGCAAGTGGAATCCTGTCGTGCATACCGCCTTTAAACCATGGCATCTGGTTTAAAGACAGACGTGCATTTGAATATATGGCTGGAAGCCTGTTATAAGTAACTTCCTTTCGTATATCAAGATACTTAGTGTACTCGGGAATTAAGATATCACATTTATCGGCAAAAGCATCCCAGCCGTGTCCGTATATAGTTATTGGAATTCTGTTTTTAATTATTGTGCTTACAATCTCCTCACGGATAATACATTGCAGATATACATCTATTAGGAAATTATTGTGAAGATATTGTATTGTTGAAGAAGAATTGTCTAATATATTAAGGCTTCTAAGATATTGGACGGCTTTCTCCTGCGTAAATGAAGGATTATTAAGAAGTGCATTAAGCAGATAATCATTATCTATATCCTTAATTAGTGTATTTTTAGTGCTATTATCGTTGATATCTTTATCGTTAATATTATTATTTTGAATATTTAAGCCACTTTTGTTATATAAAAGTGCAGCCTTTACAGGGTCAGTGTAAGTGCTTGTAAATAGCAGTTTTACCGCACGTTTACTACATTTATGGTATGATAAAGTGTTGTAGCTGCTGTCTGAATTAGTATCAGCCATATTGTCCTGACAGTATTTTTCAGAAATATTACTGATGGAATATTCATCAGCACTTAACGGAATAACCTTTACTTCCCTGATATGTGGGAAACTTTCCCTGATTAGCTTTGCGTGAAATGTATCAAGGCATATTACATTGTAATTGTTAAGCTGCACTTTAAGAGCCTTATAGTGGTAGAGTGGGTGGTCAAGAATGTAATGCCATACAGGAATATCAAAATTATTAAGAATGTATCCATTGTTATATTTAATACAGGGAATAGTCGTATTAATATCAATTATGGCATCTAAATCTGCGTTAAAATAAGGCTTAAGCAACATATATGCTGTATCAGCTAATGTGCCGCTTAAACCTTTGGCTGGCTTTGGAATATTAAGATGTGTAACTTTAATACCAGCATTGATGAGTTCTTCTGATATACGCTGTTCAAAATATGATGTTGAGTTGTAGCATATATCTTTATAACTTAAGAATAGAATATGTCTGTATTTGCAATTATCCATATTAATCCTCATTATAATTATAAAAGTCTGTGCATTATAAAGTCATATATATCCTGGCTTGAGTCTTTCCATTTGTCACACATATCTTTAGCCTGGTCTTCTAAAGGTACTCCAAGGTTAAGCTCAATAAGTGTGCTGTCCCCTTCTTTAACCAGAAGATGTGCGATATAAGTTCCATTGGTAGTACGATAGTAGTCAGAAGTAGTTCCAACCTCGGATTTTAGTTCGTATTTGTTCCTTGCAAGATATGAATCAATATCTTCACGTATTGCAGGTGAAATCTTAGTATAGAAAAACGCTACAGTATCTTCGCCTTCCTGTGTGAGTTTGTACTGTGTACTGTTTCTGTAATTCATTTGCTGGATAAATGAATCTTCAACTAATGAATTAATTGTTTCCTGAAATGTAAAATATGAAGTATATTCATTATCGAGCATAAAAGTTGATATCTGTACATTGGAAAGCGGAAAATTGACCTTGCTTAACATATACAAAATCATCAGCTTATAAAGCGTTGTCGAATCGGTATTCATACATAGTTCCGTCCTTGATAAATATTATTATCTTTGAAGTGTTTATTGAGTGAGTTCAATACAAGCTTCTTGTTAGAACTCCATAAAGGAGCTTTAAGTATTGATTTGGGACCATCGCCCGTTATTCTATGGACAACCATATCAGGTGGCAGATGAGTTATTATCTGTCCTGCAATATCCATATATTCTTCTAGTGAAAGCACATTAAAAAGACCTTTATCATAATCCTGGCAAAGGTCAGTACCTTGTAAAATATGTAAAAGCTGTATCTTAATTCCTGATGCACCACAGTGTGCGATGTAGTCAGCAGTATTTAACATATCAGTCATATTTTCATTGGGAAGCCCTGCTATCATATGGACAATTGGACGTATTCCAATAGAACGAAGAGTGCTTACACACTCATCAAATGTCTTAAGAGGATACCCACGCCTTATATAACGGGCAGTGTTCTCGTTGGTAGTCTGTAAGCCTAATTCAACCCATACAGGTTTTATTAAGGAAAGCTCAGCTAATAAATCAAGAACTTTATCATCTATGCAGTCAGGTCTTGTAGCTATAGATAAAATGTCTATGTCATCACGCCTGATAACCGGCATATAAAGATTACGCAGATAATCTATATCAGCATAAGTATTAGTAAAGGACTGGAAATAGGCGATAAAATGACCGCCATTATATTTGTTCTTTATTAATGCTTTGGCATTATCTATCTGTGTGTTAATATCCATATCGGATTTTCTGCCGCCTGCGAAGTCGCCTGAACCTCCGGCACTACAGAATATACATCCTTTTGTATCAATTAGCCCGTCACGGTTAGGGCAAGTCATTCCACCGTTCAGGGCTAATTTGTAAAGCTTATGGCCATATTCTTTTTGAAGAAATTCGTTAAGGGAATAGTAATATGGTAACATATATTACTTAATTAAGTCCATAACGGCTTTGGCAACAACATCGGTTACCTTAGGGTCAAATGCTTCTGGTAAAATATTAGTATCTGAAAGTTCTGAATCTGGAATAAGGTTAGCAATTGCTAAAGCTGCTGCAAGCTTCATCTCCTCAGTTATCTGTGTAGCACGTCCCTGTAATGCACCCTTGAATATACCAGGGAATGCAATAACATTATTAACCTGATTAGGAAAATCTGAACGGCCTGTACCGACAACTCTTGCACCAGCGGCTTTCGCAACATCTGGCATAATCTCTGGAACAGGGTTAGCCATAGCAAATATAATAGCATCCTTATTCATAGTCTTAACCATATCAGCAGTAACGATATTAGGAGCAGATACACCTACGAATACATCAGCACCGGCTAAAGCATCAGCAAGTGAACCAGTCTTACCTTCAAGGTTAGTAACGTCCATCATAGATTTCTGCATCCAGTTAAGACCTTCACTATTCTTAGAAAGAATACCAGATTTGTCGCACATAGTAACATTTTTAAAGCCGTAGGTAAGAAGAAGCTTAGTAATAGCAACACCGGCAGAACCAGCACCATTTATTACAACCTTACATTCTTCCTTGGTCTTTCCTGTAACCTTTAAACCATTGATGATACCAGCTAATACAACGATAGCTGTTCCGTGCTGGTCATCGTGGAATACAGGAATATCAAGAAGCTCTTTTAATCGGCTTTCTATTTCAAAGCATCTTGGAGCCGATATATCTTCAAGATTAATGCCGCCAAATGCAGGTGCAATATTAACAACAGTCTTAATAATCTCCTCTGTATCCTGAGTATCAAGACAGATAGGAACTGCATTAACACCACCAAATGATTTGAATAACACAGCTTTACCCTCCATAACAGGCATAGCGGCGTGTGCACCGATATTTCCAAGACCAAGAACGGCACTTCCGTCAGATACAACAGCAATAGTGTTAGACTTTATTGTATATGTATAAGCGGCTTCTTTATCTTTGGCAATAACCTTACAAGGTTCTGCTACACCAGGAGTATATGCTAAAGCAAGGTCTTCCCTTGTTGTAATACTCATCTTAGGAGTTGTTTCAAATTTACCATTCCATTCTTTATGAAGCTGTAAAGCTTTTTCTGCATTAGTCATAAGATATATGTTCCTTTCGTGAATAATATTATTAAATAATCATATAGACTATATAATAACACAAGCTGAAATTATCATCAATATAAGTCTTTTATTTTTGGAAAAAATAATGTATAATAAATTACGAAATCTAAGATACATATTCGTATCGTTTCCCAGATTAATTTGTTATATATAGTTATTTTACAATTGATATTAGATTTAATCATAGTGTATATCCGGTATTTATGGGTAATAGCATTTTTATAATCAATAAATACTGGAATAAGTAAGGAGGTTTAGATGCGTGAGAAATTAGAAACACTTTCAGTAAGCGTATTAAGAGATTTTGCAAAAGATAAGAAGATAAAGAACATATCTGCTATGAGAAAGAGTGAGCTTATTGATGCTATTATTGCAGCAGAGGAAAATGAGAGTACTGTGGGATATACTGATAATGAGGCAACTGTTAATACTGTTACTGAACGGACAGTTAATAATTCTGAAACAGCTAATACTAATAATGAAGTAATAAATAATACCAATAATAATAATGAAGCGGTGAATAATAATCACAGACAGCACCAGAACGAAAGATATGAGAAACGCCCATATCAGGAACGTACATATCAGGAGCATACAGTTAATGAAGGTAAGGCTTCTTATGATGAAGCAAAAGAGCCAGAGATGGCGGATGGAATACTTGAAGTATTACAGGAAGGCTACGGATTTATAAGATGTGAGAATTTTCTTCCTGGCGAGAATGATGTGTATGTAGCACCATCACAGATAAGAAGATTTAACTTAAAGACAGGTGATATAATAAGAGGACCTAAGAAAGCCAAGACACAGGCTGAGAAGTTCTCCGCAATAATGTATGTTGAGTCTGTAAATGGACTTAATCCGGTTGTTGCACAGAGAAGAAAGGCGTTTGAAACGCTCACACCAATCTTTCCTAATGAAAGAATTCATCTTGAGAGGAATTCCAATACAATAGCGATGAGAATGGTTGATCTTATATCACCTATAGGCAAGGGGCAGCGTGGTATGATAGTATCACAGCCTAAGTCAGGTAAGACAACACTTCTTAAGCAGATTGCCAATGCGGTTACTAAGAACAACCCGGAAATGCACCTTATGATTCTTCTTATTGATGAAAGACCAGAGGAAGTTACAGATATTAAAGAGTCAATAACAGGTGATAACGTAGAGGTAATATATTCAACATTTGATGAACTTCCGGAAAGACACAAGAGAGTATCTGAGATGGTTATAGAAAGAGCTAAAAGACTTGTAGAACAGAAGCAGGACGTAATTATTCTTCTGGATAGTATTACAAGACTTGCAAGAGCCTATAATATGACAGTTCAGGCAAGTGGACGTACATTATCAGGCGGTCTTGACCCGGCGGCACTCCATATGCCTAAGAGATTTTTTGGTGCAGCACGTAATATGAGAGAAGGCGGAAGTCTTACAATACTTGCAACAGCACTTGTTGAAACAGGAAGTAAAATGGATGACGTAGTATTTGAGGAATTCAAGGGAACAGGTAATATGGAACTTGTACTTGACAGAAAGTTATCCGAGAAGAGAGTATTCCCGGCAATAGACATAGCCAAGTCGGGTACAAGAAGAGAAGACCTTCTTCTTGATAAGGAAGAACTTGAGGCAGTAGACATAATGAGGAAAGCTCTTAACAGCCTTAAGACAGATGAAGCTGCAGAAAGAATACTTGACCTGTTCACCAAGACAAGAAATAATGATGAATTCGTAAAGACAATCATCAAGAACCGTTATGTATAAAAATATTATATATAAAATATAAAAGCTGCGTTTGTTAATTCGTATTAATATATGGAATATATGGAAGTTAAAAAATTGGTAAGTTTTTTGTAAGTTTTTAAAATTAGTACTTGCATTACATATATGTGTATGATACAATAACAAAGCTGTTTATCAAAATGATAAAAAGAAATAAGGATAAATCATATAAAGATATTGTAAAGAGGTGAAAGTAATGAGAGAAGGAATACATCCAGCATACTATCAGGCAAAGGTTGTTTGTAACTGTGGTAACGAATTCGTAACAGGTTCTACAAAGGAAGAAATTCACGTAGAAATTTGCTCAAAGTGCCATCCATTCTATACAGGACAGCAGAAGGCTACATCAGCTCGTGGACGTATTGATAAGTTCAACAGAAAGTATGGTGTTAATAACTAGTTATGAACATAAAGTTGAGGTTGTCAAGACCTCAACTTTTTTTTGCGCGAGTAACGATGAGAATAGGAATATATAATGCTGTGAATCCTGCTTGCAGGAATTCACGGTATTATATATTTCTATTCGAGGAGCACCGCGACAGTGACAGAAGCTTTTGCTTCTGGAACGGCATCGTTACGAGTTAGCCACAACGTAAACCGCTCACCCACCGCTATAACAGCCCCAAAGCTCTATAGCGAAGCGCCTAGAGCTTGTCCGACAGGTCAATGAACAGGCACTCTACAGCGAAGCGCCTAGAGCCCGTCCGTATATCTAAGCCCGTCCGGTTTACACATATTGTCCGCTAACCTCACCAATATTCCATCAAACAAATTGGAGGTCCAAACTATGAAACCATCAGGTATAGGTGGTCAGGCAGTCATCGAGGGGATTATGATGCGCAATAAAGACAAATACTCTATTGCCGTAAGAAAGCCTGACAATGAAATCGAAGTTACCGTTAGAGAAAGTAAGGTTCTTACTGAAAAACATAAATGGATGAGTTACCCTGTAATAAGAGGTGTAGTAAGTTTCATAGACTCACTCATAACAGGAATATCAACAATCAACTACTCAGCATCATTTTATGATGATCCAGATGAGCAGAAGAAGACCAAGGCTGATGAAATCGGCAAATCAATATTCAAAGACAAGTTTGAATCAGTACTTATGGCACTTACAGTTATAGTGTCAGTATTTCTTGCAGTTGGTTTATTTATGCTTCTGCCATACTATGTATCAAGACTTGTTAAAGGATATGTTGCCTCAAAGACACTTCTTAATCTTATAGAAGGCCTAGTCAGAGTTGCAATATTCATACTATATCTTGTTCTTATATCATTGATGAAAGATATTAAAAGGACATTTATGTATCATGGTGCTGAACACAAATGTATCAATTGCATTGAGAATGGTGCAAGGCTTACAGTAGAAAATGTTATGAACAGTTCAAGATACCATAAAAGATGTGGAACAAGCTTCTTATTTATAGTAATGTTTATAAGTGTTGTATTCTTCATTTTCATAAGAGTTGACAATACCGCGTTACAGATTGTTATAAGACTGCTCTTAGTTCCTGTAATTGCAGGTGTAGCTTATGAATTTATAAGATGGGCAGGACGCAATGATAATGGATTTACAGTTGCTTTAAGCAGACCGGGAATGTGGCTTCAGAAGCTCACAACAAGAGAACCTGATGAGGATATGGTAGAAGTTGCCATAAAGGCAGTTGAGGAAGTATTCGACTGGGAAGTATTTTTGAAGGAATATTATCAGACTTCACTTGATATGGAAGCTGATATTAAGGCGGCAGAAGCCAAGCTTGCCCTGACAGGTGAATTAATACATAAGCCTAAGAAGACAAGAAAGATTGATGCCAGAGAAGTTGCTATGGCAGAAACTTTGAAATCTGTTGAAAGCAAGTCGCTTGCAGGTTCGGATAAAGCAAAGCCAGCAGATACCAATAAAACCGCTGATAAGCCAGACAATAAAACAGGTGAAACAGATAAGCATAATTGGGATAACAGCAATAATAATAAAGCTGTTAATGAAAATGCAGAGTCTGCTGATAAAGACAGTTATAATTCAGATACAGATACTGTGAAGACTGATACAACTGATACAGGCAATGTTGAAGCTGAGCCAGACACAGTAAATGCTGTTGATGATACAGACAATGGTAATTCAGATGAGGATAATGCTAAGTCAGACAGTGAGGCATTACAGGAAAATGCAGAGTCAGATGATAAAGCACAGGAAAGCACAGAAGCTGATAATGAAATGTCACAGGAAAATGCCAATGATGATTTACCTGAGGGCTTTGAGATAGAAGACCACTACGAAACTGTTGAAGAAATCAAGACAGAAACTGGAAGCAAATATGCTATAGCAACAGAAAACGTTCAGGAAGATATTGACGAGTCTGAGAATATGTCTGTTGAAGAAGTAGAAGCAGCTTTCGAGATAGAAGAGACAGAACAGGAAGAAGAAAATATCAGTGCTGACGAAGTGCCATTATTTAAGCAAAGAGATAGAGAATAAGGTAGATATATGCAGTTAGATAATGTTAAGACTTTAAGGGATGCTGTTAATTACGGAAAACAGTTTCTTCAGGATTTCGGTATAGAAAATGCCCAGTATGATGCAACTGAGCTGCTATTGCTTGTGATGGGCATTAATAGAACACAATATCTTATTAATTCAATGGATAAGATAGATAGTGGAAAGCTTGCAGAATACGCAGAACTTATTAATAAAAGGGCAGAGCATATTCCTTTGCAGCACATTACCGGAATTGTGAATTTCTATGGCAGGGAATATAAGGTTAATGCCAATGTGCTTATTCCAAGGCAGGATACAGAAATTCTTGTAGAAGAAGTTATGAAGCTGACTAACTCTGAAAGCCGTGTGCTTGATATGTGTACAGGTTCAGGCTGTATAATTATATCACTTGCTGCATCAGGGCATACTTCTGAAAATGGAGCTGTTGCCATAGATATATCAGATGATGCATTAAAAGTAGCTGACTATAATAAAAAGTATAATAATGCAGATTATATTAAGCTTATAAAGAGTAATATGTTTAGTTCTTCGGAATGTGAGCAATATAAAAATGAGGATAACAGATTTGATGTTATAGTATCTAATCCACCATATATACCTACTAAAGATATAGATGAATTATCAGAGGAAGTAAGGCTGCACGACCCTGTGCTTGCACTAGATGGTGATACGGACGGCCTTAAATTCTACAAGGCGATAACTAAACAGTCTGTAAATTATTTAAAAGAAAATGGATATTTATGTTATGAAATAGGTTATAATCAGGCAGAAGATGTCCGTAATATAATGGAACAGTGCGGCTATTCTGGCATTAAGGTTATAAAAGATCTTGCAGGACTTGACAGAGTTGTAATTGGCAGGCTTAATAATATTAATTAATACCGTTAAACGGAGAAATGGAGAAATACAACAATGAGTATGTTTGACAGATTAGAAGATACATTACGCCGTTATGAAGATGTAACAGCGGAACTTGGCAATCCGGATATTGTAACTGATCAGGACAAGTTCAGAAAATATATGAAAGAGCAGAGCAATCTGGCACCTATCGTTGAAGCTTATACAGAATATAAGGCAAGCAAGCAGAATATAGAAGACAGTCTTCAGATGATAAGTGAAGAAAGTGATGAGGAACTTTTAGAGATGGCAAGAGAAGAGCTTGCTGACTCTAAGAAGAAGGTTGAAGAATTAGAGAAGAAGCTTAAAATATTACTTCTTCCTAAAGATCCTAATGATGATAAAGATATCGTGGTTGAAATCAGAGCTGGTGCAGGTGGAGAAGAAGCAGCGCTTTTTGCCGCAGAGCTTTTCCGTATGTACTCACACTATGCAGATACTAAGGGCTGGAAGATAGAAGTAGTTAATGCTGATGAAACTGGCATCGGCGGTATGAAAGAAGTAGAATTTATGGTTAAGGGACAGGGTGCATACTCTGTTATGAAGTACGAAAGTGGTGTACACAGAGTACAGAGAGTTCCGGTAACAGAATCTAACGGAAGAATTCAGACTTCGACAGCTTCTGTAGCAGTTATGCCAGAGGCAGAGGAGGTTGATATCCAGATAGATGATAAGGATATCCGTATTGACGTTATGCGTGCCTCAGGTAATGGTGGACAGTGTGTCAACACAACTGACTCAGCAGTCCGTCTTACTCATTATCCTACAGGTATAGTTATCTATTCACAGACAGAAAAGTCACAGATACAGAATAAGGAAAAGGCATTTGCACTTTTAAGAGCAAAGTTATATGACCTTGAAACCCAGAAAGCACACGATGCAGAAGCTGATGCAAGAAGAAGCCAGATAGGTACTGGCGACAGAGCTGAGAAGATAAGAACTTACAACTTCCCACAGGGACGTGTAACAGACCATAGAATAGGTCTTACACTTTATAAGCTTGATAAGATTATGAATGGCGATATTCAGGAAATCATCGATGCCTGCATAGCAGCCGACCAGGCGGCTAAGCTTGCTAATATGGGTGAGGAATAAATATATAATAACTAGTTGTAATATATGCAGTAATTGCAGTTGTGGCTATGCGTGTAATCGTATTTGTAAAAAGACGTAAGACAGCTTAATTGAAACACATCTATTAATACATCTGATATGGGGCTGTCGCTTTAACGATTGAAAATCGTTGAGGAGAAGCCTCTTTTTCTTAATAAAACCACACCAAGGTATGCCGGATTAGCAGTCAATTCACTGATTGTAGCAGAAGCAGTGACCAGTACAACGGAGGTGCATTCGGGTCATAAAACGGCTTGCAAACCAAGTGGAAAGATGGTATTCTTTTCATTGGCAGTGGAAAGGTTGATCCTGTATGATTGTTTGGTGTTGCAACTTAACAATACTACTTTTAGAACTTGCTTTCCACAGCTTTTTGTTATAGAAAATAGTTATGCCACAGCATTTGCAGCTGGCCATCGCGCAGCGATTTTGTTCAATGCGAATTTTCTTCGAGTGGAAGAAGGGCGATAAGCCATACTATTCTGTCAATAACGACAAGAATAATGCGCTGTACGAGCAGTACAGAGAGCTGGCGGACAAGGAAGATAAGGTGATTTTCGGAGGGCGTCTTGGCGGATATAAGTATTACGATATGGATAAGGTTGTCAAAGCAGCGCTTGAGATGTGTGAGAGTGAGCTGGGGGTAGAAGCTATAGTGATAGTCGATGGACATATATACATAAAAATTTGTAAAAGAAGAGGAAAACATAATGAAACATGTATTTGTAATTGGTTCAAAGGGGATACCTGCACAATATGGTGGGTTTGAGACATTTGTTGAGAAATTGACAGAAGGACAACAGTGTGCAGAAATAAAATATCATGTTGCTTGTCTTGCGGATAATAATAACGAGTTTGAACATAATGGAGCACATTGTTTTAATGTGAAGGTTCCTAATATCGGACCAGCAAAAGCTGTGTATTATGATATGAAAGCGTTCGAGTATTGTAATAGATATATTAAGAGAAAACAGATAGATGATGCAGTAGTATATGTGTTGGCATGTAGAATCGGACCATTTATTAATTATTACAAGAAACAATTGATTAAGTTAGGAGGAACTTTATATATAAATCCGGATGGGCATGAGTGGAAAAGAGCTAAATGGAATTGGTTAATAAGAAAGTATTGGAAATTGTCTGAAAAACTCATGGTAAAACATGCAGATTTACTGATTTGTGACTCTAGGAATATAGAAAAATATATACAGGATGATTATAAAAAGTATAATCCCAAAACAACGTATATTGCATATGGTGCAGATGTGTGTAAATCACGTCTGCAGGACAACTCAAAGGAGTGGTTGGATTGGTGTGAGAAACATCATGTGAATGCAAAAGAGTATTATTTGGTAGTAGGACGTTTTGTTCCAGAGAATAATTATGAAACGATGATTCGTGAATTTATGAAGTCACGAACAAAAAAGGATTTTGTTTTAGTTACGAATGTCGAAAATAATAAGTTTTATGATGTGCTAAAACAAAAGACAGGCTTTGATAAAGATAATCGAATTAAGTTCGTTGGGACAGTGTATGACCAACAACTTCTTAAAAAAATCAGAGAAGAAGCTTATGCATATTTTCATGGGCATGAAGTTGGTGGAACTAATCCAAGTTTACTTGAAGCACTTGCATCTACAGATGTAAATTTACTTGTAGATGTTAGCTTTAACAGAGAAGTGGCAGAAGATAGTGCAATGTATTGGAGCAAAGATGATGGGGAATTGTGTAAGCTTATAGATAAAAGCGATAATATGTTGGATGATTACAGAGCTTTTTTGGCACAGAAGTCAACTGAAAGAATCACAGATGAGTTTAGTTGGACGAAAATAATAAGTGATTATGAGAAAATTTTGAGAGTGTAAAGGGTTAATAATGAAAGTATTATTATTAGATCAAATAGCAAAGGTGAATTACAAATATTCATATTCTCTAGCACAGGCTTTATCGGATAGTGGAACAGATATTGAAATGGCTATTGATTTAAAGCAAGAAGATGAAGGGGTGTCTGTTAAAAGATATAGACTGTTCAATACAGATGAAAAGAATGTTGGGAAAATCAAAAAAATGATTAATTATATTAGTTCATACAGAAAAATAGGGAAAATTATAAAAGCTGATGGAATAACGGTTTTGCATACTCAGTGGGTGATTTTTTCGCCAGTAGACTATTATTTCTTGAATAAATTCAAGAAAAAGAATTGTGTAAAATTAATTACGACGGTTCATGATATTCTTCCATTTAATGAGAAGTTTTATGATAAGTGTTTTCATAAGAAAATCTATGAACTGAGTGATTCTATTATAGTGCAGGCACAACAGAACTTGGAACGCATTAATAGTATTTTTAATAATTTACAAGATAAAACATTTATGATTCCACATGGGCATTTTTTAAAATATGCGAATTTAATTGATAAAGATAAAGCAAGAGATGTATTAGGTATATCAAAGGATAAATTTGTGCTGTTGTTTTTTGGGCAAATTAAAAAAGTAAAAGGTGTTGATTTGCTACTTAAAGCTATGGCAAATATATATAAAAAAAGAGATGATATATATTTGGTTGTTGCAGGAAGTGTATGGAAGGATGATAGGGAAGGATATGAGCAACTTATAGATGAGCTTAATATTCGTGAAAAGATAAAGTGGGATATAAGATATATTCCTGATGATGAAGTGAAGTTTTTCTATTCTGCAGCAGATGTATGTGTTTTGCCATACACAGATGTATATCAGAGTGGAGTGATTCAACTGGTATATGCGTATAAAAAAGCGGCTGTTGCAAGTAAACTGCCAGCATTTACTCAATTTGTAAAAGAGGATGAAACAGGTTATCTTGCGGAGATTAATGATGTAGATAGCTTACAGGCAGCAATTGAAAAAGCATATAATAATAAAGCTAATTTAAATAGAATGGGGGAGCTTGGGCATAGTTTAATTGATGCAGAGCTTGGATGGGATAAAATAGCAAAGCAAGTACAAGAATTATATTTGGAGGATTAAAAAGGTGTATAGTGTCAAAATAAAAGTTAATAAGAATGTAGTGAGACTAGTTTCACTAATTCTTTTGACGATTCTTATTATACCGATATTTAGAACAGTTATTCCGTTTGTATTACTTCTGTATTCTATTGATCTTTTTCTGATTTTTACAAAAAAAGATAAGTGGGCTATATATTTTTTTATTATGTGTTGTATAATGCAGAATTTAGTGTGCATTATATTTTCCGAATATTTAAGCAGTTTCGAGACACAGTTGATTGTCTTTGTAAAGGAACTGTTGGTATATGGCTTTGTTTTTGTGAGGGCGTTCAAGAATATATGCGGATATAAGAGAATTCGTAATATAGATATAGTTGCGCTTTTATTTGTTATTATATCTTTGATGTATATGTTTTTTTCGAGCGTGAGTTTTACAGCACAGATATTAGGATGGAGACAGTTAGCTGTTCCGATAATGTGTTTTTATTTCGGGAACTTCGCATCAATAAAATATGAAGAAGTAAAAGATATTTTTCATTTTATAATACGTGTAACTGTTTTATTAAGTGTTATTGGTATAATAATGTATTTTTTACCAAATAAAATATGGGATTATATGGGATATCAGCAATTTTGGAGAAATAAGACAGGAACAAATGGAATAGTCACGTATTCAAACTTTTATACGTATGATTTAGTTAATATATTTGGAAGATTAAAAAGAATGGTATCAATTACAGCAGATCCGCTTGCAACCGTACACTTGCTTTCGATTGGATTAATATTGATGTATTTTAATCGCAAACAATATTATATGTCCAAGTTATTTGTGATTATAGGGATTGTGTTAGGTGTTTCAAAAGGTTCGCTTGTAATAATTGTAACAACAATTTTAGTATATATTTATTGCTGTAAATCAACAAAGCTGCTCAAAAAATTTTTATGGGTTGTTGGCGTATGCACTGTTGTGGTATTCAATTCTCATATGAATGAGTATATGGATGGTTTAACGGTTAATACTGCGGTAGGTAATCATTATTCATCATTTCGCTATGGATTAGAGAACATGACATTGTTTGGTAATGGTTTGGGTATGGCAGGGTATACTGCAAGTGCAATGGGCTCAGTTATTGTAGAAAAGGAATATTCTGAATCGTTTTTTGCCGTATTATCAGCACAGTTAGGTTTAGTAGGTGTTTTGCTTTTATATGGATTCCTGAGTATGATTTGCTTTAACATGGCAAAAGAATACAAAAAAACCAAAGAAATTTCATATGTATTGGGAATTGCATGTATTTTTTCAATCATGTTAGAATCAGTAGTTTCATCTTCATCAATATCAATGTTGGGAAGCGGGGTATTTTTTGTTGTAGCAGGATTGATTAATAGGTGCAATTTTGTTGAAGAGGAATGATGAATATATTGTGTGTTTTTTTGGATATACAGATATTTTTGTACGTTATTAGAGATGGATTTATATTGTCAATTAGGAGAATGTGAATTATGAGAGTTGGAATTTTAACATGGTATTATGCTGCAAATTATGGTGCGAAAGCACATTCATTAGGTTTGCAGAAGAAAGTAATAGAATTAGGACATGAGTGTGAGCTTATTGATTATAAACCTAAAGGAATGAAGGTTCTTAATTATAAGATGAGCATGGGACGAGAATATTCTGGAGGGAATATATTAAATTCAATTAGAGGATTTCAAAGATGCCGTAAATTTATAAGAGGGAACTCTAGATATATTACAAGTAAAACGGTTCATTCTGCGAAAGAGATAGACCAGTTAGGTTATGATTTGATTATTTTAGGAAGCGATGAAGTGTTTAATTTAGAACATCCGTTATTTGACCCAATATATTATGGAGTTGGATTAAAGACAGTCTGCATGACATATGCTCCAAGCAGCGGTCAGTGTAATGAAGATATGGATATTACGGATGAGATGAAAAAAAGTCTTATGCGTATGGTAAGTATTTCTGCAAGAGATATGCATACAAAAAGTTTAATACAGCATAATGTGAAAAAAAATGTGGATTTAGTTGTGGATCCTACATTCCTGTATGATTATAAGGAGTATGAACATAGTTTACCCGTGGATAAATATATTTTAGTGTATTCATTTAGCGAATGGAAAAATTATGGGGCTAAAGTGCGGGAATACGCTAAAGAACATGATTTAAAGATAGTATCAATTGGCAGGAAGATATGCTGGGCTGATAAAAGCTATGATATTATTGGACTTGAAGAATGGCTGGGAGCTTTTGCATCAGCTGAATTAGTTATAACGGATTCATTTCATGGAACAGTGTTTGCACTCAAGAATAAAAAAGAGTTTGTAATAATGGGAAGGGAAGATAAGCTGAATAAAATTAATGATTTGATGGAATTATTTGAGTTGAATCGAAAATTTTATTTTGGTAAGGAAAGTATAGATTCATATTTATCTGAAAAGTTAGATTACAGCGCAATCGAAGAAAAAATAAAAGAATTAAGTGATGAATCTGTGCAGTATTTAAAAGAAGCATTTTGTAAAGTAATGATAGCTGAAAGAAGGTAGCTGAATGGGCGTAGCTGAGATTTTGATTGTTGTGTTATTGGGTCTTACATTTGTTAGTTTTTTTGTAACAGCGTTGTATTGTCGTGTGCAGGAGAAGATGGATGTAAAAAGAAAAAAAAGAAATGAAATTAAGACTGATAATAAAAGTTTTTCGGAACAGGATGAAGGGAATAAAAAGCTCTTTTTAAAAAGGGTTTATTGGACTTTATATGGATACTTATATGGTTTGACCAGATATAATATAATAATGGTTGGTAAATTACCAAGTTATCATCTTCGTAATTGGTTATATAGATTAGTATTTAATATGAAAATCACAGGAAAAACAGTGGTTTTTGGCGGATGTGAATTTAGATCACCATGGAACTTTTATGCAGATAACTGCGTTATTAGTAATAATTGTATATTAGATGCTAGAAATGGAATTAAAATTGGTCAAAATGTGGTGCTAGGTTCGGGGGTTCATATCTGGACAGAGGAACATGATGTGAATGATAAAAGGTTTAGGGTGTTGGAAAAAAACGCACAGCCTGTTGTTATTGAAAAAAATGCGTGGATTTGTTCTGACTCCACAATATTACCGGGAGTACATATAGAAGAAGGGTGTGTGCTCGCTTCTAAAGGATGTGCAACAAAGGATTGTGCTGCGTTTGGAATATTTGGAGGGGTTCCGGCGAAAAAAATAGGTGATAGAAATAATGAGATAGATTATGAATTGTCAGGAAAGTCATTTTATCATTTTTGGTAAATAATAAATGTTGTCAGGGAGATTATCATGAAAGAAAATAATATAATAGCGAATACACCGACATTTCAATATATACAGTTAGAGGATTGTTGTGGGTGTTCCGCATGTAGTATGATTTGTCCTAGTCGTATAATTGAAATGCAACAAGATAAAGAAGGGTTTTTATATCCGGCTGTTCAGAAAAACAAGTGTGTTTCTTGTGGACTTTGTGTGAATGTATGTCCGGTAATAACAGGAAAAGAAAAGCAAAATAAGAAGCAGGGAACATTAGGCTGCTTTGCAGGTAGTGCAAAAAAAGGTAAAGCTGTTTTGGAAGGATCTTCTGGGGGTGTGTTTGAAACACTTGCTAAGATATTTTTGGCTAGTTATGAGAATGCATATGTCGTCGGAGCGGTCTGGAAGAAAGATTTTACAGGAGTTGAACATATAATAATCAGTAATGTTTTAGAATTGGAACCACTTAAAACATCAAAATATGTACAAAGTGATAAGGGGGATGTATATCGTCAGGTAAAGGAGCTTTTAAAAGAAAAAAATCATGTTATGTTTGTAGGAGCGCCTTGTGAGGTTGCTGGCTTAAAGAATTATATAAGGGTAGAAGAACCTAATTTATTATGTGTTGATTTTTTGTGTAAGGGACCAACATCGCCATTGTTTATAAAAGATTATGTAAAAGCGGAGGAAAAGAAAAAGGGAGCACATATTACATATTTAAATATGAGATATAAATGGGAAAAGCTTGATATATGGATTCCTCAGTTTATTTGTATTAAATTCAGCAATGGAAAACAAAAACTAAAAGAATTTTATAATACATATATAGGTCATGCTTTTCGCATAGTTCAAAGAAACTCCTGTTATAATTGTAAATATATTGGATTTGATAAAGTGTCTGATATCACATTGGCAGATTATCATGGGGCACAAAGAAAAGAAGAATTTTTTAATCCTTTGGGAACATCGTTGGTTATGGTACATACAGCAGAAGGAAGTTATTGGGTTGATAAAATCATGGACTTGTGCGATTTTGTTCCTGTTACAGAGGAAAAGATACAGAAAGATAACCCATATATTAAAACTGGAAATAAAAAGAATCCAATGAGAGATGAATTTATGGAAATATATCAGAGAAAAGGGCTGAGAAAAGCTGTTCTAAAAACAACATCTATAAAAGACAAGTTGAAAATGGTATTACCATGGGAGTTACAAAGGAAGTTTATTAAAACAAATCGGAGAAAATAGGAGACTAGTCATGAAAATTTTAATGATTGGAGGAACTGGGATCATAAGTTCCGAAATATGTTCATTGTCAATTGAACGCGGACATGATGTAACAATAGTAAACAGAGGGAAAAGAAAAAGTCTTATCAATGAAAAAGCACATTTAATTGTAGCTGATGTTAGACAAGAATCTGCAGAACAGATTAAGGAGAAAATTGGACAGTCTTCATATGATGTAGTTGTTGATTTTATATCATACAATGTCGGACATGTAAAAAAGATGTTGGATGTTGTAAGTAATAAATGTAAACAGTATATTTTTATATCATCGGCAACGGTATATAAAGAAAAAAATAATCATCATTATATTGAGTCGGATGAGATTGGAAATGATAAATGGGATTATTGTTTAGAAAAATCGGAATGTGAATGGTATTTAAAAAATCACAGAGAAACATTAGGTTGTCAGTATTCAATTATAAGACCATATGTAACATATGGCAAGACAAGATTCCCATTTCAGATTGCTCCGATAGAATATTATACGATCATAAATAGAATAATGAATGGCAAGCCTGTTTTAATAAGTGGTAAAGATACAAAATGTACAGTGACAAATTCAAAGGAATTTGCAATTGCGGCGGTAGGATTGTTTATGAATCCAAAGGCGTATGGAGAGGCATTTCATATTACAGCAGGTAGTGAAACCACGTGGGGGAATATTGTCGAAACGATAGGAAAGAAGTTAAATCATAGGGTTAATTTAGTCGATATTCCGATTGAGTTTTTGCAAGGCAAGAAGAATATAGGAATTGATATAGCGGAATTATCGGGAGACAAATCGAGAGATATGGTATTTGATAATTCTAAAATTAGAGATGCTGTTCCTGAATTTAAGGGAGAAATCTCCTTTGATAATGGAATTGATGCAACAATACAATATTATAAAGAGAATAAGAATGCACGAAAGATAAATTATCTTTGGGATGCACGTGCTGATAGAACGCTGATTGATTATTATAAGAAAAACAATATTCCATATGAACGAAATACATTGGTACAAAAATCAAATGAACAATATGGGATGAAGGATAAAATTATGTACAAAATTGGAAAATCAGATTTTATTTACATTTTAGCTGTAAAAATTAGAGAATTGACAAAAAAAAGAAAGTAATAGAAATAATCAGAATTAGGAGGATGACTATGGAGCCTTTAGTGAGTATATTAACACCATGTTATAATGGGGAAAAGTTTATATCTAATTATGTGAACTCTATTTTTAAGCAGGATTATTCCAATATCGAAGTAATATTTGTGGATGATGGTTCAAATGATGCAACGAAACAATTGATTTTGGGTTATGAAAATGAATTTTTAGCAAGAAAAATATCGTTCCAATACATATGGAAAGAAAATAATGGAGCTGCGTCAGCAATTGAAAAGGGAATAAAGAATGTGAAAGGAAAATACTTAACATGGATAGATGTTGATGATTCCATGCACAGTGACTATATTTCAAAAAAAGTAAGGTTTTTGGAAGAAAATACGGATAAGGATCTTGTGATATCAAGATGTACATACATAGAACAAAGCACAGGAGAAAAGGTGGGATGTTCGTGGAAGGACATTCCAATTGAGAGAAAAGAACTTATTCATAGGCTCTTGCTTAATCAGAAATTTGACTTTGAACCTGGTAATTTTATGGTTAGAATGAGCAGCTTTGACGCCATGAATCCTCAAAGATATATATATATAAGCGATAAAAAGTATGTTGGACAGAATATACAGCTGTTATTGCCTATTGTGTATTTAGGAGAAACGGGATTTTTACAAGAAAGTTTATATGATTATTATATTCACACATCTAATCACCACTTAAGATTAAAGGGAAAAAAAGAAAAGTTAGAAGCAATTGAGGAAATTGAAAAGACATATAGACATACAATAGATGCAATGAGCATTGATAATAAAGAAAAGTTAATGAGAGTGGTTTTTTTGGGAAGTGCTTCTAATAAGTTAGGACTTGCAATTCAATATAAAGATAAAGAATTGGGGAAGAAAGCATATAGATTTTTAAAACAAGAAAAACATCTTGGGAGAAAAGACAGAATTAAATATATTATTTCACAAAATGGCTTATTGTGCGAAATGTTTGTGAGATTTAAGCGTTAGAAAATTAGTATATTAAGAGGTAGATTATGAAAATATGTACAGCAACATATCATCGCGCTCATAACTATGGAGCAATGTTACAGGCATATGCCTTGCAGCAGAGTCTGATTTCTTTGGGTTATGAAAATGAAATTATCGATTATACAGAACATAAACCTCGATTATTTAACAAAATATCACTCTCTTTAAAAAAGGATAATTTGGTTTCGGTTTATTATAATATCAAGATACTTTTAAAATATAAAAAGTTTAAGTCAGGGTATGAACGCTTTGAGAGGTTTTATCGTGATAAAATCATAAAAACAAGGCCATATTATAAATACGATGAATTACAAGACATTAGTTGTGATTTGTTGTTAGCCGGAAGCGACCAGATATGGAATTTTAAAAATAGGTCAAGAATCAGTGAATTTTATACATTCTCATTCAACCATGAAATCAAGAAAGCAACATATGCGGTTAGTATGGGAGGATATTCACAATTTAATGACAGTATTAAAAAAGAGTTTAATAGTCGCTTAAAGGAGTTTCAATATATATCAGCCAGAGAACGTGATGTGATAGAGTACATTAATAAAGAAAAAATAAATGTGCAGAACAGGATTAATATTGACCCGGTATTTTTACTGGGAAAACAGGAATGGTCAGCTCTTGCGGATGAAAGCGAACAGTCGCATGATTTTGGTGAATACATTTTATGTTACGAGTTAATTCCGAACCCGGTTATGGAACACATTGCCAATAAATTAAAGGAACAATATGGATATAAGATAGTTATTGTAGCACCGAATGCGTATTCTAAGATGAAAGGTGATTATGTAGTAAATGATGCAGGACCGATGGAATTGGTAAAGTTAATCAGAGATTCTAAATATGTAGTCAGTACATCATTTCACGGTATTGCATTTTCAATTATATTTAATAGACCATTCTATGCGGTATTTTCGGCACATGCACCAGGCAGAATAAAGAATCTTTTACAGATATATGAACTTGATAATAAAGGCATCAGTAATAGTGACGGCAGATTAGATAATACATATAATTTTTCAAGAGTAAATGAACTTATTGAACAGCAGCGCAAATCGGGAATAGAGTATTTAAGTTCTTTGAAATCATTATGATTTTAATAGATTGGAGTATATATGAAAAAGGAAATCAAGAAGATTGTAAAAAAAATACCATTGACAAAACAGATTGCATATCATGTAAATTGCAAGAAAAATGCGGAATTATATGATGCAGTTTTACAATTAAGCAGGGAACTGCGTATAAGAGGTGTACATTTTATCTTTTGTGAACCTCCGGTGGACGAAAGATTGGTTAATCTGACAGCATTTGAAAAGGAAAGGATTGACAATTGGGTATTTGACTTTAATCATATTGAAAAAGACATTGATAAATTGACCCGTATCTACGGAGATGCTTTTGATGCAGATTACCTGATTCAGTTATATGATGGTGCAAAGGTCATCACAGTAAATGGAGAAAAGACAGTAGCGGATTTCTCAAGCAAGTACGTTAATATTATTAATGGACGTCGTCTGACAATAGGGCAGCCGGATAAATTTCATAATAAGATTAATATTTATGGACCATGTACAGTTAGAGGTACAGGCGTAGAAGACGGACAAACTATTGCAAGTTTTTTACAGATGAAGATTAATAGTAAGTATCCGGACTCATATTGTGTAGTGAATCAGGGTATTGGCTGTGGTTCAACAATCTATGACGATATTCAGAGAATTAAAACAACGATATTCCAAGAGGGCGATATTGTTGTATTGTGCCAGCATATAAATGAAAGCTTTATGAGATTTTGCAAAAAAAAGAACATTCCAAGTATTGAAACATCACTTGAGTTTAAAAGACCTCATGAGTACGGCGAATGGTTTACAGATACAGCAGTGCACACAAATAAAAATGGAAATAAAGGAATTGCAACTTGTATACTCAGAAAAATGGAAGCGATGGGAATTCTATGTCAGGATGCGAAGGCAAAGAGAAAGAGTTTTGTTTTAAAAGAAAAAAACGATGTCAATGAGAATATACAAAATCAAGAGTTGGAAGAGTATCTGGATTCATTGAAAAAATACCGTGTACAGGGATATGAAGATAAGAAAATAGGTGCAATTGTAATGAATTGCAACCCATTCACCTTAGGACACAGATATTTGATTGAAACAGCTTCAAAGCAGGTGGACACACTCTATATATTCGTTGTAGAAGAGAATAAATCATTTTTTGAGTTTGAGGACAGATATCAGCTGGTAAAAGCAGGAACACAGGATCTTGAAAATGTTGTTGTCTTACCAAGTGGTAAATTCATTATATCAGCACTTACATTTCCGGGATATTTCTATAAAGATAATAATAAAGATGCAGTTGTTGATACATCTAAAGATGTTGATTTATTTGGTAAGTATATTGCAAAAATATTGAATATTAAAGTCAGGTTTGTTGGTGAAGAACCTATTGATATGGTTACAAGACAGTATAATCGCAGTATGCAGGAAAGATTACCTTTATATGGTATAGAGGTTATGGAAATAAAGAGAAAAGAAATGGGGGCCCAGGTTATCAGTGCTTCAAGAGTGAGAAAGTGCTTGGAGAATAAAGATTTTGAAGGTATAAGAGAACTTGTACCTGAAACAACATATGAATATCTGGTAAAGAAATATTCATAGACGATTAGAAAGGAAGGAACGTACATGCATAGTGAAGAGGAAATGCTGCGGGCAGTTGCATGTTATACAAAAGATAATGACATACGAATGCAAAGTACATCAGGAGGGGTATTTACTGAACTTTCACGGGAGGTTCTTAAAAAAAATGGTGTAGTATTTGGTGCAAAATTTGATGATGAGTATAATGTGGTACATTCCTTTACAGAATCAATAGAAGGATTACAGGCATTTAGAGGCTCCAAATATCCCCAAAGTAAGATGGGAGAAGCTTTTATTAAGGTAAAAGAGTTTCTGGAAGATAACAGATTAGTGTTGTTTTCAGGAACGGCATGTCAGATTGAGGGCTTGCATAGCTATCTTAACAAAGATTATGATAATCTGATTTGTATTGATTTCATATGTTTTGGAGTTGCTTCACCCAAGGTATGGAATACATATCTGGAATCATTTTTTGGAATAAAAAATGTTAGAGAAATTAAGTTTAAAGACAAAAAGCATGGATGGAAGTCATGGGATTTCATGGTAAGAGGAAAAACAAGAACGATACGGGAAAGAGGCAATCATAGTATATTTATGAATGGATATCTGAATGCTTTATATTTAAGACCGTCTTGTTATGAATGTTGCTTTAAGGGAATGAATAATAGGAGAAGTGATATTACAATTTCTGACTGCTGGGGAATTGATGTGATTGATGCCGAATTTTACAATAGCAAAGGAGTTTCAGGTATATACATTCATACCCGGAAAGGTAATTCTTTATTTAATGCTATTCAAGAAAATGTTGTGTATAAAGATATGAAACCTGAATCTTTATTAAAGTATAATCCATATGCAATGAAAAATATTTCAAAGAGCATTAACAGGGAGGAGTTTTTTAACAGCTTATGCAATGAAGCGGTTAATAAGAAAAAGCTGTTAAAAAAATACTATACGATGAGGGGCATAAAGAATTCAATACGTAGAAAAATAGTTATTCCAATGAAGAATATATTATATTGCCTCAAAAACAGAAAAGCAGGAGAGTGAAAACAAATTGATGCAAAATAGTAATAAACAGATTGCGTTTGGCACAATAATGTCATATTTGTCAATTGTAATAAGCTGTGTCGGTGCGATAGTAGTAACGCCATTTATAGTTAAATGTCTTGGTGATAGTTCATATGGAGTTTACAGAATTATAGTATCACTTATTGCGTATATGTCTATTCTGAACTTCGGCTTTGGAAGCTCAGCAGTGCGTTATATATCAGAGTTTCGTGTTAAGAATCAGAAAGAAAAAGAGGGCGAGTTTCTTACAATTATAAAATATATGAATTTTTTTGCGATTTGTATATGCGTAATTGTCGGAGTTATTATATATAGTTTTATTGGGGATATATTTTCAAGTTCTCTGACATTGGAAGAGATTGATCTGGCAAAAGAATTGTTTAAAATATTAATTATTGGTGTGATTGTATCTGTTGTGAATGATATATATGCTTCAATTATTAATGCTTATGAACAGTTTATTTTTGTGAAAAGCATAGACGTTATACGTAATATTTTAAAAATTGTACTTGTTTTTATGATTTTATCATTTAACAGCAGTGCGGTTTTTCTTACAATGATTGATTTGGCATTAAATGTATTTGTGCTTTTAAGTAATATGTATTATGTTCGTTTTAAACTGAAAATTGTTATAGCTTTTCGATTGCCGAATTTAAAGACTATAGATTTTAAATTCTATAAAGAAGTGTTTGTGTTTGCCTCGTTAGTTCTGTTGAATATTATTATCAATCAGCTAATATGGAATACTGATTCTATAATTATAGGAATGCGTCTTGATTCAGTAAGTGCGGCTATATATGGCGTTGGAGCTACGATTTCCAGTATGTTTTACAATATGTCATTGGTTATTGGTAATTTATTAATGCCAAAAACTGTTTTTATGGTAAAAAGTGGTGCTACCAAAAGTGAATTGACGGATTATATGATTAAGGTGGCACGGATTCAGGCATTCATCATATTTTTTATCGTTTCAGCTTACTTTGTTATGGGAAAACAATTTGTTCAGCTATGGATGGGTAACAGTTATTCAGATGCATGGATATCGTCTCTGTTGGTAATGATTGGAAGTGTATTTGCTTCTTTATTGGTTAGCGGACATGCAATTCTTAAGGCAATGAACAAGCAGAACTTTTTTATGGGAACATATTTTATTATATTCCTGCTCAATGCAGTTATAACATATGCATTGGTTGTTCATACGGGGATTATTGGTGCTGCAGCGGTTACCATGGTAACCTTTGTGGGGGGAACTATCTTTATTTTAATTCCCTATTATCATATTAGCATTAAATTAAATATGAAGAAATTTATAAGCAGCATGTGCAGGGATATTCTTCCGGCGACACTTGTGGTGGCTTTTGTTATGTGGAAATTCTATCAGTATGTTGATATTTCTTCGTGGGTAAAATTTTTCGTTATGGCAGCTGTATATACAGTGGTATATTATTTGGTAATATATTTTTGCGGAACAACAAGGAAGGAAAAAGATATAATTCAAAGCATAATAATACGGTTAGGAGGCAGAAAAAAATGATGATATCATTGATATGTATATTGATAATTGCTGGATTGATTATAATGTTTTTGTCAGCTAATTATCTTTATAAAAAAACTACATATTATAAAAATATTAGCGAATTTGATAATGTGTTAGATAAAGATAAGCCTATTCCGAAGAATTTGGATATTGTCAATTTTGGGAGTGTGCATGGCAGATTTGCATTTGAATATGAAGAGGATGAACATGGATATAATTTTGCAATGTCTCCGCAATCATTGTCATACGACAGCAGAATATTAAAAGAGTATATATCGCATATTAGTGAAAATGGTATTGTCATTATAACCTTACCGGTTTGTGTGTTTGCACTGCTGGATTATACCGATGATTCAAGGAATGCAAAGTATTATTCTTTCTTAAGTAAAGAAAATATATTAGGTTATTCTAAGTGGAAGGATATGAAATACCATAGATTTCCTATTCTTAATTCAGGTATGAAGTGGCTTCATATTGTTAAAGATTCTCAATATAGAGATTATATGGGACAGAGATTATCAGACATAACAAAACAGCAGGCGTTATTAAACGGAGAAAACCGAATTAAAGGCTGGTGCAGACAGTTTGGTTTAAAAGATACGCAAACAGATAATATACCGGAAGAGGTTAAAAAGTGTTTTGATAAAAATGTTAAGGTTGTTAAAGATATGATTGAACTTGCTCTGGAACACAAATTAAGACCGGTTATTGTTTCTACGCCACACAGTGATGCGTTGAATAGACATTTTTCGGATGAGTTTGTGGATGCAATGTTGTATCAGAATGTAAAGAAGGCTAATAAAAGAGACGTTCCGTACTTTGATTATAGAAATCATCCGGATTTCCAGAAGCATTATGACTGGTTTATTAATGGGTGTGACTGGCTTACAAAAGATGGAAGAGAACATTTTATGGAATTGTTTTATCAGGATTTATCAAAATATTTAGGAGATGAATAATATGGGAATCAAGAAAGTGATTAAAAAAATTATAAGACCAACAGTTGTGTATAATACAGTTGTGCAGAATCCGACAGCAGGAAATCTTTTGCAGGGGAAGGTTGCGATTGTAACAGGAGGCAGTAGCGGACTGGGACTGGAGATATGTAAGGCATTTCTGGCTGAAGGTGCGACGGTTGTTATGACGGGGCGCAACGCTGATAAAATCAGAAGAAGCTGTGAACAGTTAAACTCTGATAGAATATATGGATATGAGTGGGATGTTAAAGATATTAGGAATGCAAAACAGCATATATTAAATGCATTGGGATTGTGCAAAAATATTGAGAATCCAACATTAGATATATTTGTTAATAATGCAGGAACATTGACAGCACATGATTGGCAAGGAGACTTTTTCGCGGTTACAGAAGAAGATTTTGATACTGTGTTTGAGACGAATATGAAGTCAGTATTTTTCATTTCACAGGCGGTTGCAGAACTTATGTTACAGCAAAAGAATAATCAGATTAAGAAAATCATTAATGTTACATCAGAAACATCATTGGTAGGTGCGGTAATTCCGTATGGATTATCCAAGTGGGGAGTTACCGGACTTACTAAGGGATTGGGAAAAAGACTGGCTTCACAGGGAATAATAGTAAATGGTGTTGCACCTGGTATTATGGCAACAGATATGGTCGGATGGAAAAAAGACGAGATTCTTGTGAATTATCAGCCGAATAAAAGAGTTGGACAGCCTAATGAGGTCGCAGGCTTAGTTTCGTATTTGGCATGTGATTTATCAAATCATATTGTTGGACAGATTATTTCTATTGATGGCGGAGATTGCCTATGAAAAAGATAACTTTGTTCGAGCGGAAAGAAGAATGCTGCGGATGTACAGCGTGTTTTGCGGTTTGTCCGAAAAATGCAATTACAATGCAGGCTGATGAGGAAGGATTTGAATATCCGGTTATTGATGAATCCGTATGCATAAAATGTGAGATGTGTATAAGAGTATGTCCTATTAAAAAAAATAAGCAGATAATGTAGGTGTTTAATTGCAAAAACATATATTACAAGAGAAGAAAGAATTTGTTGCAATTGATATGGCAAAAGTTATTTGCATACTGCGAGTGGTTGCAATTCATCTGAATCCTTTGCGAGATGTTAATAATATTGCTAATTATTTTCTGGTAAATGTTATATCAAGAGCAGGAGTACCATTCTTCTTGAGACTAAGGTTAAGAATGCCGGAGCTGAAAAGCTGCTGCTAGTCGTATCAAGGTACAGCATGGGAATTTATCTGTTCCATGAGATGAATCTGACGATACTTCGGAAAATCGTGCAGAAGGTTGTTCCGCAGAATTCAATTACAATATTTATGGAGTATTTTCTGATTCCGTGCATTATCATTGTATGCTGCATTGTCCTGTGCAAGCTTCTGGAGCGGTGGCTGCCGAAGGTGTATGGGATTGTGACGGGGAGTAGGTAAAGGTGAAAAGCAATGTACTATGTTTATTGTTAATGTAGTATGTTGCTTTTTAGTGCGACAGCCCCATATCAGATGATTACAATATTAGCACAATCCATATCTTCGCTAAGATTGTATACACGACCGCTTGTTATGCCGACTACAGTAGGGCGCAGTATATAGCTGTTGTTGTTGCTTACAACCTTGGCTTTCTCGCCATTGCTTAATTCCACGATTGAGTCAACAGGGTACAGAATAATACTCTCAAGAAAGCTTTTCATAGCCTTGATGTCAAGCTCCTCTGTCATAGACATAATAAGCTCGATTGCATCTTTCTGGGAAAATGCTTTCTTGTAAGGACGTTCTGTGACAAGTGCATCATATATATCGGCAACTGCAAGTATTCTTGCATAAGGAGTTATTCTTGGAGCGTCAAATCCAAGAGGGTATCCATTGCCGTTAATCTTTTCATGGTGCTGTAGGACAGCCATACATATATCGTTATTAAATTCATTACATTCCTGTAACATATGGTATCCAAATACAGAGTGCTGTTTCATAACAGCGAATTCTTCATCTGTAAGTCTGGCAGGTTTGTTAAGTATTGAAGCTGGTACTTTAGTCTTTCCGATATCGTGTAGAAGTCCGGATACACCAAGCTCATATATCTGCTTATCAGGCAGACACTGTTGTTTGCCGATAATCATAGCCATAGTTGCCACGTCAACACTGTGCTTGAAAGTGTATTCATCACTTGTCTTGAGTGTGCTTATATCAATTGCTATTGCGTTGTTGGCATTAATAGCGTCCATCAGGTTAGAAGCGATGCTGTCAGCAGTGTCTGAGAGTTTTTCAGATTCTGTGTTAGCATATATGTATTGAATTCCTTCAGCGACACGGTTCTTGACACTGTCAGAAAGCTTTACCTTGGCAGGGTCATCTTTGTGGAGTCGTTCAATCTGTTTCTTAGCCTCAGGAGTTATCATCTGTTCGATATTATCGGGTTCAGGTTCACCCTCCTGTATATATACGTTCATAATACCCATTCGTAAAAGAGAGTCAATTACATAATCGTCAAGAATAGAACCTCTCATAACGAGGTTTCGTCCTGTACGGTCCAGAATTGTCTGGTCAAGCTTCATTCCTGGTTTAAGCTGCCTGGTTCTCATAAAATGTCTAGTAATCATATTACTCCCCAATTCCTAATATAAATACTTAATTAAATGTCAAATCTTAGCTTAATATGAGTTTATTATACTATAGAATACCTGCTTTTTCTATAGAAGAAGTTCATTAATTTTCCACAAATATTAAAGAATTTCGCAGAAAATGCCAGAACTTTAAAGAACACAATGGCTAAGATGAATTCAGGGATTAGTGATATTTCAACTACAATAGATGAAAGTACCAAGGGTATTTAAGAAATTCTAATATATAAATTTAATATATAGCAGCTTCGCACTATACTTAATCCTCCAAATGTAATATAATAGTTTAGATTAAGATAATTTAACTATATATTATGTTTGGAGGATTTTTATTTTGAAAAAATCTAATGCAGTAGCACTATTGCCGGTTTTAGTATTTCTGGTGCTATACCTTGGACTTGGTATTATATTTGAATATATATATAAGATACCAATGGGATTTTATAACATACCTATTATTGTAGCATTTCTTGCGGCAATACTGGTAGCGTGTATACAGAACAGAGATGTATCTTTTGATGAAAAGTTACAGATTATGGCAGGCGGACTTGCTGATAAGAATATTATAACTATGCTTCTTATATTCCTGACAGCAGGTGTGTTTGTAGGTGTTGTTGGAAGAAGCAGTGCAGAAAGTGTGGCATATTTTATGCTTAATCTTATACCAGCTAAGTTTGCAGTTGCAGTGCTTTTTATTGTTGCATGTTTTGTGTCAACAGCGATGGGTACATCAGTTGGAACGATAACGCTTATAACACCGATTGCGGCTGCGGTATCAGAGGCTTCTGGATTTAATATGGCACTGTGTGTTGCATCTGTTATGGGCGGTGCGATGTTTGGTGATAACCTATCATTTATATCAGATACAACAATTGCGGCGTGCAATGGACAGGATTGTGCTATGAAAGACAAGTTCAGGGAGAATTTCTGGATTGCATTTCCAGCAGCAGTTGTCACACTTGTAATTATACTTATACTTTCATTTGGAACAGATATTTCAGGAAGAGTAACACACGAGTATAATCTTGTTCAGGTAATACCATATGTATTCGTGCTTATTGGTGGAATAGCAGGAATAAATGTATTCGTTGTGCTGCTGATAGGAATTGTAACAGGAACATTTATTATGCTTGTGACAGGTCATATTGGTGTATTTGAATTAATAACAAGTATGGGTTCGGGCGTATCTGGAATGTTTGAAACCTGTATGGTTGCCATTCTTGTGTCTGCTATGTGTGCCTTAATAAGGGAATATGGCGGATTTACGGCACTTTTAGGCTGGGTTAAAAGAACCTTTAAAGGAAAGAAAGGCGGACAGCTTGGTATGGGGCTTCTGGTCGGGGCTATGGATATTGCAACAGCGAATAATACAGTAGCGATAGTTATGGCTAATCCAATTGCTAAGGAGATGTCAGCAGATTATGGAATATCCAATAGAAAAGCAGCTTCGCTTCTTGATACATTTTCGTGTGTATTTCAGGGGATTATTCCTTATGGAGCACAGATGCTTGTTGCTATATCAGCGGTTAATGAGCTTGGTTATGAGATGTCAGCATTTCAGATACTTCCGGTTCTTTTCTATCCGATGATGCTGCTTATAAGCTCGCTTATATGGATATTTATAATTCCTGCAGACAGATAAACTTAACTGGTAACTTTTAACTTCACGCCAATTAATATGGAGGATTTTCTTATGGCTAAAGACACTAAGGATGGTAACAATTTAAACGAAAAAAGCTATGTTAATAAAAAGCTGCTGCAGTGCTACTTGATTATATCAATGGTACTTTTGACGGCATATATAATGGAACTTGTTAAGGGAAATAGAACGGCAGGATATGTGTTTGTATTTTCGATTATTCTTATTGTGCCGGTTATTATGGCAGCATTTGCATATAAGAAAAATGCAGGGAGTAAAATGGTCAGGTCAATTATAGCAATAGGCTATGGAATATTATATGCCTTTGCATTATGGACATCAGTAAGTATTCTTTCATTTACTTATGCAATTCCTATGATAATTGCAATATCTATGTTTGCAGATAAAAAGTATACCTTAAAGGTTGGTATTGCAAGTGCACTTATTAATATTGTATATATTATTATCCAATATGTTAATGTTGGAATAACAAGCAGTGATATGGTTGATTATGAAATACAGATTGCACTTATGACACTTGTTGTAGCATTTTCTTATATTACAACAGATGTACTTGGAAATATATCAGCTTATAAGCTTGAGACAATTGAAGCAGAGAAGGCTAAGACTGATGATATGCTTGATAAGATAATCAAAGCTAATGATAACCTCTGCAAAGAGATTGACAATATCAATGATGAGTCAAAGAATATGCAGGAACAGGCGGAAGGAAGCCAGCTTGCAGTATCACAGATGGTATCAGGTGCTAATGAGCTTGCAGGAACAGTGCAGAACCAGCTTGAGATGACAGAGAGTATTGGGGAGCTTACAGAGAATGCAAGAACGCTTATTGAGGATATCAAGAAGCAGTTCGATACAACAACAGATATTACTAAGACAGGCAATATCAATATGGAACAGCTTGAAAATGTATCAAAGAACAGCAGTGATATTGGCAGTGATGTAAGTGGTGCTATGAATGAGCTTACAGCTAAGACAGAAGAAGCTAAAGTGATTCTTGGAATGATTAACGGAATTACAAGACAGACAGCACTACTTGCACTTAATGCAAGCATAGAAGCTGCGAGAGCAGGTGAGGCAGGAGCAGGTTTTGCAGTAGTTGCACAGCAGATTAAGCAGCTTGCAGAGGAGACACAAAAGTCAACAGAGGAGATAGAGAATATTATCGTAGCACTGGCAGAGCAGGCTGAGAAAGCTGGGTTTAGTGTTAATAATCTTCTTTCGGCCAATGAGAACCAGATGGAATTAGTGAACCAGTCAAAGAAATCATTTGATGCGATAAGAGATGACATAAGGGATATTCAGGTAAAGATAGACGAAGAATACAATTATATGGATAATATCACAACAAGCAACAATGAGATTACACAGCAGATAGAAAGCCTTAGTGCATTCAGTGAAGAGCTTCTTGCCAACACAGAGAATACACAGGAACTCAGTAATAAGACTATTAATGGAAGCAGGAATATTAATAATCTTTTAGATGATGTAATGAAAGAAGTCAGCATTTTGCAGATGATAATAGACAGTAAAGATGAATAGAGAATAGTACTGTAACGCTGCGTTAAGTTGCAGGAAGGAACGAGGAGTAAAATGTCAAAGAACAATATTATACTTATAGGTATGCCGGGAAGCGGTAAAAGCACACTTGGAGTTGTACTTGCCAAGAAGTTAGGATATTCATTTATAGACTCTGATATTGTAATTCAGGATACATATAAAAAGACGCTTGAGCAGCTTATAGAAGAAAATGGTGATACTGGCTTTATTAAGATTGAGAATGATGTGAATTGTTTAATATCTCCAGAGCACACAATTATAGCAACAGGTGGAAGTGCTGTATATGGAGATGAGGCTATGGAGCATTTTAAGCAGATAGGAACAGTTATATATTTAAAAGTTTCAGAAAAAGAGCTTGAGAGCAGATTAGGGAGCCTTAAAGAAAGAGGTGTTGTATCTAACGGCAAGTCTACAGTAGAAGAAATCTTTGAGGACAGAAAAAGGCTCTATGAGAAATATGCAGATATAACAATTGTTCAGGAGGGCCGTGATATAAGAATGATTGTTGAGGATATGTATAAGAAGCTTACAAAGCTGATATAAAAGTGAGAAATAATTGCAATAATTATAAAACTATAGAAAAATATCTCCTTTGGTGGTACTATTAAAGATAGTAACATACGGAGGAGGTATTTTTTTAATGCAGGATAAATATAAATACACAGATGTGAGTGAAAGAAACAGAAGAATGAATAGGTTCTATATAGTGGCGACTTCTCTACTTGGTTTGATGTTTCTTTTTTATCTGTGGATGAAGCAGTTTAATCACAATATTCCATCAGTAGTTGTGTATAGTAACACAGCACTTATTGCTGTATTTGCAGCTGCTAATGTCATAGTTCACAGAAAGAATACAGCGACAAGATATTTAAAGGTTATGTCAACTATTGAGATTGGAATAGAATATCTGTTAATTGGTGTGCAGACAGATGCAAGCTTTATCAGTTATGCTATTCTTGGAGTATTTATACTTCAGATTCCTTATTATGAGAAGAAGTCATTGAAAAGAACTGCGGCAGGAATGTTGATTTTATACATAATTGTAACTGCTGTGCAGGCTTCAAAGGGAATATATGGACAGGACGTTGATGCTGTATGTTCAACATTTATGATAGTGCTTATAGGTGTTGTTATATTGGAAGTTGGTAAATTAACAATTCTGTTTAATGATGATGCTGTTAATTCGGCTAAAGATGAACATAGCAGAATAAAAGAGATTTTAGATAATATAATTATGGTATCAGGTGTTGTCAGCAATGAAACTAAGAAGAGCGATAAGCTTATCAATGAACTCGTTGATACAACTAATACAGTAACTAACAGTATGAAAGAGATATCTGCGGCAACTAATATGACAGCGACAAGCATAGAAGAGCAGAGCAGTATGACAACAACTATACAGGAGGCTATTGAACATACAGTAAAGGCTTCTGATCAGATGGTTGAGCTGGCTGTTAATTCTAACGACAGTATACAGAAGAATATTGTTGTTATGGACGAATTAAGAAAGCAGTCTGAGCAGATAACAGATACTAATAAGTCTGTTACTGAGTCTATGCAGAGATTACAGGAAAAGACTAAGAACGTGGAAAATATTGCTGGAATGATACTTAATATATCAAGCCAGACTAACCTTTTAGCACTTAATGCTTCAATTGAAAGTGCAAGAGCTGGTGAAGCAGGAAGAGGCTTTGCGGTTGTTGCTGAGCAGATAAGACAGTTAGCAGAACAGACAAAGAATTTTACAGAAGATATTACTAAGATAACTAATGAACTTAATGATAATGCAGATGAAGTTGTTGTAGCTGTTAATTCTTCCGTTGAGGCAACTAAAGAGCAGGGCGAGAGAATAATTGAAGCGGCACATACATTTGAACAGCTTAACAAGAATATAGAAACACTTATAGAGCATATTGATGTTGTTAATAAAGAAATAGCAGGTCTTTCAGACTCTAATAATAAGATTGTAGAGAATATTTCACAGTTATCAGCAGTTACGCAGGAAGTAACAGTCAATGCCGAGCAGGTACATAATATGAGTGAACAGAACCTTGAGTATGCAAAGCAGGTTAAAGAAGCTGTTGGCAATATTAGAATTACATCAGAGAAAATGGAAATAGAAAAATAAAAGTATTTGGATGTACAAAATGATTGTTATAAATTTATCGAAAATTATACGAAAAAACGATTAAATTGTTGAAAAAAATATTAAATTGTTGTAAAATGTTCATAACATATAATCAATTATTTGATCGGAGGCGTGTAATATGTTGTTTCAGCTTTATGGCGAAGGTGCCATTTACCAGTTATTAGGCTGGGTTCTTGTCTTTGCAGGACTTGTTATATGTAACGAACTTGCAAGACGTTCTAAATTTGGTGGATTGTTATTCTTTATTATAATTCCAATCGCACTTACAATCTATTTTGTGGCTATCCAGATAGGAGCTGCACAGGGTGCTTCATGGGCACTTAATAATACTACATATAGATATATGAATGGATGGTTCCATTATGCTAAGCTTTATGCCGCTACAGCAGGCTGTATCGGATTTATGATGCTTAAGTATAAGTGGAGCATAGGTAAGACAGAATGGTTTAAAGTATTCCCATTCTTAATCGTTGCCATTAATATTCTTATCGCTGTTTGTAGTGATTTTGAATCAGCAATCAAAGGTGGAATTAATGGCGGCTGGTGGTTCTCTAACGAGGGCGTATGGCTTTACGGTGGCTGGTGGAACTGGCTTAATGGTATTGCTGGTATAATCAATATCTTCTGTATGACAGGCTGGTGGGGAATTTACTCATCAAAGAAGCAGGATGATATGTTATGGCCAGATATGACAATATGGTTCATTGTTGCATATGATATATGGAACTTCACATATACATATAACAACCTTCCAACACATACTTGGTATTGTGGTGTTGCATTACTTCTTGCACCTACATTTGCTAATGCGTTATGGAACAAGGGTGGCTGGATTCAGAACCGTGCTAATACACTTGCAATATGGTGTATGTTCGCACAGGTATTCCCATTATTCCAGGTTGACGGAATATTTGCTACACTTCCAGTCCTTTACAAGTACACAGGAGCTAAGTCAGGAATGGAACTTACACATTATACATTAGAGCAGATGAATGCCGCAGGTGCATATCCAGTTGCTCAGGGTGTAATGGCTATTCTTGCAGTAGTAGCTAATGTAATCTGTATCTCAGTTATCATTAAGAGAGCTATTGAACAGAAGAAGAATCCATACAAGAATGAAATATTTGCAGGAACTAGAGATTTTGAACAGGCTATGGATAGAGCATAATATATGCGGGTTAATATATCAGTATTGTGATAATTATATATAGATATTGATATATATGGATACATTAAGTATCAAAAGATAAAACAACAAAATACAATGATTATATGAAGATAAGAATACCTTTCTGTTGCAGGGACAATCCTTAACAACAGAAAGGTATTTTTGCATTATAATTATTGCCGTAGTTATATAGTAAGTTGCTAAAGAATACTTTGCTGTGCTATACTAATAATATTAATATGCACCTTTGACTGGTGCAGGAATGGAGGCACATTATGATTAAAAAGATTAGGGGAATTAAAATCGAACTTATAATTATATCAATAGCGTTATTTGTGTTAGGTCTTTTCCTTACAATATTTCCTGAGGTATCACAGATTATCATATGCAGGGCAGTAGGAATTGCATTATGCGTATGGGGAGTGTTAAGGCTTATGACATATTTCAGAATGTCAAGGGAAGATGTATTCGTATCATTCGGACTTGTACAGGGCATATCATTACTTGCATTTGGAATATTCTTTGTTATGAGACCAGAAGCTATTGCAGTATTTTTTGGAACAGCTATTGCCATAATAATTATTATTGACGGTATATTAAAGCTTCAGTATGCAATAGAATTCTATCATATGGAAGCACAGCGCTGGTGGATAGAGGCAATTGTTGCAGCATTAATGGTTGTTATGGGTGTTGTTGCATTATTTAACCCATTTGGTTCATCAACTGTACTTATGATGTTTGTTGGAATTGTGCTTATGGTTGAGGGCCTGAGTGACCTTATATCTATTATAAGAATATCTTCGTTTATTAAGAATTTAAGAGGATAGTGTATTGTCGGGAGGCGGAATAGAATTTGTCTCTGGCATAATTAAGATTAATACAATTATTGAAGTGGTAATCGTAACTGCTGTTATTAATGAATTATTATAATGAAATTATATTGCTGTGGCGGCAGCCAGGCCTTATAAATGTAAAAATATGGAGGAAATAATTAAAATGTCGGATAAAGTAATATACGCAGCTATACTTGGAGCAGGAACAGTAGGACTTGGAACATACAAATTATGTGAGGCTATGAGTGATGAGATAAAGCATAAGACAGGAGCAACACTTGTTATTAAGAAGGTTCTTGTAAGAAATTTATCTAAGAAAAGAGAAGGTATTCCAGATGAAATTCTTACAGATAAGTGGGAAGATATAATTAATGACAAGGATATCAGCATTGTTGTTGAGCTTATGGGTGGAATTCATCCAGCTAAGGATTATGTTCTTGAGGCACTTGAGGCTGGCAGGCAGGTTGTTACAGCTAATAAGGATCTTATTGCTGAGTATGGAGAGGAAGTTGGCAATGCGGCTAATAAAGCAGGAGCAGACCTTCAGTTTGAGGCGGCTGTAGCTGGTGCAATACCAATTATCAGACCATTAAAGCAGAGTATGACTGGTAACCATATCACAGAGATTATGGGTATTGTTAATGGTACGACTAATTATATTCTTACTAAGATGACAGAGAGTGGAATGGACTACAAGGAAGCTTTGGCAAAGGCTACAGAGTTAGGTTATGCAGAAGCAGACCCGACAGCAGATGTGGAAGGATACGATGCAGGAAGAAAGATAGCTATTATGGCTTCTATTGCATTTAACTCAAGAGTAACATTTGCTGATGTATACACAGAAGGTATTACTAAGATTTCCGCAGATGATATTAAGTATGCCAAGGAATTTGGCTATGTAATCAAGCTTTTAGGTGTTGCTAAGAATACAGAGGACGGAATTGAAGTAAAGGTTCACCCAATGCTCATACCTAATAATCATCCTCTTGCCAATGTTAACGATGCTTTTAATGCTGTATTTGTACACGGTAAGGCTATGGATGATGCAATGTTTATGGGACGAGGTGCAGGACAGATGCCGACTGCCAGTGCAGTTGTAGGTGATATAATTGATGTATGCAGAAATATAGTACACGATTCCTGCGGAAGAATTGGCTGTTGCTGTTATAAGAATCTTGAAGTGAAGGATATAACAGATACTAAGAGCAAATTCTTCTTAAGACTTGAAGTTGCAGACAAGCAAGGCGTTCTTGCCAATATTGCAAGCGTTCTTGGTAACAGCGGTGTAAGCATAGCACAGGTAGTACAGAAGAGCGGCAAAGACGGAGTTGCTGAACTTGTTATTATAACAGCAGAAGTTCTTGAGAAGAACTTTAATGATGCTATGGCTGTATTTAAGGGACTTTCAGCAGTTAAGAATATAGCTGGTGTTATAAGAGTGTATTAAGATTAACAGAAAGGCAGTTAATAATGGCGGCTAAATATTATGCAGTAAGAAAAGGCAGAAATACAGGAATATATAGAACATGGGATGAATGTAAAAGTCAGGTGTTCCAATATGCCGGAGCTGAATATAAAAGCTTTACAACTGAACAGGAAGCTCTTGAATATATTGGCAGGCTTAAGAATAATGATGTCCAGAGTGAGAGCCATGCGTATGTTGATGGTTCTTTTAATATAGTAACGGGTGTCTATGGATATGGCGGATTTCTTGTATATAATAACGAAAAATATATCATTACAGGAAGTGGCAGTGATAGTGAAATGGCTTCAATGCGTAATGTAGCCGGTGAAATTCTTGGAAGTATGGCGGCAGTAGAGAAAGCAATAGAACTTGGCGTTAAAAGTGTAGATATATATTTTGATTATATGGGAATAAGAGCGTGGGCACTTGGAGAGTGGAAGCGTAATAAGAAAGGTACTATAGCTTATTATGATTATATGCAGTCAGTAAAAGATAAGATAGCCATTAATTTTGTTAAAGTTAAGGGACATTCAGGTGTTGAAGGTAATGAGGAAGCCGACAGGCTGGCTAAGAAAGCTGTAGGAATATTATAAATAGATAAAAGATAGACAAAAGATTGTCAGATAATAATTGACATATAACATTAATATATGATATTATTCAATCGTGTGAGTCAGGAAGTATATGATTTCATACAAATATGACCACTTGTATCTTAGGTGTGCAGTAGTTATACAGCATATCAGGATAAAGTTAAGCCTAACGGACAGGCGGGTCGGTTGCCGGTGTGGTAGAACCACATTATTATTATTGATTGAGCATTAAGCTCTGTTTTTTAAGTTGATTACTTTATAATCTGTGCCAAGCACATCATCTTGTGAAACGGTCAATAAAGAGTGACGCATATTTGTATGACATAGACAAGTCGTCTATGAAATATATTCGCTGATTTCGTATATATTATGACATTATATTGTATAGTTACAGATATATTTTAATGTAATGATGTTGATATTATATTATGACTAATAAGGTGGTAAGTGTGTAAGCACTGCCACCTTTTTGTGTAATTTAGGAAGTTTTGTGTGATTAAGAAAAACTGCACTGTTTATGAAGTTTAATTATAAGATTTTACATAATTATGGAAATTTTCTGGCAGTGCTTAAAGAAATTATTTTTAATGTATGTGAGGTAAGGGAGATGTCTAATGATCAGACAAGAGCACCAGTATATGAAGCACTGGAAAAGCTTAGAAGAAAAAGAGTAGTACCATTTGATGTTCCGGGTCATAAAAGAGGAAGGGGCAATCCTGAATTAGTGGAATTATTAGGAGAAAAATGTGTTGGAATAGATGTTAATTCTATGAAGCCATTAGATAATCTGTGTCATCCGGTATCAGTTATAAGGGATGCAGAAGAATTAGCGGCCAGGGCATTTGGTGCAGAGAACGCATTTCTTATGGTAGGTGGAACGACATCTGCTGTGCAGGCGATGATATTATCGAATTGTAAGAGAGGAGATAAAATAATACTTCCAAGGAATGTGCATAAAAGTGCCATTAATGCTTTAGTGTTATGCGGTGCAATTCCTGTATATGTTAATCCGGAGGTTAATCATCAGCTTGGTATTTCACTTGGTATGAATCTGGAGTCAGTACGAAAAGCTGTAAAAGAAAATCCTGATGCGGTTGCAGTGCTTGTAAATAACCCTACATATTATGGAATATGCTCTGATATATGTTCAATAGTGAAGCTGGCACACGAACACGGAATGAAAGTGTTAGCTGATGAGGCACACGGAACACATTTATATTTCCAGCCGCAATTACCAGTTTCTGCTATGGCAGCAGGGGCTGATATGGCGGCAGTATCAATGCACAAATCGGGTGGTTCTTTAACACAAAGTTCGATACTTCTTACGAATAAAGGTGTTAATGCTGATTATGTCAGACAGATTATCAATCTTACGCAGACGACAAGTGGTTCATATCTTTTGCTTGCCAGTCTTGATATTTCAAGAAGAAATCTTGCCTTAAGGGGTGAAGAGTCATTTGCAAAGGTAATGGATATGGCAGAATATGCACGCAGGGAGATTAATGAAATAGGCGGATACTATGCGTATGGAAAAGAACTTGTTAATGGAACAAGCGTATATGATTATGATGTCACCAAATTGTCAGTTCATACGCTTGGATTGGGACTTGCTGGAATTGAAGTATATGATCTGTTAAGAGATGAATATGATATCCAGATAGAATTCGGAGATGTAAGCAATATCCTTGCTTATATATCTATCGGAGACAGATTACAGGATATAGAAAGACTTGTCGGAGCTCTGGCAGATATAGCCAGAATATATAAAAAAGACAGTACTGGAATGTTAAGCGGAGAATTCATAAGTCCAATAGTAGCCAGATCACCTCAGGAAGCTTTCTATTCTGCCAAGGAGTCCCTGCCAGTTGAGAAGACTGAGGGAAGAATATCAGGAGAATTTGTTATGTGTTATCCTCCGGGAATTCCGATATTAGCACCGGGAGAGATGATTACAGACGAGATTATACAGTATATTCTGTATGTTAAAGAAAAAGGCTGTTCAATGCAGGGAACAGAAGACAAGAGCGTTAATAAATTAAAGGTTCTGGTATAGACAGATAATTGTGGAAGAGCCATATGAAAGTATATACAGGAAATGAGGATTATTTAATATGGAGATGTGGTTTTCAGAGCTTCATACAAGCAATGTGAAGCTTTCAATGAGAATAGAAGAACAATTGTGTTCGGTGGAGAGTGACTGTCAGAGGATTGATGTGCTTGTTTCAGATGAATTTGGTAAATTTCTTGCATTAGACGGAGAGATACTATTTTCTGAAAAAGACGAGTTTATATATGATGAGATGGTAACCCATATTCCAATGGCAGTCCACCCTGATGTAAAGAATGTATTAATAATCGGTGGAGCCGATGGCGGAGTTGCAAGAGAACTTATCAATTATAAATGTATAGAAAGAATAGATGTTGTTGAACCGGATGAAATGCTTGTTGAAGTATGTAGAAAGCATTTTCCTGAGCTTACCTGTGGACTGGATGATGACAGAGTTAATGTGTATATTCAGGATGCATTAAGATTTTTAAGAAATAAGACGGGTGATTATGACCTGATAATTAATGATGCGACAGATCCATTTGGATATACAGAAGGTTTATTCACCAAAGAATTTTATGGAAGCTGTTATAAGGCACTTAAAAGTGATGGCATTATGGTATATCAGCATGGAAGTCCGTTTTATTCAGAAGATAAAGAGGAATGTGTGAAAATGCACAGAAAGGCATATCAGGCATTCCCTGTAAGCCGTGTATATCAGGCACATATACCAACTTGTTCATCAGGCTATTGGCTGTTTGGATTTGCTTCCAAGAAATATCATCCGCTTGATGATTTCAGACCGGAGGAATGGAAGAAGTTAGGTATAAAGACAAGATATTATACAACTAATCTTCACAGGGGAGCATTTATGCTTCCGGGTTATGTAGAGCAGATGCTTGAAGAAGAAGAAAATGAGAAGAAAGCCTGAAAAGAGTAATAGACAGTGTTTAAAAGAAAGCGTTAAGATAATTAATAAACAGGGCTTAAAGAATGGAGGATAATTATGAGCAGAGTATTAATAATAGGTTGTGGTGGAGTTGCAACAGTGGCAATTAACAAGTGCTGTCAGAACAGTGAAGTATTTACAGAGATATGTATAGCAAGCAGGACTAAGAGCAAATGTGATGCTTTAAAGGATAAATTACAGCCTGATACAAAGACAGTAATTACAACAGCAAAGGTTGATGCAGATAATGTAGAAGAACTTGTGAAGCTTATTGAAAGCTATAAACCAGAGGCAGTGCTTAACCTTGCACTTCCATATCAGGATTTAACAATAATGGATGCCTGCCTTAAGACAAAGGTGCATTATATTGATACTGCTAACTATGAAGCAGAAGATACCGAAGATCCTGAGTGGAGAGCTATATATGAAAAAAGATGTAAGGAAGAAGGTTTTTCAGCTTATTTTGATTATTCTTGGCAGTGGAATTATAAGAAGCAATTTGAAGAAGCTGGAATAATGGGACTTTTAGGAACGGGCTTTGATCCTGGTGTAACAAGTGTATTTTCAGCATATGCACTTAAGCACTACTTTGATGAAATAGACACAATTGATATTCTTGACTGCAACGGCGGAGATCACGGCTATCCTTTTGCGACTAATTTTAATCCTGAGATTAATTTAAGAGAAGTATCAGCACCTGGCTCATATTGGGAAGATGGACACTGGGTAGAAGTACCAGCTATGTCTATAAAGAGAGAATATGATTTCCCACAGGTTGGAATGAAGGATATGTATCTTTTACATCACGAGGAGATAGAATCGCTTGCTAAAAACATTCCGGGAGTTAAAAGAATAAGATTTTTTATGACATTTGGACAGAGCTACCTTACACATATGAAATGTCTTGAGAATGTTGGAATGTTAAGAACTGACCCTGTAAAAGTCAATGGTGTTGAAGTTGTTCCTATACAGCTCTTAAAAGAACTTCTTCCAGATCCTGCTACACTTGGAGAAAGAACAGTAGGAAAGACTAACATTGGCTGTATATTCAGGGGAAGAAAAGATGGAAAAGAAAAGACAATATATATTTATAATGTATGTGACCATCAGGAATGTTACAGGGAAGTTGAATCACAGGCAATATCATATACAACAGGAGTTCCTGCAATGATAGGAACAATGATGGTTGTCACAGGAATGTGGAATAAAGCAGGTGTATACAATGTGGAAGAATTTGATCCTGATCCATATATGGAAGCACTTAATAAATGGGGACTTCCTTGGGTAGTTGAGGAAAATCCACAGCTTGTAGAATAGAGGATATAAGAGTTGATGACAATAGATGATATTACAACACCAGCATATATTATAGATGAGAATATGCTGGTTCATAATCTTGAAATTTTAAAATATGTTGAAGACAAAACAGGATGTAAGATATTGCTTGCACAGAAAGCATTTTCAGCATTTTATGAATATCCGTTAATTGGCAGATACATAAGTGGCACAACAGCAAGTGGATTGTATGAGGCAAGGCTTGGCAGGGAAGAGATGAATAAAGAAAATCACGTCTATGCTCCTGCTTACAAAGAAAAGGATATAGATGAACTTGTAAAAATATGTGACCATATAATATTTAATTCCATAGGGCAGCTTATGCGTTATAAGGAAAAATGTATAAGAAGCGGTATCAGCATAGGACTTAGAATTAATCCGGAAATATCTACGCAGGGTGATAATGCAATATATGATCCTTGTGCGTATGGTTCAAGGCTTGGAGTAACTATTGATATGCTAAACAAGGCAGATGAGGAAGTTCTTAATGGAGTTGAGGGACTTCATTTTCATACTCTCTGTGAGCAGAATTCAGATGCACTTGCAATTACACTTAAAGCAGTTGAAGATAAATTCGGCCATATTATGAAGAATATGAAATGGATTAATATGGGCGGTGGACATCATATAACAAGAAAAGATTATGATATAGATACACTTATTGGCTGCGTTAATCACATAAAGAGTGAATATAATGTACAGGTGTATTTAGAGCCGGGCGAGGCTGTTGCTCTTAATGCCGGTTATCTTGTTACAGAGGTGTTAGATAAGGTTGATAATGGAATCGAAACGCTTATACTTGATGCTTCTGCCGCGTGCCATATGCCAGATGTCCTCGAAATGCCATATACACCACCACTTCGGGGGGCACAGATAGTTAAAAATATCAAAGAATATAAAGATGTTACTGCTGGTAAAGATATTCAGGAAAATGAAGATATTAGGAAGTATAAAGATAAAAAAGAATACAGAGAAAATGTATACAGGCTGTCTTCATATACCTGTCTTGCAGGAGATATTATAGGTGATTATAAGTTTGACAGTAAGATTAATATAGGGGACAGGCTTGTATTTGAGGATATGGCGATATACTCAATGGTAAAGAATAATACATTTAATGGAATACCACTTCCAGCTATAGCGGTAATGAAAGATAAAGAAGTGCGGGTTATTAAAGAATTTGGTTATGAAGATTTTAAGTGGAGGCTTTCGTGAGAATAACAGATACTACACCTATAGAAGATGGCTATTATATGCCGGCAGAATATGACAGGCACAAGGCTACAATTATGATATGGCCTGTAAGGACAGGCTCGTGGCCTTATAATGCTGTAGCTGCACAGAATGTATTTGTGGATATTGCACATATAATATCCAGACACGAAAAAGTGTATATATTAGCAGATGAGAAGCACTATGCACAGGCAGAAGCAAGATTTATGAAAATAAAAGACGCTGTAACAGGAGAATGTAATAAAGCCAGTGAAGATATTAAAGCTGCATGGAATATTGAAGTAGTCTGCATCGAAACAGATGATGCGTGGGCAAGAGATGTATGTCCCACGTTTGTAAAAAACGGACATACAGGTGATGTACGTGGGATTAACTGGAAATTCAATGCGTGGGGTGGCGATTATGACGGACTTTACAAGAATTGGGAAAAGGACGATAAAGCAGCTCTGCAATTTTGTAATATGACAGGATATGATTGCTATGATGCCAATCCGTTTGTGCTTGAGGGAGGTTCTATACACAGTGATGGTGAAGGTACGGTTATAGTAACTGACAGCTGTCTTTTAAGCAAGGGAAGAAATCCAGATATGAGCAGGGAACAGATTGAGCATAATCTTAAGAAATATCTGGGGGCAAAGAAAATTATATGGATTCCATATGGAATATATAATGATGAAACTAATGAACACGTTGATAATGTGTGTGCATTTACCTCACCAGCTAATGTAGTTCTTGCGTGGACGGATAATGAGGAAGATCCTCAATATGCAATGTCTTTGGCTGATATGAAGGTGCTTGAAAGAGAAACTGATGCCAGAGGACGTAAGTTTAATGTTCATAAACTGCATATACCGGATGTCCCAGTGTGCATAACTGATAATGATTTAAAGGGTCTTGTGTTTGAAGCAGGAGAAGATATGCGTGAAGCGGGAGAGCGGCTTGCGGCCAGTTATGCTAACTTCTATATAGCCAATGATATTGTGCTTGTTCCACAGTTTGGCGATGTTAAAGATAAGCAGGCATTAGAGCTTATTCAGAATCTTATGCCAGAGTATGAGGTTATTGGTGTGTATGCAAGAGATATAATTGTTGGTGGAGGCAATATACATTGTATTACACAGCAGATACCGCAATAACAGGATATATTAAAGTGGTATATATGTTACAGATTAGTGCTGCTGGCACAATTAAGGTATAAAAAGAAGTCAAAGCGTAATAGGTTATAGATTGGTTTTAGTGTGACAGACACGGAAATGAGGTAATATGAGCAGAAAAGTAAAAGCTGCGGCAATTCAGATGCGGTGCAGTAATAATGTCGGCGATAATATAAAAAAAGCTGATGAAATGACAAGAGAAGCAGTAAAAAAGGGAGCTAATATAATTCTTCTGCCAGAATTATTTGAAAGACAGTATTTCTGTCAGGAGAGAAGATATGAATATTACGCCTATGCCAAAAGCGTACAAGAAAATGATGCTGTCCAGCATTTTACACAGACTGCTAAGGAACTTGGAGTTGTTATAATTGTAAGTTTTTATGAAAAAAACATAAATGTGTTGTATAATACAGTTACGGTTATTGATGCTGATGGAAGCAATCTTGGAATATACAGAAAGACACATATTCCAGATGACCATTATTATCAGGAGAAATTCTATTTTACGCCGGGTAATACAGGATTTAAGGTGTTTAATACAAGGTTTGGCAATATAGGTATAGGAATATGCTGGGATCAGTGGTTCCCTGAAACGGCAAGAGCATTAGCGGTAAAGGGTGCAGAGATATTATTCTATCCTACAGCTATAGGAAGTGAGCCTATACTTGAATGTGACAGTATGCCTCATTGGAGAAGGTGTATGCAGGGACACGCCGGCTGTAATCTTGTTCCTGTGGTGGCAGCTAACAGAATTGGAATAGAAACAGTAGACCCTTGCGAGGCAAATGGTGGACAGAAAAGTTCACTCAAGTTCTATGGTTCATCATTTATAACAGATAATACAGGTGAAGTCATATGTGAAGCAGGAAGAGATACAGAAGAAGTACTTGTTGCACAGTTTGATTTAGATGAATATATGACAGACAGATTATCGTGGGGATTATTCAGAGATAGAAGACCGGAAATATATAACTGAATTGGAGATAAACGTAGTGAAGAAACTTGTTATAGGTATGCTTGCCCACGTTGATGCAGGTAAGACAACATTATCTGAGAGCATATTGTATACATCGGGAGCTATAAGAAAGCTTGGAAGAGTAGATAACAAAGATGCGTTTCTTGATAATAATGATTATGAAAGACAGCGTGGAATAACGATATTTTCCAAGCAGGCAGTATTTACCTACAAAGATTTAGATGTTACATTGCTTGATACACCCGGACACGTTGATTTTTCGGCAGAGATGGAGAGAACGCTCTGGGTGCTTGATTATGCTGTTCTTGTTATTAACGGAATGGATGGGGTTCAGGGACATACAGAGACACTTTGGGGACTTTTAAAGAGATTAAAAGTCCCTGTGTTTATATTTGTCAATAAAATGGACCAGCAGGGAACAGACAGGCATAGAATATTAGAACAATTAAAGAATAAGTTATCATCAGGATGTGTGGATTTTGACAGGCTTGATTATGAAGAGCTTGCTGTGTGCAATGAAGAAGCATTAGAGCAGGTGTTAGAGGAAGGCATTGTTGATGATAAGCTTATAGGAAATATGATAAGCCAAAGAGAAGTATTTCCTGTAATATTCGGCTCTGCATTAAGACTTGATGGAGTGGACAGACTTCTTGATATTATGAATAAATATTGTGAGGTATCTGAAAATGGTGATGATAAGCAGTCGGATATGTCAGCAAGAGTATATAAAATATCAAGAGATGACAGGGGTGAAAGGCTTACACACATTAAGGTTACAGGCGGAAGCCTTAAAGCTAAACAGCTTATTAATGGTGAGAAGATTAACCAGATCAGAATATATTCAGGTGAGAAGTACACTTCGGTAAATGAAGCTGTATGTGGAAGTATATGTGCAATAACAGGGCTGGAGGGCACTTATGCAGGACAGGCATTAGGCAGGGAGAATAATGATAATGCACCGGTGTTATCCCCTGTGCTTAATTATAAGATTAATCTTCCAGCAGGAACAGACCCGCTTATGATGCTTCCTAAACTTAAGATGATTGAGGAGGAAGAACCACAGCTTCACATTGAATGGAATGAGAGCTTTAAAGAAATACATGTGCAGGTTATGGGACCTGTTATGATAGAAGTCCTTCAGAATATTATTAAAGAACGGTATGATTGTGATGTGACATTTTCTGAAGGAAGCATTGTATATAAGGAAACCATAGCTGATAAAGTTGAAGGAATCGGACATTTTGAGCCTTTAAGACATTATGCGGAGGTGCATCTTATATTAGAGCCGGGTGAAGCTGGGAGCGGTATGCAGTATGAGCTTGATTGTAGTGAGGATATGCTTGCCAAGAACTGGCAGAGGCTTATATATACACATCTGTGTGAAAAGACACATAAAGGTGTGCTTACAGGTTCAGCACTTACAGATGTTAAGATAACGATTGTTGCAGGCAGGGCACATAACAAGCATACAGAGGGCGGAGATTTCAGGCAGGCTACATACAGGGCAGTAAGAAATGGACTTATGCAGGCAGAGAGTGTACTGCTTGAGCCATTTTATGAATTCACTCTAATACTTGACAGACAGTATATAGGCAGGGCTATGACTGACTTTGAGAGAATGGGTGCACAGTTTGAGATTAACGATAATGGTGATGAAGCAGTAATAAAGGGTGCTGGTCCTGTTGCCACTGTTGGTAACTATCAGGCAGAGGTTAATGCGTACACTAGGGGAAAGGGAGTATTAAGACTTAAAATGTCTGGCTACAGACCTTGTCATAATACAGATGAGGTTATTGAACAAATCGGATATGAAGCCGAGAGAGATACAAGAAATCCAGCAGATTCAGTATTCTGTGCGCACGGTTCAGGTTTTAATGTGCCTTGGTATGAAGTCAAAGATTATGCACACGTTGACAGCGTGCTTAATCCAGTGGGAACTAATGAAAATGTAGTTCTCACACCAAAAGAAGCAGCAAGAACGGTATCTGATGAATGGATTGGAACAGAGGAAGTCGACAGAATACTGGCACAGACGTACTTTGCTAACAGCAGGGGTGATAATGAAAGACGTAAGATGTCTAAAAGAAAAGTCTCTGATGAAATGGGAAGATATGTAACAGCCTCTGGCAGTGGAAGCTATAATAATGGACAGTATAAAGCTTCGCAGTCTAAGAAGCAGACAAATTCAATATCGTATCTTCTTGTAGACGGCTATAATATAATACACGCGTGGAGCGAGCTTGAGGAATTGTCAAGAATTAATATGGACAGTGCAAGGGATAAGCTTCTTGATATAATGTGCAATTATCAGGGTATGAAGAAGTGTGAGCTTATCGTTGTATTTGATGCTTACAGGGTATCAGGACATCATGAAGAATATATGGACTATCATAATATTCACGTTGTATACACGAAAGAGGCAGAAACGGCAGATCATTATATAGAAAAGTTTGCACATGAGAATGGAAAGAAATATAATATAACAGTTGCTACATCAGATGGACTTGAGCAGGTTATTATCCGTGGAGCAGGCTGTCTTTTGTATTCAGCAAGAGAATTTGAGAAAGAGGTAAAAGCTATGGAGGAGCATATCCGCAGCGATTACCTTAACAGGACATATTAATTAATGGAAATCGAGGTTATGGATTATGAGTACATTATGGGTTATAGGAGATTCAACAGTAAGCAGTTTTGAGGATAAATACTACTATCCAAGATATGGTTATGGAACAATGCTTGATAAGTACCTTAATGATAATGTCAAGGTTGTCAACATTGCACTATCTGGCAGAAGCAGTAAGAGTTATCTTTCAGAGCCTGAATATAATACGCTTATTAATGGAATGAAGCAGGGTGATTATCTTTTAATAGGTTTTGGACACAATGATGAAAAGACAGAGAAGGAAAGATATACAAGTCCTGTTGGTGACTATATGACAGAAGGAACATTTGCTAATTCTTTATATGTTAATTATATCAGGAAAGCAAGGAATGCAGGCTGTTATCCTATACTTTGTACTCCTATTGTAAGAAGAAGTGCATCTGGCGAATGGAAAGCCACAGAACTTCATATTACACAGGACGTTGCACAGTATAAAGGCGGAGATTATGCACTTGCAGTAAGAGAATTAGGAAAAGCCGTTGGCACTCCGGTTATAGATATGACACAGCTTACTAGGGATGAATATGAAAAGTTAGGATCTGATAATACAATATATCTTCATGCGTGGCCATCGAATAATAAGCTGAGTGTTGATAATACGCATACTAACATATGGGGAGCAAGGGTTAATGCTTATATGATAATGTCAGCAGTGAAAGAGCTTAATATAAGTGGTCTGTCAGAAAATGTTGTGAACATTGATAACAACCCATTAGATTATAAAGAGGAGTTTCTTGTATCTAATAAAGATTATGTTCCAGTTGTATTCAGCGATAAGCTTCCAGACAGCAGACTGTTTAAAGATTATGATGAGTATAAGGCGGCTGTATTTGGTGATGTATTAGGAGAGGTTGATGATACAGACTTTACTCTTGGAACAGATGCTAATGGAGATATGAACATAGCTGTCAGAAATAACAGAGGCAAGATATCTGCTGTGACAGACGGCATTGCTATGTATTATAAAAAAGTTGATATAACAGAACATTTTACTCTTACAGCAACAGTTAAGGTCAATAAAATATTTGCTAATGATCAGGTATCTTTCGGGCTTATGGTAAGAGATGACTGCTATATTGATAAGAATATGCCTGACATACTAGGAGATTATGTTGCCGCCGCACCATTATTTATAACAAGAGGTGAGAAGGCGACAGCTACATTTGCAAGACGAAGTGGACAGCTTGTGCTTGGAAAAGATACGAATGAGGTTATAAAAGAAGGTGGGGAGTATGAGCTTATGCTTTCATCTTCTTCTGACGGATATGCGGCTAAGTTTGGAAAGGGTGATGTTATTACAGGAGGATATGATTTTAAGCTTACTGCAATTGACCCAGCTCATGTATATGTAGGAATGTTCGTATCAAGAAATGCAGATGTTACATTTTCTAATATTAAATATACAAAGAATGAATAAAATGTTATAATAAATCCAACAAAATATAGAACATAGAAGAAGGCTGTGTTTCATATATTAAACAGGATTGTGTTAATTGAATATTGGACTGGGGGTATGCTTATGAGAATAACATTTTTAGGAGCAGATCACGAGGTGACAGGAAGCTGTCATTATCTACAAGTGGCAGACAAGAACATTTTAATTGATTGTGGAATGGAGCAAGGCAATGATGTGTATGAGAATCAGGAACTTCCAATTCCAGCGTGTGATGTTGATTATGTGCTTCTTACCCACGCACATATTGACCATTCAGGACTTATTCCACTTCTTTATGTGAATGGTTTCAGGGGAAAAATATACTGTACAGAGGCGACAGTACAGCTATGTGACATAATGTTAAGGGATAGTGCACATATACAGATGTTTGAAGCTGAGTGGCGTAACAGAAAGGCTAAGCGTTCTAATGGCACTTTAAAGGAATTTATTCCATTATATGATGCAAAAGCAGTATATGAGGTTATGAAGCAGTTCGTTGGTCTTGAATATGAGAAGGTTGTAGAGATTGATGATAATGTGAGCATAAGATTAAGAGATGTAGGACATCTGCTTGGTTCTGCCAGTATTGAAGTATGGGCATCAGAAGATACACCAGAGGGCAGGGTTGAAAGAAAGCTTGTATTCTCTGGAGATATAGGCAATGTTCATAAGCCGATAACCAAGGACCCTGCAACAGTTGCAGATGCAGATTATGTTGTTATGGAGTCAACTTATGGCAACAGAAGCCATAATGGAACACCTGATTATGTGGCTGAGCTTGTCAAAGTATTCAAGCGTACATTTGACAGAGGCGGTAATGTTGTTATACCATCATTTGCGGTTGGAAGAACACAGGAGCTTTTATATCATATAAGAAAGATAAAAGCGGATGGACTTATGGACAGGGATTTTGATGTGTATGTCGACAGCCCTCTTGCAATTGAAGCTACAGAGGTATTTAGTAAGAATGTAGAGCAGTGCTTTGATGAAGAAGCGATTGAACTTGTAAGACAGGGGATTAATCCTTTATCTTTTCCGGGGCTTAAATATGCCATATCAAGTGAAGAGTCCAAGATGATTAATTTTGATACTAATCCTAAGGTAATCATATCAGCATCTGGTATGTGTGAGGCCGGACGAATAAGACATCATTTAAAGCACAATCTGTGGAGACCGGAGTGTACGATACTTTTTGTAGGTTATCAGGCCAATGGTACAACAGGACGAATTATTGTTGACGGAATTGACGAGATTAAGTTATTTGGTGAGCCAATTCAGGTAAAAGCAGAGATTGCACAGCTTCCGGGTTCAAGCGGACACGCTGATAAAGACGGTCTGATTCATTGGGTGAATGCATTTACCAATAAGCCAAGAAAGGTATTCGTTGTACACGGTGAGGACAGTGTGTGTGAAGAATTTACACAATGTCTTAAAGAAGAATATGGTTTTGATGCGTATGCTCCATATACCGGCGCTTCATTTGATCTGATTACAGGACAGATGATTACTGAGGGCAATAAGGAGAAGAAGAGCAGAAGGACAACGGTTAATAAGCGTAATAAGAGTGTATTTGACAGGCTTGTTGCGGCTGGTAAGAGACTTATGAGTGTTATTGCACACAATGAGGGCGGTGCTAATAAGGATCTTGCGAAGTTTACAGATCAGATTAATTCACTTTGCGATAAATGGGACAGATAAGAGAATAATTTAAGATGAAATAATTATAAATATAATAATAGTAAATTATTATTAATAATATAATTATATATAATTTAAGCAGTTAGATAAGAATGGAGATTATTATGAAAAAAATGCTTTTTGTATTCAATCCTAATTCTGGTAAGGCTCAGATTAAGAATTCTTTGTTAAAGATTATTCAGATATTCTCCAATGCGGACTATGAGGTTACTGTGTATCCTACGAAAGCAGCACTGGATGGATTTGAGAGAGTTAAAGCTGATGAAGGACGATATGATGTTATTGTATGCGGTGGCGGCGATGGTACTCTTAATGAGATTGTCAGTGCTGTAGCAGGATATAGTACAGTTAAACCACCGATAGGTTATATTCCAAGTGGTTCTACTAATGATTTTGCCAGGAGTCTTGGAATACCGTCAGATAAGATCAGGGCTGCATGCAATATAATCAATGGTGAAAGCTTTCCATGCGATATAGGAATTGCCAATGACCATAAATATTTTAATTATGTGGCAGCTTTTGGTGCATTTACAGATGTTGCCTACGAAACACCACAGGATCTTAAAAATATGTTAGGCCATCAGGCATATGTTATTGAAGGCGTTAAGAGATTATCTAATCTTAAGGCCTGCAGAATGAAGATTAAGAGCGATGAACTTAATGTGGAAGATTCATTTATATATGGAATGGTCAGCAATGCAAGTTCAATAGGCGGAATGAAAGGCCTTATAGCAGAAGAAGTTGATTATCAGGACGGAATGTTTGAAGTTACCCTTATAAGGGAAATTAAGAATCCTATGGATTTCCAGACAATAGTTAATGCTTTTATAACACAGAAGATAGATGACTGTGATATGGTATATACATTCAAGACCAAGGATATAACATTTGAGTCAAGAGAAGAAGTTAAATGGACACTTGACGGGGAATTTGGAGGCATACATAATAATGTCAACTTAAAAGTCTGCCAGAAAGCAGTGGATTTTATAGTTAAGAAAAGAAGGAAAAAAGAAGAAAAAGATTTATTAAATTAATAAGCGGATTGATAAAGTTAATTAAATTAATAATTGTTTGTAAAAAATATGTCGAAATATTAAATAATTAAAGTGATAAAAGCTATCAGCAAGGGTATATGGCTTTTATCACTTTATTTTTTTACAACTTTAGTTTTAATGGCAGAAAATGGAACTTAAAAGATAAACAATTTAGACACAATTTTAAATTTTATGATAAAGTGATGTTGGAATATGGGCTGATGGAAAGATGACTTGATATATAAAATGTATTAATATGTTTGCATACAATATATTTTGAGTGCTCATTTGATGAAATAGTCAGACAATAATATATCAAAATATAAATAATTAAATAATCTGACAATTTAACAAAATAAAAAGTTTACAAGATAAAAAAATAGGAGTATATTAAGCACAAGAAAAACAAGTCTACCACATTGGTGGGTTAAATCATACGATTAGTGAAACATACAAATCACACGATAAGACTTGTGTTACAGATTATATATGAAAGGATGAGCAGACTATGGAAAATCAAAATAATCAGCCTGGACTTTACAGCCCACAGTTTGAACACGACAACTGTGGCATCGGTGCAGTTGTAAGCATCAAGGGAGTAAAGACACATCAGACAGTATCAGATGCATTAAGCATCGTTGAGAACCTCGAACACAGAGCAGGTAAAGATGCAGAAGGAAAGACTGGTGATGGTGTAGGTATCCTTCTTCAAATATCACATAAATTCTTTAAGAAAGCAGTTAAGCCTCTTGGAATTAAGATTGGTGAGGAAAGAGAGTATGGTGTAGGTATGTTCTTCTTCCCACAGGACGAACTTGCAAGAAACCGTGCTAAGAAGATGTTTGAAATCATCGTTGAAAAAGAAGGTCTTGAGTTCTTAGGCTGGAGAGAAGTTCCAACCTTTCCTAATGTACTTGGTAAAAAGGCAGTTGACTGTATGCCATACATTATGCAGGGCTTTGTAAAGAAACCTAAGGATGTTAATAAGGGAATTGACTTTGATAGAAAGCTTTATGTTGCAAGACGTGTATTCGAGCAGACAGCAGAAGATACATATGTCTGTTCGCTTTCAAGCAGAACTATTGTATACAAGGGTATGTTCCTTGTTGGACAGTTAAGAACATTCTTTAAGGATCTTGTAGATGAAGATTATGAGTCAGCTATTGCACTTGTTCATTCAAGATTTTCAACTAACACTAACCCAAGCTGGGAACGTGCTCATCCTAATAGATTTATTGTTCATAATGGTGAGATTAATACAATCAAAGGTAACGCAGATAGAATGTTATCAAGAGAAGAAACTATGGTTTCTCCATATCTTGAAGATGAAATGTCTAAGATAACACCAGTTGTTAATACTAACGGTTCAGATTCAGCTATGTTAGATAATACTCTTGAATTCTTTGTAATGAATGGTATGCCACTTCCACTTGCTGTTATGATTACAATTCCAGAGCCTTGGAGCAATAATAAAGCTATGGAGCAGGAGAAGAAAGACTTCTACCAGTATTATGCAACAATGATGGAGCCTTGGGACGGACCTGCTTCAATCCTCTTCTCAGATGGAGATATTATGGGAGCAGTTCTTGATAGAAATGGTCTTCGTCCTTCAAGATACTATATTACTAATGATGGTTATCTTATTCTTTCATCAGAAGTAGGTGCACTTCCAATAGATGAGAGTAGAATTAAAGTTAAGGACAGACTTCATCCAGGAAAAATGCTTCTTGTAGATACAGTTAAGGGAGAGCTTATTGATGATGACAAGCTTAAAGAGCAGTATGCAACTAAGCAGCCTTATGGTGAATGGCTTGATAACAATCTTATAAATCTTTGTGATTTAAAGATTCCTAACAAGAAAGTTCCAACACATACTAAGGAAGAAAGAGCAAGATTACAGAAAGCTTTCGGTTATACATATGAAGATTTCAGAACATCAATACTTCCAATGGCACTTAATGGAGCAGAGTCAATTGGAGCTATGGGTATAGATACACCACTTGCGGTGCTTTCTAACAGACACCAGCCTTTATTTAACTATTTTAAGCAGTTATTTGCACAGGTTACTAATCCACCTATTGATTCGATAAGAGAAAAGATTGTAACTTCAACTACTGTATATCTTGGTAAAGATGGAAATGTGCTTGAGGAAAAGCCAGAGAACTGTAAGAACTTAAAGATTAACAATCCTATTCTTACTAATACAGATCTTTTAAAGATTAAGAATATGAAAGTTGAAGGCTTTAAGGTAGAGACAATTCCTATTACATATTATAAGAATACATCAATTGAAAAGGCTATTGACCATATATTCGTAGAGGTTGACAGGGCACACAGAGAAGGTGCTAACATCATTATCCTTTCAGACAGGGGTGTTGATGAGAATCACGTTGCAATTCCATCACTTCTTGCAGTAGGTGCTGTACAGCATTACCTTGTACAGACTAAGAAGAGAACAAGTATGGCAGTTATACTTGAAAGTGGTGAGCCAAGAGATGTACATCATTTTGCAACACTTTTAGGATATGGTGCATCAGCTATCAACCCATATCTTGCACAGGAGAGCATACAGGAGCTTATCGACCTTAATATGCTTGACAAGGATTACTATGCAGCAGTTGATGACTACAACAATGCTATTATAAGTGGTATTGTTAAGATTGCAGCTAAAATGGGTATTTCAACAATCCAGTCATATCAGGGTGCTAAGATATTTGAGGCAATTGGTATTAACTCAGATGTAATTAATAAGTACTTCACTGGTACTGTATCAAGAATTGAAGGAATCGGACTTAAGGATATTCAGGAAGATGTGGAAACACTTCATTCTAAGGCATTTGATCCACTTGGACTTTCAACAGATACAACTCTTGACAGTGAGGGCGCTCATAAGATGAGAAGTGGAAAAGAAGAACATCTTTACAACCCACAGACAATACATCTTTTACAGCTTGCAGCACGTACAGGTGATTATAATACATTTAAGGAATATACAGCTCTTGTTAATAAAGAAGAGGGCGTTAAGAACTTAAGAGGACTTATGGATATCAAGTTCCCTAAGAAGGGAATAAATATAGATCAGGTAGAGAGTGTTGATTCTATCGTTAAGAGATTTAAGACCGGTGCTATGTCATACGGTTCCATCTCTAAGGAAGCACACGAGACTATGGCTATTGCTATGAATATGCTTCACGGCAAGTCTAACTCAGGTGAAGGTGGAGAAGATGAAGACAGACTTACAGTAGGTGCTGACGGACTTAACAGATGTTCAGCTATCAAGCAGGTAGCTTCAGGACGTTTTGGTGTTACAAGCAAGTATCTTGTAAGTGCTAAGGAAATCCAGATTAAGATGGCACAGGGTGCTAAGCCAGGTGAAGGTGGACATCTTCCAGGAAAGAAGGTATATCCTTGGATTGCAAAGACACGTCTTTCAACACCAGGTGTATCACTTATATCACCACCACCTCATCACGACATTTATTCTATCGAAGATTTAGCGCAGCTTATATATGATTTAAAGAATGCCAACAAGAATGCAAGAATATCAGTTAAGCTTGTATCAGAAGCAGGTGTTGGTACTATAGCTTCTGGTGTTGCCAAGGCAGGTGCACAGGTTATCCTTATATCAGGTTATGATGGAGGTACTGGTGCAGCTCCAAGAAGTTCTATACATAATGCAGGACTTCCTTGGGAATTAGGACTTGCAGAAGCTCATCAGACACTTACAATGAACGGACTTCGTAATAAGGTTATAATCGAGACAGATGGTAAGCTTATGAGCGGACGTGATGTTGCAATAGCAGCTATGCTTGGTGCAGAAGAATTCGGTTTTGCAACAGCTCCACTTGTAACAATGGGCTGTGTAATGATGAGAGTATGTAACCTTGATACTTGTCCAGTTGGTATTGCTACACAGAATCCTGAGCTTAGAAAGAGATTTGCAGGCAAGCCTGAATATGTTGTCAACTTTATGAGATTTATCGCACAGGAGCTTCGTGAATATATGGCAAAGCTTGGTGTTAAGACTGTTGATGAACTTGTAGGAAGAACAGATTTCCTTGAAGCAAGAGAAGATGTAGAGGGAAGCGGAAGAGCTTCAAAGGTTGACCTTTCTAATATACTTAACAATCCTTATGTTAAGGAAGCTTCTTCAATTAAGTATGATAAGAAGAATGTATATGACTTTGAACTTGAGAAGACAGTAGATGAGAAGATTCTTATTAAGAAGCTTTCGGATGCTATGGATAAGAAGCAGAAGAGAAGTGTTGAGGTTGATGTAACTAATACAGATAGAGCATTAGGAACACTTCTTGGTGCAGAGATAACAAGAAGATTTGGTGAGAGCCTTGCAGAAGATACTTATACAGTTAAATGTACAGGTGCTGGCGGACAGAGCTTCGGTGCATTTATCCCTAAGGGACTTACACTTGAACTTGTCGGTGACAGCAACGATTACTTCGGAAAAGGTCTTTCAGGTGGTAAGCTTATTGTATATCCACCAACAGGTGTATCTTATAAGGAAGATGAGAATATCATCATCGGTAACGTAGCACTCTATGGAGCAACAAGTGGCAAGGCATTTATCAATGGTGTAGCAGGTGAGAGATTCTGTGTACGTAACTCTGGTGCAACAGCAGTTGTTGAAGGTACTGGCGACCATGGCTGTGAATATATGACAGGCGGAAGGGTTGTTGTACTTGGTAGAACTGGTAAGAACTTCGCTGCAGGTATGAGCGGCGGTGTTGCATATGTTCTTGATGATGACACAACACTTTATAAGAGAGTCAACAAGCAGCTTGTATCACTTGAACCTGTAACTAACAAGTATGATGTACTTGAACTTAAGCAGATGATTACAGAACACGTTGCTTATACTAATTCTAAGAAGGGTAAAGAAGTGTTAGACAACTTTGGCGAATATCTTCCTAAGTTTAAGAAGATTATGCCACATGATTATAAGAAGATGCTTAATATGATTGTTCAGATGGAAGAAAAAGGTCTTAGCAGTGAACAGGCTCAGATTGAAGCATTTTATGCAGCAACTAAGTAAGATAGAAATGTACAATAACAGATATGTATTAGCAGATTATAAGTCTGCTGGTACATATTTGTGAAAATGTGTATTTGAAAGGAGATAATCATGGGAAAACCAACTGGATTTTTAGAATATGAACGTGTGGAAGCTAAAGCAGTTTCACCAAAAGAAAGAATAAAGAATTTTAATGAATTTCATACACCACTTTCAGAAGCTGAGCAGAGATGCCAGAGTGCCCGCTGTATGGATTGTGGCGTGCCATTCTGCCAGTCAGGTATGAATATAAAAGGAATGACAAGTGGCTGTCCTCTTAACAACCTTATTCCTGAATGGAATGACCTTGTATACACGGGCAACTGGGAGCAGGCTTATAACAGATTACATAAGACAAGCAATTTTCCTGAATTTACAAGCCGTGTATGTCCTGCACTTTGCGAGAAGGCTTGTACCTGTGGACTTAATGGTGATCCAGTATGTACTAAGGAAAATGAGATGGCTATAATTGAGCATGCATATGCCAATGGACTTGCTGGTCCTAAACCACCTAAGGCAAGAACAGGAAAGAGAATTGCTGTAATAGGTTCAGGCCCTTCAGGACTTGCAGTAGCAGACCAGTTAAACCAGAGAGGTCATCTTGTGACAGTATATGAAAGAGCTGACAGGGTAGGCGGTCTTTTAAGATACGGAATACCTAATATGAAGCTTGAAAAGCATATAATTGACAGAAAGATAGATGTTATGAAGGAAGAAGGAATTGAATTCATAACAGAAGCTAATATTGGACAGAATATTAAAGCTAAGAAGATAATGGAAGATTATGATGCTGTTGTGCTTGCTGTAGGTGCTTCTAATCCTAGGGATATCAATGCACCTGGAAGAGATGCCAATGGAATACATTTTGCAGTAGATTTCCTCACAGCTACAACTAAGAGCCTTCTTGACTCAGATCTTACAGATGGCAAATATATCAATGCCAAAGACAAGAATGTTATTGTAATTGGTGGTGGTGATACAGGTAATGACTGTGTCGGAACTTGTATAAGACACGGCTGTAAGTCGGTAACACAGCTTGAAATGATGCCAAAAGCACCAGATGTAAGAAGAGATACTAATCCTTGGCCACAGTGGCCTTTAGTCTGCAAGACTGATTATGGTCAGGAAGAAGCTATAGCAGTATTTGGACACGACCCAAGAATATATACAACAACAGTTAAGGAATTTAAGAAGGATAAGAAGGGCAATCTTGAAAAGGTTGTAACTGTCCAGCTTGAATCTAGGGTTGATGAGAAGACAGGAAGAAGAATGATGGTTCCTGTTGAAGGAACAGAAAAAGAACTTCCTTGTGAGCTTGTTCTTATAGCGGCTGGTTTCCTTGGAACACAGAAATATCTTACAGATGCATTTGGCGTTGAGGTTAATGAGAGAACTAACATCAAGACAGATGCAGATAAGTTCGCTACTAATGTAGCAGGAGTGTTCGCTGCCGGTGACTGCCATACAGGCCAGTCACTTGTTGTAAAGGCTATAAGACAGGGCAGGGACTGTGCTAGGGAAGTTGATAAGTATCTTATGGGATATACTAATCTGTAATTCTTAGTCTGTAAGTAAAGATTACATTTTATAAAACTATTAAAACAGGTAAGAAGCCCGCAAAGACTAGCGAATGGTCTTTGTGGGCTTTTTGAAGTGAAGTTGTATTGCTATATGTAGGATTTTTTCGTATACTTAATATTGTTTAAATTAAAGCCTGTAATTCGATATATAATTAAAATTTATATATTGCAGGGATGAGTGTTGTTCAGGTTACTGGACTAAACTGCGGGTTTGGATACCAGTAATGGAATATGAATAAATAAATAGAAAGGTCAGAGATATATGAAGAACAAAGTAAATGGAATATTCAGAAAAGTATGCAATATACTTGAATGGATAATATCGGCAATTCTTGTGGTTGTCGTTGCAGTTATGTGTGTGAGGTTTGTGTTTAATCTTGGTGGAATGTTTGATAGTGCACCAGTGGAATTCTTTGAAGCTTTTGTTGCAGATATAATGACGCTGGCGGTTGGAGTTGAGCTTATTAAGATGTTATCACAGCATACGCCGGCAACAGTTGTTGAAGTGCTTATGTTTGCAATAGCAAGGGAGATGGTTACACATCATGATTCGGCACTTAACACAGCATTAGGTGTATTATCTATATGTGTGTTATTTGCTACAAGAAAGTTCTTCTTCTGCAAGAATGATTATGATGATAATAATGCAAAGGAAGAAGATGATGCCAGGGACGAAATATTAAAATAAACATAAATAAATATAAATTATAAAAAATATATTGGCAAATTAATACCTGATGTGATACAATTCATTAGTATGTACATTGTACGAATAGAAAAGAGACTTCACATATATATTTAAGGAGGAATTATTAACAATGAGTTTTAAAGTTGAGAATATGGAAGAAAAGAATATGGTCAAGCTTGTAATCGAGGCTACAGCTGAAGAATTCGAAGCAGGTCTTAATACAGCTTTTAATAAGAATAAGAATAAGATTAGTGTTCCTGGTTTCAGAAAAGGCAAGGCTCCAAGAAAGATGGTAGAAAAGCTTTACGGAACAGAAATCTTCTACGAAGATGCAGCTAATGCAATTATTCCTGATGCTTATGCTAAGGCAGCAGATGAAAGCGAATTAGAGATAGTTTCACAGCCTAAGATTAATGTAGTTCAGATTGAAGCTGGAAAGCCTTTCATATTTGAAGCTGTTGTAGCTGTTAAGCCAGAAGTAGAACTTGGACAGTACAAGGGTGTAGAAGTAGAGAAATGTGATACAGAAGTTACAGATGCTGATGTTGAAGAAGAATTAAAGAAGGTTCAGGATAAGAATTCAAGAGTTGTTACTGTTGAAGACAGAGCTGTTAAAGATGGCGATATGACAACAATTGACTTTGAAGGATTTGTTGATGGTGTAGCATTTGAAGGCGGTAAGGGTGAGAACTATCCACTTACAATCGGTTCACATTCATTCATTGATAATTTCGAAGAGCAGATTATAGGTATGAACATTGGTGATGAGAAAGAAATCAACGTAACATTCCCAGAAGAATACCACGCTGAAGAATTAAAGGGTAAGCCAGCTATGTTCAAGGTAAAGGTTAACGAGATTAAGGAAAAGGTTCTTCCAGAACTTGATGATGATTTCGCTCAGGACGTATCTGACTTTGATACACTTGCAGAATACAAGGATGATTTAAAGAAGACAATAGCAGAACGTAAGGCTAACGAAGCTAAGGCTAAGAAGGAAGACGAAGCAATCGCTAAGATTATCGAATCTTCTAAGATGGATATTCCAGAAGCTATGGTTAACACACAGGTTAACAGAATGTTAGAAGACTTCGCTCAGAGATTACAGATGCAGGGATTATCAGTAGAACAGTACTTCCAGTATACAGGTGTAACTGCTGAGAAGATTATCGAAGATATGAAGCCAGAAGCAGTTAAGAGAATTCAGTCAAGACTTGTTCTTGAAGCAGTTGTTAAGGCAGAAGGTCTTACAGCTTCAGAAGAAGAATTCCAGGATGAGCTTAACAAGATGGCTGAGCAGTACAAGATGGAAATCGAAAAAGTTAAAGAATTTATGGGTGAATACGAAGAAAAGCAGATTAAGGAAGATATCGCAATCCAGAAGGCTGTTGATGTTATCGTTAACTCAGTAGTAGAAAAGTAATTAATACTTAATATACGAAAGCAATATAGACGGATTTAAGTGCAGGCTGCCTGTGTGCTACGGCATATAAGCAGCTATTGCCTGTCTGTATGCGGAATTTGTGTCAGTGCGCACTTGACACAGGTTTATATGCGCAATATGTTATATAATCTGTGCGCAGAAATGAGGATTAAGATGAGTTTTGTACCTTATGTCATTGAACAGAACAGCCGTGGAGAAAGATCTTATGATATTTATTCACGTTTGTTAAAAGACAGAATTATTTTTTTAGGTGAAGAGGTTACAGATGTGTCTGCAAATCTTGTGGTTGCGCAGATGTTATTCCTTGAAGCAGAAGATCCAAGCAAGGATATACATTTTTATATTAACAGCCCAGGTGGTTCTGTGTCTGCAGGTTTTGCAATATATGATACTATGCAGTACATTAAGTGTGATGTATCAACAATCTGCATTGGTATGGCAGCTAGTATGGGAGCATTCCTTCTTTCAGGCGGAACTAAAGGTAAGAGACTTGCTCTTCCTAATGCTGAGATTATGATTCATCAGCCATCAGGTGGTGCAAGAGGACAGGAAACAGAGATCAGAATAGTTGCAGAGAACATTTTAAAGACAAGAAATAAATTGAATGAAATACTTGCAGCTAATACAGGTAAATCAGTAGAAGAAATCTCTCGAGATACAGAACGTGATAATTATATGACTGCACAGGAAGCTGTTGCATATGGTTTGATTGATAGTGTTGTTGAAAAGAGATAGTTGCTTAACGGGACTGTAGCTTTTCGCACAGTCCCGTTTTTTAAGACAATAATACAGTGGGTACATTTGTTAATCAGGTGTATAAAGCTGTTATAGTAATTGTGGAGGAAGTATGGCAGGCAGAAATGTAGATGAAAAGTTAAGATGCTCATTCTGTAATAAAACACAGGATCAGGTTAAGAAGCTTATAGCTGGTCCTAATGGGGCATATATATGTGATGAGTGTGTAGGAATATGTGCTGACATTCTTGACGAAGAATTTGAAAATGAGGAAGATGTTCAGGAAGATGTTGAGGGTATGAATATCAACCTTTTAAAACCTAAAGAAATTAAAGAATTTCTTGATGATTATGTGATTGGACAGGATGAGGCCAAAAAGGTATTATCAGTTGCTGTATACAATCATTACAAGAGAATATTATCAGCTAAAGATGTCGATGTTGAGCTTCAGAAGAGTAATATTCTTATGTTAGGACCTACAGGTTCAGGTAAGACATTTCTTGCCCAGAATCTTGCAAGGCTTCTTAATGTACCATTTGCAATTGCAGATGCTACAACACTTACAGAAGCAGGTTATGTAGGTGAGGACGTAGAGAACATTTTATTAAAGCTTATTCAGGCGGCTGATTATGATGTTGAAAAGGCACAATATGGAATTATATATATTGATGAGATAGATAAGATAACCAAGAAGTCAGAAAATGTATCTATAACAAGAGATGTATCTGGCGAGGGCGTACAGCAGGCACTTCTTAAGATATTAGAGGGAACTGTTGCTTCTGTTCCACCACAGGGAGGAAGAAAGCACCCACAGCAGGAGCTTATTCCAATTGACACAACTAACATTCTCTTTATATGTGGTGGTGCGTTTGACGGACTTGAGAAGATTATCGAAGCAAGAATGGATCAGAGTACAATCGGATTTAATTCACAGATTAAAGATAAGACAGCGACAGAAGATGTTGGAGAGATGTTCCATAAGGCACTTCCACAGGATCTTATTAAATTCGGTCTTATTCCTGAATTTGTAGGAAGAGTACCTGTTGTTGTTGCACTTGATTCATTAGATGAGGAGTCACTTGTAAGAATTCTTAGAGAACCTAAGAATGCTATACTTAAGCAGTATAAGGCATTATTAAGCCTTGATGAAGTGGATCTGGAATTCGATGATGATGCAGTTAAGGCTATTGCACATAAGAGTTTTGAAAGAAAGACTGGAGCAAGAGGATTACGTTCTATATTAGAAGCTGTTATGAACGAAGTTATGTATGAAGTGCCATCTGATGAAACGATAGCAAGATGTACAATAACTAAGGATGCAGTTATGGGAACAGGAAAGCCTGTTATAGAGTATAGAACTGATGAAGTTAAGAAAGCACAATAAATATGAATATGATTACAATACCAGTAATTGCGTTAAGAAGTATGACCGTGTTACCCGACATGGTCATACATTTTGATATAAGCAGAAAAATATCAATTAAAGCAGTAGAAGCTGCTATGGAAAATGATGAGAAGGTGCTGCTGTTGACACAGACCGACTCAGCAGTTAAAAGCCCTACAGCTAAAGATTTATATATGACAGGAACTATAGCTTCCATTAAGCAGGTTATAAGAATGCCTAACAAGCTTGTAAGAGTGCAGGTTGAGGGACTTAAGAAAGCTGTAGTTGCAGATATTAATACTGAGGGTGATTACATATATGCAGATGTACAGGAGTGCAGTACATTTATAGAAGAAACGGATAAAGTATCAGATAAAGCTATTGTCATTGGAATGAATGAATTATTAAGACAATATGCGGCTGCTAATCCAAGATGTAATAAGGAGATGCTTAATCACTGGCTCGCGATTGACAATGCCAGAGAACTTATGAGCAGTGTAATCTGTGATTTTCCTATGGAATATACTGACCGTCAGAAGTTCCTTGAGATGAATAATATACTTGATATGTATGAATATATTGCAAGGATACTTATAGAGCTGACAGGAGCATATAGAATTAAAGAAGAAATATCTGGTAAAGTCAGGGCTAAAGTAGACGATAACCAAAGAGAATATATATTAAAAGAACAGCTTGAAATTCTTAATAAGGAGCTTGGACAGGATGAATATTCTGAAACTAATGAATTAGAAGAAAAGATAGATAAGCTTAATGCTTCTGATGAAGTGAAGGATAAGCTTCATAAGGAGGTAAAAAGGCTTAAGAACTTATCTAAGGGTTCATCAGAGGTCAATGTTGAAAGAACATATATTGAGAATTGTCTTGAGCTTCCTTGGAATAATATGTCAGAGGATAACAATGATATTATTAATGCAAGAAAAGTGCTTGATAATGACCATTATGGAATGAAAGATATTAAAGACAGAATAATAGAGGCACTTGCTGTAAGAAATATAATTTCTAATACAGAAGCTCCGATATTGTGTCTTGTAGGACCTCCGGGAACAGGAAAGACTTCAATAGCACGTTCAGTGGCGGCTGCCCTTAATAAAGAATATGTAAGGATATGTCTTGGTGGAGTAAGAGATGAAGCAGAGATAAGAGGACATAGAAAGACATATGTCGGTGCAATGCCGGGAAGAATAATAGAGGGCTTAAAGAAGGCAGGAACAGCCAATCCATTAATGCTTCTTGATGAGATTGATAAGGTGAGCAATGATTATAAATCAGATACAGCCTCGGCTCTTCTGGAAGTGTTAGACAGCGAGCAGAATTCACATTTTACGGATCATTATATAGAAATGCCTGTAGATTTATCGAAGGTATTATTTATAGCTACAGCTAATGATTTATCAACACTCAGCAGACCGTTGCTTGACAGAATGGAGATTATAGAAGTATCTGGCTATAGTGTTAATGAGAAGTTTCATATCGCAAAGGAACACCTTGTTGGCAAGCAGCTTCGTAAGAACGGGCTTGCCACATCACTTTTAAAGATATCAGACTCAGCATTAAAGCATATAATTCTTGGTTACACTAAAGAGTCGGGTGTCAGGGAGCTTGAAAGACAGATTGCCAAAATATGCAGAAAAGCAGTAACCAAGCTGTATGAGGCGGGAGTTTTTAATACTGATGGCACAAGAAACAAAGAGGTCAAGGTGTGCATAAGAATAACGGACAAGAATTTGAGTGATTATCTTGGCAATGTTAAATATAAGACTGACAAAGCATACAAGAAGCCGCAGGTAGGAATTGTAAGAGGACTTGCTTGGACAAGCGTTGGTGGTGAAACTCTTGAAATAGAAGTTAATGCAATGCCGGGAAGTGATGATTTGAGGCTTACAGGCAATATGGGAGATGTTATGAAAGAGTCTGCTATGATTGCGTATTCTTATGTGAGAGCTGTTACTGAGAGAGGGAAATATAAAGTTGATGTGAAGTATTTTGATGAACATATGCTTCATCTTCATATACCAGAAGGAGCGGTTCCTAAAGATGGTCCATCAGCAGGGGTGACAATGACAACGGCTATGTTGTCGGCAGTTACAGGTATACCGGTAAGACCAGATGTCGCGATGACAGGCGAGGTGACTCTTAGAGGAAGGGTACTTGCAATAGGCGGGCTTAAGGAAAAGCTTCTTGCGGCCAAGCTTGCTGGTATGAAGAAAGTGCTTGTGCCAGAAGAAAATGTATCTGATGTAGAAGAGTTAGATGCAGAGATAACTGACGGCTTAGAACTTGTATATGTAAAGGATATGTCAGAGGTTCTTAATAATGCACTTGTATTATAGAGCATAGAAATGAGGATAAATATGGTAATTAAAAAGGTTAATCTTGATATAGTAATAGGTGTGACAAGTGCTATACCAGATACAGAGTTTCCAGAGGTAGCATTTGCGGGCAAATCAAATGTTGGTAAGTCATCTTTGATTAATGCTCTTATGAATAGAAAATCATATGCAAGAACATCGTCACAGCCTGGTAAGACACAGACTATTAATTTCTATAATATTAATGATGCGATGTATCTTGTTGACCTTCCGGGATATGGCTATGCCAATGCCAGTCCTGCGGTAAAGGCAAAATGGGGTAAGATGATAGAGAAATATTTAAGACAGTCTGCTAATCTAAAGCAGGTGTTCTTATTAGTTGACATAAGACACGACCCATCAGAGAATGATAAGATGATGTATAACTGGATTGTTGATAACGGCTTCAGACCGGTTATAATTGCAACAAAGCTTGATAAATTAAAGAGAAGCCAGATAGCAAAGCACGTTAAAGCTGTAAGAGCAGGTCTTGGTCTTAAAGAAGATGATATACTCATACCATTTTCTTCACAGACAAAGCAGGGGCTTGATGAACTGTGGAATACAATAGAGGGCTACATCGGGCAGTAATTATTAAAGATGCACATTATGCAGTAACAACTGGCATGGCATAAAAAGTAACAGCTGGAATATTATAAAAAGTCAGATAATCGCAGTGACAGATATATTAAACTGGTTGTAATTATTTATGAAAAGTAGTATAGTTGTTGGTGTTGTGGGTTGATTAATTACATTTGAAGAATTGTAGGATAATTTACAGGAGGATTATTAGTATATGTTGACAGTAACAATTTTACTTGATTCAGTTGAGAAAGTTCAAAGATTTGTGAGCAAAATAAGCAGATATTCGTGTGGATTCGATGTCGAATGTGGCAATAGCTGTGTTGATGGTAAGTCTCTTGTTGGATTATTCAGCCTTGATATAAGCAGACCACTCCAGCTGACAGTTAATGGCGGCGAGAGTGAGATTGAAGATGTGTTAAGAGATATTAACGAATTTATGCAGTATTAAGGAAGCAGAATTTCTTGGACTGGAATGGAGAAAGAATTGAAGAAGATACTAAGTATATTAATTGCAATGATGTTATCAGTGTCTTTAATGGCCTGTGGAAAAGCTGCTGACAGCCAGACACAGACTAAAGAAGAGGATAATCTTTTATCAGGAAAACATCACGTTACAATTACAGTGCAGGATTATGGTGATATTAATGTGGAATTAGATGCTGACGTGGCACCTATTACAGTGACTAATTTTATTAATCTTGCTAATGATGGATTTTATGATGGACTTACATTTCATAGAATAATCAAAGGTTTTATGATACAGGGTGGTGATCCACTTGGCAATGGAACAGGTGGCTCGGATAATAAGATAAAGGGCGAGTTCAGCAATAATGGAATTGAGAATAATCTCTCGCATACAAGAGGAGCAATCTCAATGGCACGTTCAAGCAATAATGACAGCGCGAGTTCACAGTTCTTTATAGTTCATAAAGACAGTACATACCTTGATGGTAATTATGCCTGTTTTGGTTATGTAACAGATGGTATGGATATTGTAGATAAGATATGTGCCAATGTTAAGGCAACAGATGACAATGGTACGGTTGCTAAGAATAACCAGCCGGTTATAACTAAGATAGCAGTTATTGATTAGGAATAATATCGGATTATAGAAATAACAATGGATTGTAATAACTGGAGTTATAGATTTGGGTAACAATTGTAATAACCTGTGTTACAGGTCTTGATTACAATTGTAAATATGAAATGTAAAAAAAGGTGTGATAGGAATTAATCTTATCACACCTTTAAAAATATTAATTAATGCGGAAAATGGGACTTGAACCCACACGTGGTAACCCACACAAGAATCTGAATCTTGCTCGTCTGCCATTCCGACATTTCCGCTAACTACATTATTGTATTCTAAGGCAGGGATTTTGTCAAGGCATAAAGAAGTACTAGTTAGCAGACACACTTAATTTAAAGAAGATTAAAAATCAATAGTAAGAATTTGAAGATAGATTAAATATTATTTTTAAAAAGTGACAGTTATACAACAAAATTAAAGACGAATTAAAAAATAATTGAGAAAATTGTAAAAAGCTGTTGACAAAGTGTTACGCAGATGATAATATAATCAAGTCGTTGGGAACAGCGATTAACTAAATAAGCAGTCGTGGCGGAATTGGCATACGCGCTAGACTAAGGATCTAGTCCATATTGCTTGGGTGCGGGTTCAAGTCCCGCCGACTGCATTTTATTGAGGGAAGCTGGTCAGGCTTCCCTTTTTGTATATCAATATATAGATATAGAAAGAAAATATATATGCAGATTGTGATTATAAAAATATCTGTTTATGCAAAGGCATCAGTGCCTTATATAAAAGGTTAAGTGTATTTATAGGAAAATAATAATATATTACACAGAATATTAATTGGTAAAATACAAAAAATGATAAATAAGGAAATAAGGATATTATGAAAAAAGTATTGACAATAGCGGGAAGTGATTGTAGCGGAGGTGCTGGAATACAGGCGGATTTAAAGACATTTGCCGCACACGGTGTATATGGAATGAGTGTTATTACATCACTTACAGCACAAAATACAACGGGCGTATATGGAATAATGAATTGTAAGAAAGGCTTTACAGCAAGCCAGATAGATGCAGTATTTGAGGATATAAGACCAGATGCGGTAAAGATTGGAATGGTGTCTGAACCATACATAGTAGAGGAGATAGCAGAAGAATTAAGAAAATACAAAGCGGTTAATATTGTGTTAGATCCGGTTATGGTGTCAACAAGTGGTAAGAAGCTCATCACTAAAGAAGCAGAGGAAGTGCTTATTAAGAAGCTTATGCCGCTTGCAACAGTTATAACACCTAATATTCCAGAAGCTGAAAGTCTGTCAGGCATAACTATTAATGACAGATATGATATGGAAAAAGCGGCAGAAATTATCTATAAAAAGATAAATATTAATGATGAAGGACCGGCAGTTCTTGTAAAAGGCGGACATTCCATTAATTGTGCTAATGATTATCTGTATACAGAGATTGGAACAAGCTGGTTTGAGGCAGAAAGAGTAGATAATCCTAATACACACGGAACAGGCTGTACGCTGTCATCTGCTATTGCATGTAATATAGCAGAGGGGTATAGTGTTAAGGAGTCAGTTGCAAGGGCGAAAGAATACATAACAGGTGCTCTTAAGGCTGGACTTAACATAGGTAAGGGAAGTGGACCTCTTAATCATATGTATGTGCTTGATAAGTAAAATAGTGTGGATAGGAGATTGGTAATGGATAGTTTTATATATAGTATTAATGCAACAGTTCCTATATTTCTTGTGATGATTATAGGGTGGTTTATTAAACAGATAGGTCTTATTGATGACCATTTTGCCAATGTTGCTAACAGATATGTGTTTAAGGTGGCATTGCCAGCATTACTGTTCAGGGATTTGTCAAAGTCTGATTTTAAAGGTAAATTTGACCCGCAGTTTGTATTGTATTGCAGTATAGTAACAATACTTATGTTCTCATTAGTGTGGATAGCAACTGAGATATTAATGAAAGACGATACACAAAAGGGAGCGTTTGTGCAGGGTTCGTGCAGAAGCAGTGCAGCAATTCTTGGAATGGCATTTGTGCAGAATATGTATTCAGATACAGGAATGGCACCGCTTATGATTGTTGCAGCAGTTCCGTTATTTAATATATTTGCAGTCGTTGTACTTACATTTAAGGCACATCCGGCAGACAGCAGTGAAGCTGTTAAGGCTGGAAGAGGTAATAATATAAAAAAAGCATTTGTTAATATATTAAAAAATCCAATTATTATAGGTATAGTTCTTGGTTTTATATCATCAATGCTTAATATGAAGTATCCTGCAATTATTAATAAGACTATAGAAAGCCTTGCACAGACAGCAACACCTATAGCTTTAATATGCATTGGTGCAGGTTTTGAGGGGAGAAAAGCATTAAAGAAGATAAAGCCTACTATTATAGCAACATTTATTAAACTTATAGGACTTGCGGCAGTGTTTATTCCGGTTGCAGTATTTCTTGGCTTTAGAAATCAGGAGCTTGTGGCGGCTCTTATAATGCTTGCATCTCCTACTACAGTTACAAGCTATGTTATGGCAAAGAGTATGGATAATGATGAGGTATTATCATCAAGCATAATTGTTTTGACGACAGTATTATCAAGCATAACATTAACAGGCTGGATATTTATTTTAAGAGCATTAGGCTTGATATAAAGTTGTTGAAAATGTAATAGCTATATGTTATACTTCTAATAGTTATGAACAAAAAGGAGGTATTGTTGTGAAGCATATTAAGACAATCAGCAATCGCGTATTAAAGGATACAATGAAGCACGGTGGATGTGGCGAATGCCAGACATCATGTCAGTCAGCTTGTAAGACATCTTGCACAGTTGGTAACCAGAGCTGTGAGAATAAGAATAACTAATAATTAGTTAATTGGTTAGTGAAGGGTAAGAGAGTGCTAAAGCATTTTAGACACTCTCTTATTTCTGTTAAGACAGTTCATAGTTAGTGTATGTCTGATAGCTACAGGTATATTAGTTAACTGTGATTAAGAATAAATGGCTGTATACAGCCAATAGAAATTGAGGATAATTATGATACATCAGTATAAGAATAATGGATATAACATCGTGTTAGACGTAAATAGTGGTTCTGTACACGTTGTTGATGATATAGTATATGATATAATCGCACTTTATGAGAATTCAAGTGTTGATGAGATAGCAGATAAGCTTAAAGATAAATATAAGGAAGAAGATATCAGGGAAGCCTGTCATGAGATAGAAGAATTAAAAGAAGAAGGACAGCTTTTCACAGAAGATATATATGAGCCATATATAGATTCATTTAAGGACAGACCTACAGTTGTTAAAGCTCTATGCCTTCATATTGCACACGACTGTAACCTTGCCTGCAGATATTGTTTTGCAGAAGAAGGTGAGTATCACGGAAGAAGAGCTCTTATGAGCTTTGAAGTTGGTAAGAAGGCATTGGATTTCCTTGTTGCTAATTCAGGCTCAAGAAGAAATCTTGAGGTTGACTTCTTTGGTGGTGAGCCAACAATGAATTTTGAAGTTGTAAAGCAGCTTGTAGAATATGGAAGAAGCCTTGAAGAAGAGCACAATAAGAAATTCCGTTTTACACTTACAACTAATGGTATACTTCTTAATGATGAGATACTTGATTTTGCCAATAAAGAGATGAGCAATATCGTATTAAGCATAGATGGACGTAAAGAGATTAATGATCTTATGCGACCAACAAGAAATAACCACGGAAGTTCATATGACATTATAATGCCTAAGTTTAAAAAGGTTGCTGAAAGCCGTAACCAGATGAATTATTATGTCAGAGGTACATTTACACATAACAATCTTGATTTTTCAGAAGATGTTCTTCACTTAGCAGACGAAGGTTTTGAGCAGATTTCGGTAGAGCCGGTTGTTGCACAGCCTACAGACTCTTATGCGATAAGAGAAGAAGACCTTCCAATTATATTTGAGCAGTATGATAAGCTTGCCAAGGAAATTATTAAGAGAAAGAAAGCAGGCAATGGGTTTAATTTCTTCCACTTTATGATTGATCTTAACGGCGGTCCTTGCGTGGCTAAGAGATTATCAGGCTGTGGCTCAGGATGTGAGTACCTTGCTGTTACTCCTTGGGGTGATTTCTATCCATGTCATCAGTTCGTAGGTAATGAAGATTTCCTTATGGGTAATGTTGATGAAGGCATAACCCGTAATGATATAAGAGATGAATTCAAGAGTTGTAATGTATATTCAAAAGAAAAGTGTAAGAACTGTTTTGCCAAGTTCTACTGTAGTGGTGGGTGTGCCGCTAATTCTTACAACTTCCACGGTAACATCAATGATGCATATGATGTTGGCTGTGAGATGCAGAAGAAGAGAATTGAATGTGCAATTATGATAAGAGCTGCGATGGCAGAAGATTAAAAGAAATGTTGAAGGGAGTATTAATAGTAAAATGAAGTACAATTTAACTAAGAAGATAAGCTATAGCATTATTATTCTTGTATTGCTTGTAGGACTTTCACTTACAGCTATATTCGGAATGAACGGCAAAGGCTATGGCAGTACTAAGGACATCAACTTAGGTCTTGATCTTGCAGGTGGTGTCAGTATTACTTATGAGATTAAAGAAGATAACCCAAGTTCCCAGGATATAGAAGATACTATATATAAGCTTGAGAAACGTATTGAGGGAAGAAGTACAGAATCTCAGGTCTACAAAGAAGGCGAGAACAGAATTACAGTAGAAATTCCAGGTGTTACAGATGCTAATGAAATTCTTACAGAATTAGGAACACCAGGTTCGCTTGAATTCCTTGATTACACAGGTTATACAGCGTGGTCACAGGGAGAGGATTACACACCACTTCTTACAGGTTCTGACGTAAAGACAGCACAGGCTTACACAGATACATCATCTAAAGACAGCACACCATATGGTGTATCGCTTACATTTACAGATGAAGGTGGAGATAAGTTCGCTGAGGCAACAGCTAACAATATAGGAAGCAGAATATACATAGTATATGATGGTTCGGTTGTAAGTTATCCAACAGTTAATCAGGCTATAACAGGTGGTAATGCTTCTATTACAGGTATGGAAACATTTGATGCGGCAGATAATCTTGCTACATACATAAGAATTGGATCTATTCCTCTTACACTTAATGAAGTAAGCTCTAATATCGTAGGTGCACAGTTAGGACACGATGCAATTCATACAAGTCTTATAGCAGCAGCTATTGGTTTTGCATTGTTATGTGTATTTATGATTGCTATATACAGAGTACCAGGTGTTGTTGCAACACTTTCGCTTATTATATACACAACATTAGTATTATTCCTTGTAAGTGTATATGATCTTACATTAACACTTCCGGGTATTGCCGGTATCATACTTGGTATTGGTATGGCGGTTGATGCCAATGTTATTATCTATACACGTATCAGGGAAGAGATAGCCGCAGGAAAGAGTGTTGAGAATTCTATTCTTGCAGGTTACGACAAAGCTACATCAGCTATCGTTGATGGTAACGTAACAACACTTATTGCAGCTATTGTACTTTATATATTCGGTACTGGTCCTGTTAAGGGATTTGCAACAACTCTTGCAGTAGGTAACATAGTTTCAATATTTACAGCACTTGTAATTACTAAAGTTATTATGAAGCTTCTTTATAACTTTGGTCTTACTAAGCCATCGATGTATGGAAAGACAACACATAGAAGAACTTATGATATTCTTTCAATTAAGAAATGGACTATTACGGTTTCAATTGTTCTTATTGTTATTGGTTTTATAACAATGGGAGTACAGAGTGCACTTGGTAACAGAGCACTTAATTTCAGCCTTGAATTTGTTGGCGGTTCAACAACAAGCTTTACATTTGACAAAGAATATTCACAGTCAGAGATAGAGAATGATATTATTCCAGTAATCAGGGATGCTGCAGGTATAACAGAAGTACAACAGCAGAAGGTTCAGAACTCAACTAAGGTTTCATTTAAGACAACAGACCTTTCACTTGAGCAAAGAGAAGCTGTTGAGGAAGCTGTAACAGCTAAGTTCCCTATTGAAGATGGTTCAATAGTTGAGACAGACACAATCAGCTCATCTGTCAGCAGTACTATGAAGAAGAATGCTATTCTTTCAGTAATTCTTGCTACAATAGCAATGCTTATATATATCTTTGCAAGATTCAGGGATATCAAATTCGCGCTTGCAGCTGTTATGGCTCTTTTACAGGATGTATTAGTAGTTATTACATTCTATGCAGTATTCAGAGTGCCAGTAGGTAACACATTTATTGCCTGTATGCTTACAATAGTAGGTTACTCAATTAATGGTACAATCATTATATTTGACCGTATCAGGGAAATGTTAAAGAGTGCTAACTCTAAGACTAATATTACAGAGCTTGTTAACTCAGCTATAACAAGTACATTAACAAGAAATATTAATACAACAATAACAACTCTTATTATGCTGGTTATGTTATACATACTCGGTGTAACATCAGTTAAGGAATTCTCACTTCCACTTATTGTTGGTATTATCGTAGGTTTCTACTCATCAGTATTCCTTACAAGTTCATTCTGGTATATGCTTGGTGGAAAGAACAGAGGAGTTATTGATGAAGCAGTTAATAAAAGAAAAAAAGCAGAAAGCATAGGTAAAGACGGAGCTCAGGTATAATAAATAATTAATATAATGGCTTTGTAAAGCAGTAAAATGGTGCATCATCAAACGATGCACCATTTTTAATACAAGCAATATTGCCATAAGAATGGAGAACAAACGTGAACAGCAAATGGATGGTATACGCCAAAAAAGCAGATTTTAAGCAGATAGCCTCTGAATACGGAATAGATCAGGTTCTTGCCCGTATAATAAGAAACAGGGATATATGCGGCAGTAAAGATATAGATATGTATCTTAATGGGAATCTTAACGATATACATAATCCTCATAGTATGAAAGATGCCGATAAATTTGTTGATATTATTACTAAGAAAATAGAGGAACATAAGCCTGTAAGAATAATCGGAGATTATGATATTGACGGAATATGTTCTATTTATATATTATTCTGCGGCTTAAAGGCGGCAGGAGCAGATGTGGATTATGTTGTACCGCATAGGATAAATGATGGTTATGGAATTAATGAGCATTTAATAGACAATGCAATCAATGAAGGGATTGATACAATTGTTACCTGTGATAATGGAATAGCTGCATATAATCAGGTCAGGTATGCAAAGGATAATGGAATTACAATGATAGTGACCGACCACCACGATGTTCCATTTGAGATAAAGGACGATAAAAAGGTATACATTGTACCTCCGGCAGATGCAGTTATTAACCCTAAACAGGCAGATTGTGATTATCCATTTAAGCTGTTATGTGGAGCAGGCGTTGCATATAAGCTTATAAGCCTGTTATATGACAGATTAGGGCTTGATAAGAAAGAGCTTGAAGATTATATTGAATTTATGGCAATAGCCACTGTAGGTGATATAGTCGACCTTATTGACGAGAATAGAATAGTAGTTAAATATGGCCTTAAGCATATTGCACATACAAAAAATACAGGGCTTAGGGCACTTATAGAGGAGTGCCAGCTTGATATTAATAATATAAGCTCATATCATATAGGCTTTGTAATAGGACCATGTCTTAACGCCAGTGGACGTCTTGATACAGCAAGACAGGCGATTGAACTTATGCTTTGCAAGGATAATGAAAAGGCGCATAATATGTCAAAAGAGCTTATAGCCCTTAACAATGAAAGAAAGTCAATGACAGAGCAGGAGACGCAGAAGGCAATAGAATTAGTAGAGAATACTGGTCTTCTTAAGGACAGAGTGCTTGTTATATATTTAAAGGACTGCCACGAGAGCATAGCTGGAATAATAGCAGGCAGAATTAAAGAAAGATATTACAGGCCTACATTTGTTATTACTAATGCTGAGGACGGGGCAAAAGGCTCAGGACGTTCAATCGAAGGCTATAATATGTACGAAGAGATTAATAAATGTAAAAATGTTCTCACTAAATATGGTGGACATCCTATGGCGGCTGGTTTATCATTAGCAATATCTGATATTGACATATTCAGAAAAATGCTGAATGATAATGCGATACTTACAGATGAGGATTTAATTCCTAAAATGTGGATTGATGTTCCAATGCCTGTATCGTATGCCAATATCCGGCTGGTTAACCAGTTAAAGCTGCTTGAACCATTCGGAAAGGGGAATGAAAAGCCGGTATTTGCAGATAGAAATTTATATGTAAAGACAGCCTCAGTTATTGGAAAGAACAAAAATGTTCTTAGATGCCAGTTAGAAACAGAGGACGGAACTTATGTACCTGCTGTACAGTTTGGAATTAATAATATAGATGATATTCCAAGGGCAGGAATGAGAATTTCTATAATATATTATCCGGATATCAATACATTTAATGGAATAATGTCATTACAGATAATTATAAAGGAATGGAAGGAAACAATATGAGAGAGAAAATGAAGAAACTGACAGCTGTAATTATTATGCTTGTAATGGTCAGCGTAATGTTTACAGCCTGTGGCAGTAACAGCAGTGATAAGTCAGATAATGCGACACAGGAAAGTATAAGTGAGTATGTAAGCGAAGACATAAAAGTAGCTGCACTTAAAGGACCTACAGCTATCGGAATGGTTAAGCTTATGAGCGATAATGAGGATAATAAAACAGCCAATAATTATACATTTCAGATAGAGGCGGCAGCAGATGCGTTTACAGCAGACCTTATAAAGGGTGATGTCCAGATTGCAGCTATGCCTTGTAATGCGGCGGCAACACTTTATAATAAGAGTAATGGCAAGGTATCTGTTGTAGGAATTAATACACTTGGCGTGTTATATATACTTGATAATAAGGGCGAGGTAACTAATGTAAGCGACCTTAAAGGACGTACAATATACACAACAGGTAAAGGAACTACACCTGAATATACATTAAGATACCTTTTAAATACCAACGGAATTGACCCTGATAAGGATGTACACATTGAATTTAAGTCAGAGGCTTCCGAGGTTGCGGCTATTATGGCATCAGCGAAGGAAGAAACTGTAGCTATGCTTCCACAGCCATTTGCTACAACAGTTCTTATGAATAATAAGGAAGCAAGAATAGCTCTTGATGTTACTAAGGAATGGGAAAATGTATCAAAGGACGGAAGTACAGTAGTAACAGGTGTAATAGTTGTCAATACAGAATATTACAATAACCATAAGGCTGCGGTTGACAAGTTCCTTGAGGAATATAAGCTTTCAGCAGATTATGTTAATGCAAATGTGGATGAGGTTTCAACACTTGTAGAAAAATATGGTATAACAAAAGCCGCAGTTGCAAAGCAGGCAATACCTAAATGCAACATAACAATAATAACAGGCAGTGATGCCAAAGACAAAATAAGCAAATATTTAAATGTTCTTTACGAAGCAAATCCAGCTTCAGTTGGTGGAAAGCTTCCAGAGGACAATTTCTACAAATAAAATATATAAGAATGATGCATAGTTAAAGCGGTAAAAGCAGTAAAAAGGCAATTCATTAGCAGAAAAATCGGTAGATATGATAATTCTGTATGAATTGCCTTTTTTATTATAATTAATGTGAATGTCTGTTAATATATTCTGTCTTGTATTTAGAGTAAACAATCTTCTGGCTGTTATAAAGACTGTAGTAGCCAGAGAGCATATAACTTATTGCTACGCATATAATTACGAATTTCATTGAACCAGCACCAAACATTTCAATTGATAATATGAAAGAAGTGAGTGGGCAGTTAGTTACGCCACAGAATACGCTTACCATACCGCACGCGGCACATAAGCCGATTGGAAGTCCGAATACAGGAGCCAAAAAGCTTCCAAGAGTTGCACCGACAAAAAGTGTAGGGACAATCTCACCGCCTTTAAATCCACCACCTAACGTAATGGCTGTAAACAGCATTTTTAAAATAAAGACATACCACGAACAGCTTGTTATAAAGCTTGCCGCAATCATAGGAGCACCAGCACCAAGATAATCAGTAGTACCGGTTATATATCTTAAAATAATAACAAGCACACCAGCTATTATAATACGGATATATGGGTTGCTTAAGTATTCAGAATATATTTTGGCTGATGAATGAAGCATATAACAGAATACAATGCTTGCGAGGGCAAATATTACCGACATTATCATAAATCTTATTCCGGTAGATATGCTTAGTTCACATATTTCGCTTATTATAAACATAGTTGGTGTTATATTGAATAACCCAGCTACGCCGGAAGCAATAAGTGCGGATATAATACAGGGAACAAGTGCGGCGTAATACATAACCCCCACACTTATAACCTCCATAGAAAATATGGCTGCGGCTATAGGAGTTCCGAAAAGAGCAGAGAAACAGGCACTCATTCCGCACATAATCATAATTCTTGTATCTTTGTCGTCAAAATGTAATATTTTGGCGATAAAATTGCCTAAGGAGCCGCCAACCTGCAGGGCTGCACCTTCTCGTCCTGCTGAACCACCGCAAAGATGTGTAAGCAGTGTTGATATTATAATAAGAGGAGCAACACGGACAGGAACTTCTGCATTGGACTGGATTGCTGTTATTACAAGATTAGTTCCTGTATTCTTGTCTTCGTGCGTAAAATGGTACATAAGAACGATTATTATACCGGCAGCAGGAAGAAAGAATAAAGTGTAAGGGTGTTGGATCCGAAAGCTTGTTACATATTGTAAAGCTTTATAAAATAATGCTCCGATAAGTCCTATAAAGCTTCCTGTAAATAAAGAGCAGAGAAGCCATTTGATAAGTGTTAAGGCTGCCATTCTTGCTCTTTGAAGTGTTTCAAGAGTAATATCAGGACTTATATCTAATATATCAGAGAGTTTTTTCATTAGGTTATCCTCTTTTCTTAGAGTGTTTACGTTAGTCGAACTTCTTTTTACTCATATTGCTGTTGTGATATTCAGGGTTATTAGTTACATCTTCTGTAAAAAACGCTGGCATAATGTAATTGTCAGCTTCTTCTATAGTGTTAAATTCAACTTCTGCAATAACAGTGCCGTTGAATGCTCCTTCAAATATGTCAAGTTCAATAGTGTATCCGTTACCATCTGGAATTTCATAACGCTTTTTGGTTATTATATTACCGTCAGCTTTTTTAATCAAATGTTCATACGAGTCTTTGGTGAGTGGAAGATTGTATTCTTCACGTGCCATCATACCACTGCCTTTGTAAGTAAGATAATAATCATCATTATCACGTCTTACCCTGACTACAGGTTTAGTTGAAAGATAACCCTGTTCAATATATCTGCAATTATAATTGTCCAGATTATCTGGCAATTGTGCAACTAAGAATTTACGTTCTATTTCCATAGTGTGTCTCCGTTTTCTGAATTTCATTGATAATATTTATATGTAGCTATAAATACATATAAAAAAGACTGTCACCTAAGTGACAGTCGCAATATCCACTATCGAATATTAATTATTTAGCTGAGTTAACAGTATCCTTTAAAGCCTTACCAGCCTTAAACTTAGGTGCCTTAGAAGCAGGAATTTCAATAGCCTTACCTGTCTGAGGATTCTGACCTGTTCTAGCAGCTCTTTCAGCAACTTCGAAAGTACCGAAACCAACTAACTGAATCTTGTCACCATTCTTTAACTGTTCAGCAACAGTTTCTGTGAAAGCCTTTAAAGCCTTCTCAGCATCCTTCTTTGAAAGTTCAGCCTTCTCTGCGATTGCAGCAACTAACTCTGTCTTATTCATAATAAACTACATCCTCCTTAAATGAAATAAGTAATAATAAGTATAGGTTATTTATACTCCATATAGGTAATTTTGTCAATAAAAAACGCTTAAGAATTGCCTTATTTCGGCATTTTTCGCTGTTTTAGGTATTGGAATTATAATGTTAATTCCCCCCATTTATCATATAGCTCATCAAGCTCTTTGCTAAGAGCTTCCTTCCTGGTGTGTATTTCCATAAGTTTGGCAGTATCACTGCTTATGGCAGGGTCGGCGTACATATTATCAAGTTCCTCAATCTCAGCCTCAATTAAAGCCATGCGTTCTTCAGTACGCTTTATTTCGTTTTTAATCTTCTTTTGCTGTGCCTGCTTTACCTTTTCTTCCTGCCAGTTAAGCTTTGAAATGGCTGAACTGCTGGATTTAGAAGTGTTATTGGTTATTGGTTTTGCTCCTAGTATATCCTTTTTTTCAAGATAATAGTCATAATTACCAATATAATTAACAACTGTTTTATTGGCAAGCTCAATAATTCTTGTTGCAGTAGAATTAATAAAGTATCTGTCGTGTGATACGAACAGGACAGTACCTGTGTAACTATTAAGTGCATTTTCAAGAATTTCCTTTGAAGTGATATCAAGGTGGTTAGTAGGCTCATCTAATATAAGGAAGTTGGCATTAGAGAGCATAAGTTTGGCTAATGATACACGTCCGCGCTCGCCGCCGCTTAAGTCTTTTATATACTTAAATACATCTTCATTGGTGAATAAAAATGCTGCAAGTGTATTTCTTATCTGTGTATTATTAAGGTCTGGGTAAGCATCCCTGATTTCATCAAAAATAGTCTTGTCAGGGTCAAGAACGTGGTGTTCCTGATCATAATAACCAATATTTACTTTAGCACCAAGATATATCGAGCCTGAATCGGCAGGTATAATTCCATTAATTAATTTTAATATTGTTGTCTTTCCTGTTCCGTTACTTCCGATAAGTGCTACGCGTTCACCACGTTTAATCTGGAAGCATATGTTATCAAAAAGAACAGTTCCGTCAAAACCTTTAGTAAGGTTGTCTACAGTAAGGACATCATTACCGCTTATTACATTAGGTTCAAGCTTAATATCCATTTTGTCGTTTAAAATTTCAGGCTTATCGACAAATTCCATCTTGTTAAGCATTTTTTCACGGCTTTCAGCTCTTTTAATAGATTTCTCACGGTTGAACTGTTTAAGCTTTGTTATAACCTCCTCCTGATGTTTAATTTCACGCTGCTGGTTAAGATATTCCTTTAGCTGCATATTGCGCAGGATAGCTTTCTTTGAAGCGTAATCAGTATAGTTGCCTGAGAATACAGTTGCATTGCCATTGTCTAACTCGATAATCTTGCTTACTATCTTGTCAAGGAAATATCTGTCGTGGGCAACTATAAGTACAGCACCACTGTAGTTAAGCAGATAGTTCTCCAGCCAGCTTATAGACTCCATATCAAGGTGGTTGGTAGGCTCGTCAAGAAGTATAATATCAGGCTTTGATAATAAAAGCCTGCCAAGTGCAACTCGTGTCTTTTGTCCGCCTGATAAAGTATTAACATTAAGTGTGAAATCTTCTTCTGCAAAGCCAAGGCCTTTAAGAACACCAGTTATCTCGCTTTTGTAAGCGTAACCGTTGTTTAATTCAAACTCGTGGTTAAGGTCTGAATATTTCTTCATAAGTGTTTCAAGAGCTGTATCATCTGCTGATTTCATCTGGTTCTCAATACTTCTTAGCTGTGCCTCCATATCAAGGATATAGTGTTTTACAGATAACAGCTCATCATAAATGGTGTTGTCAGAATTAAGATTTTGCTGCTGGGAAAGGTAACCTAAAGTCTTGTCTTTAGCTAAGGTTACAAGTCCTGTGTCAGCAGGTTCAATTCCAGTTATAATCTTTAAAAGAGTAGACTTTCCAGCCCCGTTGATACCAACGATAGCTGCTTTTTCGTGGTCTTCAATATTAAAAGAACAGGATTTGATAATAACATCTGTTCCAAAAGATTTACTTATATTATTACAGGAAAGAATCATAATAACAGTGTTCCTTTCTTTAAATTAATTAGTTGAATTATACTTGCTTTAACAATAAATTGCAATTTTTTTGACTTATTTCTTCCTATAATGTATTATTAAAAAGTTAGACTAAGATAAGTGTATTAAATTTAAGAAATGAGGAAATGAATGAAATTTGACGAGTTAAACATTGATGAAAGAATATTAAGAGCTATTGAGGATATGGGATTTGAGGAAACTTCACCTATACAGACACAGGCAATTCCAGCTGTATGTGAAGGTATTGATGTTGTCGGACAGGCACAGACAGGTACTGGTAAGACAGCAGCATACACAATTCCTATGCTTATGAAGATAGACCCACAGATAAAAAAGCCTCAGGCAATCGTACTCTGCCCTACAAGAGAGCTTGCTGTACAGGTGGCTGAGGAGATAAGAAAACTTGCCAAATATATGAGTGATATTAAAGTTCTTCCAGTATATGGAGGACAGGAGATAGTAAGACAGATAAAGTCATTAAAGACTGGCGTACAGATTATTGTTGGAACTCCTGGAAGAGTTATGGACCATATGAGAAGAAAGACTGTTAAGTTTGATAATATTAATATGGTTATTCTTGATGAAGCTGATGAAATGCTTGATATGGGATTCAGGGAAGATATGGAAACAATTCTTACAGAAACGCCAGAAGACAGACAGACAGTAATGTTCTCAGCTACTATGCCAAAGGCTATTATGGATATTGCAAGAAATTTCCAGAAAGATGCCAGGATTATAAAGGTAGTAAGAAAAGAACTTACAGTATCTAATATAGAACAGTTCTATTATGAGGTAAGACCTAAGAATAAGACAGAAGTATTGTGCAGGCTTATTGATATATACAATCCAAGACTTTCAGTAGTGTTCTGTAACACTAAAAGACAGGTTGATGAGCTTATATCAGAGCTTAAGGGCAGAGGTTATTTTGCTGACGGAATACATGGTGATATGAAACAGCAGCAGCGTGACAGAGTAATGGATGACTTTAGAAGCGGCAAGGTAGATATACTTATAGCAACTGATGTAGCAGCAAGAGGAATTGATGTTGATGATGTAGATATGGTATTTAACTATGACATTCCTCAGGATGAAGAATACTATGTTCACAGAATTGGAAGGACAGGACGTGCAGGAAGATCTGGAAAGGCACTTTCATTTATAAGCGGCAAGGAAGTGTATAAGTTAAAGGATATAGAGCGTTACTGCAAGACTAAGATACTTGCAAAGCCTGTTCCATCATTGGATGATGTTAAGAACACCAAGCTTGATAATATGTTTGATAAAATCAGACAGACAATCGAAGAGGGTGGACTTACAGATATGGTTAATCTTGTTGAAGAACACGTTAATCAGGAAGAATATACATCTATGGATATGGCAGCAGCACTTTTAAAAATGCTTATAGGTGATACCCTTGACAGAGAAGATGAAGTAGAAGAATTCCATTTTGATACAGATAAAGATGATTCAAGAATGGTAAGACTCTTTATTAATATTGGAAAAAAGGATAAAATAAAGCCAGCTAATATTCTTGGAGCTATTGCAGGTGAATCTGGTATGCCTGGCAAGCTTGTAGGCGCGATAGATATGATGGACAACTATACATTTGTTGATGTACCAGCTATACACGCAGAGAAAATTCTTAAGGCAATGAATGATAACGTGCAGATTAAGGGACGCCGTGTTAATGTTGAGAAGGCTAACCAGTCAAGAGGCAAGGGCAGAGGAAAAGGCAAGCATAAGGACAAAGCAAGAAAGAATAAATAAATGAAAAAACAGGTGACATTAAGCAGTATAAACAGGGCAGAAGTATTAAGATACTTAGGATACAAGGGAATAGGGGCAGATGAGACAATAAACAGCCTTATAGATGAATGTGAGGCAGAGGTCTTAAAAGCGGCAGTTCCAAGATATGTATACAGGGTAGTGGATGTGACACAGGTTGATGAGGGCGTAAGGCTTGAAGGAACTTCTGTTACATTAAAAGGAAACTCAATTAAAGAACATCTTAAAGGCTGTAATAAAGCGGCACTTATAGCAGTGACAATCTCTGATGGAATAGACAGGATGTTAAGGGTAATGCAGGCATCAGACCTTGCCAAGGCTGTAATATCAGACAGTATGGCAAGTGCAGCAATTGAACAGGTATGTGATAAGGTTGAGGCTGTTATTAAAGAGGAACTTCCAGAGTATAACCAGACATTCAGGTTTGGAATAGGATATGGCGATCTGCCTTTGTCACAGCAGGGCGAATTCTTAAAAATACTAAATGCACCTAAGCTTATAGGACTTAATATAGGAAAGACTGATATGATGACACCAACCAAGTCTGTAACAGCAGTTATTGGGCTTACAACCGGAGAGGTCAGTTCAAAGAAAAAAGGCTGTATGTCGTGTAACCTTAAAGGTACATGCAGATTCAGGGAAGCAGGAGGACATTGTAATGAATAAATTAAAAGAACTTTTACAAAAGGATTATGTGATTCTTGATGGTGGTATGGGTACTATGCTTCAGGCGGCAGGAATGAAGATGGGTGAAACACCAGAGATGCTTAATATTACAGAACCGGAACTTCTAATTTCCATACACGAGCAGTATCTTAAGGCAGGTGCAGACATAATATATGCCAATACATTTGGTGGCAACAGATATAAGCTTGAAGAATGTGGGCATTCAGTTGATGAGCTTGTAACAGCGGGAATTAAAAATGCAAAGAAGGCGTGTGCCAATGTAAATCCACAAGCACTTGTAGCACTTGATGTAGGACCTATAGGACAGCTTCTAGAGCCAACAGGTACATTAAGCTTTGAGGAAGCTTATGAGATGTATGCTGAGATAGTTAAGGCTGGTGAAGCGGCAGGTGCAGACCTTGTTGTATTTGAGACAATGACAGATCTGTTAGATGTGAAAGCGGCAGTGCTTGCAGCAAAGGAGAATAGCCAGCTTCCAATAATGACGACTATGACATTTGAAGAAAATATGCGTACATTTACAGGATGTCAGATATCTTCATTTGCACTTACAATATCAGGACTTGGAGTTGATGCCTTAGGTGTCAACTGTTCACTTGGACCTAAGGAACTTGAGCCGGTTATTAAGGAACTTACAGGCTGGACTAATCTTCCGGTTATAGTAAAGCCTAATGCAGGACTTCCCGACCCTGTTACTAATGAATATAATGTGACAGCAGAGCAGTTTGCTGAATTTATGAAGGATTTAAGAAAGTATGGCATTAAAATATTCGGTGGTTGTTGTGGAACAACTCCTGAATTCATAAAGTGCTTATCAGATATGTTATATAAAGAAGGCAATTTAGCAAAAGAGCCAGTGAAAATGCCATCGGCTGTATGCTCAGCTACAAGCACAGTTATAGTTGACCAGCCAAGAGTTGTAGGAGAGAGAATTAACCCAACAGGTAAAAAGGTATTTAAGCAGGCACTCTTAGATAATGATATGGATTATATACTTGGACAGGCATTAGAACAGACTGGTGCGGGTGCTGATATTCTTGATGTCAATGTAGGACTTCCGGGAATTGATGAAAGACAGATGATGGTTGATACTGTGAAAGCACTTCAGTCGGTTGTGGATGTACCTCTCCAGCTTGACTCAACTATACCTGAGGTTCTTGATGCTGCATTAAGAGTATATAATGGTAAGCCGATTGTCAATTCAGTTAATGGAGAAGAAGACTCTCTTAATAACATTCTGCCAATAGTAAAAAAATATGGTGCGGCAGTAATTGGCCTTGCTCTTGATAAAGATGGTATTCCTAAGAAAGCAGAAGACAGAGTTGCCATAGCAAGAAAGATTATGGACAGGGCAATAGCTATAGGAATTCCTAAAGAGGATATATATATAGACTGTCTTACACTTACAGCCTCAGCCGAACAGGAGGGGGTAATGGAAACGCTTAATGCACTTTATGAGGTTAAGCATACTCTTGGCTTAAGGACAGTGCTTGGTGTATCGAATATATCTTTTGGACTTCCTAACAGAGTGCTTGTCAATCACATTTTCTTAACAATGGCTATGCAGAATGGTCTTGATCTTGCGATTATTAACCCTAACATATATGAGATGATGGGTGCAGTAAGGGCATATAAGCTTCTTGCCAATATAGATAAGAATTCTGTTGATTATATTAAGGCTTATGCTTCAATGCCTAATATAAGCAAGATTAATCCAATGAATACAGCGGCAAATGCAGTACAGAGTGGTCAGACAGCACAGGCAGGTGGAAGTGTTAATCTTAAGGATAAGAAGGGCAGTTATACCTGTGATGACTTATTCTATGCAGTAGAGAAAGGTCTAAAAAATGAAGGTGCAGCAATAACAGAAGAACTTCTTGCAGGTATGGATTCTATGGACATTGTTAATAATGCCTTGATTCCTGCACTTGATAAGATAGGTGAGGAGTTCGAGAAGGGAACATTATTCCTGCCACAGCTTATAATGGCGGCTGGCGTTGCACAGGGAGCGTTTGAGGTTATAAGAAAACATATGATTATGAGCAATAATGCACCTGTAAGCAAGGGAAAGATTGTTATTGCGACGGTTAAGGGAGATGTCCACGATATTGGAAAGAATATCGTAAAGGTACTTCTTGAGAATTATGGTTATGAGGTTATTGATCTTGGAAAGGATGTTGAATATCAGGTTGTTGTAGATGCGATTAAAGAAAATGGTGCGAAGCTTTGTGGTCTGTCAGCACTTATGACAACAACACTTGTTTCAATGAAAAAGACAATAGAACTTATACATAAGAACAATCTTGATTGTAAGGTTATGGTAGGAGGAGCAGTGCTTACTCCTGAATATGCTAAGGAAATACATGCGGATTTCTATTCAAAGGATGCAAAGGAGTCTGTGGATATTGCTAAGAGAGTGCTTGGATAGAGTACATTTCTTTACTTTTTAGCAAAATAGTTATATAATTAACATTAATTTTGAAGGCTGATGGGAAGCTGGTAATTACAGGTTTCCCATCTCCTTTTCGTAGCAGTATTGCACAGGAATGGAGAATGTTATGGAAGAGAATAAGAAGATTTCATCGGCTGTTATAAGAAGATTGCCAAGATATTACAGATATCTGGGCGAACTTATAGAAAGTGGTGTTCAGAGGATTTCATCTAAAGATTTAAGTGTGAGAATGAAAGTTACAGCATCACAGATAAGACAGGACCTCAATAATTTCGGAGGTTTTGGACAGCAGGGATATGGATATAATGTGAAGTATCTTTATGATGAGATAGGCAAGATACTTGGAATAGACAGGAAGCACAATATGATAATAATAGGTGCTGGTAACCTTGGACGTGCTATTGTTAATTATACAGACTTTGAGAAGCGTGGTTTTGTTATATGTGGCGTATTTGATAACAATCCAGAGCTTAAAGGTGAAAGCATTCACGGAATAGATATAATGATGATGGATCAACTTGCCGATTTTATACATAAGAACGATATAGAGATAGTTGCACTGACAATACCAAAGCAGGCGGCTAAGGAAATCGGAAAGCAGGTTGCAGATGCAGGAATTAAGGCTATATGGAATTTCGCACATACAGATCTTAATCTGCCAGATGACGTAATAGTTGAGAATGTACATTTATCAGAAAGCCTTATGAGACTTTCTTACACAATTGCCAATAAGCACTCATAAAGATATTAAATCCAAAGGGGGAATTGATGGTGTCTAAGATAACTTATGAATTGTTAAAGAATAGTGATGTATTTAAGAATATTCCGATTCTTACGCTTGATGAGCGATGGTATCACCTTATTAACGAGAAGAATAAGACAGATGAGATTGCGTATTGGGAGAAACAGGTTAATGAACTGCTTAAGAAGCAGGGAAGAATTAATAATGACATTAAAGACATCAGGAAGCTTAAAAAGCAGCTTATCAATGATGTTGTTGAGAATATGGAAGATGATGATTCAAGCAGGCAGAAGCAGAAGCGTATGAGCCAGAACCAAAGACTTATACAGGAGTCTAATGACAAGATAGCTTCGCTTGAAGATGAACTCTTAGAAGTACCAAGAGAATTGGCAAGGGCTAACGAGAAGCTTCTTACAGAGACACTTAAAGCCTGCTATGACAGAATGAATGCCAATACAGAGGATATAGAGGTACTTGATAAGTGGATTAATGCTACAAGAGTCAAGCTTAAGAAGAATATTCTTATAAAACAGGATAAAGAAACTGTTAATAATAATATGTATTCTCTTATACACGATATTATCGGACCTGAGAATTGTAGTGCAGTTGACAGAATTAATGAAGGCAATGTAGGAGATAAGCAGGAATGAGATATGTATTAGATGCGGCTTCTATGAAGAATGTGGATTCTTATTCAATTAATACTCTTGGTATACCATCAGTTGTGCTTATGGAAAGAGCCGCACTCTCAGTGACAGAAGCTATTGAAAGCAAGGTTAAAGGAAATATACATACAGACATTATATGCGTATGTGGACGTGGCAATAATGGGGCAGATGGACTTGCGGTGGCAAGACAGCTTTATCTTAAGGGCTACAATGTGGATGTGTATATAATTAACTCACACGCTTCTACCAAAGAATTCGATATACAATTGAACATAATAAAGAATCTGGGCATAGAATGTATTAATAGCCCGGATTTTTCTAAATATGGGGTTATTGTAGATGCCTTATTTGGCAATGGCTTATCAAGAGAACTGGCAGGAGAGGCCAGAATAGTAGTAGATACAATTAATAAATGCAGTACATCAGTGCGTTCACAGTATACACAGAATAGCGACAATAATGGAAACAGGCTTGTTGTGGCTGTTGACATACCATCAGGTATAAGTGCATCGACAGGTGTGGTTATGGGATCTGCGGTTAATGCTGATATAACAGTTACCTTCGGATTTGAAAAAATCGGACATATATTATATCCAGCAGCTTCATATTGTGGGAAGATTATAAGAAAAGATATAGGTTTTGCACAATATCCGGATATGACAAGGGATATTTTCACATATGATTATAGTGATATATCTGATATGCTTCCGCTAAGAAAGCCTGATGGCAATAAAGGAACATTTGGAAAGGCACTTGTAATAGCTGGTTCAAGGCTTTATGGAGGTGCAGCAGTATTAAGTTCAAGAGCGGCGGCACGTATAGGTGCAGGGCTTGTAAGAACCCTTACGCATATAAGCAACCGTACAGCAGTTATAACGGGCAATATGGAATGTATTGTTGATACATATGATACTGATGAGGAATGTGGCGATTTTGTTAAGAATACAGAGACATTAGTGGATAAATGTATCTGCTGGGCAGATGTTGTGTGCATAGGTCCGGGGCTGTCTATGGAAGAAAGTGCAGTAAAGCTTGTAAGAAGTGTGTCAGCAAAGAAGAATATTAAAAAGCTGTATGATGCAGATGCCCTTAATATAATCGCCCAATATAAAATTGAACTTGATGGCAGTAATGATGATGTAGACTATGAAGCTGGCGGCAATAGTGGTAATGCTTCATATAAAGATGATATGTCAGATAAGAATGTTGTCGTTACACCACACATAGGAGAAATGTCACGTCTTACAGGACTTGATATTGCGGTGATAAAGAATAATCCTATAGATACAGCAAGAACATATTCAAGAGAACATAATTGCGTATGTGTATTAAAAGATGCAAGAACTATTGTTTCTGATGGAGAAAGAGTGTATATTAATATGTCAGGCAATGATGGAATGGCAACAGGAGGTTCGGGAGATGTGCTTTCAGGCATAATAACAGGACTTATGGCACAGGGACTTACTACTTTTGAAGCTTCAGCACTTGGCGTATATATACACGGCTGTGCAGGAGATGAAGCTGCCTTAAGTAATGGTAAGTATTCTATGGTTGCGGGCGATATTATTGACAATATAAAAAATGTGCTTATAAAAGCAAGAGGTGAATAATGAGTAAGTATTACAGAGTATATGCAGATGTAGATCTGGATGCAATCAGGGCTAATTGTATTGAGCTTATGAGCAAGACAGAACCTTCAACAAAGGCACTTGCAGTTGTTAAAGCAGATGGCTATGGACACGGAGATGTGGCTGTATCCAAGGCAGTAAGAGATTTAGTATATGGATATGCAGTTGCTACGCTGGATGAAGCTGTTAATTTAAGAGAAAATGGAATTAATAAGCCCATACTTATATTAGGCTATGTTGAGCCTGAGGAATATGAGGCATTGGTTAAGAATGAAATAGATGCAACAGTATTTGACTATGAGACAGCCAAGGCACTTAATGATGTTGCCTTAAGGCTTGGAAAGGTAGCTTTCTGCCATATCAAGGTTGATACCGGAATGAGAAGAATAGGTCTTGAGCCAGATGAAAGTGGTGTTGAGATAGTTAAAAAGATAAAAAATTTAAAGGCACTCAATGCAAGAGGCCTGTTTACACATCTTGCAACTGCTGATGAGAAGGATAAGACCGCTGCATTAAGACAGATTGCAAAGTATGATGCTTTTGACGATGCGTTGAAGAAAGAAGGTATATCATTTGAGATAAAGCATGTATCCAACAGTGCAGCTATTATAGATATGCCACAGGCTAATCATGGAATGGTGCGACTTGGAATTGCTTTATATGGTATGTATCCATCAGATGAAGTGGATAAGTCAGCAGTAGCACTGAAACCAGCACTACAGCTCAAAAGCCATGTAGCTATGGTAAAGACAGTTCCAGCAGGAGAAAAGATAGGTTACGGCGGAACATTTGAAACTAAGAGAGAAACAGTGCTTGCAACTGTAACAGTGGGATATGGCGATGGATATCCAAGGTCATTATCATCAAAGGGATATGTGCTTATTAATGGTAAGAAAGCTCCTATAACAGGAAGGGTATGTATGGACCAGATGATGGTAGATGTTACAGATATAGGTCCTGTAAATCGTGGTGATGTTGTAACATTAGTAGGAAAAGACAAGGATGCAGAGATTACAGTTGAAGAGATTGCTGCTTTAGCAGGAACATTTAATTATGAATTTGTGTGTGACCTTGGCAAGAGAATTCCAAGAAATTATTATCTTAATGGACAATATATTGGAAGTCATGATTATTTTCATGAGAACTGGAAGTTAATAACAGATTAAGAAGTAGTGGAATATACAGCATTTTCATAAAATAATTAAATAACAAACCTGCAAAATAATTGAATACACGTCAGAAACCTTGGCAATACTTTGAGTATAAACAATTAAGTAAATGCTTTGGGAGTGTGATATAAGTGGTAATTAAACGTGGGGATATATTTTATGCAGATTTAAGACCTGTGGTAGGTTCTGAACAGGGAGGTATAAGACCTGTTCTTATAATTCAGAATGATACAGGCAACAGGCATAGTCCGACAGTTATATGTGCAGCTATAACATCCAAGATGAATAAAGCTAAGCTGCCAACGCACGTTGAGATTGATGCGTGTCATTACGATATCGTAAAAGATTCAGTTATATTGCTGGAACAGTTAAGAACAATAGACAAGAAAAGACTCAAAGATAAAGTATGTCATCTTGATAATGAGATAATTAATCAGGTTGACAAGGCATTGAGGGTTAGTCTTGAGATGAACCTGAAACAAGATTGACGATATAATAGAATATATGGTATTCTATAGGGAATAATTATATAATAATATAATTATCTAAATAACGAAAGGAAATGGATATAACTATGAATGATGGTCATCCCGCGGATGGGAACCAAGGATTGTTTTCTGGCTTATTTAAGAAGCTTACTAAAGGAAAACGCGACGAAGATGTAACAGAAGAGATTATGGATATGGTTAATGAAAGCCATGAACAGGGAGTTATAGCTGAGAATGAAGCTGAGATGATTGGCAATATATTTGAATTTGCCGAGAAGCAGGCATCAGATGTTATGACCCACAGGAAGAACATAGTAGCACTTGATGCCTCACTTACAGTTAAAGAGGCATTTGATATAGTGATGGAAGAAAGCTACTCAAGATATCCTGTATATGATGATGATATTGATAACATAATTGGCATATTACATATCAGAGATCTTCTGAAGGTATACGTTAAAGGCAGTGATAAGGATAAGAAGCTTTATCAGGTTAAAAATCAGGTTATGTTTGACCCATTCTGTATTCCAGAGACAAGAAGCATAAGTGTATTGTTTAAGGAAATGCAGTCAAAGAAGAATCATTTTGCTGTTGTTGTTGATGAGTATGGACAGACAACAGGAATTATTACAATGGAAGATATACTTGAAGAGATAGTAGGTAATATTTTTGATGAATATGACGAGGAAGAGGAGCAGATAAGACAGCTTTCTGATGGAAGTTACGAGATGGACGGCCAGACACCTCTTGAAGATATTGAAGAGAAGCTTGATATTAAGTTTGACTGTGAAGATATTGATACTATCAATGGATATCTTATATATAAGCTTGGTAAGATTCCTGATGAGAATGAAGAGTTTGAAACAGAGTGTGGGGGATATATATTCCGCATATTATCTGTTGGCAATAAGATGATTCAGAAGGTGCTTGTGAGTAAAGCTGATAAGAAGGATAAGGGTAATGAAGCCGGATAAGATTAATAAGCTTATAAAAAGGCTGGCGGCAGTATCTTTGTGGCTGATAATATGGCAGATTGCCAGTGTGATGACAGGACTTGAGCTTTTGCTTGCAAGTCCTGTTACTGTATTAAGGACACTGGCGGGTATGCTTGTTACAAGGCAGTTCTATGGGATACTGTATTTAAGTGTTATGCATATTATGTCGGGTATGATTGCTGGCTGTCTGATTGGAATATGTGCAGGAATATTGTCTGCACAGTTTGATTTTTTAAAGGAGTGGCTCGGCATTGCCGTACAGTTAATGAAATCACTTCCGGTTGCGGCATTTATAATACTTGTGCTTATGTGGTGGGGTTCTAAAAATGTTACATTTATTATCAGTGCAATGGTTGTAATACCAATGATTACGACAGGTGTAAAAGAAGGCATTGATAATACAGATAACAAGCAGATAGAACTTGCCAGAGTATATGATATGACTGCATTTAACACATTCAGATATGTATATCTTACAGGTGTATATCCGTATATTACAGCACAGTTAAAGGTGGCAGCCGGAATGTGCTTTAAAGCTGGAATATCGGCAGAGATAATAGGGCTTGTGACAGGGACAATCGGTACGCAGATGTACTATGCCAAAATGTATCTGTTATCTGCTGAGTTATTCTCGTGGAGCATAGTTGTAATTGTGGTGAGCATTGTTATAGAAAAATGTATAATATGGCTTGCGAAGATGCTATATAAGTGCATACAGCATATATAAAATTATTAAATTGGTAAAAATATGAAAACATTAAAATTATCAGATATATCAAAGAAGTACAATGACATCACAGTCCTTGCCAATGCTAATGCAGAATTTACTTCATCTAAGATAACCTGTATCAGGGGACAATCAGGAGCTGGAAAGACTACACTCCTTAATATTATAATGGGAGTTGTTAAAGCGGATAAAGGCATGGTGGAATTCGTTAATGATAATGGACAAAGCGTTAAGCCAGTGCTTTCAGCAGTATTTCAGGATTGCAGGCTTATAGAACACCTGTCACCAGTGATTAATGTAAAAATGGTGCTAAAGAAGAATAAGAAGAATTCTGCCAAAGACGTGGCTTTTGCTGTAAAGAGTGAGCTTTTAAAGCTTCTTGACAAAGAGGCACTAGATAAGCCTTGTAGTGAATTAAGCGGTGGCATGAAGAGGCGTGTTGAGATTGTAAGGGCAGTGATGGCTGAATCGGATATAGTTATTATGGACGAGCCATTTTCAGGTCTTGATGAAGTTACCAAAGATAATGTTATTAATTATATAATGAATAATATCAATAATCGTATTGTGATAATATCCACACACGATGAGGAAGTTGTAAAAAAATTAAGAGCTAATGTGCTTTTTGTTGACAATAAAGCTGGCAGTTGCTACAATAATGTGTGATTTTAGATGACTGTCATATATTGGCAGTATGGAGGAAAGAGATATGAGAAGAGCAGTATTTTCAATTCTAGTAGACAATTCATCAGGTGTTCTTAGCCGTGTAGCAGGCTTATTCAGCCGAAGAGGCTATAATATTGACAGTCTTACAGTTGGTGAGACACTTGACCCTAAGCTTTCAAGAATGACAATAACAGCAACAGGTGATGATGATATTCTTGAGCAGATTGAAAAGCAGCTTGCTAAGCTTATTGATGTAAAGGAAATCGTAGAACTTCCTCATGATGAATCTGTATGCAGGGAACTTGTTCTTATCAAGGTATTATGTACAAGAGAGGAAAGACAGCAGATAACAACTATGGCAGATATATACAGGGCTAATATAGTAGATGTTGCTAAGAATTCTCTTATTATTTCGCTTACAGGAAGCCAGAGCAAGATAGATTCATTTATCGCATTACTTGATGGTTTTAAAATTACAGAACTCGCAAGAACTGGAATAACTGGACTTGCTCGTGGTGCTGCAAATTTAAAATAAATTATTTATTACATTCGGAGGTATTTGTAAGATGGCAGAGGCTAAGATTTATTATCAGTCAGATTGTAATTTATCATTACTTGATGGAAAGACAATCGCAATCATCGGTTACGGCAGCCAGGGACATGCACATGCATTAAACTTAAAGGATTCAGGATGCCACGTAATTATCGGTCTTTATGAAGGATCAAAGTCATGGAAGAGAGCTGAAGAGCAGGGCTTTGAAGTATTCACAGCAGCAGAGGCAGCTAAGAAAGCTGATATTATTATGATTCTTATCAACGATGAGAAGCAGGCTAAGTTATATAAGGAAGATATTGAACCAAACCTTGAACCAGGCAATATGCTTATGTTTGCTCACGGTTTCAATGTTCATTTTGGTTTAATTAAGGCACCTAAGGGCGTTGATGTTACAATGATCGCACCTAAGGGACCTGGACATACAGTACGTTCCGAATATCAGGAAGGTAAGGGTGTACCTTGTCTTGTAGCTGTAGAGCAGGATGAGACAGGTAAGGCACTTGATATGGCACTTGCATATTCACTTGGTATTGGTGGAGCAAGAGCTGGTGTTCTTGAGACAACATTCAGAACAGAGACAGAAACAGACCTCTTTGGTGAGCAGGCAGTTCTTTGTGGTGGTGTATGTGCACTTATGCAGGCTGGTTTTGAAACACTTTGTGAAGCTGGTTATGACCCACGTAATGCTTACTTCGAATGTATCCACGAGATGAAGCTTATTGTAGATCTTATCTATCAGTCAGGTTTCGCTGGAATGAGATACTCTATCTCTAACACAGCTGAATATGGTGATTACATAACAGGACCTAAGCTTATAACAGAAGAGACTAAGAAGGCTATGAAGAAGATCCTTTCTGATATTCAGGATGGTACATTCGCTAAGGAATTCTTACTCGATATGAGCGAAGCTGGTGGACAGGTTCACTTCAAGGCTATGAGAAAGCTTGCATCAGAGCATCCTTCAGAAAAGGTTGGCGAAGAAATCAGAAAGCTTTACAGCTGGAATGATGAGTCAGGAAAGCTTATTAACAACTAATAATTATAAGTAAAATATAACCCCTCCTTACTGTATTGGTAAGGAGGGGTATTTTTATGTAATAGGGAATTCTGATGGCTTATTACTGCTTATTCACGAATTCATCCTTGTTCTTATCATATTTTTTCTTATATAAATTCCTGGTTCTATATGCCTGGGCTATAATAACAACTCCGATTATAATAATAGCAATTATTGTAACTGCTAATTGTTTGATATCAGGCTTGGTGTTTGCAGCATTATCGGCAGTATCTTCTTGGTCAACGCCGAATTCAACATCTATAGGTTCGTCCGTCTTAGTAGCAGCCTGTTCTTTGTAAGGTGTAACATTTTCCATCATATTATTAGTAGTATCCAAGCCGACAAGAGTTCTGTAAAGTCCGAATGAACGTGTATCGAATTGTCCATTAAAGGTTATTGCATAACCGCTGTCAAGCATATTAAATGAATAAGATATCTGCGATACATGTTTTTTGAAAGCGTCCTGCAATACCTGTACAGAAGTGCGGCCGCCAAGCTTATCAAGCGGTGTATCTACATCAAGAGTTATTGTATTATCACCATAAAGATGATAATAGGCCTTTGGAACGTCCCATAAGCCATACCTGGAAGCAGAATCGGGATACATATCAGCGTTATTGGAAGCTTCTAATGCTTCCTGTATTGCGGCGGCATATATACGATGTCCGCCGTGTCCATATTCACCATTGAAATCCTGGGATACACATACTAAAGGCTTGAACTTTCTTATACATTCTGTTGAATATGCGATAATATCATTATATACATACTGAGATTTGGCTTTTTCAAGGCTTAAGGAGTATAAGTCCTCAAACGTTCCTTTAACAGGATAATTCTTAATTCCACATTCCCACAGACCATCAAGTTCCTCGTGCTGTCTTACAGGTTCAGTGAGAAAGAAATCACACATATAGGCAATCTGTACATTAAGATTTTGCTCACCGCCATAGTTAGTAAGAACTCCACCTAAGAATAATATCTCATCATCAGCGTGTGTTGAGAATACAAGAATATCTGTCATTCCATACAGAGGTGCTTCCCATCTTTGCACATTGTTAGGAAGATTTCCTCTGGAATATGCGTATATGTCTGATATCTGCATACCCTCTGGTACATTTATTGTAATATCACGGCTTCCGTCTTTGATATCCATATAGTCGTGAAGAAATCCATTTTCTCCACACTTAACAGTCTGGCTGTTATAAGTAATCGTATAATTAGTGACTTCACTGCTCCATATGATGTAAAGCCCATAAATGTTCTCATCTGCCTTGACATTTACTGTGGCATTAGGGACGAGATTAATAGTTGTGTCATATGAGCCGTCTGTTAAATTCTTAGTGTAATCAGATACACTGACATTATTATTAACGGATACGGTTATGCCTATATTATGTGCTGTATCATTGTCAGTTGTGGCAGAATTTCCAGATGTGATGTCCGGTGCATTTGCAATATTAGCAGTACTGCTGTCTGCCGCATAGGAAATGGTGTGTGAAGACAACACTATTCCGATGGCGGAAAATGCAATGACAGCAGATTTAAGTAGCAGTTTCATTATTAATCTCCAATCTGTATATATTTAATGTTTATATTGTTTTTACCATATGGTAAAATAACATATTATGCACATACTTTCAAGAAAAGATGCAAAATGGCACGTTTAAATAGATACATTTAATTAGAATAGATATTTTTAATAGATAAATGGATATAAGGAAAGAAGATATTAGTAAAATGAGGCTGAGAGTTGGAATATGTAATAACGAAATAATAAATGCCCAGACAGAGCTTGTCATAAGCCATATTAAAAAGGTACACAAGGATGTGAGCTTTACTAAGTTTGATATAGGCGGTGGCAGGCATTTTAATACATCAGGAATAGCAGGGGTGCCTGAAAATATATTATGTAATATGAATGATGTTGTGCCGTGGTCAGTAGCTGTATCTGATGCAATATCAGCAGGTTATATAGATGTGGGAGTTACAGGTCTTAATGAACTTTTTGCTAATGATATGTCTGAAATATTAAAACAAGGTGTCACACTTAGTGCAATAACAAAAAGGCGGGACACAAGGGCTGTGCTTATAACTAAGAAGAAACGAAGAAGTGCTGATACAGATAATAAAGTAAAGCTTTATACGGACAATTACGATAAGCTTAAAAGGTGCAGATACATTTATGATAATACCGGGTGCCAGCTTTTAGATACAATAGAGGACTGCATTGATATGCTTATGGAAAATGAGTGTGATGGGGTATTTGCAGGAAGCGATAATATAAGAATGTTAAGGCTCAACCACATAAGAGGCTGTGATTATAATTATGTGGAGAATAATATATATATACCGGATACAGGGGAGGCAGTGTCTGCAATACTTACTGCTGATGATGAGGAAATATGCAGTATTATAGGGAAGGCAAGCGATGAGCAGACTATAAAGATAATAGATATTGAAAGTGCATTAATAGGGCGGATTAAGTCTTACGGAATGGTAGATGATGCAAAGGTGATTGTATCATTTAATGGTAAAAATGCTGTTATTGCAGCCAATATATACAGGGGTGATAAGAGCTTCCGATGTGAGGTGAAAGGCGAAGATGTATATATTGAGAGAATGATGGATAAACTTGTAAGACAGATTTTGCATAAATTAGCGTGATTAATATTGACAGATATGTTATTATTAAAATGTTGAATTATATATAGACTAGATGGGAATGGTAATTTATGGAATTTAAGAAGATAAATGAAGACAAGTTTCAATGCCTGTTATACGAAGAGGATCTTGAATATAATAATATAACACTTGATGATTTCTTTAGAAATGACACAGAAAAGATACATAATCTGTTGGAAGTTATTATGGACGAAGCACATAAGAATATAGGAGTTGAACTTGGTGGCGGCGTTATGTCATTACAGCTTGCACCACAGCCAGACCATTCAATCCTTCTTACTGTATCATCAGGAAAGGAAGATTTTGGTAATATGTTAAAGCAGGCAGGCGAGAGAGCTGCAAAAGCTTTAGGTGACAGGTCAAAGAGTGAGAGTAATGTTATAAAGAATGGCGGTGAGGATCTTAAAGCTCCGGAGTTCGCTGCATTTGATAAGTTGAAGGATATATTTGACCAGATGAAAGACATACCTGAGGCAGAGAAATTTATAAAAGAAGCTAAGAAAGCGAAAGATAATAAGCCAAAGGTCAGTGATGTTGTGACTGTAGGCTATGGCGTATATATTCTTGACAGCTTTGAGGACTTTGAAGATATGTGTATGGTATGCCCTAAGGTATGGGGAGTTGCCAATGGAATATATAAGAAGGACAACCGGTATTATCTTGTGCTTGAGAAGGGAAGATGTGCCAGGGAACGCTATAACTCAATATGTAATGTTATAAGCGAGTATGCACGCCTTGACTCAGAGAAAGAGCAGAGAGTTATATGGGTTAAGGAGAATTGTGAGGCGGTTATAAAAGCCAACGCGATTAGTAAAGTTAAGAAGTATTTATAATTAAGGGAGAAGAATATGAGGTATCCGCATTTTCTTGCCTGTAATGGAAATATAGGCTTCGTTGCACCATCATTTGGCTGTGCAACGGAGCCTTATATTACAGGTTTTAAAAAGGCACAGGAGAGATTTAAAAATCTAGGCTATGGAATAGTTAATGGTCCTAATGTATATGAGGCAAATGGAATAGGAATAAGCAATACGCCAGAGCTTTGTGGACAGGAGCTTACTGATATGTACACATCTGACAAGTCTGATGCATTAATATCATGCGGCGGAGGTGAGCTTATGTGTGAAATTCTTGGTTATGTTGACTGGGATAAGATTGTTAAAGCAGAACCTAAGTGGTTTATGGGATATTCAGACAATACGAATTTTACATTTCTGCTTAATACAATAGCTGATACTGCAAGCGTATATGGACCTTGTGCGGCGGCATTTGGTGCAGACAAGCTTCATAATTCCCAGCTTGATGCAATCGGCGTGCTGACGGGAGAAAAGCTTAATATAAGTGGTTATGATATGTGGGAAAAGGAGTCTTTAAAGACAGAGGACAATCCTACGCCAGCGTATAATCTTACTGAGAAAAAGGTGCTTACAGCTTATATAGGAGATAAGAAGCTTGATAATAGTTCAGAAAGCTTTAATAATATAAAGGCATCAGGCAGGCTTATAGGCGGATGTATGGACTGCCTTGTCAACCTTTTAGGAACTAAATACGACAAAGTTAAGGAATTTAATAGTAAATACAGCGATGATGGCATTATATGGTTTCTTGAAAGCTGCGACCTTAATGTATTTTCAATAAGAAGGGCTATGTGGCAGATGGACAATGCTGGCTGGTTTGAGAATGTTAAGGCATTTGTAATTGGAAGGCCGCTTGTATATGGACAGGAAATGATGGGACTTGACCAGTACAGTGCTATTATTAAAACAGCAGGCAGATACAATGTTCCGGTAATTATGGATGCAGATCTGGGGCATCTTCCACCAGCAATGCCTGTAATAAGCGGTGCATATGCAGAAGTTTCTGTTAAAGATGATAATATACATTTTTTATATGAGTTAAAGTAATATATAAAATGTATATATTATGATGAAAAGTGTAAAATGTATCAGATATGATGAAATATGTAAAAATTTTATGCTTATAAAACATAAAAACGTATAGAATTCAGATATCTTGCAAATGTATGGAATATACTGTAAAATAAATAAGATTAAGCGTTGGATATATAAGTATATACTTCGCGGATAAAGGAGGATTTATAATGGGAATGACAATGACACAGAAGATTCTTGCGGCTCACGCAGGTCTTTCTGAAGTTAAAGCAGGACAATTAATTGAGGCGGACTTAGACCTCGTACTTGGTAATGATATTACATCTCCAGTTGCCATTCATGAAATGGATAAGATGACTGTTAAGACAGTATTTGATAAGGATAAGATTGCACTTGTTCCAGATCATTTTGTGCCTAATAAGGATATTAAGTCAGCAGAGCACTGCAAATGTGTAAGAGAATTTGCAGCAAAGCATGATATTACTAACTACTTTGAAGTAGGACAGATGGGTATTGAGCACGCTCTTTTACCAGAGCAGGGACTTACAGTAGCTGGCGATGTTATTATCGGTGCTGATTCACATACATGTACATATGGTGCGCTTGGTGCATTCTCAACTGGTGTAGGTTCAACAGATATGGCAGCAGGTATGGCAACAGGTAAGGCCTGGTTTAAAGTACCATCAGCTATTAAGTTCAATCTTACAGGAAAGCTTAACCCTTGGGTAAGCGGTAAAGATGTGATTCTTCATATTATCGGAATGATAGGTGTTGACGGAGCTCTTTATAAGTCTATGGAATTTGCTGGTCCGGGAGTATCTACACTTACTATGGATGATAGATTTACTATTGCCAATATGGCTATAGAGGCAGGTGGAAAGAACGGAATATTCCCTGTTGATGATCTTGCAAGAGAGTATATGAAGGAACATTCTAAGAGACCATTTGTTGAATATACAGCAGATGACGATGCAGAATACGATCAGGTGATTGATATTGACCTTAGCACAATTAAGTCAACAGTAGCATTCCCACATCTTCCAGAGAATACACACACAGTTGATTCTATAGATGATATCAAGATTGATCAGGTAGTTATCGGTTCATGTACTAATGGACGTATTGATGATTTAAGATGTGCCGCTAAGATATTAGAAGGCAGAAAGGTAGCAAAGGGCTTAAGAGTAATCGTTATCCCAGCTACACAGAAAATATATATGCAGGCTATAGAAGAAGGTCTTGTACAGACATTTATTAAAGCAGGAGCAGTTGTCAGCACACCAACCTGCGGACCATGTCTTGGTGGATATATGGGTATCCTTGCAGAAGGCGAGAGATGTGTATCAACAACTAACAGAAACTTCGTTGGACGTATGGGACACGTTGATTCAGAAATATATCTTGCAAGCCCTGCTGTTGCAGCAGCAAGTGCAGTTACAGGCAAGATAAGCCAGCCATCTGACCTTGGTTTATAATATATTGTAATCAGCACACTGAATATATTTAGAAGATACATAATTATTATGAATTATAAATGTGTACGAATACACAGGAAATGAGGAGTATATGAAAGCAGAAGGAAGAGTTTTTAAATTCGGCGATAATGTAGATACAGACGTTATTATTCCTGCAAGATATCTTAATTCTTCAGACCCAGCAGAGCTTGCTACTCACTGTATGGAAGATATCGATAAGGATTTTGTGAAAAATGTTAATAAAGGCGACATAATTGTTGCTAATAAGAACTTTGGATGTGGTTCATCAAGAGAGCACGCACCTATAGCTATTAAGGCAGCAGGTGTAAGCTGTGTTATTGCAGAGACATTTGCGAGAATATTCTACAGAAATTCAATTAACATCGGACTTCCTATTATAGAGTGTCCAGAAGCAGCTAAGGCTATCAATGCAGGCGATGATGTAGCTATCGACTTTGACAGCGGTGTTATCACAGACAAGACAACAGGACAGACATTCCAGGGACAGGCATTCCCAGAATTTATGCAGAAAATCATAAAGGCTGAGGGACTTGTGAATTATATCAATAATAAATAAAAATGCATTACACACCGGTGCTGCTTAACTACTAAATATGTTCTGGTTCTATTAAGTTTTGTGGCAGACGGACGAAATACAACGAAATAGCGGCTATATATCAACATCAGGCACGCTCTCGCTACTCTTAAACGCAGCGGATACTAAGGTGCTAAAGGACAGCACCTTAGTACCGGCGTTTTCAAAGTACCTGATTAACGATATATAGCCGCTATTTCGTTGTATTTCTGTGTGCTGGCAGAATATAGATGCATATAGTTTAGTGACAAGAGCCGGTTGTGCATTGTATATTGGGCGGGTATAGGCGTAGTTGTGGGAATATAGAAATAAAAATAACAGATATAAAATAATTACAGTGGTTGAAATAATTGCAATGTTAATTCTGGTATGAGGGTTATTTATTGTGAGGCTAAGTAGATTAAAAAAATTAACGTATACCTAAATGAATAGACACCCAGCGGGCGGAATAGCCAATATATCAAAAGTCAGGTACTTTGAAAACGCCGGTACTTAGGCGGTGTTCTTTACCGCCTTAGTATCCGCTGCGTTTGAGAGTAGCGGGAGCGTGCCTGACGTTGATATATTAGTATTCCACCCGTGTCCGTTGTCAATTACCAATTATTTCTCCCCTTCCGCCAGCCCTTTAACATACTCAATCACCCTCTTAGAAATCTTCACACTATTATAAGCAGCCGCATAAGTAATGTGCGATATATCCTCAATATAATTCCTCGTATAACTCACCGGAAACACCGGTTCTAGCATATCAGCTGCCTTATTATAAGCAATAGCTGCCTCATATTCCGTCCCATAAGTTCCTATTATAAAATCACCATTAATGTGAATTCTGCTCTGGAACATTATACGTCCGTTTTTTACAATCTGGCTCACGCCATTATATTTATTGACTATACACACATTTTCATATCTGAAATCGTGTTCGTCATTATTCCTGAAAATGTAATCTTTTCCTTTAACGGAATGACTGCGTATTCCAAATCTTGATAAAATGCTTGTCTGCATACCATAATCATTTACAAAATAATAACCGCCGCGGCACATAATTGTGTGGTGTGAATAATAGAAAAGGTCATCAATGGAAAATATAAGAGTATTCCCGGGTTCAAGAAAATACAAAAATGCCTTGTTGCACAGGTATATGGGTGTCTTAATATATATGCCATTGTCGCGGAAATTAATAAGACTTATGAACTTAGAATAAGGAAAATCAATATGACATTCGGCGTATGATGAAGTATGAAGGTCAATATTAACATAATATATATCAGGCTTAAAAAGTATATCGCAAGCAGTACAGTAAACCTGTGAGGCTGTATTTTCATCATCATAACTTCCGATACTTATATGTTTATTCTTATATGTTATTGAAACCCTGTAATATACAGAGCCGTCTTTTTTATTGGTCTTGTAAACACCTTTAGCCAAGTTGTGGTTCTCCTTTAACGTATCTTGATTATTATGCTATCATATATTAGTGATATGTTAATTTGATTTTATAATAAATACATTGCTATCTTAATAATATTGTATATATTACTGTCAGCTGGAAATTGTCTAATATTTATCAATCCTATAAATTATATGATAAAATTAGTAATAATTCAATATACCTATTGTTTTTCGTATCATTCCTGTTGTATAATGGTTTCTGTTTAAAGCATTTTTAACAAGAATCCGGTTAGTGATGATAAAGCTGTTCCATTTACCAGATGTTGTTCTGGCAGGTACATATGTATGTGGGAGACGGTTATGCATCAGATTGACTGTGATTCACCCCAATAAAATAAGAAGGTGGAATAAGAGATGAGTTTATTTTACAGAAGTACAAGGGATGATAGTGTAAGAGTAACAGCCTCACAGGCTATATTAAAGGGACTTGCTCCAGATGGTGGATTATTCGTACCAGAATCTATTCCTTCATTAGATAAGAGCTTAGAAGAACTTTCAAAGATGTCTTATAGGGAAGTTGCTTATGAAGTTATGAAGCTTATGCTTGATGACTTTACAGAAGAAGAGTTAAAGAACTGTATTAACAAAGCTTATGATTCTAAGTTTGATACTGAAGAGATTGCACCATTAGTTAAGGCAGAGGGTGCATATTTCTTAGAGTTATTCCATGGTGCAACTATTGCATTTAAGGATATGGCTTTATCTATATTACCACACTTACTTACAACATCAGCTAAGAAGAATGATGTTAAAAATGAAATAGTAATACTTACAGCAACATCAGGAGATACAGGTAAAGCAGCTCTTGCAGGTTTTGCAGATGTTCCAGGAACAAGAATTGTTGTATTCTATCCTAAGAACGGTGTAAGCCCTATTCAGGAAAAGCAGATGGTTACACAGAAGGGTGCTAATACTCACGTAATTGGAATTAAGGGTAACTTTGATGATGCACAGACAGGTGTTAAGAATATATTTGGTGATAAGGAACTTGAAAAGGTTATGAACAATGCCGGCTTCCAGTTCTCATCAGCTAACTCAATCAATATAGGACGTCTTGTTCCACAGATTGTATACTATGTATATGCATATGCAAGACTTCTTGCTAACGGAGAAATCAAGGCAGGTGAAAAGATTAATGCAGTAGTTCCTACAGGTAACTTTGGTAATATCCTTGCTGCATTTTATGCTAAGAATATGGGACTTCCTATTAATAAGCTTATATGTGCTTCTAATGAGAATAAGGTGTTATACGATTTCTTTACAACGGGTGAGTATGACAGAAACAGAGATTTCGTTCTTACAACATCACCATCTATGGATATTCTTATCTCAAGCAACCTTGAAAGACTTATCTATAGAATAGCAGGCAACAGTGCTGAGAAGAACAGCGAGCTTATGGCTTCACTTAAAGAAACAGGTAAGTATGAGATTACTGCTGATATGAAAGCACAGCTTTCAGATTTCTATGGCAATTATGCTACAGAGGCGGAAGATGCTGCTACTATAAAGGATTTATATGAAACTTGTGGATATGTTATAGATACACATACAGCAGTAGCTGCTACAGTTTATAACAAGTACAAGGCAGACACTAAGGACGAAACTAAGACAGTTATAGCTTCAACAGCAAGCCCATACAAGTTTACAAGAAGTGTAATGGAAGCAATCGACCCTAAGTATGCTTCAATGGGTGACTTTGAACTTGTAGATAAGTTAAGCGAACTTGCTAAAGTAAAAGTTCCTAACGCTATCGAAGAAATCAGAACAGCGCCAGTCCTCCACAACACAGTATGTGAAGTAAGCGAGATGACCAATGAAGTAAAGAAATTCTTAGGAATATAATCTAATCCTAAGTAATTTCTATTAAGAATAATTTTAACCTCAATAAAACTGCTGTGTAAATCAGGCAAAGCCCCAGATTTACACAGCAGTTTTTTATGTAATAGGAAATTCTGATAGAATTATCGCACACGGATGTGCGATGGAGCGAATACGCAACAGGACGTTGCGTCTGAGCGTTTGCGTCCCTCATAACCACAACAAAAGGAAAGTCTTAGAAATACCCAATCAGCTTTCTAGTGCCCGAAGCCCCACCCCTTCTCCAAACACTTAATAAAGTTTATAATTTATTTATACAAAAAATTAAATTAATTGTTGACATCACCCTTGCAAAGTGATACCTTAATTATGTTGATATTAGCACTCCTAATTATTGAGTGCTAACAACAAAGAAAAGGAGGTATGTCATGGGGCTTGATGAACAGCTTGATGAGCGTAAAGTAAAGATACTTAAAGCAATCATTAAGAACTACTTAGAAACAGGTGAGCCAGTTGGTTCAAGAACGATATCTAAGTTCACAGACATGAAGCTTAGTTCCGCGACAATAAGGAATGAGATGGCAGACCTGGAAGAGCTTGGGTATATAGTTCAGCCACATACATCAGCAGGAAGAATTCCTACAGATAAAGGCTACAGATTATATGTAGACGATATGATGTCTGAGAAAGAACAGAACATAACCAACAGAGAGAACGAGGTTGCTGTTAAAGAACAGGAATTAAGTTCAATGAAGGATATGTTAGGTGAGAAGGTTGAAAAGGTAGAAGAGCTTCTTCAGAATGTTGCCAAGGTTCTTGCCAAAGATACTAATTATGCAACTATGGTAACGACACCTAAGGTAACAGGCAATAAGCTTAAGTTCGTTCAGTTATCACAGCTTGAAGCCAATAAGATATTAGCCGTAATAGTTATGGAAGGCAATCTTATAAGGAATAAGGTGATAACAGTAAGCGAGGATTTGTCACAGGAGAATTTGTTAAAGCTTAACATTCTTATTAATACAACACTTACAGGGCTTACTCTTGAACAGATGAATTTGAGCATTGTTTCAAAGATGGAAAATCAGGCAGGAGAACATATTAATCTTGTCAAAGAAGTTCTTGATGCGATTGTTGATACAATAAGCAGCGCAGATGATTTAAAGATATATACAAGCGGTGCAACCAACATATTCAAGTATCCAGAACTTAGTGATTCAACCAAAGCCAGTGAGCTTATATATGCCTTGGAGGAAAAGCAGAGCCTGTCAGATCTTGTTGTTGATGATGACAATAGTGTTGATGAACAGGATAGTAGTTCCAACAATGGTATTCAGGTATATATAGGAAATGAAACACCGATTGAATCTATGAAAGACTGTAGCGTTGTAACAGCAACATATGAATTACAGGATGGAATGAAGGGTACAATTGGTATTATTGGTCCAAAGCGTATGGATTATGAAAAGGTTGTGGAAACCTTGAAGAATATGAGGACGCAGTTGGATGATGTATTCAAGAAATCATAGAAAGGTGAGGAGATAAGGTGTCTAAGAAAGATAATAACATTAATAATGTTGATGAAGCAGATGTTAATATTAATGATACAGATGTTACATCAGATACAGATAAAGACGCTGATACTGTAGAAGCTCAGGGCTCGTCTGACGCAGATGTGAAGGCAGAGAAATCTGACAACGCAAGTGATGCGCAAGGAGCGGAGGAAACAGTTGATATAAATAATAAAAAGGACCAGAAGGACGCTGTGATTGAGGATTTACAAGATCGTTTGAAGCGTCAGATGGCTGAGTTTGACAACTACAGAAAGCGTACTGACAAAGAAAAGTCAGCAATGTTCGAGATGGGAGCTTCGGATGTAGTAAAGAAACTTCTTCCGATAGTAGATAATTTTGAACGCGGCTTTAAGTCAGTGACAGAGGAAGAGTTACAAACACCATTTGCCAAAGGTATGGATATGGTTTACAAGCAGACAATTAAGATGCTTGAAGACTTACAGGTTAAGCCAATCGAGGCAGTTGGTTCAGAGTTTAATCCTGAATTTCATAATGCAGTTATGCACGTGGAAGATGACTCTCAGGGCGAGAATATTATCGTTGAAGAGTTCGAGAAGGGTTACACATATAGAGATGTGGTTATCCGCCACAGTATGGTAAAGGTTGCTAACTAATACATCAGAATATTTAGTTGATGTATAATGGTATGAGCTTTTACCAGAAGTAAAGTATGTGGGTAGTTGTGATATAGAAAGAAGTCGTTTACAGGCTTAGGGCTTATCAGAACAATACACACACTTGTAACAAATAGAATTGATATTATTAAACAGTATGTCTATATAAGACATAGAAAGGAAGATAATTATGAGCAAGATTATTGGTATAGATTTAGGTACAACTAATTCATGCGTAGCTGTTATGGAAGGTGGTAAGCCAGTTGTTATTACTAACACAGAAGGTATCAGAACTACTCCATCAATAGTTGCATTTACAAAGAACGGAGAAAGATTGGTAGGTGATCCTGCTAAGCGTCAGGCAGTTACTAATGCTGATAAGACAATTTCTTCAATCAAGAGACATATGGGTACAGATTACAAGGTTGATATTGATGGTAAGAAGTACACACCACAGGAAATATCAGCTATGATTCTTCAGAAGTTAAAGGCTGATGCTGAGAGCTATCTTGGTGAGACAGTTTCAGAAGCTGTTATCACAGTTCCAGCTTACTTCAATGATGCACAGAGACAGGCAACTAAGGATGCTGGTAAGATTGCAGGTCTTGATGTTAAGAGAATTATCAACGAGCCTACAGCTGCTGCTTTAGCTTATGGTCTTGATAATGAACACGAGCAGAAGATTATGGTATATGACCTTGGTGGTGGTACATTCGATGTATCTATCATTGAAATCGGTGATGGTGTAATCGAAGTTCTTGCTACTGCTGGTAACAACAGACTTGGTGGTGATGATTTTGATAATGCTATTACACAGTATATGTTAGATGACTTCAAGGCTAAGGAAGGCGTAGATCTTTCTACAGATACAATGGCACTTCAGAGATTAAAGGTTGCTGCTGAGCAGGCTAAGAAGGAATTATCAAGTGCTATGCAGACTAACATCAACCTTCCATACATCACAGCAACAGCAGAAGGTCCAAAGCATTTTGATATGACACTTACAAGAGCTAAGTTCGATGAACTTACACACGACTTAGTAGAAAAGACAGCTGAGCCAGTTAAGAACGCACTTTCAGATGCAGGTCTTACAGCTTCAGAACTTTCAAAGGTATTATTAGTTGGTGGTTCTACAAGAATTCCAGCTGTACAGGATAAAGTAAAGCAGTTAACAGGTCACGAACCTAACAAGTCACTTAACCCAGATGAATGTGTTGCTATCGGTGCTTCTATTCAGGGTGGTAAGCTTGCTGGTGATGCCGGTGCTGGTGATATCCTTCTTCTTGATGTAACACCACTTTCACTTTCAATTGAGACAATGGGTGGTATTGCTACAAGACTTATCGAGAGAAATACAACTATTCCTACAAAGAAGAGCCAGATATTCTCCACAGCTGCTGATAACCAGACAGCCGTTGATATCAACGTAGTACAGGGTGAAAGACAGTTTGCCAAGGATAACAAGTCACTTGGACAGTTCAGACTTGATGGTATACCTCCAGCAAGAAGAGGTGTTCCACAGATTGAAGTTACATTTGATATCGATGCTAATGGTATCGTTAATGTATCTGCTAAGGATCTTGGAACAGGCAAGGAGCAGCATATTACAATAACAGCTGGTTCTAATATGTCTGATGAAGATATCGATAAGGCTGTTAAGGAAGCTGCTGAGTTCGAAGCTCAGGATAAGAAGCGTAAGGAAGCTATCGAAGTTCGTAACGAGGCTGACTCTATGGTATTCCAGACACAGAAGGCTCTTGATGAAGCTGGCGACAAGCTTGATGCTAACGACAAGGCAAATGTTGAGGCAGACCTTAACGCACTTAAGTCACTTGTTGAATCAACAGATGCTGAGAATATGACAGATGCTCAGGTTGATGAGATTAAGGCAGCTAAAGAAAAGCTTATGACATCAGCACAGAACCTCTTTGCTAAGATGTATGAAGCAACTCAGGGTGCAGGCACAGCCGGTGCTGGTCCTGATATGGGAGCTGGCGCAGGTGCTGATAATGCACAGGGAAGCGCACCTTATGGTGATGATGTTGTAGATGGTGACTACAAGGAAGTATAATTAAGTAATATATATGATGTGGTCTATGATTATTGAAGGTTATAATATCAGAGTTAATGCAATTAACAATGATTAATTATGGAGTTATATAAAGACTTCTTAAGACTTGACAATTATAGATGAAATCAGAAAGGAAGTCAGGACTCATATCAGGGTACCTGACTCCTTTCGGGTATAGAAAGGCGGAACCTATATGGCAGAAAAGAGAGATTATTACGAGGTCCTTGGTGTGCCTAAGGACGCAGATGATGCAGCAATTAAAAGAGCATATAGACAGTTAGCTAAGAAGTATCACCCTGATATGAATCCGGGAGATAAAGAGGCTGAGGCTAAGTTTAAGGAAGCATCAGAAGCATATGCAGTTCTTAGTGATGCAGATAAGAGAAGACAGTATGACCAGTTCGGACACGCAGCATTTGAAGGCGGTGCAGGTGGAGCTGGCGGTGGCGGCTTTGATTTTGACTTCGGTGATATGGGCGATATATTTGGTGATATATTCGGTGGCATGTTCGGAGGAGGTTCAAGCAGCAGACGTAACAGCAACGGACCAAGACGTGGTGCAGATATAAGGGTTAATGTAAGAATTACATTTGCAGAGTCAGTTACAGGAACTAAGAAGAAGATAGATGTAACACTTAAGGACGAATGTTCTAAGTGTCACGGAACAGGTGCAAAGCCGGGAACAAGTCCTGAAACTTGTAAGAAATGTGGCGGACGTGGACAGGTAACAGTAACACAGCAGTCATTCCTTGGAATGATGAGAAGTGTACAGCCTTGCCCAGACTGTCACGGAACAGGTAAGATTGTTAAAGAAAAGTGTCCAGACTGCTATGGAACAGGTTATATAAGCAGCAAGAAGACAATTGAAGTTAACATACCTGCTGGTATTGATAATGGACAGTGTGTCCGTATTCAGGGCAAGGGCGAGCCAGGTACTAATGGCGGTCCAAGAGGCGATTTATTAGTAGCTGTAATGATATCAGCAGATCCAGCATTTGAGAGAGATGGCTATAACATTTTCTCAGATGTTGTAATAAGCTATCCTACAGCAGTTCTTGGGGGAGAAGTCAAGGTAAAGACTGTTGATGGTGAAGTTATATATGAAGTTAAGCCGGGAACAGCTTCAGGTACAAGAGTAAGGCTCAGAGGCAAAGGTATGCCAACATTAAGAAATCCTCAGACAAGAGGAGATCATTATATTACACTTATTGTTGATATTCCTACAAAGCTTAATAATGAACAGAAAGAAGCACTTATGGAATATGATAAGACACTTACAGGAGAGGAACACAAACATCCAAAGAAGAAGGGCTTCTTTAAATAAATGCATAAAGTTCTTATAAAAATACAAACGAAATATATCATTTCATTGTCGTTTTTAAAGAATTATGATATAATCAAAGACACTGAGAAGTATCAGTCGAATAATTAAAAGAAAGGGGCTATTATTATAATGAGTAATATAGCAGATAAGTTTGAAGAACTTGGAGTAATTCCAGTAGTAGTATTGAATGATACAAAGGACGCACTTCCATTAGCTAAGGCATTAGTAGAAGGCGGTCTTCCATGTGCAGAAGTTACATTCCGTACAGAAGCAGCAGAGGAATCTATCCGTCTTATGCACGAAGCATATCCAGATATGGTACTTGCAGCAGGTACAGTACTTACAACAGAGCAGGTTGACAGAGCTGTAGCAGCTGGTGCTTCAGTTATCGTAAGCCCAGGTTTTGATCCAGAAATCGTTGATTACTGTATCTCTAAGAATATTCCTGTAATGCCAGGTATAGTAACACCATCTGAACTTGCTCAGGCAGTTAAGAGAGGTCTTACAAGAGTTAAATTCTTCCCAGCTACAGCAGCAGGCGGAATTAAGATGATTAAGGCTATGTGTGCAGCTTACACAACAGTAAGAATTATGCCTACAGGTGGTATCAATACATCTAACCTTGAAGAATTCTTATCTTGCGATAAGATCTTCTGCTGTGGTGGTTCTTGGATGGTTAAGGGTGACTTAATCAAGGCTGGAGAATTCGATAAGATTAAGGATATGACAGCTGAGGCAGTTGCTTTAGTTAAGGAAATCCGTTCTAAGTAATTAGTTCAGGCTACATAATTCAGATTATCGCTAAGATGACAATTGAATAATGTTATTTAAAAGGGCTTCATATATCTGTGTGACAGGTATATGAAGCCCTTTTGTTCATAATATTAATAAATATTTATTGATAATTAGTTATCTACAGTTACCTCAGAATTAAAGGTTTCTTTATTGACAAGGCCTTCCTGATTAGCAACGATAGTTGTACATACAGCATCACCAGTGATATTAACGGCTGTTCTTAACATATCAAGAATTCGGTCAATACCCATAATAAGTGCGATACCTTCTGTTGGAACACCTACGCTCTGGAATACCATTGCAAGTGTTATAAGACCTACAGATGGCACACCGCTTGTTCCGATTGAAGCAAGTGTAGCTGTTATAATTACTGTAACAAGGTCAGATGGAGAAAGTGTAATTCCAAATATCTGTGCTACGAATATTACAGCAACACCCTGCATAATTGATGTACCATCCATATTAACGGTAGCACCTAGTGGTATTGTGAAAGATGATATTTTCTTGCTTACACCAAGCTTTTTATCAAGTGTGTTGATTGAAAGCGGAATTGTTGCATTTGATGTAGCTGTTGTAAATGCGAAGTTCATAACTGGGAAGAACTTCTTTAGGAACTTAAATGGATTAAGTCTTGTAAAGAGAAATAAAAGTAACTGGTATACTACGAAGCACTGGATAGCAAGTGCGAGTATTACGCAGCCCATATATTTAAGCATTGGAACAAATGCGTCAAAACCAATATTAGCAAATGTTCTTGCGATAAGGCAGAATACACCGATAGGAGCTGCCTTCATAACTGCCATAGTCATTTCCATCATAAGGTCATTGAACTGACTGAAAAAGTTAGCTACAGTTGATGCCTTATTACCCATTTTCGCTAAAAGAATACCTACGAATAATGCAAATACGATAATTGGAAGCATATCAGCAGTTGCAAGTGATTCAACAGGATTCTTAGGTATTATGTTAAGAAGTGTTTGTGTAAGCGGTTGTTTCTCGGTGATAGTTACACTGCTTGTAGATACATTTTCAATTGTAACGCCAATACCGGGATTGATGAGCATAGCAACTGATAATGCAACTGATACAGCAACAGCAGTAGTAAGAAGATAGAAAAGAATAGTTTTAATACCTACTTTACCAAGTGTCTTAGTATCACCGATAGCCATACTTCCGCATATAAGTGAGCAGAATACAAGTGGAACTACAAGCATCTGCATAAGGCGGATAAAACCTTGTCCAATTACATAGAGGACACCCTCAACGATAACTGAATCACGGATATAGCCTGCTGGCATAAAATAGTGGATTAAAACACCACTTATTGCACCGGCTATAAGTGCTATAAATATCTTAGTAGAAAGCCCCATAGGCTTTTTTGTGTTTTTTAAAGATTTTTCCATTCTTTAGCAGCCTCCTGATAAATTAATATATTCTTTAAGAGCATCTTTCCAGTTCTTAGGCTGTTTGATATGTTCAAGTCTTAACATCATATTATCAAGAACTGAATATACTGGTTTATTATTGTTGGCAGGAACAAGTTTTAACTTGTCTGTTGCATTGGCGTATTCAAGAATAGTCCTGGCATATTCAAGACGGCTGCAAGAGCCCTGACATACAGCATGGTATATTCCAAGACACTCATTTTTAATGAAATATTCAATAATTCTGGCTAGCTCAGAAGCGCTTGTAGGACACGCATATTCATATTCAGATACAGTGAGTTCATTTACAGAAGGATCTTTAACTGCTGAAAGTACAGTGTTAAGGAAATCCTGTCCTATTCCATATACCCAGCTGCTTCTTAGTATCACATAACGCGAACAGAAAGACTGTATATAAGCTTCGCCGGCAAGCTTACTTTTACCATATATATTTCTAGGATTAGGTGTATCAAATTCATTATAAGAATGATCCTCTGTACCAGAGAATATATCATCTGTAGATATGTGAATTAGCTTTGCACCGATAGACTGTGCCATAACAGCAAGGTTTCGTGTTCCTACAGCATTTACTGCAAATGCTTTGTCAGGATTAGTTTCGCAGCCTGCAACATCACTGTAACCAACGCAGTTGATAATGATATCAGGACGATTAACTCTTGCATAATTGTTGACAGCTTCAAGGTCTGTAACATCGACTTCGTCAACATCAGTAGGGAATATTTCATACTCACGGCAGTCTAAGAGAGCAGAAAGTGCAGTACCAACGTGGCCTTTGGCACCGGTAATCCATATTTTTTCCATATAACCTCCATTCCAGCACTAACGCTTTCGCATAGTGCATTAAATATAATTTGTAATTTAGCTGCATATAATATATGTTAAAGAATAAGTGGGACAGCTTATATTATAATATGTTTATATGCAAACAATTAATTATACAATAAACTTGGTATTTGGCAAGTGTTTTAAAAATGAAAATTATGCCATAAGATTTTATCAAGTTATAAATAATTGCTGGTTATAAAAATTATATAAATAGATTACAATATTGGCAAGGTATGGTACAATATATAAGAATATTGATTTTATTGATTAGATGAGGTTATCAGATGAGTTTTGACGTTAAAAAGAAGATAGAAGAATTGAATAAATCAGACATAATAAGTGGCAGTAATGCAAGATATGATATTGTCCTTGAAGAAGAATTAAAAGATCTTAATTCAGCAGGTATTATATTAAGACATAAGAAATCAGGAGCGAGGGTTGTCGTTATATCTAATGATGATAATAATAAGGTATTTTCAATAGGTTTTAAGACACCACCTTTTAACGATACAGGAATGCAGCATATAATTGAACATTCAACATTGTGTGGTTCAAGAAAATATCCTGTTAAAGATCCATTTGTTGAATTGTGCAAGGGTTCACTTAATACATTTCTTAATGCTATGACTTATCCAGACAAGACAGTATATCCAGTGGCAAGCTGTAATGATACTGACTTTAAGAATATTATGGATGTATATATGGATGCAGTGTTCTATCCTGCAATGTATGAAAAGCCAGAGATATTTATGCAGGAAGGCTGGCATTATGAACTTGATAATGCAGATGATGATATCAAGTATAATGGCGTTGTATTTAATGAGATGAAGGGGGCATTTTCATCACCAGATGACGTGCTTTCAAGATATACATTTGTATCATTATTCCCAGATACTGTATACAAGAATGAATCGGGCGGTGACCCTGAGGTTATACCTACACTTAAGTATGAAGATTTCCTTAAGTACCACGAGGAATATTATCACCCATCTAACAGCTATATATATATCTATGGCGATATGGACGTTAATGAAAGACTTGAATATCTTGACAGGGAATATCTATCAGACTTTGATGTATCAGATGTTGATATTCATGCCAATATAGAAAGACAGGCAGCATTTGACAAGCCTGTATATGAAACAAAGCCTTATGCCATAACAGAAGATGAGTCATTAGAGGATAATACTTATCTTTCATATAATGCAGTTATTGGAACTTCTGTTGATGCCAAGCTTTATCTTGCATTCCAGATACTTGATTATGCACTTGTTATGACACCGGGAGCACCTGTTAAGCAGGCACTTTTAGATGCAGGTATAAGCACTGATGTATATTCAAGTTATGAGACATCACTTTACCAGCCTGTATATTCAATAGTTGCCAAGAATTCTAATTCTAAGGAGCAGGGCAGATTTGTATCAGTTATCAATGACACATTAGAAAAGCTTGTTAAGGACGGAATTAATGAAAGAACAATAGAAGCTGGAATTAATTATTACGAATTCAAATACAGAGAAGCAGATTATGGTCCATATCCAAAGGGACTTATGTATTATCTTACTATGATGGATAGCTGGTTATATGATGAAACAAAGCCATTTATTCATATTGAGGCGGGAGATACATTTGATGAGTTAAAGAAAGACGCCAGAAATGGCTATTTCGAGAAGCTTATAAAAGAGTATCTTCTTGATAACAATCACAAGTCAATTATAAGCCTTGTTCCAGAGTATGGGCTTGAGAAGGAAAAGGAACAGAAAGAAGCGGACAAGCTTGCAGAGTATAAGAGCACATTAACTAATGACGAATTAGAAGAGCTTGTAAGTAAGACAAAGGAATTAAAGGAATATCAGGATGCTCCGTCCAGCCAGGAGGAGCTTGAGAAGATACCAATGCTTGAGCTGTCAGACATTAAAAGAGAGCCTGCTAAGGATTACAATGATGTTAAGAGCGTTGATGGAATTAAGATAGTACACCATAATATATTTACTAATAAGATTGCATATATTAATCTGTCATTTGACACTAAGTGTGTTCCTGATGAACTTATACCATATATGGGCTTGTTAGGCTCAACATTAAGCCTTATGGATACTAAGAATTATACTTATCCAGAGCTTACTAATGAGATTAATATCAACTGTGGTGGTCTTGCAACAGGAACAGCTCTATATAGCGATAAGGTTGATTTTAGTAAGAATACAATCGTATATGAGGTTAAGAGTAAGGCATTATATGAGAAAGTTCCATTTGTGCTTGGCATGATGGAAGAGATTATGTATAATACCAGATTTGATGACTATAAGAGATTAAAGGAGATAATTGCAAGAATTAAATCAAGACTTGAAGCTTCTCTTATGGGTCAGGGACATTCAATTGCTATGTTAGAGTGTTGCGCACAGTTCTCAGAGTCAGCTTATTACTCAGATATATTAAGGGGCTACAAATATTATGAGTTCATTAAGAAGCTTGATGAAGAATTTGAACAGAATAAGACACAGATAGTGGAGAAGCTTAATATGCTTGTTGGATATATATTCAACAAGGATAATGTTATAATAAGCCTTACAGCAGATGATGAAGGCTATGACTGCTTTGCTAAGGCATTGTCAGCCAAGAGCTGTAATATCAAAGATGAACATTTTAATACAGCAGTAAGAAGCTTTACACCAGTTAATGTAAAGACTGGATACACATCAGCATCACAGGTTCAGTATGTTGCAAGATGTGGTAATTTCGTAAAAGACGGATATAAGTATACAGGAGCACTTAAGGTGTTAAAGGTTATATTCTCTTATGATTATCTCTGGATTAATGTAAGAGTTAAAGGGGGAGCTTACGGCTGTATGAGTGGTTCATCAAGAAATGGTGATTTCTATATGGTATCTTACAGGGATCCTAATCTTGAAAAGACTAACGATATATACGAGGGTGCGGCTGATTATATAAGGAATTTTGATGTCAGCAGAAGAGATATGGTTAAGTTCATAATAGGAACCATTGGAGAGATAGATGCACCTCTTACACCATCAGCTATGGGCAGCAGGTCATTTACACATTATATGTGCAATTGCACAGAAGATATGTTAAGAAAAGACAGGGAAGAAGTTCTTGATGCGACAGTTGAGAGTATAAGAGAACTTGCTCCACTTATAGAATCAGCAGTTGGGCAGAATTATTTCTGCGTAGTAGGTAACCAGAAGCAGATTAATGGGGCAGCAGATTTATTTGATGAAATAAAGCCTCTTATCGGATAAATGATATTGGATATATAAGGAGAATACGATGAATTTAGATGAAATGCTTAAAGCCAGTGGAATAAGCGGCGGTGCTGCTTCTGGCAACGACAATGTGAAATCGGGATTTGTAACATTTATTGGAAGACCTAATGTTGGCAAGTCTACACTTATGAATAATATTATAGGGCAGAAGATTGCGATAACATCTAATAAGCCACAGACAACAAGAAACAGGATACAGACAGTGTATACAGATGAGAGAGGACAGATTGTATTTGTTGATACGCCGGGTATCCATAAGGCTAAGAATAAGCTTGGTGAATATATGGTAGGAGCTGCTGAGAAGACTATTAATGAAGTTGATGTTGTGTGCTTTATAGTAGAACCAACAACATATATCGGAGCAGGTGAGCAACATATTATAGAGAAGTTAAAAAAGGTAAATGCACCTAAGATATTAGTAATCAACAAGGTTGATACTGTAAAGAAAGAGGAGATACTTCCTGTAATCGACTGCTATAATAAAGAGCTTGAATTTGATGAGATAATTCCAGTATCAGCAAGAAATGGCAGTAATGTTGATGACCTTGTAACAACAATATTCAAGTATCTTACTTATGGACCTATGTTCTATGATGAAGATACAGTTACAGACCAGCCATTAAGACAGATTGTTGCAGAACTTATAAGAGAGAAGGCACTTCACGCCCTCAATGAAGAAATTCCACACGGAATAGCTGTTGTTATAGATACATTTAAAGATAGAAAGTCACCTAAAGGCAAGATTACAGATATAGATGCAACAATAATATGTGAAAGAGATTCACATAAGGGTATTATCATCGGCAAGGGTGGTGAAATGCTTAAAAAGATAGGAACTAATGCCAGGTATGAGATAGAAAAGCAGCTTGGAAACAAGGTTAATCTTAAACTCTGGGTTAAGGTTAAGAAGGAATGGAGAGACAGCGACATTCTTATAAAGAATTTTGGCTATGATAAGAAAGATAACAAGACACAGAATTAATCCGGAGGTGGCAGGGTGGCTGATGTAGTTTCTGTCACAGGATTTATATTGTCGAGTATGCCTGTTGGAGATTATGACAGACGTGTTGTCATACTCAGCAGGGAGCTTGGTAAGATAGCGGCATTTGCCAAAGGAGCAAGACGTCCTAACAGTCACCTTATAGGAGTTACAAGACCATTTATATTTGGAACATTCGAGGTGTACAGGGGCAGGGACTCTTACACAATACAGAAAGCCAATGTTACAAATTATTTTGAGGAGCTTGTAAGCGATCTTGATGGTGTGCTGTACGGATATTATTTTGCGGAGCTGGCAGAATATTATGGCAGGGAAAATCTTGATGCCGCAGATATGATTAATCTTTTATATGTTGCATTTAAGGCACTGGTTAATAAATCATTACCCAATGAACTTGTAAGATATATATATGAGATACGGCTGATAGCCGTTAATGGAGAGTGTCCGGATTTCTTTAGCTGTGCAGGCTGCGGAAGTGAGAAGGAGTTACAGTTATATTCATATAAGGAAAATGGAATGTACTGCGTGGAGTGTGCTGCCTCGTCGGGTGACGGAATAGTGCTTCAATCTTCAACCTTGTATACATTACAGTATATTATTACAGCACCACTTACAAAGCTGTTTAACTTCGTTGTAAAAGCTGATGTGCTAAAGGAACTTAAAAAGGTGGTGAATAGAATAGAATTTATCACATTTGATAAACATTTCAAATCCAAAGAAATGCTTGATATTGGTTAAGAGTATATAGGTTTTAAGAAGATATTAATTTTAATAATATATTGGTTAAGATGTTACTGATTAAAGTTAAATATATGATAGGAAGGAAGATTTATGAGTCACAATAACCAGAAAAAGATAGCAGCTATTAATGATTACTCAGGTTTTGGAAGATGTTCTATAGCTGTAGAGCTTCCGATTATATCAGCTCTTAAAGTGCAGTGTTGCCCACTGCCAACATCAATATTGTCTAATCATACAGGTTTTGAAAGCTTTTATTTTGAAGACTTTACAGAAAGTATGCCGGCTTATATAAAGGAGTGGGAGAAGCTTAATCTTAAATTCGATGGAATATGTACAGGTTTTCTAGGTTCGCATAAACAGATTGAGATAGTCAGATATTTCTTCGATATATTTAAGACACCTGATAATATAGTTGTTGTTGACCCTGTTATGGGTGATTACGGTAATCTGTATGCTACATATACTAAAGAAACCTGCGAAGAGATGAAAAAGCTTGTAAGTTATGCCAATATTCTTACACCTAATCTTACAGAAGCCTGTATATTAACAGGCAGGGAATATAATGCAGAGTACGGTAATGAAGAGCTTGAGATAATCGCTAAGCAGTTATCAGATATGGGACCTTCAAAGATAGTTATAACAGGAATTGTCAGAGGTGCATATATTGCTAACTATTGTTATGAGGACGGCTGTGGCGGATATGAGATTAAGACAACTAAGGTTGGAACACAGAGGTCTGGAACCGGTGATATATTTACGGCGATAATTGCAGCAGATGCAGTTAATAAAGTTAATTTCCACGAATCAGTAAGAAAGGCTTCACAGTTCATAAAGAAATGCATAATGAAATCAATAGAATTAGAGATACCAGTTACTGACGGAGTGTGCTTTGAGGAGCTGCTTACAACATTAAGATGATTAATGGATAAGATATTAAAATATTTTGATATTTAAGACGTCTGATAATAATGAGAGATAATTAGAAGAATGTTAATGTTAGATGATTTAATAAAAGAAAGAGAGAACAATTATGGAGATATTATATAAAGTACATAATAATCTTTATGTTAATATGACTAATAAATGTCCATTTGCCTGTACATTTTGTCTTAGACAGACTATGGACAGAATTGGCGAGTCAGACAGATTATGGCTTGAAAGAGAACCTCTTGTAAGTGAAGTTATAGATGAATTCGCCAAATGGAATCTTGATGATTTTGGTGAAGTAGTATTCTGTGGTTTTGGTGAGCCTACAGAAAGCTGGGATAAGGTAAGAGAGGTAGCAGCATTTATTAAAAAGACTTACAATAATAAGCCAATCAGAATCAATACTAATGGAGCAGGCAACCTTATCAATGAAAGAGATATAACAAAAGAAATGGCCGGTCTTATAGATACTGTATCAATAAGTCTTAACAATCCTGATAAGGATGAGTATAACAAGCTTGTAAGAAGTAAATTCGGTGATAAGACATTTGATGAGATGATAGATTTTGCGAAGAAATGCGTAGCAAATGGACTTAATGTTGTTATGACAACGGTTGACACAACTATATCACACGAGGAAGAAGCACAGTGTCGGATAATATGCGATAAGATAGGTGCTTCTTATAGAATACGTCCATGGGAGTCATAATTACACGATATTCACAGTTGAAATTATACAAGGAATGTTATAGAATTAAAAAGATTATTGTGAAGATGCGAAATATTATGGTGTATATGTGTTAAGTACATTATCACCTTATCAATAGATGGCATCTGTATCTTTAGGAGGATTATTGATATGGAAAAGACAATGGAAAAGATAGTAGCTTTAGCAAAGGCAAGAGGATTCGTGTATCCGGGTTCAGAAATCTATGGTGGACTTGCTAATACATGGGATTATGGTAACCTTGGTGTTGAGCTTAAGAATAACGTTAAGAAGGCCTGGTGGCAGAAGTTCGTACAGGAAAGCCCATACAATGTAGGTGTTGACTGTGCAATACTTATGAATCCACAGACTTGGGTTGCTTCAGGACATCTTGGCGGTTTCTCTGATCCTCTTATGGATTGTAAAGACTGCCACGAAAGATTCAGAGCTGATAAGCTTATTGAAGACTGGGCAGATGAGAATAACTATGAGATAGAAGGTTCAGTTGATGCATGGTCACAGGAACAGATGAAGAACTTTATTGATGAGAAGAATATATGCTGCCCAACTTGTGGCAAGCACAACTTTACAGATATAAGACAGTTCAACCTTATGTTCAAGACATTCCAGGGTGTAACTGAAGATGCTAAGAATACAGTGTATTTAAGACCAGAAACAGCTCAGGGTATATTCGTTAACTTTAAGAATGTACAGAGAACATCGAGAAAGAAAGTGCCATTTGGTATTGGACAGATCGGTAAGTCATTCCGTAACGAGATTACACCTGGTAACTTTACATTCAGAACAAGAGAATTCGAGCAGATGGAATTAGAGTTCTTCTGCAAGCCGGGAACAGACCTTGAATGGTTCAATTACTGGAGACAGTATTGCATAGACTGGCTTAAGGCACTTGGAATTAAAGATGATGAGATGAGAGCAAGAGATCATTCACCAGAAGAACTCTGCTTCTATTCAAAGGGAACAACAGATATTGAGTTCTTATTCCCATTTGGCTGGGGTGAATTATGGGGTATTGCAGACAGAACAGATTATGACCTTACACAGCACCAGACAGTATCTGGCGAGGATATGTCATACTTTGATGATGAAGCTAAGGAAAAGTATATTCCATATGTTATTGAACCATCACTTGGTGCGGACAGAGTGACACTTGCATTTCTCTGTGCAGCTTATGATGAGGAAGAACTTGAAGGAGGAGATGTAAGAACAGTTCTTCATTTCCATCCAGCATTAGCACCAGTCAAGGTTGGTATTCTTCCACTTTCTAAGAAGCTTAACGAAGGTGCAGAGAAGGTATATGCAGAGCTTTCTAAGTATTACAACTGTGAATTTGATGACAGAGGTAATATTGGTAAGAGATACAGAAGACAGGATGAGATTGGTACTCCATTCTGCATAACATATGACTTTGAGTCAGAAGAAGATAATGCTGTAACAGTAAGAGATAGAGATACTATGCAGCAGGAAAGAGTTAAGATTTCTGATCTTAAGGCATATTTTGAAGACAAGTTTACATTTTAATATAGGTATTAATTTATGAAATGTGTTAAATGTGGAACAGAATATGAGGGCAATGAGTGTCCCAGATGTAATGGACCTGTAATTAAGATTAACAGCAGTGACTATATGGCTAGACGTAAAGCATATGAAGAAAGCCTGGCAAGAAAAGAGATACAGAAGGTCTTAGACAGTGCAGAAGAAGCTTGCAATGTTTTGTCTGGTGAATCAGAACAATCTGATAAAGATGGCAAGACAATACAGCAGGGAAAGCGTGCAAAGAAGCGTTCGAATAAGGTAAAGAATTATGATGAAGGTGTCTTTGATATAACTAAAGTTGATTTTAATGATGTGGCTGATAAGTTAAAGGCTGGAAGTGAAAAGCTTGCCAGTAAAGCTAAAGGAAAAGCCCAGCAGGAAAAGGCTAAGACCAGAAAAAATAATAATGCTAAGACGGATAATAATGTTAAGGCAGATAATAATATTAAGATGGATAGCAGGATAAGACCACAGACAAAACATTCATATAAGAAAGCAGGAGTAGCTGTCGCCATAGTTATAGTGGCGATAGCTGCTATTTCATTAATTATGGCTGTTTTGTTAAGGAAGAATTCATATATATATATGAGTGATGGAAGCCGCATATATGATGTATCTTCACTTGAAAGCCAGTATATATGTGATGTTAAGGATGCATTATTTGGTCTTGATGAAGTTACATTTTATACACCGGAATGGCCGGAAAATATATCTAAGGACAGTGTGGTTTCAAGTGCTGCAAGTCCGGATGGAAAGTATTATGCGGCAGATGTGTATAATGATGAAGATGAGCTATATTCATTATATGTATGGTCACAGGATGGAAGTGTGGAAGTTGTAAATAATATATATGCACACGAGATATATTATATTTCAGATAAAGGCACAATTATTTACAAAGAAACAGAAACTATCAATGACACAGGAAAGACGGGTGGACTTAAGCTGTCTATTGCAGAGATTACCAATGATAAAAGTTCAGGAAGTCTTATAGGAAAGACTGATACAATAGAAGCCAGTCTTACGCAGGCATATGTATACAGTGACAGCGATACAATTATAATACTTGATAGTGATAACAGATTATATCAGTATAATTATAGCAATAAGAAGCAGACATATGTGGCAGATAATGTGGATAATATATATCCATTAAGTGATACAGATGGCGTGTATACTAAAGGTGCAGGACATCTGAATACATCTGACAAGGCTGATGAATATATATATAATTCACAGGACAATAATTATATTGTTAGTGTTAAGAGTGGCTTGGCACAGCAGCTTGATGGCATTGATGGTGCTAATATGACATATATTATTGACAGTAAGAATGATTACATATACTGGGTAGGTAATAAAAAAGTGTCATATGCAAAGTATAAAGACAAAACAGTGTCAGATAAGAAAGAACTTGACAGCATAGGAAATATGCAGAGTATAGTATTCTTAAAAGCCTCGGGTGAATTTGTCTACATTAATTCAGAGGCAAAGCTTATCAATGCATTAAAGGGTGATAAGACTGTTATTGCAGAGAATGTGAAGGACGGAAGCTTATCGCTTATTAATAATACAAAAGAGTCTATTACTTATATAGATAATGACGGACAGTATTATTTAAAGACACCATCAGCTAAGAAAGTGCTTATGGGAAATGTTACAGATACAGTTAATACATCTGATACAAGTCTTTACAGAAAGAGATTGTATTATTATGGTTCTGATAAGACATTATATTCTTGCGATTTAAAGGGTGGTTCAAAGAGCCAGATAGGAACAGTGGACAGGCTGTGGATTGGAACACATTAAAACAATTGTATATTAATGGAACAGATATTACAGCATTATTCTAAGACTTTAAGGTATAATAGGGTATATAAGGACATATATAATAACAAATGTTATAAGAGGTTATTATTATGTCCGGATATATGAAAGTGTTAGCAGAATATTCAGATAAAGCAGGACATAAGGACAGAACAGGACATATAAAAAGAATTACAGGTATAATAACAGCCATAATTATGTTAATTACTACGGCTGTTATTGTACCTGTTTTTTGCTGTGCAGAGGAAGTATCAGGACCAGACATAGATACACCTTCTGCGATACTTATGGAGGCGGCGACAGGACAGGTAATATATGAAAAGGATGCCGATACAGTTCTTGCACCTGCAAGCATAACAAAGATAATGACGCTTATACTTATATTTGAGGCAATAGAGGACGGAAGCATTAATATGGAAGACCCGGTAACTGTGTCGGAATATGCGGCTTCAATGGGCGGAAGCCAGGTGTTCCTTGAGCCGGGAGAGATACAGAGTGTCAGGACTATGATTAAGTGTATAGCGGTGGCAAGTGCTAATGATGCCTGTGTTGCAATGGCAGAACACATAAGCGGGGCAGAGAATGTATTTGTCGATAAAATGAATGAGAAAGCCCGTGAACTAGGAATGAGCAACACACATTTTATTAACTGCTGTGGACTTGATGTAGACGGACATACATCAAGTGCGAGAGATGTAGCGGTTATGAGCCGGGAGCTTATTAATAACCACCCACAGATAAAAGAATTCAGCAGTATATGGATGGAAAGCATAACACACATTACAAGAAAAGGCGAGAAGGATTTCGTGCTTACCAATACTAATAAGCTTATGAAACAGTATGCCTATGCCACAGGCTTAAAGACAGGTTCAACGAGCAAGGCAGGCTGCTGCCTTTCAGGAACAGCCAATAAAGACGGAATAGATCTTATAGCAGTTGTTATGGCGGCACCGACAAGCAAGATACGATTCAGTGATGCGATAACGCTTCTTAATTATGGTTTTAGTGTGTGCAGTATATATAAAGATGAAGAACCGCTTGATACAGAGAGCATTAAAATCTCATCGGGCAGGCAGGATAAGATTAAGATAACAAAGGAAAAAGACTATTCATATATGTTCATTAATAAATATAACAATGATGATATAAGACGGGAGTGCATAATTAATGATAATATTAAAGCTCCATTAAAAGAGGGTGATGAGGTAGGCGTTATTAAATATTATTACAATGAGGCTTATATTGGAAGTGTTAAGATAATAAGCTGCGAAAATGTTGATACAGCAGGCTTTATGGACACGGTTAAGAAAATATTTAAAAGCTTACTTTAATTAAAGTAGTGCCATTTGCCGTATAATATGCTATATTATTAAATAATATTCATTAAGGGAATCACAAGGACACAATTATGGATTTATTTGATTATATGCGAAAGACTAATCAGGAGAATGATTCTCCTCTTGCGATGAGATTAAGACCAAGAACTTTGGAAGAAGTTGTAGGACAACAGCATATTGTTGGTAAGGATAAGCTTTTATACAGGGCTATAAAGGCGGATAAATTAAGCTCTATTATATTTTATGGACCTCCTGGAACTGGAAAGACTACATTAGCCAAGGTTATTGCCAATACGACAAGTGCGGATTTCTGTCAGATTAATGCTACAGTAGCAGGCAAGAAAGAGATGGAAGATGTTGTAGAGAGGGCGAAAAATAATCTTGGAATGTATGGTAAGAAGACAATACTTTTTGTAGATGAGATACATAGGTTTAATAAGGGGCAGCAGGATTATCTTCTGCCATTCGTGGAAGACGGAACTATTGTGCTTGTTGGTGCAACAACAGAAAATCCATATTTTGAGGTTAATGGAGCCTTGATTTCAAGGTCTATAATATTTGAGTTAAAGCCATTGTCAAAGGAAGATATCAAAGAGATACTAAAGAGAGCTGTATACGATAAAGAAAGAGGTATGGGAAGCTACAAGGCTGACATAGATGATGAGGCTTTGGAGTTTCTTGCTGATATAGCAAATGGCGATGCAAGAAGTGCACTTAATGCGATAGAACTTGGAATACTTACAACTGACAGGTCAGATGACGGACTTATACATATAGATTTAAAGACAGCAGAACAGTGTATACAAAAAAGGGCTGTCCGATATGATAAGACGGGTGATAATCATTATGATACCATATCAGCATTTATTAAAAGTATGAGGGGGTCTGACCCTGATGCAGTAAGTTATTATCTGGCAAAGATGTTATATGCAGGTGAAGATATAAAGTTTATTGCAAGAAGAATAATGATATGTGCAAGTGAAGATGTAGGCAATGCAGACCCTTACGCATTAGTTGTTGCTACGAATGCAGCACTTGCAGTTGAGAGGATAGGTATGCCGGAGGCAAGGATAATTCTTTCACAGGCGGCATTATATGTTGCCTGTGCACCTAAGAGCAACTCTTGTTATATGGCAGTTGACAAGGCTATGGAACTTGTTAAGACAACCAAGACAGCACCTGTGCCGGCACATTTGCAGGATGCACATTATAAGAGTGCTTCAAAGTTAGGACACGGCATAGGTTATAAATATGCACACGATTATCCTAACCACTATGTGAAGCAACAGTATTTACCTGATGGACTTGAGGACGTAAAGTTCTATGAACCAACAGATAATGGCTATGAGAAGCAGATAAAGACACATTTAAAAAAGATTAATTCGGAGACGTAGAACTGATGAGAGAGTATATTAACAGACTTTCAAGAGGAAAGTTCAGATATGACATTCCAGATATAATACAACCTGATGATGTTATTATAGAAGATGTTATCTGTGACACAATACATAATGCAGAATTTCATATACAGGCGCAAGATGTAATTAAGGGGGTAGTATACTCTGATAATGCCAAGGTGACAGTGCTTACACCGTCATTTGCGGGAAAAGACAGTTATATTAAATACGTTATAGATGCAAGGGGACTTTCAGAGGGGGACAGCATAGAAGGAGAGTTCACGCTTGTTACTAATGCTGGAGAGAAAGAGGTATTATACAGCTTTACAGCAGTTAAAGAAACAGTAGATACAAGCCTTGGAAAAGCGGATAACCTGTTCCATTTTACTAATCTTGTGCAGGTTAATAAAGAAGAAGCAGTAAGCTTATACAGATCCGATAAATTCAAAAAAATATTCTTACAGGGTGATGATGTATTAAATAATCTTTACGATGTCCTGTATGACAGAGAAAATGTATATGAGTCAATGGAGGAGTTCTTAATAGCAATTAAGAAAAAGTCTGCTCTTACTTTCAGTGTTGATAATAATATAAGAGATTATAATATAGATGGTGCTAACGAAAAGGACAGCATAATTATAGAAAAGAACGGCTGGGGCTATATAAAGCTTGACGTACAGTGTGAAGCACCATTTATTAAGATGAAAAGAGGAATAATAACTTCTGATGATTTCATAGGTGATGTATATGAGCTGGATTATATAATAGATGATAAGCTTCTTCATGCAGGCAATAACTATGCGTATATTATAATAAGCTCTTACAGTCATCAGGAAGTAATAGAGATTACAATAAATGGAAAAGAGATTGTTAATGACAGCGGCTTTGATGAACACAGAGAGATAAGAACTGCAAAGAGCAGGCTTACAGCAGAATATCTCCAGTTCAGAATGAAACGCATAACCAAGCAGGAATGGGTTATTAACACTAATAAAGTTCTTGACAGAGTTCGTGGATTGAAGAAATCGGACATAATATTTGACGTATTGCAGGCTGGTGTTAATTTTATATCAGGTGATGATTACAATGGAAGCAGAATTCTTGAGAACATTAAGGACAGGGTATTAAGCGATGTTGATAATCATATTGAGTTATACAGTCTTTACCTTTATGTAAGCACGCTTGAAAGAAAAGATGCAGGATATACATCAGATGTAGCCCAGATAGTTACAGAGTGTTATGAACACGGATATGACAGCTGGGTGCTTTTGTGGATATTATTCTATATAGACGGACAGTCTGAGAATAACAAGAGCATTAAGCTTATAAGAATAAAGGATTGCTTTAATGATGGCTGTATAAGCCCGGTTATGTATTTAGAGGCACTTAATATATATAATGCACAGCCAGAGCTGTTAAGGCTGTTTAACAGATTTGAGATTCAGGTGATAGCATTTGGTATAAAGTACAATATGATTACAGAAAAGCTTGCAAAGCAGGCAGCGGCTGTAATTGCCAATGAAAGAATTACTAATAAAGATAATATAGAGATATTAAAAAAACTTTATACAATATATGAAGAAGATGACATATTAGAAGTATTAATATCACATATGGTAAGGGAAGGAATAGCTGGTGAGGAAGCATTTCCATTTTATGAGAAAGCGGTTCTTAGAGGCATAAGAATAACAAGATTATATGAGTTCTATATGGCAAGCATAAAGAAAGATATAAAGGTGAGAATTCCAAGAATTGTCCTTTTGTATTTTACATATGATTCAGGTATTAATTATGAATGGAAGTCCTTCTTATATGCCAATGTTGTCTATAATAAAGCATTCTATAAGGATATATATGATTCGTACGAGCAGATGATAGAACTGTATCTTTATGAGCAGTTAAAGGCCGGCTGTATCAATAATGACCTTATGTATCTTTACAGACAATTTTTAAAGCCACAGCTTATCAATAATGAAACAGCAGAATATGCGGTTAAGTTAAGATTTATGTATCGTGTAACTGCTGATTGCAGTAAAGTAAAAGCTGTTATAGTAAAATGCGGCTATATGAAAGAGCCTGCAATATATGAGATGACAGGCAATGATATATATATTCCGCTTTATATCTCTAACTGTTCTATGGCATTTATCTGTACGGACGGAGTTATAAGAAGAAACACTGTCAATTATGAGATAGAAAAGATATTAGAAGAACCACTGGATATAACATTGTTAGATGAATATGACATTGAAGAGCCATATATAGCTTTATTCAGAGCAGATTATTGCAGAAAGAAGCATATATATAATGCGGATACACCATCTATATATAAGAAAGCAGCGATGGTTAAAGGAGTTACATACGAATACCGACAACTTATTAATTCGTGGCTTATTGAATATTATAAAGAATATTATGAAGGTGAAACCTTTAATGATGAGTACAGTGACCTTATTAAAGATGGTCTTGATATCAATACGGCACAGGGGCTTATTGAAATACTTTTGGAGTACGGAATGTATTATGAGGCAAGGGAACTTATGGAACGCTACGGCTATACAATAGTTCCAGCAGGCAAGATGTTTAAGTTCATAGTACACGAGCTTACTGCTTCGGTTAATAAGGAAAGCTATAAAGATATATTGTGTGAATATGTGTTCAGGAATCATCTGTATAATGAGCTGGTACTTGAATATATGGTTGATAATTATAATGGTTCAGACAAGGATATGTACAGGTTGTGGAAGAGTGCATCTGATTTTGGCGTAAATATTAAAAATCTTTCTGAGAGGGTTATCTCACAGTATATGTTTACTCAGGATAAAGATTATTATGATAAGCTTACACAGGTATTTACAGATTATTATAATAAAGGTGCATCACAGCTGATAGCCAAAGCATATATAGCTTATAATTCATTTTTATATTTTATTAAAGGAAAAAATGTAAGTGACATAACATTTACGGTTGTAAAAGAATGTTACAAAGATAAGATTGGTATTCCTGTAATATGCCTTGCTGCGTGGCTTAAAAAAGTATCAGAGAATATAAAAGAATTGAATAAACCAGATATTAAAGACACAGCACAGAAGATTCTTGATGAATTATGTGCAAAAGAGATAATCTATGATTATTATAAACGTTTTAATGGTGTTCTTAATATACCGTATAATGCATGTGGTGTTACAGTGATTGAGTATTATGGCAATCCTGATAATAAAGTTGTCATTAATTATAAAGTCAATGATGCTAAAGAATATGCAAGTGCAGTTATGAAATGTGATAACTGCGGAGTATTTACATACAAACTTTCATTGTTCTATAACGACAAGGTTATATATAATTATACAATTGGAACAGACACTAATACGAAGGAATATAACATATTGTACGATAACCTTAATGATGGAGATAATAAGGGCAGATTTGATGCAATTAATGAATGTCTTGCAAGCGAGGAGCTAAGGGATATGGTTACATTAAAGAAGCTTATGGAAAGCTATGCAGTAGAAGATTATGTGACAAAGCAGTTGTTTGTACCAGAGAATATGAGGCAGTAAGACTAAATTCCTGCTAAGAATGGAGATAGTTATGAACGATACAGATTTGATAATAGGAGTGGAGCTGCTTGAGGATAATATACAGATGTGTGTGTATGACAGTGAGTTAAAAGCACCAGTGGCAGCAGATACCGAAAAAGACAAAACTTTATCAGAGAATATAAAAGCTGTTATTAATAAGAAAAATGCCAGCAGTGTAGCTTCTATATGTGTTGTTGTTCCTGATTTTACCAAAGATACACTGGAGATTGTAAAGGATGAGCTGTACAATGCAGGTGTTGCAAATGAGCAGTACCAGATAATAAGCAGAATAGAAAGCTTTGCATATTATGCGTACAGCCAGAAGAAGGAACTTTATCAGAATGGTACAGTGCTTATGGATTACAATGCTTCGGGAATTGATGTATACAGATTGTACTGCAATAAGATTGGTGATATGCAGTACATATTACAGGAGCATACATTAAGCCAGCCTGAAGGAAGTACAATAGAAAAGGCTTCACATTCCGTTACCTTGTATATGACAGAATATTTTAAGAAGCACAGGGCTTCAAGTGTATATCTTACAGGTATGGGATTTGATGTGGACAGGCTTCCAGATGAATTCACCAAAGTATTAGTTGCAGGAAGAAAAGCATTTGTTGGGCAGAATTTATATGTAAGAGGTGCGTGCTTTGCAGCGTTGGAGTATATATCTCCACAGGTATTTGGTAATGTGTGCCTTCTTACAGATGGCAGGATAAAAGCTGATATTGAAACGGATATATCAGAACACGGACGTCCTATGAAGTTTAGAATTGTCAAAATGGGAACTAACTGGTATATGGCAGAAAGAACAATTGATTTTATTATTGAAGATGTGTCGGTTATAAATTTCCAGATTATATGGCCGGACGGAAAATATATAGAAAAGCAGGTTGATATAAGCTCTATTCCTTACAGGGAAGGAAAGACAACAAGAATATCAATGAATGTAAAGGCATCTTCACAGGATAAATGTATTGTTACAGTAAAAGACCTTGGTTTTGGTGAGATATATCAGGCATCGGATAGTGTTATAGTTGAAGAACTGGATTTAAGTGAGGCAGATGTATGAGTGCAATGATTTTGTGCAGGGGGAAGGTTGCAGACAATCCTTTATATATAATGCAGTCAGGTATCAGATTGTATACAGAAGAAGAACTGTGTTATTATATTTACAATAATATATATATACTTACTAATGATTTTATCAATGATGAGCTTATAACATTTCTTAGGGATGAAGTGGGAAATACAGCACTTGCCCAGAGATTAACCATAATGAAAAGTAATAATGAGCTGTTGGCAAGTATGCTTGTCACAATACTTAAATCAGTTGATTATTATTCTTTGGAACAGATTGAAAAGATAAGCGAAATACTGAATACGCTTGATAATCAGAATGCTTATGAAAGACTTGGATTAAGAGGGGACAGTTTTCTTTCTAATGAGTGCTTCTATAAGGCGGTTGACTGTTATAAGCAGATTATAGATGAATACAGCAATGCTGCCCCGGCAGCGTTCTTAGCAGGTGTGTACCATAATATGGGTGTTGCACTTGCAAGAATGTTCTTATATAATGAGGCTTCATACAGCTTTATGAAAGCATATGAGATAGGACAGCATAAGAATTCATACAAGTGTTACCTTGCGGCAAAGTGTTTTATGGATAAAGACGGAAGTGTTATTAATGAAGATGTGCCAGAGGAGGAGTATATCATAAGAAGAAAGATAGAACAGCTTATGGATAATGCTGCTTATCAGGACGAGATTAGAAAGCTTAATGACACAGAGAAGTATAAAAATGCAGGAGATGTGGCAGGGTATCATAAAGTATTAGATGATATTCTTACCAATTGGAAACAGGATTATTATAAATATACTGCGAGGTGATAAGACAAGTGGGATTATTCAAATTCTTAAAAAATAATTATGACAGTGATGAGGATTTAAAAGACCTTGAGGAGCTTGTGTATGAAGATGAGAATGGATTTAGAAATAAACGTTCTATTAATGATATGATACACAGCTATCAGGTGGGTTCGTATACTGGCAGTAATCATAATGATGATCTGGAAGAAGAATTATATAAGACGGCTGGCAGTGATGCATCTGCTGATGAATCCAGAGGGCTGACAGAAAAGACTAAGAAACAGCAGGCAGATGCGTTAAAGGAAGAAGAAAAATATGACCACCTGCTTAACAGTATACAGGCACAGACGCTTATAAGAACAGTTGATAAGGTTAATCTTGGCGGAGCGGTCAATAATACGCAGGATAATCTTGAAGAGGTTGACACGGCAGGATTTACAGGCTCAGAGGTTGGGAGCTTTGTTAAAAGCCAGTGTGATATTATGGAGGAAGCTTCAAGATATATAGATAATGCCAAGGTAGAATATGACAGCGTAACTGATTATTATGAGGATATACAAAGAATCGAGAATGCACCGGATGATATAAAGCTTAAGCTTATGTATGCGGCAGACCGTGTTGATAATCTGTCGGTTGACAGGCGTATTTTTAAATCACCGGAGAACAAGCTTTCCAACAAAGTGTACCGTATGATGGAATCTTATGAGGAAGATTTTCCAGAGGCACTTGTAAAGCTGAGGCACGATGAAGAAGATTACAATACAGTATTAAAGAATGTAAGAATGATTAAGGGTGAGAGGTCAATGTATCGTATAGAGGCAAATGACCTTGTGAAAAAACAGCTTAGAATTAAGAAGTATTCAGTACTTATGCTGGCACTTCTTGTAGGGGTGTTTGTTATATTTCTTCTTATATCAGCGGCTTCACCAGATGATGAACACATTGGAATGTTCATAACAGTTGTAATACTTGCACTTACGCTTTCGCTTGGTCTGTTTGCTTATCTTAAATCAACAGAACGAAAAGTGTATGTGACAGAGGTAAAGCTTAATAAAGCAACAGCACTTCTTAATAAGTACAAGATAAAGTATGTAAATGCTGTAAATGTGCTTGAATATGAATATAGCAAATATGCGGTAAAGAGTGCATTTGAGCTTGAGCAGAAGTTTCAGGCATATGTTGAGATGAAAGATGAACAGCGTAAAATACTTGAGATAACAAGTAATCTTAATGAGGCAGAAGCGGAGCTTACAGATATATTAAGACAGCTTGGTGTAATTGATACACATATATGGATAGGACAAGTTAAGGCAATACTTAATCCTAAAGAAATGGTAGAGGTAAGACATAATCTTTCCATAAGACGCCAGAAGTTAAGAGAACAGATAGAATATAATGAATCAAGAATAGAAGATGCAAGAAATAATATTAAAAATGTGACTAAAAAGAATAAGGTGCATGCCAAGGAAGCTATGCAGGTTCTTGAGATTTATGAGAAAAGACATAAGAATAATTAAAATAATACTTGCGAAATATGAGCATTGTGTTACAATTGAGAGTGGTTTTTTGCGAAATGATTAACAATGTGTAAATAGCGCAAGAAGGAGGATAAGATGAAAGAAAGACTTGATGCAATCAAAGAAAATGCGTTGTCACAGATAAAGGCAACAGATTCTCTTGATAAGTTAAATGATATCAGAGTTGCTTTTCTTGGTAAAAAAGGCGAGCTTACTGAAGTTTTAAAGGGTATGAAGGAGGTAGCTCCTGAGGACAGACCTAAGGTTGGACAGATTGTCAACGAAACAAGACAGGCAATTGAAGAAGTATTAGAGGCTGCCAAGAAAGAGCTTGCTGCCAAGAAGAGAGAGCTTCAGATGAAGGCAGAGGTAATTGATGTAACACTTCCAGCCAAGAAAGCTGAACTTGGACATAAACATCCTAATATGCTTGCGCGTGAAGAAATAGAAAAGATATTTATAGGAATGGGATACGAAGTTGTAGAAGGTCCAGAGGTAGAATATGATTATTACAACTTTGAGGCACTTAATATTCCAGCTAACCATCCAGCAAAAGATGAACAGGATACATTCTATATCAATGATAAAGTTGTTCTTAGAACACAGACATCACCTGTTCAGGCAAGAGTTATGGAAAAAGGCAGACTTCCAATAAGAATGATTTCACCTGGACGTGTATACAGAGCAGATGAAGTTGATGCAACCCATTCACCTTGCTTCCATCAGGTTGAAGGTCTTGTAATTGATGAGAACATAACCTTTGCTGACCTTAAGGGAACACTTGCAGAATTCGCTAAGGAGTTATTCGGTGAAGATACTAAGGTTAAGTTCAGACCACATCATTTCCCATTCACAGAGCCTAGTGCCGAGATGGATGTAAGCTGCTTTAAATGTGGCGGCAAGGGATGCCGTTTCTGTAAGGGTGAGGGCTGGATTGAAATACTTGGCTGCGGAATGGTTCACCCACATGTATTTGAAATGTGCGGAATTGATAAAGATAAATATACAGGTTTTGCGTTTGGCGTAGGTCTTGAAAGAGTTGCCCTTCTTAAATACGAAATCGATGATATGAGATTGTTATACGAGAATGATACAAGATTCTTAAAGCAGTTCTAATTAATAATAAGTGGAGGATAAGTATGGATACATCTATTAAATGGATAAAGGACCTTGTTCCAGGTTTAGAGTGTACAAATCAGGAATTCAGAGATGCTATGACTCTTTCAGGTACTAAGGTAGAATGTTTTAATGAGCTTGATAAAAATCTGGATAAAATTGTTGTAGGACAGATTGTTTCAGTAGAAAGACATCCAGATGCAGACAAGCTTGTAGTATGTCAGGTGAATGTAGGAAATGAAACTGTTCAGATAGTTACAGGTGCTCCTAATATTGAACCAGGAACAAGTGGACAGAAAGTTCCAGTTGTTCTTGACGGCGGACGTGTGGCTGGCGGACACGATGGAAGTCCACTTCCAGAAGATGGAATTAAGATTAAAAAAGGCAAGTTAAGAGGCGTTGAGTCTTATGGAATGATGTGTTCAATTGAAGAACTTGGTTCATCAAAAGAATTCTATCCAGATGCAGCAGAAAATGGTATTTATATATTTGGTGATGATGCCAAAGTAGGAGAGAGTGCTGTAGAATATCTTGGACTTGATGATACAGTATTTGAATATGAGATTACTAACAACCGTGTAGACTGCTATAGTATCCTTGGTATCGCAAGAGAGGCAGCAGCTACATTCAGAAAGCCATTCAATCCTCCAGTTGTTAATGCTACAGGCAATAGCGAAGATGTTAATGACTATATTAAGATTGAAGTAGCAGCTAAGCAGCTTTGCAAGAGATATACAGCAAGAGTTGTTAAGAATATAAAGCTTGCTCCATCACCAAAGTGGATGCAGCACAGACTTATGACAGCAGGCATCAGACCTATTAATAACATAGTAGATATTACTAACTATGTTATGACAGAATATGGTCAGCCAATGCACGCTTATGATTATGATACAATCGCTGATAAGAAGATTATTGTAAGAACTGCTGCTGAGAATGAGAAGTTCGTTACACTTGATGGACAGGAAAGAACACTTGATTCAGAAGCACTTCTTATATGTGATGGAGAAAAGGCTATTGGTCTTGCTGGTATTATGGGTGGTGAGAACTCAATGATAACAGATGATGTTAAGACAATGCTTTTTGAAGCTGCAACATTTGATGGAACTAATATAAGAAAGTCAACTAAGAAGATTGGTTTAAGAACAGATGCTTCTGGTAAGTTTGAGAAGGGCTTAGATCCAGAGCTTGCACTTGAAGCTATGAACAGGGCCTGTGACCTTATAGAACAGTTAGGTGCAGGTGAAGTAGTTGGCGGTGTTGTTGATATATATGATGAGCCGGTATCTAAGAAGAGAATATCATTTGAACCAGATAAGTATAATGCACTTCTTGGAACAAATGTATCAAAGGAAGATATGCTTTCATATTTCAAGAGACTTGAAGTAGAATATGATGAAGCTTCTAATGAGCTTATTATTCCTACATTTAGACAGGATCTTAACAGAGATGCAGATATTGCAGAGGAAGTAGCAAGATTCTTCGGATATGATAATATTCCTACAACACTTCCAAAGGGTTCTACAACAATGGGTAAGATACCATTTGAGAGAAGTATTGAAGATGTAGCAGGTGAAGTTGCACAGTTCTGTGGATTCTCACAGGCTATGACATATTCATTTGAAAGCCCTAAGGTATTTGATAAGCTTAAGCTTGCGGCCGACTCAGAATACAGAAAGACAGTGGTTATCTCTAATCCATTAGGAGAAGATTTCTCAATAATGAGAACACTTCCTGTTAATGGTATGCTTACATCATTATCAACTAACTATAACAGACGTAATAAGAATGTTAAGTTATATGAGCTTGCAAAGGTATATCTTGCAGCAGATGATGTTAACGAGCTTCCAGATGAGAGAGTTATGTTCACGCTTGGAGCATTTGGAGATGTTGATTTCTTCCAGATGAAGGGTGTAGTTGAAGAATTCCTTGAAAGAATTGGAATGAGAGTTAAGCCGGAATACAATCCAGAGGCAGGAATTACATTCCTTCACCCAGGACGTCAGGCAGAGATTATCTATGATGGAACAAAGATTGGCTATATGGGTGAATTACATCCAGATGTAGCAGATACTTATTCATTAGGCGACAGAACATATATTGTTGTTATTGACCTTTCAATTGTAACTAAGATGGCAAGCTTTGACAGAAAGTTTGAGGGTATTGCCAAGTTCCCAGCAGTTACAAGGGATATAAGTATGGTTATGCCTAAGTCAGTTCTTGTAGGAAAGATTGAGAAGATAATCGAGAAACGCGGCGGAAGCATACTTGAGAGTTACAAGTTATTTGATATATATGAAGGTGCCCAGATTAAAGAGGGCTACAAGTCAGTAGCATATTCAATATCTTTTAGAGCTAAGGACAGAACACTTGAGGATAAGGATATCACACCAGTAATGGAGAAGATATATAAAGACTTAAGTGATAATGGAATCGAACTTCGTATGTAGTGAATATAGAGTGCACAATCTGAATAGAGGATTATTATGGATTTACATGATTTTTATTATGATCTGCCAGAGGAACTTATAGCACAAGACCCTCTGTCAGACCGTTCAAGCTCCAGATTGATGGTTCTTGATAAGAACACAGGAGCTATAGAACACAAGATATTTAGGGATATAACAGAATATCTTAAGCCGGGTGACTGCCTTGTAATTAATGATACTAAGGTTATACCTGCAAGACTTATCGGTGAGAAAGAAGGAACAGGTGCTGCCATTGAAGTGCTTTTGTTAAAAAGACTTGAAGACAGACAGGATACGTGGGAAGTCCTTGTTAAGCCAGGAAAGAAATGCAAGGTTGGTGCAAGGATAGTATTTGGTGGCGGAAAGCTTACAGGTGAGATTATTGATATAGTTGAGGAAGGTAACAGACTTATACAGTTTAGTTATGATGGCATATTTGAGGAAATTCTTGATGAACTAGGACAGATGCCGCTTCCACCATATATCACACATAAGCTTGAAGATAAGAACCGCTATCAGACAGTATATGCCAAGCACGAGGGTTCAGCAGCAGCACCTACGGCAGGACTACATTTTACAAAAGAGCTGCTTAAACAGATAGAAGATATGGGAGTGAAGATTGCAAGAGTTACTCTTCACGTAGGTCTTGGAACATTCAGACCAGTTAAGGTTGAGAATATACTTGATCATCATATGCACTCAGAATTCTATCAGGTTGATAAAGAAGCAGCAGATATAATTAATAATACCAAGGCTAATGGTGGAAGAGTTATTGCTGTAGGAACTACAAGCACAAGAACTCTTGAATCAGTAGCTGATGAAAATGGACATATACCAGTTAAGAGTGGCTGGACAGAAATATTTATATATCCAGGTTATAAGTTTAAGGCAATAGATTGTCTTATAACTAATTTCCATCTCCCAGAATCAACTCTTGTGATGCTTGTGTCAGCACTTGCAGGAAGAGAAAATGTTCTTAATGCTTATGAAGTTGCAGTAAAAGAACGTTACAGATTCTTTAGTTTTGGGGATGCTATGTTCATTAAGTAGGCATTAGATGTTTACAAAGTTACAATTAACTTAATAATACTAATAAATGTGAGTAGTACAGATGATCGCGGCTGCAAGTGTCGAAAGACCGCAGGTGAGGAAAGTCCGGGCTTCGCAGGGCAGGATGCCGGATAACGTCCGGTGGAGGTGACTCCAAGGCTAGTGCAACAGAAATATACCGCCAGTGCTTAACACTAAGTGTTAAGCTTATTGGTAAGGGTGGAAAGGCAGTGTAAGAGACTACCGCGGTATTGGTAACAATACTGGCTATGTAAACCCCATTCGAAGCAAGACCAAACATAAAGCGATACGGCTGCCCGTCGTGCTTTTAGGTAGGTTGCTTGAGCCTGTTGGTAACAGCAGGTCTAGATAGATGATCATCAGTAGTCAGGTCAAAGCCTGGCTGGACATAACCCGGCTTATAGTACTGCTCATATTTTTTTGATTTAATAGGAAATTCCAATGTAATTTCCTATTAAATTAAAGGCACTATGTGCCAGTTATGCGCACTCGCGTGAAGTTGTAGTTTGTCGAAAGCGACAGCACTCGGCGCGAGAATGTGCTTAGCACATTCTTTTTTATAATAGGAAATGGATGGATAGTAATGAACAATAATGATTATAAAGATAACAATGAGAACTTAAACAGTGAGAACACTGTGGATAATAAAAGCAGCCAGAACAGTGGTCATAGAAGAAGCAATGTCCAGCATACTGGCAGTAATACAGCTAACAATAACAGCCGTCACAATGTAAGAGAGGGAAGTAACAATAATTCAGAACATCACAGCAGCAATAGTAGTGAAGGACACCACAGCCACCATAGCAGTGGGGAACATCACAGCCACAGTGGTAAGAAGAGATTAACAAAACAGCAGAAAAAGAAACGTACTATAACAATTGTTTCAATAGTAGCTGCGGTTGTTGTTATTATAGGAATTATGGGTGTTAAAGGCTTATCTGATGCCAAGGGAATGTTAAAGAATGCTAATGAATTAAAGACAGAGATGAATGATATGCTTGGAGCTGTAAAAGCCCAGGATGCTGAGGCAGCTAATACAGCAGTATTAAAGCTTGACAATACAACTTATAAGATAAGCAAGACATTATCAAGCCCATTGTGGAAGATGGCAAGCCACATTCCGGTTGCAGGAAAGTATGTTAAGTCAGTAGATACACTTATAGGACTTGTTGAAGATGCATCAGATGATATTATAAAGCCGGCAGTAGCAACAATATCAGAATACCCTATGTCAGGTCTTAAAGTAGGTGATGGTTTTAGTGTAACAACAATTAATGCCTATCTTGATCTTTTAGAGCAGATACAGCCAGTGGTTAATAATATGACTGCTAAGATGAACAAGGTTGAACTTCCGGGAAGTATGGGAACAATGATATCTTCTTATAGTGATAAGATAACATCACTTATGAGTATGTACACAGATTATGAAGATTACATTCCATTAATGAAAGCATTTATCGGCGATGGAAGTGATAAGGTATATCTTCTTGCTGCACAGAACACAGCAGAGATAAGAGCCGCAGGTGGTTTCCCAGGTTCAATCGGAACAATAAGGGTTGAAGATGGTGTAATGTCAATTGGAGATTTTAATCCTGTTAATGATGTATTGGCAACATACCCACCAGATGAAGCTAATGTTACAAGAAAAGAATTAAAGATATTTAATGATACGTTAATCTATTCAAGAGATGCAAGTTTTAACCCTGATTTTGAAAGAGCTGCTCAGATATGGGCTTTGGCTTATGAAGCTAAGCACGGTGAGAGCGTTGATGGTGTGCTCTCACTTACACCGACTATTATACAGAAGGTTCTTAGAATATCAGGACCAATTACACTTCCTGATGGAACAGAGCTTAATGGTGATAATGCCGTATCAGTATTACAGTATGAGCTTTATTATAAATATCTTAGCGACAGAGGCACTAATGTTGATTATAATGAAGCTAATGAATATGTTGATGGTCTTTTTGCAGAGACAGCCAAGCAGGCAATGGCAGTATTGGTATCAGGCTTTGATTTTAAGAGAATTAATGAATATGTAGATATGTTTAATGAAGGTGTTGAAGAGAACACAATTATGCTCTGGTTCGTAGATGAGCAGGAAGAGCAGTATGCTAAGGATGCAGGCTGTTCAGGGAATCTTAATGATGACCCGGCTAATCCAGAAGCAGGAGTGTTCTTTAGCTTATATGAGCCTTGTAAATTAGGCTGGTTCTTAAATATTGATACTAAGATGAGTGAGCCTGTTATTAATGCAGATGGAACAAGAAGCTATGATATTACTGTGACATTAACTAATACAATTAAAAGAAGCAATATAACAAGAGCAGGTGGCTATATTCTTGGTGGATTCGATGGTGGAATAAGAGGATTTGTTCATTTATTCGCACCAGCAGGTGGTACTATAGGTAACTTTGAGACTAATAATGGCCTTAAGATAACAACTGATGAGTATGATAATCTTGAGGTTGGTTATAATGTTGATCTTGTAGTAGAAGCAGGTTCACCACAGGTAATAAAGTATACAGTAACAACAGCAGAAGGCGTTGATACACCACTTAAGATTCGCACAACACCTACATTACAGGCATACAGATAAAATAAGTCAGTATTGAATATTTTAGAAAGTGTTATGAAGGCAGGTTGTAGTGTATACAACCTGTTGATTATATGGTATATATGAAATAAAAGGGGATGTGAAAAAACTCGATTGAGTTTTTTCACATCCCCAAAAAATGTTCGAAAATTACCCCTGGTATATCAGAAGTTTCATCGTCAGCACTTACCGTTGTCGTCCTGACATTGGTTATCGCAAAACATCCCAGAACCATAAACAATAACAACAGGCATAGTTTCAAATGCTTTCTCTTTGTGTTTTCATTTTCTTTTTTCTTTTTCGTATTCTTTCAGTTCTTTCAGAGCCTTCTCACCCTGTGGGTAAAGAATGATGATATTAAAGATCGTCATCAGTCCGATTCCAACATCACCAAGATCCCACACAAATGTATATGCTGCAAGGCCGCCGATGAACAGCATCACAAGCGCCAGTACTTTGTATGCAGTCTGTGAAGCCCAGTTATCTCCGAAAAGATATGCAACATTGCTTCTCGCATAAAAAAGGATGCCCAGAAACGTCGAAAAACTGAATAAAAACAGCGTCGCCGCAATAAAGATCACACCAAAACGGCCAAGATGATGTTCCATTGCTGTCTGCAGAAGATCCATTCCGGAAAGTCCTGTAACTTTTTCTTCCGGTGCAAGCAGCATGATAAATGCTGTACAGCTGCAGATCACGATCGTATCCACAAATACCCCGAGCGCCTGTACCAATCCGGCTTTGACCGGCTGGTCACATTCTGCCGCTGCTGCCGCACACGGAGCAGATCCAGAACCTGCTTCATTTGAAAACAGTCCACGTTTGATTCCATTCATTAGGACTGCGCCAAAACCGCCGGCTGCTGCCTGTCGGAATCCAAATGCTTCCTCAAAAATTCTTGCAAAAACACCCGGTAAACTTCCAAGATTCATCACAATGATCAGAATCGTGATTGCAAAATAGCATACCGCCATGACCGGCACTACCATATCCAGGATCTTAACTGTCGCATCTTTACGAAGCACTATCACAGCAGCCACAGCAACAAGTACTACCGTCATATAGATCGGCGGAATGGAAAATGCATTTTTAAATGAAGAAACAACAGAATTGCTGATCACTTGACTGATACCGCACCAGCAGATCAGACCGGAGATTGCAAACAACACAGAAATCACCACTTTGTTTCTCTTTTTCTTTTGTTTTTCTTCTACATATGCATGAATATAATACGCCGGACCGCCGCGGTAACCTCCGTACAGCGGATCTTTTTCTTTATAAAGCTGTGCCAGTGTCGCTTCAATAAAAGCTGTTGATGAACCGATAATTGCTGTCACCCACATCCAGAAAACCGCACCGGCGCCGCCTGCTGAAATTGCCGCAACAACACCGACCAGATTTCCCATACCGACACGGGTTGCAGTCGAAACGATCAGTGTCTGAAATGAAGACAGACTGTTTTTTTCTTGTTTCTTCTCAACCAGTGCCTGCACCATATCCGGGAACAGGCGAATCGGCAGAAAACGCGTCCGAACTGTAAAATAAATTCCTGTAGGAATCAGTAATATAATCAGAAGCGAAATCCCCAGAGTGCTGCCGCCCGGCAGTGGAATCTGCACCAGATCTCCCCACAGAAAACTATATACTTTCTCAATCAGAGTAACTATCATACTTTAAACCCTCTTCCATACTCACAACATCCGGGATACATGCTGCTCACGTCATCTACAACAGCCTGATTCCCGGACAGATACCGTAATAGTATAGCCCATATTAACCTTTAAACGCAAGTACTTTTAAGGTTTAAAGTCAAAAACTTTAAATAATTAAAGCTTTCAACTATGTTTGAAGCCTACAGCATCGTTTAACATGGAATTTCATCAAGTATTGTTTGCATTATCTAAATACCATTGGTTCACTGGTAACTAAGTATGTACCGGATTATCTGAATGAAATCGTTGAGCAGCTAGTACTTTTATGGGAACTGGATACAAGTACATTTGTTTACGGAAGTGGAAAGCGAAAATCCAAAGAACAGCGTCATTATGAACACTTGACTTTCGGAATTATGAAAAACGACCGTTGGTACAAGAGAATTGTCCGAAGAGGTATTCATTCAGTCAAACTGGAAGTTTTACTTGTGGCGATAGGCCACAATCTATATAAATATCAGAAAAAAAGATGAGAAACAGAACTGCCGCATAGATTCAAAAAAAGAATTTCTATGGGGTAGGGGAAGTGCGCTTTCTTTGCACATGATTTCAGTCATTTATACACAACAGGTACAAAAAGTGAGATGCGAAAAAACTCAATCGAGTTTTTTCACATCCCCTTTTTACTATATAATCAGAAGATTACATTAGAACTTCAAGCTTATATAATAAAGCTGTACGAATGTTGTATTGGGGGATATTATTTACCAGTATATTTCTCTTCACAGTATTTACATCTGTATACCTGCTTAACAGGGTCAGAAAGAACAAATACATGGTCAAGACCCTGTTCAATAGAAGTAATACATCTAGGATTCTTACATTTGATAACATTAGTAATCTGCTTTGGTAATGAAAGTGATTTCTTATCTACTATCTGTCCGTCTTTAATAATATTAACAGTGATATTATGATCGATAAATCCTAATACATCTAAATCAACAAGGTCAAGTCCGCCCTCAATCTTGATAATATCCTTTCTTCCCATTTTACTGCTTCTTGCATTCTTGATAATAGCAACCTGACAGTCGAGTTCGCCAAGACCAAGGTTATTATATATCATCATTGATTTGCCGGCTTCAATATGGTCTAGTACAAAGCCTTCATTAAGTTGTCCTACATTTAACATAATTACCCTCCTATATTTACTTGTTATTAAGACCAAGAAGTGTCATAATAAGAGCCATTCTTACATATACACCGAATTGTACCTGTTTAAAGTAAGCAGCTCTTGGGTCATCATCTATATCTACTGATATTTCATTAACACGAGGAAGTGGGTGAAGAACATACATATCCTCTTTTGCAAGAGCCATTTTTGACTTATCAAGTATATAGAAATCTTTCATTCTGAGGTATTCATCTTCTGAGAAGAATCTTTCACGCTGTACTCTTGTCATATATAATATGTTAAGCTCAGGCATAGCATCTTCTAGGTTTTCCATTTCAATGAATTCAGCCTGGTTGGCTTTTAATACATCATCTCTTATATAATCAGGTATTCTTAATTCCTTAGGAGATATAAGCACGAATTTGACATTTTTATATCTTACGAGTGAATTGATAAGTGAATGAACAGTTCTTCCGAACTTAAGGTCGCCACAAAGGCCTATTGTAAAGTTGTCAAGAGAACCGCGGAGTTCCCTTATAGTCATAAGGTCTGTAAGTGTCTGTGTTGGGTGCTGGTGTCCGCCATCACCTGCATTGATTACAGGTATAGAAGACTTGCTTGCTGCAACCATAGGAGCACCTTCTTTTGGGTGGCGCATAGCACATATGTCTGCATAGCAGGAAATTACCCGTATAGTATCAGCCACGCTTTCGCCCTTTGATGCTGAACTTGAGTTAGCAGAAGAAAAACCTAATACAGACCCTCCAAGATTGAGCATTGCTGCTTCAAAACTAAGACGGGTTCTTGTACTAGGTTCATAAAATAAAGTTGCTAACTTTTTTCCATCACATACATGGCTGTATTTTTTAGGATCTTTAGAAATGTCTCTTGCAAGATTAAGTAAATCTTCAAGTTCTGTGACACTTAAGTCTAGTGGACTAAGTAAATGTTTCATTAATTGTTCCTCCACAAGTATATATTATTGTGCTCTTGGCACTCTGTTATATATATTACTATTAATTAGATTAATTCTCAATTGTTATTTTAAAAAAAATGTGATAAAATTATGAATATTTGTGATATACGCAGATGCGTTGTATAAGAATGGAGGAGCAATATGTCTAAGATAATATTAACAGGTGACCGTCCAACAGGAAAGCTTCATGTTGGTCATTATGTTGGTTCATTAAAGAGAAGAGTAGAATTACAGAATTCAGGTGAATATGATAAGATATTTATTATGATAGCAGATGCTCAGGCACTTACAGATAATGCTGATAATCCTGAGAAGGTACGTCAGAACATAATAGAGGTTGCACTTGATTATCTTTCAGTCGGCTTAGACCCAGCTAAGTCTGATATATTTATTCAGTCACAGATTTCACAGCTTACAGAGCTTACATTTTATTATATGAATCTTGTTACAGTTTCAAGACTTCAGAGAAACCCAACAGTTAAGTCAGAAATCCAGATGCGTAATTTTGAAGCGAGTATACCGGTTGGATTTTTCTGCTATCCAATAAGTCAGGCTGCTGATATAACAGCATTTAAGGCTACAACAGTTCCGGCAGGTGAGGATCAGGAGCCAATGATTGAACAGACAAGAGAGATTGTAAGAAAGTTCAATTCAGTATATGGAGAGACATTGGTAGAACCACAGATACTTCTTCCGGATAATAAAGTATGTTTAAGACTTCCAGGTACAGATGGTAAAGCTAAGATGAGTAAGTCGCTTGGTAACTGTATATATCTTTCTGATACAGAAGAAGATGTTAAGAAAAAGGTTATGAGTATGTATACAGATCCAGATCATATCAAGGTATCGGATCCAGGTAAGATAGAAGGTAATACTGTATTTACATATCTTGACGCATTCAGTAAGGAAGAAGACTTTGGATTATTCTTGCCAGAGTATAATAACCTTGATGAATTAAAAGACCACTATAAGAGAGGCGGACTTGGTGATGTTAAGGTTAAGAAGTTCCTTTTAAATGTTCTTAACAAGGAATTAGAGCCAATCAGAAATAGAAGACACGAATATGAGAAGGATATTCCTTATGTATATGAGATACTTAAACAGGGAACTAAGAATGCTTATGAGGTAGCAGAACAGACATTAAGTGAAGTTAAGGCTGCTATGAAGATTAATTACTTTGATGACGTTCAGCTTATAAATGCACAGTCAGAAAAGTACAGAGGATAATAAAAAGGCACTGTGCCATATATGTATTCAGGATGAGAACACATATAGCACAGTGTCTTTTGTTTTGATAAAGTATTTGTCTGGACTTATGACAAATACTTCATTAATTAATCTAACTTTTTAATAACCATATTGTTAGGACGTGATATTTTAAGTTCTTTGCCATTCATAACAATAAGTCCTTTGGTGTAGTCTACAGTAAATATTGTTATTGAGTTGCCTTCATTATTCATAGATAAAAAGTGCTTGTCATCAGGAAAAAGGCATATGTACTTAGGATAATCACCACTTACAGGAAGTGAGTTAAGTGTAATTATCTTTCCTGTAGTCTTGTCCACAGAATATATTGTAGCGGTGTTATCACCAGCATTAGAGCAGATTAAGTTGTTGCCTGAATTAGTAAGGCATATGTCTGAAGCTGCACTGTTAGACTTATGGTCACGTCTTACAGTGAATATATTCTGAATCATCTCAAATCTGTTCTTATCAGAAGAAGCATCATAAGAATATACGTTAATATAATTCTTTAATTCACATACAACATAAGCAAATCGTCCATCTTCTGAGAATATCATCTTTCTTGGAGCAGATTCAAGCTGTGAACGTATAATATCAAAAAGCTTGAGCTTTCCAGTTGTATGGTTGAATTCATAAAGCTTAATCTGGTCAATTCCAAGATCACATACACATAAAAGTTCTTCATCAGGTGTAAAGCAGGTATGACTTATATGGGGTCTGAAATTACGTTCAGCAACGCTTCCAAGACCCTTATGAAATACCTCATCAGCTATATCGCCTAAAGAACCATCAGCATTAATATGCATTACAGTAATCTTGCCATCGTGATAGCCGGAAATAACAAGAAAACGGTTATCCTTAGTTACAGAAATATGACAGCCTCTCATTCCGTTGATAGAAGCAACATTCATAAGTTCAAGAGAGCCATCTTCAGTAATAGCAAATGCAGAAATACCCTGATCACATATTGCGTATAAATACTTCTTATTAGAAGATAATGTTATATATGAGGGATTATCAATTGTAACCTCACATCTTTCAGTTATTCGTCCCTTTTCAACGTCCATATCATATATATGAATACCTTTGCTGCTTTCGTGGGTATAAGTACCTGCATAAGCCACATATCTATCGTTCATAAGTAACCTCCAATCAAAATATAACGTATAGTCAAGATAAGTTAAATAACCGTGTACTCACTAAATTATATGTATATATTAGCATTTTTCTTTATGTTTATCAAGGCAGACATTGACAAGGATAATGTCACGCCCAATAGATTTGATACATCTGAAAGGTATGACATACACAAATTCACGTCCAAAGAAGCCGCAAAGCCGTCCAGGACCAGGAATTATTATAGAATTGATACAGCCATTTTTAGGGTCAAAGTCAATATCAATAACACAGCCTATAATACAGCAGTCCTCTTCGTTGATAACCTGCTTGTTTTTTAGTTCAAATATCTTCATACAACACCTCATTTTATATAATTATACTTAATATAAAATATGTATTTTTAAATGGGAAAGTGCATATAACAGGTATAATAATGAAATATTAATGAACAAATGTGTTATGGGTTTGACACACAGATTGGCATAGGCTATCATATTAAATAATAAAATTGATAATTCGATGGAGGAAAATATATGTATTATTTCTATGATGCAACATATATACTCGTTATTATAGGTGCAATAATAAGTCTTATAGCATCTATGAATGTTAAATCGACATTTAACAGATATGATAAGTATAACAGCCGTTCAGGGCTTACAGGTGCTATGGCAGCACAGGAAATATTAAGAGCGGCAGGAATTACTAATGTAAGAATTGAGAGAGTAAGCGGTAATCTTACAGACCATTATTCACCAAAGGAAGGAGTTCTTAGATTATCAGATTCTGTATACAATTCAACATCAGTAGCAGCTATAGGCGTGGCCGCCCATGAGTGTGGACATGCTATGCAGTATGACGAAGAATATTTTCCGATTAAGATAAGAGCAGCTGTAATACCGATAGCTAATATTGGTTCAGCTCTTTCATGGCCAATAATTCTTTTAGGTTTATTCCTTGGAGCTACAGGACTTATGCAGCTTGGAGTAGTGCTTTTCTCACTTGTTGTAGTATTCCAGCTTCTTACTCTCCCGGTTGAATTTGATGCTTCCGCAAGAGCATTAAGAACCTTAAGAGAACGTAATATGCTTGAGTCAAGTGAACTTACCGGTGCAAGAAAGGTGCTTACAGCAGCAGCATTAACATATGTAGCGGCACTTCTTACATCTATTCTTCAGCTTTTAAGACTTGTTCTTCTTACAAGAAGAGATGATTAATATTAAATATGTATATAATTGCCAGTTCACAACAGTATAAAAGTACATTTATGTGGTAATGCTTGTAATATAAGCGAACTTAAATGTATGCCTTTCCACTAAAGATAAATGTTCGCAATGTCTTTAGGAGGAAAGGTTAATGGCTGGTGTAAAAGTTACGATATGTGGTGTTAATACGCAGGAGCTGCCTCTGCTAAGTGCGAAGGAGAAGAAAGAGCTTTTATTAAAGATAAAGGCTGGTGACCAGACAGCAAGAGAGAGATTTATTAAAGGTAATCTCCGTCTGGTATTAAGCATTGTTGGCAGATTTTCTAACAGTAATGAAAATGTGGATGATTTATTCCAGATTGGCTGTATAGGTCTTATAAAATCAATAGACAATTTTGATGTATCGCAGGGCGTGCAGTTCTCAACTTATGCAGTTCCAATGATTACTGGGGAGATTAAGAGGTATCTTCGTGATAACAGTGCAATAAGAGTAAGCCGTTCATTAAAGGATATGGCTTATAAGGCACTTTATACAAAAGAACAGCTATTAAAGAGCAGGCAGAAGGAACCGACAATATCGGAGATTGCAAGTGAGATAGGAGCATCTAAGGAGGATATTGTTATAGCACTTGAGGCTGTATCCCCAACTGTTTCACTGTATGAACCGGTATTTAATGAAGGCGGGGATACATTATATGTCATAGACCAGATTAAAGATAAAGCAGATGGGGAAGAGAACTGGGTTACACATCTGGCATTGGACTCTGCCTTTGCAAAGTTAAGCGGGCGTGAACAGCAGATAATAAGAAAGCGTTTTTATGAATATAAGACACAGATGGAGATAGCCGAAGAGATTGGAATATCACAGGCACAGGTAAGCAGGCTTGAAAAATGTGCTCTTAAGAATATGAAGAAGCATATGTCTTAATAGCATAGCAAGTATTAATAAAATAATAAATAAATAAAGGGCTGTCGCACAAAGTAGAATTTATAATAGGAAGATAATAACAGGTTGATAATGTCTTTATATTATAGATTATATTTGGTGCGGCAGCCCTGATATTTTATGTTATGTGTATTGTATATGGTATTATTATTGTATGTCGTTACAGTCAGAAAGGCTTTTTGTCTGTTCAGAAAGGCTTTTGACTGTAATATAGATTGATTATTAATTAGTGCTATAGTGTGTTTATGGAATATTTTATAGATATTTTGACATAACAGCACCAGTGGGCTATAATTCTAGTAGTTTATTGTATTTAGGGGAGGTTTGTGAATGAAGTGCCCATATTGCGGAAAAGAGAATACAAGAGTAATAGATTCAAGACCTACAGATGACAGCTCTATAAGAAGACGCCGTCAGTGTGATGAATGTGGAAAGCGTTTTACCACATACGAGAAAGTAGAGACGCTTCCTCTTATAGTTGTGAAGAAAGATAATAACAGAGAACCTTATGACAGGGAAAAGATAGTGGCTGGAATAGTGAGGTCGTGCCATAAGCGTCCGATATCAATGAAACAGATTAATGATATGGTAGATGACATTGAGGGACAGATATTTAATATGGAGGAGAAAGAAATACCTACAACAACGATAGGTTCTATTGTTATGGATAAGTTAAAGGATTTAGATGAAGTTGCATATGTAAGATTTGCTTCTGTATACAGGGAGTTTAAGGATGTTAATACATTTATGGACGAAATCAAGAAAATACTTAAAAAGTAGTAAATACTTAAAAGCAACAAATGCTTAAGAACAGCAGAAAAGCTGATAAGAAAGGTAGTAATTACAGATGTTTAAAAGATTTTATCCGGATATGTATATAGATTCTGCATACGATATAGATTATAAGGGACTTTATGATAAAGGTTACAGGGGAATTATATTTGATGTTGACAACACGCTTGTTGAACACGGAGCACCGGTTACTGAGCGTGCAAAGAAGCTGTTCGGTGATTTAAAGGCTATGGGATATAATACCTGCATAATATCCAATAATAAAGAATACAGGGTTAAGCCGCTTGCAGATGAGGTTGGTTCATTATATGTAAGCAAGGCAGGAAAGCCATCTCCTAAGAATTATGTTAAAGCTATGGAGTATATGAATACTGATAAGTCTGACACATATTTTGTGGGGGATCAGTTGTTCACAGATGTGTGGGGTGCTAACAGGGCAGGAATTAAGTCTGTTCTTGTAAAGCCGATAGACAAGCACGAGGAGATACAGATAATTCTAAAAAGAAGGCTTGAATGGATAGTTCTGCATTTTTATAAGAAGCATATTAAAAGAGAAGGCGGAAAAGCAGGTTTCTAATACATATAGGTTTAATATAATTTCAAGATATATATTTATTGTGATTTCATAATATATGAATTTATCTGTACTTTAGATATAAGCTCATAAGAAAGGAAGTAAGATTTTAATGATAGATATTAATGGTACAACAAGAGTGTGCGGTCTTATAGGTAATCCGGTGGGACATTCAATTTCCCCGGTGATACATAACAGCCTTGCACAGCTTATGGATATGAATATGGTGTATACAACCTTCAAGGTTGAAAAGGGTGATGTTGTCACAGCAGTAAATGGAGCTTATGCACTTAACATATTAGGACTTAATGTAACAGTTCCACACAAGCAGGCTGTTATGGAGTCACTTGTGGATATTGATCCGCTTGCTAAAGCTATAGGAGCTGTTAATACGCTTGTAAGAACAGATAAGGGCTATAAAGGCTATAATACAGATATATTGGGACTTGAAAGAGAACTTATAGACGAGGGAGTTGTGCTTTTAGGCAGCCGTTGTGTAATTCTTGGTGCAGGCGGAGCGGCAAGAGCAATAGCATTTTTATGTGCAAAGAGCGGTGCTAAAGAAATATATATGCTTAACAGGACTAAGGAAAAGGCTTACGATATAGCCAAAGCAGTTAATGACTATTTCGGTAAAGAATGTATAAAGCCTATGCTTATAAGTGAGTATGATAAGCTGGAAGCTGATGATTACGTTGTGATACAGACCACAAGCGTTGGACTTTATCCTAATGTGGATGATGTTGTAATTGATGATGAAGCATTTTATAAGAAGGTAAAAGTCGGAGTTGATATTATATATAATCCTAGTGAAACACGTTTTATGAAAATGTGTAAAAATGCCGGAAAGCCAGCCTGCAACGGTTTAAAAATGCTTTTATACCAAGGGGTTGCGGCGTATGAGTTATGGAATGATGTAAGTGTCACAAAAGAACAGGCGGATAAAGTGTATAATAAGATGAAAGAGGAACTTGGAATTGAATAATATTGTACTTATTGGATTTATGGGAAGTGGAAAGACGACATTTGGCCGCTGGGTTTCAAGACGACATAATAGAAAGTTCTATGATACAGATGAGTATATCGAGAAAAAGCAGAATACAACAATAAGCGAAATCTTTGCAACGAAGGGAGAGGAAGCTTTCAGGGATATGGAGACAGAGGCGGTAAAAGAGTTATCAGATACTCTTGATAACTGCGTCATATCTGTTGGTGGCGGACTTGTGTTAAGAGAGGTCAATAGGGAGCTTTTAAGAAAGCTTGGAACAGTAGTATATCTTAAAGCTTCTGAGGAGGAACTTTGCAAAAGGTTGAGCAAGGACACCAAACGTCCATTATTACAGGGCGGTGGGCTTCACGAGAAGATACATAACCTTATGGAGCAGAGAGAAGATATATATCTGGATGCGGCTGATATGATAGTTGATACGCAGAAGATGTCATTTGAACAGATGTATACAGCAATCATTAAGAATATGGAGGATTAGCAATGAAGATACTTGTTATTAACGGACCTAATATTAATTTCCTTGGAATAAGAGAAAAAGGAATATATGGCAATGATAATTATGACACGCTTGTTGATATGATTAACAAGAAAGCAGAGGAACTTAATGTTAAAGTTGAGGTATTCCAGAGCAACCATGAGGGTGCAATTATAGATAAGCTTCAGGAAGCTTATTACAATGATGTTGATGGTATTGTAATTAATCCGGGGGCATTTACACATTACAGCTATGCAGTAAGAGATGCACTTGCTTCGATAGCTGCAATACCGAAGATAGAAGTACATATATCCAATGTTCATACAAGAGAAGAATTCAGACATACATCTGTTACAGTTCCAGTATGTCAGGGACAGGTTGTAGGACTTGGACTTAGAGGTTATCTGTATGCGATGGAAGCATTAACAGATATGACGAAGAGTAATTAATAGAGGATAATCATTATAAAGAAGAACCTATAGCACGATTTGGCTATAGGTTCTTCTTTATAATGGGCAGAATAAAAAGAGCCTGTACACCGATGAAAGTGTACAGGCTCTTTTTAAGAACTTATTATGTTAAAATATAATAAATATCTTATAAATCTTAACCTTTAATCTGATTAACTAAACACGTGAAATATATTCACCTGTTCTTGTATCAATCTTAATTGTATCACCCTGGTTAACAAATAATGGAACTAAAATCTTAGCACCTGTTTCAAGGATAGCTGGCTTTGTAGCACCTGTAGCTGTATCACCCTTAACACCTGGTTCAGATTCTGTAATCTGAAGTTCAACAGTGATAGGTGGCTCAATAGAGAATACGTTACCGTTGTGTGAACAGAGCTTAACCATCTCGTTCTCTTTAACGAACTTAAGTGAATCACCAACATTATCAGCAGATAATGCAATCTGTTCAAATGTCTCTGTATCCATAAAGTTGTAAAGATCACCATCTGAGTAAAGATACTGATATTCTCTCTTCTCAATATGAGCGAGGTCAAACTTTTCTGTAGGTCTGAAAGACTTTTCAACAACACCACCACTCACGATATTCTTTAACTTTGTTCTAACGAAAGCAGCACCCTTACCAGGCTTTACATGCTGGAATTCAATAATCTGCCAAATGTTATTATCCATCTGAATTGTTAAACCATTCTTAAAATCTCCTGCGCTTACCATTCTTTGGTATACCTCCTAATTATCATAACTATTATAATTTTATAATAAAATGAATAATTTGGCAACCTCTTTTTTGTTTATGTTAATTTATTATTTGGATTTAAAGGTTGAACAGACAGTATCGTCAGCATTTACGGCTGTTATGCCTGATATATCAACGTGGTCAGCCTGACAAGCTTCGTTATTGTTATACACGCAGTTATGTGCGGCACACTTTATCTGAAGATTAAGCTTAGGTGAAGCAGTATTATTCTTAGCAGAGCCATCTTTGTAAGAATAGCTTCCACAGCAAGTTTCACTGCACTCACAGGCATTACTTCCCTTTACATCAATACCATTAAGGCAGCAGCAGTTATCATCATTGTGTACACAGCTACAAGCGTTACAGCTTAAATTAGTCATAATAAATTACCTCCTGTTAATCTTTAACTTAAGTGTCTGGTAAATGCTTTAATAAATAGAACATTTGCAATACACAGTAGTAGTATTAACAGGAGGTGATTTATTATACGTTACATTATAAATTGTATGAAATTTTAACTGATTCTGCTAAAGGAAATGCGTCCCTTTTCACCGCTGTAATAACGGATAAGCACCTTGGCAATTATCTTTTCTTTCTTAACATATGTGTTAGTCCAGTATCTTGAGTCTTTGGAGTTATTACGATTATCACCAAGCATAAAATAACAGCCGTCAGGAACAATATAAGTGTGTGTTTCGCCGTCATCATATATATATTCTTTGATATATGGCTCATCAAGCTCATCACCATTGATGTATACATGCCCTTCCTTAATCTGGACTATTTCATTAGGAAGACCAATAACACGCTTAACATAATTCTCTGACTCATTATCAGGATATTTAAAGATTATAACGTCACCGCGTTTTGGTTCGCTGAACTTGTAAGCAAGCCTGAAACCGAAAAGGCGGTCGCCTTCCCATATTGTATCTCTCATAGAGCCAGATGGAACTTCGGCATTAATGATTATGAAATTGGTGCAGAGCAGGGCAATGATAGCTGCAAATATTACAATTTTAATGAAACTGAAGGCTTCTGATACTATAAATTTAACAACAGAATACTCCTGCTTCTTATTATTATCTGTATGTCTGCTGATATTATCAGAACGGCTGTAAGAATAATCATCATCGTCATCATCGTCATCTTCAATATCATCATAATCATCATCAAAATCGATATAATCTAAATCATCTTCATCAGGTGTATTGTTGTTATTAGTAGTCATACGTTAGTCCCCAATCTAATTGATATACGGGGCGAATGAATTCACCCCGTATATCCTATCATATGTTAAATTGTATTATTTTGCAAGTAATTCCATAATCTTATTACTTCTTGCAATGAATTCAGTCATCTGGTTTCCTGTAAGTGGAGCGTGGCTTATAAGTGCAAGGTCGTAAAGCTGTTTACAGATAATATCAGTATTCTCACCATCTTTATTGTTAAGAACATACTGAACAAGACTGTTGTTAGCATTAAGAATTAAAGTCTGTCCTGTTGAACCAAACATAGCTGGATCCATTCCTGACATACCGTACATCTTCATCATATCCTGCATACGTCTATCCTGCTCGGAAAGAGTAATCATAGAAGATACAGAAGCATCCTTTAACTTTTCAACCTTGATATTAAGATTATCATTGTTAAGTGCTTTCTTAAATGTAGCTGTAAGGCTTTCAGTTGCATCCTTTAATTCATCTTCGCTGGTTTCTTCCTTGAATATATCAGAAAGGTCAGTATCAATTCTTGCAAATTTAAGACCCTCGTTCTTGCCTTCAAGATGAGTGATGAATGGCTGGTCAATATTGTGAGTAAGAATGATAGCATCCATATTCTCTTTCTTAAACATATTGATATACTGGCTCTGTTCCTTCTCATCAGTTACATAGAAGACTGTATTCTCGTGCTTTTCCTTGTTAGCTTCAAGGTAATCCTTAAGTGTTAAATACTTGCCTTCAAGGTTCTTGAATATAATGTAATCATTCATCTTCTCAGCGAACTTTTCATCTTTTAAGCAGCCAAATTTGATGAATGGGTTGATGTCATCCCAATATTTCTCATAGTTCTCACGGTTAGTCTTGCACATACCAGAAAGCTTGTCAGCAACCTTTTTAGTAATGTAATCAGAAATCTTCTTAACAAAGCCATCATTCTGGAGTGCAGAACGTGATACGTTAAGAGGAAGATCTGGACAATCAATAACACCCTTTAAGAGAAGAAGGAATTCAGGAATAACTTCCTTGATGTTATCTGCAACGAATACCTGATTATTGTAAAGCTTAATTGTTCCTTCAATTGACTCGTATTCTGTATTAATCTTAGGGAAGTAAAGTATACCCTTTAAGTTAAAAGGATAGTCCATATTAAGGTGAATCCAGAATAAAGGCTCTTTATAATCGTTAAATACCTTGCGGTAGAATTCCTTATATTCATCCTCAGTACATTCGTTAGGGTGCTTAGTCCAGAGAGGGTGGATATCATTGATAGCAACAGGTCTTTTAACAATCTTAGCCATCTTCTTTGCCGGAACTTTCTCGACTGTCTCTTTAGTGCCGTCCTCTTTTTCAACTTCTTCTGTAACAGCTTCCTTGATAAATGTATCAAGAACAGTATCCTTATCTGTTACTTCTTCCTCTGAAATCTCTTCTGTCTGTTCGCCGGCATCTTCATTAGTAAGGAAGATTGGTACTGGCATAAATGAGCAATACTTTTCAACTACTTCACGAGCCTTGTATTCATTGGCGAATTCGTAGCTGTCTTCATTTAAGTAAAGAGTGATAGTAGTACCAGGAGTTGCAGCTGTTCCATCAGACATATCATACTCTGTACCGCCGTCACATTCCCAGTGAACAGCCTTAGCACCTTCCTTAAAAGAAAGAGTATCAATAGTAACCTTATCAGCTACCATAAATGCTGAGTAGAAACCAAGTCCGAAGTGACCGATAATCTGGTCATCATTAGCCTTGTCCTTATATTTTTCAAGAAATGCTTCTGCACCAGAGAAAGCAATCTGGTTAATATATTCTTCAACTTCACCATCAGTCATACCAATACCATTATCAATAATCTTGATAGTCTTATTATTAGCACTTACTTTAACATCAATCTTATATTCAATATCATCAGGTGCTTCATATTCACCAATCATATCAAGCTTTTTAAGCTTTGTTATGGCATCGCAGCCGTTAGATATAAGCTCTCTGTAGAAAATATCGTGGTCAGAGTACATCCATTTTTTAATTATTGGAAAAATATTGTCACTGTTAATAGATAAACTTCCGTGTGTATTAGACATAATTATTATCTCCTATCTTTTAATATTCATTAGATGTAAAGAATAAATATATGTATCTTTATATCCCTAATTAAGTTTAAGTTTAATATTGTTAAAAGTGGAAGTCAAGCAAAAATTAGCACTCAAATCTAATGAGTGCTAACAAAAATGGAGATAATACAGTAAAATCAAGGCTTTAGAAAAATATTAAATATTAATAAACTTACTATAATTCTTCAAAATCAAGACAAGCATTAGCAAGAAATGTCTTGATATACTGGTCGAAGGCTGTATCAAGCTGCTTATCTAATGTAAATACATTAAGAGAAGTTCCTGTAATAATATCTACATGACCTTCCTGATACTTCATATTAATAAAGAGACCATTAACATTCTCAGGCATAACAGCGATGTTATTCTTTGCGATAATATCTGTGACAAGTTCATAAGAGGCAAGCATAACAAGCTTCATAGCAGCAGGAACTTTATTACCCTTAATAAGACTAAAACAGAATGGCTTAATATTACCCCATTCTGAATAAGACTTTTCGTTATTATTAAGATTATCCCATTCTTCATCAGAATAATATTCCTTGTTAATCTGTCCATTAATAGTGTATGAACACGCAGTCTTTATTGTGGCTTCTGACAGAAGCATTCTATCGAAGGTATCCTTGATAAGCAGCTGGGACATAAATACTTTAGTGTCCTTAATGCGGAGTGAAATCATTAAATCCTCATTTCTGCGCCAGCGGGGCGCGTGATAATCTATAGTAATGCCATTAATTATAAGCTATATGAGTATACAATAAACTGTATGCGATATAAAGCATAATTTGTATATTTGCAGTATATTATGAAAAGATAAAAATGTCAATCACGAAACATTTTCTCTATGACATCAACAAGTTTGAATAGAACAGTTGAGATAATGCAGAGTATAACAATGCTCATAGATACATAAGTCATCTTGAATACCTGCGAACCATATATAATAAGGTAGCCAAGTCCCTTATCAGCGGCTAAGAATTCGCCAATTATTACACCAACAAGGCAAAGACCGATGTTGACCTTCATATTGCTTATTATTATCTGCTTAGAACCGGGAAGTATGAGTTTCTTAAGAATATCTTTCTTAGTACCGCCGAGTGTCTTAATAAGAATGATTTTCTCCTTGTCAATTTCTAAAAAACCGGTATATATGTTAATTATCATACCAAATATAGCTACAGATATAGCAGTTATGATAATAGCTTTCATATTATTGCCAAGCCAGACGATTATCATAGGGGCAAGTGCTGATTTGGGCAGGCTGTTAAGCACAATAAGGAAAGGCTCAAGGCAGTCTGATAAGCCTTTCCACAGCCAGAGAAGAATTGCTGCTCCCATTCCGACAATTATAATAAGGAAGAAAGATAAAAATGTTTCAAAAAGTGTCGTCCATATATGAATGAATATGCTGTTATCTTTAGCCATAGCAATAAAAGTTGTGCATATTCTTGATGGTGAGCTGAATATAAATGGATTAAGAATACCAGTACGGGTTGATATTTCCCAGGCGGCAATAAATGCCATTAAAATCAAAAATCTTAATACAGTTATGGAGATTTTATATAATCTTATGTGGTTAAGATATTGTGTACGGGAGTTAGAGATGTCTTTTTTATTGATTGCTTTGATAGATTTATTCATTGTATATCCTCCCATATTTCATTAAAATATCCTGCAAATTCAGGAGCCTGTCTTGAAGTAAATGGTGTCCGGTCAGGAATGGAAAGGTTGATATTAACAACTTTTTTAATATGTGCAGGCCTGTGTGAAAGAATAACGACACAATCGCCCATAGAGATAGCCTCCGATATATCGTGAGTAACAAGAATGGCTGTTTTTTTCTGCTCTTTAATGATTTTGCCGATATCATCAGACACTTCAAGCCTCGTCTGGTAATCAAGAGCGGAAAATGGTTCATCAAGCAGAAGAATATCCGGGTTAAGTGCAAGGGTTCTTATTAATGCCGCACGCTGACGCATGCCTCCTGATAATTCAGAAGGATGGACATTGCAAAACTGGTATAGGCCATACTCTTTTAGCATATTGTCAACATTTTCTAAATGTTCTTTATCTTTAAGATGATTAATTTCAAGACCGAGTGTCACATTTTTATAAATAGTGCGCCATTCAAATAAAGTATCCTTCTGTGGCATAAATCCAATTCTTGGAGATATAGCATTATCGTGTAGAATATCATTATTAAAAACAACCTCACCCTTCTGTGGCGAAAGAAGCCCGCATATGATGGAAAGCAAGGTCGATTTGCCACAGCCGGAAGGCCCGACTATAGATGTAAAAGACTGTGGCATAATATCAAGATAGATATTATCAAGTGCAGGAATTTCGCTTTTCGGTGTATTATATGCAAAGGAAATACCTTTGAGCGATAACAGAGGAGGGGATGAATTGGTGGGGAGAGCTTTCATAAATAACCTCTTGGTATAAGTATTGTTATTATAATTTATGCGGCGGGGGTGGAAATGTGAAAAGGTGCTTGCAATGAGAGTAAAAATATAGTATATTAAATGTATAAAAATAATAAAACAAATAAAGAATTAAAGCGTTATATATTTATTGTCCCCAATAAATAATGCTAGTCTTTAATCTTATTCATTCGAATAAGATAAATTCCACCTTTACAATTCCACCAAATAAGAGTACAATAATTTAGGTATGCTACTATGGCTCAGTCGGTAGAGCAACTGATTCGTAATCAGTAGGTCGCCGGTTCGATTCCGGCTAGTAGCTTGTAACAGTGAAACTTGCGAGAATGTCAGATTGGATGTTCTCGCATTTTTTAGGTGTGATTTGTAACGTATATTGATAATAATATAGAATGTTCTTTTTTAAAAACATTTTCCTGCAAATCACATAAAAAATAAGTCAATCATCTCGAAACCAGCTAAAATCAAGGGGTGGGTAAGACATTTAATCAAAAAAAGAGATGGAAGTAGGCCTTGTTGACATTATTATACAAGGTTCGTATAATTGTACAGAATAATAAACGCCAGAGTAAGTATTCAAGGCGCAAAGGATAGGAGATAATATGGAAACAAATATCAGACAAGATAACAACGAAGAAGTAGAAATTGATATTATGCAGATCATAAGGATGCTGTTATCAAAGATATGGATAGTAATTGTAGCAGGTGTTGCGACAGCAATAGTTGCATTTGGAATAACAGAGATAGCAATTACACCTCAGTACCAGTCATCCATCAAATTATATATAATCAACAGACAGAATGGCACAACAACAACACTTAGTGATATTCAGTCATCAACACAGCTTGTAAAAGACTATAAGGTTCTTGTTACAAGTCTTCCAGTAGTAGAACAGGTAGTTAAGCAGTTAGATTTAGATATATCACCTGATGCACTTGTTGGCAAGATTTCTTGTGGAATCGAGACAGATTCACGAGTTCTTCAGGTAACAGTTACAGATACAGACCCACAAAGAGCTAAAGAAATAGTAGATGCAATCGCAGATGTATCTGCTAAGCAGATAACATCAGTAATGCAGATTGAAGGCGTTAATGTAATTGAATATGGACGTGTTGCAAATGCACCATCAAGTCCTAATGTTAAGAAGAATACAATGCTTGGTGCAATAGCAGGTATTGTAATAGCAATAGCAGTGCTTGTAGTCAACTTCATTCTTGATGATAGAATTAAGACATCAGATGATGTTGAAAAATATCTTGGCATAACTAATCTTTCACTTATTCCATTAACTGAAGAAGAATATAATGGACAGCCAAGCAGTAAGAAAAAGAAAACAAGAAAATAGGTAAATAAGAGAGTGTGAAAGGATTAAAAATATGCAGACAATTAATATAGAAACTAACCAGCATGATGATTATCAGGTAAGAGAAAGCTATAGAAATTTAAGAACTAACATATTCTTAAGTGGTAAGGATACAAAGGTAGTAATGTTTACAAGCTGTGGACCTAATGAAGGTAAATCAACAGTAACAATGAACCTTGCTTCATCAATAGCAGATGGCGGAAAGAGAGTGTTATTCATTGACTGTGATTTAAGAAAGTCAGTTCTTGTAGGACGTTACAGAGTTAAGAAGGGTGTTAAGGGATTGACACATTTTCTTTCAGGACAGAACACATTAGAAGAAGTAATATATCAGACAAATGTGCCGGATATGGACGTTATTCTTGCTGGCCCAGTGCCACCTAACCCATCAGAGCTTCTTGACAGCCCATTATTCAAAGAGACTGTAAGACAGATGAGAGAAAAGTATGATTATGTAATCATCGATACACCACCTCTTGGAAGTGTTATCGATGCAGCTATTGTTGCACAGGTATGTGATGGTGCGGTTCTTGTAATCGCAGCTAACCAGGTAAGCTATAAGTTTGCTCAGAATGTAATGGGACAGCTTAAAAAGACAAAAGTTAAGATAATCGGAAGTGTTCTTAATAAGGTTGATTTATCAGAAAATGGTTACTATGGAAGATACTACGGCAAGTATTACGGTAAATACTACGGCAGCTATTATGGACATTATAACAGCGAGGAGTCACCAGATAAATCATTCGAGAAAGCTAGAAATGCTTCATCAGCAAGAAAGAATACTAACAATGCTTCTAAGCCAGTCAAAAGACAGGCAGGAAGTGTTGGCGAGGTAGCCGCAAGAAAGAAAGCTAATGTGGCAGGAAACAACACTGGTGTAAGAAAGAAGCCATCGGCAGATGAGTTTGATGGAGATTTTCTTATGGATTATGATGAGAAATAAATAACAATAATATATAGATAAATATAAGATTGGAACGAGGATAAGATGAAAGAAAATAAGGGCAGGATGAGTAGAAATAAAAATGTAAGTATGTAGGGGCATTTAATATAATAATGCCCCCTGAAACTTACATTACATTTTGCATATATGTGGAATAATGTATATAATACAATGCTTAAGACACCATTTATGGGAAGTGGTAATAAGCTTATGGTATTCACAATCTTTCTCCTTATCTTTGTTACATATAAATAGGTGTTTGGGAAACGCCACAAGCCGTATAAATACGGCATTTTTTGTTACTGAAATCAAAAATCTCCTCACGGCTTGTGATATAATGGAGTTGTTCAGAAACCATAAGCCACGCCCCAAAAGGAGACATATCTATGATACCACAAAAACAACTCACTTTGGCAGATATTTATGAAGATTGTCAGAAATTTTATGAATCTGACAAGCCTCCTTTTCTTACGCTACTCAAAAATCAACAGGTACAGTTTGATTCATTGCTTAAATATTATGGTTTTAGGCTAGAACAGACACAGCCATATTATTACAGTATATTTAGTACTGAATATGTATATAATGGCGAATTGCCCGAGAAAAGTCTTTTTTTCAATAAGTTTGAAATAATGGATATGCAGAATATCTATAGGAGATTTATTAAGTCAGTAAAGTATAATATAGATGAATTTATAGAAGAGTGTATAAGTATATGGTGCAAAAGAGAGAAGAATAGAATGATTGGTTAGAAAAGAAGCTATATTGATTTATAGCTTCTTTTTTGATAAGAAAGGTTATATAGAATGGTACTAGTGTGTGAAATACATAGAGCTTGAAAAACATACTTTTGTAAAAAAATAGAAAGTGAATATGAATGCAATGTTTATTCAGCAAGTGATTTGATGAAAAATAGATTAAAAATAGAATTTAAGGATAAAAAGATTAATGATATAAAGGAAAACCAGCAGTTATTGTTGGATGAATTAAATATAATTAAGAGTAAAAGTGGGTTGAAAGAAACTGATTTTATATTGGACGGACATTTATGTTTATTGAATAAAAGTAACAAAAATGAGAAAATACCTTTGAATATATTAAAAAGATTTGGGATAGATAATATTATTGTTATAGTTGATAGTGTAAGGAACATAAAGTATATATTAAAAGAGTTAGATAATATAGATTGGAGTAATGAATTTATAGAATTATTTCAAAATAAAGAAATAAAATATGCAAGGGAGTTAGCAAAAGAAATAGGTGCAGATTTAAGAATTATAAAAAATCATATTGATGGTGATATGAATGAAGAACAGTTTGACAAGAATATAATCCTGCCTATAAAGCCGGAATATGCTGATAAGATATTAAGCGGTCAATAAAAATATGAATACAGAAAAAATATATGCACTGATAATATAGAAAAAATATATGTTTATGCGACAAGTCCAGTAAAAGCAATTATCGGAGAGTTGGAAGTTGTTGAGAAAATGATTATGAATAAAGATAATCTTTGGGAATTCTCAGAGAAACACTCAGGTATAACAAAGGAATTATTTACGTATCGGAGAAATTAAAAGATAAAAATATAATGTGCTTAAGCTTAAGATTCAGTGGCTATAACCGCCTGAAAGATGTAACAGGATGTGGCTGTGATGAAAAAAGTTTAGATGTTTTAGAAAGATTTGGGGCGATATTATAGTATGGTATTAATGAAAGAATTTAATGTTTCAAATTTTATTGATGATTTTAGTGTGATATGTATCATAAGTAAGCACTAAGTAGGTTACAAATTATGTAAACAACAAATAAAAAGATAAATATTATTAATGATAAATATTGTATATAATAAAAATAATATTCTTGACTCGTGCACATATACTTATTATACTTATAATATAAGAATACAAAGAATTTATAATGTGATGTGTTTTACAAAGAGGAGAATATTATATTGCAGAAGAATTATGAGGATTTGACATTTGCAGATGATTTTATTTTTTGCAAGTTATTGACGATTAATAAGGAGTTGTGCAAAGAACTGCTGGAGCTTATTCTTAATGTGAAGATAAGCAGAATAGAGTATGTTGAAGATCAGAAGTCAGTGGATATGACATATGATGGTAAAGGTGTTCGGTTTGATGTATACGTTGAAGATGATGATACAGTCTATGATATAGAGATGCAGACATCGATTACCGCAGATATTCCCAAGCGTATAAGGTATTATCAGGGAATGATAGACTTGAACTTGATAACAGCAGGTGAATCATATAAAAAATTAAAGAAGACGTTTATTATCTTTATATGTCTGAAGTCACCATTTGACGGATTTAATCTGCCGATATATACTTTTAGTGAGATATGTGAACAGGACAACAGGGTGCATCTGAATGATGATACTGTTAAGATAATTATTAATGCAGCCGGAGATAGAAGTCTGGTGTCACAGGAAATGGCACAGTTTTTGGATTATGTATCAGGCAATGCAGCTGAGGGCGGATTTGTAAAGAAGCTTGATATGGCAGTTGATGTAGTAAAGACAAAGAAAGAACTGGAGGTGGAGTATATGACATTACGGATGAAACTTCAGGAAGAACGTGAGAAAGGCAGAGAAGAAGGACGAGAAGAAGGCAGAGAGGAAGGACGTCAGATAGGCAGATTGGAAGGTCAGATTATGGAGAGAATTAAGACATCACTTATATTCAATGCTACTAAAGAAACAATAGTGGGTGGATTAATAAGAGATTTTCATATATCAGAAGATGAAGCTGAAAAGTATTATGAAACATATAAATAAATATAAATTTGAGTGGTACAGACATCAAATTATATAGAAAGTAAATATCATTCATTATATATAATAACAGGTCTGATTATGTCAAAATATGATATAGATGCATATAATCTTAAAATAACAAGCATAGGCGAAATAGATAAAATATTTATTGAGTGGTTCTGCAAGAAACATGAAGTTTATGCGTATGAAATGCCGGGTAAGAGATATGATATAGGTAATATGGAAAGTCTGGAGTGGATTAGGGAAAATTACTAATAATGAACTAATGATTTGAGGGGTGCATATGGAGGCAAAGGTAATATTATTCCATAGTAATGAATCTGATAAATGTAAAGCATTTATAAATAATGATGTAAGTTTGATTACAAGTAAAAATAGAAAAGATGATATCAGACATTATACAAAAATATCAGACAAATTTTTGCTTTTGTATGGTAAATATACTTGAATTATGATATTATATACAATATCGGTGTTATATATACTTGAATAATTTAATAAAAGGTTTGAAGATACGATATTTTACAGATATTTATAGCTTGTTCTGCGTTAATCAGGACTGTGGTAGTATGTCTGTTGCTGGGAAATGGGAGTTGTATTTTATAACCCGCTGTTGTGCGTATATAGGAGAATGAAAGTATATGTTTAGAAAAAAGACAGAAGAGAACTTATTGCCAGAAGGTGATGTCAGGCGAATGATTGAGGCAATTGACAATATAGCCTCAGGTGATTTTAATGAGATAGATGCGACGGATTTTAATAATCCGTTGTATGCAGATAAGCTTAATTCAATGCTTAAAGCGGTTAAGCAGGTTAATAATCCAGTTGTTATGCGACTTAATGAAACTATGGAGATTCTTGGCGATAATACTTTGATTAAAGATACACTTAATCAGGTAGAAACACAGACTAAGTCGATACAGCATATGGAGAATGCCAGCCAGCATCTTGAGAGTTCTATAGAGAACATTTCTATGGCTATGGGACATATCCGTGATAATGCCCACGATATAATATCAGTGTCTCATAATGTAACGGTAGATATGAACGATAGTATCAAAGCCGTTAATGCGTCATCTAAGAAGATTCAGTCTATCAATAATAAAGTTCAGGATTTTAAGGGGAAGATTGGTAAGATTGAAGCGATTGTAGACCTTGTTAAGAAGGTATCTAACCAGAGTAATCTTTTGGCTTTAAATGCTTCTGTTGAAGCTGCAAGAGCCGGAGAAGCAGGAAGAGGCTTTGCCGTTGTTGCTGATCAGGTAAGATTATTATCTAATAATACAGCAGAGTCTGCTGGAAGTATAGTCAAGTATGTTAAAGAATTAAGAGATAATATAGATGAGCTTGCAAAAGCAATGGATGAGACTACCATAAGTCTTGGTGAAGGGAATGAAAAGGTGGAGAAGTCGCTTGAAGTTATGCAGCAGATGAACAGCCAGATTGATGACATAAGTGAGAAGGTTGACAGTGTCTTTAATGACATAGATACACAGACAGGTGTTACAAAGTCATTTTCTAAGCAGATAGAGAATATTTCACAGAGCTACAGCATACTGTCTGATGACTGCCTTAAATCAGGACAGAGGGTATTCAAGGTGGGCAGATATCTTGATAAGACAAGAAGTGACCTTGTAAGAGGCTGCTCTAATATTACACAGCAGGATTGGATGAGAGTGTTTGAAGTAGATCATTATATTCTTACATGGAGAGTATATAACAATATTGTAGGATTTGAACATCTTTTAAAGAAGCAGGTAGATGATCCATCACGTTGTAAGCTTGGTAAATGGATTGCACAGTTAAAGGATGATAAGATTGTAAATAGTTCTGAATTCAAGCAGCTTGTAAAGGCACATAATGATTTGCATCATTATGCAGAGCTTTCGTGGCATGCTAATGAAGATGGAGATAAAGAAAAGGCAATGCAGTATTTTGATGATACATATAATACTTTTTCACAATTTGATGAGGCACTTAATAAGCTTCAGAAGAAAATGCAGCAGCTTGGTTATAATGATATGACAACTATTGTGACATTTGAGAAGTGATTAACAGGAAGAGTTAATAATAAAGATTAATAATAAAGATTTATAATAAGAATTTATATGAGGGTTGATAAAGGGTGAAATATAGTCGTAATATATGGTGGACGTGAAAAGCAGAAGTTAATAAAATATGGGCTTTAAATAAATATTCTATACTCTTGTAATTAGGAACGGAATAATATATTATAAGGTGATATGAATTTTTAAAAGAGAGGAATATATCTATGTGTGGAATAGTTGGATATGTAGGTAAGGAACAGGCAGCACCAATACTTCTTAATGGTCTTGCAAAGCTTGAATATAGAGGTTACGATTCGGCAGGGTTAGCGGTTCGTGATGGGGAAAGTCCGGTTGAGGTTGTAAAGGCGAAGGGAAGGCTTAAGGCATTAGAGGAAAAGACTAATAATGGTCTTGCCATTAAAGGAACTTGTGGTATTGGACATACAAGATGGGCAACACACGGAGAGCCATCAGAGAATAATGCCCACCCACATATATCAGATGATTATAATGTTGTTGGCGTACATAATGGAATTATTGAGAATTATCAGGAATTAAGAGATAAGCTTGTTAAGAATGGATATGAATTCTATTCATCAACTGATACAGAAGTTGCTATTAAGCTTATTGATTATTATTATAAGAAGTATGAGCATACTCCAGTAGATGCCATTAACCACGCTATGGTTCGTATCCGTGGTTCTTACGCATTTGCAATTATGTTCAAGGAATATCCAGATGAAATATATGTAGCAAGAAAAGACAGTCCAATGATACTTGGTGTCAGTGATGGCAACTGCTATGTTGGCTCTGATGTACCAGCTATACTTAATTATACAAGAAATGTATATTATATTGGCAATATGGAGATTGGACGTCTTGCAGATGGTAATATAACATTTTATAACCTTGATGGTGATGAGATAGAAAAAGAACTTGTAGAGATTAAATGGGATGCCAAGGCAGCAGAAAAAGGTGGATATGAGCATTTTATGATGAAAGAAATCCACGAACAGCCAAAAGCAATTGCTGATACACTTAATTCTGTATTAAAGGATGGAAAGCTTGATTTGTCAGCAGTAGATCTTTCAGATGAAGAGATTAAGAAGATTTCGCAGATATATATTGTAGCCTGTGGTTCGGCATATCACGTTGGTGTAGTTGCACAGTATGTTATGGAAGATCTGGCTAAGATACCAGTAAGAGTAGAACTCGCTTCTGAGTTCAGATACAGAAAGCCTTTGTTAGATCCTGATGGACTTGTGATTGTTATAAGCCAGTCAGGTGAAACAGCAGACAGTATTGCGGCATTAAGGCTTGCTAAGGATAAGGGACTTAAGACACTTGGCATTGTCAATGTAGTTGGAAGTTCAATTGCAAGAGAAGCAGATAATGTATTCTATACGCTTGCCGGTCCGGAGATTTCTGTTGCTACAACTAAGGCTTACAGTACACAGCTTATAGCCGCTTACTGCCTTGCAATTCAGTTTGCCAGGGTAAGAGGTGAGATAGCAGATGATGTGTACAGCACATATTTAGAAGAACTTAAGACTATACCTGATAAGATTGGGAAGATTCTTGAAGATAAGGAAAGAATTCAGTGGTTTGCCGCAAAGGTTGCCAATTCAAAGGATATATTCTTTATAGGAAGAGGAATTGATTACGCAGTCAGTCTTGAAGGAAGCCTTAAGCTTAAGGAGGTATCTTATATTCATTCAGAAGCGTATGCCGCTGGTGAATTAAAGCACGGAACTATAAGTCTTATTGAAGATAATATTCTTGTTATTGGTGTGCTTACACAGAGTGAGCTTTATGAGAAGACGATAAGCAATATGGTTGAGTGCAAGAGCCGTGGTGCATATCTTATGGGACTTACTACATATGGAAAGTATGAAGTTGAGGATACAGTTGAATTTACTGTATACATACCAAAGATAGATGAACATTTTGCAGCATCACTTGCTGTTGTGCCACTTCAGTTACTTGGCTATTATGTAAGTGTAGCTAAGGGACTTGATGTAGATAAGCCAAGAAATCTTGCTAAATCAGTTACAGTGGAATAATATGAACTATATCCGTTCTACATAATAGAGTGGGACGGATTTTTACATTATTGACAATTATGTCGAATATAGTATAATTAATTGGATTGCATAAATAATAATATACTATCAGAGGGCTTATGACGAATATTAACAGAACTAAGGAAAGTATACAGAATATACTTATATTTTTTACAGATGCAATAGCGATAGTGTTATCGTATTATGTTGCAGGAATAATCTGGCTGGGGTTATATTGGGAAATGAATAACAGACAGATTTTTAGTGAACTTAATAATAACTGCGTATCAATACTGGTTGCGACAGTTATTACAGCAGTATTTTATAATGTCAAGAATGATTTTATAAGCAGAGGTTATTTTGAAGAATTCAGGTCTGTAGCATGCAAGAGTGCACTGTTTGCTGCTATACTCGCTGTCTATGAATTATTAAGAAGAGATGCAGAAGGTATCCAGAGAGGCATATATATTGTTACAGTTATTGTGGCAATAGTTATTATGTATATATCAAGACAGCTTGTTAAGGCGTATCTTAAATCTCATAACGAAAGCAAGAGGGCAAGCCGTGTCATAATGGTTACAGTTAAAGACAGGGCTAAGAATACACTTTCAAAGATAGATGAGAAGGATGACTGGTTAAGAAAGATAGACGGAATTGTAATTATGGACGAGAATATGACAGGTCAGGATATCAATGGAGTTCCTGTTGTCGCAGATATTCATACTATGATGAAGTTTATTAAGAATGAAATCGTTGATGAAGTCTACATAGATGTTACAGATCGCATAAGAGAACGTATCAAGCCTATGGTTATGGAACTTGAGGATATGGGTGTTACTGTACATCTTAAGATTGAAGTATTAGATGTATACAGGGATTTTGACGCGAAGCTTGGTTATCTTGGAAGTATTCCGGTTGTTACATTTGCTAACAGGATATATAGCTGGAAGTCTTTATTCGTAAAGAGATGTATTGACATAGCTGGAGCTATCGCGGGTCTTGTATTTATGACAATTGCGATGATATTTGTTGCACCAGCTATTAAGATTGAGTCAAAAGGTCCATTATTCTTTAAGCAGAAACGTGTAGGAAAGAATGGACGTTATTTTTATATTTATAAGTTCCGTTCAATGTATATTGATGCCGAGGAACGTAAGAAAGAACTTATGGCACAGAATGAGATGAATGGTCTTATGTTCAAGATGAAGGATGACCCTAGAATTACCAAGGTTGGTAAATTCATAAGAAAGACAAGTATAGACGAGCTTCCTCAGTTTATTAATGTGTTAAAGGGAGATATGAGCCTTGTCGGAACAAGACCACCTACGGTGGGTGAGTTCAAGCAGTATAAAGGACACCACAAGAGAAGACTGTCTATGAAGCCGGGTATTACAGGAATGTGGCAGGCATATGGACGAAATAGTGTTATGGACTTTGATGAAGTTGTAAAGATGGATTTGGAGTATATCGACAACTGGAGCGTAATGCTTGATATTAAAATTTTATTCAAGACAGTTGCAACTGTATTTACGAATCACGGAACGTAATCAGAGAGGAATATGATGGGAAAAGATATAAAGGTAATAGTGGCTACTCATAAGAAATACGAGATGCCTAAGGATAAAATGTATGTACCAGTTCAGGTTGGTGCAGAAAGAAAGAAGGATATAGGTTATACCAAAGATAATACAGGTGATAACATATCATCTAAGAATTCTATGTATTGCGAGCTTACTGGTCTGTATTGGGCGTGGAAGAATCTTGATGCTGATTATATTGGTCTTGCACATTATAGAAGACACTTCAAAGGAAAGAAGAAGTCAGACAATATAATGGATAATATATTGTCATATGAGGAAGCTTCCAACCTGTTAGATAAGTGTGATGTAATAGTGCCAAAGAAGAGAAATTATATGATTGAAACAATCTACAGCCATTATGAACACACTCATCATATAGAAACATTAGATTGCACAAGAGAAGTTATAGCTGAGTTATATCCGGAATATCTTGCAACATTTGATGCTAATATGAAAAAGACATATATGCACGCATTTAATATGTTTATTATGAGCAGAGAAAATGTTAATAATTATTGCAAATGGTTATTTGATATTTTATTTGAAGTGGAAAAAAGACTTGGCGATAAAGAATATGATGCATTTCAGGCTAGATATCCAGGCAGATTAAGTGAGCTTCTTTTTGATGTCTGGATGAATAAGAATGGTTTAAATTACAAAGAAGTACCATTTATGTATACTGAAAAAATTAATAAAACCAAGAAAGTAAAGTCGTTTCTTGCCGCTAAATTCTTAAAGAAGAAGTATAGTGGAAGTTTTTAAAATATTATAGAGTTTATTGTAATCCCTTAATAGTCAAATTTACTATGAGGGATTATTTTAAAGTGCAAAAGTTCTGGTAGATTGAAAGGAATAGTATAATGAGCATAAAGGTATTAGTATTTGGAATGACAGATAATCCAGGTGGAATGGAAAGCTGTGTAATGAATTATTATAGAAATATAGATTGGAGTGATGTCCAGTTTGATTTCTTATGTAACTGGGAAAATATGGTGTATGCAGATGAAGTTACAGCTAAGGGGTCTAAGATATACACAATACCACAGAAAAGCAAAGACTATAAAGCATATAAGAAAGCACTTGATGATTTCTTTAAAGCACATAAAGGTGAATATGATGTGTTCTGGTATAATACTTGTACATTAACTAATATTGATTACCTTGTATATGCTAAAAAATATGGAATTAAGAAAAGAATTATCCATGCACATAATTCTGGCAATGAAACTTCAAAGTTAAGAGGAATATTCCACTATCTTAATAAGACAAGACTCAGCCAATATGCAACTGATTATTGGAGCTGTTCAATGGTGGCATCAGAGTATTTTTATAATGAGAATATAATTAACTCACCAAAACATCATATAATTAACAATGCTATCCAGACTAAAGATTATGCTTTTGATGAAGCTGTTAGAAATGAGATTAGAAAAGAATATAAGCTGGAAGATAAGTATGTTATAGGGCATGTAGGAAGATTTCAGTATCAGAAAAATCACGAATTTCTTGTTGATGTTTTTAATGAATATTTAAAGCTTGATGATAATGCTGTATTAATGCTTGTAGGGCAGGGAGAAGGAGAAAAGGTAATCAGGGAAAAAGTAGTGAATTTAGGAATAACTGATAAGGTAATGTTTATGGGAGTGCGTTCAGATGTTAATAAGCTGCTTCAGGCTATGGATATTTTTGTATTGCCATCGCATTTTGAAGGATTACCATTAGTATTAGTAGAAGCACAGTCAGCAGGTCTTCCTTGTTATGGATCTAAAGATGTAATAACAAAGGAGTCAGATGTAACAGGAAATATTGAATTTATATCATTAGATGATGGCGACAAAAAATGGGCACAGATTATATATGATAATAAGAAAAGTGATGATAGAAATAAATATACACAGTTAGTAATAGATGCTGGATTTGATATAAATACAGAAACTAATAAATTTATAAATTATATAAAATAAAAAATATATAGCGTGTTATAATAACAATTGTATTAAATAAATATAATGATAGAGGAAAAGTGTATGATTAACAAATATTACATAAATATACAAATGGAAGAAACAAATAATGCAGGTTCAAAAGCGGTAAATGATTGTAATGAGATATTTAGAAGGAATGGCATAGAACCATATACACTAAAAATAAAAAATAGTGGGAATAAATATCTGATTAAGCTGAATAAGTTTTTGGAATTTCAAAAAATAAAGAAAATAAAAGATAACAGTGTTTTATTTGTACCACATCCTATATATATAAATAAAAGATTTTATATTGACATATTAAAGAAGACAAAAGAAAAAAAGAATATTAAACTTATATTTTTAATTCACGATTTGGATTCTTTAAGAAAGATGTTTCCAGAATCAGAAAAAGAATTTAAACATATAGATGAAACAATGTATAAAATAGCAGATTATATTATAGCTCATAACAGTTTGATGAAAAATTATCTTGTTAATCAGGGGATAGATGATAAAAAGATATATGAATTGGGTATATTTGATTATCTTGCAGAAAATAATCTGGCTGAAAAGGAAATTAAATATTCAAAAACAATAAATATAGCAGGAAATCTTGATACGAATAAATGTAAATATATAAAGGGGCTTAATACATTAGATAAGTCTGTTAAAGTTAATTTATATGGTCTTAATTTTAATAAAGATATTTTAAATTCTGAATCAATTAGTTACAAAGGTGCATTTCCTGCTGATGAGATACCTTCTAAATTAAATGAGGGATTTGGTCTTGTGTGGGATGGAGATGGAATTGATGGTTGTACTGGAAACACAGGTAACTATCTTAGATATAACAATCCACACAAATTATCTTTATATCTTGTATCAGGATTGCCAGTAGTAATATGGAGTGAGGCGGCAGAGGCTCAGTTTGTTAAAGATAATAATGTAGGAATTATTGTTGATTCAATTGATGATTTTTCAAAGAAATTTGACGAATTAAGTGAGCAACAATATTATGAAATGGTAGAAAATGCAAAAAAAATATCAGGAAAACTTAGAAATGGTGAGTATTTAAGCAGGCAAATATCTCAAATCAGAGATGATATTGAAAAAGCAGAAATTTAATATAAAGAGAGGATAAAATAGTGTTTGATAAAATTAAGAATGATTCAAAAATGAAAAATATATTTATGTTTTTTTTAATTGGTGTATATATTTTTCTGATTACATTTACTAATACCGCGTGGTATGCACTTAATGAAGGCACAAAGTTTTATACTATATTAAAGATGGCAAGATATATATGTTATGCTATGTTTGCTGTTGCTATATTTATTAAAATAATAAAAAATAATTATAGTAAAGAAATGTTGTTTTTCTATATATTATTGGTAATAATATCAGGCGTTACAGTAGTGACAGGGAAAGATAAATTTTTGTTCTTTACGGTTTTATTTTTGGGTGCCATATATGGCATAAGTAGCCAAAAGTTATTTAAATGTTCATTGATCATTCAAGGTGGTCTGTTAATAATAACAATTATATGTGCATTTATGGGATTGGCTGATAATTCAATATTAGATACACAAAGGGCAAGATATTCATTAGGCTTTCTATGGTCAAGTTTATCACCAATATTATATTTGTTTGTTGCAATGTTATATATTTATGCAAGAAAAAGTAAGATGACATGTATTGAATGTATAGCTTTAGAGATTATAAATATACTCCTTTATAAATATACTAATACCAAAATGAGTTTTATTGTATTAACATTAGTTTTATTTGTGTTATTAATAGTAAAATTATCATCAGGATTTAGACAAATATTAAAGAACATTATATATAAGTATAAAAAATTAGTTATAGCTGTGCCTGTTATTTGTGCTTTTATATCGTGTCTGCTTCCATTATATAACCAGCAGAGCACATTGTGGATAAAGTTAAATAACATTCTTTCTGGTAGATTATGGCAGTGTAAAAATGCAATAGTAAGATATGGATTTTCATTATTAGGTGTTCATATTGATGTAGAAGGATTTTCAGTTGCTAATCATGGAATATCAGATACAACTTATTTTATAGATATGGGTTACCTTCGTATTGCAATGGAATATGGAATTATCATTTTATTATTAATGGTAATGATGTATGTATATATATTATTAAAAGCATATAAAAAAAGTGATATATATATGGTAAGCATTATTATTGTAATATCATTCTTTTGCATAAACGATATCTTTCTTTTACATTCTTTCAATGTATTTATAGCGTATATTTTCTGTGATGAAGATATATTTAAAGATATTCCACTGTTGCAAAAATTATCAAAACCAATAGGAGTGGTTATTGATAAAATAAATAGTGTATTTGTAAAGAAAGAGCAGTAATTATGAGCAAACAGAAATCATTAAAACTGAATTTTATAATGAATGCGATACTTACGATGTCCAGCTTTTTGTTTCCGCTTATTACATTTCCGTATGTATCAAGGGTATTGCTTCCGGCTGGAACCGGCAGGGTTTCATTTGCTAATTCGGTCGTAACGTATTTTGTTATGATATCACAGCTTGGTATTCCAACCTATGGTATAAGGGCTTGTGCGGTTGTAAGAGATGATGAAGAAAAGTTAAAAAAGACGGTGTATGAATTATTCATAATTAATGTTGTTATGAGTATTTTTGCTTATGTAGTATTCTTTATTGCATTAGCAAGTGTGCCAAGGTTAAGAGCTGACAGAAATCTATTTCTTATAACAAGTACACTGATATTCTTTAATACAATAGGTGTTGAATGGTTGTACAAAGCACTTGAGCAGTATACATATATAACAATACGTTCAATAATATTTAAGTTTATTGCACTTATTGCAATGTTTATATTAGTAAGAAATGTTGATGATTATGTTATATATGGAGGAATTTCCATATTTGCAGCTTCAGCATCTAATGTGTTTAACTTTATCAGATTAAGGAAGATAATAGGAACAAAGAAGGTATCTAATCTTAATTTTAAAAAGCATTTCAAGCCGGTATTTATGTTCTTTATAATATCCTGTGCGACAACAATATACACTAATCTGGATAATGTAATGCTTGGATTTATGAAAGATGATGTTGAAGTTGGATATTACAATGCGGCAACAAAGATAAAGAATATTCTTGTGAGTATTGTAACATCATTAGGAACAGTGCTTATGCCAAGAGCTTCTTATTATATACAGCATGAAATGTGGGATGAGTTCTATAAACTTTCTAAGAAAGCGATTAAATTTGTTCTGCTTGCGGCAACATCTATGATGATATATTTTATGATATTTGCAAGAGAAGGCGTGCTTTTCTTGTCAGGAGAAGCATTTGGCGGTGCAGTAGTTCCAATGATTATAGTTATGCCAACGCTTTTATTTATAGGTTTAACTAATATTATGGGTATACAGATGCTTATTCCTATGGGAAAGGAAAATGCTGTTATGATATCAACTTTTGCAGGAGCGATAGTTGATCTGATACTTAATGCAATATTTATTCCATTCTTAGGTTCATCTGGTGCGGCGATTGGAACACTGGTCGCAGAGTTTGTTGTGCTTATTGTACAAATGGTATATCTTAAGAAAGATGTAAAGTATCTGTATTCTAATCAAAGCTATTTTAAGATTATAATTGCATTAGCAATATCAACAGTTGTAGCATTAGCTGTAAAGCATTTTATATCAGGAGTGTTTATAAAGCTTGTAATATCAGCAGTGTTATTCTTCGGTGTGTATGTTGTTATGCTTTACATTATGAAAGAAGAAGTTGTTAGTGAGAATTTGAATAAGATATTTTGTAAAATAAGAAAGAAAAACTAATGAATGTTAATTACTTTAAAAATTTATTAGCAAAATCAAAATCAAACAAAAATATATAATAGAAAAGAGGAAAATGTAATGTACGATTATTTAGTAGTAGGTTCAGGTTTATACGGAGCTATTTTTGCACACGAGGCAAAGAAGGCAGGAAAGTCAGTGCTTGTAGTAGATAAAAGACCTAATATAGCAGGTAATATCTATACAGAGAAGCAGGAAGGCATTAATGTACATAAGTATGGTGCACATATATTCCATACTAATAATAAGAAGGTATGGGAGTATATCACACAGTTTGCTGAATTTAATAGATTTACTAACAGCCCTGTAGCTAATTATAAGGGTGAATTATATTCAATGCCTTTTAATATGTATACATTCAATAAAATGTGGGGCGTTGTTACTCCAGAGGAAGCTGCTGCAAAGATCGAAGAGCAGAAGAAAGAGATAACAGGCGAGCCGAAGAATCTTGAAGAACAGGCTATATCACTTGTTGGCCGTGATATATATGAAAAGCTTGTAAAGGGTTATACAGAGAAGCAGTGGGGAAGGGACTGCAAGGATTTACCAGCGTTTATTATTAAAAGACTTCCAGTAAGACTTACATTTGATAACAATTATTTCAATGCTTTATATCAGGGAATTCCAATGGGTGGATATACAAAGATGGTTGAGAATATACTTGATGGCATTGAAGTAAGATTAAATACAGATTATCTTGAGCATAAGGAAGAACTTGATGCACTTGCAGATAAGGTTGTATACACAGGTCCTATTGATGCTTATTTTGATTATAAGCTTGGAACACTTGAGTACCGTTCAGTAAGATTTGAGAATGAGACACTTGATAAGCCTAACTTCCAGGGAAATGCAGCTGTTAATTATACAGACAGGCAGACACCTTGGACACGTATTATTGAGCATAAGTGGTTTGAATTCGGCAAGGATGAAGCTGGCAATGACCTTCCAAAGACAATAATCAGCCGGGAATATTCATCAGAATGGAAGCCAGGTGATGAACCTTATTATCCAGTAAATGATGAGAAGAACGGAAAGTTATACGAGGAATATAAGAAGCTTGCTGATGCAGAGAATAAGGTTATATTCGGTGGAAGACTTGGCGAATATAAGTATTACGATATGGACGCTACAATTGCTTCTGTACTTGATAAGTGTGAGAGTATTTTTGGATAAGAGAAATAAATCTGATATAAAATTAATTATCTCTATAAATGAAGTTCTCATAAAATAAGGAGTAAGTATAAGTGAGTAATGTAGATGTGAGTGTTATTATTCCTGCATATAATGCTATAAAATATATTGGAAGAGCGATAGAAAGCATACAAATACAGTCGGGATTATCCTGGGAGCTTATTGTTGTCGAGAATGGGTCAACAGATGATACATACAATAAATGCCGTTCATATGCACATAAAGATAATAGAGTTAAGGTTATACAAAGTGAAAAGGGCGTGTCTAATGCGAGAAATAAAGGATTGGATAGCGCTGTTGGACAATGGATATGTTTTTTAGATGCTGATGATTATTTATATCCTGATACATTTAAGAGTATTGCAGACATAAAAGAAATAAGCGAAGTGAAGCTTATACATTTTGGACACAATAGTGGAAAAGACAGGGTGGAAAAGGAAACCATTGTATATAATAAGGTTGAAGAATATCTTGAATTTAGATGTAATATGGTAAAAAATCCTACCCAGTATATGACAGTATGGGGGAAATTTTTTGATAAGGATATTATTAATAATAATAATTTGAGATTTGATTCAAAGCTTACACTTGCAGAAGATAGTGATTTTACATTTAGATATATGCAATGTATAAAAAATGCAATAGAAATGAGGACAGAATTATATCATTATTCAAGAGATAATGAGTCAGCAGTAAGAAGTTATAATCCAGAGACGGCACAAAGATATATAAAGGCTATTAATCATACGTTAGAATATGTAGAAAAAGATTGTCAGGCTGTTAAAAAAGCATATAATCAATATATTCTTATACACCTTTTACTTATTCTTGTTCATGATACATTTAATATAAGTAATCCGGCAAATAATAAACAAAAAAAAGATAATATGAAAAAATTGTTAGCAACGAATTGTTTTAAAAAAGCAATTGATAATACAAGGATTTCTGAGTGTAAAGGTTTTAGAATGTTCCCAGTTATATGTATCAAATTACATATGAATTGGGCAGCTATATTGATGGTAAAAGCACGTGTATATCAAAATAATAAATGTAGTGGAGCTACTAAATGATTACTAGTAATAGAATTGTAAAATTAGATATGGCTAGAACATTTGCAATATTATGTGTAGTATTATGTCACTGTAGTGAAATGATATACACTCAGCAGTCAGTTAAAGTTGCGGAATTGGGAATTAGTTCAAGGATATTTATGTTTGGTACATTTACAATAGGCAGACTTGGAGTTCCTATTTTTCTATATTTGTCAGGAATATTACTTTTGAAGAAAACAATAGATAGTGATGAGGATATATTTAAGTTTTATAAGAATAATCTATTTCCATTATTTGTTGTCAATGAGATATGGGTTATATTATATAAGCTGTATGGAGTATTTGTATTAAATGAAAAATTTATTTTTGGAGATTTGATTAGAGAATTATTATTATTAAAAAATTCAACGATGGTTAATATGTGGTATATGCCAATGATAATCGGCTTGTATATAGGTATTCCTTTATTAGCTAAAATTGTTAAGAGTTTTTCATTTAAAGTTATATGTCCTATTATGCTTGCGATATTCATATTTGAATATATAGAACCTATGTTAAATGTATTTGTCAGAATATTTAATTTTAAAGAAACCTTTTATTCAGATATGAATATACCATATATGGGAGCAGCATATGGACTTTATTTGCTTATAGGATATTACATATATAATAATAAGTTGAGAATAAAAAAAGAATTATTAATATTTCTCTTTTTAGCAAATTATATTATTATATTATGTATTCAATTATATTCATTAAGTAGTGAATCACATTATGCATATAAGGTCTGGTATGATTCGCCGTTTTTATTAATATGCACTGCTTGTTTATTTGCTTTATTTACAAGGATTGATGATAATGTTATAAATGAGAGGATGTCTAATATATTTACTTATATAAGTAGAATAAGTATGGGTATATATTTTGTACATATTATAGTCATTATGACTAAAATAAAATATATGGGACAAATATTTGCAAGCCTTTCATTAGAAACAGCATTTTTAACAATTATAACAATAGTACTATCTGCTGTTATTGTAGGGGTGTTGAGCAGAAATAAATATGTTGCCCGATATATATTTCTCATTAAGCATTAGATAAAGAATATTTAAGAATACTAGGTTGTCAAATGTTTAAATACGTTCTATAATTTGGAGGTTGATATGAATAGCAGACTGCTATATATGGATAATTTAAAAGGAATCTGCATATTATTAGTTGTATTTTGCCATTATACGTTATTATCAGGTAGTTCAGTAGTTGGTAATGCTATTATGACATTAGCGTGGGCAGCAGTACCTTGCTTTATGATGATTACAGGGGGATTGTTGTGCAGGAAGAAGTCTGATTTTGATTGGAAGAAATATATAAAAAGATTAATTACGTTATATGTTGTTATAATTTTATGGAGAATAGTATATATTCTAATTTATATTGTAATGAATGGAAATATATATACAGGTAAAGATATAGTAGCAGGAATATTCTTTGTGTCGGGCATTAATGGAATTAATATGGACGTGTTTTGGTATATGAAGGCCTATCTGGTTACATATATGATATATCCTGTCATATGGTTCTTATTAATGAATGGTGGAAAAAAATATATGCTTAACATAATGGTGGTAACGGGATTTTCAGGTATATTTATTCCAACAATGAATATGATTGTAACACATTATATTAATTTTTCTATATATGATGCTGCTTATCTGACACCGTATTTGAATTATCCGTATATGATTTTCTATTTTGTTCTAGGTGCTTTTCTTTTAGAATATAGGGAAATAATACATATTAAAATTAAAAAGAATATGCCAATAATATTATTTGTTATTGGATTTATGTTGTTATTTATTGCTAAGTATAAGGAAACTGGTTCGTTTAGGTGGAATAATATTTATATTTCCAATGGTTATAATAGAATATCAACATTAATAATGTCGGTAGGACTTTATCTTTGCTTCGATTTCTATTGTGATATAAAGCTAGGGCTTGGTAAATTAATAGGACAATCAACGATGGGAATTTATTATATGCATTATATAATATTAGCTGTGTTTGATAAGTATTTATATCCTGGTATAGGGATTGAATATTATTCTACTATAGCCAATAGTTTAAAAACGATAATTATTACATTTATATGTATTGTATTAACAATAATCATAAAAAAGATTCCATTTATAAAAAAGATGGTTGTATAAATTTTTGTTTTAAGGGTTGTTAAATACTATATATATTTTTGTTAAGGAGGTTTTATTTTGAAAAAATTATTAATTGGTGTAGGGCTTGCCTGTGGTTTAATGTTGTTATGTAATATCAATGCTTTTGCATATGATGAAAATTCAGACATTATAGAGCAGGGGAATGAATGGGTATACGTTAAGAATGGCGTTGTTCAGTATGATTACACTGGCATAAGAGATAATTGTAATGGCTGGTGGAGAATAGAGAATGGTGTAGTTAATTTTAATTATACTGGTTTAGCAGACAATGAGAATGGCCGCTTTTATATAGAAGATGGCAAGGTTAATTTTGATTTTACAGGAATAATACAGGATGGAGGAAATCTTGTATATGTAGAAAATAGTAAAGTCAGATATGATTACACAGGAATAAAACAGTATTATAATGAATGGTTATACATAAAAAATGGAGTAGTTGATTATAGTTATACAGGAATAGCAGAGAATGAAAATGGCTGGTGGAGAGTTGAGAATGGAGTAGTCAATTTTGATTATACAGGATTGGCAGATAATGAAAATGGTCGTTTTTATATAGAAGATGGCAGGGTTAATTTTGATTATACTGGATTTATGCAGGATGGCAATGATTTAGTCTATCTCATAGAGAGCAAAGTCAGATATGATTATAACAGTATAGAAGATAATAATGGCGAATGGTTATATCTTAATAACGGCAAAGTCGATTATAGTTATACAGGAATAGCTGAGAATGAGAATGGCTGGTGGCGAATAGAAGGCGGTAAGGTTAATTTTAATTATAATGGACTGGCAGATAATGAAAATGGCCGCTTTTATATAGTAAATGGCCGAGTTAATTTTGATTATACAGATGTAATACAAGATGGTGCTGACTGGGTATATATAGAGAACAGCAAAGTCAGATATGATTACACAGGAATAAGAGAGAATATCAATGGCTGGTGGAGAATAGAGTCAGGTATAGTCAATTTTAAATTTACAGGTATTGCAGCGAATGAGAATGGTGAGTTCTTTATAAAAGATGGCAAGGTTGATTTTAGTTATACAGGAACAATTAATCAGGATGATTATATGTATAGTGTAAGAGAAGGCTGGGTTGTATCTAAAGACAATATATCTGAAAAGATTATGGGTGTAGATGTGTCACACCACAATAATGATAATGGCGAAGGTGTAATTAACTGGGCAGAAGTAGCTAATGCAGGTTATAAATTTGCAATGGTAAAAGTAGCTGGAAGATCTATAAAAGAAGATGGTGGTCTTTATACAGATGATTATTATGATGAAAATATCAGAGGAGCTCTTGCGAACGGTTTACAGGTTGGAGTATATTTCTTCTCACAGGCAATGTCTGTAGATGAAGCTGTTGAAGAAGCTAACTATATTTGCGATTTAATTGCAGGTTATAATATTACATATCCTGTTGTATTTGACTGGGAGACAACATCAGGTTATAGAACGGAGGATTTACGAAGTAATAGCGAACTTCGTACAGCTATGAGCATAGCATTTTGTGATACTGTTAAGAGCAGGGGGTATGACCCAATGATATACATTAACAAGTATGATTATCTTAACTATGTTGATACAGATAAGTTATCATCAAACTATGATATATGGCTTGCCTGGTATTGGGACGCTTATTATGAAACAGGTAGATTATGGGCAGATGGTGACAAAGTTCCAGACATAGGTTATAGATATAGAATATGGCAGTATACAAGTACAGCAAATGTTCCTGGTATAGCCGGTGGCTGCGATGTTAATATTGCATATGGAACAAGATAAAAGAATTTTGAATAAATAGATTATAAACTGGTTTATGTTAACTTATTTTTAATAATCAGCATTTTTACTGAATATTTAGTGGAAATACTGGTTATTAAAAGTCAGTACATAGACCATTTTTTTGTTTACTTATACTCTCGTATATAATATACTGTATATAAGATTAGACTTACCTGTATACGTGAATAAAAGTATAAGAATTTTACATAAAGATATTGATTTAATAAAATTTGGTGGAAATTAATATTGTTACATAAGACAAGTATATGAAAATTAAAAAATAGAAACGGAGGAATTATATGGCTGATAGCAATATTAAAAGAATTGTTCAACAGCACTAAGCATTATGCTTATATTTGGGACAGTAAGCATCACACCGGCACAACAGGTGTCGGGCAGTGGAGTACAGGAGTTAGCTGTGTCAACACGTCATTATGCTAATTATGTAAGGGTTGATAAGTGGAATGGCAGAATATACACTATTCAGCCGATGATTCTTATGGCATAGCATTAACAACAGATAATAATGGCTCATATGTATACAATGGTGTAAGATATAACATAGTAAATGGACGGGCATACAGAGTATAAAAGAAAAGAGGTACAATATGAACAAGAAATATGTAAGTAAAATATTAGCGGGTATTCTTGCGGTTAATATGATTGTCACATCATCAGCATTAACATTTGCTGCTGATAATGACAGCAAAGATGTGTATCTGAATTATCAGAATGAAACAGCAGATATTAATGAAAATTATCACGCAACAGGTTATAGGGAATTAGATGGAGAATATCAGATAATACCAGATGTCCTTAATGATAATTATTCTTATATAGATGGAACAGAGATTACAAAGGCAGCTGCATATCCAAGCACATATAAAACTGCTAATCTTCCTGATGTAAGAGATCAGGGGAGTTATGGCGTATGTTGGGCTTTTTCTACGATATCATTGATAGAAACTAATCTTATAAAGAACAATCTTGTATCTAATGATATAGATTTATCGGAATTACATCTTGTAAATTATACATATAATTGCGTTAATGACCCATTGGGTGGACTTGAAGGTGATATTAACAAGTTTGATACATCATATGGTTCAGTTATGCAGTATGGTGGTAATGTAGAGATGGCAGCTAATTCACTTCTTGATTGGGAAGGTGCTGTTAACGAGGATGTTGTTCCTTATACAATAGAGTATGTAAGACAGGTTGAAAATAATCAGTTGGATGATTCACTTGCATATGGAAAGGATGTTGCACACGTCCAGAATTTTTACAGAGTGAACACGACAAGTAAGGAAGATGTTAAGAAAGCAGTTATGGATTATGGTGCTGTATCCATATCGTACTGGTCAGATCAGAGTAGTGATTGGAGTACGAAGTATTATAATAGTTTAACAGCAGCATATTATTGTCCAGAAGGCCGCACAACCAATCATGCGGTGAATATTGTAGGCTGGGATGATGATTATTCATCAGATAATTTTGCTACTAAACCGGAAGGTAATGGTGCGTGGATAGTAAGAAATAGCTGGGGCAGTGAATATGGTAAAGATGGATATTTTTACTTATCTTACTATGATAAATCTATATATTCAGTAGGGTATACACTTGAGGCAGAGCTTTCAGATAATTATAATAATAATTATCAGTATGATGGTGCGATGCTTTATGGATATATGGGATATGGAGGCTCTAATAAATATTCTAATATATTTGAAGCCAAAGCCAATCTGGGTGGAAGCGAGAATATTAAGGCTGTTTCATTTATGACAGGAAGTTCTACTAATCTTAATTATACAGTTAGTGTATATACTAATCTGTCAGATGATACTAATCCAGAAAGTGGAACGCTTGCGGCACAGAAAAGCGGTGTTACAACATATGACGGAATGTATACAGTTGTGCTTGACAGTTCTGTGAATATTAATGAAGGGAAAAAGTTCTCAGTTGTTGTAGAAGTTAATAGTAATTCAGGTAAGACAGCATATTTAGCATATGAACGCAGTATGCAGTCTGGTAAGGCAGGATATTGGTGTACAGCATCAGTCAAGGCTAATCAGAGCTTTATAAATAGTCCTTATAATGGTTGGAATGATTTTAGTAATAAATCATATGGTGGTAACTTTATTATTAAGGCATTTACAGACAATGAAACAACAACTGTGGATGTTGAAAAAGTAAGCCTTAATAAGAGTGCAACAACATTGACAGAAGGTGAGAGCGAGACATTAACAGCTACAATAACACCATCAAATGCAACTGGTGATAAGACAGTAAAGTGGAGCAGTAGTAACGAGGCAGTAGCAGCTGTGGACAGTAACGGAAAGGTAACAGCGAAGAAAGCTGGAACAGCAGTAATCACAGCAACAAGCAGTAATGGAAAGACAGCAGGCTGTACAGTAACAGTAAAGCAGAAAGAAATAGCCATAACAGGAATAAGTCTTAACAAGAGCACAACAAGTTTAACAGAAGGTGAGAGCGAGACATTAACAGCTACAATAACACCATCAAATGCAACTGGTGATAAGACAGTAAAGTGGAGCAGTAGTAACGAGGCAGTAGCAGCTGTGGACAGTAACGGAAAGGTAACAGCGAAGAAAGCTGGAACAGCAGTAATCACAGCAACAAGCAGTAATGGAAAGACAGCAGGCTGTACAGTAACAGTAAAGCAGAAAGATACATACACTGGTTTAAGAGATGTTAATGGAACGCTTATATATTTTAATAATGGACAGGCAGATAAGACATATACAGGTTTTGTAAGCTATGCAGGGAATAATTATTATGTAATAAACGGAGTAGTGGATACTTCATATACTAATGTTACATATGATGGAAAAGACTGGTTATATGTAGAAAATGGAAAAGTAAGATATGACTATACAGGTATAAGACCTAATGAAAATGGCTGGTGGCGAATAGAAGGTGGCAAAGTTAACTTTGATTACACAGGAATAGCCAATAATGAAAATGGCTGGTGGCGAATAGAAGGTGGCAAAGTCAACTTTGATTATTATGGAATAGCACCAAATGAGAATGGCTGGTGGCGAATAGAAGGCGGCAAAGTCAATTTCGATTATTACGGGGTAGCTGAGAATGAAAACGGCTGGTGGAAAATCGAAGGGGGCAAAGTCAACTTTGATTACACAGGAATAGCCAATAATGAAAATGGCTGGTGGCGAATAGAAAATGGTAAGGTCAATTTTAACTTTACAGGAGTAGCCAGCAATGAGAATGGAGAATTCTATATAGAGAATGGAAAAGTGGATTTTTCAAAGAATGGTTCATATGTATACAATGGTGTAAGATATAACATTGTAAATGGATGGGCATACAGGATTTAATGTTTATTTGCTTTACATTATAAAAAGTTGTATAATTAAAAAGAATAACATTTGATAATATATGAGGAGAATTACAATGAATAAGCAGGAAGCAATTAATGCGTTAAAAGAACACAATCAGGAGCATGTAATTAAAAGACTTGAGGCTCTTGATGAAGTTTCAGCTAAGAAGCTTATTGCACAGGTTGCAAGCATAGACTGGAGTGTTGTTGAAAGCATTAATCACAAAGCAGAGGACAATTCATCTGATAGAAAAGTAGAGCCTTTGGAAGCTGTTGAGATAAAGGATATTAAAGCTAATAAGGATAAATATACTGCTAAAGGTATAGAGGCTATCAAGGCTGGCAAGGTTGCCGCAGTATTACTTGCAGGTGGACAGGGTACAAGACTTGGACTTGATAAGCCAAAGGGAACCCTTAATGTAGGTATTAATAAGGATTTATTCCTTTTCGAGCAGTTGATTAATAACTTATTAGATGTAGTTAACCAGTCAGGTGCATATGTGCCACTTTATATTATGACAAGTGATAAGAACAATAATGATACAGTAGCATTTTTTGAAGAACATAACTTCTTTGGATATGATAAAGATTATGTTAAGTTCTTTATTCAGAGTATGGCACCATCTGTTGATTATAATGGTAAGCTTTATATGGAAAGTACTGACAGTCTTGCAATGTCACCTAATGGCAATGGTGGCTGGTTTACATCACTTATTGATGCAGGGATTGATAAGGATATGGAAAGCAAGGGCATTGAATTGGTAAATGTATTTGCTGTAGATAATATTTTACAGAGAATTGCAGATCCATCATTTGTAGGTGCAACAATACTTTCAGGAGCAGATTGTGGCTCTAAAGTTGTTAGAAAATGTGCACCAGACGAGAAGGTTGGTGTAATGTGTAAGGTGAACGGACATCCTTCAATTATTGAGTATTATGAGATGTCAGAAGAACTTGCCAATATGAGAAGAGAAGATGGCGAGCTTACATATGGATTTGGAGTTATTCTTAATTATTTATTCAGTTTTAACAAGCTTGTTGAGATAGCTAACAGAAAGCTTCCATTACATATAGTAGAAAAGAAGATACCTTATATAGATGAGAATGATAACCTTGTTAAGCCAGAAACACCTAATGGCTATAAGTTTGAAAAGCTTGTTCTTGATATGGTTGAGATGATGGACAATTGTGTTCCATATGAAGTTGAACGTAATTACGAATTTGCACCTATTAAGAATAAGACAGGTAAGGATTCACTTGAAAGTGCAAGGGAATTACTTAAGGTTAATGGAATAGAATTTTAAAAGGTTTCTATCTGTACATATATTAAATGAGGCTTCCGTATAATAGGGAGGCCTCATTTATTAATATTAACCTACACCCAGCTAACATTATTCTAATATAAGGGGGATATGTATGATATGCAGTAATTGTGGAGCAGATATTAGCAGTGAAGATACAAAGTGCCCATACTGTGGTGCTATGCAGTACGAGGCTTCAGAGAAGAAGTATATGAACGACTTATATAAGATTAACAGTGATATGGATAATCTTGATAAGAATGTAAGAAGATATGCTTTATTAAGCATAGCCAAAAGTATAGGATATGTATTGATTGGAACGGCTGCTGCTTTAGTAATAGGAGTGGCTATAGGACGTTTTGATTATAAGCAGTATAACGATTCAAGAAAAGAACGTAATGAGATTCATAAAGCTATGGATTGGTACGATGACAATTCTGCTAAACTTGATGAATTGTATACACTTCAAAGATATTCAGAAGCCAGAGATATAATAAGAAATTATGATGGGAATACAAGCCTTATGGCAAGCTGGGAACATTATAATTTTATACAGCTATATGACTGGTATTATGATGCTTTTTCAAAGGTATACGAGAATGTTAAAGGACAGGATAAAGCAGAGGTAATGGAATACCAGTTTAAGAATGGCTATAGGCATGCTCTTGACCTTGTAAATATGAAAGAAAATAAAGGCTCATATGCTAATAGAAATTATATGACTTGTTCTAAAGAGGACAGACAGATAATAGATATGTGGGTAGAGAATGCCAGAGACTACCTGGTTAATTATGCTGGATTATCAGAAGATGATATAAGGCAGCAGATAGATGAATTATATCCAGATGGTTATTATGATTATAAGCTTGGACAATCATATGAAGATAAGTATTATGAAGAATGGAGTAGAAGATGAAATGTAATAATTGTGGTGCGCCGCTTCAGCTTAATCAAAAGTTCTGTCCTAATTGTGGTTCTCCTAATGAGCAGGCTTTAAAGCATGTCAATGATATGGAGAACTATGACAAGAAGTTTAATAGAACCAGAAGCAAAGTAATAAGCAATAGTAAGTGGTTTGTGAAGAATATAACACCAATTGCGGTTGTTATGTTATCTGCAATAGTTCTTGCAGCAGCTCTTATAGCTAATAATTCAATGCTGGGATATAGATTGGCGGAGAATTCCAACAAAAAATATAACAAAGAACATAATGATGAAATTCAGATACAGCTTAGAGAGCTGCTTGATAATGAAGATTATGGAACACTTTATGAGCTGTATGAAACAGCAGACCGTATTATTATAACAGATGATTATAAATATGGCTGGAGCAGCTTCTATAGCATTTTATATGATTATCTTGAAATAAGAAGGGCAATATGTGGGATAAAAGAAGCAGAAGGCGATTCATCATCTTATTCGTGGGACGATAGTCTTAACAGAGCTGCAAGATCAATAGTGGATTTAGAGGACACCATAAACAGGCTGGTTTCCTTTGATACGAGCAGAAGTAAAGAAAGTCAGTCTTATGCAGAGAATATACTTGATAAGGCACACTTATTTATCAAAGCTTACTGCGATTTCACAGATGACGATATTGCGAAATTGCCGGATATGAATCAGACAGAGGTGCTTACACTTCTAACAAGGAGGATATACGGATAATGCGAAAGAAAAAGTTTAATCCATTTGTGCTGTTATATATTATATCTGCAATATTACTCATAATATCCATTGCTCCGATAGCAGATACAGCAGCCGAGATATATAGAGTCAAGGGAAGATATGCCGGATATGAAGAAGAGAGTCTGTTTAATGATTTTATAGAAAAAGATTATGCGGGACTTTCTAAGAAGGTTAATTATAATAAGGGTATTGGTAAAAGTATATCTGAAGATGAGAAGGATTATTATACATTTGTAGAATGTTATAATATTGCAGTTGATTATAATATGTATGTCAGGCTGGGAGATATTAATAAGGCAGATGAACTGAAAGAGCAGTTTGAGGATAATACAAAGTTGCTTCAAAGAAAGATATTTAAAGAAGCATTAGAAACAGTAAAAAATACATATATAGTTGTTTCTTGACATTGATTACTGGCTTAGGTATGTTATAATAATTACAAAGAAAGATTGGGAGGCACATATGGTTGTTTTATTAGCAGGTGGAGCTGGATATATAGGTTCACATACAGCAGTTGAATTACTTAATGCAGGACATGATGTTGTTATAGTTGATGATTACAGTAACAGTTGTCCTGAATCAATAAAGAGAGTGGAAGAGATAACTGGAAAAAGTATTGTATCTTATGAGGCTGATGTTAAAGACAAAGAAGCTATGACTAAGATATTTGCTGATAATAAGATTGATTGTGTAATACATTTTGCTGGACTTAAGGCAGTTGGTGAGTCAACAAGACTTCCAGCCAAGTATTACCGTAACAATATTGATACAACACTTACACTTCTTGAGTGTATGAAAGAAGCAGGAGTTAAGAAGATTGTATTCTCATCTTCAGCGACAGTATATGGAGAACAGAAGCCTCCATATGTTGAAACTATGCCAAGAGGTGCATGCTCTAATCCATATGGATGGACTAAGGCTATGATGGAGCAGATTCTTACAGATTGTGCTAATGCAGATTCAGAGCTTACAGTTATACTTCTTCGTTATTTCAATCCAATTGGAGCACATCCATCAGGTAAGATTGGAGAAGACCCACAGGGAATTCCTAATAATCTTATGCCTTATGTATCACAGGTTGCGGCAGGAAGAAGAGAGCAGCTTACAATATTTGGCGGAGATTACGATACACCAGATGGTACTTGTAGAAGAGATTATATACACGTTGTAGATCTTGCCTGCGGACATCTTAAGGCTGTTGAATATGCACAGTCACATAAGGGTGTTGAGATATTTAACTTAGGAACGGGAACTCCTTACAGTGTACTTGAGATAGTTAATGCGTTTGAAAGTTCAACAGGTGTTAAGATTAATTATGTGATTGGTGACAGAAGACCGGGAGATTTACCTGATTCGTGGGCTGATGCCTCTAAAGCGGCTAAGGTTCTAGGCTGGGAAGCTAAGAAGACACTTGAAGATATGTGTAAAGACAGTTGGAACTGGCAGAGCCATAATCCTAACGGATACAGACAGTAGAATATATAGCGGTGTAATATAGTGTTAATATTAATATTGCTATTACAATATCGCGATAGTTATATAATTATTGGATATTGGAGAGTGTTAATATATACTATAGTGCCGGAGTTGATAGAGCATACATATTATAAAGTATAGTATGCTCTATTTTACTATAAAGGCAGGTGAGTGTATGAACTCGATTAATATTTATAATCTCACAAGAGTTAGTGATAATGAGGATTTTGCTGAGTATGAATATATTTTGTCGGGGAGAAAAGATTTTCAGAGGACAAGGATAAGAGAGAAAGAGTCACTTATTATTCTTGTAAGGGAATTGATTAAAGCTGGTGCAGGGTTAGAGGATCTGGATAACTATTTCTATTCATATACGATTGCACATATAAGCAAGGAATTTGATTTATTAAGGATTTCGTCTAACAGAAAATGTATTCTTAATATAGAGCTTAAAAGTGAAGATGTAGGAGAGGACAGAATAAAGCAGCAGCTTGTAAGAAACAGATATTACTTAAGTCCAGTAACTACTAATATATATTCGTATACATTTATTCTAGATACCAATACATTATACAGATTAGAACTATGTGATGATACATATACACTTGTCATGGCTGATTTTACAGAGCTTGTGACTGATATAAGAATGATAAAGAAGTGTATGAAATACAATATTGAAAGTCTGTTCAAGGCTAAAGACTATCTTATATCGCCAGTTAATTCACCAGAAAGATTTGCAAGACACCAGTATTTTCTTACGAATCAGCAGGAGGCTATGAGCAGGAAGTTCCTTAACAGCCTTATTAATAATAGAGAAGTCAGATATTATTCAATAAAGGGTGAAGCTGGAACAGGAAAGACACTTCTTCTGTATGATACAGTGCGCAAGCTTCCCAAAGAACTATCAAAATGTATAATACATTTTGGCAGAAGGACACCTAATATAGATATATTGCAGAATACCATTAGTAACACTACAATAATAACCTCTAAAGAATTTGTTAATGAAGACAATATCAAAGATTATGATTATGTGCTTGTAGATGAAACACAGCGAATGCACGATGACCAGTTTGAGTGGCTTAAGGAATGTAATGCCGGCAGGATTATTATGTTCTATGACTGTGATCAGGTATTATCAAGACATGAACAGTTAAGGGCAATGGACAAAAGGATAGAACAATTATCAGAAGAGAAATATTTTCTTTCAGATAAGATAAGAACCAATCCAGAACTTGCGGAATTTGTGCGTAATTTATTTGACCTTACCAAGCACGGCAGGGGCTATGAGTATGATTGTGTAACAATTGCCTATGCTAACAGTATTAATGAATTTAAAAAGCTTAAAGCATATTACAGGGCAAAGCAGTACATTTACATAGATTATGAGAAGTCATATAAAGATATGAATGAAAGATATAAGACAAGGCAGTTCAATGCCTACCGTTATATAGGAAAAGAATTCGATAAGGTGCTTACAGTTATAGATGGCAAATTCCGTTATAACGAGTACGGGGAATTAGTTGCTGATGTAGAAGACAATAATGATGATATATTAGAAAAGCTTCTGTATCAGGGGGTTACAAGAGCAAGAGATAAGCTGTGTATAATTGTACTTGATAATAAAGAAGTATTTGAGAAGCTGCTTGAGATGAAGAGTGGAATTAACAGAGAATATATAGACTGATTAACAGGCACGAAGCCTTCCTTTTAGAATAACATATATTAAGGATATATCTTGCTTAAAGATGTATTCTTACACAAGGTATATCCTTTATATGTATATAAAGGAGGTGGTATGTCTTATGATAAAAAGTCCGAAATTTACACATAGCAAGAAGGACAATAATAAAGCACAGGGCAGAAGTACACATTTAACAGCTATTGTTGTATCGCTTGTTCTTAGTATAATAATGATTACCATAAGCGTGTTTAACGTAAGTGCAGTTGTGATAGATGTAAGCAGTCACGATGGTCTGATAGACTGGAACAGGATAGAGGAGCATATAGAAGGTGTCATAATAAGAATTGGTTATGGTAATGATATTGAAGGACAAGATGATAAGCAGGCAATCCGTAATATGAATGAATGTGAGCGGCTTGGAATACCTTATGGTGTGTATATATACAGTTATGCACTTACAAGTGATGAAGTGACATCGGAGATTAATCATACACTAAGAATGTTGCAGGGGCGAAGTCCTGTCCGTGGCGTATGGTTTGATATGGAAGATGCAGACGGATACAAGGAGAGTAATGGACTTGATGTATACAAAGATGGTGAGCTTTTAACGGATTTTTGTATACAATTTATTGAAGCTATGGATAAAGAAGGCTATACGACAGGCGTATATGCTAACTATAATTATTATAAAAATGTACTAAATTTGGAGCGGCTTGCGAATACCAGAGGTTTTAATATGTGGCTTGCACACTGGGGTATAGAAGAACCTGGTATGGATTGTATGATGTGGCAGTTTGGAGCATACTTAATAGATGGGCACGAATTTGATGGCAATATATTTTATGCAGATTACAGCTCACCATTTAAAGATAGACCAGATACAGACGATAACGGAGAGGATATAGAACGTATAGATAAAGCAGCTGGAAGTTCTGCAATTGAAGCAGTAAATGTTGATACCAATGTAAATGTAATCTACAGGGCACAGATTAGAGGCAGTTACTGGCTTCCTGAGGTAGTTAATGATGAAGATTATGCAGGAATACAGGGGACTGGAATAACTGGAATAACCTTATCAACTGATAAAGGTTATGCTGTATACAGAGTATATGCCGGTGGCAGGTGGCTTTCATATGTTGACAGCAGGAATTCAGATATTAATGATTATTATAATGGTTATGCAGGAAATGGAGCTGAGATTGAGGCGGTTGAAGTGTATTATTATACACCGGCATCATTGCTTATAAATGAAGCGACACCATATGCAACATTAAAAGACGGAAGATATCATTATGCGTATTACAGGGTAAGCAGAAAGAATATGGATTATTATTCTTATCAGACAGACAATGAAACAGACAATGGACAGGACGGTTATGCAGGCATTATAGGCAGGAAGATAGACCGGTTCCAGATAATTATAAAATAAATATTTGAGGATACAGAATATTTGGCATAATATTTACAATATTGGCAATATTATAAGATGATAAGTCAGTACATTCTTTATAAGAAGTGTTCTGGGGTGTGCTGACATAGTATTGTATAGGCCAGGATTTTTATGAAAGGTCAGGAATATTGTAAAGGAGTCAGCACATATATGAGTGAAGATAGTGATAATAAAGATGGACAGGTTGTGCTTGAGGATAAAAATGGAAAGAAGATTAAGCTAATTACAATAATAGGTGAGATAGAAGGACACGATAATCTTCCAGCTGCAAGCAAGACAACCAAGTATGAACATCTGCTTCCACAGCTTGCTGCGGTGGAAAATGATGATGCAATAGGTGGAGTATTATTTTTAATGAATACGGTCGGAGGAGATGTAAGTGCAGGGCTTGCATTGTCCGAAATGATTGCGTCAATGCACAAGCCAACGGTATCTCTTGTTATAGGAGATTCCCACAGTATAGGTGTTCCTCTTGCTGTAAGCACAGATTATTCATTTATTGTTCCAACAGCTACAATGATAGTACATCCGGTGAGAATGAATGGAAATATAATAGGTGCAAGACAGACTTATGATTATTTTGAACGCATACAGAAAAGAATTGTCTCATTTATTGCAAGAAAAAGCGACACAAAAGAAAAAGAAGTAGAGAATATGATGATGAATACAGAAATGCTTACAAAGGATTTAGGAACAATTCTTGTAGGAGAAGATGCAGTGAAAGCCGGACTTATTAATGAAGTAGGCGGAATAAGCCACGCATTCAATAAGATAAAAGAGCTTATGAATAAAGAAGAGTAAATAGAAGAACAATAAAGATATGCAGAATAGTAAACATATGCAGAAATGAGGATTATGATGACACTAAGCACACAGCCAGATAACAAATGCAATATATGCCCAAGGCGTTGTAATATTGACAGAACACATAATAAAGGTTATTGTCTTATGAATGATAAAATTATGGCGGCAAGGGCTGCACTTCATATGTGGGAAGAACCCTGCATATCAGGAGAGCGTGGAAGTGGTGCTATATTCTTTTCGGGCTGTACATTAAGATGTGTATTCTGTCAGAATCACGATATAGCTTTGGCAAAGGTTGGAAAGGAATTATCTGTAGATGAGCTGAGCGATGTTATGCTTCGTCTGCAGGATAATAAGGCTGATAATATTAATCTTGTAACGCCAACACATTTTACAATTCCAATAATAAAGGCAATAGAAAAGGCAAGAAATAAAGGACTTAGAATACCGGTTGTATACAATACAAGTGCATATGAAAATGTTGAAACATTAAGAATGTTAGATGGCATAGTGGATGTATATCTGCCGGATTTTAAATATATGGACAGCAGGCTTTCACAGCAGTATTCATATGCTGCTGATTATACAGAAACTGCGAAGAAAGCATTAGAAGAAATGATAAGACAGACAGGTAAGCCGGTATTCTTTACAGCAGAAGATGAACTCGTAAAAGAGGGGTATGTTGAAGAGCAGATTATGAAGAGAGGTGTCATAGTAAGACATCTTCTTCTGCCTGCGTGTGTGAAAGACTCCAAGGCTGTAATCAAGTACCTGTATGATACATATAAAGATGACATATACATAAGCATTATGAACCAGTACACACCGATAAACAGAATTAAGGAATACGATAATCTTAACAGGAGGGTCACTAAGAAAGAATATGATGAGGTTGTAGATTATGCCATTGAATTAGGTGTTGTCAACGGCTTTATACAAGAGGGCGGTACAGCAGATGAAAGCTTTATTCCAGAATTTGATTATACTGGATTATTATGATAAAGTATAAGACAGTTGAAATGGAGGCATATTATGCGATGTGAGAGTGGTAACCCTTGTATTATGGGGTGTAACAGGATAGAAAATGGATATAATTTTGCTTATGATTGTAGTACGGATACGGATATAAAACTATGCTTTTTTGATAGGGATACTCTTGAATTAAAAGAGGAAATTTCGTTAAAAAAAAGAATGGGGACAGTACATTCAGTATGTGTGTGTGATGATAATATAGAGAGAATGCTGTATTGTTACAAGGCTGATGATGAATATATTGTTGATCCTTATGCCAAGGCGGTTACAGGCTGTGAAGTATTTGGAGTTGAGGGGGAAAATACATTACATTTAAGTCCGGTAAAGCTTGAAAGCTTTAATTGGGAAGGTGATGTGCCACTGCATCTGCCATATAATGACTGTGTTTTTTATAAGCTTAATGTGCGTGGATTTACAAAAAGCAGGTCATCAAAGGTAAAGGCAAAGGGGACATTCAGGGGGATTGTAGAGAAAATACCATATCTTAAGGAACTTGGTATTACTACGCTTGAATTTATGCCGGCATATGAATTTGATGAGGCATACAGATTTCCTCAATTCATAGACAGCAGTGAATATTTAAGATATGGTGTGATAAAAGGAAGCATTTATAATAATACTGTTACTAAAAAGGCAGAAAAGCTTAACTGCTGGGGCTATACCAAGGCATTTTATTATGCACCTAAGGCATCTTACAGTATACCAGCAGAGGATAATATTAGTGAAAAGGCAGGTAAATATAATGATTACACGACAGAATTCAAGAATATGGTAAAATGCCTGCATAATAACGGAATTGAAGTTGTTATGGAATTCTTCTTTGACGGTGTTAAAACGGCATATATTCTTGACTGCGTGAGGTACTGGGTAAGGGAATACCATATAGACGGAGTGCACCTGTACTGTGATGAACATTCCCTAAATGTGCTGGCAGCAGATCCACAGCTTGCAGATACAAAGATAATTACTGTCGGCTGGAATTCAGACAGGGGTACATATAAGCATATGGCAAGCTGTAATAATGATGCACAGAATACAATAAGGCGTTATTTAAAAGGTGATGAGGATATGTTAAGGCCATTTATTAATATGGCAGGTGCTAATCCATATAATGCTGCGGTTATCAATTATGTGGCAAGTAATAATGGCTTTACACTGTATGATCTGGTGAGCTACGACCGCAAGCATAACGAGCTTAATGGCGAGAATAATAGAGATGGTGAGAATTATAATTTCAGCTGGAATTGCGGCGAAGAAGGCAGTACGAGAAAGCTTAAGGTAAGACAGTTAAGAATTAAGCAGATTAAAAATGCTCTTGTTATGGTTATATTATCGCAGGGTACGCCGCTTATTCTTGCGGGAGATGAATTTATGAACACCCAGCAGGGAAATAATAACCCTTATTGCATAGACAGTGAGCTTTCGTGGGTGAACTGGAGAACAAGCAATGATTCAATGCAGATATTGGAATGGACTAAGAAGCTTATTGCCTTAAGAAAGAAATATGGTATTCTTCACAGCAGGGAAAGTCTTTCGTTAAGTGACTCCAAATCATTAGGCTATCCAGATATGTCATATCACGGAAGTAATGCGTGGTATGCTGATATGGAGAATTATTGCAGGCAGATAGGAATTATGTATTGCAATTCCTACTCAGATGATAAGTCGAGAAGTCTTATATACATAGCCTATAATATGCACTGGGAAAAGCACAATCTTGCCCTGCCAAAGGTTGAGGGAAACAATGGCTTTAAGATAATAGCAGCCACGAATGATGGGCAGGATAAAGCATTTATTGATAAAGAAGAAAGAAGCGTCTGTGTACCGGAAAGAAGCATAGCAATCCTTGTGGCAGAATATCAAGAAAAGAAAAAAGCCAGAATTATTAAGAAAAGATACTAAAAGTTATAATATCCGGAAAGGAAAAAGTTAAAATGGATTACACAAAGCTTAATGAATTAAAGAGCCAGTATGGAGATTATGAGGAAGTATTTAATTCAGGAGATTATGATAAAGCGGCAGATATACTTATGAAGGTGTTAGATGTTATAGAGCTTGAATACGAAGATAAAAGAAAAGCTGGTATGCTGGATAATGACCTTAATGTAAGAAAGTCAGAAGGTACGGATACAATATGGCTGTGTACTAATCATATTATGGAATATTATATATATGCGTGCTATTTTGAGCCACAGGAAGAAATACTTATGCCAGAGCTTCCAATTGCAGAATATTACAGAACTTATGCTGATTTATGCGTAAAGCTTCAAAAGTACAAGAGGGCGGAAGACGCCTACAAGAAAGCACTGTGCTGGAATCCGGTGGATTTGGATTCATATCTTGGGCTTGCAGAATGTTACAAATACCTTAATATGATGTCAAGATACCTTGATGTCACTAAGCAGGCATATAGATTTTGCTGTACAAGGGCAACTATGGCAAGGTATTACAGAAATATGGGCTTTTATTATCTTTCATCATACAACACAGATATGGCAAAGGCGTGCTACACATACAGTAATATCTATTACCACACAGATAATGCAGATTCAGAGCTTAATTATATAGAAAATGCACTTAAGGAAGCCAAAGATAAGGGCGTAACTAAGGATGATAAAGAATATGATATCCGCACAATGCAGGCAATGTTTGATAAAGAAAATGTTGAGCCGGGCCCGGACTCTAAGACGATCGGTATTGTATACAGGGTTGGAGAGTTAATGCTTAAGGATAAGGAATATGCACTTGCAAAGGATTGTTTTTCTATTGTATATGATATAACTAATGAACAACAGCTTGAAGGAGTACTTGCAGAGTTAGACAGATGTCTTGAAAATGCGTAATTTATGAATTAAGCATATGAATTAAAATCGTTATGTGCACAAAGCAGGAACAGAAATGATGATTAAAATGGAGAAGAATATGGATTTAAAAAACAAGTATGACAGCATAATATTTGACCTTGACGGAACATTATGGAACTCATCAAAGCCTATATGTGAAGCGTGGAATATTATATTAGACAGACATAAAGAGATAGTAAGAGAGCCTATAACAATAGAAGAACTGGGACAGTGTATGGGACTTCCTATGTATGATATTGCGGCAAAGCTGTTTCCTGATGAGAAGGAAGAAGTAAGAAATGCACTTATGGACGAGCTGTGCGAATTTGAAAATGGATATCTTGAAAAGATGGGTGGAGTGTTATTTCCAGGGCTTGAGGCAACACTTAAAGAGCTTAAGACAAAATATCCATTGTATATAGTAAGCAACTGTCAGGACGGATATATTGAAGCATTTATAAAGGCACATAAGCTTGAAAAATATTTTAGTGATATAGAGTGCTGGGGCAGAACAAGAGCACCAAAGGCAGTAAGCAACAGAACACTTATAGAAAGAAATAATCTTAGCAATCCGGTATATGTCGGTGATACAGCAGGTGATGCCAGTGCGGCAAGGGAAGCTGAAATAGACTTTATATATGCCGAGTATGGTTTTGGTGAAGTTGAACCTTCTTTATATGTTGGGGTAATAGACAGCTTTAAAGAGCTTAAAGATATTCTTTTGTAATTATATTACCTGAAAAGTAATCTTGAGTGGCTAAAGACTATATTTAAAAAAATTCTGCTATAATTATTTTATGTATTAATATTAAGGTATTATATATTTTGTACGATATATTATTCGTAAATAATAAGCCGTAAGCTTATACGGCTGATCAATGAAATATATAATAACACGGATGTTAAATATACGCTACGGATGGCACTTTTTATAAGTGCCATCTTTTTTATGTAATAGGTAATTCCGATAGAATTCCCTATTACATAAAAGGCACTATGTGCCGATAATGCGCACTCGCACGAAGATGTAGTATGTCGCAAGCGACCGCACTCGGCGCGAGAATGTGCTTTGCACATTCTTTTTTTGAATGTCCAGGGAGGTAAGTATGAATACACAAGATAAACAGATTAACTCAGCAGTAAATAGCTGCCGTATGGCATTGTACAACAATAATAAAGCCAAAAGCACTAATAAAACTACAAGGCTTATCAATAATCTTTTTAAAAAGTACAGAAAAGATTATGCAGAAAATGAGGATGAGAGTGCTAAGATTGATACATTATCAATAGGTTTGCAGTTAAAGGAAGCGGTTGATGCTATATTTGACCCGACAACCGGAATGAGTGAAGAAGAAAAAAAGAAATTCGTACAGAAGCTGTACCGTAAGTTAGAGTCAGGTAAGAAGCTTAGTGCAGATGAAATGCAGTATTTAAGAAAGAATGACCCTGTGACTTATGCCAAGGCGGCAAAGGTTCAGGTATTAAGAGAGTCGTTAAAGAAACAACTTAAAAGTGCTACGTCAAAGGAAAAAGCGGCAGACATATATACACAGGCTATGTCAAGAATAAGTGAGGATGACCCAGCCAGGAAAGAAATTATGGCAGCATATGATGATGTATATAAGGAGTTCAGAAAGTCTGACGAGTATAAAGCACTTCCTAATACAGAGAAAGAGGCAAAGGAAAAGGCAGCTAATAATAACAATAAAAATAAAAATGCACAGGGCTGGGAAGAAAAAGAAGATGATGATACAGAAATGTCAGTTGGAGAAATTGATGTAGTTGAGAAATTGATGTAGTGGAAAAATTTGATGTAGTTGAGAAATTAATGTAGTGGAAAATTTAATTTTTGGGGTTGACGTATTAGTTAGTTAGTGCTATCATAACTTCAACATTTTAATACACTAAAGTCTGCGAACAAGATAGTACTTTATGAAGGAACATTACAGAGAGCTGGCGGTGATGGAAAGCCGGTATGGGAGTCATAAAGGAATGGGCTTGGGAGATGCATGGATTAACAGCGTAACGGCCTAGTAGTCTGTGACGTGTCCTCACGTTATAGAGGGAGGATATAATAGTATCCGATAATGAGATAAGTATATTTTAATAACATTATATGTATAATGGTTTATAGTTATATTATAATTATAACACTGTATATGATTGCCATATATGCTGTATATACATATAATAGTAATATGAATTATTCGGTTTCACTTAAAGGCTTGTAAAGCATTTGATGTGTATATAATATGCACAGCATAAGTGATATAATATATTATGATATTTAGTTGAATGTACTTGTGAATAAGGGTGGCACCACGAGATTTATCGTCCCTGACAGGAATGTCCTGTCGGGGACTTTTTTGTGTGATAGGAATATCTGTTTACATAATAAGTTATAAGCGATAAGAAAAAGTCTGATATCTGACAGGAAGATTAATAAGAAGTGAGGATTGGTGTATGAGAAGATTAAAAGCATACAAAAAGACAGTAAGTATTGTTAATGAATCAGCTATTGAGCTTTATAAGGGGTTTGGAAGAGAAAAGAAGGGCTTTCTTATGGAGAGTAATGATAAGGAAAATGGCAGATACACATTTATGGGAGTTGACCCACAGGAGATTATCCAGTCAGATAAGGACAGTCTTGTAATTACTAAATCAGACGGAAGCAGGGAAGTAAGAAAAGGTAATCCGCTTGTAAGATTAAAGGAATATTTCGATGAATTTGAAATAATAAAAGATGCAGAAGAACTTGAATTCATGGGAGGACTTGTTGGAAGTCTTGGATATGATTATATAAGATATACAGAGAATCTCCCAGATGATAATGAAGATGAGATAGGCATAGAAACAATACAACTTATGTTAGCTTCAAAGTTCATAGCAATCGACCACGAGGCTGAAACATTTACAGCGGTAGTTCTTGATGAAGATAGCAAAGAAGGCAGAGCAAGAGCATTAAAGGAAGCTGAGGAACTTATAAAGACAGCAAGAGAAGGCGTTGGTAAATATCATAACGAAGAGATTGATATGGAGCTTGATGGCCAGATTGTGAAAAAATCGGACACGATAGATGAATACAGCCAGAAGGTTGAGAAGATTAAGAATTATATAAAAGAAGGACACATTTTCCAGACAGTATTATCACAGAGATGGACAGTCAAGACAAAACAGACAGGTTTTAATCTTTACGAGAAGTTAAGAAAGCTTAACCCATCACCATACCTTTATTATTATAATTTTGGGGATTTTGAAATAATAGGAAGCTCACCAGAGATGATAGTAAAGCAGACAGATTCTAAAGTATATACCTGTCCTATAGCTGGAACAAGAAGACGTGGGAGAACTAAGGAGGAAGATATAGCATTAGAAGATGAGCTTCTTAGTGATGAGAAGGAAAGAGCAGAACATGTAATGCTTGTTGATCTTGCAAGAAATGACTGTGGTAAGATAAGTGAGTTAGGTTCAGTGAGAGTTTCAAAGTTTATGAATGTGCAGAGATACTCACACGTAATGCATATAGTATCGTTGGTAGAGGGAAGAAGAAATGGAGAATATCATCCTCTTGACCTTGTATCATCATTCCTTCCAGCAGGTACATTAAGCGGAGCACCTAAGATAAGGGCTATGGAGATTATAGATGAATTGGAAACTGTAAGACGAGGTCTTTATGGAGGAGCAACAGGTTACCTTGATTTTGGCGGTAATATGAATTTCTGTATTACAATAAGAACCATGATAAAAAAGGGTGACAATGTATATCTTCAGGCAGGAGCTGGAATTGTAGCAGACTCTAAGCCGGAGCTTGAATATATGGAGTGCTGTAATAAAGTTATGGCACTTGCCAAGACACTTGTTAAGGAGGAACAGTTATGATTCTTTTAATTGATAATTATGATTCATTTACATATAATCTTTATCAATTTATAGGCATATTTAACAATGATATAAAGGTAGTAAGAAATGACAAGATAACAATAGAGGAGATAGAGGCGTTAGATCCAGAGTCAATAGTTATATCCCCCGGACCTAAGAGTCCGTTAGAAGCAGGCATAAGTGTTGATGTAATAAAGCATTTTACAGGCAGGAAGCCAATACTTGGTATATGCCTTGGACATCAGAGCATAGGCGTTGCATTTGGTGCAACAGTTTCATATGCCAGGCAGTTAATGCACGGCAAGCAGTCAGAGGTTATTCATAATGGAAGCAGTATATTTGAAGGAATTCCATCACCTGTAAAGGTTGCAAGATATCATTCACTTGCGATTATAGAGGGTACACTTCCAGATGAGCTTGAGGTAATTGCAAGAACTGATGACGGAGAGATTATGGCAGTTAAGCATAGGAAATATCCGGTTGTCGGTTTACAGTTCCACCCTGAATCAATATATACTGAACACGGAAAAAGAATGATAGAGAATTTTGTTAATGGCAATATCTGACTGATAAATGTGTAGAAATGGAGATAATATGATTCTTGACGTTATTGTAGAAGATAAGAAGAAAAGACTTGTAGAACAAAAAAATGCTATAAGTGAAGAGGCTATGAAGCAGGAAGCACTTAATTTAAAAAGACAGAGCATAAGCTTTTATGATGCCTTAAGAAAGAGTGGGTTATCAATAATAGGAGAGTTTAAAAAGGCTTCTCCAAGCCACGGAAAGATGGATAATAAGATAGACCTGACTGAAAGAATAAGACAATATAGTGAGAGTGCAGATGCTATATCGTGTCTTACAGAGGAAGATCATTTTAATGGAAGCACAGAATATCTTAAGCAGATCAGAAGCCTGACTAATCTTCCGATTATAAGAAAAGATTTTATAATTGATGAATACCAGGTATATGAAGCTAAAGTTATAGGTGCAGATGCAATTCTTTTGATAGCCGCAATACTTGATGATAAGACATTCAAGAAGTTATATGATCTGGCATACAGTCTTGGACTTGATGTGCTGTGTGAAGTTCACGATGAGGAAGAAATGCAGCGTATGATAAATCTTGATGTTAAGATTATTGGAATTAATAATCGTAATTTAAAGACATTTGAAGTTAACCTTAATACAACTAAAAAGCTTTCAGATATGGTGACACCTAAGATGAGAGAAGAAGGAAAGGTTCTTGTATCCGAGAGCGGGGTGGAAGGCAGTGAAGATGTTAAGCCACTAGCTGACAGCAGGGCAGATGCGTTGCTTTGCGGAACAGTGCTTATGGAAGCACTTAATCCTAAAGAGCTTATAAGAGAATTTAAAGATACATACGATAAGGAGCTTTTAAAGGCAAAAAAATAGCTTCTCCTGTTGAAGTGAAGATATGCGGGCTTACAAGTGAAGCAGACGCGGGACTTCTTATAAAATATGGTGCTGATTATGGCGGTGTTGTTGTATTTTATCCAAAGAGCAAAAGAGATGTAACGATAAAAGAAGCTAAGATAATAGTTGATATATTGAAAAAATCAGACATAAAAGCTGTAGCTGTTACAGTGTCACCAACAGTGGAACAGTTGTATAAAATACAGGAAGCAGGTTTTGATTATATTCAAATTCACGGCACACTTGAAAAGGCTGTATATGAGGCAGACACAATTCCGATTATAAGGGCAGTTAATATATCAGATAACAATAATGCAGATAAAACTGACGACATAATTAATACAGTTAAGGAACAGGTTGAGGAATGTCAGAAGCTTGATAAAGTTGCAGGAATACTGCTTGATGCAGGTGTTCCAGGTTCTGGTAAGACGTTTGACTGGAACAGTATTAAAGAGCTTGAGATAACAGAAAAGAAGTTATTTCTTGCAGGAGGTCTTAACAGTGGCAATGTTGCGGCGGCAGTTAAATGCGTACAGCCTGATGTTGTTGATATAAGCTCTGGTGTTGAATATGAAGATGTGCTTATTAAAGGCAAAGATGAAAGTAAAGTCAAAGCATTTATAAATACTGTTAATAATTAACAGTGTAGATTTATGGTATAAAGCCAGAAAAGCTTATCAAAGCTTGCTGGGTGTAATATTTAATTAAAGGAAAAGAGGAACAATTATGCAGGATAACAGATATTATGGAGAGTTTGGCGGACAGTATGTGTCTGAATCATTGATGAATACACTTAATGAGTTAGAGAAGGCATTTGATGAGGCTATTAAAGATCCTCAGTTCATAAAAGAATATATGTACTATCTTAAAGAGTATGTAGGAAGAGAAACACCTTTATATTATGCAGAGAGAATAAGCGAGAAGTATGGAGCTAAGATATATCTTAAAAGAGAGGATTTAAACCATACAGGAGCACATAAGATTAACAATGTTATAGGTCAGATACTTCTTGCTAAGAGAATGGGAAAGACTAAGGTTATAGCTGAGACAGGAGCTGGACAGCACGGCGTTGCAACAGCTACAGGAGCAGCACTTTTTGGAATGGAATGTACAGTGTATATGGGTGCTGAAGATATAGAAAGGCAGTCACTTAATGTATTCAGAATGGAAATGCTTGGTGCAAAGGTTCAGGCAGTAACGACAGGAAGTGCAACACTTAAGGATGCAACTAACGAAGCTATAAGAACGTGGGCTGAGAGAGCGGAGGATACATTTTATATAATCGGTTCAGCAGTAGGCCCTCATCCATATCCTAAAATGGTTAAAGAGTTCCAAAGAATAATATCAACAGAGGCAAGAAGACAGATATTAGAAAAGGAAGGACGACTTCCTGATGCAGTAGTTGCCTGTGTTGGCGGCGGTTCTAATTCAATAGGAATGTTTGCTGATTTTATAGATGATAAAGATGTAAAGCTTATCGGTGTTGAGGCAGGTGGACTTGGAATAGATACAGGAAAGCACGCTTCTGCTATGGCACTTGGAGAACCGGGCGTTCTTCATGGAATGAAGTCATATTTATTACAGGATGAGGCTGGTAATATCAAGCTTGCCCACAGTATATCAGCAGGTCTTGATTATCCGGGTGTAGGTCCAGAACATGCATATTTAAGAGACTCAGGAAGAGCAGAATATGTATCAATTACAGATGCTGAGTGTATGGATGCGTTAATGGAACTCTGCCGGATGGAAGGTATTATTCCAGCAATCGAGAGTGCCCACGCACTTGCCCATGTATTCAAAATGGCACAGGGAGAGTACAAGGGAAAGCTTATAGTAATGTGTCTTTCAGGACGTGGCGATAAGGATGTTCACACAGTAAAGAAATATCTTAATGGAGAGGAGACTAACAAATAATGAATAGAATAGAAGAAAAAATGACAGTCTTAAAGAATGAAGGAAGAAAGGCATTTATCACATATACAACAGCAGGGCTTCCAGATATGGAAACAACTAAGAAGATTATGTTCGCACAGCAGGAGGCAGGCATAGATGTTATGGAGCTTGGAATACCATTTTCTGACCCTGTAGCAGACGGACCAGTTATTCAGGCAGCATCTTATGAAGCAATACAGAAGGGTGCAACCTTAACAAAGATATTTACACTTATGAAAGAGGTAAGAAAAGAAGGACTTACTACACCTGTAGTGTTTATGATGTACTATAATACAGTTTACCATTACGGACTTGAAGAATTTGTCGAAATGTGTACAGAGTGCGGAGTGGACGGTCTTATTATACCAGACCTTCCATATGAGGAGCAGAAAGAGATTAATGCAGTGCTTGCAGAAAATGAGGCTGCACCAATTCTTATACAGCTCGTATCACCGGTATCTAAGCAGCGTATACCTATGATTGTTAATAATGCAAGAGGCTTTGTATACTGTGTATCACAGATGGGTGTTACAGGTAATGGTGCTAATTTCCATAAGCAGATAAGAGAGTATCTTTTGGAAGTTAAGAAGAACAGCCCTGTTCCGGTTATGATGGGATTTGGAATAAGAACAGCCGGGGACGTAGAGCTACTTGAGGATATTATTGATGGTGCAATTGTTGGTTCACATTTTATCACTCTTATGAAAGAGAATAATTATGATGAAAATGTTATCAAAGAATATATAAGCTCTTTTAAGAAGGAGATGAATGAGTAAATATGGTTGTTAGTCTTGTAAGAACAGCGATACAGACAAAATGCAGATATGATAATGCCAGAATGACAGGAAATTATGAATGTGCGTATGCACTTGGTATTTTAACAAGTCAGGAGGGTGTTGAACCAGAAGGCACAATAACTGAATTAAAAAGCGTGTATGATAAGGTTATAAGTGGTATTTCAGCTATCCAGACTGACGATAAGAAGATACAGCAGTTAATTGCAATAACGTCTGATTATGAGGTTACAGATAAGTTTGATGAGCAGATGAATGAACTATATCATATGGGATACAACGATAAGAATATTTAAGCAGGTCTTGACTTATTAGGGTATATGAGGTATATTCTACAAATGTAATTAATTTATGAAGGATAGGTGGATGTTAACGATGACAGAATTGGTTAAGGTTGCAGACATTAACAAAGCACATAAGAATCCAATAGCTGAATTAGTTCAGATGGCATGTAAGTTTGACAGTCATATTGAGATTGAGGGCGAAGGAAAAAACATTAATGCAAAAAGTCTTATGGGGATTATGGCATTTGGATTAAAGGAAGGCATCGAGGTTAAAGTTACAGCTACTGGCAGTGATGAGAGTAATGCCACCGATGCAATTAGGAACTTTTTAACTTGTAATGATTAATTTATGGAGGATTTGATCATGGAAACTAAGGACATTTTTGGTAACGAGGCTAAGACAGAAGTTAAGACAGCAAAGAGTGCAGATGTTAAGAAGATCACTACAAGAAAGACACCTGCAAAGGCAGCAGCAAAAGAAACTGTTAAGGAAACCAAGAAAGAAGCAGCTAAGACTGTTGAGACAGTAAAGAAGGCAGCCGGGGAAACTAAGGCAGCAGCCAAGAAGGTTGAAGCTGAGGTAAAGGCAACAGCTAAGAGTGTAGAGGCAGAAGTTAAGACAGCAGTTAAAAAGACAGCTTCTAAAGCAGCAGCTAAGACAACTAAGACAGCAGCTAAGGCTGTTAAGGAAGCAAAGGCAAAGAAGCCAGCTGTAAGAAAGACAACTAAGGCAGCTAAGAATACTTTTGATAAGGAGTTATTCTTCCAGTATGCTAATAAGCAGGTTGACGAGGAAACTCTTGTTGCAAGAATAGTTGAAGATGCTAAGGAACAGAATGTAGAGATTAAGGAACTGAAAATGTACTTAAAGCCAGAAGATAATGCATGTTACTATGTTGCTAACGGCAATGTTGCAGGACGTGTTAATCTCTATTAATTCCAATTGATACATAATGTTAAAGGACTGTGGTGTATGTATGATGCCACAGTTCTTTTTTGTTCTTTATAAAGAATTTTAAAAGAAAACATTTTGAAAAAATTGTCGAATTGATGTATAATAATACCCAAGTTGGTAAAGTAAAGTACACAGAAATGAGGAGTTATATGTTTGAAGTTAATGAAAAAGTTGTTTATGGAGTTGTAGGTGTATGTGAGATTGAACAGATAGGCAGACCACCTATAAAGGGAATTGACAAAGATTATTATTTTCTTCAGCCTGTATATGACACTAAAGGTATTATATATTCGCCAGTTGAGAATAACAAAGTTATGATTAGGAGCATAATTGGCAAGGATACCTGTATCAAGCTTATTGACCGTGCTAAGAATTGTAAGAAGGATGAGGCACTCAATGAAAAGATTCACCCATCCAGGTATGACGAGATGGTTAAATCACAGGACGTTATACAGCTTATGCACCTTGTAAGAGCTTTGTTTAACATAAAGAATGACAGAGCAAAGGAGTTAAGGAGAATGAAGTCGGCAGATAACCGTATGCTTGCAACAGCAAGAAAGCTTCTTTACGGAGAGATAGCAGCGGCTATGAATGAGGACTACACTGCAATGTCAGAGCAGATGGACAATTATCTGTCAGTGCTTTGATTTTAATCAGAGAAATCCTGTTTGATTAAATAATATATTTTATCCAGTGTTTTAGATAAATGTAATTAATGGTAACGTTCAATGATTGCATTTTATCAATAACACTGGCTTTTTTATTTTAAAACATATATAATAATATTATTATGATAAAGTTTGATTTCGTGAATTGATAATTGACATTTTTTTAACATATTGCTATCATAGTGCAATACGCATAAAAGCAGGGACTGATTACGGCATAATTTAGTCAGACTTTTATTGACAATTAAATATTCACATAGTATGTAATAAGCTATTGTTATGGCTTGGCATATGTGAACAGCTTTATTAGCTCATATTAAATCAGGGAGGTTAGCAGTGAAGGACGTTAGGGTTATTGAAGTGAAAAAAAGCGTGTTTGAAAGCAACGATGAACGTGCCGCTCTTTTAAGAAAAGATTTAAAAGATAAAGGTGTATTTCTTTTAAATCTTATGTCATCACCGGGGGCAGGAAAGACAACAACTCTTACAAGAACGATTGAACAGTTGAAAGATGACTTAAGAATAGGCGTTATGGAGGCTGATATTGATTCAGATGTTGATGCAATAACAATTGCTGAGACAGGTGCTAAAGCAATACAGCTTCATACTGGTGGAATGTGTCATCTTGATGCTGATATGACAAGACAGGGAATTGATGAGCTTGACGATAGTGATATTGATCTGGTAGTTCTTGAGAATGTCGGCAATCTTGTCTGTCCGGCGGAGTTTGATACAGGTGCGGTAAAGAATGTTATGATTCTTTCGGTACCAGAGGGTGATGATAAACCGCTTAAATATCCCCTTATGTTTTCAGTGTGTGATGTTGTGCTTATCAATAAGATTGATGTTATGGAATATTTTGATTTTGATATTGAACAGTGCAGGGAATATATCAGAAGAAGAAATCCTGATGCTAAGGTGATACCTGTTAGTGCCAAGACAGGTGAAGGAATATTAGAATGGACAGACTGGTTAAAGAACCAGGTTATGGAATGGAAAGAAGCGTAACCACGGTAAGCATAATTATTTAACGTGAGCAACGAAGATAAAAGCCTTTATAAGGTGGAAAGGACAATTTATGGGTAAAGAAGAATTTAAAAATCCTCATCCGGAACTTCCGGTAAGAGAGCCAATACTTAAGCTTGGCAAGATGATAACAGACAGAGTGCCAATTAAGCTTGGCTTTGAGAAATTAACAGCAGATAGTCCGGAATACTGGGGACTTGCACCAATATGTACAGATGAACAGGCCAATATAGCATTAAAAATGGGTGTCCGTAAACCTAAGACACTTAAGCAGATGGTGCAGATTACAGGAATGGACGAGAAAGAACTTGAAAAGCAGCTTGAGCAGATGTCTTTTAATGGTCTTTTGGAATATAACTGGGAAAATCCACAGCACGAGAAGCAGTATGTTCTTCCAATGTTCGTACCAGGAAGTGCTGAATTTACTAATATGAATTCCACAGTTCTTGAAGAACATCCAGAGATGGGACGTTTTTTTGAGAGAATGAGCCGTCTTCCATTGGAAAAGATTACTCCTATGGTGCCACCAGGGGGTGCAGGAATTGGTATGCACGTTATTCCGGTAGAGAAAGCTATTGATATGAATAACGAGGCAATATCTTTAGAGAAGATATCATACTGGCTTGATAAGTATGATGGCAAATATGCAGCAAGCCCATGTTCATGCCGTAAGTCAAGAAAGACTTATGATGAAGGCTGTGCAGATGATCCAGAGGATTGGTGTATAGCTGTTGGTGATATGGCTGATTATGTTGTTGAAACAGGCAAGGGCGGTCATTATATCACTAAGGAAGAAGCACTTGAGATATTCAAGAAGGCTGAAGACAATGGTTTTGTTCACCAGATTACTAATATTGACGGACAGGACAAGATATTTGCTATATGTAACTGTAATGTTAATGTCTGTTATGCACTTAGAACATCGCAGTTATTTAACACACCTAATATGTCACGTTCGGCATATGTTGCCAAGGTAACTAAAGAGAACTGTGTAGCCTGTGGCAAGTGTGTTGAATACTGTCCGGCAGGAGCTGTAAAGCTTGGACAGAAGTTATGTACTAAGGACGGAAGCGAGATTAAGTATCCTAAAATGCCACTTCCATCAGAGCAGAAGTGGGGACCACATATGTGGACAGAAGATTACAGGGATAAGAACCGTATCAATTGTTATGATACAGGTACAGCACCTTGTAAGACAGCCTGTCCAGCACATATAGCGGTTCAGGGCTATCTTAAGATGGCAGCTCAGGGAAGATACAAGGATGCACTTGCACTTATTAAGAAGGATAATCCATTCCCGGCAGTATGTGGACATGTATGTAACAGAAGGTGTGAGGATGCCTGTACAAGAGGAACAATAGATGAAGCTATTGCAATAGATGAAGTTAAGAAGTTTATTGCAATGCAGGATTTAAAAGCAGATACACGTTATATACCAGAACCTGTAGTTCCGGCAACTAAGGGATATTTTGATGAAAAGATTGCTATTATTGGTGGCGGACCTGCTGGACTTTCGTGTGCATTCTACCTTGCACAGAAGGGTTACAAGCCAACTGTATTTGAGAAGAACAAGAAGGCTGGTGGTATGCTTGTATATGGTATTCCATCATTTAAGCTTGAAAAAGATGTTGTTGAGGCTGAGATAGATGTTATGCGACAGATGGGCGTTGACATTAAGACAGGTGTTGAAGTTGGTAAGGACATCACTATTGATGAATTAAAGAAGCAGGGTTATAAAGCATTTTATATAGCAATAGGCTGTCAGGGTTCAAGAAAAGCAGGAGTTGCAGGCGAAGATGCCAAGGGCGTTATGTCAGCAGTTGACTTCTTAAAAGAGGCTGGAAGCACACACGAATTCCCACTTGAAGGTGATGTTGTTGTAATCGGTGGTGGTAATGTTGCTATTGACGTTGCAAGAACAAGCACAAGAGTTGGTGATTACAATGTATCTATGTTCTGTCTTGAGGACAGAGCTAATATGCCAGCTTCAGAAGAAGAAATAGAAGAGGCTGTAGAAGAAGGCGTTAAGCTTGACTGTGGCTGGGGTCCTAAGGAAATCCTTACAGAAAATGGAAAGGTTACAGGAATTGTCCTTAAGAGATGTACATCAGTTAAGGATGCAGATGGAAGATTTAACCCTCAGTATGATGAGAATGATACTAAGACAGTTAAGTGCAGTCACGTATTCTTAAGTATAGGCCAGACAACAATCTGGGGCGATTTATTAAAAGGCACAAAGGTTGAGATAGATGGCGTAAGAGTTAAAGCTGACAAGCTTACATACCAGACAACAGATCCAGATGTATTTATCGGTGGAGATGTATACACAGGACCAAGATTTGCTATTGATGCAATTGCGGCTGGTAAAGAAGCTGCTATATCAATCCACAGATATGTACAGCCACACAGCTCACTTACAATAGGACGTAACAGAAGGGATTTCATAGAACTTGACAAGAATAACATCAAGGTAGAAAGCTATGATAATTCTTCAAGACAGATACCTGGAACAGATAATTCATTTGACCATAAGAAGTCATTCAGAGATGCTAAGCTTACATTTACAGAAGAACAGGTTAAAGCAGAGACAGCAAGATGTTTAGGCTGTGGTGCTTCTGTAGTAGACCCTAACAAATGTATTGGCTGTGGTATATGCACAACTAAGTGTGAATTCGATGCAATACACCTTAACAGGGATTTACCAGAATGTAGTACAATGAGAAAGAGTGAAGACAAGCTTAAGTATATACTTCCTTATGGAGCTAAGCAGGCTATAAAGATTAAGTTTAAGAAGAAATAAACAACCTTATAGCTGGATAACAGATAATGATAATTAGTAATAATTATATTAAGCTATAGTAATAATGACATAAGGATAATTTCCTATGTAGATAAGAACAACTGCAATATAATCAGGCTGTACAGCCTTTGCGGCTTTTGGCAGCGATTGTATTGTGGTTGTTCTATTTCTATCCTATAGTGTATTATGGTATAGATAGAAAAATCACAGAGAAAGGAGCAATCACCTCAATGCACGAATTAGGCGTAGTATTTCACATAATAGACGATTTAAAAGAAGTAGCCGCGAATAATGAAATATCCGAGATAACTAAAGTTGTATTAGAACTTGGCGAAGTATCCACCGTAATAGACTCATACCTTACAGACTGCTGGAAATGGGCGGTAAAGAAGGAAGATTTATTAAAGAATTCTGAGCTTGTTATAGAGAAGATAAATGCAGTTACTTACTGTGAGGACTGCAAGGCTGAATATGAAACGGTAAAATATGGAAAGATATGTCCTGAATGTGGAAGTACACATACATATCTTTTGCAGGGAAGTGAATTTAACATCAAAGAAATAGAGGCGTGTTGACATTTTTAGCTGGTAATATTATGATTAAACAGATTGAGATTATAAGAAAATAATATATTATGCTATAATAAGATATGTTATGCTGATTAATGGCGGAATTTATATCGGTTAAATAGATTATTTTCTTAGGATATAGAAAGGATTACTACTATGAGTAAGGAATTGGAAAAGAACTACAATCCCTCAGAGATAGAGGACAGATTGTACCAGAAGTGGCTCGATAAGAAATATTTTCACGCAGAAGTAAACAGGGATAAGAAACCATTTACTATTGTAATGCCACCACCTAATATTACAGGAAAGCTGCATATGGGTCACGCACTTGATAATACAATGCAGGATATTATTATTCGTTTTAAGAGAATGCAGGGATATGAAGCATTATGGGTGCCAGGAACTGACCACGCAAGTATTTCGACAGAAGTAAAGGTAACCAATGCCTTAAAAGAAGAAGGGATTGACAAGCACGAGCTTGGAAGAGAAGGCTTTCTTAAAAGAACATGGGAATGGAAGAAAGAATATGGCGGAACCATCACAAGCCAGTTAAAGAAGATTGGTTCGTCTTGTGACTGGGACAGAGAAAGATTTACAATGGATGATGGCTGTTCTAAGGCAGTTCTTGAAGTATTCTGCAAGTTATATGAAAAAGGTCTTATATACAAGGGCTCAAGAATTGTAAACTGGTGTCCTGTATGTAACACATCTATATCAGATGCAGAGGTTGAACACGAGGAGCAGGCAGGACATTTCTGGCATATCAATTATCCTGTAGTTGGTGAAGAAGGAAGATATGTAGAGATAGCTACTACTCGTCCAGAGACACTTCTTGGTGATTCGGCACTTGCTGTTAATCCGGATGATGAAAGATATACAGATCTTATTGGAAAGGAAGTATACCTTCCACTTACAGATAGAAAGATACCTGTTATCGCAGACAGCTATGTTGATAAGGAATTCGGAACTGGTGTTGTTAAGATTACTCCGGCTCACGATCCTAACGATTTTGAGGTTGGTAAAAGACATAACCTTCCAGAGATTAACATACTTAATGATGATGCTACAATTAACAATCTTGGCGGAAAGTATGCCGGTATGGACAGATACGAAGCAAGAAAAGCTATGGTAGCTGACCTTGATGCACAGGGACTTTTGGTTAAGGTTGAAGACCACGTTCATAATGTTGGTACACACGATAGATGTAAGACAACAGTTGAGCCTATGATTAAACAGCAGTGGTTCGTTAAGATGGATGAGCTTATCAAGCCAGCAGTTGAAGGCGTTAAGAATGGTGATATTGAACTTGTTCCAGCTTCTATGGATAAGACATATTTTAACTGGACTGATAACATAAGAGACTGGTGTATATCAAGACAGTTATGGTGGGGACACAGAATACCTGCTTACTACTGTAAGGATTGTGGTGAGATGGTAGTATCTAAGGATAAGGTATGTACATGTCCTAAGTGTAAAAGCTCTAATATGGAACAGGATCCGGATACACTTGATACTTGGTTTTCATCAGCACTCTGGCCTTTCTCAACACTTGGCTGGCCGGATAATACACCTGAGCTTGATTACTTCTATCCTACAGATGTACTTGTAACAGGATATGACATTATATTCTTCTGGGTTATCAGAATGATATTCTCAGGATATGAGCAGATGGGTAAGAAGCCATTTGGCAAGGTATTATTCCACGGACTTGTAAGAGATTCACAGGGACGTAAGATGAGTAAGTCACTTGGAAATGGTATAGACCCACTTGAAGTTATTGATAAGTACGGTGCAGATGCTTTAAGATATACACTTATCACGGGTAATGCACCTGGTAATGATATGCGTTTCTACTGGGAAAGAGTTGAGGCAAGCCGTAACTTTGCTAATAAGGTATGGAATGCTTCAAGATTCATAATGATGAATGACCCGGATAACAAGATAAAGGCTACAGATGAGAAGCCGGCTAATCTTACAGCGGCTGATAAGTGGATATTATCAAAGATGAATTCACTTATTAAAGAAGTTACAGATAATATGGAAAAGTACGACCTTGGTATAGCAGTTGCCAAGCTTAACGACTTTATCTGGGAAGAATTCTGTGACTGGTATATAGAGATGGTTAAACCACGTCTTTACAATGACGAGGATACAACTAAGACAGCAGCTATATGGACATTAAAGAAGGTTCTTATAGATGCACTTAAGCTTCTTCATCCATATATGCCATTTATCACTGAAGAAATATTCTGTAATATTCAGGATGAGGAAGAGTCTATTATGATAAGTTCATGGCCTGTATACACAGAAGATAATAACTATTCACAAGATGAAAATGCCATCGAAACAATTAAGACAGCAGTCCGCAATATAAGAAATTTAAGAGCTGAAATGAATGTTGCACCAAGTCGTAAAGCACTTGTATATATTGTTTCAGAGAATGAGAATGTTAGAAATATATTCGCTAATGGTAAAGTATTCTTTGCGACATTAGGTTATGCGAGTGAAGTTGTAATCCAGTCTGATAAGTCTGGTATTCCAGAAGATGCAGTATCAACAGTTATTCCAGATGCAGTTATCTATATTCCATTTGCAGAGCTTGTTGATATTGATAAGGAAATCGAGAGATTAAAGAAAGAAGAAGATAAGCTTCATAAGGAAATCAGCCGTTGCAATGGTATGCTTAATAATGAGAAGTTCACATCTAAAGCACCACAGGCTAAGATAGATGAAGAAAAAGCTAAATTAGAGAAATATTCTAATATGCTTGCACAGGTTGAAGAAAGACTTGCAACACTTTCTAAGTAGCCAATAGTTAAAGTTATATGTGTTTCCTGCTGGGAAAGATTAATGCAGTATCCAGCGGGAAGTGCATAAAAGCAATAGACCAGAATATATAATTATGGAGGACAAAAGTTATGGCAGATAATTTAATGAGAAAACTCCCATTTACACGTTTTGCTATGGAGATGAGAAGTGGCAAGATAATTGAGATTGATGAAGGCTTTGTTAAAATGCTTGGCTACACAGAAGAAGATATGAAAAATGGTCTTGTGTTCAAAGATATTGTGCCGGATATTGATTATGAGGGCATAATAACAGAGCTTCGAGAGACATTTATTGATCAGAGATATGCCTGCTATGAGCATTATTTTCAGACTAAGACAGGTAAGAAGATAAGAGTTGTTGTATTCATAAGAATAGAGAATAAGCTTCTTGAAGGACACAGAGTATTACGTGTAAGTGTAGGTAATATTTCAGATCTTAAATAACTGTTGGTATATGTATAAATATTATTTAAGAGTGGAGAACAATAATGAGTAACTTACTAGATGTCATTCGTAAGAATATTGAATTTGTAGGTATATCACTTCTTCTTATGGTTATAGTATTTGTGATTGCAAGGGCAAGTGAAGTGCTTATTGAGAAAAGAAACGGAGTTAAATTCGCTTCAAAGAATACGAAAGTTAATAAAACAGTTATTATGGCTATGCTGTCAGCAATAGCGGTTATTCTTATGTACTTTGATTTTCCTATTCCAATTATAGCTCCGGGCTTTTATAAGATTGATTTCAGCGAAGTGCCTGTGCTTATAGGTTCATTTATGCTTGGACCTTGTGCAGGAGTCGTTATAGAAGCAGTTAAGGTAATACTTCATTTCTGTATGAAAGGAACTACAACAGCATTTGTTGGCGATTTTGCTAACTTCATACTTGGCTGTATGTATGTTGTGCCGGCTTCTATAATTTATCACATTAAAAAGACAAGAAAGATGGCTGTAGTATCACTTGCAATAGGTGGAATAATACTTGTAATAGCTGGTATGGCACTTAATGCGTGGTATCTGCTTCCTAAGTATTCAGAACTTTACGGTATTCCTATGGATACATTGATTGCTATGGGAACAAAGGTTAATGCTTCAATTAAAGATGTATTCTCATTTGTCGCATTGGCGGTTGCACCATTTAATGTGATTAAAGCTGTTATTGACGGCGTTATAACAGTTGTGTTATACAAGTATTTAAGTCATCAGTTAAAAGCCTGATGATGAATAATAGATTTTAACAGGGACATAATATTATATGAATATAAGCGTATATACCATTATTAATGATACCATTATCAATGGCTGTATACGCTTATATTGGTTTATTTCATAAATATAATATTATGCGGCAGGCATAAGAATGGAGGATTTATGTCTAAGTTAAAATGGTTCATTATCGGAGCTATGATGGTTACAGTTATGGCAGTTCTTGTTGGCTGTGGAGCAAAGAATGACTCTGAAAGCGGGAGTAATTCTGGTTCAGGAAATAATAACAAGAGTACAGTAGAAAATCTTATGACAGAAGCAGCCACAGGAGCAAAAGAGATGATGACAGAAGCGGCAACTGGTGCAAAAGAGATGATGTCAACAGCAGAAAATGGAATGAAGGAAATCGCAACAGAGATTTCATCAGCATTCCACGAATAATAAATACGGTGTCAAAAAGTCCAGCAGACGTGTAATCAGCATTATAAATGTCGGTCTCTGGACTTTTTTGCGTTGTAAATAGTTGTTAGTTTTGATATACTAATTAAAAATTGTATAAGGGAGAATTATACCAGTGAAGGATGGATATATAAGAGCTGCGGCAATGACACCCAAGATAAAGGTTGCAGATTGCCGTTATAATACAGAGCAGATTAAAGAACTTATCACTAAAGCATATGATAATAAAGCTGCAATTGTAAGCTTTCCTGAATTGTGTATTACAGGATATACTTGCAATGATTTGTTCTTACAGGATACATTGATAGATGAAGCATATAATTCATTGATTGATTTAAAGAAATATACCGGACAGTATGAAGGAATGGCTGTTGTTGTCGGACTTCCATATATGTATATGGGAAAGCTTTATAATGTGGCGGCAGTGCTTATGAATGGACATATTATTGGACTTGTGCCTAAGATGAATATACCTAATTATGCGGAATTCTACGAGAGAAGACAATTTAAAGAAGGCTTTAAGGGCAATGTGTCTGTTAATATAGATGGAGAAGATGTTGATTTTGGTGGAAGCCTGATATGTCAGTTTGGAAGCAGTAATAAAGTTAAACTTGCAATTGAAATATGTGAAGATTTGTGGACACCAGCACCACCAAGCATAAGACACGCACTTAACGGAGCGACAATTATTGTCAATCTTTCTGCAAGCAATGAGACTATAGGAAAGTCAGCTTACAGAAGGGAGCTTGTTAAAGGACAGTCGGCAAGACTTGTATGCGGATACATTTATTCAACAGCAGGTGATGGAGAGTCGACACAGGATATAGTATTCGGTGCACATAATCTAATATGCGAGAATGGCACAGTGCTTGCAGAGGCTAAGAAGTTCACCAATGAAGCAGTGTATGCGGATATTGATGTTGACAGAATATGTTCGGAAAGAAGAAGAATGTCTACATTTGATGTGAATGTAGATGAAAATATGAAGGAAGCATATAAATATGTTACCTGCCCTGAATTAAAAAAACGTACTTTGGAATTAAAAAGATATTTTGATAAAGCACCATTTGTTCCAGATGATAAGAAGGAAAGAGATGCAAGATGTGAGGAAATACTTGACATACAGACATATGGACTAAAAAAAAGGTTAGAGCATACTAACTGTAAGAGTGCAGTTATAGGAATATCAGGGGGACTTGATTCAACACTTGCACTTCTTGTAACTGTAAGGGCATTTGATATTCTTAATCTTGACAGAAATGGCATTAACTGTATTACGATGCCTTGCTTTGGAACAACTGACAGAACATATAATAATGCAGTTAAGATGACAGAAAAGCTTGGCTGTACATTAAGAGAGATTAATATAAAGAAGTCTGTAAGACAGCATTTTGAAGATATCGGACATAATGAAGATGTTCATAATGTAACATATGAGAATGGACAGGCAAGAGAGAGAACACAGATTCTTATGGATATTGCCAACCAGACTAACGGAATGGTAATAGGAACAGGTGATATGTCAGAGCTTGCATTAGGCTGGGCAACTTACAACGGCGACCATATGTCAATGTATGGAGTTAATGCTTCTGTTCCAAAGACACTTGTAAGACATCTTGTAAGATATTATGCTGATACCTGTGCTAATAAAGAATTATCAGAGGTGCTTATTGACGTATTAGATACACCTGTAAGTCCAGAGCTTCTTCCACCTAATGAAGATGGAACAATACATCAGAAGACGGAAGATCTTGTAGGTCCATACGAACTTCACGATTTTTTTATGTATCATATGTTAAGGTTTGGAGTCGGACCAGAAAAGTTATTCAGAATAGCTAATATTGCATTTGCAAATGATTATAGCCCTGCTGTAATATACAAATGGTTAAGAACATTTACCTGGAGATTTTTTGCACAGCAGTTCAAGCGTTCCTGCCTGCCAGACGGACCAAAGGTCGGTTCGGTTGCAGTATCTCCAAGAGGAGATTTAAGAATGCCAAGTGATGCAAGTCCTGCTGTATGGATGGAAAAGCTTGACAGAATTAAAGAAGCTAATGGCTTTGAATAATATTTAATAATATATATAAATTTTAATAATCAAATAATCAGGAGGATTAAAAATGGCTGGCAATAACAATACAAAGAATGACAGCACACAGAAGATAGTTACAAAATACGATAAGAAGATGGCTAAAAGAAAGGCTGAACAAAGAAAACAGGAAAGAGAAAGCTTTATATTTAAGGTTGTAGGAATTGGCGTTCTTGCTGGAATAGTATTAGCTTTAGTAATAACACTGGGAACAAGATATTCAAGAATACATAACAAGTTTATAAAAGTTGATTCAGAGAATATAAGCCAGATAGAATTTGATATGTATTATAATATTTCTAAAAATGCACTGTTATCACAGACATTTTACGGAAATACGACAATGGCAGACTATTTCTCTTATATGGGATATAAAAGCTCTGAGAATGATAAGTCACAGACTAATTCACAGACAGGTGGAACATGGTATGCTTATTTTGCGGATAATGCAGTTAATACAATTAAGGAAACTAAGGCATTGTTAAAGGATGCTGCTGACAATAATTACGAATACACAACAGCAGATGAGGATTACAACAAGCTTGTAGAACAGGCTGAAAGTGCCGCTGCCGCCGCATCATTAGATGAAAAGGCATATTATAAGCAGAACTTTGGTAATTATGCTACCAAGAAGAATATAAAGAGCTATTTAATGGAATATCTTAAGGCAGATGCTTATAGAACAGAACTTACAGACAGCTTAAAGGCTACAGATGATGAAGTTAAACAGTATTATGAAGAACATAAGGATACATATGATCAGGTTGATTATCGTGAATTTACAATAAAAGCTGTAGATACAACTGACGGTGAGATGCAGGCAGCCAAGGCAAAGGCAGATGAGTTTGCGGCAGGAGCTGTGAGCGAGCAGGCATTTAATGATTTATGTAAGAGATATGCAGATGATGGTGACACTAAATATGATGACATCAATGGTTCGCTCTTTAGCAAGGTAGTAAGTTCTAATATGGACACAGGAACATCAGACTGGCTTCTTTCAGATGACAGAAAGGCTGGAGATGTAACAGTTATAGAGAATTCATCATCAGGCTGTTATTATGTACTGTATTTTATTAATAAGTCATATGATGGTTCATCAGATGAAACAATTGCGTCAAATGTACTTAACAACAAATATTCAGAATATATTTCTAATATAACTGACAGTATGCAGGTGGATATATATAACAGATTTTAGTTAAGTATATCAGATTTTGATTAAGTATATTAGATTTTAATTAAATTGAATATGCGTAAGACAATATAAAATATAAGACAATGTAAAAGGTGTAATATCCTTGCATTTAAGAAATACTGTTGTAATCAGATGATTGGATTGACCTTATATGAGGGGAGGTTCTATGTTTAATACGATATGTATAGCGTGTATTATAATTGGAATTCTTATTCCATTTTGTAGTATAGTGCTTAATTTGTTTGATGGATTTGTTGATTTTATATCAATAGATATATTTCAGTTAGAATTCGGCTCTGATATGGTTCTTGATTTTCTGCCATTTTCAATTAACAGCCTGTGTTTATGGGCGTTAATATTTGGTTGTACAGGAATGATATTTAATGGAAAGCTTTCTGAACCGGCTCTTATTGTGATTGGCATTGTGGCAGGCTACATATGTGCTGTTATATTACAGTCAATTATTAAAAGACTGAAAAAGGTTGAGAATTTTGCCGCAGAGAAGAGTGAAATATTGTTAAGCAGGGGAACAGTGAGTAATGCAATTCCCAAAGGTGGTGTCGGGGCTGTGAGCATATTATTAAGCACAGGCTCAAATGTCACATATCCTGCCAAGGCAGAAGATGGTGAGCCTATTAAGCAGGATAAAGAAGTTAATATCTTAAGATTTGATGGTGATTATATAATAGTAGAGAGCACATCACGTCTTGAAGATAAATATTCTGGCAGATAAGCCAGAAGCCGGAATGGCAGAATGGAGGTTTATATGGGATATGGCACAGAGTCAAGTCTATTTGGCATTGTAGCTGCAGTACTGGGAATTGTATTAATTCTCACAGTTGTACTTAGAATGTGGAAAAAAGTACCACAGGACAAGGCAGGAGTTGTAACTGGTATGAAGAAAAGGGTCATCACCGGTGGTGGTGGACTTGTAATTCCAGTATTTGAAAGAATTGATTATATTTCGCTTGGAAATATACCGCTCAGTGTTGCGACACGAAGCAGTCTTTCAAGCCAGGGTGTACCAATTAGTGTAATTACAACAGCGGTTATCAAAGTAAGAAATGAAAAGAACAGTATTCTTACAGCAATTGAACAGTTTACGGGACGTAACGAGAAAGAGATTATTGATAACATTCAGGGTACAGCAATAGCAGTTCTTGAAGGTAAGCTTCGAGAGATTATTGCAACTATGACAGTTGAGGAGCTTTATCAGAAGAGAGAAGAATTCTCTTCAAGGGTACAGGAAGTTGTAGGTACAGAGCTTGGCAATATGGGTCTTGAGGTTAAGAACTTCACTATCACAGATATATCTGATGAGAACGGATATATCAAGGCACTTGGTGATGGTATGATTGCCCAGAGAAAGAAAGATGCTGAAATCCAGAAGGCAGAAGCTGCAAGAGATATGCAGATTAAGACTTCACAGGCACGTCAGGAAGGTGAGTCAGCCAAGTTAAAGGCAGAGGCAGATATAGCTCAGGCGGCTAAGGATAAGGCAGTCCTTGAAGCCAATTATATGCAGGAACAGCAGACAGCACAGGCTAAAGCAGAATTAGCACACGATATCCAGTCTAATATTACACAGAAAGATGTAATACAGGCACAGATGGATGCAGAGCTTCTTAAACAGCAAAGACAAAAAGAGATTGCAGAAGCACAGATTCAGGTTCAGATTGCATCAGAGCAGAAGAATATAGAACTTGCACAGAAGCAGGCTGAAAGAACTAAAGAGAGTTTAAGGGTTACTATAGTTGAACCAGCTAATGCTGAGAAGGCAAAACAGATGGCAGATGCAGATGCAGAAAAGTACCGTCAGATTGCACAGGCACAGGCGAGAGCTGAGTCCAAGAAAGTTGAAGCACAGGCAGAAGCAGAAGCGATTGCAATTAAGGCACAAGCAGAAGCAGACGCTATTGCTAAGACAGGTATAGCAGAGGCTGAGGCAACTAAAGCCAAAGGTATAGCAGAAGCTGAAGCCATGGAGAAGAAGGCAGAAGCTTATGAGAAGTACGGTCAGGCAGCTATGATGGAAATGCTTGTAAAGGTACTTCCACAGATGGCAGAACAGGTAGCTAAGCCGCTTCAGAGCATAGATAAGGTTACAATTATTGACAGCACAGATAGTTCTAATGGCTCTGGTGTAGGACAGATGGGCGGTTATGTTCCATCGGTGCTTGCAAAGACAATAGAATCTATTAAAGAAACAACAGGCTTTGATATAACAGATGTTATGAAAGCTAATACAATACAGGCAAAGACAGACAGAAATATATCTGTTGATGGTGTAGACGGAGTTTCTAATATTACTATAAACAATGACAAATCAGAGTTGTCAAATTAATTTAAAATAGTATAATTGATTATCAAAAGAGGTGGACGTAAAAGGTGCACCTCTTTTGTATTTGTATAACATATAAAGAATTGAAAGGATAATCTATGAGAAAGAAATATATTTTATTTGATTTGGACGGAACACTTACAGATTCAAGTGAGGGAATAACAAAGAGTGTGCAGTATGCACTTGATAAGCTTGGGATAACAGAGAATGACGAGGCAGTGCTTAAAAGATATATAGGACCTCCGCTTGATGAAAGCTTTGCTAAATTTCACGGCTTAAGTAGAGAGGATGCGTTAAAGGCGGTTAATTATTACAGGGAAAGATATAAAGATACAGGAATATATGAGAACAGATTATTTGATGGAATAAAAGAACTGTTAAGCAGTTTAAAGAAAGAAGGTTACATAACAGCACTTGCAACATGTAAGCCTGAAATATATGTTCCTACGATACTTAAGTATTTTGATATAGAGCAATATTTTGATATAGCTGTAGGAAGTGAATTAGAGGGCGGTGCAAGAAGACATAAGGATGATGTGATTAATGAGGTATTTAACCAGATTATAAAGCTAAATAAAGCTGATAACGCGGATATTACTAATGCTTCGGATACAACAAATGTATCAGATACAGCAGATATTTTAAATGATATCAAGGCTGATTCAATTATGATTGGTGACAGAAAAGATGATATTCTTGGAGCTAAGAACTGCGGAATAGAGTCTATCGGTGTCAGATATGGATTTGCTGAAGAAAATGAGCTTGAGAATGCAGGAGCAGATTACATAGTTGAGAATGTGCAGGATATTATTACTACACTTGATGAAATGTAAATGATATATATAAATATATAAGTATATATAAAGGTAAGGCAATGAAGATGGAAGAACTTGTAAAGAACAGATTATCAGATAATAGTGATATAAGGGTAGGAATAGATGTAGGTTCAACAACAGTTAAGCTTGTAATAACAGATATTAATACCAATGATGTTGTGTATTCCAAATATGTAAGACATAACGCAAGGCAGATTGACACAGCAAGAACTCTTCTTAGTGAGGTAAAGGAGCTCCTTAGTGGGAAAAACTTTAAGGCAGCAGTATGCGGTTCAGGTGGAAAGCCGGTGAGCAGGGCATTGGGAATACATTATATTCAGGAAGTTGTTGCTAATGCGGCGGCAGTACAAAGACTGTATCCGGATATACGAACAGCGATTGAACTTGGTGGACAGGATGCTAAGGTAATCTTCTTTTATTTTGATGATAATACAGGCAGGCTTATGACATCTGATATGCGTATGAATGGAAGCTGTGCAGGCGGAACGGGTGCATTTATAGACGAGATAGCAACACTGCTTGGCGTTAAGACAGAAGAATTTGAGAGCCTTGCGGCAAAAGGTACAACTGTATATGACATATCAGGAAGATGTGGTGTATTTGCAAAGACAGATATACAGCCATTATTAATACAGGGAGCTGACAGGGCTGATATTGCTTTGTCAACATTTCACGCCATAGCCAAGCAGACAATAGGTGGATTGTCACAGGGACTTGAGTTAAAAGCACCTATAATATTCGAGGGAGGACCTCTTACATTTAATTCTACACTTATAAGGGTATTTGCAGAAAGGCTTGGACTATCAGATAAGGATTATATAGTTCCACAACATGCAGAAACAATAGTTGCATATGGAACAGCAGTTGCGATAGATAATTTATTTGATGATGATACATATGTCACTATTGACGAGCTTATTAATAGAATTGATACTTTTGACAGGTCTTTAATAAAAGAGCATAAAGCAGTCAGCAAGCCATTCTTTGCAGATGAGGCAGATTATAAAGAGTTTACCCAAAGACACGATAAAGAGCTTTATAAGCTGAGTGAGCCACACATTAAGAATGGTGTACTAAATGTATATCTTGGAATTGACTCAGGCAGTACAACATCTAAATTCGTGCTTATAGATGAAGAAGAAAAAGTTATAGATACATTTTACGCTAATAACCACGGTGACCCTATAAAAGTGGTTAAAGAGGGTATAACAAAGATATATGATAAATATGCTGATAAAGGAATTAAGCTTGTGTGCAGGGGAATGGGAACAACAGGTTATGGAGAACATCTTCTTGCCAAGGCATTCAGGGCTGATTACCATACAGTAGAAACTGTCGCACACACGACAGGCTGTCAGAAGTTCTATCCTGATACAACATTTGTGCTGGATATTGGCGGTCAGGATATGAAAGCAATATGGCTTAATGACGGCGTAATAACTAATATTATGCTCAATGAGGCCTGTTCATCAGGCTGTGGGTCATTCCTTGAGAACTTTGCCTCCAATCTAAACATAGATGTTAAGGATATTGCTAAAAGGGCATTCAGCTCAGTTAGTCCAGCACATTTAGGAAGCAGATGCACAGTATTTATGAACAGTACAATAATTAATGAACAGAGAGATGGCAAGAACCCTGATGATATTATGGCAGGTCTGTGCCGTTCGATTATTGAAAATGTGTTCACTAAGGTTGTGCGAGTTGCCAATACAAAAGAGCTTGGTGAAAAAGTAGTAGTTCAGGGGGGAACTTTTAGAAACAGGGCTGTTCTTCGTGCCATAGAAGAATATCTTGATATGAATGTTACTCTCGCACCATTCCCAGGTGAGATGGGAGCACTTGGTGCGGCACTTGCAGCCAAGAAACATATAAAAGAAGAAGGCTATGCGAATGGTGAAAGCTCATCATTTATAGGCTTTGAGGCTGTGAAGAAATTTGAATACACAACACAATCGGGAGTACGTTGTGAGCATTGCGGCAATCACTGCTTAAGAAATGTTCTTACATTCCCTGACGGCGGCAGATGGGTTACAGGCAATAGGTGTGAAAATGGACTTATACTTGATGAAACAGCGGCGGTACTTGAGGATACTAAAGAAAACAGCAAAGAGAACGCCGTGCTCGATGTGTTTGCAATGCGTGAGAAAATGCTATTTAAGGCGTATGATTACAAAGAAGTTTCAAAGCACAAGGATATAACAATCGGAATACCAAGAGTTCTTGAATTCTTTGACAGTATGCCGTTCTGGACAACATTTTTTAAGGCATTGGGTTATAATGTCAAGCTTTCTCATAAAAGCAACAGGAAAATGTATGAGAAAGGGCTTAAATATGTAGCTTCAGATACAATATGTTTTCCGGCAAAGCTTGTTCACGGACATATAGAGGATCTTGCCAGCCAGAATGTTGATAGAATATTTATGCCATATGTTATGCATATGCCACCAGAAGGAACTGATAAGCTGAGTCCTTATGTGTGTTCTGTTGTTATGGGATATCCTATGGTTGTAAGAAACTCACAGAACCCAGAGAAACAGTACGGGGTTAAGTTTGATACACCTATATTCCACTGGTTCTCAAAGAAAGACAGAAGACACCAGATAATAGAATATGCTGTCAATGAACTTTCAGTATCAAAGAGTGAGGCAGAGGAAGCTTATAGACAGGCAGCAGATGCAAGAAATGGATTTAAGGGTGAACTTATAAGACTTAGCAATATGGCTATTGATAATGCTAAGAAGAATAATACATTTGCTGTTGTGCTTGCAGGAAGACCATATCATACAGACCCATTTGTAAGCAAGAATATATCGAAAATGCTTGCAAAGAAAGGAATTGCTGTTATTCCTGTTGATGGTCTTGACAAGCTTAATGAGCAGGTGCTTTCTAATACAAGGGCAGAGATAACCAATAATTTCCATACAAGAATGTTGTCAGCGGCGATGATAGCAGCTAAGACACCAGAGCTTGAATATGTGCAGATTGTAAGTTTTGGCTGTGGACATGATGCAATACTTTCAGATGAGATTATAAGAATAATGAATGAGAGCGGACATAAGCCGCCCCTTATTCTAAAAGTTGATGAAAGTGATGCGACAGGAGCACTTGGAATAAGAATACAGTCGTTTATAAAGTCTGTACAGATAAGACGTGGGATTAAAGATGAAGAATTCATAAAGAAGCATATGTATGAGGAGCTTAAAGAGCCAAGTCCTGCCAAGTTCTATAGGAAAGATAAGAAGATAAGAACTATTCTTGTGCCTAATATATCAGTTGAGGTTTCTAAAATTCTTGAGGGTATATTGGAAAAAGAGAATTTCAAAGTTAGGAGAATACCAATAGGTTCAACAGAGCAGATTAAGCTTGGAAAGAAATATGTACATAATGATATATGTTTCCCAGCCCAGATGGTTATAGGAGAGCTTATAGGTGAATTAAAACGCGGCGGTTATAATCAGGACGAGGTTGCCGTTGGAATGGTTAAATTCCAGTGTGATTGTCGTATGTCACATTACGCAGGACTTCTTAGAAAAGGACTTGATTCTGCAGGCTTTAGTAATGTGCCAATTCTTACAACTGATGTTAATGATACTAAAAGAAATCACCCAGGTGTATTCTTACTTGGAGTTAGTGCGGTATTAGAGGCTGTATGGTCATTTATGATGCTTGATATGCTTACTGATGTATGCAGAAAGACACGTCCTTATGAGATTAATAAAGGCGAAACAGACAGGGTATACCAGCAGTGTGTTGATAATCTTTCACAGGCTATTAAATCTGGAATTGGAAGTGCAAGAAAAGCATTTGAACAGGGAATGAAGGATATGGCGGCGATACCTTATGACAGAAGCCATTTAAAGCCTAAAGTATTCATAACAGGAGAACTGCTTGTTACATATCATTCAGGCTCTAACTTTAATATTGAAAGATATATGGAAGAAAATGGAATGGAAACTATATTCCCAAGAATAACAGACCAGCTAAGAAAAGATTTTCTTGCATCTATGGCTGAGATAAAGGATTATAATGCAAATATATTCCCATATCCATTTGCTGTTGACTGGCTGTTTGACCACGTCCAGAAGTCGTTGGAGAAGACGGCTGTTCTTCATCCTTTGTACAAAAAGGCATTAAGACCAAGGGATATGTATCAGGGAGTTAAAAATATAATTCCTGAAACCCTAAGCTGTGGTGAGGGCTGGCTTATGGCAGCAGAGATTGTACATTATGCTAAGGAAGGCGTAAAGTCATTTATTATATTACAGCCTTTTGGCTGTTTGCCTAATCATATATGCGGAAGAGGGGTAATAAAGAGAATAAAAGAAGACTACCCAAATGTTACAATTCTGCCTCTTGATCTTGACCCTGATACAAGCTATGCTAACGTTGAAAACAGAATGCAGATGATGATTATGAATAGCTGATGTTGAGATACACAAACGATGATTTGTCAATGTTATTCAAAAAGAAATATAAAAAATAAATAAAATTTGTTAATAAATACTAAAATGTGCCAGGCTTTTTTGGCACATTTTTTTTATTTTCAAAGTTGAAATTTTTATTAATTATACTATAATAAAGCTAACGGAACAGTACTGTGATAAGTTAAATATTTTATTCTAAAGTAAAGGAGGACAAGGTTATGATTAGTTTTTTCATTTGCTTGTTTCTTTTAATTGGCGGTTACTTTGTGTATGGTAAAGTTGTAGAGAATACATTTGCACCAGACGACAGAGAAACTCCAGCAGTTAAGATTAATGATGGCGTTGACTATGTAGTAATGCCACAATGGAAACTGTTTTTAGTACAGCTTTTGAATATTGCAGGTTTAGGACCAATATTCGGAGCTATGCAGGGTGCTTTATGGGGCCCGGTTGTATTCTTATGGATTACATTTGGTACTATCTTCGCTGGTGGTGTACACGATTATTTCTCAGGTATGTTATCAGAACGTAATGATGGTGCATCAATCTCAGAGGTATGTGGTATATACCTTGGCGGATTTATGAAGAATGTAATGAGAGTATTCAGTGTTGTACTTCTTGTTATGGTTGGTACAGTATTCGCAGTAGGTCCTGCTGGACTTATTGTAACTCTTTTCAAGAATGGTAACGTATCAGGAATTGTTACCAGTACAGAATTCTGGTTATGGATAATTCTTGCATACTATTTCATTGCAACATTTATTTCAATTGATAAGATTATCGGACGTATTTATCCATTATTTGGTATATGTCTTATCATTATGGCACTTGGTGTTGCACTTGGTATATTTACTCACTCACAGTACCAGATACCAGAGATATGGTCACACTTCACTAATATGCATCCTAAGGCAACTCCAATATGGAGTGTAATGTTCATAACAGTTGCCTGTGGTGCTATATCAGGTTTCCACGCAACACAGTCACCTCTTATGGCTCGTTGTATGAAGTCAGAGAAGCAGGGACATTTCGTATTCTATGGTGCAATGGTTGCCGAAGGTATTATCGCTTTAATATGGGCAGCAGCAGGCTGTTCAATCTATGAAGTAACAGATGGTTTAAGCACAGGCTTAAGTGCAATACTTGCCAATGGACAGTCAGCAGCTATATATGATGTATGCTCAAAGACAATGGGTGGTGTTGGTGTTGCACTTGCTATGATAGGTGTTATTGTATGCCCTATCACATCTGGTGATACAGCTTTCAGAAGTGCAAGACTTGTACTTGCAGACTGGTTCAAGATTGATCAGGGTAAGTACGCTAAGAGACTTATGCTTTGTGTTCCATTACTTGCAGTTGGTGCATTTGTTGGACACCTTGATTACACAATTATATGGAGATACTTCAGCTGGACTAACCAGACACTTGCTATGATAGTTCTCTGGACAGCTAGTATGTTCTTATTCAAGGAAAAGAAGAATTACTGGATTACAGCAGTTCCTGCAACATTTATGAGTGCTGTTTCAATGACATATTTCTTCTATGCAAAAGAGTGTCTTAACCTTGGTACAAAGGTAGCTTACCCAGCCGGTATTATAATTGCCGCAGTATTCTTTGGAATATTTATGTATGCAACAAGAAAGCATACAAAGGAAGCTGCTTAATACATAACAGTAGTAATAGAATATAATGATAAGCAGCCATATGAAGCAGGTTAGCTTATTAGAATAAAAGGAGGGAAGTCCTCAGGATATATTCCCTCCTTTTATATATTATGATATGAGTGCAGAAGATGAAGTGAATTATTATTAAATATGAATTGTATTATAATGTATTTGTATCATAATTATAATGATATTGTTGAAAAGGAGTTGATTGCTATGTTTTTTAAGCCGCATTGTTTATCCAGAACAACACTTAGCAAGGAAGAGCTTGTAAAAGACAGAAAGAATTGCAGAAAGTTTGGTCCCTGTGGTGTTGGCGAAAAGGCTATATATCTTAATAGCTTTTATTTTGACAGGAGATATTATATTCCACTGTCCAATGTTAAAAGAATATTTAAGAGAGTTGCTATGAGTAAAGGAGGATTTACTGGCAAAGGATTATTTGCAACAATTCCTTATCTTGTTGTTGAGTATGATAACGGAGAAGAGAAGCAGTGTAATTTCAAGTTTGAAGAAAATGTAGATTCTCTTCTTGCATATATTAAACAGACACACCCGTATATAAGACTTCACAGTGAAGAAGCTGAGAAACGTCTTAAACAAAAAGAAAGGCTTAAAGAACAGAAGAAAGCAGTAGCAATCAGTAAAGAAGCTAAGGCAAATGTAGCAGTGCTTAATAACTGTATGGAATATCTTAACCGTAATGAGGAGTTAAGCATACAGTTAAGTGCAGGAGCTAAGAGAAAGAGAGTATATGACAGAAGCAATCCTGCTTACAAATGGGTTGCACTCAGTATAACACTTCTTGGGGCAGCAGCTCTTATATATGGAATATTTGCTCTTATAACACACGCCGGTTTTGCTGTATATTTCTTATTATTTGGACTTGCGGCAATATTCCTTTTTTCAAGTGCCAATGTACTTCCAACAGCGAAGAATAATAAGAAATACATAGAGAGCCACCTTATGAGTGCGGTTGAGGATATGGAAGAATATATACACAATTATCCAGACTTCCCAATTCCAGCGTGGTATGCTCATCCAGTTGTTCTTAAGAGAATGATTGATATTATTGAGGAAGGCAGAGCGGTGAAAGCAGATGAAGCACTTGAAGTATTAAAGAGCGATTTAAAGGCACTTAATTCAAGCGTTGCAGTTGAACAGGAAGAATATGATGAGATAATGGCTATAAAGCCAATGTTCTTAGTAAGGGAGTATCAGTAACTGACCTTATAAATTAATATTAAATTGACACTTTTAATAATGCCTATAAAAGATTATTCTTTCATAATAACAATTAATACATACAAGATATGTATGTTTTAGCTGTTAATTATTACTAATGACTCGTATGCAGATTAATATATATTGCATACCAGATTGGAGGACTTTATGAAAGAAAAATCAAAAAGTATTATTCAGGCTGTTATCGGTGCAGTTATTATGATTATCGGTATTGTGCTTTGTGTTAATACATATGTTGTAAAGGGTAATAAAGCATATGCATTTTCATTACTCGTCACAATAATTGGTGCAGTAGTATTAATCTCGGGCTTATATAATACATTCTGCAAGTCAGAGAAAAAGCCGGTTGATGCCAAAGTTATAGCACAGGCAGCACTTTGTGCAGCATTATGTTATGTTGGTGCAACATTTATTAAGATTGATATTCCGGTAGGAACAGAGAGAACTATGTTTCATTTTGGTAATGTATTCTGCGTTCTTGCAGCATTACTTATAGGCGGTACATGGGGCGGTCTTGCAGGAGCTGTGGGTATGACAATAAGTGATCTTACAACAGCCTATGTTACAAGTGCACCTAAGACATTTATATTAAAATTATGCATTGGTCTTATTGTAGGATTTGTAGCACATAAGTTATTCAAGATATCAAAGGAGCATTCTGCTAAGTATATTACTGTAGCAACAATAGTTTCAAGCATATGCGGTATGGCTTTCAATATTGTGGCAGACCCTGTAGTTGGTTACTTCTACAAGACATATCTTCTTGGAGTACCTCAGGATTTAGCTAAGGCACTTGCAAAGATTGGTGCGATAACAACAACAGTTAATGCTATTATAGCAGTAATTGTAGCTTCAATACTTTATATTGCCTTAAGACCAGTTATGAAGAAGACAGATATGTTAAGAGATTTATAAAATGTTGACAACAGATAATAATTCTGTTATTCTTTCGTATGAATAATAAAAGACAGTTCGTTTGTACCATCCTGTCTTAAAATAAAACCAGGGCTTCAAAACTTAAAATCTGTATAATATGCAATGTATGATAATATGCGTTGTGATCAGATAGAACCATTAAAATGGCGTGTCAGTTGTGAGGTAACTGGCACGCCATTTTATTTAATAGGAAATTTTGATAGAAAATCTAAGGAGCAGATATGTACACATTAAAAACAGAACACAGCTTCGATGCCGCACATTTCTTATACGGCTATGAGGGCAAATGCAGTAACATACACGGACACCGCTGGAGAGTTGTAGCAGAGGTATCAAGTGATGAACTTGAAACAACAGGACAGAACAGAGGAATGTATGTTGACTTTGGAGATTTAAAGAAAGATTTAAAGGAAATCGTAGATTACTTAGACCATTGCCTTATTATAGAAACTGGCAGTTTAAAGGAAATAACACTGAAGGCTTTACAGGATGAGAATTTCAGGATAATACAGTTTGCTTTCAGACCAACAGCAGAGAATATGGCGAAATATTTTTATGATAAAATGAGCGGCAGGGGATACAAGGTGAAACAGATAACTGTTTATGAGACACCGAATAATTCTGCCTCTTATACACAGGATTAGACGTATATACATAAATGCAAGGTACACAGAAATAGGATTAGATGTATATACATAAATATAATATATACAGAAATGAGGAACATATGAGCGAACAGATATTTAATGTCGTAGAACATTTTGCTAGCATTAACGGAGAAGGTGTAAGAGCAGGAGAACTTGCTGTATTTGTAAGGTTCAGAGGTTGTAATCTTGACTGCAGTTACTGTGATACCAGATGGGCAAATGATGTTAATGCTAAGGCAGCTAAGATGAGTGTGTCTGATATTGTTAAGGCAGTGGAAGATGTTAAGATTGACAATGTTACACTTACAGGTGGAGAACCGCTTATTCAGGCAGGGATAGACAAGCTTATAGCACAGCTTCTGATTAGTGGCAGAAATGTTGAGATAGAAACCAATGGAAGCATTGATATTAATAAGGTAAGAGAAAATGTTAAGGATAACCTTACTACAGCTATGAATGGTCAGGTCATAAACGGTATTTATGATAAGGTTAACGATGAAATGGAAAGATTATCAATGACAGCAGATTACAAGCTTGCTGGAAGCAATATGGAACAATATATGAAGCTTGATAATTTTAACAACCTTCAAAGTCAGGACACTGTTAAATTTGTTGTAAGCAGTGAAGAAGATTTAAAGAGAGCATTAGAAATAATAAGACAATATAATCTTACAGAAAAATGCTATGTATATTTTAGTCCTGTATTTGGAAAGATTGAACCTGTAACAATCGTGGATTTTATGAAGGATAATTTGATTAATGGGGCAAGAGTACAGCTCCAGCTCCACAAATTCATCTGGTCGCCAGATAAGAAAGGAGTATAAATTGAAACAAATAGATTCAGAAGCTATAAGATTTCATATAAGAGGAATTCTTGAGGCATTAGGAGATGATCCGGACAGAGAAGGACTGAAAGAAACACCTGACAGAGTTGCAAGAATGTATGAAGAAGTCTTTGAAGGAATGAAGTATTCTAATGATGAAATAGCGGATATGTTTGATAAGACATTTGCAGAAGATGTGGATGACGAGGGCACATCAAGATATGGTGATATGGTAGTTGTAAAAGATATAGATATATTCAGCTATTGCGAACATCATATTGCACTTATGTACGATATGAAAGTGACAGTAGCATATGTTCCTAAAGGCAGGGTTATAGGTCTTAGCAAGATAGCTAGAATAGCTGATATGGTAGGAAAGAGATTGCAGTTACAGGAACGTATAGGTTCAGACATAGCAGATGTAATATGCAAAGTAACAGGTTCAGAAGATGTTGCTGTATTCATAGAGGGCTGTCACAGCTGTATGACAGCAAGAGGAATAAAAAAGACCAACACAAAAACATATACACAGACATTAAGAGGGAGGTTTTATAATGAAAGCAATGGTTTTATGCAGTGGTGGCGTTGATAGTACAACGTGCCTTGGAATAGCAGTCGATAAGTATGGTGCAGAAAATGTTGTGGCACTGTCAATATATTATGGACAAAGGCACACAAAGGAAATTGAGTCAGCTGATAAGGTAACTGAATATTATGGTGTTGAGCATATATCATTGGATCTTGAAAAGATATTCCAGTACAGTGATTGTTCATTACTTGCACATTCTGATAAAGAGATACCAGAGGAGTCTTATGCAGAACAGATTAAAAAGACTAACGGAAGTCCTGTGTCAACTTATGTTCCGTTTCGCAATGGCTTGTTCCTTTCAAGTGCGGCAAGCATAGCACTTTCTAAAGGGTGTGAGGTTATATATTATGGGGCACACAGTGATGACGCGGCAGGAAGTGCATATCCTGATTGTAGTGATGAATTTAACAAGGCAATGAATGAAGCGATATATCTTGGAAGTGGTAAGCAGTTAAAGATAGAAGCTCCATTTATTAATAAGACAAAATCACAAGTTGTAAAAATCGGACTTGATTTAAAAGTTCCTTATGAATATACATGGAGCTGTTATGAAGGAGCAGATAAGCCTTGCGGCGTGTGTGGAACGTGTATAGACAGAGCTAAGGCATTTGAGGCTAATGGAGTAAAAGACCCTGCGTTATAAAAAACGCAGGGTTTATATATTTTTTATAAAATAATTAGCACTCACCTGTTGACAGTGCTAACAACAAGTGATATAACCTGTAATAGGAAATGAGAAAAGAGCATTTTAGAAGAAAAGTAATGAAAAATTGTTCAAAGAATTACAATTGGTCTTTAAAGTGTTATCTGATAATCTTTATTTCCAAGGGAACAATAATTGGGGTTAAGAAAGAGGTGAATTGTATGAACATTCAGAAGTTTACACAGAAATCAATCGAAGCGATTAATAACTGCGAGAAGATAGCTTATGATTATGGTAATCAGGAGATTGACCAGGAACATTTTCTTTATAGCCTTATGACTATTGAAGATAGTCTTATAGCTAACCTTATAGAGAAGATGAATATTGATAAAGACATTTTCTTAAAGAATATTGAACAGCTTCTTAATCAGAAGAATAAGGTATCAGGTGATGTTAAGTTATATATAAGCAATGACCTTAATAAGGTACTTGTCAATGCAGAAGATGAAGCCAAGAGAATGGGCGACTCTTATGTGTCAGTTGAGCATTTGATGCTTGCACTTATAGCAACACCTAACAGAGCAATAAAGCAGCTCTTTAAGACATATGGAATTAACAGGGAGAGCTTTCTTTCAGTACTTGCTACTGTAAGAGGCAACCAGACAGTTACATCAGACAATCCAGAGGCAACTTACGATACACTCAATAAGTACGCTACGGATCTGGTACAAAGAGCAGCCGACGGCAAGCTTGATCCAGTAATCGGACGAGATCAGGAAATAAGGAATGTAATAAGAATTCTTTCAAGAAAGACTAAGAACAATCCGGTTCTTATCGGTGAACCAGGTGTAGGTAAGACAGCAGTTGTTGAAGGACTTGCACAAAGAATTGTAAAAGGTGATGTGCCAGAGAGCCTTAAAGACAAGAAGTTATTTGCTCTTGATATGGGTGCACTTGTGGCTGGTGCTAAATACAGAGGTGAATTTGAGGAAAGATTAAAAGCTGTGCTTGATGAGGTTAAAAAGTCAGAAGGCCAGATTATATTATTTATTGATGAAATTCACACAATTGTAGGTGCAGGTAAGACAGAGGGTTCTATGGATGCTGGTAATATGCTTAAGCCAATGCTTGCAAGAGGTGAGCTGCATTGTATAGGTGCGACAACGCTTGATGAACACAGACAGTATATTGAAAAAGATCCAGCACTTGAACGTCGTTTCCAGCCTGTAATGGTTGATGAGCCGACAGTTGAAGATACAATATCTATATTAAGGGGACTTAAGGACAGATACGAAGTATTCCACGGTGTTAAGATTAATGATGGTGCTTTGGTAAGTGCGGCTGTGTTATCAGACAGATATATAACAGACAGATTTCTTCCCGATAAGGCAATTGACCTTGTAGATGAAGCGTGTGCAATGATTAAGACAGAACTTGATTCAATGCCGGCAGAACTCGATGAAATGCAGCGTAAGATTATGCAGCTTGAAATTGAGGAGGCAGCCTTAAAGAAGGAAACTGATAATCTTAGTAAGGAAAGACTTGAGGCTTTAAGAAAAGAGTTATCAGAACTTAAGGAAGAATTTGGCATACAGAAGGCTAAATGGGATTCTGACAAGACAAAGGTTGATAATATCAGCAAGTTAAAAGAAGAACTTGAAAATGTTAATAACCAGATTGCACAGGCAAAGAGAGAATACAATCTTGAGAAAGCAGCAGAACTTCAGTATGGCAGACTGCCACAGATAGAAAAGCAGATTGAAGAAGCAGAAGCCAAGGCCAAGAAAGATGGAAGCGATGATTCTTTAGTACACGAGAATGTAACAGAAGAAGAAATAGCTAAGATTATATCAAGATGGACAGGTATTCCAGTGGCCAAGTTAAGTGAGTCAGAAAGGCAGAAGACACTTAATCTTGATGAAACTCTTCATAAGAGAGTTGTTGGACAGGACGAGGCTGTAACCAAGGTTACAGAAGCTATTATCAGGTCTAAAGCTGGTATTAAAGATCCAAGCAAGCCAATTGGCTCATTCTTATTCTTAGGACCAACTGGTGTAGGTAAGACAGAGCTTGCAAAGACACTTGCAGAGAGTCTGTTTGATGATGAGAATAATATAATAAGGCTTGATATGTCGGAATATATGGAGAAATATTCAGTATCCAGACTTATCGGAGCTCCTCCAGGATATGTAGGATATGATGAAGGTGGACAGCTTACAGAGGCAGTCCGCAGGAAACCATATTCAGTAGTATTGTTTGATGAGGTTGAAAAAGCCCACCCTGATGTATTTAATGTGCTTCTTCAGGTTCTTGATGATGGACGTATAACAGATTCACAAGGTAGGACAGTAGATTTTAAGAATACGATCATAATTCTTACAAGTAATATCGGTTCAACCTACCTGCTTGATGGAATTGATGAGAATGGTAATATTAAAGAGGGGGTTGAGGAGCTTGTTATGGGAGATCTGCGTAACAGTTTCAGACCAGAATTCCTGAACCGTCTTGATGAGATTATTATGTTCAAACCTCTTAATAAGGATAATATAGGAAGTATTATTAACCTTCTTATTAATGATGTCAACAGAAGACTCGAAGATAAGGAACTTAAGGTTGTATTATCTGATACAGCTAAAGATTATATCGTTGACCATGGTTTTGACCCAATGTATGGTGCAAGACCTCTTAAGAGATATGTCCAGAAGAGCGTTGAGACACTTGCCGCTAAGCTTATACTTGCCGGCGATGTATCGACAGGGGACAAGATTCTTATAGATTGTGAAAATGGTACTTTAGTTGCTAAAGATATGAAATCATAATTTACTTCATTAGGTAACTTAAAGCGGTATATTTAATATATATACTTAAAGAAAGCTATATGTAAGGTTGTAATAAATGTTTTGAATAAATCGGACATTTGTTATAGCCTTCATATAGCTTTTTTAATAATTATACAAATTGGTTAGTCTTAGGATTGTATACATAATTGATAGCGGTGAGTTTGTCTGTGATACTGCTCTCGTCAACCATATAAGTCTTACATAATTCTGTGAGTGAGCTGTAATTATCCCTTAACTGCATGTTAACAAAGCTAAGAAGCATAACCGGGTCTTTAGGTAAATTATTCATAAAATCCTCATTTCTATACATTTTATATGTCTATATTGGTAACAAGAATTATAATACGACGCTCTAAAGGCATATGCAAATTGTAATTGAAATGTATGTTAATAAATACACAATTAGTTTACAAGTAATAAAAAACGTGTTATTATTCATATAAATAGAGTGCAAAATTACTAATATAATATTAGCGGATTTAATACAATATTTATATCAGGATTGTATGGTTTATAAGCTGTATGGTCTTAGGTTGTATAAAGAGGTGGATTTCTATAGGGTGCGGTGGTTTTATAGGGATTTACGGATGGGGGACATATGTTAATATCAGAGGATATTTATAATAACAAATCATCAATGATGTATTGTATGGCATCATTTAATTCTTCATATCTTGTGCTTTTTGCAGATGACTATTTTTATAATTATGCAGGAAAGCTTGTTAATATTATTATCACAGAGATGATACATCCTGATTATGTGGGTGAATTTAAAAATGTATGTGAGAGTCTGAAAGAATCAGGTCAGTCCCAGAGAATTATAACGTGTATAAAAGGTGGTGACGGACAGTATTTTCTTGTTCATATGAGCCTTGCCAATCATGGGAATATCATTAATGAAGAGGCGGTTATAGATATGAATGTAGTTAACATTTTTATGATGGAGAAGAAATATACAAGGCTTCATAATGATGTGAACAAATACAGGACATATTTGTCAATGTATAATGATTATATGTTTGATTATGATACCGTAACAGATATGTTTTCCCTATATATATACAGAAGCTTCAAGGCAACGATAATATGCAAGATGACACTGGATAAATTCGAAAAGGTGTATATGGAATATCTAAATAATGCAAGACAAAAGCAGGATTTTACAGATTTTGTTAATAAAGTCCGTAATGCTAATGAGGGGTTTAATGGTGAGATTACAGGACCGCTTATTACAGATATGTCCAAGCTTGTTGTATATAACATTGATTGTAAGCTTACATATAAGAATAACAGAGACAGGGTTGTAATTGGGATTATCAAGTCAATTGATAAGCAGAATGAGGTCAGTTATTATGCCACACAGGAGGGGAAGGATTTCTTTACAGGGCTTCTTAATAAAAGAGCCTGCAAGGAATATGTGCAGGACTCAATTGCAACTAATAAAGATATACATTATATGGCTATGATAGATATAGATAATTTTAAAAATGTCAACGATACATATGGGCATCTGTATGGGGATAAAGTTATATTAAAAGTTGCCGCTATTATTAACAGTGCACTTAATGGAAGAGGTATTGTTGGAAGATTTGGAGGAGATGAGTTCTTTATATTTACGAATTGGATAACTAAGGAAAGCCAGCTACGTTCTATACTTACATTTATCAAGCAGAAAGTAAGGGCGGAGTTAGGGCAGGGAGAGAACAGCTGTGATGTTACTCTTTCTATGGGTGTGTGTAAATATCCAGACAATGGAAGTGATTATGACTCATTATTTAATAAGGCTGATAAATGCCTTTATATTGCCAAGAATAAAGGAAAGAACAGATATATTATATATGATGCACAGAAACACGGCGATTTTCTTGATGATATGGGAAGAAAAGGATTTTCTATGGCACCTATTAAAAAAGGTGAAACACTGGCACAGGAAGTTGCTGATATGTCTATTAATCTTATAAAGAATGGAAGCAGTGTACTTGATAATGTATTACAGAGAGCCTGTAAAGCATTTGAGATTGATGGCATAAGGATATATAATGGAACAACTGGCAGGCTTATTGAATATTATGGTAATTATGTGAAGCTTCCAGATATTAATGATATAGTTAATACTAAAGAATTCTTAGGAATGTTTGATAAGAACCACTATATGACAATTGTGTACACATCGAATATAGAGTCTTTTAACAAGAAGCTGTATGATGAAACAATTCAAAGTAATATCGGTGGAATGATATACAGCTACTTTACCAATCAGGCAGGAGATAATATAATTGCATCGTATGATACATTCAATAAAGGTTTTCGCTGGAATGAATCAGACAAGAACTATATAATGACACTTACTAAGGTTATTGCAAGTGTGTTGTAATGTAAGAATGGAGGATTAATATGTCAGTACAGGATTATATGAGTGCTCTTAAGCTTGGAAAAAGAGAATATAATGCGTGTGTCAATAAGGGTAAATATCCATATCTTCCAGTTATGGAAAGCATGATGGATGAAGAACAGATAGATTCAGAAGTGAGTCTTGGAATAGACCAGATACCTTTAAGGCTTGTTGTTGGTACATGTACAGCAGGCAGAACTAATGCATTTGCAGATAACTGGATGCCTATTCTTGAATGGGGAAGTGAGTTCTCAGCTAAATGGGCATCACTTAGTGACAGTCAGGTTAATGAGGGAATAAGAGATCCTATTAAAGTATATGAATATATGAATAAATTCTATGTTCTTGAGGGTAATAAGAGAGTTAGTGTTCTTAAATATTTTAATGCGGTGACGGTAAATGCACAGGTTATCCGTAAAGTGCCAAGGAAGTCTGATAATCCTGATGTTAAGATATATTATGAATTTATGGATTTTTATAAATCTACCAAGATTAATGATATATATTTCAGCAAAGAGGGCAGTTTCATAACATTTATGGAGCTTGTTGGAATTACTCCGGGACAGCCAATGGATGAAGATGACAAGAGGGATTTGGTATCAAGTTATCTTAACTTTAGAACAGCTTATGAATCAAGAGGCGGTGACAGATTTGATTATCCTGTTGGAGATGCTTTTTTAAGATTTATTCATATTCACGGATATGATACAGTACGCCATATGACACCGGAGCAGATGGATAAAAATGTAGCTAAGACCTGGGCTGAATTTGAATTATTATCAGATAACAGCGAAGTGGATTTAAGAATGGATCCGGTTACAACACAGCCAGCCAAGAAGAATATATTAAGTTATCTTCTTCCAAGGTCAGGAGGAGAGGCTAATAAAAGGCTTAAGGTTGGATTTATATACGAGAATACACCACAGACATCTGAGTGGTGTTATGCCCACGAATTGGGAAGACAGTATATTGATGAAACCTTCGCAAGCCAGATAGAAACAGTCAGTATTACTAATGTAAGACCAAAGGAAGATGATTATAATGCCATCCAGAGGCTTATTGATGATAATACGGATCTTATATTTGTAACATCGCCATCTATGATGTATGCAAGTCTTAAACAGGCAATAGCACATCCAAAGGCTAAGATACTTAACTGTTCGCTTAATATATCGCATAAGTATATAAGAACTTATTATGCAAGAATGTATGAGGCTAAGTATCTGACGGGGGTTATAGCTGGGGTTATGGCAAAGAGTGACAAGATTGGTTATGTTGCAAGCTGTCCGTTGTATGGTGTTATGGCTAATGTTAATGCTTTTGCTATGGGGGCAAGGGCGGTAAATCCTGATGTTAAGGTATATGTTGAATGGAGTGGCATTAAAGACAATGACATAGAAGCAAGATTTGCAGAACAGGGTATTAACTGTATTTCAGATCAGGATATGATAACACCTAAGAAGACATCAAGAAAGTTCGGTCTTTATGTAACGGACTCAGGTATGGTAAAGCATCTGGCAATGCCTGTATGGCACTGGGGTGTGTTCTACGAGAAGCTTATACAGAGCATATTAAGTGGTTCGTGGAAGAAGGAAGAAGAAGGAGATAAGGTATCAGCACTTAATTACTGGTGGGGTATGTCTGCTGGTGCAATTGACATAATATATGGCGGTGCAGTTCCTGATGAAACGAAAAAGGTTACATCGCTTATAAGGGAAGCAATAGTAAAAGGTGAGTTCAAGCCATTTACGGGTGAATTAAAGGATCAGGATGGAAAGGTGCGCAATAAGCCAGACGAAGAACTTGATCCTGATGAGATTATTGAAATGGATTGGCTTCTTGATAATGTTGTTGGCAGAGTACCAGAATATGAAGAACTTGATGATAATTCAAAAATGCTTGTTATCAATCAGGGAATTATAGATGTGAACGATTAGTGAGGAAAGTTAAAAAGTTATGAAGATACTAGTATTAGCTGATGTTGAGTCAAAGTACCTGTGGGATTATTTTGAAAAAGAGAAGCTTGAAGGAATAGACCTTATATTGTCTTGTGGAGATTTAAAAGCAGATTATCTGTCATTTCTTGCTTCATTTTCTAAAGTGCCTATATTATATGTGCGAGGCAATCACGATGATGGCTATGCAGATAAAGAGCCAGAAGGCTGTATATGTATAGAAGATAAGATATATGTATACAATGGAATAAGAATTATGGGACTTGGAGGTTCAATCAGGTACAAGAAGGGTATTAACCAGTATACACAGAATCAGATGAAGAAAAGGGCTGCTATGATGTGGCCTAAGATAAAGGTAAAGAAAGGAATTGATATACTGCTTACACATTCTCCGGCGGCAGGGCTTGGTGATGGTGAGGATAATCCACATAAGGGGTTTGAAGCATTTGTTGATATACTTGACAAATACAGTCCCAAATATTTCATACACGGGCATGTACATTTGAATTATTCAAGGGAATTCCAAAGAGAGGAGCAGTATAATAACACAACTATAATTAACGGATATGACAGGTATATATTTGAATATTGATTTTTATACAATTTATCATTAAAAAGCCCTTGCAATATAATTACAGTTATGATAGTATTGTCAAAGCAATGAAAAACAAATGTACGTCACAGAAAGACAAAACGCGCAAATTGTTTTCAGGCAATTAGAATAACAATAATTGGAGGACTATAATGAGCGAGAAGTTAAGAGTTGGTATCCTTGGTGGTACAGGTATGGTAGGTCAGAGATTTATAACATTACTTGAAAATCATCCTTGGTTTGATGTAGTGTTAGTTGCAGCAAGTGGACGTTCAGCAGGAAAGCTTTACGAAGATGCTGTTGAGGGACGCTGGAAGATGCAGACAGCAATGCCAGAATTCGTTAAGAAGATGCCTGTATATGATATGGATAAAGACTTTGATGAGATAGTATCTAAGGTTGATTTCGTATTCTGTGCAGTTAATATGCCAAAAGCAGAGATTAAGGCATTAGAAGAAAGATATGCAAAGGCAGAAGTTCCAGTTGTATCTAACAATAGTGCTAATCGTTGGACACCAGATGTTCCTATGATTCTTCCAGAGGTTAACCCAGAACATACTAAGGTTATAGAGGCACAGAAGAAGAGGCTTGGAACTACAAGAGGATTTATAGCTGTAAAGCCTAACTGCTCAATCCAGAGTTATGCACCAGCATTAGCAGCTCTTAAGGAATTCGAGCCAAAGCTTGTTGTAGCTACTACATATCAGGCTATTTCCGGAGCTGGTAAGACATTTGAACAGTGGCCAGAGATGGTTGAAAATATAATTCCATATATCGGTGGAGAAGAAGAAAAGTCAGAGAAAGAACCTCTTAGAATTCTTGGTACAGTTGAGAATGGGGAAATCGTTCCTGCTGCTGAGCCAGTTATTACTTGTCAGTGCTTAAGAGTTCCAGTTCTTGATGGACATACAGCGGCAGTATTTGTTAACTTTGGCAAGAAGCCTACTAAGGAACAGATTATCGAAAAATGGAGAAACTTCAAGGGAGCACCACAGGAGCTTGATCTTCCATCAGCACCAAAGCAGTTTATCCAGTATCTTGAAGAAGATGACCGTCCACAGGTTAAGCTTGATGTTAATTACGAGCATGGAATGGGAATTTCACTTGGCAGATTAAGAGAAGACAGTGTATTTGATTACAAGTTTGTAGGTCTTTCACATAATACATTAAGAGGAGCAGCAGGTGGAGCTGTATTATGTGCAGAACTTCTTAAGGCTCAGGGTTACATTACAGCTAAATAAGATATCAGAATAATTAGTATATAATAGCTATAATATTGACAGGCGGTTTAGTGTGAGCCATCAATTAATAGTTATTAAGATTAATAAATATATAAGGAAGATGAAAAGGCGGCAAGCCTGATTATCTTCCTTATTTATTTGGAAAATTATACGGAATTTGCAAAAACTTACAATATATCTTATAATATTATAAATATATGGAAGCGTGGAGATGTATGAAATATGAAGAATAATTATTTTTACGCAATGCTGTCAAGGATGAAATATATCAACAGATGGGGACTTATGAGAAATACACGCAATGAGAATTTGTCCGAGCATAGTCTTGAAGTTGCGTTTATTGCACATGCACTTGGTGTTATTAATAATGAAGTGTTTGGTGGGGATATTAATGCAGAACGTCTTGCGGTACTTGGAATGTATCATGACGTGACAGAGATAATTACAGGGGATATGCCAACGCCTGTTAAGTATTACAGTCCATATATAAGAAATGCTTACAAAGAAGTCGAGCAGGTGGCTAATGAGCAGATGTTATCAGGACTTCCAGAAGTTCTAAGGGCAAGATATGAAGGGCTTCTTTTAGAAACAGAAAATGAAGCAGGATTATGGGAGTATGTTAAAGCTGCTGACAGAATTTCAGCTTATATAAAGTGTATAGAGGAAAAGAAAATGGGAAATTCCGATTTTCTTGAGGCAGAAAAGACAATATATAATTCTATTAGGGATATGAAGATAAAAGAAGCTGATTATTATATGAAAGAATATATACCAGCATTTTTTAAGACTTTAGATGAGTCGAAATAGCTATGCTTTATAAATAATAGTGTTAATATTAAAAATCCATCTGTCAGATAGTGAAAAATAGTATAAAGAATGGAGTGATGATATGGGAAAATCCGTATATATAGCGGAAAAACCGAGTGTTGCACAGGAATTTGCCAAGGCACTGCATACGGATTTTAAAAGAAAAGATGGTTATCTTGAGGCGGATAATCATATAGTTACATGGTGTGTTGGACATCTTGTTACAATGAGTTATCCGGATGCCTATGATGAGAAATTGAAAAGGTGGAGTTTTGATACACTTCCATTTATTCCACAGACTTTTAAATATGAAGTTATTCCAGCTGTTCAGAAGCAGTTTGATATAGTAAAAGGCATTTTAAACAGAGCTGATGTAGATACAATATATGTATGTACCGATTCGGGACGTGAGGGAGAATATATATACAGGCTTGTAAGGCAGGAAGCCAATGTAAAGGACAAGCAGGAAAGGCGGGTATGGATTGATTCCCAGACAGAAGAAGAGATTCTTAAAGGTATTAATACCGCTAAAGATATATCAGAATATGATAATCTAAGTGATGCTGCATACTTAAGGGCAAAAGAAGATTATCTTATGGGTATCAATTTTTCGAGAGTTCTTACATTAAAATATGGAAGAAATATTGCCAATTATCTTCATCTTGACAGGGCAGTTGTGTCTGTTGGGCGTGTTATGACCTGTGTTCTGGGAATGGTTGTAAGAAGGGAAAGAGAGATAAGAAGCTTTGTCAAGACACCATTCTACAGGGTTATTGGAACAGCGGATATTAATGAGCATACATTTGATGCCGAGTGGAGAGTGTGTGAGGCAAGCAGATATTATAATACACCATATCTATATAAGGATAATGGGTTTAAGGATAAGGATAAAGCAAGGGAGCTTGTGGATATTTTATCAGAACCACTCCCTGCAGAGGGCGTTGTAAAGGAAGCTTCAAGGAAAAAGGAAACAAAAAATCCTCCGTTATTGTATAATCTTGCAGAAATACAGAACGAATGTAGTAAATTATTCAAGATAAGTCCTGACCAGACACTTAATATAATTCAGGAATTATATGAAAAAAAGCTTGTTACATATCCAAGAACAGATGCGAGAGTGCTATCAACTGCTGTCTGTAAGGAAATATACAAGAATATAGGAGGCTTAAGAAATTATGCACCAGCCAAAGAGTATGCACAGCAGATATTAGATAGTAATATGTACAAAGGAATAGAGAAGACGAGGTATTGCAATGATAAAGCAATAACTGACCATTATGCCATTATTCCTACAGGACAGGGATTTGGAAGTTTATCATCGTTATCATCAACTGCACAGAAGACATATGAGATAATTGTCAGAAGATTTCTGAGCATATTCTATCCAGCGGCTATATACCAGAAGGTGAGCATTACCTCAGTTGTAAAAGATGAACAGTTTTATGCTACATTTAAAGTGCTTGTAGATGAGGGCTACCTTAAGGTTGCGAAGAATTCATTCGGAAGGAATAAGATGGCAGATACAGATAAAAATCAAGATGACCAGGAAAATGCGGATACATCACTGATAGAAAGTCTTAAAAGCTTAAAAAAGGGTTCACCGATATCATTTAAGGAATTTAATATAAAGGAAGGTGAAACATCGCCGCCAAAGCGTTACAATTCGGGTTCAATTATTCTTGCTATGGAAAATGCAGGGCAGTTAATAGAAGATGAAGAATTAAGGGCACAGATAAAGGGAAGCGGAATAGGTACGAGTGCGACAAGAGCGGAGATACTTAAAAAGCTTAACGCCAACCAATATATTTTCACTAATACCAAGACCCAGATAATAACACCTACCCTGCTTGGTGAAATAATATACGATGTTGTCGATAATTCTATTAAGCAGTTGTTAAATCCTGAACTTACAGCAAGCTGGGAAAAGGGGCTTACATATGTTGCTGAGGGAAGCATAACTGCCGACGAATATATGCAGAAGCTGTCAGGCTTTGTTGGAAGAAGAACATTAGCGGTTAAAGACCTGCGTAATCAGGCACAGCTTGTTACATTATTTAATGAAACTGCAATTAATTATAAATAAGGAGGAAAGTTATGAACGAACAGATTACAATCAAAGAGTTATTTAGTCTTGATAAGACTATAGCCACAGGAATATTCGAAGGTGCTGTGTATCCCTGGGAGGTATTATCAAAGATTGGTGATTATATTGTTGAACTTGGTAATTCACTTCCGCAAAAGGAATATTACAAGAGAGGTGATAACATATGGATACATAAGGAAGCAACAGTATTTGACTCGGCTTATATAGCAGGTCCTGCTATTATATGCAAAGGTGCAGAAGTAAGGCATTGTGCATTTATAAGAGGAAAGGCTGTTGTTGGAGAAAATGCAGTTGTTGGTAATTCAACAGAGTTAAAAAATGTCATATTATTCGATAATGTGCAGGTTCCTCATTATAATTATGTGGGAGATTCAATATTGGGCTATAAGGCACATATGGGTGCAGGTTCAATTACATCTAATGTAAAGTCTGACAAGAAGCTTATTACAATAAAAGGACCAGACGGAAATATAGACACTGGAATTAAGAAAATAGGAGCATTTCTTGGTGATAACGTTGAGATTGGATGTGGTAGTGTGCTTAATCCAGGTACTATAATTGGAAGGAATAGTAATATATATCCGCTTTCAAGTGTCAGAGGTTGTATTAAATCGGGTTCAATCTATAAAAATAGGGCAGAAGTGGTTGAAAAATATTAAGAGTATATGTTATTATGTCAAAAGTATAAATGTGAACACAATGTGAACATTTATAAAATAATAAAAAAATAAGGTGAGGTAAAGATATGAAAGCTTTTAAGGGAATTGGTTTCCAATTGGTATTATCGTTTGCCGTTGCAGTATGCGTTGCAATAATTCTTGTATCGCTTGGTTCTATCAGGATAACTAAGACATCGATAAATGCAAATACAGAAGTGACAAGTGAGCAGACATTAGATAATGTTCAAGAGGGATTTACAACATATTTAAAGACTTTGTCACAGCCAGTCGACCTTCTTACACGTAAGAATGAGATTAAGCATTTGGAAGATCAGGGAAATCTTGATGATAATGTTAAGGCAATAAAAGATTCGTTAGTTGCATCTGTTAGGGTGACTAATGGAGCACAGCTAGCTTTCTTTACAACTAAGACAGGTTTAAGAGTTGATGGATGGGCAGAGATTAACCCAGAGACAGGTAAGGCATCTAATAAGGGAGGTCTTACAAGAGGCGTTAACGATACAAGCAAGAGCTGGTATCAGGCAGCTATAGGTTCTAAGGCAAGAAATACTATATATTCACAGTTCTCAGATCCATATGTTGATTCATCATCAGGAAAGACTATATTTACAGTTTCACAGGAGATTAAATATACAGATGGTTCTAACTATGGTGCCGTAGGTCTTAATATTGATTTCTCAGAAGTTGAGGATTATGTAAGAAATATAGGACTTCTTAATACAGGATATGTAATACTTGTTAATAAAGATGGAAAGATTCTTGTAGATAATGATAAGAATACTAATGTCCAGAATAATGTAACATCACTTGAGTGCTGGAATACAATTAAGAATCTTTCGGAAGACAAGTATGACACAACATTTTCTTTCGATGAAAAGATTAATGGTGAGTCAGTACATATTGTAACTTCAAAGGATGCTGTTACAGGCTGGACACTTATGGGATTTATCGGTGAATCAGAGACACAGGCAGTTGTTAATAAGATTGCACAGACAACAATTGAACTTGCTATTATTGCAATTATAATTGGTATTGTTATAGCTTTAATTATAACAAGAGCGGTTACTAAGGAACTTAAGACACTTAATAGTGCTATGGATATGATGGCTAATGGTAAGCTTACATATAGAATTAATGTAAAGAGCAAGAATGAGCTTGGTCAGGCAGAGGCTAACTACAATGTTATGGCAGACCAGATATCATCACTTATTAAGGGTGTTGAAGAAAAGTCTGGTGTACTTATAACTGCTTCACAGAAGATTTCAAATGTAAGTGAATCAACAACAGAGACAGTGAATCAGGTATCAGAGGCTATCCAGAGCGTATCAATCGGAGCTTCAGGACAGGCAGAGAGTACACAGAAGGCAACTTCTGAGGTTGAATTACTTGCTTCTAAGCTTCACGAAACAAAGGCTTATGTAAGCGATATTAATGATATGTCAGTTGAAACTAAGCAGCTTAGTGATCAGGGTCTTACAATTGTTGATGATCTTATTGAAAAGGGCGAAAAGTCAAAGGATAATTCAAGATTTTCTAAGAACGTAGTTAATGAGATGATTGAAAGTATCAATAAGATTAATTTCATATCAGATGCTATTACTGAGATCACAGAACAGACTAACTTACTTTCTCTTAATGCAAGTATTGAAGCTGCAAGAGCAGGTGAGAGTGGAAGAGGTTTTGCAGTAGTTGCTGACGAGATCAGAAAGCTTGCAGAACAGTCACAGTCATCTACAGATGAGATTAAGCAGATTGTTAAGGAAATAAGTGCTAAATCAGTAGTTGCAGAAAAGACTATGGATGAAAGCGTTGATATAATTGATGAACAGAATAAGTCAATTAATGATGCCAAAGAATTATTTGGACATATATCAGATGCTGTTAATGCATTAAAGGAAGGTCTTGATAATATAGCCTCTCTTAATGAGCAGATGGATGCAAGCCGTGAAAATGTTGTTAAGAGTATGGAAGATGTAGCTTCTGTATCTACAGAAACAGCAGCTGCTTCAGAAGAAGTATCTGCATCGGCAGAAGAAGTTAATGCAACTATGCATACACTTAACCAGTTTACAGTTGAACTTGATGAAATTGCTACTCATTTAACAGAAGCAATTAACAGATTTGAGCTTTAATTACATTTTCCGATAAATTTTGATATTTTTTACACAATCATAATTGACTTACGCAGTATGATGTGAGAAAATAATGCAAGGATAAAGGGGTTCGGTTATGTCCGGATCCCTTATATAACGAAAGGAGTAATAAGATGATTTATACACAGGAAGTTGAAAACATGTGTCCAGTAGCACAGGGCGTTCATCATGGCGCTGCTCCAGTTCCTACAGAAGGAAAGTGGGTACAGAATAAGGAAGTTAAGAATATTTCAGGTTTTACACATGGTGTTGGCTGGTGTGCTCCTCAGCAGGGTGCATGTAAGCTTACATTAAATGTTAAGGAAGGTATTATTCAGGAAGCTTTAGTTGAAACAATCGGATGTTCAGGTATGACACATTCAGCAGCTATGGCCGCTGAAATTTTACCAGGCTTAACAGTTATGGAAGCTTTAAATACAGACTTAGTATGTGATGCTATCAATACAGCTATGAGAGAATTATTCTTACAGATTGTATATGGCAGAACACAGAGTGCTTTCTCAGAAGGCGGTTTAGCAGTTGGTGCTGGTCTTGAGGATCTTGGTAAGGGACTTCGTTCACAGGTTGGTACTATGTATGGTACTCTTGCAAAGGGACCACGTTACTTAGAGATGGCAGAGGGATATGTAACAGGTATCGCTCTTGATAAGGATGATCAGATTATTGGTTATAAGTTCGTTAACCTTGGTAAGATGACAGACTTCATTAAGAAGGGTGATGATCCTAACACAGCATATGAGAAGGCAGCTGGACAGTATGGTCGTGTTGCTGATGCAGTTAAGATTATTGATCCTAGAACAGATGAAGAGGTTAAGTAAGGAGGACGAATATAATGGCATTATTTGAATCATATGAGAGAAGAATTGACCAGATCAACGCTGTACTTAACAGCTATGGTATCTCATCTATAGAAGAAGCTGAGAAGATTACTAAAGATGCTGGTTTAGATGTATACAACATGGTAAAGGGCATTCAGCCTATCTGTTTCGAGAACGCTTGCTGGGCTTATATCGTAGGTGCAGCTATCGCAATCAAGAAGGGTGCTAGAAAGGCTTCAGAAGCTGCTGCAGCTATCGGTGAAGGTCTTCAGGCATTCTGTATTCCAGGTTCAGTTGCTGACCAGAGAAAGGTTGGTCTTGGACATGGTAACCTTGGTAAGATGCTTCTTGAAGAAGATACAGAATGTTTCGCTTTCTTAGCAGGTCACGAATCATTCGCTGCTGCTGAAGGTGCTATTGGTATCGCAGAGAAGGCTAACAAGGTTAGACAGAAACCTCTTAGAGTTATTCTTAACGGTCTTGGTAAGGATGCTGCTAAGATTATCTCAAGAATTAACGGATTCACATTCGTTGAGACAGAGATGGATTATGCTACAGGCGAAGTTAAGGAAATCGAAAGAATTGCATATTCTGACGGACTTCGTTCTAAGGTTAACTGCTACGGTGCTAATGACGTAACAGAAGGTGTTGCAATTATGTGGAAGGAGAATGTTGATATCTCTATCACAGGTAACTCAACTAACCCTACAAGATTCCAGCATCCAGTTGCAGGTACATACAAGAAGGAAAGACTTGAAGCTGGCAAGAAGTACTTCTCAGTAGCTTCAGGTGGTGGTACAGGTCGTACACTTCACCCAGATAATATGGCAGCAGGTCCTGCTTCTTATGGTATGACAGATACTATGGGACGTATGCACTCAGATGCACAGTTCGCTGGTTCATCTTCAGTTCCTGCCCATGTAGAAATGATGGGTCTTATCGGTATGGGTAACAACCCAATGGTTGGTGCTACAGTTGCTGTTGCTGTTTCTGTACAGCAGGCTGCTGATGAAGGTAAGTTCTAATAGAAAGCTAGCATTTATGCTGTTTAGAGAGCTTTTAGAGAAATCTAAAGGCTCTCTTTTTGATATTCATTGTGGGATGTGGACATCGATAAATGATTAAATGTCCACATTTTTTTATTAAATAAAAGGCTTGTCTTGCTGCTGGAAATGTAGTATATTAACAATAGTTTCTTGAACGACAACTAAATATTTTAGCGTGATAAGCAGCTTATAATGGAATGTGTGCTGCTTTTATCAGATGAATGGAGGAATTGTTATGAAGAGTATATATTTGCTCAAAGAAGATTTTAAGAATTTTCCAATAGGAGAGTTTCCATATGATAAGAATCATTCGGCAATGGGAGAGTATCATTTTGTGCAATATCCAGGGTATTATGGAAAATGGTATGACCCTGTGTGCAATTACAGATATAATGGTCAAGGTGCTTCGTGGGTTATTACGGAGTATTGTGGGAAGCATTATATGGAGCAGATGAGACTTCATAATACAGAGCCGCATAGAACTTTCCCAACTCTTGAGACTGGAGACCGCTTTTGGGAGAATTATGATATAGAAGCAAGTGTCAGAATGTTTAATACTAAGTGGGGAAATGCCGGTATTGGTTTCTGTGCACAGAATTCTCTTAATATGCTTGTATTTATGTTTGAAGATAAACAGGTAAAGCTTGTTTACCGCCATAAAGAAAATGTTGAGGAGCTTGAAAGTAAAGCATTTGATTATAATAGTGACGATACATATATATTAAATGTAAGTGTTAACGGCAGTCATGTTGAGTGCTATGTTAATGGCACTAAATATATAGATATTGATACAGTTTATGCTGTACAGGGGGGAAAGGCAGCAATTACGGCTACTATACCAGCGGCATTTGGCTACATTAATGTCAATGTAGATGAAAAGACAGATGAAAGAATTAAAGCTAAGAGGGAAGAATACAGTAATAAATGCACAGAAGCGCAGAGCAGATATCCAAAGATGAAGCTTGCTAAGAAGATAGACCTTAAAGGCTGTGGAACAGGAAGACAGGTGCGTTTTGGACACCTGCTTGGTAATGGAGAGTATCAGATGGTGCTTGCCCAGTGTCAGAAAAGAGTCAACAGAGATGCATATGGAACTATAAGCTGTCTTACAGCTATGGATTTAGATGGTAATATATTATGGCAGTATGGTGAACCTACAGATAATATGGAGATAGGAAATATATCTGCTGATATGCCAATGCAGATATATGATATTGATGGTGATGGATACGATGAGGTTATAACTGCCAAGAATTTCGAGGTACTTATACTTGACGGAAAGACAGGAAATGTTAAGAAAAGAGCAAAGACACCATTATCAACAATGGAAGAAGATGGCACAATTATAGGCGTTCCTGATGGAGAATATGCATTTGACAGAATTAACCCTGATGGAATGAGAATATGCAATTTCAGAGGACTTGATAAGCCGAGGGATATTCTTATTAAGGACAGATATTGCAGGGTATATGCGTTAAATGATAACCTTGAAGTTATGTGGCATTTTCAGAGTGATAAGAATACAGGACATTTTCCATTTGCAATTGACATTAATGGTGATGGCTATGATGAACTGCTGGTTGGCTATAATATGCTTGATTGTAATGGAAAGAAGATGTGGACTATGCCGTTTAAGGTAGACCACATTGATGAAATTGTACCAGGAAGATTTGAAACAGGCCCTAATAAAGGGAAAAAATTCTTTGCGTGTGTTGCAGGTACACAAGGTTTTATTCTTTGTGACTTTGAAGGTAATATTTTAAAACAGGACGGAATTGGACACGCACAGAGAGTGAGTCTTGCTAATTACTGTCCGGATAAAGAAGGATATGAGATGGCTGTAGTTAATTTCTGGGGACATCAGGGCATTATATATTTCTACGACAGTGAAGGCAATGATATGTGGGAAATGGAGAATGAGCTTAATGGTAATCTTCTTACACCGGTTAACTGGACAGGTGATGGACAGGATTTCATACTTCTTAATGCAGATGTTAAGAGAGGTGGAATGATAGATGGTAATGGAATACAGGTTGTAAAGTTCCCTGATGACGGACACCCAACTCTTTGCACGGAGGCGGTTAATCTTTTAGGTGATGCAAGAGATGAAATTGTAACGTGGGATTATAATTATATGTATATATACACACAGGATGATGAGCCGATGGAAAATGCTTACAAGCCATATAAGTATCCGGACTACAATGCTTCCAATTACAGAGGTGAGTATTCATATAGGGAATTATTCTGGTAGAAAGATGATAAATAAACAAGACATCATATATTGATTATAATAGTTGATAGAATATTAACGATGTAAGGGTTAAAAGAAATTTTAACCCTTATTGTGGTGTTTGGATTGCTACATTGCTATGCAATCCGAACAATCCGCTAACACCCCAAGCTTCAATAAAAATCGTATTCTACTACTTTTTATTCTGGAATATTGCATATATTTAATAATATGTTATAATACTAAAAGAATATATATTTATTTAATATTGGGGAGGTCGATATAAGTGCTTGCAACAAAGATTGTGAGTGAGGATGGTATAAGTTATAATCTTACACCACTGGGATATGTAGTGCTGATAGCAGTAGTCATTGTTGTGCTGGCTGTTGGTTTTATAGTAAAGGATAAGAAGACACACAGCGTAAAGAGGCTTGTGACATCAGCTATGGCTATTGCACTCGCTACACTAACTTCGTTTATTACTATATTTAAGATGCCTATGGGAGGTTCAGTAACACTTTTTAGTATGCTGTTTATCGTGCTTATAGGATACTGGTATGGAATAAGTGCAGGTATGACAGCTTCAATAGCGTATGGAGTATTACAGCTTATTGTTAATCCATATATTATCAGTCTGCCACAGATGTTTCTTGACTATATCTTTGCATTTGGTGCATTAGGATTATCAGGAATATTTGCTAATTCCAGGAATGGGTTGGTTAAAGGTTATATAGCAGGAATTGCTGGAAGATTCTTCTTCTCATTCTTATCAGGCTGGATATTCTTTGCGGTGTATACACCGGAATTCTTTAATAGTGCTGTATTATATTCGTTAGCATATAATGCGGCATACATAGGTGCAGAAGGAATTATTACAATAATTGTAATTATGCTTCCACCGGTAAAGAAAGCTATTTTATATGTTAAACAGACAAGCAATGAATAGCCTTTTTATAGTAATGGTATGTTTATATTAAGGAGATGTTGTAATCATGAATAACGAACTTACTCCAAGTGATATTAAGAAAATGGAAGATGAGATCGAATACAGGGTTCACGTTGTGAGGAAAAAAGCTCTTGATGATGTTAAAGAAGCAAGGGCACAGGGCGATTTAAGTGAGAATTTTGAGTATTATGCCGCCAAGAAGTTCAAAAATCAGAATGAGAGCAGAATAAGATATCTTCAGCGAATGATTAAGACAGCAACGGTAATATCAGAAGAGTCGGCAGATGATGAGGCTGGTGTTAATAATACAGTTGGAGTTAAATATGAGGACGACGGTTCTACAGAGAAGATTAAGCTTGTGACAACGGTAAGAGGTGACTCTCTTGAAGGACTTATAAGTATTGAATCGCCTCTTGGCAAGGCAATACTTGGACACAAGGCTGGAGATAGGGTAGAAGTTGTTGTCAATAGTAATATAAGCTATTGGATTGAGATTTTATCTATTGAGAACACAGATGATTCAGGGGATAAGATTATGAGCTTCTAAGAAAGGTGGATAATCATTAGCAGAACAGATATACATTTAAGTGAAGCACAGAATAGAGCAATACATTTTAAAGATGGACCTGCACTTGTTATTGCAGGTCCAGGTTCTGGAAAGACCACAGTTATAGTTAACAGAGTATATAACCTTATTATTAAGCATAGTATCAAGCCGTCATCAATACTGGTTATAACTTTTACCAAAGCGGCGGCGGTGTCTATGAAAGAAAGGTTTATGTCTTTAGAAGGAAGTCTTAATGTACCAGTTACATTTGGTACATTTCATGCGGTATTTTTTACGATACTGCGTCACGCATATAATTATTCAGTTAATTCCATTATTACGAGAGATTTACAATATAATTTTATCAGGGACAAGCTTATAAGCTTTGAACTTGAATATTCAGATGAAAATGAAACGGTAAACAGCATTTTATCGCAGATAAGCAAGGTAAAGAATGAGTGTCTTAATATAGATGAGTATATCAGTACAGCCTGTCCCTATGAAACATTCAGGATAATATATAAAGAATATGGGAAAATGCTTATATCAAGAAGGCTTATAGATTATGATGATATGGTAGTTCTGTGCAATGAGCTTCTTACACAGAGGGCTGATTATAAAGCTGCGTGGCAGGATAAATACAAGTATATTCTTATTGATGAATTTCAGGATATTAATAAAATGCAGTTTGACACAATTAAATTGATTGCAGGGGATAGTGCGAATATATTTGCTGTTGGAGATGATGATCAGAGTATATATGGATTTAGAGGCTCTAAGCCTGATATTATGCTTGCATTTAAAGATTATTATAGTAATGCAGAAATAATAAATCTGAATGTCAATTACAGGTGTACTGATAATATTGTTAAAGCAGCACGAAGCCTTATTGGTAATAATTCTCTACGCTATTACAAAAATATCAAATCAGCAGGTATGGTAGGAGAATGTATACAGGTACAGGGAGCAAAAGATATACATAGTCTTAAGAAAATGCTTTCGGATAATATAAAGAAGCTGATAGAAGATGGCATTGAACCATCAGATATTGCTGTTATATCAAGAACCAACAGTATTAATGGTATATATTATTCCAGACTTATTGATGATGGAATTCCCTGCATTTCGGAGAAGAAACAGGAGAATATATATGATTACTGGGCTGTTAAAGATATACTTGCATATATTAAGGTATCGAATGGGAATTGTAAAAGAGAGGATATCTTAAGGATTGTCAATAAACCATTAAGATATATAAAAAGGACATTTATAAAAGAACCTTTTAGTTATGAACAGCTAAGAATTTCTTATGAGAATAATGTTCAGATGATAAATATAATCAATGACTGGCAGTTTGATATGAGTATAATTAAAAATATGTCGCCATATGCGGCAGTTAATTATATAATTAAAGGTATTGGTTATGAAGAATATTATAAGGAATATATATTAACGCATAGGATTAACAGGACAGAAGCTTACGATAAGATTGAAGAATTCAAAGAAATGGCAAAGCAGTTTGACACAATAGATAACTGGCTGGAATATATTAATAACAATAATATAAGTATGAATAATTCTAAAAATACAGTATTAGTTGAGAATATAAAGGCTTCTAAAAATTCTTATCCGCAAGATAACGATAATGCAGTACATTTTCATACAATGCATAGTTGTAAAGGACTTGAGTACAAAGTGGTATTTATTATGGACGTGGTTGAGGGGATAATTCCTTATAATAAAGCTGTGCTTGATTATGAGATAGAAGAGGAGAGAAGGCTTATGTATGTCGCGATGACAAGGGCAAAAGAAAAGTTGTATCTGTTATATGCTAAAAGCAGATATAACAAGGATACAACCATTTCAAGATTTGTTACTGAGATAGATGACCATTATGTTGATTATTCGTTCTCAGAGTCTTCCTGTTCGTAGAGTTCTTCATATTCCATAGCATCAAGTTCTTCGTCAAATGCATCTGATACGATTTCATATTCTTCATCAGAGTCGATATTTTCAAGAACTGGCTCGTTGTTGCTGTCAAGAGAAAATCTGTATAAGTATACTTCACTTTCTTCTTCATCAATATCTGCTATAGGTAAAAGTGCAATATAGTTCTTATCTCCTGCTGGGAAAGTACGGATTATTGCACACTCTAACTCAGTGCCATCATCTAATGATAGTGTTACTGTTGAATATTCAGAGTTGTTATTAAAATCTTTATTATCTGACATAAGTGCCTCCATTAAATATAGTCATTAACATACAATAAGAACTTTACCATATAAGTAGTATAAAAAGCAAACATTATAAAAGAAAAATTAAGAAGACACACGATAAAAAGTTAAGAAAAATAATAAAAAACTATAAAAAAACATAAAATCAGGGGTTGTCAATTTATAAAAAAAGGTGTATATTACATATAAATTAATAAATTAAGTCAAAGGGGACAATTCAGGCATACAAAGCTCGGATTGTCTCTTTTTTGATGTTAAGAAAGCAATGCCACAGATTAATGGAGGACAACTATGGACAAAATTGATAAGAAATTAATTACATTACTTCAGAATAATGCGAGAATGCCACTTAAGGCATTGGCTGAAAATGTGTTTTTATCATCACCAGCAGTTTCAGCAAGAATAGAAAGACTTGAGAAAGAAGAAATAATAGAAGGCTATGAGGTTAAGATTAACCAGATTAAATTAGGTTATCATATAACAGCATTTATTAATCTTGAAGTTGCACCTGTACAGAAGCCGGAGTTCTATCCATTTATCAAAACCTGCCCTAATGTAGTTGAATGTAACTGCGTTACAGGTAATTATTCAATGCTTCTTAAGGTTGTATTTCCGAGTACAATGGAGCTTGATACATTTATCGGACAGTTACAGAAGTTCGGAAGGACAAGTACACAGATAGTATTTTCAACTCCTGTTGCACCAAGAGGAATTGATGTTAATCAGGAGCTTCCGGGAGAAGAACCACAGGCATAAGTATAATAAAATTTGGTAAAATTTTATGTGAGAAAGCCGCAGGTGTTATTGATACATCTGTGGTTTTTTGGTACTATATTAATATGTGAAATGAGGTAAGGCACAGAATATATAATTTAAAGAAAAGGCGGGGTAATTAAATGCAGATAACAGACATATTAGATAATGTTTCAAAGGTTATAGTTGGTAAAGAGGAAGTTACAAAAAAAGTAATTACAAGCATACTTGCAGGTGGACATATTCTTTTAGAAGATGTTCCAGGTATGGGTAAGACGATGCTTGCCAAGACATTAGCAAAAAGTATTGACTGCGATTTTGGAAGAGTGCAGTTCACACCGGATCTGCTTCCATCAGATATAACAGGAATACATATATATAACCAGAAAAGTGAAGATTTTGTATTAAAGAAAGGACCTGTATTTGCAAATATCATTCTTGCTGATGAAATTAACAGGGCTACACCAAGAACACAGTCAGCATTGCTTGAGTGTATGGAAGAACATCAGGTTACTATAGATGGTGATACATTACAGTTAGATGAACCATTTATTGTAATAGCCACAGAGAATCCAATAGAAACAGCAGGAACATATCCGCTTCCAGAAGCACAGCTTGACAGATTTCTTATGAAGCTTGAAATGGGATATCCGGATAAGGAAGAGGAGATTACAATACTTAACCGTTTTCTTAAGGATAATCCAATAGAAGATATTTCTAATGTATGTTCCAAAGAAGATATTAAAGCTATGAAGAATGAGGTTAAGAATATATATATTCATCCTTCACTTATAGAATATATTGTAAAACTTGCAGAAGTTACACGTAATATGGGAAGTGTTGCAATAGGAATAAGCCCAAGAGGTTCAATAGCTATGGTTAATGCAGCAAGAGCATACGCTTATGTTAATGGACGTAATTATGTTGTTCCATCAGATATTAAAGAGCTCGCTTTATGCGTATGGGGACACAGACTTGTATTTAATACAGGAATAGTTGTTAAGGAGAACAGGGAACAGGCAATAAATGAGGCATTATCACAGGTAGAGGTGCCTACTGAAGAATGGAGCAATAGATGAATATAATATTAATGCTTATAGGTGTTGTTATTGTATACAACATATTGAGGGTTGCATACAGGGATAATTGGAGCAGGAATTTATCGGTTGATGTTACATTTTCCAGCAATACAGCTACAAAAGGTGATACTATCAAGATGGTGGAGACAGTAACTAATGCTAAGAGAATGCCACTGCCTTGTGTTAATATTAAATTCAGCATAGACAAGAATCTGGTGTTTGGGCAGGAGGATAATAATTCCAGAATTACAGATAAGACTTACCGAAACGATGTATTTTCACTTCTTTCTAACCAGAGGGTAACACGAAAGATAGATGTATTGTGTGCCAGAAGGGGTGTATATAGATTAGAAGCCATTGAAACTGTATTTGCAGGTGCTTTTATGAACGATATTATGATTAATAATAAAAATGTTAATCATATGATAACAGTATATCCCAAGCCAGAAAATGTTAATAATCTTTTACAGGTCAATAACAGTATTTTAGGTGAGCTTGAAAGAAGAAAATATCTGTTAGAGGATAAGTTCGTATTTGCAGGAATAAGGGATTACCAGTCTTATGACAGCATAAGGGATGTTAATTGGAACGCCAGTGCAAGAACGGGAAAGCTTATGGTTAATCAGTATAATGAAACAGTGAGCCGTAATGTATGTATCCTGCTTAATCTTGAAAGCGAGGGCGTTCTTATGCAGGAAGATGTTATTGAACAGGCAATATCAATAGCGGCAGGTCTGGCCCAGCTTCTTATAGGAAAGGGCATCAATGTATCTGTAACATCTAATGGCTGTGATATTGATACTAAGGAGCAGACAGTGATAGAGGCTGGAAGCGGACTGTCACATTTTGGACGTATCAACACGGCATTTGCAAGAATAGATCTGAAGCTTCCTATGCAGGAATTCAGCATTATTCTTGATAATATGCAGGAATACAATAATAAGAACCAAAGGCAGGATTCGGTGTATGTTCTTATATCAGCTAACAAGCACGGAAAATTAAAGCTTTCAGCAGAAAGACTTATGTCTAAACAACAGAATAAAATATGGATTGTTCCGTGTGTTGTATCAGGCAATGGAAGCCTGTATCTGGAAAAGCTTGATTAGAATGTATAAGCAGTGTGGGAATGGAGAGTAAGATGCAGATAAGACATCTAAGAAATAGTAAAATCATAACGGAAATACTTATATTGTGTGTTGCGTACATATCAATGGCGGCGGGAGTGTATATAGGAATTGCCGGTAATGACACATCTAAGGCATATTATAGCCTTATTGTAATAATTCCAGCTATAGTTACATATTTTTCAAGAAAATATATTAAAAGTTATCCATTATTTATGGTGATTAATCTTGTGTTCGTTGTTATAGCGGCATTGCTTGCGGACACAGATCTGGAGTTTGCAGGTTATGTGATATGCGCAGCGGCAATATCTGGACACTCAATAAGGTTAAAGAATCTATATGTAAACAAGAAGCAATATGAGCGGGTTCAGGAAAATATATATGATGAAACTGGTAAGAGCAAGGATGATATGCTGATTGCTGTTAATGCGAGTGAGAAGCTTCATATAGCATATGGAATATTTATGATAGGCTTTTATATATTAGGAGGTATTGAAGGTAATTCTGTGCTTATGGAAATACAGGCATTTTTATTTGTTATGTTTGTATTATGCCAGTTCGTATATAATCAGGTAAGCAGGCTGTATGAGGTGTTCGTATTTAATGAAGGTAAATCAGAATTCCCGGCCAGAAGAATTATGGGAATTAATGTGCTTATAATGATTGTGTTCGGACTGCTTCTGGTATTTGGCATGCTTATATTCTATCACGGAAGATATGGCAATATATTCTCTATGATTGGAATGGCATTGCTTGCAATTATTAAATGGATATTAAAACTGTTATTAATGCTCCGTGGAGATGATGATACAGTAATGGACGATTATATAGAAGAAACGACAACTTCCCCTGAACCAGTAGAGGATGAGATGGATGTTATGGTTAATAATGCGGCTGGTAATGCTCTTATGGAGGTGGTTGCAATATTCCTTATAATCGGAGTGATTATATTAATAATAGTGACAATAGTCAGATATGCTTCCAGGTTCAGAAAGTCATTAGATAATGATAAAGATGAAGTGGAATATATTAATAATGACGAGGAAAAGGAATATAAAGTAAAGAAAAGTGTTAAGGTTAAGGATACTAAAGATAAAGCCAATATACGGTACAGAAAGCTTTATAAGAAATATGCCAAGTCCAAAAAGGTTGTCACAAAGTCTAAGTTGGCAGGTGCAAAGGTTGATTCGCATATGATGCCGGAAGAGATTACGAGCAAACTGATAACTGATGATGAAGCAAAAGCACGAAGAATAACAGATGACTATGAGAAAGCGAGATATTCTAATGGTGAAGTATCAGAGGAAGATATAAGTTTTCTTAAGAACTTCAAATGATTTTAATACATAGCTCAAATATATAACTGGACTTAATATTGTAATACATAATTGGATTTAATATTTGATTTAATATTGCATTTAATATTGCAATACATAATTGAAAATGCTATTGACATTTTAAATTATATGCGTTATCATTTCAATAATTGATAATAAGTAAATGCTATGAAGAGGAATATTAGATAAGGACCAGCTTCAGAGAACTGTCGGAGGGTGCGAGACAGTGAAAGGAACTTATTGAACTCACCTTGGAGCTGCTACCCGAAATTATATCAGCAGGATATAAGAGTAGACGTAGACGGAAGCCAACCGTTATAGTGGACAGAATATAATGCAATATGCACGTATTCGGTGAGAGCGCAATTATTAATTGCGAATAAGAGTGGTAACGCGTGAGATTATATCTTTCGTCTCTTAGAGGTTAAGGCCTCTAGAGATGAAAGATTTTTTTGTATAATTTACTTATTATGCTAATATAATTAATATATCAGGAGGATAATGCAATGTTTGATTACAGACAGTATAAGAGAGGTTATTTTATGCCACCGGTTGAGTGTAACGACTGGGTAAAGAAGGAGTATATTGATAAAGCACCAGTATGGTGTTCAGTGGATTTAAGAGATGGTAATCAGGCTTTAGTTGAGCCTATGAGTCTTGATGAAAAGCTTGAATTCTTTAATAAGCTTATTAAGGTTGGATTTAAGGAAATTGAGATTGGTTTCCCGGCAGCATCAGAGACAGAGTATGAGCTTTGCCGTACACTTATTGAGAAGAATATGATTCCTGATGATGTTACAATTCAGGTGCTTACACAGGCAAGACCGCATATTATTAAGAAGACTTTTGAAGCTGTAAAGGGTGCACCAAGAGCGATTGTACATGTATACAATTCGACATCTCTTGCACAAAGAGAGCAGGTATTCAGAAAGTCTAAAGAAGAAATCAAACAGATTGCAATTGAGGGCGCTAAGCTTCTTAAAGAGCTTGCAGAAGCAGATGGTGGCAACTTCCTTTTTGAATATAGTCCTGAAAGTTTTACAGGAACAGAGCCAGAATACGCACTTGAAGTGTGTAACGCAGTTATAGATATATGGCAGCCAACACCTGATAAGAAGTGCATAATTAATCTTCCTGCTACAGTAGAGATGTCACTTCCACATGTATTTGCAAGTCAGGTTGAATATATGAGTAAGAATCTTCATAATCGAGAAAATGTAGTTGTATCACTTCATCCACATAATGATAGAGGAACAGGTGTTGCAGATGCAGAGCTTGGTATGCTTGCAGGTGCAGACAGAATAGAAGGTACATTATTTGGCAATGGTGAGAGAACTGGTAATGTAGATATTGTTAATCTTGCTATGAATATGTACGCACAGGGTGTTGACCCGGAATTGGACTTTTCTAATATGCCAGAGCTTGCAGAGATGTTTGAACGTCTTACACAGATGAAGATAGATGACAGACATCCATATTGTGGTAAGCTTGTATTTGCAGCATTCTCTGGTTCACATCAGGATGCCATATCTAAGGGTATGCATTATAGAATTGAACAGGATCCATCTAAGTGGACAGTTCCATATCTTCCAATTAATCCAGAAGATGTTGGACGTACATATGACTCAGACGTAATCAGAATTAACAGTCAGTCAGGTAAGGGTGGAGTTGCTTATGTCCTTGAACATAATTATGGAATGATTATTCCAAAGGCTATGAGAGAAGACCTTGGTTATGCTGTTAAAGATGTATCGGATGTTAACCATAAGGAACTTGCGGCAGATGAGGTTCTTGAGATATTTGAAAGGCGTTATAAGAAGTTCACACCGGTATTTAAGATTTCAGAAGTGCACTTCAAGCAGATTGATGGTATTCAGACAGAAGTTACAATTGAGGCTGATGGAAAGACAACAGTAGTAGAAGCGGGTGGTAATGGTCGTCTTGATGCTGTAAGTAATGCACTTTCAAAGCATTTTGGAAAGCCTTGTGATGTAATGTGCTATGAGGAACATTCATTAAAGCAGGGTTCTGATTCAAGTGCTATTGCATATGTAGGAATTAAGGGGGATGATGGTAAAGAATACTTTGGCATAGGTATCGACCACGATATTATAAGAGCTTCAATTGATGCGGTAGAATCAGCAATGAACAGAAGTATGACTGAGTAGAGAATAATATCAGTATAAATATTATATCTGCGTATATGAACATATTTGCAGAGATATAATTATGTGCTTCCTTTAAACAGACAGGAGATATAGTAATATTTCCTTCTGTTTAGAAAGGAAGCCTTTTTATGTAATGGATAATTTTATCGGAATTTACTATTACATAAAAGGAACTATGTGCTGGTGATATGTACCCATATGAAGCTGTAGTCTGTCGCAAGCGGCCGTGCTCGGTTAGGAAATGTGCTTTGCATATTCTTTTTTAGTTCATATTCTTTTTTAGTAATAACTGGATTTTTGACTTACCAGCTGTTATAATCTTATAGTTAATGAATTAATTCTGAAAGGAATGAATATATGAGTAAGATTATTCTTGCATCTGGTTCACCAAGACGCAAAGAACTGCTGGAACAGATAGGAATAGAATTTGATATAATTACGAGTGATGTTGATGAGACAACTTTAATTACACAGCCGGATGAATATGTGAAATATCTATCAAGGATTAAGGCACAGGCTGTATGGGATATGGTAAAAGATGATGATGATTACAGGAATGAAGATGTTGTAGTTATAGGTGCAGATACAATCGTAAGCCATAAGGGACATATTCTTACAAAACCTAAGGATACGGGAAATGCTTTTGATATACTTAAGGAACTGGCTGGTGATTGTCATCAGGTGTATACAGGTGTTACACTTATCAAGAATAATAATGTTGTAAGTAACTTTGCAGAAAAGACAGATGTATACTGTAATGATATTAGTGATAATGAGATAAGAGAATATATAAGTACAGGTGAGCCAATGGATAAAGCGGGTGCTTACGGAATTCAGGGGAAATTTGCAGCATTTATTGGAAAGATAGATGGTGACTATAATAATGTTGTCGGACTTCCGGTTGCAAGGGTATATCAGGAGTTAAAGTTATGGTTAAATTAATTGCAAGTGATCTTGATGGTACAATACTAAGAAAAGGTGCCCAGAGTGTAGAACTATCTACAATTAAAGCAATTGAACAGCTTGTTAATAAAGGAATATACTTTGCACCTGCCAGCGGAAGGCAGATAGTAAGCCTGAAAAGGCTCTTTGAGCCTGTAAGCGATAAGCTTGTATACATTGCTGAGAATGGAGCATTATGTGAATATAAGGGTGAGGTTATTGCCAAGACACCAATGGATAGAAAGCTTGCTCTTGAGATAATAGAAGATGTATATGAACAGCCTGATTGCGAGGTGCTTATATCAGGCCAGCATACAGCATATATCAAGCCTAAGACAGAAGAATATCATTATAGAATGACCAAGGTTGTTAATTACAAGACTACACTTATAGATAAATTCACAGATGTAGATGAAGATATATTAAAGATTGCGGTATGTGATTTAAGCGGAATTGATAATTCCAAGGAACATTTCTTTAGCAAATGGAATGGCAAAGCTTCGATTACAGTTTCAGGAGATTTATATCTTGATTTTATGGAGAGCAGCGTTACCAAAGGAAAAGCAATGCATCAGCTTCAGCAGTACTTTGGATTGTCAGAAGATGAATGTATGGCATTTGGCGACAATTACAATGATATTGATATGCTTAAGTCAGTAAAATATGCGTATGTTATGGATACGGCATGTGAGGATATCAAGAAATATGCATATGACACAACTGAATGGGTTGAAGGTACACTAAGAAAAGAGTTTAATATATAAGATAATGTTTGTAGAAATGAGGAGTATTATTATGGAAAAACATATGAAAGAATGTGCAAAGGTATTTTTAAGAGATCAGAAGAAGCTTTTTGATGAGCCGGTTGTATATGATTTAGAGGAGGCAGAAGATTTTCTTGAGGAATGCTTTGCACAGTATTGCAGTAATATTAAAGAATTAAGACAGATTATGGACGATGAGGGAATGGATGTATCAGAACTTTCTGATGCAGAGCTTGAGGAACAGCTTGAAGTGTTCAAGCTTGATAATAACGGCGGATATTTCTTCGTAGAGGCATAGTTGGGCTGATATGAGAATAACAATATGCTGTGTAGGCAAAGTAAAGGAAAAGTTCTATTGTCAGGCAATAGATGAGTACAGTAAAAGGTTGTCAAGATACTGCAAGCTTGAGGTAAAAGAGGTGGCAGATGAGAAGACACCTGATAATGCAAGTGATACTGTTAATGATATAATAAAGGCTAAAGAGGGAGAAAGACTTCTTTCGTGCATAAAAGATGAAGCATATGTGATAGCTTTGGCAATTGATGGTAAAATGCTTGATTCTGTACAGTTATCACAGAAAATAGATAATCTTGGAATATCAGGAAAGAGTGATATTGTCTTTGTTATAGGAGGTTCATTAGGGCTTGATAAAAGGGTTCTTGACAGGGCTGATTTCAAGCTTAGTTTTTCGCCTATGACATTTCCACATCAGCTTATGAGAGTAATTCTTCTTGAACAGATATATAGAAGCTACAGAATTATGAAGAATGAACCTTATCACAAATAACCAGAATGGAGAAGTTATGAAAAGAAATAAGAAAAGATTAATAACAGCACTTATCATTATTGTAGCTGTGGCTGCGGTATTAGTATTTATGAAGTTCTTTAATGGTAATTTATTATATATTTCAACTGGTATGGGAAAATCTGTTGTTATGAAGGTTGATGGACAGAAGACTTATACATTTGAGGCAGAAGTATTAATGTCAGATGCTAAGAAACAATATGAAGATATGTTTGGAAGCAGTATATGGACAGAAGATATTGACGGACAGCCGTTTGAGGAATATATAAAAGAACAGATAAGAGTAAAGCTTATAAGAGTAAGATGTATGAATTCTATGGCTAAAGAAAGAGGAGTAGTTCTTGGAAGAGAAGAAAAGAATGAAACAGCTAAGGCAGCAGAACAGTATTTTGATGGTCTTACAGAAGAACAGAAGAGCCAGTATGATATCACAGAGGATAAGGTTAATCAGATGTTTACTGAATTTGCAATCGCTTCAAAGCTTTACAATGATGTAACTTCACTTATGGATATTGAAGTGAGTTCAGATGATGCAAGAGTAATAAATATACAATATATTGTAACAGACTCAAAGGAAGAAATTGACAAAGCTTATGCAGAATTAAATGAGGGCAATTCATTCTTTGCAATTGCCAAGAAATATAATGCTGACGGCGAATATGAATATGAACTTAGAAGAGGCGAGATGGCTAAAGCATTTGAAGATACAGCTTATTCACTTTCAACAGGCCAGACAAGCGGAATCGTAGAAGCTGACGGAAGATTTTATATAATAAGATGTACGTCAGATAATGATAAAGCGAAGACAGAAGTTAATAAGTCATCAATTCTTGAAAAGAAGAAGTTAGAGGCATTTAATGATAAATTTGAACAATATGAGTCTTCAAAGTATGTTGAAATTAACAAAGATGAATGGAATAAGTTAAAAGTTTCTTCTGCACCATCTTTTAATGTAAGATTTGAGGATTTATTTAATTCAATAACAATTAATTAGAGTAGTACAGGAGTGTAGAATATAATGGCAGCAAAATATGATGCAAATAGTATATCAATTCTTGAAGGTCTTGAAGCTGTAAGAAAAAGACCAGGAATGTATATAGGAAGTGTTGGAACTAAAGGACTTAACCACCTTATATATGAGATAGCTGATAATGCAGTTGATGAACACCTTGCGGGTTACTGTAGCGAGATTACAGTAACCCTTAATAATGATGGAACTGCTACTATTATAGATAATGGACGAGGTATTCCTATAGGAATTCATCCAAAGGCAGGCATACCTGCAGTTGAGGTAGTATTTACAGTGCTTCACGCAGGTGGTAAGTTCGGTGATGGCGGGTATAAGATATCAGGCGGACTTCACGGTGTAGGTGCGTCAGTAGTTAATGCACTCTCAGTTTGGCTTGAAGTAGAGATAAAGGTTGATGGTGGTGTATACAGGCAGCGTTATGAAAGAGGAAAGGCAGTAGCACCACTTGAAAAAGTGGGAACATGCAGAAAGAATGATACAGGAACTAAAGTAACATTTCTTCCTGATGGTGAGATATTTGAAAAGACAAGATTTAAGTCAGATGCAATAAAGAGCAGAATGCACGAGACAACTTATCTTAATCCGGGACTTACAATACATTTTGAGGATAAGAGAAGTGGAAGCGAGGAAAAGATTACATATTCAGAACCAGATGGTATCAAGGCATATGTAAAGGAACTTAACAATGGCAAGGAAGCTGTGACGGATATTATCTATTTTAAGAAGAGTGAAGACGGCATAGAGGTAGAGTGTGCTTTCCAGTATGTTAATGAGTTTGAGGAAAATATTCTTGGTTTTTGTAATAATATATACACTCAGGAGGGGGGAACTCATATTACAGGATTTAAGTCTAAGTTCACTATGATTATTAATCAGTATGCAAGGGAGTTAGGTGTTCTTAAAGAAAAGGATAATAACTTTACCGGTCTTGATGTAAGAAATGGTATGACAGCAATTGTGGCTATCAAGCACCCTGCACCAAGATTTGAAGGCCAGACTAAGACTAAGCTTGATAATCCGGATGCGGGAACAGTTGTAAGTGCGGTTACAAGTGATGAGGTACAGTTATATTTTGATAGAAATCTTGAACAGTTAAAGTCAGTAATAGCCTGTGCCGAAAAGTCTGCAAAGATAAGAAAGGCAGAGGAGAGAACGAAGACTAATCTTTTATCTAAGTCTAAGTTCTCAATAGATTCCAATGGTAAGCTTGCTAACTGTGAGAGCAAGAAGTCAGAGGAATGTGAGGTGTTTATAGTCGAGGGAGATTCTGCGGGTGGTTCAGCCAAGACAGCAAGAAACAGACGTACTCAGGCTATACTTCCAATAAGAGGTAAGATACTTAATGTAGAGAAGGCTTCTATTGATAAGGTGCTTGCTAATGCCGAGATTAAGACTATGATTAACTCATTTGGCTGTGGCTTCCTTGAAGGTTACGGCAATGATTTTGATATAAGCAAGTTAAGATACGATAAGATTATCATTATGACAGATGCCGATGTTGATGGTGCACATATTGATACACTTCTGCTTACATTTTTCTATAGATTTATGCCTGAACTTATTAATCAGGGACATGTGTACATAGCTACACCACCGCTTTACAGGGCTGAACTTAAGAAAGTACCTAAGGCAGACAAAGCTTCTAAGAAGGCAGAAGGAACTAAGACGAAGGTAGATAAGAGCAGGACAGTACAGTATCTTTATGATGATAAAGCACTGGAAAGGTATAAAGAGCTTCACGCAAGTGGAACATTTACTCTGCAAAGATATAAGGGGCTTGGCGAGATGGACCCTGAACAGTTATGGGAAACTACACTTAATCCAGAGACAAGAATATTAAAGCAGGTAGAGATAGAGGATGCAAGAATGGCAACAGAGGTTACTTCTATGCTTATGGGAAGTGATGTGCCACCAAGAAGAGCATTTATACATGCACACGCTAATGAAGCGGAGATTGATGCATAAAATAAAATATTTTTATGTGTATTAACAGGTTGATAAAAAGATATATTAATAAAAGTATTATACGGAGATAATAATGGCAGAGAATATTATTAAAACTGAATATTCTGAGCTGATGCAGAAGTCCTATATAGATTACTCAATGAGTGTTATAACAGCAAGAGCACTTCCGGATGTAAGGGATGGACTTAAGCCAGTACAAAGAAGAGTGCTGTATGCTATGGATCAGCTTGGTTTAAATTATGATAAACCTCATAGAAAGTCAGCACGTATCGTAGGTGATGCAATGGGTAAATATCATCCACACGGCGACAGTTCTATATATGAAACACTTGTTGTGCTTTCACAGGATTTTAAAAAGGGAATGGCACTTGTTGACGGTCACGGCAATTTTGGTTCTATAGAAGGTGACGGTGCTGCGGCTATGCGATATACAGAAGCCAAGCTTAAGAAGTTCACACAGGATGTATATTTATCAGACTTGGATAAAGATGTAGTTGATTTTGTGCCTAACTTTGATGAAACAGAGAAAGAACCAGCAGTTCTTCCGGTAAGAATACCTAATCTGTTGGTAAATGGTGCTGACGGTATCGCAGTTGGTATGACAACTAATATTCCAACACATAATCTTTCAGAAGTTGTCGATGCAGTATGCGCATATATGGATAATGAAGATATAACTACAACTGAGCTTATGCAGTATATACCCGGACCTGACTTTCCTACAGGTGGACTTGTTATTAATAAGTCAGAGCTTGCAGGCATATATGAGACTGGTACAGGAAAGATAAAGTTAAGAGGAAAGGTTGTATATGAGCCAGCGGCAAGAAAAGGCGAGAAGGACAGGCTTGTAATAACAGAAATTCCTTATACAATGATAGGTGCTAATATTGGAAAGTTCATATCAGATATAGTGGATTTGGTTGAAACCAAGAAGACAACTGATATTGTTGATGTGTCAAATGAGTCATCAAAAGAAGGTATAAGAATAGTTCTTGAATTAAAGAAGAACACAGATATTGAAAATCTTAAGAACCTTTTATATAAGAAGACTAAGCTTGAAGATACATTTGGTGTAAATATGCTTGCTATAGTTGACGGCCGACCGGAAACTCTTGGGTTACGCCAGATAATAAAGCATCATATTGACTTCCAGTATGAGATAAATACAAGAAAATACACAACACTTCTTAATAAGGAGCTTGCCAATAAGGAGATTAAAGAAGGACTTATAAGAGCCTGCGATATAATCGATCTTATAATAGAAATTCTTCGTGGAAGCTCTAATCTTAAAATGGCAAAAGACTGCCTTATTAATGGTAATGTTGATAATATCAAATTCAAGTCAGAAGCCTCTAAGAATCAGGCGGCTAAGCTTGATTTTACAGAAAAGCAGGCTTCAGCCATACTTGAAATGCGCCTGTACAAGCTTATAGGTCTTGAGATACTTGCACTCCAGAAGGAATATGACGAATGTCTTTCAAAGATTGCAAAGTATGAAAAGATACTTGGCAGTAAGAAGGCTATGGCAAAAGTAATAAAGGACGACCTTGTAAGAATTAAGAAGGAATATGGTGTTGAACGAAAGACCGTAATAACTGATGCAAAGGTTGCAGTATTTGTTGAAAAAGAAGTTCCGGCACAGGAAGTTGTATTTATTATGGATAGATTTGGCTATGCAAAGACTATAGATACAGCTTCTTATGAACGTAATAAGGAAGCTATCTACAACGATTTTAAGTATGTATTTACCTGTATGAATACTGATAAAATATGTATATTTACGGATAACGGACAGCTTCACCAGATTAAAGTAAAGGATATTCCTTTCCTCACTAAGTTCAGGGACAAAGGTACTCCAATAGATAATCTTGGAAATTATGACAGCAGCGGTGAGCTTATTATATACCTGTGTGCATATGAAACTATCAAAAATCAGAAGCTGCTCTTTGTTACAAGTCAGGGCATGATGAAGATAGTTGACACGGCAGAATTTGATGTAGCCAAGAGAACGGTAGCTTCGACAAAGCTTCAGGATGATGACAAGATAGTAAGCATTGAAAAGGCTGACGTTCAGGTTGAAACGCTTTCTAAGTTTAATCTTGATGGCAGCAGAAGTGAAGTTGAAGAAATTGTAAGTAATAAAAATGTAATTGTACAGACAGCTAATGGTGTGTTCTTAAAGTTCCCTCTTTCTGAAATACCAGTTAAGAAGAAGAGTGCAGTAGGTGTCAGAGGTATTAAGCTTGGCAAAGACGATTATATAGAAGATATATTCATTATGGATGACGGAATGGAATTCACGATGGAATATAAAGGAAAGAAGATAGACTTTGCTAAGATGAAAATGGCACATAGAGACACAAAAGGCATAAAGGTCAGAGTGTAAATTATAATTTTGCTATTAATCGTATATAAATAACATTTCAACGCTATATAAGCATAATAAAATCAGGACAATACAGCGTGGCGTATTCTGCTGCATTGTCCTGATTTTTATTTTTGAATAGAGCTATTTTATAGTTGATAAGAAATATTCGTGTATGCGTGTGTCGCCTGTTAATTCAGGGTGGAAAGAAAGTCCAATCTGATTATTGTATTTAGCGGCAACGATATGATTATCAACACTTGCAAGCACTTCAACACCATCGCTGACATTTTCGATATAAGGTGCTCTTATAAATGTCATAGGATAATTGCCGATATGCTTAATATCAGCGTTAGTTACAAAGCTTGAAAGCTGTCTTCCGTAAGCGTTACGTTTAATGGTGACAGGAAGCGTTCCTATATGGACTGTGTCATCGTCTGCTATATGTTCAGAGAGAAGTATAAGTCCAGCACAGGTTGCAAGTGTTGGAAGACCATTACTAATCATATTCTTAATGTCCTTCATCATATCAAGCTTGTTAAGTAACTGTCCCTGAACAGTACTTTCACCGCCAGGCAGTATCAGACCGTCTAATCCCTCTAAATCATCCCGTTGTCTTATTTCTATTGCTGTATGTCCGATTTCTTCAATCATATGCTCGTGTTCAATAAAAGCACCTTGGACAGCAAGTACACCTATCTTCATAGTAAGCCTCATTTCTATGTGTGATTATATTATTAACGTCCACGTTCTTCCATAATTATCTGTATTTCACTAGGATTGATACCTACCATAGCTTCGCCAAGGTCTTCTGATAACTTGGCAATAAGTGCTGCATCCTGATAGTTAGTAACAGCCTGAACGATAGCAGAAGCACGTTTTGCAGGATTGCCAGACTTGAATATACCAGAACCTACGAACACACCCTCAGCACCAAGCTGCATCATAAGAGCAGCATCAGCAGGGGTTGCAACACCACCAGCGGCAAAGTTAACAACAGGAAGCTTTCCATTATCGTGCACATAAAGTACAAGGTCGTAAGGAACCTGTAACTGCTTAGCTTCCTCAAAGAGTTCATCTTTCTGCATAGATGTAATCTTGCGGATTTCAGAATTCATTTTTCTCATATGGCGTACAGCCTGAACAACATCACCAGTACCAGGTTCACCCTTAGTTCTAATCATAGAAGCCCCTTCGTTAATTCTTCTTAAAGCTTCGCCTAAGTCCCTTGCACCGCATACAAATGGTACATTGAACTGTGTCTTATCAATATGATAAATGTCATCAGCAGGAGAAAGTACTTCTGATTCATCAATATAATCAATCTCAATAGCCTGTAAAATCTGGGCTTCAACAAAATGACCGATACGGCACTTAGCCATAACAGGGATACTTACAGCTTCCTGAATTCCTTTAATCATCTTAGGGTCACTCATACGTGATACACCGCCAGCGGCTCTGATGTCAGCAGGTATTCTTTCAAGTGCCATAACAGCACAGGCACCAGCCGCCTCAGCAATCTTAGCCTGTTCAGGAGTTGTTACATCCATAATAACTCCGCCCTTTAACATTTGTGCAAGTCCTTTGTTTAATTCATACTGAGAAGTAGTTGTCATAATTAGTAACCTCATTTCTTTATATTTAAATGCTTTTTGTTAAATTGTTAAAATGCTCTGCCAGCACTACAAATATATTACATAGCAGTAACTTAATTAACTTGCGACTATAATAAGACTTATCTGATTATATTAAAATGTTCAATGTAAAGAAGTTTGATAATGTCAGGTGGTATTAAACTGACATTTAATTATAAGGGAGAAGATGAATGTGTAATAAGGTCAGATGTAATTATTGAATAAAAATATATAATTTTATATTTGACAATACAACATTTATGTTGTGCTCTAATAAAGTAAGAGGAAAATATTACGCAAAAAGAATTAGCTGTATTGACAGGAAACAAACAGCAGGTTTTTTCCAGAATTGAGGAAAAGGAAAGTATTCCAACAATACGCACATTTAGTCATATACTTGATGCTTTGGGTTATGAATTACAAATTGTAAAAAAAGAATCAATATAATATAATAATATATAAAGTTAAGATAGTATCTAATAAAGGAGGAGTATATGTATACATACAAAACAGAGATTTTAACGGTTGGCACTAAATGGCTTTCAGATAAGGCAGATGCTAATGATGTTGCTATGTTAGACAATCTGATTAATGAGAGAGCGGCTGACGGCTGGGAGTTAGTCACTTATGATTATATGGCAACATCCATGCAGATTAAAGGAGCATTTGTTGTTACATTCAGAAAAGAAAAAGATGATAAGGCGTGGAATGGATTGGAATAAGATGCTAAGATTCACTGTTCCTATGCACGGTGAAGCAAGGTATAGCTTTGATTATCTGACATCAACTTATGATAGTGTTCACGGTGAGGTTATAAAGGTGGGCTTATAAATAATGCTATTACTAATTTAGTACATTTTCCAAATAGATGTAGTTATATTAGAATAAAAAAGTTCCCAGCTGCTATTATTATAGTAACTGGGAACTTTTTTATATTATTAAAGCTTCTGATTATCTTTCATATACTCATCATAAAGTCCGATAACTTTATTCATAACATCAGGGCCAGGTGCTCCGAGAGTAAGACGTTTTTCAACGCAGGTCTTTAAGCTGATAGCTTCGTATACATCTTCTTCAAATACAGGGCTTATCTTCTTGTATTCATCAAGTGAAAGGTCATCAAGTGCAATACTCTTGTCAATACACATAAGAACAAGCTGTCCTACAATACCATGTGCATCCCTGAAAGGAACCCCTTTCTTAACAAGGTAGTCAGCGGCATCAGTAGCATTAGTGAAGCCTTTTTTAGCTGAGTCTTCCATACGTGTATCATTGAATTTCATAGTATCAATCATACCCTTGAATAAGCTTACACAGCCCTTAACAGTATCTATAGCATCAAATGTAAGCTCTTTATCTTCCTGCATATCTTTATTATAGGCAAGAGGAATTCCCTTCATAGTTGTGAGGATACTCATAAGAGCACCATATACACGTCCAGTCTTACCACGGACAAGCTCAGCTATATCAGGGTTCTTCTTCTGTGGCATAATGCTTGAACCTGTACTGAAAGCATCATCTAATTCGATGAATTTGTATTCGTTAGAATTCCATATACATATTTCTTCAGAAAATCTGCTTAAATGCATCATAATAGTAGAGAGTGCACTTAAGAATTCAATAACATAATCTCTGTCTGATACAGAGTCCATACTATTAAGAGTAGGACCAGCAAATCCAAGAAGCTCGGCTGTCATCTCTCTGTTAAGGGGATATGTAGTTCCTGCAAGAGCACCAGCACCAAGAGGGCAGTAGTTCATTCTGTTATATATATCGTGAAGTCGGCTTCTGTCACGTCTGAACATTTCAAAGTAAGCAGAAAAATGATGAGCAACAGTTACAGGCTGTGCTTTCTGAAGATGAGTAAAGCCTGGCATATAAGTGTCGACATTTTCTTTGATTATTCTTAAGATAACTTCCATAAGCTCTCTTACTTCTTCATCAACATTTTTAACTTCATCGCGTGTATAAAGTCTCATATCAAGTGCAACCTGGTCATTACGGCTTCTGCCTGTGTGAAGCTTCTTTCCTGCATCACCGATACGCTCAATAAGGGTAGCTTCCATAAATGTGTGAATATCTTCATATTCATCAGTGATTTCAAGCTTTCCAGATTCTATGTCAGAAAGAATACCTTTTAAGCCGTCAGTAATCTGCTTTCCTTCATCTTCTGAGATAATACCCTGAGCAGCAAGCATTGTAGCGTGTGCAATGCTTCCCTGAATATCCTGCTTGTAGAACTTCTGGTCAAAGGAGATAGAAGCGTTAAAATTATTAACAAGCTCATTAGTTTCTTTAGTGAAGCGTCCGCCCCAAAGTTTCATATTGTACCTCTTTCCTGCACTTCGTTAGTGCTTATAATTAATTGTTAATAGAATGCCTGATTATTCTTCTGATGAATTAATCTCATCACTGTCAAGATTGTCGAAGTCGTCAAGACTATCCAGCATATTTATATCATTATCACCCACGATATTTATATCCATAGCAGATGAAACATCTAAATCTGTGAGAGTATTATCAGCTGAATCTTCAGATAATGCGTTGTAAGTCTCATCAGCTTCAACAGCTTTATTTGTACTGGCGGTTTTTAATATATTTATTGTTATATTTTTCTTCTTTAATATATAAATACCGATTAATATAATAATACATAATGCTGTAATTAAGCAACCCTTAATAAGGTTCACAGGTGTATATTTTAATGTTATTTCGTGGCTGCCCTCACTTATCTGTACGCTTAAGAGAGCATCATAAAGGGCAGAGGTCTCTACTTTTCTGCCATCAATATATACCTTCCAGCCTTTATCGTAAGGAATGGAGAATATAAGGGTTGCGGCTTTATTAGCTGTTATAGTTCCCTTTATCTTGGTGTCTTTAAATGAAGTGATAGAAAGGGAACTGCCATTTAATATATTGTAAGCTTCTGTAAATCTTGAAGTTTCAAGTGTATACACGCTGGCATTCATTGCTGAATCGCCAGATATGACAACAGTATCTGCTGGAACGGCGTAGCCTAGGTCAATTATGTGATTGCCATTTTTAAGTCCTGAATAAGTATATTCAGAATTGTTAATAGTGGCAGTTACGTTGTCGCAGGTCGTATTTCTTACAACCATATACAGATGTCCTGCTTTTACAGGCTTAACTTCAAAGCTTGAGTCAGTGGCATTCTCATAAGTAAGTGTAAATACATTGGCAATGCCTGTAAGTGTCTGTATAAGCGAGTTCTGGTTCTCAATTCCTGTTCCATTGGCTTCTGATGGATTCCATTCGCCTGCATTATTATAGGTTATAAATCCAAGTGGAAGTGTATATTTATTCTCATAGACGAATTCGCCGTCATCTCCAACGTAATACTCGCGAAGAGAACTGCTTGTAAGTATACGGTTGGTAATTGTATATTTAACCGAGAATAAGCTTTCTGTAACAAGTGTAGCACCATTGTAGCCATAGGCATTCATTGAATGTTCAAAGCCAAGCTTTCCGAACAATTCTGACATTCCAGCACTTGAAGTTGATGAAAATGTTGATATTGAGTGGTAATTATGCCAAGCTCCGTCATTTTTTGAACGCGCACCAAACTTCTTATCCATTCGGTAAAATGATGTATCTTCATCTCTTACGGTCTGTGTCACAGATTTAACAGCATCATAATCCAAAAGATAAGATGTTCTGTTAGTAGTTCCAATTCCTGTTGAATCCATATTGATAGTACATTCTATTATACAGACTATAAAAGCAAGAAATGCTGTTACAGGCAGTTTCCAGTTAGTCTTGTTATGGACAATCATAAGCCCTGCATACACAAGAATAAAAGCACCGCTTAAGTAAATTGCCTTAAAATCATAAGTTTCATCAACTGCAAATACTTGTTCAATAAGCACAAGAAGTCCTAAGCTTATCCATACGGCAATTCCTAACTGTCTGCTTGTCATCCGCTTTATATGGCTTAATGCCTCATAACACATTGTAAGCAGGAAGAAAATGTATATAAATGATTGTCTGCAAGGCAGGCTGTTAGGATAATGAAATCCGTGCCATATAAAATTAGGTATATTAAGGTTAAATGCTGTAAGGAAGACAAGCAGTAATACGGATTTGCCTATCTTTTCGCATAAATTGATGTCTTTGTCCATAATATAGAGAGGATAAAGAAGGAATACAGCAACGCTGCAGTATATGTTAGGGTAGTGTTCAAGTCCAAGGTGGATAGGAACATTTATTAATTGTCTAGTGAGCATATTTAATATGCTGAAATAAAGACTTAATTTCTTAGGAAATGCAATGTCACTTGAAGCTGATAAAGAAAATGTGTAGAACTCAGGCAGTAAAAGGCATGCCGCAAGCCCACCGGCAATCAGTGAGTAAAATGCAAATTTTAGAAATGTCTTAAAATAATTCTTGAAAGTACGTTCTTTTTTGTAGGCAGTTACAAGCACAATAAAATAAAGAACAACTGATAAACATACCATAATTGCAATATAGTAGTTAGTGAATATACATAATCCAAGACTTATGCAGTATAGAAAGCATTTATCTTCATTAACAAGTCTTTCAAGGCCAAGCATAATAAGAGGAACAAGTATAAGACAGTCAAGCCACATAATGTTCCAGCTATAAGCAGCTACATATCCGGAAAATGCGTAGAATAACCCGAATAAAGCTATACATATATTCTTATTGGAAAAATGCCTGCTTATATAGTGGGTCATAGAAACGCTTGATAAAGATAACTTAAGGATTATGAGAGTGTTCATAATCTCAATCATATATTTCTGTGGGAATAATACAATAATCCAGTTAGCAGGGCTTGCCAGATAGTACGCATATAAAGATGTGAAATTAGTTCCCATACCAATATCCCAGCTATAAGTAAGGCTTTCTGCGTTGCGGATTTTATACCATAGCTCAGAGAAAAATGGAGCGTACTGGTGATACATATCAGAACGCAGATAACAGTTATTGCCAAATGGAAATATTTCTCTTGCAAAATACAAGGCTGTAAATATTATAACTGGAATAAAAAATGCAATTATATATACGATATTTCCACACGGAATATTACCTGTCTGTTCGTCAAATAAACTGAATTTGTGTCGATGTTTAGTCTGTTGGTTCAAAATTGCTTCCCCCTATGGATAATAATGCTTACATTTTACCAAAAACGGTATTTTATGTAAATGATATATGGTAATTATAATGATTATTTGTACAGTAATTTATATAGTAATATTTGAGGTTTTGCTTGTAATATGGATATTAATTAGGTACAATAAAAATGTATGCGAAGGGAACTTTATATCTTATAATAATGTATTATAGATATAAGGAGTATACATGGACTTGATTAAATTATATAAAAAGCGTAGATATATTATTAAAACAGTTGTATTAGTATTAATTATTATAATTGCAGGCATATTTTATATAAACCCAACCAAAGAAGATGGCAGTGTTATAATTAATAAAGATAATATTTCAGATAAGGAAAGTGATAGCAAGAGTATTATCGGTGGAGTTACCAGCGGCGGTGCTGCTGATGTTAACAATAGTAATGGTAGCGAAGCAGGCAATGACGGACTGGATGAGAATAACAGTAAGATATATGTATATATATGTGGTGCGGTTGTTAATGCAGGAGTTGTCAGTGGTGGTGCAGATATGAGACTGTATCAGGCGGTGGAACTTTGCGGAGGTTTTATTGATGAGGCAGACGGCACCAGAGTTAATCTTGCAATGCAGTTAAAAGATGGAGATAAAATATATATCCCATATGCTTACGATGATATAAGCCTGACAGATGAAATGAACAACGGCTGTAATCCTAATGCCACGGGAATATCGGGCAGTAACACAGAGAATTCAGGCGGTAATAGCGAAAGTTCTGGTGGTAACACAGGGGGAACAGGCAGTAGTAATCTTATTAATATTAATAAAGCTTCCAAGTCTGAACTTATGCAGTTATCAGGTATAGGTGAGGCGAGGGCATTGGATATAATATGTTATAGGGAAAAGTATGGTGCTTTTAAAAGGATAGAAGATATAAAGAATGTATCAGGAATAAAAGATGCAGCATTTAACAAGATAAAAGATTATATATGTGTTTGAACAAGGAGTAATTATTAAAGATGGCGGGTAAAGTATTAGTTGTTGATGATGAAAAGATGATTGTTAAAGGAATTAAATTCAGCCTTATACAGGACTACAGTGTGGTTGACTGTGCCTATGATGGTGAAGAAGCACTTAATATGGCTAAGAACAATGATTACGATATAATACTTCTGGATATAATGCTTCCTAAGATGAATGGGCTTGAGGTATGCCAGCAGATAAGGGAATTCTCTAATGTTCCTATAATTATGCTTACGGCCAAGGGCGATGATATGGATAAGATTATGGGACTTGAATATGGTGCAGATGATTATATAACAAAGCCATTTAATATTCTTGAAGTTAAAGCAAGAATGAAAGCGATCTTAAGAAGAAATAATAAGACTGAGAAAGAACAGGCTAATAGTAATGTATTAAATATCGGGGATATGAGAATTGACTGTGACAGCAGAAGTCTTTTTATCAGAGGCAAAGAGATTTACCTTACAGCTAAGGAATTTGACCTTTTAGAACTGCTTGCATTTAATCCTAACAGAGTATATAGCAGAGATGTACTTTTAAAGACAGTGTGGGGAGCGGATTACCCGGGTGATGGACGTACAGTAGATGTTCATATAAGAAGATTAAGAGAGAAGATAGAAGATAATTCAAGTGAACCTAAGTATGTGCATACTAAGTGGGGAGTAGGTTATTATTTTAATGTTTAATATTAATAAAGGAACGCGGGGACAATCAGCTAAATCCAGGCTGAATCATAAGAAATTAATAACAGATATATTAAGTTTTTTCTTAAGCACAAGATTCAGGCTCGTATTTATAATAGCAGTAATGTCTATTATATCGACAATCTCAGCAGTCAAGGCTGTTAAATATTCATATACGACATCACTTGTTGAAGCAAGGAAAGCCTACGTTAATAATGAGGCTGTGCTTATTGCGGCTGAATTTACGAAGTACGGAAGCATCGAGGAAGCACATAATGATGGAGTGTATGAAAATCTTATGAATTATTCATCGCTTAATGCAATAAGAATAAGGCTTGTAGATAAGAAATATAACATAAGCGTGGATACATATGCGGTTGACACTGGAAAGATTATGATTAATTCCAAGGTTATAACTGTGTATGACAGTCCTAAGACAATAACTGATTACAGCAAAAAGACTGGCAATATAGAAGCAGCTTCTCCTGTATACAACAGCGAGGGACAGCTTATAGCTGTTCTTGTAGTTAATCTTGATATATCAGATATAAGCCAGATAGTAGGGAATGCTTTTGACAGGATATGGGTTATTGAATTTGTGATAATTACCATTATTCTTGTTGTTTCGATTATTGTGACATATTTTTATTTTAAGCCGTATAAGAAAGCACTTCATATTGTTGAAGGTGTTGATTTTGGATATATAGACAAGAGAATGGACGTTAAAGGTTCTACAGAACTTAGACAGTTTGCAAAGCATTTTAACAGTATTATGGACAAGAACAGTGAGCTTGATAATTCAAGGTCTGAGTTTGTGTCAAATGTATCACACGAGTTAAAGACACCTATAACTTCAATTAAGGTTCTTGCCGATTCGCTTAATACGCAGGAAGATGTTCCTGTGGAAGTATATAAGGAATTTATGGTTGATATTGTAAGTGAAATTGACAGGGAGAATAAGATTATTGAGGATCTTTTATGTATGGTAAGGCTTGATAGAGCTTCAGCTACCCTTAATATTTCATCAGTTAATCTTAATGAACTGTTAGAGCTTGTGTTAAAGCGGTTAAAGCCACTTGCACAAAAGAAGAATATAGAATTGTTATTTGAGAGTTTCAGACCGGTTGTGGCACAGATTGATGAGGTTAAGATAACACAGGTAATATCTAATCTTGTTGAAAATGCTATCAAATATAATGATATGGACGGCTGGGTGCATGTTTCACTTAATGCAGATCATCAGTTCTTCTTTGTAAGGGTTGAAGATTCTGGAATTGGAATACCTAAAGAGAGCCAGAGCAGGGTTTTTGAGAGATTTTACAGGGTTGACAAGGCAAGGTCAAGGCAGACAGGTGGAACAGGTCTTGGACTTTCTATAGTTAAGAATATTATATTAATGCACCACGGAACAATTAAGCTGTATAGTGAGGAAGGAATGGGAACAACATTTACTTTCAGAATACCGCTTAATTATGTGGAGTCAAATGATGAGGATAAGAATGAGAATTAGACTATTGATTAATAAACTGGTGGTTATATTATTATGCTGTTGTATGGCAGCAGAGCTGACGGCGTGTTCTTCACAGAACGGGGGCAGGCAGTATACGGTTTATTATACGAACAGTTCAAAGGACAAGCTTATAGAACAGAATTATAATATTGACAGTGATACTTCTATAGAAGATACAGCAAGGCAGCTTCTTGATAAGATGAATGTTAAGCCTGCTGATAAGAATGAATATATAATAAAGCCTGATAATGTTACGCTGTTAGATGTTATGCTTGATGGAAAAGCGATTGCACTTAATTATTCATCTTCATATAAGCAGATGAGTACGCAGGTTGAACTGTTATTCAGGGCAGCAGTAGTAAAAATGCTTACGCAGATAGATGATGTATTGTATGTACATTTTTATGTTGATGGCAAGGAAGCTTTGTATGAGGATGGTACAGTTATAGGTGCATTAAAAAAGACAGATTTTACGGAATCAGACAGTGCATTTGGAGAAATGGACTGGCGTAATGTACAGTTGTATTATGCAGATTATACGGGTACCAAGCTTGTTAAAGTCAAGGAAATGCTTGCTTATAATAAGAATATGCCAATAGAAAGAATGATTGTGCAGAGGCTTATAAGCGGACCTACAGCCGCAGGAGCATACACTTCACTGCCAAAGGACGTCAAGCTTCTTGGCGTGTCTGTTGTAGAAAAGGTGTGCTATGTTAATCTTAGCGAGGAGTTCCGTGACGAGCTTGTTAATGTGAGTTCGTATGTTGAGATATATTCAATAGTTAATTCATTATGTGCCCTTGACAGCATAGAGTCTGTTAAAATATTCATTAACGGAGATTATACGAATACGTTCAGGGATAGTATAAGCCTTGACAGGCTGTACAAATTTAATTCGGGTATAGTTGAATAAGCGTTCCGGAAAGGAACAAAAGGTTAGTTATTTGAAAAGACCATTATTAAATGCGGCTGTAACTCAGCTTATAGCCGCAGTAATATCTACATATTGTTACAGGGAAAAGCTGCATTGGAGTGCAGTGCCTGTAATAGTATTGGTTGGAATTCTGGCATTTGAAGTTTTACGCATATGTGTAAGATTCAATAAGAATTCCTGTCTTTATTATCTTATATTTCTTATATTTCCAGTGACAATAATAAGAACAGGCATAGTAAGTGACAGACTGGGAAAATGTTATGAGGATATAACATTTACAGGCACAATATATAATATGCAGAATAAGGATGGTTATAATGTTTTGTATATTAATAATACGGACATTCATACAGGAATTATTGTATACACAGATGATAATAAATGTAATGCAGGAGACATAGTGCGGGTTACTGGAGATGTTAAGGAATTTGATAAGCCAAGAAATTATGGCAGTTTTGACGCTAATATGTATTATATTTCGCTGGGTTATCCATATAAATGCAATGCAGATAAGGTTGTAGTTACAGAGAGTAACAATAACCGGCTTAGATATATTTTGTATGTAATTAAGCAAAAGATTAAGGGTATATATGCAAAGGTATATAAAGATAAAGCTGGGCTTATGTCATCAATTGTGTTAGGTGATAAATATGAGCTTGATATTAAGACTAAAGAGGAATACCAGAAAAATGGAATTGCACATCTGCTTGCAATAAGCGGTCTGCACATATCTTTAGTTGGTATGGCTGTATATAAGCTAATAAGAAAATATATAGGGATAATGAAAGCTTCTGTAATATCAATCGCGGTTATTATAATGTACCTTATTATGACAGGAGAAACGGTATCTGCCAAAAGGGCGGTATGTATGCTGGTGCTTATTATAATTGCAGATGTATATGGCAGGACATTTGATATTCTTACAGGGTTGTCAGCTGCTTCAATATTAATACTTGGGCGTAATCCATATACGGTCTATAGTATGTCATATATAATGTCATTTCTGGCGATTATAGGTATATCACAGTTATATCCTGTATTAATGCCTGATGAAAAAGCTATAAATAGCAGAATGGACAATACTGGCAAAATAGTAAAAAAGTCGATAGTGTACATTATTAATGCATTGCTATGTAGTATTGCGGTTACATTAGCGACACTTCCAGCAGTGCTTTATAGTTATAATTCGGTATTCATGACAAGTATTTTTATTAACTGCATTGTAATACCGCTTATGCCAGTAGTGATGATAACGGGAATTATTACAGCATTTGCTGGTTTTATATCGCTTAAGCTTGCATATTTTACGGCTGGGGCAGATAATTATGTTCTTGATTTCTATGACTTTGTGTGCGAACGTAATTCAAGGTTGGGACAGTTCAGAATAATAACAGGACAGCCGCCAGCAGGAATAATTATAGTATATAGTGTGTTAATGATAATATTTATCATTGTAAATAAGCCGTCCTTTAAATATAACTTTAAGAATTATTGTAAAATGTATAGTATAGTAAACAAAGCAATTAACTGTATTATTGCTGTTATGCTGATTATATTAGTTATTAATATGCACTACAGGCCTTATAATGGGCTGCAGATTAATATGCTGGATGTAGGACAGGGTGACAGCATATATGTAAGTGCTTCGGGCAGACATAATTTTTTGTTTGACGGTGGAAGTACGGATATTAAAAGTGCAGGACAGTACCGGGTGTATCCTGCATTGCGTGCGATGGGCTGTAAATATATAGACTGCATTTTTATAAGCCATACGGATAATGACCATATAAGTGCAGTTATGGAGCTTATTAAGATGTGTAATGATACATTTTCTATTGGGAGTATTGTTATGCCGGATATTAAAGGCAAAGAGAATATAGAGGCATATATGAAGCTTGTGGATATGGCTGATAAAGCAGGCATAAATGTATGTTATGCCGTAAGAGGATATACATTTACAGTAGGAGAGCTGGATATTAAATGTATACATCCCTGTGCTGGTTACGACTATGAGGATAGTAACGATTATTCTGCTGTTTATTGCATAAGTTATAAAAAATTCTCAATGCTTATGACTGGTGATGCAGAAAGCAGGGCAGAGGACTGCCTTATTAATGATATTAATAAAGAGAGAGCAGCTAATGTAGATATTAAAGATGAGCTTTCTGATATAACAGTTCTAAAGGTGGGACACCACGGCTCTAAATATGCTACAAGTGATAAGCTGCTTAAGACAATTAAGCCGCAGTATGCACTTATATCGTGCGGTATCAATAACAGGTACGGGCATCCCCATAGTGAAACGCTTGAAAGGTTAGAAGACAATAACTGCAAGGTGTATGTTACAAATACATTAGGAGAGATAATAATTAGAACAGACGGATACAAAATGAGCGTTCATCAATATTTACAATAATGCAGTATAAATGGTACAATTATACTTATGAAAACTTTAAATGATAATATTAAAAAAGGCGAATATCAGAAAGTATATCTTATATATGGTGAGGAAGAATATCTTAAAAAGCAGTATAAAGATAGAATGAAACAGGCGATAATAGGTGATGATACTATTAATTACAGTTATTTTGAAGGAGATAATACAAAGCCTGAAGATGTAATTACTATATGTGAGACAATACCATTTTTTAGCGAAAGACGACTTGTTATAGTAAGTGACAGCGGGTATTTTAAGACGGCTAATGATAAAATGGCAGACTATATTAAGGAACTGCCGGATTATCTTATATTAATATTTATAGAAAAAGACGTTGATAAGAGAAATAAAGTATATAAGGCTGTAAGTTCTAATGGATATGTATGTGAAATGCAGTATCAGACACCAGCAACGCTTAAAAGGTGGATAGCAGGAATGATGGCTTCTAATGATTATAAAATAAGTGAGGCAGCATGTGAGCTTCTTCTTGATAAGACTGGTGCAAGTATGGAGTTCATAAGAAATGAGATAGACAAGCTTATAAGCTATTGCAGTGATAAAAAGATGGTTATGCCGCAGGATGTTGAGGCGGTATGTTCAACACAGACTGTAAGCCATATATTCGATATGCTTGAGGCGGTTGCCAATAAGAATAAAGAAAAAGCACTTTCGCTTTATTATGATTTGCTTACATTAAAAGAGCCTCCGATGAGAATACTATATCTTATAGTAAGGCAGTTTAATGGAATATTGCAGGCAAAGGAGCTTGCGGCAAGGGGGCTTTCAAGCAAAGAGATAGCTTCGGCTATAAAGGTTGCACCATTTGTTGCTGGTAAATATCTTTCACAGGCAAAATATTTTACAACAGATACAGTTAAAGATATATTAAATGAATGTGCAGATATAGAAGAACGTGTAAAGCAGGGAAGATTGCAGGATAAGCTCGGAGTAGAGCTTATAATAATTAAATATTCAGCGTAAAATATAATAGGGAATTTCCTATTACATAAAAAAGACTGGTGCGAGGGTATGCACCAGTCTTTTATGTTAAATAAAATAATTAAGCTAAAGTGTTAACAGCCTTAGTAATACGAGATACTTTTCTAGCAGCTGTGTTCTTGTGGAAGATTCCTTTAGAAGCAGCCTTAGATATCTCAGCTATAGCAACAGGAAGAGCAGCTTCAGCAGCAGCCTTGTCACCAGCAGCAACAGCAGCGTCTACCTTCTTGATATAAGTCTTAACCTTAGACTTTATTGCCTTGTTTCTATCAGCTCTTACCTGACTTGTGATTACTCTCTTCTTAGCAGATTTAATGTTAGCCAATCCGTACACCTCCAAATATTAATATAATCTTAGTTATCTGTTTCGCATTAAAGCCGGACACGGACGATCTAATGTAAACATACTCATATATCTTATAGTAGAAAGTCCATAATGTCAACCATTAATTCACAAAAATATTTATCATTAAATAAATATTCCTGCACATTATAAATAATAAGATGTGAAAAATCAATATTATAGAGATTTTTCATATAAAAATAATGATGCAAGGGTCATAATTCAGGGACAAAATACCTTTTGATTCTTGGTGTCATATAAAGTATGGAATTAAATATGTATACAACATTATATGGGAGTTAAAGATATGCAGAATAATATTAGAACAGACCTTGCAGTAGAATTAAATGAGGAGATTTCAAGAAAAGCCGGCAGGTTAAAAGGCATTATTGTAAATCAGCATAAAGATAAGGATACAGGGATAGAAGTTACAAGCCTGAAGGTTACTAATAAAGCAGGTGAGAGAATGATTGGAAAGCCAATGGGCACTTATATAACGATAGAGGCAAGAAAGATAAATGAGATGAATGAAGATTATAACAATAATGTCACCGAAATTCTGAAAAATTATATCAGCGAACTTATAGGTGAGCTGTTAAAAAATAAAAAAGTTAAAGATAACGGAAAGGATAGCAGACAAGATAATAAAATACCATTTTCAGGTGGGAAAAATATAAGCTCCAAAAGACCCATAAGTCTTTTGGTGGCAGGACTTGGCAACAGGGATATTACATCGGACTCGCTTGGACCACTTGTTGCAAAGAACCTGTATATTAATGGACATATTGATAATGATGATACGGGGCTGTGTGTATGTTCAATAATACCGGGAGTTATGGGGGATACAGGTATGGAAACTGCGGATATAATTAAGGGAATTGCAAAGCAGATAAATCCGTCAGTTATTATTGCAATAGATGCACTTGCAGCAAGAAATATAGAAAGGCTTAATACTACAATACAGCTGTCGGATATGGGCATTAATCCAGGATCAGGAGTAGGCAATCACAGAGTTGGAATTAATTATGAGAATATAGGAATACCAGTTCTTGCAATTGGAGTTCCAACAGTAATAGATGCTTTGACAATAGTAACAGACCTTGTAAGTCCTCTTATAGGTGATTGCAGTGCTGATGAGATAGCAGCATTTTTTTCAGGGATAGACAATAATATGAAGGATATGTATGTCACACCTAAAGCGATAGATCAGGACATTAAAAATATAAGTGCGATAATATCATCAGCTATAAATAACCTGGAGCAGGCTGGAATATCTGGATAATTACAAGCTTTGAACGGACTGTAAAATTATTAGTTATAAATACAATATTTTGGCTGATGGATATTTTTAAATAAAATAGGTAATATTCTTAATAAGCATTAATACAATTAAATATCAGATATAAATTCGATATAAAAGTACAGTAAAGTTGTATACAAGAATGGAGGATTAGCATGGAGCGTAAGCACAGGCTGTCATCATTATTGTCAATTGTGATTATTGTAATTGTATTGGCACTTATAGGTAAGAATATGAAGGTAACAGCATTTATAGAGGATACATTTATTAGTGGCTGTTTAAGGCTTATGTCACCTGCAATGCTGTTTTATGACAAGCCACAACTGCTGGATAATAATATATGGGCACAGCTGGTTAATAATGTTGTACCTGTCAATGCTGTGATTAATAACCAGAATGATGATTATATAAAGCTTGCAGACAATGATGCAGGTGGTGTTATAAGTATTAATGCTGGAGCAGATAATCTGGTAAATGGTCTTAACAATGGTGAAGATAATAGCGGTACAAAAAATGAGACAGATAATAATGCAGGCAATGCTGGTGATACACAGCCGCAGGAGAGTATAATTGCAGGAAATACCACGCAGAACAGTAATATTAACAACAGCCAGCAATTGAACGAATCGGATATACGGAATATTATTTCAAGAAATACAGTGAGCGGTGCAGTATATGATAAATCGCAGCTTACAGATTATAATTTTGTGAGAAGCCATTTTTATACAGTTACATCAATAACGGATCTGACTGACAGTATACTGCGGCCGGCAGAATTTATAGAGAAAAATCTTGCAATAAGCAAGGATAACAGCAAGCCGCAGATACTCATTTTCCATACCCATTCACAGGAGGGATTTACAGATACAGTAGAGGGAGATGTGTCAACGACAATAATAGGAGTTGGCGATTATCTCACAGAACTGCTTGTCAATAAGTATGGATATAATGTCATACACGATACGAGTGTGTATGATTATGTAGACGGAAAACTTGACAGAAGCAAGGCATATACATATGCAGAAAATGGTATTGAGAAAATACTTGCTGACAACCCTACGATAGAAGTTGTTATTGATCTGCACAGAGATGGTGTTGCAGATACAACACATCTGCTTACTAATATTGACGGAAAAGATATGGCGAGGGTTATGCTTTTTAATGGACTTAGCTATAGTAAGGTAAATGGCGATATTGCATATCTTAATAATCCTTACAGGGACGATAATCTTGCTATGAGCCTGCAAATGCAGTTGTTAGGCGAGGCTTATTATCCGGGATATCTTAGAAATATATATGTTAATGCATACAGGTACTGCCTTCACAAAAGAGGAAGGTCAATGTTAATAGAGGCAGGAGCACAGACTAATACAGTTGGAGAGGTTAAAAATGCTATGGAGCCATTAGCGGATATTCTTAATAAATGTTTATCGGGTGAGAAAATGATTAATTAATTGTACTTGAATTACGGCTGATTTGATTGTATTATAATTACGTTAATCAGTTAAACTGATAAATCGATAAAATAAAGGCTAGGAGATATAAGTATATGAATAGAGTATTAGAAGATATACAGCCAAAGAATGTATTTAGATTTTTCGAGGATATATGTAATATTCCTCACGGTTCAGGCAATGTTGAGAAGATAAGCAGATACCTTGTTGATTTTGCTAAGGAAAGAGGACTTGATTACAGACAGGATGAGAATTTCAATGTTGTTATAAGAAAGCCAGCAACTAATGGAAGCACAGGAGCACCAGTTATTATTCAGGGACATATGGATATGGTTGCTGTTAAGACACCAGACAAAGATAAAGATATGGAAAATGAAGGCCTTGACCTTTTAGTTGATGGTGATTATATAAAGGCAGACAGAACAAGCCTTGGTGGAGATGATGGAATAGCAGTAGCATATGCACTTGCAATTCTTGATGATGACTCAATCAAACATCCGGATATTGAAGCTATATTTACGGTAGATGAAGAAGTAGGTATGCTTGGTGCAGAAGCTATGGATTGTTCAGATATTAAGGGAAGAATAATGCTTAATATTGATTCAGAAGATGAAGGTATCTTCTTATCAAGCTGTGCAGGTGGAGCTGTTATTATATCTAAGTATCCGGCAGTAAATACAGAAGTTACGGGAACAGAAGTCACAATAAATGTATCGGGAGTTACAAGCGGACATTCTGGTGTTGATATTATATACCAGAGAGCTAATGCCAATGTTGTTCTTGGCAGACTTCTTTTTGAATTATCAAAGCAGTATAACTATAATATCAAGACTATCTCAGGTGGTGAGAAAGATAATTCAATTGCCCCACGTTCAGAAGCAGTTATCGTTGTAGAAGATGGTGATACTGCTGGCGTAGTAGAAATGCTTAATAAGTATGCACAGCTTATAATTAATGAATATAGTGTTACAGATAAGGATATGTCTATTAAAGTAAGTCAAGGCAGTAAAGTATCTGTCCAGGCAATGGATTACAGTTCTACTAATAAGGTTGTACTTGCACTTACACATATTCAGGATGGTGTTGTTAAATTAAGCAACGACATTAAAGGACTTGTACAGACATCAATTAATGCGGGTGTTGTAAGAATGGAAGATGGAAAGGTTGTAATTACGTATCTTCTTAGAAGCTCAGTAGAGAGCGAGAAAGAATACCTTATAGATAAGGTTACAAGTATGGTTGAGCTTCTTGGTGGTGAATATGTTATCACAGGAAAGTATCCAGCCTGGGAATACAGGAAAGAGTCAATGTTAAGAGAAATTATGTCTGATTCTTTCAAAAAATTATACGGAAAAGAACCGATTATTCAGGCTATACACGCAGGTGTTGAGTGTGGTATGTTTGCAGATAAGCTTGACGGACTTGACTGTGTATCATTCGGACCAGATATTATTGATATTCATACATTTAATGAAAAGCTTAATGTACCATCAGTACAACGTACATGGGAGCTTATATTAGATGTACTTGCTTCATTCTAATTAATAAATACAAAGCAGTAATTGATATGCGTTAAATCAGAAAATGGCTTGCAAGAAGTTCATATTTAGATTATTTAGGCATATTGATTGCTGCTTTTCAATTTGTTTGTACAAATGTAACAAAAATCACAACATTTTTAATAAAATATTGACAGATATTATATATAATGTTATCTTATATGAGTACATAGCATTTAGCTATAATCTATTAATGATACAATAGATAATTCGTAGTAATACATTTATAGAATACAATCTATTGTTATTGTACCTGAAAAGGTATGTCGTGGGCGTGGGTCTTGCCCGGTTAATTCCCAATTATGTATATATTCACTGCGCAGGAATATAGCTATTATTTTACGAAAGGAATATATTAAATGAAAGAAACTAATACTATATCAATGATGAATTTTGAGGATTTTAAGAAAGTTATTATGAAGAAAGCTGAACCTGTAGCAGGAGAAGGTGGGACTGTTGATATAACACACGTTATAAAGAATAATGGTTGTGAATATGACGGGCTTATTATACTTAATAAGGGGAGTGTGATATCGCCAACAATATATTTGAATGATTATTATGAGCAGTATGTTAATGGTAAATCAATAGACAGTATATTTGCTGGAATTAAGGAGTTGTATTATCTGAATAAAGACAGATTATCGGTTGATACGCAGAGTCTTATGAGTTTTGAGGGGATAAAAGATAAAATTGTATACAAGCTTATTAATTACAATGCGAACAGGAAGTTGTTAAGCCTTGTGCCACACAAGAAAATACTTGACCTTGCAATGGTATATTACTGCATATTAGGGGAGATTGAGGATGGTAATGCAACAGCTCTTATATATAACAGCAATATAAAGAACTGGCACATAAAAGAAGATGAGCTGTACAGGACAGCGGTTGGTAATACACCTAAGCTTCTTCCTGTAAAGATATATGAAATGTCAGAACTTATAAAATATGTTGATACAGCAGAGGGAAGATATTCATTGGATGATCCTTGGTGCAGTAATTTTTATGTACTTACTAATAAAAGCCGAATTAATGGTGCGGCGGGCATTATGTATGAGGGAGTATTAAAGAAGCTTGCAGATAAGCTGGAGAGTGATATGTATATATTGCCTTCATCAATCCATGAAGTTATTATTCTTCCAAAGTCAACAATGTTTAATAAAGAGGAACTGATGGCTATGGTAAGAGATGTTAATACAGAGGGAGTTTCAAAAGATGAAGTTCTGTCATATACAGTGTATGAATATGACAGAAATACAGAAGAACTATATTCTTAAATGCACACAATGGGAGTCGAACCCACGACCTTTCGCTCCGGAGGCGAACGCTCTATCCAACTGAGCTATATGTGCTGATAATAAATAATAATACACTATTTTTTATAAACAAGCAAATGTTTTGATTTTGTTGTATGTTTTTGATATTATAATATGAGTGCCTGAAGGATAAAATAATATTTTCTCATAGAAAAATACATAAATACATATATGAAAATATGCAATGTATGGCATATTTAAAAATGTATAATGATATGTGGATATATAGAGAGTTGAATTATCCTTCTGGCACTATAAAGTTTATGGCTTCTGATATTTAATTCAGAAGGCGATAATTTTGAAAGGAGCACATATATAATATATATGCGGATAAATAAATATTTAAGTGCCAAGGGAGTATGTTCAAGGCGTGAGGCAGACAGGCTTTTAGAGGCAGGCAGGATAACAGTTGACGGGGCCGTTGCTGAATGTGGGCAGCAGGTTGATGATAATAATATTATATGTATAGATGGCAGTAAGATTTATAATGATAAACCAGAAGATATACTTATAGCATTTAATAAGCCTGTTGGCATTGTATGTACAACAACTAACAAGCAGGGAAATAACAATATTGTTGATTATATAGGCTACAGTGAAAGAATATATCCGATAGGAAGGCTTGATAAGGAGTCGGACGGACTTATTCTTCTTACAAATAATGGTGAAATAACTGACAGGATATTACGCTCAGTTAATGGACACGAGAAAGAATACATTGTTAAAGTTAACAAGAATATAACTAAAGATTTTCTTGATAAAATGTCTGCTGGCGTGTATTTAAAAGAATTAAATGTCAAGACTAAACAGTGCAGAATATATAAAGTAAACAGCAATACATTCAGAATTGTACTGACACAGGGGCTTAACAGGCAGATAAGAAGAATGTGTCAGGAGTTGGGATATAAGGTTGAAAAGCTTACAAGAATACGGGTTATGAATATTGAACTGGGTGACCTTGCCTGCGGTGAATACAGAGTCGTAGAGGGTGCAGAGAAAGAAAAGCTTTATAACAGCCTGTAGGGTGTGAGTGCTGCTTTTTTTGCTATAGCTGGATAAGAGAAGCTTTGAAATAGGTTTATAGGTATGTATATTTAATTGTTAATCTGGAGGAATATTAAGATATGGAGAAGTTAGATAGAATTAAGGAGCTTGTTGCACTTCTTAATAAGGCAGGAAAAAGCTATTATTCAGAGGGACAGGAAATAATGTCTAATTATGAATATGATGCTTTATATGATGAACTTAAAAAGCTTGAAGAGGAAACTGGCTGTGTGCTTTCGGATAGTCCTACAGTAAATGTTGGATATGAAGTATTAAGTGAGCTTCCAAAGGAACGACACGACTCACCAATGTTAAGTCTTGATAAGACCAAAGACAGGGAAAGCTTAAGGAGCTGGTTAAAAGACCAGAAAGGATTGTTATCGTGGAAGCTTGATGGACTTACTATAGTTCTTACATATGAGAATGGAGAACTGGTAAAGGCGGTAACAAGAGGCAATGGACAGATTGGTGAAATTATTACTAACAATGCAAGAATGTTTAAGAATATACCTGTAACTATAAGTTATAAGGGAAGACTTGTGTTAAGAGGAGAAGCAATTATAACTTATTCTGATTTTAACAGAATTAATGAGGAAATTCCTGAAACAGATGCCAAGTACAAAAATCCAAGAAATCTTTGCAGTGGCTCAGTAAGACAGCTCAATAATAAGATAACAAAAGAGCGTAATGTCAATTTCTTTGCATTTACGCTTGTATCAGCAGATGGAGTAGATTTTAATAATTCAAGAAAATGCCAGTTTGAATGGCTTAAAAGCCAGGGATTTGATGTTGTTGAATATAAGGAAGTTGATAAAGATAATATACTAGATGCAATTGACTGGTTTGAGCATACAATTGTTAATAACGATTTTCCGTCAGATGGACTTGTTATTATATATGATGATATTGCTTATGGTGAATCGCTTGGAAGAACAGCGAAGTTTCCAAGAAATGCTATGGCATTCAAATGGACAGATGAAACCGCAGAAACTACATTAAAAGAGATAGAATGGAGTGCTTCAAGAACGGGACTTATCAATCCTGTGGCAATATTTGAACCGGTTGAACTGGAAGGAACTAAAGTTTCAAGGGCAAGCGTGCATAATATAAGCATAATGGAAAGCCTTAAGCTTGGAATAGGTGACACAATTAAAGTATTTAAGGCCAATATGATTATTCCGCAGATTGCAGAAAATATTACACAGAGCGGAACAGTAAGGATACCAGAAGTCTGTCCGGTATGTGGTGGAAAGACAAGGATAAGCGATGTTAATGATGTAAAATCATTGTATTGTGATAATGAACAGTGTCAGGCTAAGCACATAAAAAGCTTTGCACTTCTGGCATCAAGAGATGCACTTAATATAGACGGTTTATCAGAGGCAACTTTAGAAAAGTTCATTCAGAAAGGTTTCCTGAAAAAGAGAGGGGATATTTTCAGAATATCAAGATATAAAGATGAAATAACAGCAATGGAGGGCTTTGGCGAGAAATCTTATAATAATCTTATTGAAGCACTTGAAAAGGCAAAAGATACAGATTTAGTCAGGGTTATATATGGACTTGGAATAGATAATGTGGGACTTTCCACAGCAAGATTAATAGTTAATAAGCTTAATAATGACTCTGAGGCTGTTCTTAGAGCAACAGCAGATGAACTTACGGATATAGATGGAATAGGTGAAGTTATAGCAGAGGCATTTGTTGAATATTTTAAAAATGAAGATAAGAAAGATGAGTATCTTGACATATTAAGTGAGGTTAATATTAAAGAGGCTGAAAATGCACAGACAACAGAGGAACTTGCTGGCAAGACATTTGTTATAACAGGAAATGTTAATCATTTTGCTAACCGTAATGAACTTAAGGCACTTATAGAGAGTATGGGAGGCAAGGTGACAGGTTCTGTCACAGGTAACACATCGTATCTTATTAATAACGATAGTACATCGCAGTCAACTAAGAACAAGAAAGCTGCCCAGCTTGGTGTTCCAGTGATTACGGAGGAAGAATTCATCAAGCTTGCAGGAAAAGATGAATTGTTGTAGAATACATCATTAACAGTAAGTTTGACTATATTAAAATGTGATTTACACAGGAATCGAGGTAAATATGCCAATTAAAATACAGAATGATCTTCCAGCTAAGCACGAGTTAGAGGAAGAAAATATATTCGTGATGGACGAAAGCAGGGCACTTTCACAGGATTTCAGAGAATTGCAGATAGCGATTCTTAATCTTATGCCAATAAAGCAGGACACAGAATTGCAGTTATTAAGAGCATTATCTAATACTCCATTACAGATTGATGTGACATTTATACAGACAGAATCACATGTGTCAAAGAATACATCATCATCACATATAAAGAAATTTTATGAAACATTTTCTAATGTAAAAGACAGAAATTTCGATGGACTTATAATAACAGGAGCACCAGTTGAAAAGCTTGCATTTGAAGAAGTGAATTACTGGGATGAGCTTACAACAATAATGGAGTGGTCAAAAGAGCACGTTACATCAACACTCCACATATGCTGGGGTGCACAGGCGGGACTTTACTACCATTATGGAATTAAGAAAGTCCTTCTTGATGAGAAATTATCAGGTGTATACAAGCACCACGTTCTTAACAGAAAAGAGCCTCTTGTAAGGGGATTTGATGATTTCTTTATGGCACCACATTCAAGATATACAGAAGCGTGCAGGGAAGATATATTAAACAACAAACAGCTCAAGGTATTTGCTGATTCAGATGAAGCGGGCATATATATTGCAATAGGACAGGACGGCAAGCATATATTTGTTATGGGTCACCCTGAATATGACAGAATGACACTTGATCAGGAATATAAGAGAGATTTAGACAAGGGGCTTGAGCCACAACTTCCAGCGAACTATTATCCAGATGATGATTGCAATAGAAAGCCAGTGTTATCTTGGAGAAGCCACGCTAATAATCTTTATACTAACTGGCTGAATTATTACGTATACCAGACGACCCCTTATGACCTTAATGAGAAGGTCCAGACGTATGGAAATTAGAATTTGATGTGGATTTATACGTTTGCATATATAAAAACAACCAGAAGTAATATTTGAATATATTATTTGTAATGATTTTTATATGTATATATGGTATAATTAATACACGGAAAGGGATAAAAGTTTGGAGATAGATATACTAATAGATGAATTGACAGCGTGTCTTATTCAACGTAAAACGGGGCTGATTGTTGAAACAGATTACGAAGAAAAGCAGTCACCAATTAAATTCAAAGACTATAATGGGTGGAAATTTGATTGGACAATACCAGAAAACAATGATTATAAAATATATGAGTTGTTTGTTAAGGGTGATGATACAGTTCAAGGTAGAATTGCTTTTAAGATAGATGGTGGAGTTGCCGATGTTAATATTGTAGAAGCTGCACCGCATAATGTGGGTCATAATGGTGAATATATAGGTGTAGGTGGTCATTTATTTGCTATTGCTTGTCAATATAGTATGGATGCAGGCTGTGATGGATATGTTGCATTTACAGCTAAGACTAATTTAATAGAACACTATAAGAAGGAATTAGGAGCAGAGGTTATTAGTGGTCAAAAAATGTATATTGGTGAATTAGAGGCACAAAAGTTAATAGACAAATATTTGGAAAGTAGGTGATGTTATGCTTGCAACTATGAAAAATGAATATAATAAGTTGTCAGATATTGAAAGATTTATAACAGATGGAAGATTAACAGAGCCTTCAAATGGAAAGCGTTTTGAGTGGCGTGAAATGATTGAAGAAGTTAAAAAACTCGGAAGACCATTGAAAGAGGAAGAAACAAAAAAATTTAGAATTAAGTAGTTGAATATTGCTATTTGGAGAAATAAAATAATTATGTTTTATTATAAGCACCAACAGAGTAAAATCTGGCGGTGCTTATTTTTTACTCAATTATAACGTCTGACCGATATCTGGTAGTATAGATGCTTGACGTACGCAAAAACGTACGTTATAATAATTTTGACATAGAAATCTCTACATTCAAGATAATATTTAGCATATAATTAAAGAAGAACAGATGCAAAATATAATATAATTTATAAGAGATAAGATAGAAACATATAGAGTGTATGAGAAAAAACAGAGTGTAAGAGAGATTTTAAAAGAGAATATTAATGGAAATAATTAAATGTAGAAATTGAAAAATAGTACAAAATAGGACAATATATTTGATTAAAGGAAAAAAGCAAGGAGATTTTATTATGTCAGCAATTAATATAACAAACGCAAGAAAGGAACTCTATAATTTGGTAGAGGACGTTAATCGCTATAGTGAACCAACCTTGATTGTAAGTAAGAAAGGTAATGCGGTTCTGATATCGGAAAGTGATTGGAATGCAATTCAGGAGACGATTTATCTTAATTCCATTCCAGGTATGGTTGAGTCCATAAAAGAAGGAATGGATACGGCTATAGAGGATTGTGTGCCCGAAGAAGATGTAGAGTGGTAAAAATATGTACCGAATAGTTTGCACTAAACAGGTAGTAAAAGACATTAAGAATTTGAAAAGTGTACATCTTGATGAAAAAGCAAAAAAACTAATAGAAGTTATTAAAGAGAATCCATTTCAAAATCCACCTCCATATGAGGAATTACCTGGTAATTTACAAGGTGTATATTCAAGAAGAATAAATATTCAGCATAGATTGGTATATCAAGTGTATAATGAGCCGATTATAGCTGGTGAAATTGAGTATAATGGAACGATAAAGATTATCAGAATGTGGACACATTATGATAAAGTAAGGTAAAAATAATCAATAGAATTAAGGTGACCAAATATGATAAACGAAAAAGAAATAATGCCCTTTAATTTCTTCAAATATGGTGGCATATACACCGGTGGGCATAATGGTATGAGATATAAGATTGAGCGTACAGGCGAAAAGCCAGATTATGTACTTAATGTACTAATCTGGCAGGGTCCGTATGCCTCAACGGCGATGAAGGAAGAAGATATTACATCTAAGGAATTTGAATATTCAGAAGAAGGCAGGAGCAGTGCAATTCAGTGGATACAAGATATGTATGATACTAATATTGACCGCTGGGAAAATGCACCATCAATTAATCAGGTAAAGTCAACCTTAGAGTAGATTATTATATAGATTAAGCTGGATAATAGTATATTTGCACACAAAGAAAATATACTGTTAAGGGTCAGTGAAGTTACACAAGATAACAGGCTTGTTATTAATCTAAGTGCTATATTAGATGATGTAACTGCAATAATACTTAAGCTTAATGGAGTAATTATATTATTTATGATATCTGGCTTAAAATGATACATTTTGTAAAGCTTGATATAATGCAGGGCACACACTAATATATTGCTGATTATAAGTCCATAGATATATCCGGATATGCCAATTCCGGGAACGAGCAGTATTAATGAGGCTATTCTTATAGCGAGACCAGTTATGCTGTATGCACAGGTTCTTGCAGTCATATTAAGGCCGTTTAATATGCTTGCAAGGCTTGTTTTGACATATAGAAATGGACATATACAGGCAAGCATAATGGTATAATTGTGTACACTGGGTTCGTGAAACAGTGTTGCTCCAAGTCTGCCAATGTATAAAATAAATAGCACACAGCTCATTATACCAAGGTGCATACATATATTCACGGACTGGTGCAGAGTTGTGATTACACTGGAACTACGTTGTACAGAGTTGTCTTCTGACACTTTAGGAAGAAGCATAACAGACATTGAGTTGGTTATGGCAGAAGGAAAGAGGAGCAGTGGAAGTGTCATTCCAGATATAATTCCATAAGTGCTGACAGCATTTTCTTTTGACAAGCCATATATAATAAGCTGGGCTGGGATTAATATTGCCTCAGCACTTTCAAACAGGTGCAAAAGGAGGCTGTTTAAGTTGAGCGGGAGAGCATATAGTGCAATAACTCTGATGTAAGAGGTTTTGCGTGCTGAACAGCTATTGTTATTTCTAATAATTTTATTATTCTTATTATTCTGTTTGTTGTTTACATAGACACATCCAATGCAGAATATATCAGCACAGACTTCACCTGCGATATTACCATATAAAGCATCAGTTACAGTTAAAGTTTCCAGATTTCCAGAAATCAGGTGATAATAGATTATCACACTGAATATTCGTATTAATTGCTCAATTATCTGTGATATTGCGGGAATAAATGTCTTTTTACAGCCGTAATAATAACCACATATACAGCTGTGTATTGCGGATAAGGGAATACCAATTGCGATTATCTGGATAAGTGGAGCACAATCGGCGTTAAACATAAGTTTATCGGCTATTTCATATGAAAATGCGGCACATACCGCAGAAAATATACAGGATAACGGAAAACTCATTAAAAGACCACCAAGGAGTACATTGATATTTCCGTGTGTCTGTGCTGTGTATTTGGAAATTGCAGAATTAAAGCCACACATACATACAGAAAATGCAATTCCACATAAGGGAAGGACTAATTGCAGCATTCCCATTCCGTATGAGCCAATGTGTGAATTAAGAAAAATGCGGTAATAAAATCCAAGTATGCGGCATAGAAGTCCAGCGATTGTAAGGATGATAGTTCCTTTGATTACAGGAGTATATAGTAGTTGTCTGCCTGATTTGCTGCTCATAATTAAGAAAAGGCTCCGTTGTCTTTATTAACATAGTATGCAGCTTTTGAATATAATATTAATAAGTAATACAGTGGATTGTGAACTTAAATATTGACTGTATGGAAAGAGGGAAAAGCTGGGAGGAGGCATATGTTATATCTTGATAATGCGGCGACAACGCCTATGAGTTTGCCGGTGTGTAAGGCTATGTGGCAGTATATGATAAATGATTATGGGAATCCATCGTCAATATATGAATGTGGAAGAAATAATAAAAGGGCAGTTGAAGAAGCGAGGGCAAATATAGCCGGACTGATAGGCACAGAGGCTGATAATATATATTTTACATCTGGCGGAACTGAGAGCGATAACTGGGCATTAGAGGCAGCGGTTGCAGGAAAGCACAGTGGAACTATTATAGTAAGTGAAATTGAACACCCTGCAATATTAAATAAATGCAGGGATTTAGAGAAACGTGGGTATAATATAGAATATTTAAGATGCACATCGGATGGCATAATTGATATTGAGGATTTAAGAAGAAAGATAAAAGATGATACTTTGCTTATATCGGTTATGCTTGTTAATAATGAGATAGGAACAATACAGCCATTAATGCAGGTTAGTGCGGTGGCATCAGAATACGGTATTCCTGTTCATACAGATGCAGTTGCGGCATTTGGACATATTGATATTGATGTTCATAAGCTTGGAGTATCTATGCTCAGCGTGAGTGCACATAAAATATGCGGACCTAAAGGTGTTGGATTTTTGTATACAGACAGGGAGCTTGAGCCGTTAATATATGGAGGCGGACAGGAGAAAAATATGCGTTCCGGTACAGAAAATGTTGCTGGAATAATCGGACTTGCAACAGCTGCGGATATTGCTGTTAATACACTGCATTACAGAATGGAAAAAGAGTGGAATATACAAAGATATATGGCAGAGCGGATAGTTAATGAAATCCCGTATACAAGCATTAATGGCAATATGACAGGCAGGGTATCAGGAAATATTAATATCTGTTTTAAAGGTATAAGTGCAGGTGAACTTGTGCTTCTTTTGGATAAACAGGGCATATGCGTATCCTCTGGTTCGGCGTGTCACGGCAATCACGGCGGACCTTCGCACGTATTAAAGGCTATAGGAAAGACTGATGAAGAAAGCCTTGCTTCAATAAGACTCACATTTAATCATACATTAAATCAAAATCAGGCTGATTACTGCATTGATTGTATTAAGAAAAATGTTGCAGCATTACGGAAAATTAAAAATGATTAAAATAAATCTTGAAACTATAAAAAATAATGCACTTTACAAAAAGCGAAAAATATATCAAAAGATTAATATAATATCAGCCCACAAGTATGAAAGCAAAATCCATACTGAGGGGCTGATATATGCTGTAAATTAATGCTGCAGATGCAGTGGCAGATACTTGGTCTTTTCAGATATTAATAAACATATATGGAGCAATCAGTCTACAGAAAAGCTGGTGATGATAACCCTTATGTGCTTATATAGATACGAATTCAGGCTTTCTTTCCTTGAATATAGTATAATAGTTAAATCCTGCATTTTTAAGCATATCAGTGATTATTTCATAGGAATATGCAATATGGCAGGCTTTATGGGCATCAGAACCTGTTGTTATAATCTCGCCGCCAAGTGAGCGGTACATTTTTACTATATCAAGGCAGGGATTAGGATTTTTAAGTCCGTATTTAAGTCCTGCGGTATTGATTTCAATGCCTTTGCCCTTGTCAATAAGAAGTCTTAGGATTGTATCGAAATAATCATAATAATCTTTCCAGTTATAATTATTATCCTGATCAGGAGCATATCTTACAATATAATCAAGATGTCCGTATACATCAAAGTTATCGCAAGTTTTAATGCAGTCGGTTATTGCTTCATAATATCTGCTTATTGCATCTTTTACGGACACATTATCCCAGAATTCAGGATAATAAGGGTCGTTGCCATATACAAGATGTGATGAACCAATTATAAAATCAAGTCTGCCAGTAGGGTCGTAGTTGTTGATTTTATCTTTAGCAGAAGAAAGAAGTCCCTGTTCGACACCAATTCCAATAAAAATATCATTTTTATAACGCTCTTTTAATTCAAGCAGTTCGTCTGTATATTTGTCATAATCAAGGGCAAATACAACATTTCCGTCCTCTAAAGGGTAATCGTAGTCGTTGTGTTCTGTAAAACATATGCTTTTTAACTGCATATTGATGGCATTTTTGATTATATTCTCAGGAGTTTCGGTTGAATCAGACGAAAAATGCGAGTGAAGATGCCAGTCTGAAAGTTCAGGATAAGTTCTCATATATGTCTTCTCCATTTCATAAGTAAAATTAGATTGTTATTATGTGGGCTGCTAAACAGTCACGATGTATAAGTGAGTAGTAAAGATTCTTCTGATACTCACATCATATTTATAATTATTATATTGTTGATTATAGCATTATTAGTTTGAAAATGGTACTAAAGCCCTTGAAAATATTTGAATTGATTGTTATTATGTAAACGTATTTTTACATTCTTTACACAAAATGCACAATTTCTTTACTTTTATTAAGTATAAGATAAATCTTTATTAACGGATAATTAGTATGTGCAGGACAGGAGAAAAAAGTGAATATTGAGTTAGTTGGCAATTTGTTTATGTTTGCAGGCGGCATCGGTATGTTCTTATATGGAATGAACATAATGGCAGATGGTATGCAAAAGTCAGCGGGAAGCAAGATGAAACAGCTCATAGGCTATCTTACAAGGAACAGATTATTAGCTGTTCTTGTTGGAGCATTTATAACAGCCATAATTCAGAGTAGTGGCGCGACAACAGTTATGGTTGTTGGATTTGTTAATGCTGGTCTTATGACACTTGTACAGGCTGTAGGAGTTATAATGGGTGCTAACATTGGTACAACCATAACAGCATGGATTGTATCTTTAGGACAGCTCGGAGATGCTGTCAAAGTGTTAAAGCCATCATTTTATGCACCTCTGCTTGTAGGAATCGGTGCAATTCTTGTATTGTTTAGTAAGAAGCCTAAAAAGAAAATGGCGGGAGAGATAGTTGTAGGTATCGGACTTTTGTTCTTAGGACTTGATTTTATGTCAGAGTCGATATCTCCATATACAGATGCACCTATTTTTTCAAAAGCGTTTGAAGTGGTAGGAAGTAATCCGTTATTGGGTATTGCAATTGGTATTGTAGTAACAGCAATTCTACAAAGCTCTTCTGCATCAGTAGGTATATTACAGACACTCGCAATCAATGGAGTGGTTACTACCAATGCGGCAGTATTTATTACGTTGGGGCAGAATATAGGTTCGTGTGTAACTGCAATTATATCAAGTGCTGGTACAACAAGGAATGCAAAGAGAGCAGCTTGTATGCATCTTTTATTTAATGTTGCGGGAGCAGTTATATTTGGAACAGGTGCTTTTATATTATTTATGTTTAAACCTGCGTTAGCTGTGCATAATATAACAAGTGTGGAAATATCTATATTCCATACGTTCTTTAACATAATATGTACAACTATAATGATGCCATTTGGAAGTCTGCTTGTTAAACTTTCAGGCATAATTATAAGAGAGAAGACTGAAGATGAAGAAAATGCTTCATTAGAGGCAAGCGACAGTTATGCGGCAGAGTTATCAAGACATTTTGACAGCAGAATATTAGAACAGCCATCAGTAGCGGTTGACAGGGCACTCAGCGAAGTTATCATAATGGGCAATCTGTCACTGGATAATATAAAATATTCGGTAAATGCTGTTATGAACAATGATCAGGATATGATAGACAAAGTCATAGAGACGGAACACAAGGTTGACCTCTATGAAAAGTATCTTACAGAATATCTCATAAAGGTTAATAATCTTTCCATAACGGAAGAACAGCATTTACTTATTAATGATTTATTCCATGCGATTATTGATATTGAGAGAGTGTCAGACCATGCAGAGAATATGTCTGATCTTGCCAAATACAAGATAGATAATGAAATAATATTCTCCCAGCATGGAATGGAAGAACTCAAGAAGTTATCTGAAAAGGTTATTGTCTGTTTCTCAGAGGCAATTAAAGCCAGGGAAAAGTTCAGCAGGGTTGCAGCAGATAATGTATGCCGTATAGAAGATGAGGTTGATGATTTAGAAGAAGAATTAAGAAATAAACATATCGAGAGATTATCTTCTGGGTTATGTAAAACATCTAATGGTGTTGTATTTCTTGATATTTTATCTAATCTTGAAAGAATGTCAGATCACGCTAATAATCTTGCAGACTGTGTGTTAGCAGAGATAAAAGAGAAAAAATAGGCTGATTAGTGAGTTTGAGAACAGATATAATAAGATTAATGGAATATGGTAAAAAGTTTAATTTGAATAGCGAAATATACAATAATTTGTAAAAAATAGGAATTAACACTTGATATTTTAAATTGTTTTATGTAGAATACAATGTAGTTGATTTTTTATTAACAATCTTTATATTAGGAGGATTTATTTTTATGTCAGTAAAAGTTGCGATTAATGGTTTTGGACGTATCGGTAGACTTGCA